>Ga0209694_1000005_pt1 | contig 569987 bp, 559 predicted proteins | sample GluameincwithD2O_FD_187499 | JGI IMG/M metagenome (GOLD analysis project Ga0209694, IMG submission 187499) | Mouse cecum microbial communities from Vienna, Austria - Glucosamine amended microcosms incubated with D2O (SPAdes) (version 2) | ecosystem: Host-associated > Mammals > Digestive system...
GGCTTACTTTCTGCTATCTTAATTTCTAATTTAACTTATGCAGAAGAGGTTAGACATGTTCCTGTCTCCTTCAATAATTTCACACTCACACACTCACACAATCACACACTCACACAATCACACACTCACACAATCACACACAACACAAGGGCTAAAGCCTATGCCAGATTCTTACAAACTGGCTAAACTACAATTTCTTCCTGATATGAAAGACAGCGAGAACGGTTGGGGCGGGCACAACCTGAATAACAAATTCAGCGGCACTTGTTCTTATCAACTTACTTTACCAATATGCAATGTACCCAACTGTATAACTTGTGTCACAGGCACTCCGACAAAATGCTCCGTTTGCAAGAGCGGCTGTCTGTTGGGTATGTTTGGCTCATGCGAATGCCCTTCACTTGAAGACGCAAGTAACAACTGTGTTTCCCAAATGTGCAACGGCATAGAATATTGCTGTCCTTCCGGTGCCAGCTGCGCAACAATGGCAAACGGCGGACCGATGTGCTACACAAAGGATAAAGTGCTGGCGCCATAAAAAATGTAATTAAAAAAAACACCCCGATGATTTATACGGGGTGTTTTTTTATTTGCGAATATCAAAAACGTCAAAGCAGGATTTCAAATAATCCAGCAGCTTTTTATCTTCAAAGAACTTGTCACATTCACTATCCGGCGTCTCATCTCCTTCAACCTGCCGATAACGCTGCAGATAATATTCTTTAACGCCTTTTCTTTTCAGCTCATCGGCAATGGCATAAATATCACTTATACTCAAAATACGCGGGTCACAAGTCGTGCGGCATTCAAAGCTTTTGCCGCTTTTAACTATCATATCAAGACTTTCCGTTACACGGGAAAAATGATTGGCTCCGCCAACCGCTTCCTGATAGCGGCCCTCAATTAATGGCGCTTTAATGTCAAAGCCAATCCAGTCGACCAAAGGAAGAACCTTTGCCAAAGCTTGCGGGCGATACCCCCCCGTATGTAAGCCTATTTTATAACCGAGCGCTTTTACTTCTTCAATATAAGCCCCCAAATCATCTTGAACCAATGGTTCGCCGCCGCTGAAAACAACTGCGTCTAAAATGCCTTTGCGGCTTTTTAAAAATTCAAAAAATTTTTCCCAAATAAAATCGCTTTCGGCACCGATTTTCTGCAAAGCCTTGTTATGGCAGAAAGGACAACTCCACGGACAGCCCTGCATAAAAACAACAGCAGCCATCTGATTTGGAAAATCGACGGTGCTGAAAGTTTCAACACCGCCGATTATAATGTGTTTCATCGTATTTGGCAGAATACGGAGAAATTATTCCGCTGCAACAGCCATGCTGTCTTCACGGCTTTCCATACCGGAAATAGCTTTGCTTTCAGAGAAGCATACTCTTGAATAAAATTCAGACTTTTTGCCTTTATTAAATTCTGATACCGGACGCAGATAGCCCATAACTCTGGTCCAAACTTCGCAAGGCTGTCTTTCTTCATCACTCAATTTAATATCTTCAAAATTAATTGTGGTCATTTATATTACTCCATTTTTTCTAAATTTATTCAATTAAGCAACTTCTTTGCCAGAGGCTGCGGCTCTTCTTTTTTCTGCCTTTTTCTCCTCATCGCAGATCGGGCAGTATTTATGTTCTCCTGAGATATATCCGTGTTTTGGGCACACAGAGAATGTCGGAGTTATGGTAATGTAGGGTAAACGGTAGTTGGTCAGAACCTTTTTAACCAGTTCGCGGCAAACTCTGGCCGAAGACAGTTTCTGTCCCATGTAAAGGTGCAGAACCGTACCGCCGGTATATTTGGTTTGCAAACGAGACTGCAAGTCCAAAGCTTCAAACGGATCATCGGTATAGCCGACGGGCAGTTGTGAAGAGTTGGTATAATAAGGGTTCTCTTTGGTTCCGGCCTGAATGATATTCGGGAAGCGTTTTTTGTCTTCGCGGGCAAAGCGGTAAGTAGCGCTTTCGGCCGGCGTTGCTTCCAAATTATACATATGTCCGGTTTCTTCCTGAATCTTAACCATGTTGGCGCGGATATAATCCAAGAATTTCTCGGCAAAATTCTGTCCCCAAGCGGTTGCAATATTTTCTTTGCCGTCAGTGAAGTTCAAAATCATTTCATTGATACCGTTGACGCCAATCGTAGAAAAGTGATTGCGCAAAGTGCCGAGGTAGCGTTTGGTGAACGGGAACAGACCGTTGTCAATCAGGCGTTGGATAACTTTGCGTTTGATTTCAAGAGACGTGCGGGCAATGTTCATTAACTCGTCAACTCTTGCAAACAAGCCGTTTTCATCATTTTTATAAACATATCCCAAGCGGGCGCAGTTGAAAGTAACAACACCGATTGAACCTGTCTGCTCGGCAGAACCGAACAAGCCGTTACCGCGAGCCAGCAATTCGCGCAAGTCAAGCTGCAGACGGCAGCACATAGAGCGAATCTGACCTGGTTTCAAAACAGAATTCAAAAAGTTCTGGAAATAAGGCAGACCATATTTAGCAGTCATTTCGAACAAGAGTTCGGTATTTTCGTCTTCCCAAGGGAAATCCGGCGTAATGTTATAAGTCGGAATCGGGAATGTAAACGGACGGCCTTTTGTATCGCCTTTCATCATAACATTGATGTAGGCTTTGTTAATCATGTGCATTTCTTCTTTTAAGTCGCCATAAGTGAAATCCTGCTCAACGCCGGCAATCAGCGGGTGCTTATCGCGCAGGTCATCAGGGCAGACCCAGTCAAAAGTAAAGTTGGTGAAAGGCGTTTGCGAACCCCAGCGAGACGGAACATTGAGGTTATAAACCAGTTCCTGAAACGCTTGTTCAACCTGTTCATAGTTCAATTTGTCAACGCGGACATAAGGCGCCAAATAAGTATCAACCGAAGAAAATGCCTGAGCGCCGGCCCATTCATTTTGCAAGGTTCCCATAAAGTTGACCATTTGGCCGACAGCCGCAGACAAATGTTTTGCCGGACCTGCTTCAGCTTTGCCCGGAACGCCGTTGAAACCTTCATGCAGAAGATTTTTCAATGACCAGCCGGCGCAATAAGCTGCCAACATATCCAAATCGTGGATATGAATATCGCCGTTGCGGTGGGCTTCGCCGACAACAGCCGGATAAACATGGCTTAACCAATAGTTCGCCGTAACCTTGCCGGAAACATTTAAAATCAAACCGCCGTTAGAATACCCCTGATTGGCATTAGCGTTAACGCGCCAGTCCAATCTTTCCAGATATTCATTAATAGAGCTCTCGACATCGACCATTACCTTTTTGTCGGTACGCATGCGGTTACGCTGGTCGCGGTACAAGATATAAGCCTTTGCGGTGGCAAAATAGTTGGCAGAAATCAATACTTGCTCGACAACATCCTGAATATGCTCAATAGACGGCAGAGACTCTGCAAATTTATGTTTTAAAACTTTCAAAACCTGAGCGGTTAACAACCAGCTTTCTTCTTCGCCAAACTCACCGGTGTTTTGACCGGCTTTTTTAATCGCATTAAAAATTTTGGAGCTATCAAACGGGGCTAGTGTACCATCTCTTTTAGTAACGTTCTCAACCGGAGAGTTTTCTGATTCGATTGGAGAAGTAGTGTATTCAGTCTCTGACATTTCGCTAAAACGACCCTTCATTTTTTAGTGTTATCTTTTATTGTTCCGTTTATATCCACCGGATATACTCATACCATATTTAGTATTAAAAAAATGTAAATATCCCATATGTGGTATATACACATCTTTTTATTTCAATACTAATTCAGGTAAAATTTAAGGATTTTGCTCACGCTGACCTTGCAATAATATTGCGTTATCGGGGAGACGATAACAAGCATTTTAAAGTTAATTTTTTCCCGTTCTGCCCCTATCCCATTATATTTATTGGATAAAAAAAATTTGGGCTTGTAGATAACCTTCTTAATAACTTTTTTTATCGGCAAATAAGGCAAAATTTATGTCAAAATACACAAAGGTTAACATCTAAATATTGTGTTAGAATTAGGCGTTTACCATAAAAGATTCGCTATATATAGTAGCAGATTCTTTTTTGCCCTACTATCAGACGAAAAAAGCCCCGAAAAGAATCCGAGGGCTTTTTTTACACATATTAAATCAAGCTATTTTTTAGGTTCGGTTACAACTTCCTCACCGATTACGCTTTCCTGAATATAGTCATCCGTGCATTGCGGACCTTTGCAACGTTTCAAAACCGTGGTTTTACGCCCTTCAGTCAAGCCCATAACCCGCATTGACGGAACGTAGACATCAACAATGTTGATTTTGAAAGTGACATATCCGACATTGCCGGCTTCATCGGAAATATAAACTTTAATTTTATATTCGCCAAGGTCTGACGGCATGGCAATACCGGTAAACAACTTGTTTTCCTCATCATATTTCAACCATTTCGGCAGCGGCGAATCGTCATGCATTCCTGCTTTGGTCGTAATTTTTCCGCTGAAATCGACTTTACTCAGAATCGCATCGGGAAGTTTAATATTAACCTGCTGACCGGTTTCCAAAGTCACATCCGGAAGCAGCGTGCCTGAGGACAAATTAACCGGCGGGCGTTTGGCCGGAATGTTCAGCAGATACGGACGATTGTCCGGCAGAAACTCGCCGTTTTTCCAACGGTCAAACACACCGCGCAGATAAACGGCAATACGCGACGGCTTCTCGTTTAAGATATAATAAGGAGCAGCATCAAGCCCCAAGGCTGCATACAAATTTCCGAGAGAATCCTGCAATTCGACATAAGCGCCGTAAGCCCGAACCTCGTCTTCAATAGCTTTGGCGGCTTCAAGCTTGCTTTTCTCAGCCCTGCTTCCGTCAGCAATGGTCACGTCTTCGGCAATGTTTTCAGAAACATCGGCAATTTCCTGATTAATCTGATAATCTTCATAAGCAGACATGTAACGCGCCCAAGACACATACACCTGGCTTAAAATCAAATTAGTCATTCTCTGGCGGCGCAGATTTTCCAAATCGCTTTCATTCGGCTCTTTCAAGTCTTCAAAAATATGAACGGCAACTTCTTTGCCTTTCTTTGCCCAGATGCGGTTATAATAAGCGGGATTGGTTTTATATCTTTCCGCAGTCGGCGCCTGATATTGTCTGACATAAACTTTTAATTCGTCCGGCGTCGTTACCAAATCGCGAATACGCAGTTCCGGACGGTTTGTCAAAGCAATCCATTCCATTTCCGACAAGCTGCTCTTAATTTCAGGCAGGGAAAAATTGCCATATTCGGGGCCAACCAGTTTATATTGGGAAGACGGATGCAGCCCCATTAACGCAGCCAAGCGGATTTCCGAAGTTTCAAACTCACGTTTTAAGGCTGACAGGCGTTTTACCGCTTCCATATATTGGCGCTTTTTCATCATCTCGTCCATAGACAGGCTCTTTCCGCTTTCGGCCAGCTCTTTACCGCGCGCGTTAATTTCGTCAACAGACAAAGTCATATATTCTATCATCTCGTTGACTGTCGGCAGCAATTTTTGCGCCGTCAGCGTTTTCCAATAAAGCAGGCGGGTTTCCTGCAAAACATTATGGATAACTTTGCGGCTTTGTTCAAAAGCGATATTATTGCGGTATTTTTCATCCATACTTTGATAATAAACCGTACTGACATCCAATATATTCCATGCCAGTTTCAAATCGGAACCGGCATCCGCAGAAGAAGTATCGTTAACATAGCCGGCGGCCGCAAAAATTTCAGGAAGCTTATTTACCGGAGATTTTCCTGCTTTGGCAACGCTTTCTTCATAACTGACGACGCGGCGCGTATAATTATATTTTAACGCCAAGGCCATAGCCATGTACATATCAATCGGCTTTTCAATTTTGCGCGGGGTTCCGGCATACATATTATGCATATCAACGTCAACCCTGATCGCACGATCCCAATCCGTATAAGCGACCGGCGTCGGCACGCTTACGGCCTGACGGTTTCCATTCGTGCAGGAAACCACGCTGATCAAACCGATTATCGAAAAAAGAAGCAACTTCTTCATAGCTATCCAATCCTTTGCAGAAACGTCTCTTGAGGCTAAAATATATCAAATTATTTGAGATTAACAGTATTTATTTGCTTTTATTCAACTTTCATATATAAAATATTAAAGTTTCTCGGCTAAAATAATTTTTAGCAAACAAAATTTCGAAATGAGAGCTGCCAAGAAATGTTTGACATCTTTAGGACGATATTCAAATACCGCGAGAAGAAAAGCCCTGACAAACTGGGGCTTTATCCCGAAAGCGTGCATGTTGATGCCATGCCGGAACGCCGCTATTTATGGACATCACGCATTTTGGTTGTTGTCTCAAGCATGAGCATCAGTATCAATATGATGCTGGCCGCAACAATTTATCTGCTTCTTCCCCAACGCTCCGCCTACCCGCGTTTGCTTTATATTAATGACTATTTTTCCCAGTTGGAGCAGATTGAACCGCAAGAACGCGTCGTTTCTGCTTCTGATTTGCTTGCAGAACAGCATATTTACCATTATATCCAGCTGCGCCATAAAATTACCAGAGACTATGATGAACTACAACGCCGCTGGGCTCCTTACGAAACGCTGTATTGGTATTCTTCCTCTTATGTTTACACCATGTTTGCCGGCAAAGAGGCCAAAGCAAGCATGGATCAGTTCCGCGTCAAATCGCTCAAGCGCGATGTTGAGATACAATGGATTAAAATTATGACAACCGGCTTATGGCAGGTTCAGTTTTTAACCCATGACTATCTGCCCGAAGACGAAACGCCGCATACCAGCATTTGGCGCGCAACCCTGCGCATCGTATATGGCACGCCGCCTTTCCGAACCCGTGACGATTTGGCAAAAAATCCGTTTGGTTTTATTGTTACCAACTATTCTCTGGGATATATGGGAACGCCGGAAACTTCAGCCCACTATCTGGAAACAGCCAAAGGATTCAGCGAAAAGGCATTTTAACGGCCTAAAGAAAAAGCCCCCTTCTTCAAGGGGGCTTACTTTTAAGAATCAGCCAAAGATTTTTTTATCCAAACGCTCCAATTCGTCAATATAACCGGAAATTAAGCTCAACCCCTTATTCCAGAAAGACGCATCAGACGGGTTCAGACCGAAAGGCTTTAACAATTCGTCATATTCGGTAACAGCCGTTTTGGAAAGCATTTCCAAATATTGTGCCGGAAAATCGTTAACTTTGTCTTCCGTTGAGACCTGATACAAAGAATTGACCAGACAATCGGCAAAAGAATAAGCATAAACATAAAACGGCAGGAAAAAGAAATGCCCGACCTGAGACCAGATGTATGCTGAATTTTCATCAACAATAACCGACGGCCCCAACACATCTTTCTGAACTTCTACCCAGATGTCGGCCAGACGCTGCTCGGAAAGTTCGCCGCCTTTGCGCTCGTCATGGGCTTTGCTCTCAAAAAAGTGGAAAGCAATCTGTCGGAAAGCGGTGTTAATCATATCATTGACTTTGGAAGCTATCAGGCAGAGTTTGGCCTTGTCATCGTCAATTGAGCGCAGCATGGATTGGAACGTTATCATCTCGCCGAAGACGGAAGCAACCTCTTCCGACGTCATTCGGCTGGTTTCATTCAAATCGCCGTTTTTCTGGCGCAGGCGCATATGGCAGCCATGCCCCAGCTCATGTGCCAAAGTCAGAACATCATTCTGCTTGCCGACAAAGTTCAAGAATAAATAAGGATGTTTTGTGCTGGTGGTTCCGGCTGCAAATGCGCCGCTGCGCTTGCCGTCACGAGGCGGCACGTCTATCCAGTTATTTTCAAAAAACGGCAAAGCGGTTTTATATAAATCTTCAGAAAACTCCCTATATGCGTTTAACACCAGTTTCACAGCTTCATCCCAGCTGTAATGCAAGTCCTCGGCGCAAGGCAGCGGTGCGTTTCTGTCCCAATACTGGATTTTATCCACGCCAAGCCATTTCGCTTTCAGTTTATAAAAACGGTGGCTGATATGTTGATAATTTTTCTTAACGGTTTCGGCCAGCGCATCAACAACTTCATCTTTGACATTCTCATGCAGATTACGTTCAGAAATCGGTTTTTCATAACCGCGCTTTTCATCCTCAATGGCTTTGTCTTTAATAACCATATTATAAATAAAAGCAAACAACGGACTATTTTCTTTGGAAACGCGGTTTAATTCTTTGCCGGCCTTTTCTCTGACAGCAGGGTCTTTATCCTGCAAGAGCTTGCTTATTTCGGCATCGTTATATTCTTTGCCGTCAACTATAAATTTGAGGCGGGAGGAATGTTCTTCGTACAGACGCACCCAAGCCGAAGAAGACGTAATTGATTTTTCAAGCAGGACTTCTTCAACTTCTTCGCTCAATTCATGTTTTTTGAAACGGCGGACACGTTCCAGCCAATGCTTGTAAAAAGCGACTTTTTCATCTTTCATCCAGCCGGCAAGCTTATCTTCCGGCAGCTGGTTGATCTCCAAGGTATAAAAAACTGTCGGCTTGGCATAATCCGTCAGCTTTTCGCTGATGTTCTGATAAAAAGCCATCGCTTCATTGTTCTTCATTTGCGTACACATATTCAGATAAGCAAATTCGCCGAGAATATCCCCGATTACGGAGATTTCTTCATATACCTTTAAGGAATCTGCAAATTCGGAAGCATTTAACGAAGCCAATTTTCCTTTGTAATCGGTGGCAAATTTCTCCGACATTTCTTTATAACGTTGTAAATCCCGATTGACAGCAGGATCATTAATTCCGTTATATAAATCTGATAAATCCCATGCGGGCAGCTTATTTTCCGTCATTTTTATTTTCCTCTTCTGCCGGTTGTTTTGCCTCCGGCTTTTCTGTTGTTTCAGCCTGCCGTTTTTCCAATTCGGCATTGTTTTCGTCAATAATATCGCTCAATTGCTTTAACTTAATCAAATCCAGTTCAGGATGGTTTCCGGGAGCATAAAATTCAGCGTCAAATTCATTCGGAACATTTTCACTATCTGAAAGTTCGGGTTTGAAAATATAATTAGACCAAGGCGCAGGCTGCTTGCCGTTCAACCATAATTTGAAACCGGAGCCGATAACTTTGGCATCACACCAGCTGTTTTTCATAATTTCCGTGAAAATACAGTTGTATTTGCCCTCTTGCGGGCAAGACTGCAAACCTTGCGCCAAAGCTTCGGTACAGGGAATAAACCCCCGCCTTTGCAAATCATAACGCGGCGACAGCAATATCAGCAAAAAAAACAGAAAGCCCGCCAGCAAAATAAAGCTGGTGAGCAATCCGAACCAATATTCTTTAACAAATAAGAAAAATTTTGTCATTTTCTAATTGCCGTTTCTCTTTTTCAAAAGCTCTTCAAGAAAAGCCAGTTCTTCTCTGGTGTTAGCTGCGGCGGCTTCGTTTACCGGGCATTCGACCGCGCTGCATTTCAAACCTTTTTTAAGGGCAATGGCCACCGCATCTGTTAAATAATACTCGCCGGCGGCATTTTCATTAGAAACAGCATCTAAAATTTCGAACATTTTTTCGCCGTCAAAACACATCATGCCCGAATTGCAAAATTTGACAGCCCGTTCTTCTTCATTGGCGTCTTTATATTCGACAATGCGCTCAAGTTCGCCGTTTTTCATAATCAGGCGGCCGTAACGGGCGGCATCTTCAGGCGTGAAGCCCAAGCAAACAACAGCATAGCCTTCGCGGCGTTTGTTCAACATTTTTTCAATAGTGCCGGTTGTATATAGCGGCTGGTCCCCGAAAATAACCAACACATCACCCTTAAACCCGTTCAATGCCTCTCTGGTACATTTAACGGCATGGCCTGTTCCGAGCTGTTTATCCTGCACACAGGTTTTATAGGGAGAAACTTCTTTTTTGACCAAGTCGCCGTCCGGAGCAATTACCGTTACAATTTCATCGGCCTTAACCGCTTCCAAAGTATCGATAATATGGCGAATCATCGGCTTTCCGCAAACGGGCATCATAACTTTCGGCAAATCCGATTTCATACGAGTCCCTTTTCCGGCACCAAGAATTACGGCAGCAACTTTATTAGTCATCAAAACTCTCCTTTATGTTTAATTTTTCTTAATGAATATCAGTCTATATTATCAGTTGTATAATTTTTGTTAACAGCAAAGAGTGTTTTTATGAGAAAACTTTTTCTTGCAATATGTTTCAGCCTTTTTTGCCTGATTCCCGACGTTTCCCATGCGGCCAGTCGGCCGGTTTCAAGTATGGAAAGCGCAAAAAAAGAGAATCCCAAATCGTTGCAATTGTCTAAAGAAATTCTTGCGGAAAAAGCGCGCTTTCAAAATATGAACAAGGAAGAAATGAGCAATTATCTTAAAGACCGCTTAACAAAAGTCGTTCAGACAAATCTGGATGACGGAGACGGCCTTGGCGGCGACGGCGCGATCAATGTTCAAAAAACGCCTGAGCAAATTGAAATTGAAAAGCAATCTCAAAAAAGCATTTTCGAGCGCATTTACGATAATGCGATGAGCAAACTGATTGACACGAGCAAACCGAGACCCGGCGCTAAAATTTATACGGATGACGAAAAGCGCTCTGCCGGCATGCAGCCGAATGCGGCCGATCAGGCGGAGCTTCGGCAAAGATGGCAGGAATATCAGAGGGCCGAATGGCAAAAAGCCAATATTGATATGATTGATGCCGAATTGCCGCCGAGTTATGAAAAAACTTTAGTTCCGGCTAAAGAACATATCCCCTATTTCTTTTCAAGAATCGACATATTGCCAGACGGCCTTGTCCAAGTGACTGACACGATTGTTGTCGTTGCCAACGGCGAAAAACTGAAAAAAGGCATCATCAGAGCCTTTCCCAAATTTGTTTATACACGCACCGGCGAGCGCCAAAAAGTCGATTACAGCCTTTTAAGCGTTACCGCCAATAATATTGAAATTCCATATAAAATTGTTGACCGCAATAATTATGTTTTTATGGAACCCTCACAAAAAGCCGACTTAGCGCCGGGGCTTTACGAATACACTTTCAACTATGTTCTTGATAACCAAATTTTTCAATATGACGAATTTGACGAGTTCTATTGGAACTTGACCGGCAGCGTTTGGAATATGGTGATTGCGCGTGCCGGCGCCGTTGTCATTATGCCGCCGTTAACGAAACCGCTCGGACAATCCGCCTTATCCGGATACCCGGGATTCTGGAGCGAAGACGCTGTTATCATTACTCAGGAAGAAGATAACATTCTGGGATTTATTTCGCAAATGCCATTGTTTATCGGACAAGGCATGCAGATGATTGTTTCCATTCCCAAAGACACAGTTTCCAACACTTCCTTAACCAAACGTTTTCTGAGGTTCATCAGCAGCTACGGAGATATTATTTTCTCGGCTCTGGGACTGGCGGCCATCGCTATTTCCTATTTCCTGTCATGGCAATATATCCGCCGTAATAAAAACAAAAAAATCAGCGGCCTGCACAAAGACTCTCCGCTCTTGCGCTACCTTACCCAAGGCGCGGCTGACAAGAAGTCTTTTGGCGCTTTTTTGCTGGATGCCTACCGCAAAAATATCATAGACATTGAAGAAAATGACAACAATGTTTTGCTTGTTAAGAAAACGGACGACGTTAAATCTTTAAGCAAAGACGAACGGCGCGCCATAAGCAACCTTTTCATCGGCAATGAAGCCATCCTGAACGTCAATTCTTATTCCAGCCTGAAAATCAAAAGGGCGATGGATATTATCGGCAAATCCGTACGCAAAAGACTGAGACTGCTCAGCCTGAAACTGAATACCGGCTATTTGCTTTTCAGCGTCGGCATGCTGATAATTTCCGAATTTTTCATTGCGGCACTCAGCCATGATATTTGGTATAATTTTATATTCTTGTCAGGGGGAACGATAATTTTTGCGCTGACAATCTGGTCTATCAAAATGAAATTTGTCTCAAAATGGAAAAGCCGGCTGCTCAAAACCCTGTGTATTCTGCTCCTGCTTTTGACGATGTTTATTATGCTTTCCGCTGTCAGCCCCTCAACCGTCATCATTCTGCTGGCAACTGTTTATACGATTTTTGAATACAGCAAGCTTTACGCCCAGCGCAACGGACTGCTCGGCGCCTCGGTCAAAGACGCGCAGGAATATCGTCAGCTGCTTATCCGCAAAGCTCCGGATATTAACCGAGGACGAGACTTTTTGAATAATCAGGCAGCAATATTGGCCCTTGATGTTGAAGAATATTATCCCGAAAATGACAGCAACAAAAATTTTTATAAATTAAAAATCATTTCAAATATGCTCGGCAAAATCTAAATAAAAACCCCGCTTATCCGGCGGGGTTTTTTATTTATTTATTTTCTTCTTTCTGCCATTTCTGATAAAAATAGATAAAATATTGATACAAATGTGCCAAATAAGAAGCTTTCAGCCCGACATCAACAAAAGAAATTGTCAAAGTTAAAGCCGCCAATAACATTTTGATTAAATATATATCCGTATTCAAACTACGGTAAATGAGCGCTAAAACCATTAAAGAAATCCACCCCGGCAGCATCATAACGACCAGCCCCCAGAAGATTTTATTGGTATTGCCTTTGGTAATGGCAAAAGATTTCTGAAAATCTATTTCCCGATTATCAACGGCCACCGCCGGAAAAGCCAGATAGAAACGAAACGCAATTATAACGCAGACAAGCGCGCTTAAAAACGACAAACCGGCATAAACTCTAGAATCTGCCTGAAAAATACCGCCTATAAAACCGGCAAAAAAACCTAAAAAAAGAGCAGGAATAACGGCTATTATAAAAAACAAAATTCCTTTGCCGATATAATTTAATTCCCGTTTGCCAAATTCTAACGTTCCATATCCGGCCGGAACTATATGCAAAACTACGCCGCGGATATAAGCGATAATTACGGCTATCGAAGATATGCCCAATATAACAAAAGACAAAATTTGTTTTTCAGACGAAGCGCAATTTTCTGAGCTTACACTGCACAAGGACGGAAAACCGGCTAAAACATCCGCACCCCATATCAATATAAACCATGCGGCAGAAACTTTAACAAACAGCTCAAGATGCCCGAAGAAATAACCGTAGCTGCGGCGGATTGTTTCTATAAACGGCAGGCTGACTGAAAAACTATTTTTGCTCATATTCACCCTCTGTTTCTGCAAACAAAATTTGCTTTTGTAAATAAAAATTATTAATGACAATCGTTAAAACCATTAATGAAATCAAATTATATATCATTTCGGAAGCAAAGTTGACATAAAAGCTGCTGCCGGCTGCCACGCTTTGAAAATTCTGATACAAATTACCAAAAATAAACACAGCGACGATAAAGACAAAAAACAAGCTCATTAAAATAACCAGCGTGTCTCCGACCGTTTTATACCAGATTTCTTTCAACGGCGGCACCTTTTCCCCGTTAATAATGAACGCCAGTACAGAATAAAAACGAAGGACAACAAACGGAATAACAAAACCGACAGACATGAGGCTGAAAAAAGCCATTTCTATCCGCCAATCGGGATTAGGTTCCCTGAGGTATAAAACCCAGCCTGACACCATAGGCAGAAAATTCAGAACGATAACCAATATCAATGCCAATGCAAGCTTAATGACGCGACGGTCTGCCTTTAATAATGACTTCCATTCAAAAGGCTGTCCCCGAAAACTTATTTCACACCATTTTACGGCAAAAACCGCCCATAAAAAAACTTTGGCTAAACCATAAAGAAGGTAAAAGAACCCAGAGTTGCTGCAATGAGCGGTAACCGGCGCAATTTGCGAATAAATGCACATATATCCGAAACCGCTCGGCATAGCAATAAGGCTGATAGCCAGCGCAACAGGCAAGGCCAGCAGAAAAAAGTTTTTGCCATTATCAAACAACAGGCTAAACGGCGAAAATATCAATTTTCCGACAGGAAGCTTAACCGGCTTGATTTTATCAGAATTGACTTCGGCGCATAAACAGCCGCCTTCCTTAAAGCAGGGGCATTCTGAAAAATGTTCGCGGAGTTTGGCTAGCAGTTTTTCTAACATGGCTCAGATTTCCTTTATTGTCGTTACACCCGAAACCGCGCGGATTTTACTGATTATGTCATTCATAAAAGCAAAACCGCCGGCAAGTTCAATACGAACATCCCATTCGGGGTGTTCGGGTTTTATATATATTTTATTTGTGCCGTTTCTATCTCTGCTCAAAATTTCTTTAAGCTGCGGCACGGCTGAAACGTTATTTATGTAAATAATTAATCCGTTGGCAACATTGGCAATTGCCTGATCCAGCGTTTCTACGCTGTTTATCATCACGCGGGGGCTGCTTTCTTCCGTTTCTTTCGTAATGACGATACTGACAAGCAGCGGCACGCCGGAATTGATGACATCTTCATATTTTGCCAAACCTTCGGAAAACAACAGCCCTTCAAAATTGCTGGTTCCGTCAGACAATTCAAGAAAAGCATATTTATTGCCGGACTTGCTCAGCCTTTTTTGGAATGAGGTTACACTGCCGGCCAGTTTGGCACGGATAGTATCTCCGGCCTTAATACCGTTGAAAACTTCAACCGCGCTTTTAACGCCCAAACGCTCCATACCTTCACGATAGCTATCCAACGGATGCGCGGACAGATAAAAGCCGATGACTTCCGCTTCAAGTTTCAAGCGCTCTAATTCCGGCCAATCAGGCTTATCTGCCAGCTTAACTTTTGTATGCAGTTCTTCGGTGCCAAACAGTGATGCCTGAGAGCTTGTTTTCAGTTCGGTTGCCGAATAAATATGCTGCATAATCGTTTCGATATTGGCAAAAATTTTGCCGCGGTTCGGTTCCAAGCTGTCAAAAGCGCCGGCCTTGGACAACTGTTCCAACTGGCGGCGGTTAATCTGTTTGAAGTCTGTACGGTGGATAAAATCAGACAAATCTTTATAAGGGCCGTTCTTTTTGCGTTCGTCAACAATTGCCTGCATATTAGCCGCACCGACGCCTTTAATGGCTCCCAGCGCATAACGGATATTGCCGTTTTCAACCGCAAAATCAGCCTCCGAATGGTTAATATCCGGCGGCAAAACCTTGAACCCGATTTTTTTGGCTTCTTCTTTATAAATCATCAACTTGTCGACGTTGGTCATATCGAGCGTCATTACCGCGCAAAGGAATTCGACGGGATAGTGCGCTTTTAAATAAGCCGTCTGATAAGAAACCAATGAATAAGCCGCCGCGTGAGATTTGTTAAAACCATAAGACGCAAATTTTTCCATTTGGTCAAAAATGGCTGTGGCAGTTGCTTCGGGAATCCCTTTTTTTAAGGCGCCTTCGGTAAACATCGCGCGCTGCTTGGGAATCTCGTCGCGCATTTTTTTACCCATAACCTTACGCAGCTTATCCGCGCCGCCAAGCGTATAGCCGCCCAGAACCTGCGCAATTTTCATAACCTGCTCTTGGTAGACCATAATACCATAGGTCTCGCCTAAAATCGGCGCCAAATCAGGATGCAGATAGGTGATTTCTTCTTCGCCGTGCTTGCGTTTGATATAGGTCGGAATATTATCCATCGGCCCCGGACGGTACAAAGACACAATAGCGATTAAATCTTCAAAACGGTCAGGCTTGATTTGTTTGTGAACGTCTTTCATACCGGGAGATTCAAACTGGAACACTGCTGAGGTATCGCCTCTGGAAAGCATCTGATATGTTTCTTTATCATCAAGGGGAACCGCATCGATATTTAAATCAATCCCATGGCTTTTCTTGACCCAGTCGACGGCTTTTTTAATAACGGTCAGCGTTTTCAAGCCCAAAAAGTCAAACTTAATCAAGCCGGTTTCTTCAACAAACTTCATATCATATTGCGTGACCGGCATGTCTGCCTTGGGATCTTTATAAAGAGGCACAAGCTGGTCTAACGGGCGGTCGCCAATAACCACGCCGGCAGCGTGCATACCGGACTGGCGGTACAAGCCCTCCAGTTTCATACCGATATCAAAAAGCTTGTTAATCTGCGGGTCGTTCTGCCGCATTTCTTCCAGTTCGGCCACTTGGTCAAGCGACTCTTGCAGCGTCGGGTTTTTACCCTGTACGCCGGGCGGAATCATTTTGGAGATTTTATCAGCCTGAGAATAAGGCATTTGCAGCACGCGGGCGACGTCACGGATAACGTTTTTGGCTTGCAGTTTGCCATAGGTAATAATCTGTGCCACATGGTCAAAACCATATTTTTTCTGCACATATTCAATGGTTTTATAACGGTTTTCCTGACAAAAGTCGACGTCAAAGTCAGGCATGTTGACACGTTCCGGATTCAGAAAACGCTCAAACAGCAAATCCAGTTTTAACGGATCCAAATCGGTAATTTTTAATGACCAGGCGACAATTGAACCTGCACCGGAACCACGCCCCGGCCCGACCGGCACGCCGTTGTTTTTTGACCAGCGGATAAAGTCCGACACGATGAGGAAGTAGCCGGGGAATCCCATTTTTTTAATAACGCTTAATTCATATTCCAAACGGGCATAGTAGCGTTCGTCAATTTCTTTTTTCTGCTCTTCGGTCATGCCTTCAAAATAGACATGCGCTTCCATGCGCTCGGCCAAACCTTTATAAGATTCCTCGGTAATGAATTCGTCTTGGGTTTTGCCGTCCGGACATTCGAAAATCGGCAACAGCGGATCAACTTTTTTAGACAGGTAATTGCAGCGCATGGCAATCCGCACCGTATTTTCAATTGCTTCCGGCAAATCTTTAAACAGTTCCAGCATTTCGGCTTCGCTGCGCAGGCGGTTGTTCGGCGAAAATTTGCGGCGGTTTTCATTTGCCACATATTCGCCGTCGGCAATGCAAATCAAAGCGTCATGCGCTTCATACATTTCGGCATTCATAAAATAGGCTTCATTGGTGGCTGCCAGAGGAATATTATATTTATAAGCCCAATCGACAAAAACATCTTCGGTTTTGTGTTCGCTTTCCAAACCGATACGCGAAATTTCCATATACAGCCGGTCGCCGAATATTTTATGCAGGCGTTTGATATGTTCTTCCGCTTCTTCCTGACGATTTTCCAGAATCAACCGTCCGGCTTGACCTTCCGGACCGCCGGTCAGGCAAATCAACCCGTCGCTCAGTTCTTCCAAATCTTCAATTTTAAGCTGGGCGCGCTCTCCTCTCTGCGGGTTATCCAGATAAGACCTTTTCATCAACTTCATGATGTTTTTATAGCCGTCTTCATTCATAACCAGAATGATAATCTTATCCGGTTCGACCGTGCGCCCTTTAGACTTCAAAACATCATCGGCATCAGGATTACGCAAAAAGAACTGACAACCGAGAATCGGCTTAACGCCTTCATCTGCTGCATATTTCGACAAAGCCTTGCCGCAGAACAAATTGCCGGTATCGGTTACGGCAACGGCCGGAATGCCGTTATCATGAAGATAATGGATTAATTTGGGCACCAAAATAGCGCCTTCCGACAAAGAATAGGCGGTATGGACGCGGAGATGTACAAACTTTGGCTCAGCCATTTAAAAACCTTTTAGACGTGCCCGTGAAAATTAAGTTGCCATGAGTATAGCATTTTTGCTTTGCGGCACAACTAAAAAAGAAAAGATGTTAAACCGCTAATAAAAAAACGGCGTTCCAAACGCCGTTTTTTTATTAATCCAATTCGGAGAGCTTCTGAGCCTGATCTTCGGTAATCAGTGCATCAATCACCTCGCCCAGCGCATCGCCCGAAACAACTTCATCCAACTTATACAAAGTCAGATTAATACGGTGGTCGGTCACGCGGCCTTGCGGATAATTATAAGTCCGGATACGCTCGGATCTGTCGCCGGAGCCTACTTGCAGCTTGCGGGTTTCGGAATAAGCGGCATCTTTGGCCTGACGCTGCGCGTCATACAAACGGGTACGCAGCTTGCGCATCGCATTGTCGCGGTTTTTAAACTGCGAACGCTCTTCCTGAGACTCGACGACGATACCGCTCGGAATATGGACAATACGCACCGCCGAGTTGGTCTTGTTGACCTTTTGTCCGCCGGCACCCGAAGAACGATAAGCCTCGAACTTCAAATCAGCCGGATTAATCTGAATATCAACTTCTTCAGCCTCGGGCAAAACGGCAACGGTTGCCGCAGAGGTATGCACGCGTCCCTGAGATTCCGTTACCGGCACGCGCTGCACGCGGTGGGCGCCGGATTCAAACTTCAATTTGGAGAAAACGTCTTTGCCGGTAATGCTGGCCGAAGCTTCTTTATAGCCGCCGAGTTCATTTTCGTTAGCGTCCATAATTTCAAACTTCCAGCCCTGCAATTGCGCATAACGCTGATACATTTCAAACAGCACCGCAGCAAATAAAGCTGCTTCATCGCCGCCGGTTCCGGCACGAACTTCCAATATGGCGTTTTTCTCGTCATCTTCTTCTTTCGGAAGAAGGAGAATCTTAACCTGTTTTTCCAAATCAGGCAGCTTTTCTTTCAGTTCGTAATACTCAGCTTCGGCCATTTCGCGCATTTCTTTATCTAGCGAGCCGTCTTCCATCATCGTTTTGTCATCGGACATATTCTGCTCCAAGCGGCGCAATTCGTTAATTGCTTCCACAACAGGAGACAGTGTTGACAACTCTTTGTTCAGCTTGACCAGCTCATCAGAAGTAATTTCCGGATTGGACAACAGCGCCTGTACTTCATCGTGGCGGTTGACAACATTACTTAATTTTTCAGCAAATGACATTTATTTTATTTCCTCGACAATTTTATTAATCGCGACATTCTTTTGCTCGCCGCTGTCTAAATCTTTTATCGTTACTTCATTATTAGCCAATTCGTCAGAACCGATTATCACCGCTTTATAAGCGTTTGCTTTGTTGGCCTTTATCATGCGTTTTTTCAAATTGCCGCCATAGCTTTGTTCAACGCGGTAACCGGCCTTGCGCAGCAGATAAGCAATTTCGATTGCTTTGCCGTTGGTATCTTCTCCAACCGGAATAACGGCAATCGGACGCGGCAAAGATACATCTTGTTCCAAAAGCATAGACAAACGTTCAACACCGCAAGCCCAGCCGATACCGGCAACGGCACCGCCGCCCATTTGTTCGACCAGCCCGTCATAACGCCCGCCGGCCAAAACCGTTCCCTGAGCACCGAGCTTGTCGGTTACCAGTTCAAAAACCGTGTGCGAATAATAATCCAAACCGCGAACCAAACGGTTGTTCACACGATATTTAATCCCTAAAGAATCCAAACCTTTCAAGACTTCATTGAAAAAGTTTTTGGAAGCTTCGTTCAGGCTGTCCCAATATAAGGGCGCATTGGCAACAACTTCTTTATCACATTCTTCTTTAGAATCAAGTACCCGCAGCGGATTTTTTTCCAAACGCTCTTTTGAATCGCCGGACAATTCGTCAATATGCCCCCGCAAATATTCTACGAGTTTTGTGCGGTAAGCATCACGGCTTTCCTGATCGCCCAGAGAATTGATTTCAACAACAACATTGCCCTCAAGGCCCAGCTTTTCAACAAATTCATAAGCCATAGAAATCACTTCAATATCAGCCTGCGGCGTTTCAACGCCCAGCAATTCGCAGCCAAACTGGGTAAACTGGCGCTGGCGCCCCTTCTGCGGACGCTCATAACGGAACATCGGACCGGCATAATACAATTTTACCGGCAGGTTCTGCTGCATTCCCTCGGAAACGAAAGAGCGGACAACGCCGGCCGTACCTTCCGGACGCAAGGTCAGGCTCTCGCCGCCCCGGTCCTGAAAACAATACATTTCTTTGGTGACAACATCGGAGGTTTCGCCCAGATTGCGCGAAAAGACTTCTGTAAATTCGAAAATCGGGGTTTCTATTTCTTCAAAACCATACTTTTCAACCACTTCCGCACCGGTGGAAACAACTTTTTTCATTTTGCGTTTGGTTTCGCCGTAAACATCATAAGTTCCGCGAACATTTTGAATTTTTGCCATAATCTTATCCTACTTTTTTAACTTTTTCTTCGACCAAGCGTACCAGCTCGTCAACAATATTATCATTTTTCACTTTGTGGTCGGCTTTGCCCGCCACAAAAATCATATTTTCATCACCTTTGCCGCCGCAAACGCCGAAATCGGTATGTCCGGCTTCACCGGGGCCGTTAACAACGCAGCCCATGACGGCCAAACTCAACGGCTGGTTGATGTGAGCCAGTCTCTTCTCCAGCTCTTCAATTGTTCTTTGGACATCATAACCACGGCGCGCGCAAGTGGGGCAAGAGACTATCCTTACGCCCCGATGTCGCAAATCCAAAGCTTTCAGAATTTCATAACCGGCTTTGACTTCTTCTTCGACATCAGCTGTCAGCGAAACGCGCAGAGTATCGCCGATGCCGGACATTAACAGCGAACCGATACCCATTGCCGATTTAATGGTTCCTGTTCTCAAGCCGCCGGCTTCGGTCACGCCCAAATGGAGCGGATAATCGCAGGCTGCCGCCAGCTTTTTATAAGCGTCAATCATCATCAGCGTGTTTGAAGATTTGACGCTGATTTTGAACTCGCGGAAGTCATTGTCTTCAAGCATTTTGGCTTGTTCCAATGCGCTTTCGACCAAAGCATCGGCACAAGGCTCGCCATATTTTTCCAACAATTTTTTATCCAATGAGCCGCCGTTGACGCCGATGCGAATCGAACAGCCGTAATCTTTGGCTGCCTGAACAACCGCTTTAGCCCTATCGGCGCCGCCGATGTTTCCGGGGTTAATCCGCAGGCAGGCCGCGCCGTTTTCGGCCGCCAGAATTCCTAATCGATAATCAAAATGGATATCGGCAACGACCGGAATTTTCACTTCTTTGGTTATAATTTTTAACGCGCGCGCCGACTCTTCATCAGGACAAGAACAGCGGGTTATATCGCAACCGACGGCCTCCTGACGCTGAATTTGCTCAATCGTCGCTTTGGCATCGCCGGTCGGCGTGTTCGTCATAGACTGAACGCTAATCGGCGCATCGCCACCGACGGCAACGTTTCCGACCATGATTTTGCGGCTGCTGCGGCGAATTATTTTTTCCATTTTGTTTTCCTCGTTTTATAAATACGACAAAAGGAAAATAGCAGTTTCCCTCTGCTATTTTCCTATGAACTCGTTTAAGCCTAATGGTTGGCTGCGGCTAAAATATCATCAACCGAAATGTTCATTTTCTTATTCGGAGAAACGGTATAAGCCGGCTTGCCGTTATACAAAATATCAACTCCTTCCGATTTTCCGACAGAAAGTTTCAAATTCGTATCGTTCGGCAGAATGTAGCTGTCACCGGGTTTCAGAACTTTGCTTATATATAATTTATTATCGTTTTTGACTTCTACCCAAGTTTCAGTCTTAACTTTTACGACCAATCCTTTTTCTGTTTTGGCAGGAGCCGTATCTGCTGCCGGAGCTTCTTCTTTTTTCGTTTCAGGTTCAACAAAATTTGTTTCTTTCACAACAACCTGCGGGTTATTATCCTCAGCATTCGTTGCATCGACCACCGGCAGATTTTCTTCCTCAGCAACCGTATTTTCCGAAACAGTCGAATAATTTTCGACCTTTAACGGAAAGTCAACATTTTCATCGGCAATGCTGTCAACTTCGGTGAGACTTTCATCAACAACCGGCGCTTCTTCCGGCTGGCTGTTCAAGCGATTATACGCGCTCCAAGCAAAATATACGCCTATCAAAGCCAAAAGGCTGATCATCAGATATTTTTTGCTCGGCACCGTTGCTTCTACCTGCGGCTCAATGACAAAATAAGAACTGTTTTTGCGAATGGCGGCCTCAGCTTCATCTTTATACATACGAACAATATTTACGCCGTCCAATCCCAGATAATCGGCATAAGAGCGGATGAAACCTATTCCGTAAGGATATTCGGGAATATTGTCATAATCGCTTTCTTCAATCGCCGTCAAATAAACTTTGCGGATGCAGAGTTCCTGAGAAATTTCGGGCAGCGTTTTACCCTGTTTGACACGAACTTCTTTAAGCAGCAGGCCGACTTTTCCTTCTTTTTCCGCCGGAGCTTCTTTGGCTGCTTTATCTGCCTTTTCGGCCGAAGCTTTTTTTGCAGGAGCTTCAGTTTTTGTTTCTACAACTGCCTCTTCGGCTTTTTTTTCTAATTTCTCTTTGTTTGCTTGAGAATTTTTAGCTTCATTTTTCACGGCTGGTTCCTTCTAAATTTTAATTGGCGCAATTGTTGCACATTTTTTAATAGATTTCAATACCATGGTCGTAGGCATAGGAAATTAATTGCGGGCGCAATGTTTTTTTCTGAGATTTCAATAAGGTATGAACATAATCCTCAACATCTTCCACATTCATTGTCCGCACCATGCTTTTTACTCTGCCGAAAGAAGAGCCCGACATTGACAAATTGCGAAAGCCCAAACCGATTAAAGCCATTGCTTCAATCGGGTTAGATGCCATTTCGCCGCAGACAGAACAATAAACGCCGGCTTTATTCGCTTTGCTGACAATTTCGTTCATCATGGTTAAAAACGGCGCTGACAAAACATCATAGCGTTCGGTAAGGCGGGGATTTCCCCTGTCGCAGGCAAAGACGAACTGAGCCAAATCATTAGTGCCGATTGAGATAAAATCAGCCTGCTGCAAAATGGCGTCCAATTGGAAAATGACCGACGGCACTTCTATCATCAGCCCTATATTAACTTTTTTCGGCACCTCGGAACTCCGGCGTTTTTCTTTTTCCAGCTCCAGCAGCAAGGTTTCTTTAGCTTCTTCAAACTCTGAAACATTGGCAATCATCGGAAACATAACATTCAGCTCTTTGCCTGCGGCGGCGCGCAGAAATGCCCTCATCTGTTTGCGCAGAATCGCACGGCGGTCAAGCGTAATGCGAATCGAACGCCAGCCGATAGCCGGATTTTCTTCGCCGACGTTTCCCCAATAAGGCAAAAGTTTGTCGGAGCCGACATCCAAACTGCGGAAAGTTACTTTTTTGTCGCCGGCTCTGTCCATAAGCTCTTTATAATAGGAAACCTGTTGGCTGACATCGGGCATAATATCTGATGCCATAAAAGGAATCTCGGTCCGGTATAAGCCGATACCGTCACAATTGGTCGTTTCAATATAATCTAAATCAAAAGCAAGCCCGACGTTCAAATACAAATTGATTTTAACACCGTCTTTGGTTTCGGCCGGAAGTTCTTTCAACTCAGCCAGCTTGGCCTGAAGCTTATCCCGTTCGGCCAATTTTGCTTTGAATTTTTCCTGAACAATGGCCGACGGATGCATATATACATATCCGTCCGTTCCGTCAACGCCTATCAATTCCCCTGTTTTGGCTTCTTCAAAAACGCCTTTGATTTTGGCAACGACAGGTATTCCCAAGGCTTTGGCAACTATCGCCACATGCATGGTCGGCGTTCCGTCCTCAATGATAAGGCCGCGGATTTTGGTATAGTCATAATCCATTAAATCGGCCGGTCCCATGGTTTGGGCAACAACGATTATATTATCGCCGTCAACGCCTTTAACCGAGCCGAAATCTCCGCTCAAATATGACTGCATGCGATCAGAAACGTCTCGCAAATCATGCAGACGCTCTTTAAGATAACTGTCATTTGTGCCGGACAGGCGGTTCCACATATCTTCATACGCCCGCTCGACGGAAGCTTCTGCCGTCAACCCGCTTTGAACATTATCCGAGAGCTTTTTATACCAGCCCTTGTCTCTGGCAAACATACGGTAAGCATCCAAAATATCGACATGCTCGCCGATACCGAGCTTGGCAGAAGCCAGTTTTTGATCCAAATCTTCATTCATGCGGGCGAATGCCGTTTCTAACCGGCTCAGTTCTTTATCTTTATCTTCGGCAAAGATTTTTGTCACGGCTTGTCTGCGGCGGTGAACAACTGCCACGCCCAGACCATATCCTTTGCTTAAGCTCAGGCCTTTTAACTTTTCGCGCTCATTTAAGTTGCTGCTTTTGTAAAACTTTTTCTTAAACTCATTCATCTCTTCAGACGAAACAATTTCGCTTAAGACCATGGCAACCGTTTCGAGAATCTCAATATCCAAAGCGGAATATTCGCGCATTTGTTTATTTTGCAAGGACAAAACTCCGATTGAACGGCTCCAGCGAATCAGCGGCACGCCGATAAACGATTTGTATTCTTCCTCGCCCAATTCCTGCTTATGAACAAATTTAGGATGACCCCAAGCATCTGCTACGCTGAGCGTCCGGCTGTTTTGGGCAACTTCGCCGGTAAGCCCTTCGCCAAACCGGAATGAAACATTGTGCAATGCCTCGGGATTAAAGCCGTAAGATGCGAAAAGCTCTAACCGGTTGCCGTCAACGGCAATATAACACGAAGCGGCATCGGCAGACATTTGCCCAGCAATAATTTTTACGATATCTGACAGTTTATCGGCAAGCGTGTCCTGACGTTCTGTGATTGTCCGCAACTTTTGTAAAATTTCCATCGCTTTGTTGATTGCCGAAGACTGCATATTTACAAACCCCAAAATTTTCTGTTGTGCTTTTCTTTATATCCATTATATTAGTCGACATCAAGTTAATTAATTTATAAATTATAAAAAAAGGACTAAAAATTATGGCTAATAATTACAAACGGGGCGACAAGGACAATCGCCCTTGGGGCACATGGGAAGTTTTAGATTCCGGCGACGGATTTTGCGTTAAAAGAATTTGCGTTACTCCGGGCAACATCCTCTCCTTGCAGTTGCACCATTTTCGCTCTGAGCATTGGATTATCGTGAAAGGCGAAGCCGTTGTTACATTGGGCGATGAAAAAATCGTCAAGAAAGCAAATGAGTCCGTTTATATCCCTGCTGAAACGAAGCACCGGATTCAGAACGACACGGCTGAAAACATGGAATTTATCGAAATCCAAACCGGCGACAATCTCGACGAGAACGACATTGTCCGCTTTGAAGACAGTTACGGCCGTTGCGCAAAATAACTTTTGGATAAGCAGAAAAAAAACAAAGCCCCTTGCCTGACAACAGGCTTGGGGCTTTTATTGTTGAAAAGATTATCCGTAAATTTCTTCATAAATCCTTTCAATTTGTTCGCTGTCAGAGGGATGCTTTTCTTTCAAAAAAAGCATCACACCATGCTCCCGTATAAATCCGCAAAAGAACTTGCTCTTAAGAATTTGCCTATAACTCGGATTATCTAAAGTCACGCTTCCTGCTTTGAGTTCCTCATACAAACATCTTGCTTTCCTCACAAAGAATTCGAAATCACGAAACTTTGAAAAAATCTTCTCGTCTAATAAGAAATAATTTTTCGCAGAAAATTCTTCACCGTAGAAATCTTTGAACAATTGGCAATCAAGTTCGAATTTTGCCCGAGGATTATCCTGAAGTTCTTTTAATACCGCGATTATTACCTTCAGAGAGGGAATAACCATTGCTTCATCTCTGGCATACTTAGCACGAAATCCGTAATAGTAAGACAAAAATTTAGGCAGGCTTTTCACAAATTCCTGATCTTCCCGTTGTTGACGCCGCTCACACATTTCTTTGATAATTATGCGGCTGGTTCGACAAGGGCAAGTTTCTATCAAAAGCTGTTCATTTTTGAACTTATACTTCAATTCGGCCCCACAACAGGTGCAGAGCATTCTTCCATCTTGGATTTTGATTAAATTTTTTTCCATGGTTTTGAAGTTTTTAATAATATTAGCTAAAACAGTAAAAGACTAAGCAAAAGCTTCAAGTAACGCATCGATTTCAGCGACTTTGTCCTGATAAGCTTTTGTCTTTTTCAGATAGGCGGCAAATTCGGCACGGTGACAATAATCTTTGCCGCATAAAAATTCCGAATTGAGCAAATCAGCAAGCACAAGATTATCCAAAGGAATGTTCTTTTCTCGCAAATCTCTATCCAGTAAGGCAGCATACAACAGGGTTTCATCAATGTCTTTGACTTGATTTTCTGCCATATGCTTTTTTAACTGCTCAGGATTTTGGCGCAGCTGATTACTGCAATCCATTAAAGTGCTATAAAGGTCAACATCGTAGACAAAGGTTATTGCCTCTTGTGTCTGACCGTGAAAAGCAATGTAATGCCGATATAATTCACACAAGCCGGCAACGGCTTCATCAGTAAAATCTTCACCAAAATAATTGTTCTTGGTTCCGAAGATGTAATTAAACAAAAAAATCTCAGAAAATTCGAATCTGAGTTTTGCGATAATTTTTAACTAAAAGCCGTTTTATATATAGCAATCTCTTTTTATGTTTATTTTTTCAAGCGCCTCACAAATAGACAAAATATTTCTTGAAATTTTGTACAAACTCATGTATAGTGTGATTCTAATTTCAAGGAAAAATTTATGAATAATATTGATTTACCAAGCACTGAGGAAATTCTTTTTGCAATGAGCGAACAACCTCTCGGCGAAGGTTGCGAAGCAAAAGTGTACAAAATTCATACAAACCCGAAATTTACGACACGGGTCAGTTTAGAGTGTCCGCCTCTTGGCGAATTGGCTAAAATCATTAAAGAAACACCTATTCACAAACAAAAAAACATATTCGACGACAGAAATTTTGCTCAAACCCTGGCATATTGGAAAGATCCGAAAAACCCCGCTCAGCCTTTGCTGACGGTAAATTTCTATTGCCCCGGCATTTCTATTGAAGTCCATAAGTCCGGACGTCCGAAACCGGACAGCGAAGAAGCATTAATCCGCACAAAAGTCTTAAGCGAAAGCATTTTGGCTTTGCCGGACAGCTCCTTTGACGACCTTTATGACGATTTGCTTTTCCTGTCTTCGCGCAAGCATTCGATAGACGTGGGCGGCGGATTGTTCAACAATACAGGCAATATTCTATACTCTGCCGTCGACAACCGGATGTTCATCATTGATTTGCAGCCGTTTTTACAAGATCATCCGGGTATTCCCAGAAACCAAAAAAAAGGGTTTAATATTCCGTTGTATTTAGCCAGAGGATTGCTGCCCGGCGCTTATTGTTATAAAGACGAACATTGTAAAGACCCTGATTTGATTGAATACCGAACAGCAATTATCGAAAAAGTTATTTCCGGCGCCAAACGCAATAACCTGAATGATGTCGGCGGCTATCTTAAGGGCAGTATGGACAATATGCTCAACTATTGGAAAGTCCAATTAAAACTGCTCAATATTCCTGAGAAATATCACGACAACATGCTGACCAGAATAGGCTCAGTCAAAGATAAAAACCGATACGATTCATCAACCGACTTTCAAACTTATATCCGTGTCTCAGGTATGGAAATGTAAAAAAAATCCCCCATTCAAGGGGGATTTTTTATAACTAGGTCCGTTTTGCCCATACTTCTTTAAATTCAGCCGAACGGGAATTTTCAAGCCATTCAAAAATTGTCATTTCTACCGTCACAACGTCCACATTATTTTGCAACAAACGCTGGATGCCTAAAGCGCTCTGCATTCCGTTGCGGGAAGAACATGCGTCCGCCACAACAAAAACTTCATATCCCGCTTTGTGCAAATCAAGCGCTGTCTGCAAAATGCAGAGATGCGTTTCAAGACCGGCAACAACAATCTGTTTTTTTCCCGATTGTTCGATCGCGGCGCGGATTTCCGGATTTTTGTAGCAGGAGAAAGTGTCTTTTTCATGATAATTAATGTCATCTCCCAGCACAATGCGCAAATCAATCATTGTCGGACCGAAACTTTTATGGTTTTGTTCGGCAACAACAAAAGGAATATTCAGTTTTTTGGCAATATCTAACAGAGAGGCACAACCGTTGATAACATCGCGCGGGCTTTCCTGAGCCGGAGCCAGGTGTTCCTGAACGTCAATTATCAACAATAAAGAATCATTGCGGTTCATTAACATTTCGGTAGTCCTTATAAATAGGTTATTGACTATCTTAACAAAATACATAATACTTCGCAATAAGTAATTTTAACAGTAAAAACAGAAGAAATACCATGAAATTTTCAGATTTAGGCTTAAGCGAAAAAACAATTCAGGCAATTGACGAATTCGGGATTATCGAGGCCACAACAGTCCAAGGCGACGTTATCCCCTCAATTCTGCAAGGCAAAGACGTGTTTACTATAGCGCCGTCCGGATGCGGCAAAACAATGTCTTATGTTTTTCCGCTGGTCGATATTATCAGCAATAAAGAAGGGCAGAATATTTTAATTATTACTCCTGATTCCGAGCAGTCTGTCATGGTTTCTGACCGTCTGGCCGTTTTCAATAAATATCATGAAATTAACGAAACAACCGTGAAAGACAAAGACGAAGACATTAATGACGAAGCAAATGTTGTTATCGGTTCTCCCGATTTACTGGTCGATTTGGTTGAAAACAGCCGTTTTGATTTTTCCAAAACCAACATTTTGGTTGTAGACGATATTAATTTAATCAAAAAGAACAAACAATTAGACAATCTGGAAAAGATTTTGGAAATCCTGCCGGCAGAAAAACAAAACATTGTTTATACCAACCGCCGTTCAAAAGAAACGCAGTCTGTTTTGGAAAAGATTTTGAAAGCGCCGGAAGAAATAAAGGTCGACAAGGCAAAAGAACAAGAAGCGGCCAAAGCCATTCAGCAACCGGCAGCTCCGGCAGAAAAACCAGCCAAACAGAATAATAAAAATCAAAAAAATCGCAACAAACCGGCGCGCAGCAGCGTTAACCCGCAACAAGACCCCGAAGCTATGGAGCTGGCAAAAAAATACAATTCATTTAACGGGCGCGTTCCCGAATTTATCCTTAACAAAGGGATTTTGGCTGATGATAACGGCAGCAATGCCTGCAACATTGAGCAAAATAAAATATCAACTCCTTATTAATGAAAACCAGTATAAAAAAATCCCCGACTTTCGGGGATTTTTTTTGAAACCGGCGGTTACCAAGGAACTCCGTTAATACATTTATCCGGTTCCCGATCGCAAATATCATTGCCTATTTTATATAGCCTTTCGCGTTCAGGCTTGAGCTTGCCGACTTCGCATCCGGCCAAAGCCACGAGGAATATTATCAACATTATTTTTTTCATTTTTATTCTCCGGCTTAAAAAATTGAAACAACATTAACGGCAAGAAAGGCAAACATAATCAAACGCATTAACTGCTTTAACAAAGCGCTGCGGTCGAACTGCGCGGTAGTCCGCCATGTCCCTAACCAAACGGCAATGCAATAATAGAAAAAGAAACCGGTTATAAATAAATAGCATAATGTCCATAATATGGCTAAAACATCCGGTTTAACAGGATTAAAAAAATGAAAATAATAATCGACAATCCGGCGGTTCATAATCCGTTTATCCAGCAGTTTCTCAAAAACATAAGAAACAGCCCGAAAAAATGAAACACCCAAAATGCCGAATTTCCAGAAAGTTTCCCCTAAACTAAATTCGCCACTCAGAAGCTTCTTTAACATCATTCATCCTTTTACTGTTGCAACAACTGCTATTGATAGTGGTCTATTTTCCGGCATAACGCAAGTTAAAAGTGTCAGTTTTAAGACATTCGCATAAAACCCCGATATACAACCGGGGTTTTATTTTAACAGTTCGCCACATTTACAGCCAAGCCGCCTAATGAGGTTTCCTTATATTTATTATTCATATCGCGTCCGGTATCAAACATGGTTTTGATAACACTATCCAGCGAAACGATATGTTCGCCGTTTCCTTTCATGGCAATACGGGCAGAATTGACGGCTTTGACCGCACCCATGGCATTGCGCTCGATACACGGCACCTGCACCAAACCGGACAACGGATCGCACGTTAACCCCAGATTATGCTCCATTGCAATTTCCGCCGCATTTTCAATCTGTTTGGCATTGGCTCCCATAGCTGCAGCCAAACCGGCCGCAGCCATTGAACAGGCAACGCCGACTTCTCCCTGGCATCCGACTTCGGCGCCTGAAATCGAGGCATTTGTCCGATACAGACTGCAAATGGCAGAAGCTGTAAGCAGAAAGATGCCTATGCCTTCTTCAACACTATGGTTCGACTTGTGGACGGCAAAGCGTTCAAAATAACGCAAAACAGCTGGAATCACGCCGGCTGATCCCATTGTCGGCGCAGTGACAATCTGCCCGCCCGAAGCATTTTCTTCGGCAACGGCAAACCCCCAAAGGTTAATCCAGTCAATCATTAAAAGCGGATCATAATCATTATTGCGGAATTTTTCTTCCAAACGCAGGTATATTTCATTAGCGCGGCGCGGAATATTCAAACCTCCCGGCAAAACGCCTTTGGCATTCATGCCGCGGTCAATTGAATTCTGCATAATCCGGTGGATTTTTATCATGCCGCTCATCACGTCTTCTTTGGAACGCAAAGCACATTCGTTGGCCATAACCAAGGCGGCAATGCTTTTATTTTCCTTTTCGCAAAGAGCCATCAGCTCATCGCAGGTGTCAAAATTGTACGGCACATTATAAGGCTCGCGCTCAATCCTTTTGGAAATTTCATCCCGACGGGCAATCGTGCCGCCGCCGACTGAGAAATACGTTTCTTCAAAAAGCAATTCGCCTTCCGCATCAAAAGCCTTGAATGTCATGGCATTGGAATGTTCCGGCAAGAAGACGTCTTTTTTGAACACGATATCTTTATCCAAAACAAAAGCTATAGCCTTTTCGTGGTCAGCCTGAAGAATCTTGTCTCGCTCAATTGCCAGCAGATAAGCTTTTTCGGGATCAATTTCTTCCGCTTCCAATCCCATTAAGCCATAAGCAATTGCCTTTACCGTTCCGTGACCGATACCTGTCAAAGCCAAAGAGCCGAAAAGCGTTGTTTCCACTCTGGCCAGCCGGTCAAAAAAGCCGGCACTTTTCAGGTTCTTAATATATCTCTTGGCAGCCCGCATCGGACCGACTGTATGCGAACTCGACGGCCCGACGCCAATCGAAAAAATCTCAAAAAAGCTGTAATACATCTTAGAAGTAAGCCTTTATCTCAATATATGGTTTGATGCCGATTTTAACCAATGTATCGGCAATATATCGGTGAATATCGCTCCAAGCGGAATATTTATCAATAAAAGATTTTGCTTTATCAGGAGATTTTGACAACTGGACTTCAATTGTTTCTTCCAATATCTTGTTCATGACTTTCGGCAGCTTCTCAAAATCTATTTCAAGCTTATTATCGGCATTGAACGAAATAGCGCCATGTTCAAGCAGGTAGTTGAAATGTATCAGGTCTCCGACACGATGCGGCTGAATCAACTGCGGACGCGATTTTAGGAACATGCGGATAATCCATGTCGTGTAAACTTCTTTTAACGTGCGTTCGTCAATAATTCCGGCTTTGACATATTCGGGCATCATGGCGATAGAAACGACATCGGCTTTGTTTTCTTCAATTGTATGTTTATAAAGGCCGAGCGAGTTTTTGAAACTGCTGTCAGGCCCCAAGGAATGTCCGTTTTCATGGCCGATGACGAAAATATGGTCGGCTTCAGGGTTGTAATATTGGTGCAAAGACGGAGAGACCAAAGCTTCCAGCTTCTTTTTTACAGCATCTTTATCTTGGCTCATCCTTACCTGACGATGATAAACATTGCGCCGGCCGCCGCCGGTTTTTATTGCCAGTTTATCATCATTCGGCAAATTCTGCGCCGTGGTAATCGCGCCGCGGCACTGGGCATAATCGCCGGTCAGCGCCATTAAATCAACATCGACCATGGTTTGTTTGAGTTCGCCGCCGCCGACAACATTCTGCGCATATTTATCGGAATGAGGCATTAATTTTGCCAGATGTTTCATTTGTTCTTTGAACGTAAGCAGCAAATCCGTGCCTTTTTTATTAACAACACCAACGCGGATTCCGAGCATATCCTTGGAATTGACCTCTATTCCCAAATCATCCAGCATTGCTTTTAATTCCGGATTTTCGCAGATTGTCGGCGTCATCTCGTCATCATAATTTTCACGGCCGATTGTAAATTCAAGCGGAGAATCCTGCAAAACGGCCCAATGCTTGTCGGCAAGCATATCCATATCTTCATTATTCTGTATCAGTGCCTGAGCCTGCCAGCCCAAGAAATCTTTAAAGGCGGCATCTTGCGTGTAATGAGCGGCCACTTCCAATTCATTGGCTATTGCCGAGAACTCTTTGGCAAAATATTCGGTATAATCTACAGCTTTTAATTCATCTCCGGAACGGCGCACCATTGTCCGCCCGCTCAGAATCTTTTTAACTTCTACCTTCTTGCCTTTTTCCAGCATTTTTTTGATAATCTTGTGAAATTCGCCAACACTTAAATCCGACGGATAAAAATTGCGGCCGGGAAAAATTTTAACGCCTTTGAAAATTTCAATCGGTTCCGCATCCAAGCCGTTTAATCCGGCAACTCCGTTAAACGTATTGAAAATGCGCAAGGCCTTAGCCGCATGGCTGCTGGTTTTGGCGGCATCTTCCAAACCGGCTTTCAGCATTCTGTTTAACGGATGATCCTGTTCCAAAGATACATCATTCATAATATTTGCCGCAGCAACCAAATGAGCCAGTGCTTTTTTCTCGTTTTCCGGCAGATTTTTATAACCATCAAATTCAGGCGTGATTAATTCAATATTCCGCAATTGGCGGCTGATCATATCATCAAGTTTTTCCTCTGTGAGGTTTAATTCATATCCGTTAATTTTCATCTTTGCTAATCTCCACTACTCTGAAACGATAAACTTTTATGCGGTTTGACCAATAAGACGGGCTCATACCTGCTTTAATTTTTAAATTGTTTAGAAAGGCCTGCGGATCGGGAAGCTGTTTCCAGACTGCCGGCAAAAACACTCCCTGACGGTTGCCGTCCCGCAAAATGACTCCGTCAACGCCTTTAACCAACTGCGACACCAAGTCTTCTTCACTTTTGTAGTTTACAGCCTCAAAACCGGTCAGCAGCGAAATTGATATTTTTATTTTGCCCAGTTCTTCAGGTTTGACCGGAGAAAAACGGCTGTCTTCCATTGCCGCGGCATAGGCATTTTGCGCAACATTGTCAGCAACGGCCTGCGCCGGCAGCAATGAACCTATGCAGCCGCGCAACTCTCCATCTTTTTCCAAAGTAACAAATGTGGCGCCTTTGTTAAACAGAATATCAGGATAATCATCCCTTGACGGTTTGAAACGGCGTTTATGCAAAACGGCTTCATCTAATGAAATTTGAGCAATTTTAAATAAATCTTTGCCGTATTTTTCAGCAAAAGCATTTATATTTTCAACTTCCTGCTCCAAAACCGTTTTGCTGTCGGCATCTTTCTTATTTTCATCTTCGCCAAACAACCATGACGCATAACCGACAACCGAAGATTTGTCTCCGGTTACATCACCGGAATTAACCATATCCAGCAATTTCGGCAACATGCGGTTTTGTTGCGCCAGAATGATTGCCGTATTTATTCCCGCTGCGCCGCAAGACATATGGTTTTCTACCACGGGAAGCTTGCTTCCGACCAAAGCGCCGGTCTGTCCGTCAAGATTTTGGGCATCTTCGTAAGCATAGTAATGCGACAAATCGGCAGAAACGACGAGAAGCGTATTTTCAGATTTCAAATAAGGTTCCAAAGCCCGAGCTATTTCAGCCGGATCGGCATTGCCATAAACAATCGGCACAATTGCGAAATCTTTTAATACCTTTTGCAAAAACGGCAGTTGCACTTCCAAAGAATGTTCTTTGGCATGAGCGGCGTTGTTATAGCCAAATCCGGGCAACGCTGCCAATTTGGCACTTATTTCCTTGTTAACAGGAACTTGCCCTAACGGCGTTTCAAAGGAATCGTCTTTGCTTAAGGCGGCTCCTTTAATACCGACATAATGCGACGGCCCTAAAAGAATGACATTGTGAATTTTATTTTTCCAGAGTTGTAATTCGGCATAAGCCTTGGCCGCCGTCTGCGCGGAATATTTATAACCGGCATGCGGCACGATTAATATTTTCGGCTGAACACCGGAAGATGCGGAAACCGCATTCAGATATTTGCCGACAGCAGAATCCAGTTCACCGGAAGAGGCCGGATAAAACACTCCGGCAACCGCATGCGGCCGAAATTTGTCCATACCGTCATCCTTTACCGTATAGTTGTTAATGCGTTCCGGATTGGAAGATATATGTTTGCTGAAATGGCAGTAATTTATTACCAGCAAAGCCCCCAACAGTAAAACGGTCAGAACAATCTTCACTATCCGGCTATGTTCACCAGCGTTGTCTTCTTCTTTTTTCATCAGCCGACTTCCTCAAAAAATATTATGCCTGCAATTTTACAACAGACAACTTAAATTTTCACTAAATTAAGCAATTGTTTTTAAATAATTCAGGAAATCGGTAAAATCGGCAAAATACACTATTTTTTCATTTAAACTGAGCTCGTCATTCCAAATAGGCTTGCCGATGCGTATCGGTCTGGCACAAGCGCTTATTGCGCAATTGCTGTCCATATCGCTATCGCCGATGACCCAGACTTTTTCAGGGCTGAAATCTTCTTTATCCAGCAAACCAGACAGTGCATACCAAGCCTGCTCCGGATACGGCTTGTCGCGCGGCGCTTCGTGTCCGGCAATGATGCGGGTGAAAATCCGCGGGTCAAACAACAGAGGCATCTCAAATTCCAAAAGCCGGCGGTCTTTATTGGTCATGACAATTATGGGAATCGCTCTGTCGGAAAAAAAAGACAACGTCTCTTTTACATTGGGAAAAGTCGAGAGCATGGATGCAACTTTTTCTTTGTATAGGACGGCATATCGTTCATAAGCTTCTTCGGCAGCAGCGGCGCCAAAAATATTCGGAAAATTATCCCTGAAAGACAGATCTTTATCATAATTGCGGCATTCGCTCATCGGCGGGCGGTTATATTCGGCCAAAACCTGTTCCACTACCGCTACCAATGCGGTGCGGGTTTCAGCCAATGTATTGTCCCAATCAAACAGGACATACTGCAATTTTGACAAATCAAGCTTCATTTTTATCTCCACTTAAAAGATAGTCCGTTTTTTGCAAAAAGCAAGCAAGCCCTATATAAAAAGCCCCGATTAACAGGGCTTTTTATTCTTAAGCGTTTTTGCCGATTTTGGCAACGCCCCCCATATAAGGGCGGAGCTTTTCGGGAATATTGACCGTTCCGTCGGCATTCTGGTGGTTTTCAATGAACGGAACCAGCGCACGCGGGGTGGCAATACCGGTATTGTTCAGCGTATGGACGTATTTGACCTTGCCGTCGGCATTGTCGCGATAACGCAGATTTGTACGGCGTGCCTGCCATTCCGTGATATTGGAGCAAGAGTGGGTCTCGCGGTAGCAGTTTTGAGACGGCACCCAGGCTTCCAAATCATACTGGCGGTATTTTGGGGCGCCCATGTCGCCGGTACAGACTTCCAAAACCTGATACGGCAATTCTAAATCCTGCAAGACTTCTTCCGAAATCTGCAAGAGTTTTTGGTGCCATTTCTCACTTTCGGCAATGTCATTTTTGCAAATGACAAACTGTTCCGTTTTCATAAACTGGTGGACACGGACCAAACCTCTGGTATCTTTGCCGGCAGCTCCTGCTTCGCGGCGGAAGCACGGAGAAAAACCCGCATATAAAATCGGCAGTTCGGCTTCATTCAAAATTTCATCGGCGCGCAGAGAGTTTAAAATCAGCTCCGCGGTGCCCGACAAATAAATGTCATCTGCCGGCATATAATAAATTTCATCTCTGGAGAAAGGCAGATAACCTTGGCCGTACAACGGTTTTTCCTTGGAAATCGACGGTACGGTAATGACTGTAAAACCATGGCTGCGCAACTTGTCCAAAACCAGCATGTGCATTGCCAGTTCAAGCTTTGCCAAATCATTTTTGATTGCATAGGTGCGCGAGCCGGAAACTTTGGCAATGCGTTCCATTTCTGACCAATCGTTAATTTCCATTAACTCAATATGGTCTTTGGGCTCAAAGTCAAATTTTGCCGGTTCACCGACTTTGCGGCGGACAATATTTTCGGAATCATCTTTGCCGACCGGACTTTCGGGGCTCGGCATGTTCGGCATGCGCAGCATGATATTGTCAAACTTTTCCTGCTCTGCCGCCAATTTTTCCTGTTCGGCCTTTAACTCTTCACCCAGAGCCTTGCTTTTGGCTATGATTGACGGGCGCTCTTCTGCCGAAGCGGATTTGATCGAATTGCTGAGTTTGTTTTTTTCTTCGGACAAAGACTGGGATGATGTTTTTAACTTGTTAATATCCTTATGCAATGCTATTAAAGCATCAATATCTATCACATCTGCGGTATAGCCTTTTTTAGCCAGGCCTTCTTTAATTATGTCGGGATTTTCGACAATATATTTTATATCCAACATCTTTATTTGTCCTAAATTGTAAATTAATTACTGTTTTCAACTCATGCAGAATACCAATTTTTTAAATAAAAACAACAGAAAATTAAGATTTATAATCTTTTGACATTTATTTTCCGGCTTTGGTTTTTTATTGATTTTCAACCGGCATTGTATTAGCTTTGGAAAAAACGATTTAAATAAGGATAAAAATAAATGTTTGAAGGAAAAACAATCTTAACCGGCGTTAAACCGACCGGCAAGCCCCATTTGGGCAATTACCTCGGTGCAATCAAACCCGCAATCAAACTCGGGCATGATGCTTTGGCCCAAGGCGGCAAGCATTATATGTTTATTGCCGATTACCATGCAATCAACGCCGAAAAAGACCCCGCCGTTTTGAACCAGATGATGAAAGAGATTGCCTGCATTTATCTGGCCTGCGGCCTTGATGCGTCAAAATCTTATTTTTACCGCCAGTCCGACATTCCCGAGATTCCGGAAATCACCACGATTTTATATGCCTACACCCCCAAAGGCTTCATGAACAAGGCGCATGCTTACAAAGCCGCCGTTGACCGTAACCGCGAAGCAGGCAAACCCGATGATGACGGCATTAATATGGGATTATACACCTACCCGACTTTAATGGCCGCAGATATCCTGACTTATGATTCCGATATTGTTCCGGTTGGCAAAGACCAGGTTCAGCATGTGGAAATCGCCCGCGATATTGCCGGCGCCATTAATGCCCATTACGGCAAAGAACTTTTGAAGCAGCCGACTTACCGTTTTGATGAAAATGTGGCCGTTGTTGCCGGTATTGACGGGCGCAAAATGAGCAAGTCTTACGGCAATGTTATCCCCTTGTTTGAAGATGACAAGACAATCAAAAAAGCCATTTTTTCAATCAAAACGGACTCCCGCCCAATGGAAGAGCCCAAAAACCCTGATGAAATTCTGGTTTATGAAATTTATAAATCAATTGCCACTCCGGAACAACTTAAAGAAATGGGCGACGGCCTGCGCGAAGGCAAGCTCGGTTACGGACATATTAAAAATATGCTTTTAGATGCCGTCGTTAATGAAATAAAAGAAGCCAGAGAAAAATATAACTATTATATGTCTCATTTTGATGAAGTGGAAAATATGCTCCAGGAAGGTGCCGCCAAAGCGCGTCCGGCAGCTCAAGCCACATTAAAACGTTTGAAAGACGCTGTCTTCGGGAAATAAAAAAAACAGCCCCAATAAAGGGGCTGTTTTTTATTATCTGGCAGCTCCGACATAACGGAAATCAAAAATGCGGTTATCTATTGTAACCAGCTGCAAACCGTCTGTTGTGGCAACAAAACCTTTCACCCTGACCAGAGCATTCAAAAAATCATTTTCAATACCGGCAAACTGGATATCCGGCGTGAGCTTGGTATTTTCAGTAACCGTCATTGTCAACTTCTCGCCATCAATATTATAAACGCCTTTGATATCATTAATACTCTTGATGTAAAATGTGTCATTATTTTTGAAGCCGAGATAGATAGGATAAAATTGTTCGCTGCCGTGAATCATAGCATATTCTTTGCCGGACAGCTCATTGGAAGCCAAACATCCGGTTAAACACAAAAGCGCCAAAAAAACTGCCATAATTTTTCTCATAATAAATCTCCCCAACAAAAAATTTGCCTTTTTGTATATATACGGGCAATAAAAAAATGTAACATAAGTTTAATATACCATACTTAAGCGCTTCTGAATATATAACTAAAGGCATAATGAGAAGCAATAAATATACAAAAGAGAAAAAATCAACAAAAATGTAAAATTGTGCTTGATTTTTATTTTAAGAATATGTATGTTCACTTTCAGTTGTCGCCGCTGTAGCTCAGTGGTAGAGCACGTCATTGGTAATGACGGGGTCGCAAGTCCGATTCTTGCCAGCGGCACCATTTGTTAAAAAGCACCTTTCGAGGTGCTTTTTTTGTTATGTAAATCAAGGCTTTCAGCTAGTCCGATTTTGTTTGTTTTTTTAATAGCATTTTTAAATTATCGGACTTTTGGGAAAAATCATAGTAAATTAATTAGGATAATAAAAAATTATATTTTATCCTCCGAACTATTATTTGACATTAAATTCGTTGCTTTATAATATATAATATTGGGAATTGATATTATGAGGAATTCTATATGAGCAGAAAGATGAAATCTAAAGATATAGAAGCACTAATTTATTTAGCAATTATTGCCTCCCCGATATATGGCATATATTTACTATTTCACAACTATGGTGATATGATTGGATATAGTATTGTATTTCTACTTATTTGTGTTTCTTTAGTTTATATCTTAATCTTTATCTTTGAGTATTTCTATTATAAAAGTGAGAAGTTTTTAGCAATTAAAAGTAGCATCAAAGAAAATATCCTGAAATGTAATGAACTTAATGCCCATATAGAGGAATTAAAACAAGTTTCGTTAGCCCCAAACACTGTAGATTATGGTATTGCGAATTATAATGATAATAGCAAATATAAATACCAAAGAAAAGAATTAGAAAAAATCAAATCAAATCCTAATGTATATAATTGCTCGCTTTCTATCTGTAAAGGAGCTCAAGAACAACCGTTTAAGTACTTATGTAAATATTTTAATATAAAAGCTGATGAAGATACATTATCTGATGTAGAAAATATATTTAATGATTTTTCCGCAGCTGAACAAGGTAAAATTTTATTAAAAAAAGAAAGAACTGATATTTTAGATAGTATACAAAATAAACTGCCTAGTTTTCTTTTGGAATTCCGTCAAAAAAAATTAATTAAAAAACTAGGGTTTGATGATGTAGATTTTAATGACTATTACTTTCCTAAATATACATTTAATTATGTTAGTGCTGGTGGAAATAGTTCAATGTCTTGTGATGTATTATTAGACCTCGAAAATTTAGAAAAACTTATATTATATTTATCTAATATTATTAAATTCAAAAAAAGTATTGCCGGTCAAAGAATGTTAATGACATCATCTTTACGAGAAAAAATAAAAAAAAGAGATAAATATAAATGTAAGCATTGTAGTATTTCAATAGAACAAGAACCAAATCTACTCTTAGAAATAGATCATATCGTTCCCCTATCAAAAGGAGGAATTACATCCGAAGATAATTTACAAACACTTTGTTGGAGATGTAATAGAAAAAAGGGAAATAAAATTTTAAGTAATGAAAACTAATTTTTGTTTTCCTTCATGTTAATTTTACAACAAAGTTCCTTAAAATCCTCATGCAGTCCGATACAAATGCAACCTCAAGACATTAATGACAAGAAGTTACTTTTTATTCTTGTTGTCTGTTGTCAGCTTCTTCTGTTTTTTAGTTGGGGGGAGATAATTTTCGTCAGTGACGACTTTTTGTCCCGTACGTTTTTCAAAATCTTCTTTTGCGCGTTTGGAAATGTTACCACCGACTTTTGCGGCTTCTTTATTTTGCTTCATTCCGGTTGCGTTGGTATTTTCCGCTACCTGACGGGTTGACAATTCTGCTAAAGCGGTAAAGATTAACTCAGCTTCGCTCATATGGTCGCGTAAATTTTGAGATTTTAACCCCTTTAACTGTTTATGTTCCTTAACAGACAATCCAGACCATTCCTGATGAATAATATTTGTCAGAATAGCATATTCTTCATCTTTGGTAATTTCATGCTCCTTCCAATAATCAGTTAATTTATTGCGGGTTTCCTGCCCCATCATACGTTGCTGAATCCATTTTTCGGAATGACCGAGTTTTTGCCAATTTTCTCTGGCTCTATCAATACTTAATGCAGGGTCTGCCGTTTCTTTCATTCGTTCATAACCGACACGAGCCAACCATTGTTTTATAGGCTCAGCCTTAGGACTGGGAACAGATTGAACAATACGGAGCATGGTTTCTGCTGTGGCTACGGCAGTCAAATACTTTTTTCCGTCTGCGGCTTTCAATTTCAGTTGGTGACAATTTGTCACCGTCTCATCAGCACCTTCATTTCTCAAGCGTTCCGAGAGTTTGTTCCAATATTTGCGGGCGGTTTGATAATCTTTTTCAATTAAAATTGAAACAACATCAACAACTGAAAAATACCAAATGTCTTTTTCTTCGTCATAAACAGAGCGGATTTTCTTCTGCTCAAAAAGTTTAATATCATTTTGCATATATACTAAAGCTCCAGAGAATCTTATTTATTATCAGTTTAGTATGAATTTGCTAAAAATTACATAACAAAATCAGATTGCTAACAATTCTTCACCATTAGTTTTGACACCATCTCCCAAAAGTTCAATCTTTCTTGATAATTCCTTAAAATCCCCATAGTTATTAGTCCGCACCTTCATAGCCAGCCGCACTATTTATAAGATTTCCGCAGTTATTGCTGATTGTTTGTTTTCAAACAATCACTTATCTAGTTCGATTTTTACCATTTGAAAAAGACAAATTTTAAATAAATTATCGGACTTTTTATATTCAGTGCTACACAGGTGCTACTTTTTATTGCTTTTTATTTTTATACATGTTTCAATTTGTAAAACAAAAATATTTTGCAGAGAGCTAGTGATGTTTGAATTTTCTAAAGCAACCATTGAGAACATAGGGTACTATGTATATTGCCTAATAGATTCCAGAGATAAAACAATTTTTTATATTGGAAAAGGTTGTGGCAATCGAGTTTTTGCTCATGAACAAGAGATTGCTGAAAAAGAAAAGAATAAACGAATTTATGATATACAATCAGCAGGAGCAGAGATTGAAAAATATATTATCCGACATGGATTAACTGAAATTGAGGCTTTTCACTTGGAAGCAGCGTTAATTGATATTTTCTCCTCTGGAACATGGAGTAATAGGCAATTACTAAATATAATGGGCGGATATCATAGCCTTGATAATGGAATGAAATCTGTATCAGAAATTGAGGCTTTTTATTGTGCAGAAGATATAACTAAAGATGAGATTACTCACAATGTGCTTATTGTTAATATCAATAATACATATCAAAAATCACAAGATGTCTATGAAGCAACGCGTAAAAGTTGGTTGTTAAACACTAATAAGGTTAACGATATAGAGTTAGTTATAAGCGAATATAAAGGTATATTCAGAGCAATTTACAAGCCAGAAACTTGGAAAACGGAAATTGATGAAAAGGGGCGAACTCGTTGGTTATTTGAGGGAATAGATGTTTCAAAAAATTATCCGCAATATTTAAACAAAAATAACTCTTTCAAAAAAAGAGGTATGGCTAATCCTGTATGTTATGTCTTTGGCAATAAAAAGGACATAACCAACTAACTGACATCAACATCACGAAGTGCTTCAATCTTCCTACTTAATCCCTTAAAATCCTCATAGTAATTAGTCCGATAATCGCACAGCAGGCTGCACCATTTGTTAAAAAGCACCTTTCGAGGTGCTTTTTTGCTTTGATAGAGATGAATCCCGCGAAGTCCGATACTTTGGTTCCCGAAGATACCATTTTTACAAAGATTATCGAACTATTTAATTTATTACAAAGAAACTCGACGAAATAAGCAACCTAAGGTAGAATAAAACGCAACAAAGGAAAGATAATGTCTGATGCAATTGAAATGACAAATATTTCCGAGCAGGAAATGGCTGCCTATATCTCACGTGCCTTTTCGGCAAATTCGGTTAAAAGAATGATAACAGAGGAAGATACTCTTTACCATAGTGAAGAGTTATTTCAAAAATTTGGTAATATTCTGCAGGCATATGCGTCCGCAACCGGTGATTTATCAAATGAAACCATCGATTCTTTAGCAAAAGATTTACATGAGCACAAAGATATTTTGCGACAACCATACGACCGAAATACAAGATTAGAGGCTGAACAAATTTACTTCGGTAAGTATGTAATGCCGAAAATAATCGAAAATTATGCAAAAAAGATGAAAATAGAACAACCTCTGTCTTTGTCTGATTCATGTAAAATTTTAGCTGCTGTTGAAACAAGCAGCAAAAATAATCGCTTTAGAACACATTCATTCAATGGTGCTTTATTACCTGAAATTAAAAAGAATGGTCTAGATATCAATAAAGAAATGTTTACTGAAGAATTTAACATTTTGAGTTCAGCTAAAATGATGTAGCCATATCAAAAAGGTAATTTGTTGTTTTGCGAACTGAGTAAGGCAAGTTTCGGATATGCCTTGCGAGCACAGGAAAGACTGGTTATGAGTCTTAGCAGATATGGTTTCGAACAAAAAAAAGATCAATCAACTAATGAATTTCTGATTCAAGAAATACGAGATAATTTATCTGAAAATCAAAATCTTTCCGCCACCGACAAACAGAAAGTTTTTGCTGCCGGTAAAAAAATTATAGACTTTTATTTTGGGGAGCACAATAAATCGGCAATCGCTTTTGTCAAAGATAAAATATCTTATACGCCCGTAACCTCTGAAAAATATGACCAGATGCTTGGTTCTCAACTTTCTTCTTTAACTTCTTCTATGCGTTTAACTCTATTTTTGGATAAAAATAATGATTTATCTATGAAAAATGAATACGAAAAAGCCACTGAGGCCTTTAAGGCCAATAAGGATGTTTCAAAATTATATGATTTTGTTGGTAAGTTTAACGTAAAATATCCAGAAAATGACATTCTTAAAAGAGCAACAGAAATGTTTATGGTTAAAAGCATGACAGAATTCGGATTAAATAATTTTACTTATAGCGGTAATGCCGACGGCTACAAAATAGATGGTGGGAAAATGTCAAAAGACCAATTTGCTTTGGCTGAATTTGAAAATCCAATTGATGTTTATGTGCAGTATAATAAGCAACAAAAATTAATAAATAACAAATTGGCAAAACTTCGTAACAGGATAGCTAAAGTTGCTGATAAAATTACCGAGGCAACGGGAACAGAAAAATTTGTTCAAAAATTTACAGATGGCAAAAAAATCGCAGATGTTGAGATAAGCACAAAAAAGAAGATATTTGAAAAGAAAATATCTGATAAATTATTCGGCAGAGTTAAGGAGTAGATTATCAATCTCCTCTCTCAACGCTTTGCAAGCTTGCGCCTTTTCAGCCCGATAACAGCACAGTATCGCGCACCATTAAAAAAGGCCTCCTTTACGGAGGCTTTTTTTAATGGTTGTCAGGGGAATGCGATTTCATACACTTCAACAAATGCCCGAATCTCATATACAAAGAGTATCCCCTATAGGGCGCAAAATATTGTGAACTTAAAGCACCAACAGTTAAACCGCTAAAGCGGTGAGAAGCCGGCTATTCCTAATTATACAGGAAATACATTGCCGGATACTCCGCGGCATGTTCTTCATCTTGCTTCTCATCAATAAGGAAATCATGTTCAGCAACCAACGCGGCTATTCTTTTTCCGCTAAGTTCGGAAACGAATCTTTCGCCGGCAAGCTTAAACTGGATTTTTTTCCAAACAGCCAGCCGTTCATTGGTATCTTCAATGCGTATTGAAAACTGACGTTCCTTTTTTACATTGCCTGACCGAGACAACAACAATTTACCGTTTCCGGCCGATACCGTTTCAGCATCCAGACATCCTCGGGGGATTAAATAAATTTCCCCTGAGAACGGAACATATATTCCGTCAAAACCGAAACTGCCGGTCGTTCTCAAATGGCATAGAGCCAGAATAGTGTGTTCCCTGAAAAAACCGGTAGAATATCCCAGCTTTTTGCATGCTGAAAAATATTTCTCGGATACTCGGGCTTTAAGCAGTTCGACATTTTCAACCTCAAACGGCGTGAAAATTAAGGCTGCAGCCACTACTTCTTTGATTTCGTTTGCGCCGAATTTTTTGGACGCTTTGAGAATATTGTCATCGCAAGACAATTTTGCAATAATAATATTATCGACTTTCATATTTAATTATTTATATTTAATAAAATTTCGGAAAGTCTTGTAAACAATTAAAGTATTTTTGTCAATGCATTTTTATTAAAAAAATCATAATAACTTTACATTATCATATCCATAATCGTTACAACGTATTCGGAGCTGCCATTATGAAGAGATGCGCTTGGGTGAACATCAATAATCCGCTTTATATCAATTATCATGACAAAGAATGGGGCGTTCCCCTGCATTCGGATAAAGAATTATTTGAATTATTGATTTTAGAAGGTTTTCAAGCCGGCCTCTCTTGGGAATGCATTTTAAACAAAAGGGAAAATTTTCGCCGAGCATTTGATGATTTTGATATTGAGAAGATAAGCCTTTATGATGAAAAAAAATGTGCAGAACTGCTTGCCGATACTTCAATCATTCGCAATAAATTAAAAATTAATGCCTGTGTCAGAAACAGCATCGTTTTTAAACAAATCCGGCAGGAATACGGTTCATTCGACGCTTATATCTGGAGTTTTACAAACGGAGAAACAATCATTGAGGATTATTCTCTGAGAACAACCTCCCCTTTATCCGACAAAATATCAAAAGATTTAAAAACTCGCGGAATGAAATTTGTCGGTTCAACAATAATTTATTCTTATCTTCAGGCCATAGGCATTATCAATGCCCATGGCAAAGAATGCGACTGCAATGTTTTCGCCGACAAAAACGCCATGGCAGTTAAATAGAAGAGAATCTGTTATTATCAATTTGAATCTTATATCTTTATTAAGAATAAGCGGATATACTGCCGTTATTCTAAATAATTTAGGAGAACCTTATGACCGAGAATCCTAAAAAAACTCATAAAAAGCGCTCTGAAGTGCGTTTTGAAAGGGAAGCGAAAGCCCTGCAGAAAAATCTGGAAAAACGCAAAAAACAGCAGCAAGCTCGCGAAGAGCTCAAAAAGTCTGACGGCAAATAGCCTCAGGCTTTTATTGTTAACGGGCCTACAAACAAGGAGATTAAAGATGGATAAGATTAAAATCACCGGCGGAAATCGTTTAGAAGGCAAAATTTTCATCAGCGGCGCAAAAAATGCAGCCCTTCCGCTCATTTGCGCCAGCCTGCTGACAAAAGATACCGTCACTTTAACAAACATGCCTTTGTTGTCTGATATAAAATCAATGAATGATTTGCTCGAACAGCTCGGAACCCAAATTGACTGTTTTGACGATTTTGTTGACGGACATTCTACCAAAACTTATTCTTATCGCACTCAGGAAGCTACTTCGTTAACCGCCCCTTATGATTATGTGCGCAAGATGCGCGCATCATATTATGTTTTGGGCCCGTTGCTTGCCCGTTACGGCGAAGTACAGGTCTCTTTGCCCGGCGGCTGCGCTATCGGCGCCCGCCCGATGGACATTCACTTGTCCGCTTTGGAGCAAATGGGAGCAAAAGTTGAAATCATTAACGGTTATATCAATGCAAAAGTCAAAGGCAAGCTTAAAGGCTGCCACATTACTTTTCACACTGCTTCTGTCGGCGCAACCTGTAATATCATGATGGCAGCAACTCTTGCACAAGGAACAACAACAATCGAAAACGCCGCCAAAGAACCGGAAATTTCCGATTTGGCCGAACTTTTGACTGCCATGGGCGCAAAAGTTTCAGGACAAGGTACCTCAACCATTACCATTGAAGGCGTTAAAGAATTGCACGGCGTTGCCCATAAAGTTATTCCCGACCGGATTGAAGCCGGTTCATATGCCGCAGCGGCAGCCATTACCCGAGGCAAAATCGAACTGATTAATGCCCAGACACAAACGCTGCAATGCCCGCTGCAACTGCTGCGGGATACCGGCGTCAAAGTTTCTGAAACGGCAAACGGCATTTTAATTGACGCAACCAATGCCAAACTTTCCGGCCAAGATATCATGACAGATTATTATCCCGGCTTTCCGACAGATTTGCAGGCTCAGTTTTTGGCGCTTATGCTGACAGCTGACGGCGCTTCAATGGTTACGGAAACAATTTGGGAAAACCGCTTTATGCATGTGCCTGAACTGTTGCGCATGGGGGCAAACATCAACGTTCACGGGCATGCCTCAGCCATTGTCCGCGGCGTAAAAAAACTTTCCGGCGCGCAGGTTATGGCAACAGATTTGCGAGCTTCTTTTGCTTTGGTTCTGGCCGGTTTGGTCGCCGAAGGAGAAACAACAGTCAACCGCGTTTATCATCTTGACCGCGGATATGAGCGTTTGGAAGAAAAACTCAAAGGCGTCGGTGCCAAGATCGAGCGAATCAGCGAATCCGACGAACTGGCCGCCGAATAAAAAAAGTTTCAGGATAAAACGAAACAGGGTTTGCGCCGTTTTGAACGCAAACCCTGTTTTGTTTATTTTTAAATCTCTTATTTTTTCCGGCAAAGCCACAATATGCCGCCGCAAACAAGCATTAAGCCCATTGCCCAAAAACCGAACTTGCTGTCTTCCAAAGTTTTAACAATCAGAAACATCATACCAGCCGTTCCCAGAAAAATAGCGCTAAGAACCATTATCGACTTAAGGGACCATAAATTATCTTTTTTCTTTCCCATAATTAATAAAATTATAAACTACTTAATAAATGAAGCATTGACAGTTTAACTTTATTTGCGTTTTAAAACAAGAATTTATTTGCAAACCCGAGCCACAGTCAAAGCATCAACTGATTTTGCACCGGCAGACAACATTGCCAGCGCGCATTCTTTTAAGGTTGAACCTGTTGTCATAACGTCGTCTATCAGGACAATTCTTTTTCCTTTAATCTTTTCAGGATGCTTGACACTGAAAACGCCTTTCACGTTTTTAATACGTTCGTGTCCTGAAAATTCAACTTGCGGCCGGGTTTTCTTGTGTCTGGCAACAGCGGTGTAATCAACCGGCAGTCCTGTCATTTTACCCAGTTCCGCAGCAAGAAGCCCCGACTGGTTATAGCGCCTTTTCATCAGACGCGTATAATGCAGAGGTATCGGAACAATCAAATCGACACCTTCTTTCCAAATATCCTGTCCGGCCAGATTAAGCCATTTGGCAAGCGTTTTGGCATTATCCGTCCGATCATGGAATTTAAAAGACAACAGCAATGGTTTTGACGAATCATCATAATGAACTGCCGACCGGCTCAGGCGAAACGGCGTTTTAACTTTTTGCAGGCAGGAAACACACAGCATTTTTGAAGAAGACGGTGCTGCCTCAAACGGCTGCCCGCATTTTTGACAATAAGGCGCGGAAATAAAATTTATTTCATTAAAACAATCAGGACATAAACCGTCGTCTTGCGACAAAATCGTTCCGCATTTTATACAGCGGGGCGGCAAAAATACGCTGATAATGTCTGCCCACAAAGACATCTTTTACAATTTGCAACTGGTTTCGCAGCAATTAAAAAGCTTTTCCAGTTCCCGATGAATATGGTTGATGTTATTAACCACGATTATTCCGGCATCTGCCATGGCATCTTTTTTATCTTGAGCAGAAATCCGGCCACGGGTAATAATGTCGCCGGCATAGCCCATTTTATGTCCGAAAGGCACGGCGTCTCCGGCCACAAAACCGATAATCGGCTTTTTAACCGGCAGATTTTTATAATAACGGGCTGCATCCTCTTCAAAAGTTCCGCCCAAACGCCCCAGCATGATTATCGCCGAAGTGTCAACATCACGTTGAAAACGCTCGATTGCCTCAATAAAATCCATGCCGATTATCATATCGTCACCCAAACCGATGACGGTGGACTGTCCCAGATTGACGCGGTTGGTTTCAATAACTGCCTCATATGTCATAGTTGACGAGCGGGAAATAATGCCGATTTTTCCGGGGCAATGGATATTCTCGGGAAAAATTCCCAAACGCGCCTCTCCCGGCGTAATGATTCCCGGCGTATTCGGACCGATAAGCTTGGTCTTGCTGCCGTTCAACATGGCTTTAATTTCCAGCATATCCTGAATCGGCACGCCGTCAGCAATACAAACAACCAAATCCAGTTCAGCTTCTACAGCCTCCTTCATTGCGCCTTTCACATATGGCGCCGGCACGAACATAACGCTGGCATTGGCTTTGGTCGCGTCAACAGCTTCCCGCACCGTATTAAAAACCGGCAGCCCCAAGTGCATTTCTCCGCCTTTTCCCGGCGTTATGCCGCCGACAACCTTTGTGCCGTAATCAAGCGAACGTTTAATATGAAATGTTGCCTGATTACCGGTAATACCCTGACAAATAACTTTGGTATTTTTTCCGACAAGAATAGACATCAGTCACTCTCCTCCACGGCTTTTATTAAGGCATCTGCTGCTTCTTCCATTTCATCGGCAATAATAATCGGCAGTTTGGAATGCTTTAGAATCTCTTTGGCCTCATCTTTGTTGGTTCCTTCAAAACGGACGACCAACGGCACATTCAAACCGACCTCGGAAGCCGCGGCAATAATTCCGTCGGCAATCAGGTTACAGCGCAGGAAACCGCCGAGAATGTTAATCAAAATTCCCTCGACTTTAGGGTTGGTCATAATGATTTTGATACCCGAGGCAATTTTATCCTTGTCAACGCCGCCTTTTACATTAAGGCTGCAAGCAACGCCGAATCCTTTGGCGTGCAATATATCCATTACGGCCATGGCCAAGCCGTCGCCGTTGACGATACAACCGATATTGCCTTCAAATTCAGAATATGAAAAACGATATTTGGCTGCCTGAAGCTCCCGTTCGTTTTCCTCATAATCATCCTGAAGCATCTTAATGTCTTTATGACGGTAAAGGGCATTGTCGTCAAAAGATATTTTGGCATCAAGCGCAATCAGGCTCCCGTTTGACAAAACGCCGACCGGATTAATCTCAATCATTGTCGCATCATTTTCAATAAAAGCCTGATGCAGCCCATTGACAAAAGTTTCCAAGCTTTTGGCACTCCGCGGAGATAACTTCAAAAACTCTAAAATCTGTTGGATTTGTTTCGGCGCCACATTCTCATGAAGAGATAATTTTATTTTCAAAATTTTTTCAGGTTCGTTAATCGCAATATCGCTGATATCTTTATCTACCGTTTCGGCAACAAGAAGCGTCAACGCAGGAAGCATGCGGTCAATAACCAATCCGGCGTAAAAAACTTTTTTGACCTTGTTAAAAGCTTCAACATAAATGCGGCCGACTTGTTTTCCCTTAGGGCCGGTCTGCATGGTAACCAATGTCGAACCCAGCATTTGCTCGGCATTTTTGATAATATCGCGGCGGCTTTTTATCATGCGGACACCGCCTTTGCGTCCGGCTTTGGCTTCCAAGAAATAACCGCTTTTGCGTGCGCCGGACTGTATCTGGGCTTTCAAGACCCAAGGCCCGCGGAAAGAAACGGCAGATGCCACGCGCTTAGCTTCATTCGGAGTATAGGCAATACCGCCTTTCGGGATTGTAATCCCGTATTTATGCAAAATCTTTTTCGCCTGATACTCATGAATATTCATCGGGTTTGTTCCTTAAAAGGCATCCGCATAATGCAGGATTTTTTCTGTCATAGCTGTCAAACCGTTGCGTCGGCTCGGGCTTAAATGCTCATGCAAACCAAGGCGGCTGAAGATGTCAGAGATGTCAACTTTTTTGATTTCATCCGGCGTTTTTCCCGAAAAAGCCGTCAAGACAATAAACATAATCCCTTTGACAATTGCGGCATCGCTGTCTCCGCGGAAGCTCAGAATTTCACCTTTCTTTTCGGGAACAAGCCAAACCTGTGACTGGCAACCGCGGACTTTCCATTCATCCTGATAAAAATTATCTTCCAGCGGCTCAAGCTTGGTGCCTAAGTCGATAATATAACGGTATTTGTCTTCCCAATCGTCCAACAGTTCAAAATTATCAATTAATTCGCCGATTTCCATTTCCTGCGCCCCGATAAATGAAATATGTCAAAATATGTAACACTTTAATCGCCTCTCGTAAAGGCTTTTTTCCCAGTAATTATATGCAAAAAAGTAAGCATTTTGATTTGACATCCGAAATTAAAATGTTATGGTATAGCTATTTCCCAAACATAAGAGATAAAAAGATGAAGATTACGATTACGCTCCTGAAAAAAGACGAGCAGATTATGAGCCGGCTGGCCAATGCTTACCGCAATTCATACAATACCTTGTCTGCCGGATACAAATCCAGAGAAGAAATGGCTTTGTATACTTATGATTATTTTTATCAGAAAGTCAGAAGATTTGCCGCAGAAAACGAGCAAAGCAACCTTTCGCGCACATTTACCGTCAATCTGGAGGGCCAACCGGTCGGATTTGTCCGTTACAGCAAGATTCCCGAGTATTACAAACAAAACCAAAACGGGGAAACAAAAGACTTTGAACACGGCATGATGGACGGCTATGAATATGCATGGTACCGTAAAGTTAAATTTGTCGATGATGTAAAACTTGACGATTCGACTATGATTTTGAACCAAATTTATCTTGATCCGTCTGTTCAGCACAAAGGTTTGGGTACATACATTCTGGCTCAAACTCTGCCTAAAATGAAAGAAAAAGGCGTTCGCAACCTGATTTTGGAATATAATCGCGATAACCTTAACGGTGAAAAATTTTATCAATCTTTCGGTTTTCAGCCCTTGGCAGATACCGAAGACTTGGATCATATTCTGCCTGATCGCGAGGGAAAGACAAAATTCTGCATCAGCAAAGTAAAAATGGTACATGTCGATGTGGCAACAGCTTTAGAAAAAGCCAATGCTAAAATTGCCGCCAAGCAAAAAGCCATGACTGCCGGACAAGTTGTAATCGGAATGCTGAACCATGGTTCAAAACAGTATTAAAAAAATCGAAAGCATTTCCAGCCCGCAGGGCCGCGAAATTGCCTTTTACGAATTAAAAAACAGCAACGCGCCTGCCAATATCTTTTTTTTAGGCACTTTTCACGGTGACGAAAACGAAGGCGAATACGCGATTTTGCAGTTTATGGAAGAATTAAAAAAAGAAATTCCTCAAGGCTGTTTATACAATCTCTATTTTCTGCCCTGCCTGAATCCGGACGGAAAAGCCTTGCAGACACGCTTTAACGCCAATAAAGTTGATTTAAACCGCAATTATCCGACCGCCAATTTCAAAAACGAAACACAGACGCTGGATTATGAAAAAGTCAAATGCGGTGCGCCGGCTTCAGAAGTTGAAACAAAATTTATGATGAAACTGGTTGAGCAATACCGGCCGGCTGTTATCATTTCCATTCACTCAGATTTGCATCTGATTGATTATGACGGCCCCGCTAAAGATTTGGCTCTTATGTATAGCGATAAAACCGGATACAGGTTCGTGGAAAACGTCGGCTATGAAACGCCCGGCTCTTTCGGCACATGGGCCGGCATTGAAAAACAGATTCCGCTGATTACGCTGGAAACCTGGCGCGGCAAAACAGATGAAGAAAAAGAAAAAATCTGGCAGGAAATCAGGCCGGCTTTTTATGAAACATTAAAATTCCGATTGAAAAACAGCTAGAACAATTCAATCATCATCTTGGCTTCTTCGGTCATTCGCTCCGGCGTCCATGCCGGTTCCCAGACGATTTTAACCTCGACTTCGCCGGTACCTTCAACCAAAGCGACGGCATCCGCCGCCTGCTGCGGCAAAACGCCGGCAACCGGGCAAGTCGGCGCCGTGACCGTCATATCAATTGCGACATTGCCGTTTTCTTTAATATCAATATGATAGATTAATCCCATGTCATAGACGTTAATCATGATTTCAGGGTCTGATACGGTCTTTAACGCCTCAATAACATCTTCTTTTGAAGCGATTTTTTCTCCTTCTGCCAACGGTTTTCCGGCATGGGCAACATAATTTTGCAATTCATCCGTTGCCGAAACCTCTTCGGCAAGCCCCATTGCCCCCAGCAATTGGCGTTCATTGGCATCTAAAATATCAGGATTATTTTCCGTCATCATCCATTCCTAAAATTTGCACTCAACAAAATATAAAACATTGCGGCCGATTGTCAAGACAGGCTCGGGCGGCCGAACAGAATCAAGCCGATAACCGAGACTAACAAAAACAACAAAAGTTTAGAGCTTACACGCTCATAACAACAATCGGAACGACAACGCTGATAGATGTTGTTCATTATTTTTAACCAAACGGGATACAAGAAAATCAATGCAGAAATATAAGCGGGGTTCGGCGTGTAAGCCATCCCGAAATTTTTAACGGCAACGGCTATGCCTACCATAACAGCCGCAATCATTCCCAGCAGCAGGCTGCGACGCTCAAACAACATTTGCTGCCAATTTTTGTTATCGCGTATAAAAACGGCAAAGTTTCCCAATCCGGCAAAAAAACTTGTAATCATAATATAGTAAAAACTGGCGGCATAAACATCATTCAACCCAAAATCCATAATCACTTTTTGCAAATTATCAATAACGGCTGCCAAACACAAACTCGGCAGCAAATATTTCAGCGCCTTGTAATGATTAGAATTGTGGCTAATCATCAGAATTGTCCAGGTAAAACCGCCCAAACACAGCAGAACGATTGCAAAACGCAGCGGCATATGCCAATATTCCATTATTTGCATCGGTTTAAAAGCGAACCACATAAAAAAAGTGATTCCGACAGAAAGAGGCTGCAAGGCAGAGCCGACCTCAGCACCGCAGCTGGAAACAACGTTAAAGAAACGGTTATCGCTATAAGCTATGACTAAGCCGGTTATAACACATAAAAGCCAAAAGCCCATTCCGGGATTAAACGGAAAGAAGAAGGAAAACGGCAGCATCACAAGAGCCAAACCGACACCGCGATAGACCATAAACAATGCCGGTTTCATTTTAATTTGCTGATTATACAGAATATAAACCGCCGTTACTAAACCGGCCAAGAGGCCAAAAAACCACCATAAATTTTCCATTTTAGCTGTCCTAAATTAAAACATTTATGGTTATATACATTTTAAACGAAAAGTCAAAAGAAAGTCTTGGCTTTTTTCAGAGCGGCCGCCAAGCAGTCAATATCTTCTTTGGTCGTGTAAAGTCCAAAGCTGGCTCGGGCGACGGACTCATAACCCATGCGGTGAACCAAAGGCTCGGCGCAATGATGCCCGACACGGACCGATACGCCTTCTTTGTTCAGAATAAAGGCCAAATCCTGCGGGTGGATATCATCCATAACAAAAGAAAAGACACCGCCTTTGCCTTCTGCGGTTCCGACCAATTTCAAACCTTCAATTCCGCTTAATTTTTCAAAAGCATAATCAACCAGCTCTTTTTCATGGGCAACAATATTATCAAGCCCGACACACATCATATAATTCAAAGCCTCACCCAGACCGATAGCTTCAACGATTGCCGGCGTTCCGGCTTCAAAACGGGCGGGAGGTTCTTCAAAAGTGGTTTTCTCATAAGTCACATGGTCGACCATATCTCCGCCGGTCTGATAAGGCGGCATCGAATCGAGAATGTCATATTTGCCGTATAAAACGCCGATACCGGTCGGCCCGTAAGTTTTATGCCCCGAAAAGGCCAGAAAATCGCAATCCATATCCTGAACATCTATCGGATGATGAACGGCATACTGGCAGGCGTCAGCCAAAATCAGCGCGCCGGCGTTATGCGCCGCTTTTGCCATTTCTTTTATCGGAAAAATCGTTCCCAAAACATTGGACATTGCCGTTACGGCAACCAGTTTGGTTTTCGGGTTCAGCTGTTTTTCAAATTCTTCCCAGATAAAGCTGCCGTCATCGCCGATTTTAAAAATTTTGAGCGTGCAGCCCAACTCATCGCGCAGCATTTGCCATGGCACCAAATTGGCATGATGCTCGGCTTCGGAGATTAAGACTTCGTCTCCGGGTTTTAAATTTTTGCGTCCCCAGGTTGCCGCAACCAAATTAATCGCTTCTGTCGCATTGCGGGTAAAAACAATTTCTTTGTGACTGGCAGCATTAAGAAATTTTTGCACGGTTTTGCGGGCTTCTTCATAATCCCAGGTAATTTGCTCCGAGAGCATGTATGAACCGCGGTGGACGTTGGAATATTCTTTGGTATAGATGTCGTATATGCGGTTTATGACGCATTGCGGCTTTTGCGCAGAAGCGCCCGAATCCAAAAAAGTATTCGGCTTTCCGTTGACTTTTTGCTGCAAAACCGGAAAATCTTTCCTTATTTCATATACGTCATACATTGTTTAATCCTCTTTCCCCCTACTCTATAAATTTAAGATGTTTACGGAGTTATTCAAGTTTTTTCAACCAATTATCAATTGCATTATATAAATCTTTTTGATTAGCTTCGCTGTCAAAAGTATGCGGGCAATTTTCAACAATTATCAATTCTTTCGGCGCTTCAATCTTTTCAAACAAGCGCTCATTATTATAAACCGTTGACGACAAATCATTCTCTCCGGCTATCAATAAGGTCGGCGCCTTAATTCTGCCGGCGTTAAAAACCATATCATAATTCTGCAAATCCAGCACGAAATCAAACGGCACATATCCGTAAATGCTTTTATCCGAACTTTTGCGGCAAAAGCGTTCGTTAGTTTCACGCCACTTTTCAAAAAACTCTTGGTTATGTAGCATATAAGAACGCAGATAATATTTACCGCCGACCATAGCTCCTAACCCGACCAACCGGCTGACTTTCTCAGGATAATCTTCAGCATATTTCAAAACGCTGCCGCCGCCGAGAGAATGTCCGCAGAGAGCAAAAGGCTCTGCATAAAAATCCTGCGCCTTAGCCCAATCAATCACCGTTTGCAAATCAGCCAAAGAATTGGTCTGATTGGCAAACTTAATATCGCCGTCGCTTTCGCCGAAAGAAAAGCGCGTATCAAAAGAGACGACAACATAGCCGTTATTCAAAAAGGCCTCAGCCGTCCGGCGAATCACATGATATTCTTTAAAACTGGACAATCCGTGTTCAATAAAAACCAATCTGCGATTGCCTTTGCTTTCCAGCCCTTCAATTAAAACCGCCAGCCTTTCGCCTTCGGCATTTTTAATAAAAAAGCTCATTTGACAGGTTCCGTCTGCGCCGCGGATTTTATCCAGTTCCGAACAGCTTCGTTTTGAATTTTGGAAATAACATCTTCCAAATAAGCATCTATCAGAATCTGTTTGGCTTCTTCCCTGCCTATACCGCGCGACTGCATATAAAACAACTGCCGCTCGTCAAGTTCGCCGCTGGCAGCCCCATGCGAACATTTTACGTCATCGGCAAAAATTTCCAATTCGGGCTTAACGTCAATTTCTGCCGTATCCGACAACAGCAAAGCTTTATGAAGCTGATGCCCCGCCGTTTGAACCGCATCGGGCGCGATATGGATTTTTCCCTGAAAAACGCCGCGCGCATCGCCATTGACAACGCCTTTAACCAACTGCTCAGAAAAAGTCTGCGGCGCAAGGTGCTCAATATTTGTCGTCGTATCAAGCGTTGCCCAGCCGGACATAATATAAGCGGCATTGACTTCGGCAGAAGCTTTTTCATCCGTCAGCCTGACCTTAATTTCATTGCGGCCGATATTTGCCCCTTTTTGCAGGCAGAAACTGCGGTATTCGGCTTCGGCCTTTTGTTTGACAAAGCTCAGAGAAACATGGTTTGCCTTATAGGCTTCATCTTGCAGCTTATAATGGTTAAACCGGCTGTTTTTACCCAAAACAATTTCATTGACAATATTGGTAAAATAACGGGATTTCTGCGCGCCGGCATATTTATACCATTCAACCAATTCCGCCTCGGCTCCGTTTTCCAAAACAATAAGGTTGCGCAGATTGCAAAAAAGGTTTTTGCTGCCTGCTTCCGTATGGTTAATCAGCATAATCGGCTTATCAAGCTTCACATCTTTGTTGATGCGGATATAAATCCCTTCTTCCATATAAGCCGTATTCAGCGCGGCGAAAGGATAACCGTCCAGTTCGGCGATTTTTCCCAGATGTTCTTTGGCTTCGTCAATCAAAACGGCTTCCATTAGCGTGATAATCTCCACGCCGCGCGGCAAAGCCGGAAAAATCGGAATAAACTTGCCGTTCACAAAATGGATTTGATAAGCATCAAAAGGAATGCCGTAATTCAGGTTCAATTCATGATTGTGACAATGGCATTCTCCGCCGCAGCCGCACTCGTGGGAATCGTCATGATGATGCCCGCAGCCGCAGTCTTCATGCCGGCAATCGCCACTACAATCGCAATTTTCATGATGGCAGCAGCAAGCTTCCGTTGTTTCCGCCCGCAGCTCATCCAAAAAATTTGACGGCAGAAAAACAAAATCATCCGCATTCAAATCACGCGGCTTGGTATATTTCCAAGCTTCTGTTTTGGCTGTCGGCACGCCTTGTTCTTCAAAGGAATCGCGGCCTTTGTTGCGCAGGGCCTGAAGCCACGGAATATATTCGCCAAAGAGTTTAATATCTTGCAGAAGACCGGTCATTCTATTTCTCTTTCACAAATTCGGCGTAGCCTTTTTCTTCCAGCTCCAGCGCTAAATTCTTATCGCCGGATTTAACAATACGCCCGTCCGCGTATACATGCACAAAATCAGGAACCACATAGTTCAGAAGCCGCTGATAGTGGGTAATGACCAACATGGAACGCTGTCCGTCCCGCAGGGCATTCACCCCCTCGGAAACAACTTTCAAAGCGTCAATATCCAATCCGGAATCTGCTTCGTCCAAAATTGAAAAACATGGTTTGAGCACCGTCATTTGCAAGGTTTCCAGACGTTTCTTTTCCCCACCTGAAAAACCGACATTTACCGGACGCTTGATCATATCGGCATCGATGCCGAGCTTTTTGCCCTCTTCCCTGACCATTTTGACAAATTCCATGGTATCCAGCTCGGGCTGATTGCGATGTTTGCGAACGGCATTGACCGCGTGCTTCAAAAAAGTGGTCGTCGGCACGCCGGGAATTTCAACCGGATATTGCATGCAAAGGAATATTCCCTCTCGGGCACGCTCTTCTACAGACATTTTGGTTAAATCTTTTCCTTTAAAACGAATCGAACCTGAGGTGATTTCATACCCGGGTTTGCCGCAGATAACATTGGACAAAGTAGATTTTCCGGCGCCGTTCGGCCCCATTACGGCATGGACTTCGCCTTCATTAATCGTCAGGTTAAAGCCTTTTATAATTTCTTTATCGCCGACTTTGGCATGCAAATTTTCAATTTCTAACAACGGTGTTTTGCTCATAATTTTTTCTCTCTTACTTTGTCATTCACTTTATCCGACGCTGCCTTCCAGCGAAATATTAATCAGCTTTGCGGCCTCAATGGCAAATTCCATCGGCAGATGCTGCATAACCTCTTTGCAAAAGCCGTTGACAATCAAGCTGACGGCTTCTTCTTCGCCGATACCGCGCTGCTGGCAGTAAAACAACTGCTCGTCGCTGATTTTGGAAGTGGTCGCCTCATGCTCAATCACCGCCGATTTATTGCGGTTTTCAATATAAGGCACGGTATGCGAACCGCAGTTTCTGCCAATCAGCAGGCTGTCGCATTGCGAATAGTTGCGCGCATTGGCGGCATTCGGGCTGACACGTACCAAACCGCGATAGGTTTGGTTGGAGAATCCGGCCGAAATGCCTTTGGAAATAATCTTAGAGGTTGTGTTTTTGCCGATATGAATCATCTTTGTTCCGGTATCTGCCTGCTGCCGGTTATTGGTTATGGCAACCGAATAAAACTCGCCGACGGAATTGTCTCCCTGCAAAATACATGACGGATATTTCCACGTGACGGCGGAACCGGTTTCGACCTGCGTCCAAGAAACTTTGGAATTTTCTCCGCGGCAGGCCGCGCGTTTGGTCACAAAGTTATAAACGCCGCCCTTGCCGTCTTTGTCTCCCGGATACCAGTTCTGCACGGTGGAATATTTGACCTCGGCGTTTTTATTGATCACAATCTCGACAATTGCCGCGTGCAGCTGGTTTTCATCGCGCTGCGGCGCCGTGCAGCCTTCCAGATAGCTGACGTAACTTTCGTCATCGGCCACGATTAACGTGCGCTCGAACTGTCCGGTATTTTTGGCATTGATACGGAAATAAGTTGACAACTCCATAGGGCAGCGCACACCTTTGGGAATGTAGACAAAAGAACCGTCGGTAAACACCGCCGAATTAAGGCAGGCAAAAAAATTGTCGGTATAAGGGACAACGCTGCCAAGATATTGTTTGACCAAATCCGGATATTCCTTAACCGCTTCGGAAATCGAACAGAAAATAATTCCCTGTTCGGCCAGTTTTGCCCGATAAGTCGTGGCAACGGACACACTGTCAAACACGGCGTCAACCGCGACAACGCCGGCCAAAACTTCTTGCTCTTTTAACGGAATTCCCAGTTTTTCATAAGTTTCCAGCAACTCCGGATCCACTTCGTCCAAAGATTTCGGCGCAACCTTTTGCTTAGGCGCGGAATAATAGTACAAATCCTGATAATCAATCTTGTCATAAACCAATTTAGCCCAGCGCGGCTCTTTCATCGTCTGCCAAAATTCAAAAGCTTTCAAACGGTAGTCCAACAGCCAGTCCGGCTCGCCTTTTTTTCTGGAGATAAGGCGGATAATATCGGCATTCAGCCCCTTGGGAATCGTTTCCGCTTCAATATCGGTCACAAAGCCGTATTTATATTTATCGCCGCTTTCATCAATGATTTCAGGTTTATTATTTGACATATTATTTTAAGTTTCCCGTATTTTCAATCTTTCCTCAAATTAGGGGTTTTATTTGCAAATTGCAACCTCTTATTTAAGGAAAAATTCAGTTTTTGCCGATAAAATAGGCAAAACAAATCAAAGTTTCAGAGGTAGTTTCATGATCTATTTAATCATCTTATGCGCCGTTTTCATTTCAACCCTGCTCGGCACAACCTTATGGCAATATAAAAAGCTCAAGGCCATGCAGCTGCAAATCAAAGAATTGATTAAAGAAAACGACACGCAAAAAGCCGTCAACGAGAACACCAATGAAGACATTTGTTTCAAAACGGACAAAAACCTGAACATAACTTTTGTAAATGACGCTTTGCTCAGGGAGTTGGGGTTTGCCAAAGAATCGCTTATCGGCAAATCTATCTTCGGCACTTTGCTTGAAGACAATGAAAATATTATCAGCAATGTGCAGGCTTACACCGGCAAAATCATAAAAAAAGCGCGAATCGTCAATAACGAACTGGTCATTAAAAACGCCGAGGGAAAAAGTGAATTAATGCTCTGTCACCAGCGCCCGATTTTAAATGAAATTTTGGAATGCGAAGGCATTGCCTTTACCTGCAAAAACATTACCGAAGCAAAAGAACTCAAAGAAAAACTGCAACAGCTCAGCGACCAAGACATTTTGACGGAAACTCTCAATCAGGAAGCATTTTTGAAACGCCTTGAACAGGATTTTAACCGCGCCACGCGTTACAATGAAGATTTTGCGCTGCTGGTTGTCGAACTGCATGATTTGTGCGATTTTATCAACAAAGGAATCAGCTTTGAGCGAGGCGACAAAATGCTTAAAGCCATGGCAAAGCTTTGCACGGACAAACTGAAAGGCAAAGGTTCCGTCGGCCGGTTTGAAAAAACCAAGCTCGGCTTAATCCTTAACGGATTTTCCAGAGAAAAAGCCGCCGTTCTGGCCAAAGATATTTTTTCATCGTCAAAAGCTAAAATCAAAAAGCTCGGCGTTGACGACTACAATGCCCAAATGCTGATTATCAGCTATACCGAACGCAAAGGGTTTACCGACACGTTTGACAACATGCTGGAACGTACCATACGCCACATTAAAAATGCCGGCAGGCGGCATGAATACGGCGTTACCACCTCAGATAACGACAAAAAAATATATGATATGCCGACCCAGTATCAAGAATAGTTTTGATTGTAACCAAATCTTAAAGAAATTAATGTTAATCTGCCGGATATAACGTTATATTATCCGGCATGGGGTTATGACCAGAAAGCTAGTTCTTATACTTCTGCCCTTATGGCTTTTATTAAGCGGCTGCACGAGCAATTCGGGCATTCCGCTGTTTGGCTATAATTGGTGGGGAAGCTCGCCCGACACGGTTACCGTCAGGCGCGGAGACACGCTTTACAGCATTTCGCGACGCTACAATGTTCCTCTGCGCGAGGTTATTGAAGCAAACCGCATGGCACCGCCTTACCGGCTTTATACCGGACAAATCCTGCGCCTGCCGACAGCCAAATATCACACCGTCGCCAAAGGCGATACCCTATACAATATTTCCAAACGCTACAATGTCGACATGAGTTCGCTCAGCCGCACCAATAACCTTTATGAACCATATTCTCTCCACATCGGCCAGCGCCTGCTCCTGCCCGGCAGCGTCGTCGACAAAACCACGGCGCCGGCAACCGCTGCGGCGGCTCCGAAAAAAGCCCCTCAGAAAACAAGCTGGTGGAGCAAGAGTACTACCAAAAAAACTATTCCGCCCAAAGCAACATATTCCAAACCGACCCCCGTCAAAAAACGCAGCAGCAAATTTGCCTGGCCGGTCAGAGGAACGATTATTTCCAATTTCGGCACGCTCGGCAAAGGGCGGACAAATGACGGCATTAACATTAAAGCGCCGCTCGGAACCACAGTCAAAGCAGCCGATGCCGGTACGGTAGCTTATGCCGGAAACGAATTAAAAGGTTTCGGAAACCTGATTTTAATCAAGCACAATGACGGCTGGATTACAGCCTATGCGCACAATGATAAGATTTTGGTCAGAAAAGGGCAAAAAGTCAGGAAAGGCGAAAAAATTTCAACAGTCGGAAGCACCGGCGGCGTAAACACGCCCCAATTGCACTTTGAAATCCGCGCCGGCAAAAAGGCCGTCAATCCGCGCACATATTTACAGTAAACCGCAAGCTTGCAGGCTTAATGCATTCTCTTCCAACAAAATACTTGTGAAATAATTGTTTTTCTCCTATATATAGAAAAAATTTTGTTTTATACTTTGCGAAGTTAATTTATCAGGAGAAAAATATGTTTATCAGCGATGCTTTTGCCCAATCTGCCGGAGCGCTTCCCGCTCAGGGGTCTATGGCCGGCACTTTGATTCAGTTAGGTTTAATCTTCTTGATTTTCTATATTCTGCTCATTCGTCCGCAGCAGAAGAAAATCAGACAGCACGAAGCAATGCTCAGCGCAATCAAAAAAGGTGACGAAGTTGTTACCGGCGGCGGCATTTACGGCAAGGTAACCGACGCTTCCGACCCGTTTGATCTGGTTGTTGAAATTGCCGACGGCGTCAAAATCAAAGTCGTGAGAGCAACCGTCAGAGAGCTGTTGACCGAAGATGTCAAGCTTCCGCTCGCAGAAAAAAACAAAAAAGCAGATAAAAGCGAAGCTGCGAATTCTAATAAAAAAGAGAAAAAATAAAAGGCATAAACTATGTATAAACTTTCAAAATCACTGATTATGGTTATCATCGGGATTTGCCTGCTCGGCATTTTCTTTTCCGTCCCGAATCTGATGCCTAACAAAGAGAATCTGCCCCAATGGTGGCAGCCCGTCAATCTCGGCCTTGACTTGCAAGGCGGCTCCAACCTTTTATTGGAAGTCAAAGTCGATGACGTTATCAAAGAAAGAATGGGATCTATTGAAGATTCTGTCCGTCAGGTTCTGCGCGAAAACAAAATCCGTTATCAGAATCTGCGTGCCGGAGACAAAGAAGTTACCGTTAAAATAGATAACTTAAATTCCCGCAACAAAGCCATGTCGGCTTTCCGCAAAATTGACAATGAACTTAACGTCGAAGAAGCTGATGACGGTTTGATTAAAATCAGCTATACGGATGTGGCTTTGAATAAACTTAAAATCAAAATCGTTGAACAGTCAATTGAGATTGTCCGCCGCCGTATCGACGAGCTTGGCACCAAAGAGCCCGTCATCCAGCGCCAGGGCAATGACCGAATCGTTGTTCAGCTGCCCGGCTTGCAAAACCCCGAATATGTTAAAACCCTGCTCGGCAAAACAGCGAAAATGGCTTTTCACCTTGTAGACTCCAACAGCACGGCCGCAGACGCCCGCAGAGGCAAACTCTCCAATACTTCGCGTTTGGTTCCCGGAAGCGACGGCGGTTCGTATGTCATTAACCGCAAACCGGTTGTCGGCGGCGAAAACTTAGTCGATGCACAGCCTGTTTTCCAAGAGGGCGAACCTGTCGTCAGTTTCAAATTCAACTCTATCGGCGGCAAAAAATTCGGCGAAGCCACCAAAAATAATGTCGGCGAAAGACTGGCCATTGTTTTGGATAACGAAGTCATTTCAGCTCCGACCATTCAGGGCGCCATTCTCGGCGGCAGCGGCGTCATTACCGGCAGCTTTACCGTAAAATCGGCCAATGATTTGGCTTTGCTGCTGCGTTCCGGCGCACTTCCCGCTCCGTTGGAAGTTTTGGAAGAAAGAACCGTCGGCGCAGGTTTGGGAACTGACTCTATCAAAGCCGGCGCAATTGCCTGCACAATCGGTTTGGTTGCCGTTATTATCTTCATGATTGCAGCCTACGGCCTGTTCGGCATATTTACGACGATTGCCGTATTCATGAACCTGTTTTTGCTGCTCGGCATTTTGAGCATCATGGGCGCAACGCTGACGCTGCCCGGTATTGCCGGCGTTATTCTGACTGTCGGCATGGCGGTTGATGCAAACGTGTTGATTTTTGAACGCATGCGCGAAGAAGTCAAACTCGGACGCACCACCAAAGATGCTGCCGAAGCAGGTTTCCGCGAAGCATGGTCAACCATTCTGGATTCAAACCTCACAACCTTAGTTGCCGCTTTTGTCCTGTTTTATTTCGGAACGGGGCCGGTCAGAGGTTTTGCCGTAACACTGACGATTGGTATTCTGACCTCCATGTTCACGTCAGTCACCGTTACCAGAGTTATCATCGCGACTTGGATTGAGCGCTGCAAGCCCACCAAATTGCCAATCTAAGCGAAAGGAAAAATAGAATGAAAATTTTCAGTTGGATTACTAAAGATACGAATATTAATTTCATGGGCGCCAGAAAATGGACTTATGCCATTTCAGGCTTGAGCATGATTTTGGCCGTCTTCTTTATTTTAACCAAAAGCTTTAACTACGGCATTGATTTCTCCGGCGGTATTCTTATGGAAGTCAAAGACGAACAGGTTATTGATTTGGACAAGCTCAGAGCAGAGCTTTCTCATTTGAATATCGGCGAAATCAATATCCAGACGATTGGCGAAACCGGTCAGGAAGTGATGATCAGAGCACAGGCGCAGATGCTTGACGAAAGAGAGCAGATGAAAGCCGTTAATGAAATTAAAAGGATTTTGGGGAACGATGTCGAAATCCGTAAAGTCGAACTGGTCGGCCCGCAAGTCGGCGACGAACTCAAACGCGACGGCATTTTGGCTTCCGTCATTGCCGTTATCGGCATCAGCCTTTATATCTGGTTCCGTTTTGAGTGGCAATTTGCTCTGGGCGCAATGATCGGTTTGGTTCACGATATTTTAGTAACCGTCGGCTTGTTATCATTGTTCCAGATTGATTTCAGCCTGACAACCGTTGCCGCAATTCTGACCCTTGCAGGCTATTCGGTCAACGACACGGTGGTTACATATGACCGCATCAGAGAAAATCTGCGCAAGTATAAAACAATGCCGCAAGTCCAGTTGCTGAACAAAAGCATTAATGACATTTTCTCAAGAACCTTATTGACCGGTTTTACAACCCTGCTTGCCTCTATCGCTTTGCTCATTTGGGGCGGCGACGCATTACGCAGCTTTTCGTTTACGTTGGTTTGGGGTATCTTAATCGGTACATATTCTTCAATTTATGTTTCGACAGTTATTTTAGACTGGTTTGATTTGCGAAAATCAATCGAAAACAGGGAAAAAGAGATAAGCCCGTTCGGAAATGTCGGCTAGAAAGCGCAAAAAGCTCCCCTCACGGGGAGCTTTTTTTGTCGGCTTGTGCAAACGCAATACTTAAGTTTTATTAAGTCTCCATTAACTTATTTCAGCTAAGATTTTTATAGTTAAAAATTGCGCCTTAGATATTGCAAAATCAATTTTTGTATGTTACATAAATGTTACGGAATAAAGTTGAGGTGTTATATCGATGATAATTGATAGTAACAATAAAAAGCAGAAAAGCATTTTGACCAACAAATGCTTTTATCAGACGACAGCACAAATCATGCGTGACTTTGAAGACAAAGGTTACGCTAATTCTGCTGATGAAACCGCAAAAGTTATTTCCGCCTATCATCAAATTGTCAAAAGAAAAGTCAAAAATAATTTTAATCCAGATTATAATGCGGCATTCCGCCGGATTGACAGCGCTATTGATTCCCTTGCCAATAAAGTTTTTTACGACTGCGATAAAAAAAGCCATGATTATGCTTATCGTTCTTTTGAAGAATTTGACCATATCAATGCGATTGTTACCCGCCAAAGAGTAAAAAAAGGCATTTCATAAGATTTGGCTTAAAGCATTTTTTATCTCCGCCTATTCGGCGGTATTTTTTTTGCCAAAGCGCCTCATTTTACAGAGACATCATTTTTTATGCCGGTACCGGCTGTTAATCGTTACAATTAAGATTGCACTTCCTGTCCTTTTGAGTTATTGGTAAATTATTACTGAGTTAAACTTTTCAAGGATTATATTTATGAAGAATATTTCATTAATCGGCTGCGGCCGCTGGGGCACTTTTTTAGGCTGGTATGCAGCCAATTATTGCAAGGAAAACATCAGCGGCGTTGACATGTATGATATTCCGACTTCTCCGAATTTTATTGAATTGCGCGATACGAGAAAGAATCCTTATCTTGCGTTGTCTGACAATATGTATCTGCATGATAAAATTGCAGACGTTTTGAAAAATGACACCATAATCATTTCTATCGGCTGCCAATATTTCAGAGGGCTGTGCCAAGAGCTGAATGCCTATGATTTAAAAGGCAAAACATTTCTTTTGGCAATGAAAGGCTTGGAAGAGCCCAGCGCTAAAATCATGCACGATATCATGAAAGAAGAAATCAATCAGGATATTCATATTGCCGTTCTGGCCGGCCCCGGACATGTTCAAGACTACATGAAAGGCGTTCCGTCTTGCGCGGTTATTGACAGTTATGACGAAGCTACAAAAGATTATCTGATTAAATTGCTGCAAAGCGAGCTGATACGCTTCTATTACGGCTCAGACCTTATCGGCAACCAAATCGGCGCCGCATTAAAAAATGTTATCGGTTTGGCGGCAGGGATTCTCGACGGTTTGGAATGGTATGGGCTTAAGGGCGCATTAATGGCGCGCGCCCCGATTGAAGTCGGACGTTTTATCAAATTTTTCAACGGCAATCCGCAAACAGCATATGGCTTGGCTCACCTCGGCGATTATGAAGCTACTTTGTTCTCAAAGCACAGCCATAACCGCACTTTCGGCGAAAAATTTGCCCGCGGCGAAGATTTCGGCAAACTGGCGGAAGGCGTTCCTACTCTTAAAGCCGTTAAAATTATTGCTGACAAAGAAGGTATTGATATGCCTATCTGTCAGGCTTTATACAAAGCGGTTTATGAAAAAGCCGATATTAAATCGACAATCAGAGATATGTTCAACCGTGATTTAAAACAAGAATTTGATTCATCCAAAATCTGTTAAAATTGTTTATAAGCCCCTTAATGAGGGGCTTTTTTTTGAAAGGCCCGCAATGTCTGTTGATGCTGTTCGCTCCCTTTTCAAACAGTTTGAGTTGGAAAACGAAATAATGGAATTTTCAGTTTCTTCCGCAACGGTAGAACTGGCAGCGCAGGCATTAAACTGCGAACCGGCCCGTATTGCCAAAACATTGGCCTTGAAGACGGATAGCGATTATATTCTGATTGTATGCGCCGGCGATGTCAAAATTGATAACCATGCCTATAAAAACTTTTTTGGCTGTAAAGCCAAAATGCTGTCTCCGGAAGAAGCTTTAGAGCACACAGGGCATGCCGTCGGAGGAATCTGCCCTTTCGGGTTAAAAAACCCTGAGATCAAAGTGTATCTTGATTTGTCTCTACAGAGATTTCAAAGCGTTTTTCCGGCATGCGGCAGCGCAAATTCGGCAATAGAACTCTCTCCCGACAACCTGTACAGATATTCCGGCGCGGTTAAATGGATTAATGTTTGTAAAGGCTATTCACAGGCAACAAACCAATCGCCATCTTCATAAACCAGATGAAACAAGGCGGTATTTGGCATCCGCCCGAGGCTGAAACCGAATTTCAATAAAAAATAGCGGATAGAACTGCCGTGTGACGCCACCCCGATGACATCTTCCGCAGTATTAAGCAGTTTCTCAAAAATGTTATACATTCTCTCCTGCATTTCATGTTTGGTCTCGCCGCCGGGGAAAGCCACATCCATATAATCCGTCTCATCGTCATACCACAGCTCAAACACTTCCGGATATTTCTCCGCAACTTCTACCTTGCGCATTCCTTCGGCGTCACCGAAGCAACCTTCTCTCAGGTCTTCTATTTTTTTAACGGCTACGCCCGACGCTTTTGCCACAATTGCGGCTGTTTCAACCGCCCGTTTCAGGCAACTGCTGTAGACAATTTGCAAATTTTTAGGCGCAAGGACTTCTGCCAGCTCATGCGCCTGCCTAATTCCGTTTTCATTAAGGTCGGTATCAATCCCGCAGCCTTGCCAGCGTTTTTCTTTATTATAGTCTGTTTCCCCGTGGCGGAAAATATAAAAATCTTTACGCATTCTATTTCCTCAAAACATTTTTTCCAGCTTATCCTGTTTCTGATAAAAAATACTTAATGCTTTTACATACAATGTTATCCACTTAAGTTTTTTGGCTATGGCATGTCTATGCAATTTAGATTATAAAAGAAACAGCATTATTAATTTAAGGAATTTTTTCATGAAAAAAACATTTCTCTCTCCTTTTTTTACCCCTTTGTTTTTTTTGATAACTTGGGGAGCTGTTTTAGCCGTTGTCCTCATCTTTTTCCCTGAAAAGAAATTTGAAATTACCGAAGACGGGCAGATTATTGATATTATCACCTATTGCGGTTATGCATTGCTTATTTTTTCTTTATTTTTCTTTTATCGCGATTATAAAGGCAGAAGCGCTAAAACAGACTGGTTAATTTATTTGCTGTTGTCGATTTGCGCTTTGTTGCGCGAAGCCGGAATCCAGCATCATTTGACAACCAGCGATTCAACTCCGTTTAAATCCAGATTCTTCTTGAATCCGAATAACCCGTTATCTGAAAAAATCATTTTCGGTACAGTGTTGTTAGTTTTTTTCGGAATGGTTGCTTATCTGGGCATAAAATATACCAAGCATTTGATTACATCTTTTTTCAAAATGAATACTATCACTTGGTCTACCGCCGTTTTGTGCTGTGATGGCATTTTTGCCAAATTTGCCGACCGTTTTCCCGGAAACTGGCGCAAAGCACATGACGGTGTTTCCTTACCGCGAGAACAAATTGAAATCTGGTCCCTGTTGGAAGAAAGCAGCGAAGTCTTCCTGCCGGTTGTGGCTTTCATTATCTTGTGGCAATACCATTTAATTTTGAAAGAAAAGAACAACTAAAATAAAAGCCCCTCACAACAAGGGGCTTTTGTTTCACCGAATCAACAGTTGAAGAATTCAGTTTAAAGTTGAAAAAAAAAAAAAACGTTTACCATTGATATCTGGGCGTTAATAAAGTGATGAAATGTCTGTTTTTTTATGCACACTCAAATACAAACTGATCAAATTCTTTTTAACGCCCAATACTTCTCAAGGTTATTTACTCCTTGAATAATATCTGTCCAAAAAAACAACCAGCTTTGTACTGGTTGTTTTTTATTGGCGGAGATGGCTGCGGTTGGATATTCCCAACTCTCCGGCGGGTCTACTTTCGCGTCGTAAGCCTTGACGGCGCTGCCGCCGGGCGCCTGCTCCGCTCGGCAACTATCCGCTCCTAACTTGTTTCACAAGTCCGCTCCTTGGATTATTTTCATCAATAAAAAAAACAGCCAGCACCAGGCTGGCTGTTTTTTATTGGTGGGTATGACAAGGATCGAACTTGTGACCCCTACGATGTCAACGTAGTGCTCTCCCGCTGAGCTACACACCCGTTACAAATTAACATCAGGTCGAGCATGCCTTGAGTACCTAAGCCTCGCCGCTGTCGCTTTCGCTCCCAAGCTTGGCAAGGTAGTCAAGACGTTTCAGACAAAAACAACAAACAATTGTTGTTTTTACTTAGCCGTCCCGCTGAGCTACACACCCATAACGTTAACGTCTAAATTATTTAACCGATGATTATGTTTTTGGCAAGATATTTTTTTCATATTCCGCAAATTTATTTTAAACTTGCATTTTTTACGCTCATAAAGTAGATTTTTTTTCAAAATTTATTAAATAGCGTAATTATGAAAAAGGTTATTATTTCTATCGGACGCTTCCTGCGTTTGTTTTCAATTCTGCTCCTGCTTGCTATCGGCCTTGTCCAAGGATCAATGTTTCTCGGCGAGATCTCCGGCAACATGATTCCTCTTCTTAAAAATGGCGAAATATGGCGGTTCATTTTTATGGGTGAGCTTTTCATACTGGTGCTGGCGGCTGTCGTGTTGACCTCAGTTCTCTATTTATCCTTCATTGCGGCTTTAATATTCGCAAAAAACGGAAGCATATCGCGGGATTTATGGAGCAGCCTGTTCTGGTCTTTTGACCTTTTCAAGAAATAGCATAAAGTGCATTCTTGTCCAAATCCTCCTTTCGGAGGATTTTTTTTATTATCAAAAAGTTAAGCATTTCACATTTATAATAGTTGCGAAAGGATGCGGGAATCGTGACGGAAAAGCATATTGATTTCAAAGTAAATTATAAAAATCTCAACATTTTCGAGGAATTTAACACCAAGGAAATGAATTATCCCATTGTGCTTTCCTCCCCTCACAGCGGAAAAAATTTTCCACCGGAATTTTTAGCCAACAGCGCCCTTTCCGAAAATGACCTGCGCTCTTCGGAAGACAGTTTTGTTGATGAAATTGTCCGCAATGCCAGTGACGCCGGCATTCCTTTAATAGCAATGAATATTCCGAGAACTTTTGTTGATGTCAACCGCGATAAAATCGAAATTGACGAAACAATGTATTTTGACAGCAAAAAACCGCAGGATTTAATCGGCAGCCGCAGATGTCGGGTCGGATTAGGCGTTATTCACCGTATTGTTTCCCAAAACAGGCCGATTTATGACGGGCTGATTTCATATAAAGAAGCCATGGAGCGCATAAAATATGTTTATGAACCATATCATAAACGCCTGAAACAGCTTATTGACAAATGCCATAAGAAATTCGGCTACTGCCTGTTAGTTGACTGCCATTCCATGCCGTCAAAAATCTGCAATATCATGAACGAAGCCAAACCAGTCGAATTTTGTGTCTGCACGCTGTTTGACGAAAGCTGTCCGCCGGCCATGTCCGAATTTTTCGGCAAAGAGCTCGCAGCAAAAGACTATCGGGTCGAATTTAACCGCCCTTATGCCGGAGCCTTCATTACCTTTAATTACTGTCAGCCCCGCAAAAACATATTCACTCTTCAGCTGGAAATTAACAGAAGCATCTATATGGATGAAAATGTGTATAAAAAGAACGATAATTTTCAAAAGGTTAGCCAACACATTTGCGATTCAATCATTGCTTTGGGCAAATTTTTACTGGATTTAAAAAAATAACTATGTTATAATCCCCCCTTGTTTTTGGCACTAAGGTATATATTTTATTTTAGAACCTGTGCTGTTTTAATTTAATTTTTTACAACATTGTTAGTGGTTTTAACAATATTGGAGTATTTTTTTAATTAACCAACCTCAAAAATTTTAAACCTGATTTTAATCCGCCGTTAAGCAAACTGAAATTGGCATATTAGTTGCATAAGGGATGTTTGTGGCACTTTGAGGGAACAGAGGAATGCGTTTTAGCGTATTTACAAATTTTATGTTTTTTTTAGTATTGCTGATGTTAGTTCAGCCCGTACAGGCGAAGTCATATAACGAATATGCCGATGATATGACAGCTTGTATGAATGCCACCCAAAAAATGGAAAAAGTATATCAAATCAAACAGCATATGCTCACAACGATTTCTAACGTTGAAACCGGCAGATGGAATGCCGAAAAAAAACAAAAATATGCTTGGCCGTGGACCGTGAATGCTCAGGGCAAGGGTACTTTTTTTAAGAGCAAAGCCGAAGCCGTACGCGAAGTTAAACGTTTGCAGGCTCAAGGGGTGAAAAGTATTGATGTCGGCTGCATGCAGATAAATCTGGCTTATCATCCGGATGCGTTTGCCAGCGTCGAAGACGCGTTTGATCCGCAAAAAAATGCGGAATACGGCGCAAAATTTTTGAAAAGCCTGTATGAGAATAACAGCAAAGACTGGATCAAGGCCGCGATGGCTTATCACTCCAGCATTCCGACCAAGGCGCTGAAATATAAAAAGAAAATTGTTTCAACGTATGAACTTGTTAAACAAGCTCAAAATAACCTTGATAAATCTTTATTTGGAGAGCAGAATAAGGTTCAGTCCGCTAAGACAGCGGAAGCTGCGCCCAAAACAGCCCAAAAAGATGTTATTCGGAAATCAGATATTAAAGAAGCCCGTCATAACGCTAACCAATGGAGAGAGGCAAAACTCGCTGAGTGGCGCATGCAAAATAACTAGTTTTAATGCACTGGCCATTTTGAGAGAATATGTCTGAGTATTGGGAAAATACCGGTTTTTACTGGCAGCCGCTGGGCGGCAACAACATTGACCAAATAAGCGGTCACAGTTACCAATATACAAATATCGTCTTAAACAGCAGAAAAAAACTGCAACAGACAACGATTATTGTTGATATAGGAAAATTTGATAATCATCAGGCTTTGGGAGTTGCGAATTCCAGTGCCGCAGTGCCGGACATAAGGCATTTGCTGGGACGGGAATTTGTAACTGCCGAAGCTGTTTTTTTAACCCACTCGCATCCCGATCATTTAAATGGCATTCCCCATTATCTGAAAGCCGGATATAAACTGCCGCCTTTGTATGGCGGGAAATACACGCAAATGATTTTGACTGATTTATATGAGCAATTCGGAATCAGCAAATTTCAGCAGCCGCCTTTTCATATTATCAATGACGGAGACATTCTGAAAATCGACTCTTTGGAAGTCGAAGTTTTAGCCTCGTCACATACTTGCTTTGACAGTTTTGGTTTTATTATAAAATCAGACTTCGGCACAGTTTATCACACCGGAGACATGAAAATTGACTCCAGTACATATTTTAGAAAACCGACCAATATCAAGCGGATCAAAGAACGAGCAAATGAGATTGACTGCGTCGTTGCCGACTTTTACGGCATTTACGATGACGGTTTTGCCATTAAAGAAGTTGATACTTTCAAAAAACTGGTCAGCCTGATTCAAAAATCAAAAAAAGATAAAATATTCATTCCGGTTTATCCGACGCATCCCGAGATGTATATTATTGCTTTTCTTGCGGCACTTAAAGTCAAAAAAAATGTGGTGTTTTTCGGGAATCCGGATTTTTACAGCTATTTGAAAAGAATAATTGATTACGGCGTTTCTTTTACCGATTTAGCCCGTAACCGGATTAAAGTCATTTATACGCATGACAGAGACGAAATAGCCGCTTTGGATAATAATTATGCCGTAATCGGCACATATAACCATGTGTCGCTGGCTTTTGACGCAAACAGCTTTGACAGTTTCGGCATTGTAACGGCTAAAACGTTTTTTAATCCGCTCAAAGGGCAGTTCAACTCTCATAACATTAAATTTATTACGGTTGACGAAGAACCTGTTTTGCAAGGCTTCGGCCATGGATTTCTCGGAGACTATGAATATTTAAATTCGCTGCTTGAGCATCCGGTCTTTATTCCGACCCATTGCCCGTTATTTATGATTGACAACTTCAGCGAGCTGGCAGAATGCATCGGAATAAATTTATGCCCTTTTACGCCTGTAAATAACGAAATATACAGAATCGAGCACAAACAAGTCACTCCGATACAGAAAAATCCGTCCGTGTGGCTGGCCGTCTGCTATAATGCCGGATATGCCTATTTCACGGAAGTTCGGCAGAAACCGACATCAGGAGAAGGTTTTTTGAAAAGAACGGTTAGTGCCAGACGATGCAAAAGCAAGTTTAAAATTTTTCTGCACCTGCGCCAAAAACAGAAAGGAAAAACCAATGAAGCTGACCAAAGCGAAAAAAAATTATGAAATCAGAAGCTATGAATGCGACAAATACGGAAATCTGCGCCTTTTGACGTTAATGAATATTTTTCAAGATATCGCTGACAGCAATGCCACTGAAATCGGTGTCGGATTTGACTTTTGCAAAGAAAACGGTTTGGCATGGATAGGCGCAAATTATCATATCATCATAAACAAATTTCCGCGCCTTCATCAAAAGATTACCGTTCTCTCCTGGCCTTCTGCCGAAAAAAAGCTCGGTGCCTATCGTGACTTTTTAATTGAGGACGAAAGCGGCAATGTCATGGTTAAGGCATCCAGCCAATGGATTTTAATAAACTTTGCCAAAAGGCGTCCGGTCAGCCTTCGCGAACATTTGCCGGAGTATTCAGCCATTTCCGAACGCGCTGTTGAAACAGAATTCCCCAAAATAGAATTCTCAGAAAATATTAACCGCACCCAAGAGTTCAAAATCCGTTTTGACGATATTGACTTTAACGGACATGTTAATAACGCCGTTTACCCTTTATGGGCAACCGAAGCTGCCGGCGACGGCTTCCGTGAAAAAAACGAGCCTCAAGAAATAGAAATTGCATTCAAAAAAGAAGCTTTTTTGGGGGAGAACATCGTGGTTGAAAGTTCTGTCAAACCACCGTTATCGTCACATATAATAAAATCAGCAACAGATAATCGCGAACTGGCCCGAGTCAAAATCTCTTGGCGCCCTTTAGCGCAATTATAATATATTATGATGTTTAAACATAATCCATTATAACTTTTTGTATTCATGGAGAAAATCATACAAATTGTGGTTGCAAAGCATGCTAATTTAGTTTATTAGATTTAGTTGGGACAGGACTTCAACTAATATGGATATGGGTATGACCAAATTAATCAATAAAATAATTTCTTTGAATAACCGTCGAACCAGTATGCGGCTTGCAGATTCCGAATGGGATGCCTTGCATGAAATCTGCGAACATGAAAATATGTCTCGCAATAAACTGATTGAATGCATTGAAAGGACTAAAGAAGAAAACTTGAGATTGTCTTGCTGCACAAGATTGTTTATTTTAGCATATTATAGAAACAATGCTACCTTGAAGAAAACATCAAGCCAAAATCTTATTCAGGCTTTAAAAGTAATATCTAATTCGCAAGATGCTCAAATAGAACTTTAGCCCCAAGCAGGATAAGAATCACCCCTGAAGCGATCTCAATATATCGGGTCGGTACTTTATGCAGCCTGCAACAAGAATAAAAACCCGCTATGGAGTTGATAAAACTGACAAGCCCGATAATTGATGCCGCAAACAAAATCGGCGCATTTACAAAATAAAGCATCACTCCGGCCGCGCAGGCATCAATGCTGGTTGCCACCCCAATCATAAATGCAATTTTTAAATTTAATTTTTTCTCTGCATTATCTTCTTTTTCGCTATCGTTCACAGCGCCGTAAATTATATTTAATCCAAGCAGCAAAAAAACTAAAAAAGATATCCAATGGTCAAAATGCGAAATATAACTGCTAACAGAGTTCGTTCCTACCCATCCGACTATCGGCATGACAAATTGCCCCATTCCGGTAGAAACTGCCAACAGTATTGCATTTTTAAGACGTTTTTGCTTTATAATAAGCCCATAGGAAAAAGAAACTACGGCAGAATCAACCGATAATGCCAGAGCAAGCAAAAACAAATCGAAAAAAGACATATATTTATTCCACCGGCAAATTTATCAAAGGTACAATTAATCGGCAATATTTTCTAATGCATCAGCAGAATTTTCATTAGCCGGATAATTTAACTGTTCTTGCGCCTCAACAGCTTCTTCCTTTGTTTGAAGAGCGGAAAATCCGACATATACAAACACAATTCCGATCAACATGCTTAAAAGCAAAACGAGTTTCTTTTTCATAACAATATCTCCCAAAAACTTTTTGCAATTAATTACAAAATAAGCAAAAAGCTTTTTAAAGTCGAGTATATTTTCCCTTTAAATCCAACTTATTACAAAAATATGATAAATTAAATCCTTTGCATTTTTTGGTTGCAAAAAAAAAAAACGCCTATCATTGATATTATTAGCAAATACAGGCAACAACTGTAGCGGATATGAATTAACTTCTTGTCCGTCTCACGGAAGTTGTTCTTCCTGTCCATTTAATCGCAAATATAAAAGACTCATCAGCTGCACCAGCGGTTATACCAAAAACGGAAACTCCTGTTCTGCTTCTTCATGTTCTGCTATCGGCTATGATACAAGCATTCCGGCCAATAAAACCTGCACAAAAGTGACAGAAGGCAGTTTAACCTGTTATAAGGACTGCAAGCCAGTCTCCTGCTCGGGTTATACTCTGAGTTGCGACAGCTTTAATGTTGCCAATTCTGCCGCTAAAGCAACTTGTCCGGACTGCGACAGCGCCAATGCCAACTGCTCGCCGAAACTTTGCAAAGTCAGCTCTTGTCTGGACGGCTTTAAGATTGCCGACAACGGCACGGCCTGTGTCGCTCTGGATGATAATTGTCCGGATGGTTATTTCAAAGAATGCGAAACAGGCACACAGGGCGACCCCAAATATACCGAAAAAGGAACCGCTTGTTATTTATGTAAAGCGAAATCTTTTCCTTCCAGTGTCGGAGATATTCTCTATTCGGATTTGACAACGTCTCCTGATGTTATCCCCGGTAAAACTCCGATTGGTATTATCAGCTATAAAAACGGCAACAATTATCAGGCTCTCAATCTTGATCAATATAACGGTCACTGGACAAATTCACGAACGGATAATTCCTGCATTCCTAATACAGAATCTCCTGCTTCGGATTTCAACGGACAAGACTATACAAATTGTGTTCGCGATGACAAGTCATCTTATCCTATTTTCAAATACTGCATTGACTATTCCACAGCCGGAACACAGGCGGGACAATGGTATCTTCCTGCCGCGGGAGAAATGCAAAGAGTGTTCAATAATATTTCTTCGATTAACTCTGTTTTAGCCCTTCTCAACAAGAAACAAATTGCAAATGAACAAGCAGGAACTATTTATGGCGGAAAATATGACTATTGGTCTTCTTCCGAACACAATTCTGCCCATGGCTGGCGGTACAGCATAACCGATAAAACATGGTATGAAAGCGGTAAGGATACTGGCAACCATGGAACCAGATGCGTTATTAATTTGGTAAAATGCGGCTCCTCTGACAATCAATTATGCTTTGAAAACGAGAACAAAGGCCTGCCGATTTTGTATTCAGATATGAGTGTTTCTACAGAAGTCGATTTCAGCAAAACGCCCATAGGTATTGTTATTGAGCCAACAAAACGTATCGCTATGGCTTTGGAAACAACGCGGCGGTCTTCTTGGTCTAAAATTGCCCATGGCTCAATCGACGGCGTTTTCAGTACTAATGATGCTGCCGAAGCTCTTTCTGATATGGACGGACAAACAAATACCTATAGTTTGGCAGCCTACTGTCTCTCGGGACTTACATCCAAACAATGCAGTTCTCTGCAAGATGTTTTAGATTATTCGACCGAAGGAACAGAGCCAGCAGATTGGTACTTCTCATCTCTTGGCGAACTTAATCTGATTTATCAGCTTAAAGATTCCATTAATGCAACTCTGGCTCTGATCGGTCGCGCTCCGCTGGAAAATACATGGTACTGGTCTTCAACCAGAGACAACGCTGGATATCCAAACGATGGTTCTTGGTATATTCACTTCGGACAAAATGACGGTATGCCGCAGCGAACCAACTTTGCGACTGTTATGTCTAAAATCCCGCTCATCAAATACCCCAGCAATATGGATTTGATGTGTATCGATCTGGCACGTAATAATAGAGCCAGATTCTGCGGCGGTATTGACCCATATCAGGGTAATGTCGGCAACTATCCTTATTGTATTCCAACGATGGCCGTTGGCGGTTCGACTTCTTACGCCGGAGCATTAAATAACGGACACACCTGTTGGACTTGCGAACCGGGATATCGATTTCATTGCAATACCAATTCGCCGAGCGTTGAATATTGTGACGCCTACGAGAATGGCAAATGTATTACCTGTTATAAAGGTACTCTTACAGACGGGAAATGTATATAAACGATATTAAATAAAAAAAACACCCTGCCGAATTCACGCAGGGTGTTTTTTTACTAACCGGATTACATTTTCCGGAAACAAACGGTTTGACAACTGGTTGGCGAGGATCTGTGTTGTTCCAACAGCTTCGCATTCAACGCCTGATAAACCTTTGTCGAAAAAAATATTTTCTGAGGAGATGTTTAGCCTCAGTCTTAGAGCATGCGCTGTCATCCGGACGATAAAAACATATTCAACAAATCTTTTCAGAAGCGGAGAGCGTTTCAGAAAACAAACAAAAAAAAGCTGCAGCTATTAAGGAGCGGCTTTTGTCGGAAACACATGGAGCTCCAGCGGCTAATGCCGGTGGTATCATTTTAGTTCAAGCCAGGCTTGCCCCATATCTTCGGGCAACTTAGGGGAACAGTAGCAAATATTTTGCCATTCCGCCTCTTTTTTTCTTCTCCAAACATCGTTATTCTGATGACAGTCGGCGCGGATTGTCAATATCGGAGAGCTGCTTTCAGGATAAAAAAAATCTCCGTTTTTTAGCGGAGATTTTTATAAACAACAACAAACAAGAAGGGAAACTATGCAGTTAGAAGATCTGGCAACGACTTACTCTCCCGTGCCTTAAGACAAAGTACCATCAGCGCGAAGAGGTTTAACGTCCGAGTTCGGAATGGGATCGGGTGGGACACTCTTGCTATAATCACCAGATCATCTAACCGCATAGTAAAAGAAAAACTAATTATCGCTAATCTTTAAGAAGATTATTTATGCGCTAAAAAATCAAGCCAATCATGCTATTAGTATTGCTTAGCTAAACGCCTCACAGCGCTTACACACGCAACCTATCAACGTAGTAGTCTACTACGGCATTAATGGGGATACCTTGTTTTAAGGTGGGTTTCCCGCTTAGATGCATTCAGCGGTTATCCCGTCCGAACTTAGCTACCCAGCGTTGCTCTTGGCAGAACAACTGGTACACCAGAGGTTCGTTCATCTCGGTCCTCTCGTACTAAAGACAAATCCTTTCAAGTATCCTACACCCACGGCAGATAGGGACCGAACTGTCTCACGACGTTCTAAACCCAGCTCGCGTACCACTTTAATCGGCGAACAGCCGAACCCTTGGGACCTTCTCCAGCCCCAGGATGTGATGAGCCGACATCGAGGTGCCAAACTCCGCCGTCGATGTGAACTCTTGGGCGGAATCAGCCTGTTATCCCCGGAGTACCTTTTATCCGTTGAGCGATGGCCCTTCCACTCGGGACCACCGGATCACTATGACCGACTTTCGTCTCTGCTCGAAATGTCTCTCTCGCAGTCAGGCTGGCTTATGCCATTGCACTCAACGATTGATTTCCGACCAATCTGAGCCAACCTTTGCGCGCCTCCGTTACTCTTTGGGAGGCGACCGCCCCAGTCAAACTACCCACCATACAGGGTCCCTCTTCCAGTTGATGGAAGCAGGTTAGATACCAAATAACAAAAGGGTGGTATTTCAACGTCTGCTCCAGAAGAACTAGCGCCCTTCCTTCATAGCATCCCACCTATCCTACACATTTGTCACCTAATACCACTGTAAAGCTATAGTAAAGGTTCACGGGGTCTTTCCGTCTAACCGCGGGTACTGAGCATCTTAACTCAGAATTCAATTTCGCTGAGTCTATGTTGGAGACAGCGGGGAAGTCGTTACGCCATTCGTGCAGGTCGGAACTTACCCGACAAGGAATTTCGCTACCTTAGGACCGTTATAGTTACGGCCGCCGTTTACCGGGGCTTCAGTTCAATGCTCTCACATCTCTCCTTAACCTTCCGGCACCGGGCAGGCGTCAGACCCTATACTTCATCTTTCAATTTAGCAGAGTCCTGTGTTTTTAATAAACAGTCGCTACCCCCTAGTATGTGCCCCCCACCTCTAGTTGCCTAAAAATGGGGCTTGCTTATCCCGAAGTTACGCAAGTATTTTGCCTAGTTCCTTCAACATAGTTCTCTCAAGCGCTTTGGTATACTCTACCTGTCCACCTGTGTCGGTTTAGGGTACGGTCTTAGCCTGGGCTATTTCCTGGGACTTATTCACTGCAACAAAAATCCAATAATCTGTTACAATCTACTAAATCCGTCACTTCCAGGCCGGTGCAGGAATATTAACCTGCTTCCCATCGACTACGCTTCTCAGCCTCGCCTTAGGGGCCGACTAACCCTGCGCAGATTAGCTTTACGCAGGAAACCTTGGACTTTCAGCGGAAGAGTCTCTCACTCTTCTTTTCGCTACTCATGTCAGCATTCTCACTTCTGATACCTCCAGCAAACCTTACGGTTCACCTTCGCAGGCCTACAGAACGCTCCGCTACCACTTGCACTTACGTGCAAATCCGTAAATTCGGTATATGGCTTTAGCCCCGTTACATCTTCGGCGCAAATCGTCTATTAGATCAGTGAGCTATTACGCTTTCTTTAAAGGATGGCTGCTTCTAAGCCAACCTCCTGACTGTTTTGGACAATTCACTTCCTTTACCACTTAGCCATAATTTGGGGACCTTATTTGACGGTCTGGGCTCTTTCCCTCTCGACACTAGACCTTAGCACCTAATGTCTGTCTGGTGAGTATCACTGTTGAGTATTCGGAGTTTGATAAAATTTGGCAAGGATCGCTCCCCCCTAGTTCTTTCAGTGCTCTACCCCTCAACGTGTCCGCTCACCGCACTACCTAAATAGTTTTCGCGGAGAACCAGCTATTTCCGAGTTTGATTGGCCTTTCACCCCTAGCCACAATTCATCCCCTTCTTTTTCAACAGAAGTGGGTTCGGCCCTCCAGTTGGTGTTACCCAACCTTCAGCCTGATCATGGCTAGATCACTCGGTTTCGGGTCTAATGCATGTAACTTATCGCTCTATTAAAACTCGCTTTCGCTACGCCTACACCTATCGGCTTAAGCTTGCTACATACACTAAGTCGCTGACCCATTATACAAAAGGTACGCCGTCAGGAGTCATGCTCCCTCCGACTGCTTGTAAGCATTCGGTTTCAGGTTCTCTTTCACTCCCCTTATAGGGGTGCTTTTCACCTTTCCCTCACGGTACTTGTTCACTATCGGTCAATTAGTAGTACTTAGCCTTGGAGAGTGGTCTCCCCATTTTCAGACAGAATTTCTCGTGCTCCGTCCTACTCAAGAATATATATGCTTTCTACTTATACAAGACTATCACTTTCTTTGGTCAATCTTTCCAGATTGTTCTAATTCTTACATATATATCCATCGGCTGGTCCGATTTCGCTCGCCACTACTTTCGGAGTCTCGGTTGATTTCCTTTCCTACAGGTACTTAGATGTTTCAGTTCCCTGCGTTCGCTTTGTTACCCTATGTATTCAGATAACAATACTGATTGCTCAGTGGGTTTCCCCATTCGGACATATACGGATCAAAGCTTATTCACAACTCCCCGTATCTTTTCGCAGTGTATCACGTCCTTCTTCGCCTCTAATTGCCTAGGCATCCGCCAAATGCTCTTACCTATCGCTTGATTCTTTTAACGCATAAATAATCTCCTCTTCAGGAAATTACCTATGTTACTCAGTAAAATTTACCCGCTTTTAATATTTGTCATATTAAAAGGTGTATTTCTACTTTTCTCCTTAGATTTTACTCTAATTCGTTTCTTTCTTTTACTCTTCTTATTCACTATGTATTTATAACTCATCCAAAATTGGTGGAGGTAAGGAGGATCGAACTCCTGACCCCCTGCTTGCAAAGCAGGTGCTCTCCCAGCTGAGCTATACCCCCAATAAAGTGGTGGGTCTGGGAAGACTTGAACTTCCGACCTCACGCTTATCAGGCGTGCGCTCTAACCACCTGAGCTACAAACCCTTATCTCTAAAGGTCTCTCACCAGTTTTTTCAGTTATTATCAGATCTCTCTGATAATAAGAGGATGCGTAGACGGTCATATATCCGAATTCTTGTCTTTGAAAGGAGGTGATCCAGCCGCAGGTTCCCCTACGGCTACCTTGTTACGACTTAGCCCCAGTCGCTTACCCTACCGTGGTCGCCAGGCTCCTTTGCAGGTTACCTCAACGCCGTCAGGCAGAACAAACTCCCATGGCTTGACGGGCGGTGTGTACAAGACCCGGGAACGTATTCACCGCGGCATGCTGATCCGCGATTACTAGCGATTCCAACTTCATGTTCTCGAGTTGCAGAGAACAATCTGAACTGAGACGCCTTTTTAAGATTCGCTCGATCTCACAATCTCGCTGCCCTCTGTAGGCGCCATTGTAGCACGTGTGTAGCCCAACTCGTAAGAGCCATGATGACTTGACGTCATCCCCACCTTCCTCCGGCTTGTCACCGGCAGTCCAATCAGAGTGCCCAACCTTACTCGCTGGCAACTGATTGCAGGGGTTGCGCTCGTTGCGGGACTTAACCCAACATCTCACGACACGAGCTGACGACAGCCATGCAGCATCTGTCACTTATCCAGCCTAACTGAAAGAAGGTATCTCTACCCTCCCCGATAAGGATGTCAAGAGTTGGTAAGGTTCTTCGCGTTGCATCGAATTAAACCACATGCTCCACCGCTTGTGCGGGTCCCCGTCAATTCCTTTGAGTTTTAACCTTGCGGCCGTACTCCCCAGGCGGAATGCTTATCGCGTTAACTTCGACACTGAACTTTAGTCCAACATCAAGCATTCATCGTTTACAGCATGGACTACCAGGGTATCTAATCCTGTTTGATCCCCATGCTTTCGAGCCTCAGCGTCAGTAAATGGCCAGATAGCCGCCTTCGCCACCGGTGTTCTACCCAATATCTACGAATTTCACCTCTACACTGGGTATTCCGCTATCCTCTCCATTACTCTAGATACATAGTCATAATGGCAGTTCCGAGGTTGAGCCCCGGCATTTCACCGCTATCTTACATATCCGCCTACACTCCCTTTACGCCCAGTAATTCCGAACAACGCTCGCACCCTTCGTATTACCGCGGCTGCTGGCACGAAGTTTGCCGGTGCTTCTTTAGACGCTACCGTCATCATCGTCACGTCCGAAAGAGCTTTACAATCCGAAGACCTTCTTCACTCACGCGGCATGGCTGGGTCAGGGTTGCCCCCATTGCCCAATATTCCTCACTGCTGCCTCCCGTAGGAGTTTGGGCCGTGTCTCAGTCCCAATGTGGCTGATCGTCCTCTCAGACCAGCTATAGATCGTAGGCTTGGTAGGCCTTTACCCCACCAACTACCTAATCTTCCGCGGGCCGTTCTTAAAGCGATAAATCTTTACCCCTCAAGGCATATGCGGTATTAGCAGTCGTTTCCAACTGTTATCCCCCACTCTAAGGTACGTTCCCACGTGTTACTCACCCGTGCGCTACTTTCATATATCCGTGCAAGCACAGATATAATCACGTTCAACTTGCATGTGTTAAGCCTGCCGCCAGCGTTCGTTCTGAGCCAGGATCAAACTCTCATATTAAATGTTGATTATTCAACCCCAGCCTAATTACTCAAAACTTTTCTAGAATTTATAGGTTCCTTTTGTTTCAAATACTCAGACTTTTATTTTGTTTATTACTCCGTAATACACAACCGTCTGCGTATCCTCTTATTCTTCTTATTTACTATGTTCTTTATAACTACCGCGCTCATCTGTTCAACACTCAATCGATGTTGTCACCGCGTCGGTGATGTGGTTTATAGGACACTCGTTCTCAGATGTCAACATAAAAAATCAAAAAAAATCGATTTTTTTTCATATTTTTTTTAAATCATTGATTTCAGTGCAAAAAAAATTGCTTAAAGATTCCGGCATCCTGAGAGACACCTCTGTTTCCGTTTTTTTAACTTATCTGCGATACATTATTGAACATATATGATTCCGAGAAAAGGCACAAGGTAGCAAAAATGTTAAAAAACAATATTTTATCCATAGCTTTAGTTTTAATCCTTTCGGCTTGCGCGTCTGAAAAGCCAAGGCTGACCGCCGCAGACGGCTCTGCGATTCCACCAGCATTCGCCCAATTTCCCGATATTCCTTTTCCGCAAGAATCGTATGTAGATCTGGATGAAACAAAAGCTTTGGGCAGCGGCGAAAATTGGATTGGCTCTTTAGTTTATAACACACCTTATAATGCGAGCAGCGTTTATGACTTCTATATGTCTGAAATGCCCAAGCTTAATTGGTTTGAAGTGGCGACTGTCCGCGCCAGATTCAGCCAAATGACCTATGGAAGAAACAACCGTGTTGTACAAATTCTCATCGAGTCTACCGGAAGCGATAAGGCAAAAGTTACAATAACGGCGATTCCGAATCAGAATACATATAAGCAGCCTCGCTGATATTTAAAGGGGAGTCGGCAATGAAATTTGAATTTTTTACAATGGGAGGCTGCCAATTTTGGGAAGATGTTTTCTTTTATCAAAAGTGGCGAATCCAACGCAACTTTGAAACAAAGACATGCCGGCTGCTGGATCCGTGGGATATACGGCGGCATCAAGGGAGCTTTGAAAGCTGCCGCAAAGCTTTTTTTAAATATATTGAAGTATATGAACTTCCTCGCCAAAAAGGACATATGGTTATTATGCTGCATGGGCTGTTTGATTCGAAAAATATATTTAAACCTTTGTGGCGGGCGGCGCTTAAAGAGGGATTTATGGCGGCGGCCATAAATTATCCTTCTTCGCAAAAACATTTGGATTCTCATGTCAGGCAGCTTGATTTCTTTTTGAATAATCTGGTGGATGTGCAGGAAGTGTCTTTTGTTACCAAAGGAGTCGGCGGCTTGATTCTGCGCTCACTTCTTAACATGCAAAACCGAGATTGGCAGAAAAAGATGAAAATAGGCAGAGTCGTTCAGATTTGCCCTCCCAATAAAGGTTCCCGATTATTCGGCAAACTCAGCAAATATAAAGCAGCCAATATGGTTTTGGGCCCAATGCTTAACGATGCAAAGCCGGCAAAAGCCGCCTATATCCCTAATTTTCCCGCAGAATACGAAGTTGGAATTATTGACAGCGATTCTCTTCTAAAGAAAGCTCTCCGCCTATGGAGCGGCAGCAATCAAAATGCCTTCTTTGCCGAAAAAGAAGCTTATCTCGACAACGCGAAGGAGATTCTTTATGTCGACAATTGGCATCCGAATCCTCTCAAAAATCCTGAAATCGTCAATAAAACCATACAGTTTTTAAAGAACGGAACCTTTGAGGGGTTCAATCTGCAAAAAATAAAGAAACTGTAACACTTTCTTGACGATTTATATGATAGAATAAGTTTAGGTGAAATTTACAGAAAGGCAGCATTATGAAATCAGTCTTGATTAATGTGGGAATTTTGCTGGGAATCGGCATTGCATACTACATTGATTTTTTTGGCTGGTTTGTCGGCCGCGGCGCATTATACTTTTCTTTAGGCTTAGTGGCTGTCATGTTTGCAATTGCTTGGAAAGTTCTGGGCAATCCTTTTAAAAAGGATGAGAGAAATGGTGATGACGAATAACTTGAAAAAAATCACAGCTTTCTTTTTGCTGGCGGCCTTTTTAGGACTGCCAACTTATGCTCAGGCGCAGAATGCCGCTCCGGGAAGCAAACCGGCAACGGCTCAAGAACAGTTGCAAAGAGCCCAGGAAAAAGAAGATGAAAGCCTGCAAAAGGCTCTCGGGGAAAAAAACGGAACCTATGGTGTAGATGATGCTGCTAAAAATGCCGTAAAAAATGCGACTGATGACGTAAAAAACTGCGACGGTTTTTGGAGCTGTTCATTCAACGTATTATCTTGGGGCGCCAAAGTAGTTGTCAACACAGTCAAAGGCACTGTTGAGAACGGCGGGCAAGATGTTATGAAATTTACGGATCCGACAACAGGACAAGAGATTGAATATGTAAAAACCATTTGGGGCACAGAATCTCAACAAACGGGCAACCTTAAAGGGTGTCCACCGATTGCCATCCAGATTGTTCGCGATTCCAGCTGTATCTTTTGCCCTCTTTTTGCTGTTTTATATGATGCGGCAAATGAAATGGCAACTTTGGCTTTCCGCAAACTCGGCGCACCGATGGCGACCGTCATGCTTATCGGCTTCGGCCTTTTTATAGCCTTTAAAGTTTTGGCGCATGTCAGTTCGTTGACCAAACAAGATGCTCCGAAATTCTTAGGCGAGTTGTTGACACAAAGTTTTAAGGTAATAATTACTTTCATTTTATTGACTAATGCCGAGCAAGTCTATCAGTATTTTATTTCTCCGGTGCTTAGTGCCGGCCTGGATTTCGGCGCTGCTATGTTATTTGAGAATCCGACGGCGTTTGCAAGCTGTACCGGAGATATTAAAATTGCAAATGACACCGCATTACTTCCTATTTCTCTTTATGCTAAGCTTGATTGCTTTATCCGTGCCATTCAAGCCGAAATCGCCGTTATGCAATCTATCGGTTCATCGCTAATGTGCGTCGGTCGAAATGCTGCTTCCGGTGATTTCACCGGGCTTTGGGATTTCAGCATGGTTTTTCAAGGCCTCATTATTTGGGCTTTTGCAATTATGCTTTCGCTGGCTTTTGCTTTTTATCTAATTGATGCGACTGTTAATTTGGGGTTAGTCGGCGCGCTTATGCCTTTCCTGATTGCCTGCTGGCCGTTCAAAATAACAAACCAATACACGAAAACAGGCGTAAATATGTTTTTGAATTCTTTCTTTGTTTTCGTTTTTATGGGAATTGTTGTCAGCATTAATATGCAGCTTATCGGCCAAGCCATGCAAAACACTGAAAAAGTTGCTTCATTCCAAGATGCGGCGAAAAGCGCCGAAGCTCCGGCCAGCCAGCCTGCCGCAGAAAATTCAGAAAACGGCGGTGAAGAAAAAGGAGGCCTCAGCGCACTCGTTGACGCATTAAACAGCGATAATATTAAACAGCTTAGAGAATTAACCGACATTGGTTTCGGCGGTTTTCTAATTTTGCTTTGCTGTTGCATTTTCGGATTTAAATTTACTCAACAAGCGACAACATTAGCCGATAAAATGGCCGGCGGCGGCATCAGCGGTATCGGCAACAAGATTGGCGGCTTAGCAGCAGGCGGCGCCGGCAGACTGGCGACCAAAGCAACCCAACCGGCAAGACAAGCTGTTTCCAAAAAAGCCAACGAACTGACCGGCCGCGCAGGGGAAGCAATCGGCAAAAAGTTAGGTATCGGCAAACATGGAGGCAAAACCGGTGCCAAAGCCGGAGCTGAAGCTGCTGCCAGCACAGGCGGCGGTGGAAAAGCCGGAGCAAAACCAGATGCCGAACCAGAGTCTCAAGCCGGAGGAGGAGCAAATTCCAAGACAAATCCGACGACAGGAAAAAATCTTGAAAGCGGCTTGAATGAAGGCAGAAACGGCGGCTCCGGAAATAATAATCCATAAGAAAGGCAAACAATTTGTAAAATTGTGACAGCAGGTGAAAAAATGTCTAAAAAAGCGAACATAATAAGAATAATCGGGATGCTGATGCTTGCATTAGCCCTTATGTTCGCTTTGTCCGGATGTTCTAATGATCCGGCATCAGAAACAAACAAATCTGATGACGAAATGGCTAACGAGCATCTTGATTGCTGGCAGAAAGAAATTTTAACACTGTTATATGATACTATGGGCACCGTTTCTATGGGAATGTATAACAAAATCACCGATGGCGCTTTTAGTTTGATGATGATTGCCTTTTCTATTTGGTTTGCGATCCGCATGTTAAAATTTGTCAGTTCTGTTAAAGATGCTGCCGGGGAAAGTGCTGAAATGTGGAACGAGGTGCTGCAAAAGTTTTTGCTGTGCTTTGTCTGCGGCTATCTGGCAACTTCAGTTGAAGGACTGCTTTGGATATTAAATATGGTTATATTCCCTATTTATAATGCATTTCTTGAATTTGGCGCCCAAGTCCTTAGCGCGACTTCCGACACAAACGCTTCCGGGCAACAAACTGTTACCGTATTCGGACAAACAGTTACTGCCGGTAAAAGTATTATTTGCACTGCCGAAGGAGCGAGAAATGCATCAATGACGGGCTTTCCCGAAGCACCTCGCAATATGATGAACTGTATGATTTGTGCAGTTAATGAACGCCTGACTCTTGGAAATGCACTTGCTTTCCATGTCTTAAAAATGCCAGGTTTTATGGTAACTGTTGTCGGTCTGCTTATTTTGTTTTGTTTTACAATAATTAAACTCGGCTTTGTTTTTTATCTTGTTGATACAATTTTCCGCTTTACGATGATGATTGTGTTATTGCCTATATTAATTATGTCTTATGCTTTTGAAAAAACGCGCGAGTGGACAAAAACAGGTTTTCAAACAATCATGAACTCTGCAGCTTTTATGATGGTCATTGCCATTTTGATAGCTATGGCCCTGCTGGCCGTTATTCAAATTCTGCAAGATAATCCGGCGATTTTTAATCCGCAAGGCGAAGCTCAGGAAGCTGCATTCAAAGAATTTAACCCTGCCGTAATGTCATTGCTGTTAATTGCCTTTCTGATTAAGAATACGCTTTCGGTTGCCCAGAAAATGGTAAGTACTATCGTCGGAGGCAACGCTGAGGCTAAATTCCAGAAGAAATTGAAAGCTTTGGTCGGCATGATCGGAAAAGGCATTCTCGCATGGCTGACAGCCGGCGCCAGCAAAGGAATTGAAGCGGTTCAAAGAATTCAAAAAGTTAAAGATCAAATTGACAAAGCTAAAAATTCGCATGTCGGCAAAGCCGTTAAGGCTGCGCATAACAAATATAAAGGAGCTAAAGACAAATTCAATAATATTAAAGATAAGATGAATAATTTGGCCGGACGATAACAGGGAAAAGCAAAATGCTGAGAAGAATAAGCGATATATTCAAAAAAACAGCCGGTTCCAAAGCTTTTTGGGCTGGTGTCCTGCTATGCCTGACCTTTACCATGATTAATCCGTCGTTGTCTGTAGCCGATGACGATGGCTGGGACTATGAGTGTCCCAGCATGGATGTTCTCCGCGAACGCTATCAAGGAGATTGTTTTCCCTGCCAGATTGTCAATGTTTTGCTTGCTTCTTTTATGCGTGCGGCAGGCCGGGTTTATGATGTTTCCAAGGAAGCCGGAAGCAAACTTTTATTGTTAGGTTCTATCCTGTGGCTGGCTTTTTGGGCTTTGAAAAAAATGTCTTCTTTGTCCAACGTTGAACCGGCATCTATGTCTAATGAACTGGTGGTCTTTTTCAGCAAGGTTGTTGTTGCATATTGTTTTATAAATGCCGGAATCGGCACATTAGTCAATTATGCCATAAATCCGATTTTAGGCGCCGGCGCCGATTTTGGCACAGCTTTGCTTTTGGAAGCGGAAAATATGGATATATCTTCGGCCCCCAAAAGTGAGAATGCTTATACCGGGCCAACAGAAATCGTCGACAAAAGCACAATGGATAAGATTCTTAAGTTATCCGAGAGTGTCAGTAACGAAGTCGCCATGAACCTGATTATCGGAAATGCGTTAACCTGTTTTTCCATAAGAAAGGGAATCCATTTCACGATGTTTATTGACATTCATATCCCTGATATATGGTTATGGCTGGTCGGTGCTGCAATCTGGTGCGCCGGGTTCATGTTTGTTTTAAGCGTTTGCTACTATTTGATAGATATTCCTTTTAAAATCGGTTTTGCAATTATTGCATTGCCTGTTGTGATTGGTTTATGGCCATTTAAAATTACATCGGGAAAATTAAAAGATGTGGTTATGGTAGCTTTTAACGCGGCCGGAACTTTCCTCTTTTTGGCTTTGTCTTCCTCTTATGCCATGCGCCTTATCAGCCAATCATTTTCTAAAGTAGGCAGTTTTGTTGATGATTCAGGCAACACCGTAACAGGTACGGATGCATTGTTATACGCGATCAGTAAAGATAATGTTGATGCTGTTGACACTGTATTTTCATTTACCGGCGGTTCATTTTTAATCATCATGTTCTGTTATATTTACGGCATCAAGATGATTAGTCACATTACAAATAAATTCCCGTCAAAATTTTTTGGCGAAGGCATTACGGCCGGCGCAGGTTCTCCGCTTCATCACATGGCAACCGCAGCAACGATGTGGGCCTCTAAAAAAGCGGCGGCACCATTTAAAATGGCAGGAGACATTGTCGCGCATCAGGCCGGAAAAGCAGCCACAACGGCAGCCAAAGCCGCCGGAAATACTGGTATCGGCTTAGCCGGAGCCGCCGCGGGATCAGTCTCAAAATCCCTTGGAACAGGATTACAATATTTTGGCAAAAAAATGGTCGGCGAAGCCAGAAAAAATAAAGAGAAATGGGATGCTCTCGATCGATACGACCGTTTACATCAAGCCGGTTTGCAAGCTACTGTCGGCAATAAGTTAGGAAAATTCGGAGCAAAAGTCAAATTAGGGCTGGCTAATACCGCCGTTAAAGCCGGAGAACACCTTGAAACGGGTAGCCAATATATGACAGCTCCGGGAGAACGTACTTTGAGCCGTGTTCGCAACGCATGGTCTAAAGGAACAGAAGAAATAGGAAGCACAATTGCCCAAAAACAGCTGTCAGCAGATGAAATTAAAACACAAGCCAGAGAAGAATTTGCAGCGGCAACAGCTAAACTCGGCGAATCCGGACGCAAACTGGCGACTTATGTTCCCAAAAGCATTGGAGAAAACGTCCGAGGACTTGGTTTTTATTATACGGCCAATGCCGAAAACAGTAACAATCGCGTTACCTCATATCTCAGCAGCAAACTCGGCGCGGCACTGACCGCAACCGGTTCCGGCATTGTTGACAACCGCCCCGATGCCCAAACTCTGCGCCATAAAATTTCAAATTTGAAAACTGTCTTTTCCGGCAAGGCTGTCCGAGCCGGACTGGAAACTGCCGGAGAAAGAATCGGAAAAGCATTGAATGAAGGTATTGTTACTCCTTGGCAAACTGATGTTGCAGATTTAAAAGCCAGCCTTGGCAAAACTAAAGACGATGTAAGAAATATCGGAAGTGATATTGTCACAAAAGTAAAAGATTCTGCGGCATCAATTAAGGTATCTAAGGAAAACTTTGCCGATTTCAGCCGAATGGGAGCTGATATTTCCGGTGCTTACGGTGAACTCAAAAAATCAGCAACTGATTTGGGACAAACGCTTGTTAAGGAACATAAACTTAATACCGGTGCCAAATTATACCAAAAAGGCGATTTACAAAACATACTTGCCGAGCAGGAGCGTTTGCTTAAGGACTCGGCAAATGCCGAAGCGCTGGAAAAATTACATAAAAAAGGCATTTCTGATTTGAAAGATTTTGCCGAAGGCAAACTTGTGCTTGGTAAAAACAGCCAAGCTGAAATGGCTTCCTTTATTCAAGCTTTCGGAACAAATTCAAAAGGAGAATTAACGACAGAGGGAAGAGCCGCATATGATAGATTAACCGGCCTGACGAAAGACAGCAATACATTAAACAGAGTTGCTACCAGCGGAGCTGCACTTGCCGGCACTGCTGCAGGGTCATTAGGCGGCAGTATGGCTACAATGGGTGTGGGAGCCATTGCCGGCCGACATCTCTATAATAACACTAAAGAAGCTATACAAGAAACGCTGGCGGCTTACAGAGAAGGAAAAATCGATAACTTGTTTGATGCTGCCGGAGCTCTTGCCCACCCGGTTATGGCTATTCCTTTAGTCTTAAAAAATACAGCATCACAAACTATAGAAAGTTCTTATCAAGTTGCCGAGAAAACTATTCTTGCCGGCCTTGATGTTGCATTAACAGCCACATCTGTCCTTAAAGAGCCCGGACGCTGGGCGGCTCATACGGCAAACATTGTCGGAAACGGAGCTAAAATGGTTGCAACGCCGATTATGACAGGCGCCAATATAGCTATTGATGTTGGCGAAGTTGCTTTTAAAGGCGTACGCACAATCACCAGACCTGTCGTTAATACTGCTGCCACCCTTGTATTTGCACCGGTCGGATTTGCAGCCAAAGCTATTGATGAAACGCTGTATACGGCATACAAGATGACCGTCCGTCCGGCAGGGGTTGTCGGAACCGCAGCCGTCCGGGGCGCTAAGGTTCTTTATAAAGGTGTTGAACTCGGTGTTAAATCCACAAAAGTCGGACGCGGCACAATCAGAACATTCAAAGCCGGCGGCAAAACGCTAAAAGTCGGCGTTAAGACACTCAAATTGGGAAGAGAGATTATCAGAGCCGCTGCCGGCGAAGGCGGATATTCAAATGAAGCTTTGACTCGAGAAGAAAAAGAGCAAATGCGGAAAGAAAGAAAAATGCGGAGACAGGCTGAGAAAGCAAAAGAGAGAAAGAAACAGGAAGCCAGAGAAAGAGAAGAACAGGAAGCACAACGCCAATTGGAAGAATTTCAAAGACGGCAAGAGGAAGAAGCCGCCCAAAGCCGGGCTGAAGATGAAGATGAAGCTGCCCGCCAAGCCGCTCAAGCCGAAGCAGAACGAAGAGACGCAGCAGAAGAAGCTGCTGCCCAATCTGAACAAGAAGCAGATCATCAGCCGTCTCCTGCCGAAAGGGCTGCTCAAGAAGAAAGCAACAGTATTAAAAATTACAGCAAAGACGATTTGCAAGAGATTCTTGATACTCATGAGCAACTGCTTAACGGAACTAATAACGGCACAGCTTTTGAAAGCTTACACGAAAACAGCGTCTCCGATTTGCAGAAATTTGCCGAAGGCAAAGTTACGATTGACAAAGACAGCTATGCAACAATGGTTCCGTTTATCAAAACTTTCGGAACTGATGACAAAGGCCAATTGACAGATGTCGGCCGAGCCGCGCAGCAAAAGCTGACAAGCTTGATGACAGGAGGAAGCTCCGGCGGTTCTTCCGGAGGAACAAGCATACCGCATTAACTAATTATTATAAGAATTGGGCTATGACATAAATAATGGAACAGAGATGACAAAACGGTTGAAAAACATATTCAATATAGCAAAAAGCAGCAAAATAATCTTTTTTGCTGTATTTGCGACTATGTTTTGTCTGTTATTTATTCCATTTGAAGCCAATGCCAAAAAAGAATGTAAAATCAGGGAAGAGCCTGAAAGATTTGGCAAGGCATGTGAAGCTGGTAATCTTCCCATTCTAACAGGTGACGCTAACTGTTCCGGAGCAGATTGTAAACAGGAAAAATGTTTAGATCCGGCCCCTGCTAATCCAATTAAACGCGTCTCAAGCGATTTTGGCCCAAGAAAAGATCCGACAGGTAAAAGATATCCTGATGTAAGAGGTCACGGTGCAATTGACTACGCTGCAGAAAGAAATTCAAAAATTTACGCTGCCGGAGATGGAATCGTTTATGTTGTCGGCGTAGATGAATGTGGATGGGGTAACTATGTTTGGATCAATCATGACAATAGTTATTCAACAATTTATGGACACATGAACTGTGTAGCCATGTATAATGGTAAAAAAATTGCGTCGGGACAACGTGTCAAAAAAGGGCAAGTTATCGGCTTTGTCGGCAGTACAGGAGCTTCGACCGGGCCGCACTTGCATTATGAAGTAAGGGCAGGAAAAACCAAAGATACCAAACGAGACCCCCTCAGTCCTGAAATGCAAGGGACAATGTGCAAAGTTCCCACGCAGTTTGCCAGTGGGCAAGCCGCCTCAGGAATGCAAGAATCCGGCGGCGGTGCTGCCGGCGGGGGAGGATGTTCTTCCAGCGGCTGCGCAAAAATGTATCCGGCTGATGATATTTCAGAGCTTCACCATAAATATGAAGCCGGCGGGAATCCTTGCGCTTTTAACAAATGTGCTTCGGGAGACCCCGGAAGCTGCAGCTATGGTTCCAGCCAGTTGGCTTGCGGACCGGGCAGTATGAAAGCGTTTTTAACTTCTTTGCAAAAAAGCAATCCCAATATCTGGAAAATTTTGGGTGGCGGTACCGTTGAGCAAATGAATAAGCGAGCTTGTACAGCCCCTGCAAGCGATTTTGCCAGCAAATGGATGAATTTGTGTAAAGGCAGTAATAAAGATGCTATCAATCAGGCTCAACAAGATTATATGAAAAAACAATTTTATGACACCGCAGCCAAAGCCATAAAATCAGAATACGGTGTAGATTTTAACAGCATGTCTTCAGAGCTGCAGATGGCTTTATATTCAGCAGCTGTTGCTCTCGGTTCTCCTGGCGGCGCAAAAAATCTGATGAGTTCCGTTAAAAAGAATTGCGGCGATCCTAAGACATTAAGCGAAGAAGCTTTATTGGAATGTATGTATAAAAGACGCGATTATTTTTATGGCAGTTCTTCGCCTGCTATCCGAGCTTCGGTTCAGCGGCGAAATGCACGTGAGGGCGCTGAAGCGGCAGAATCCATGAAAATCCGCAAAGCTATGGAAGCAGAGAAAGCTAACCCGTCAAATCCGCCTAAAACTTATGAACAAATCGTCCAAGAAATTACCGGAAAAACGGCTTGTGCTGCGGGGCAATCCGGTTCATTTGATTGCTCGGCCAGCGGTGTCAGCGGCGAAAGCGGCGGTTCAAAAGCTTATGAAGATAAAACCTGTTCTCCGAGCGAATATAAATCAACTTACGGCAATTGCCTGTTCTGCCCCCTGTTTCAGGTCGTTTTCAATACAGCCAGCAAGATAGCCAAGCTTACATTTAACAAACTTTCCACTCCGGTTATGACGGTTGTCTTAATTGCCTGGGCTATCTGGATTGCCATGCAGATTTTGACTTTTGTCTCCTCTCTTGAGACTAAAGATGCTCCGACTTTAATCAAAACGCTTTTAAATAAAACATTTGTAGTTTTAATTGTGGTTGTTATTTTGAAAGCAGATTCATCAACATTTTTCTCTTTGGCAATGGAGCCGATATTTAATACCGGTTTCAAGTTAGCACAAATGGCTGTTACAGAAGGCTCCTGCCCGTCCACATACAACATTTTACCGGACGGCGGCCTCCCCGCCTCTATGGGCACAAGCATTTTGTGTACAATTGAGGCCATACAAGGGCGGTTAATGGCAACAATGTCTTTGGGCGCCGCTTCTATTTGTATTGCATTTTATGTTAAATCGACACTATTTATCTTTCCGTCAATACCTTATTTGATTACCGGAATACTTATTTGGTGCGGTGCCGGCATTGTCATCATTATCTTTCCGTTCCTAATGCTTGACGCAATCTTCCAATTGACTGTGGCTTGCGCTCTTCTGCCGGCGGCAATCGGCAGCTATCCGTTCAAAATGACCTCTAAATATGTCGGCCATGTTTGGAACAGTTTTATGAATGCCATGTTTAACTTCGTTTTCCTCAGCATTATCATTTTAATTTTAACAAAAGCGATAGAAGTTACCGTTACCGGAAGCGGCATTGACAATTTAACCGATGAAAACTTCCAAGAAGCAATTATCACAACAATGGCCTGGGGCGGCGTCGCCGTTATCAAGATTGTTTTTGTCTTGCTGTTAACCTGGGTTATTTTGGACGAAGCAGCCGATTTTGCCGGGAAGTTTGCCGGAGCATTAACAGCCGGAGCTGCTGGCGGCAACAAAAATATCGGCCGACAAATAGGCGGCATGGCAGCCATGGGTACGAAACAACTCGGCCTCAAAGCATGGGGCGGCGCAAAAGCCGTCGGCGGTGCCGTTGGTGAAAATATCAAAGAAAAAGTCGGAGACTTCCGCCGAGACCTGGCGGCAAAACGTCTTGAAAATCAGGTTAAAAGCGGCAAAGGATCAATGGTTGCAGTTAAAGACGAAAACGGTAAAGTTATCGGCCATACGTATGAAGTAAAGAGCAAATCATGGGCTCGAAACCGTGACAAAATCCAAACCGTAACGATTATGAACAACGGCGCTAAAATGATAACAACAAGCAAAAACTACGGTAATGGCAAAGTTGTGACAACTAAGTCGGACGGTTATTTAAAACAGACGGAAACGACTGTTAACGGCGAGGTAAAGAAATCAGAAGTCAGCATCCAAACCGCCGGCCTTAAGGCTATGCGCAACAGAGACGGTACGATGAATATGACTGCATTAAACGCCGCATTGAAAGGTTCTGCATTCTCTGAGAAAATGATAAAAGCTGCGGCTCTCCAACAATATGCAAAACAGAGTTTTCCGGGATTAGCGACAAAATTTGATTTGACAGAAGAGAATATTCAAACAAGCACCGACGAGCAAGGGCGCGAAGTGTTGGAGATTGTTAATAAAGGGGAAGGAGAATCCTCTAAAGCACTGCGCCTGACGATGCCTGCCGCAGGGGAAACCGGACGTTCCATAGTTGAACTTGAACAAACCGATGAAAACGGCAGAACAACAAGCCACGCTACAGACGGCATGATAAACCGCCTCAAAGCAACCAGGAAAAATCCCAAAACAGGCGAAGAGGAAACCGTTAATCGCTATTCTGTTTCCGAATATTATGCAAAACAGAAAAAATATCCTGTCGACAGCCATGGGGAATTTGCCGATATTTTCCAAAGAAACGGCGGCACGGCTTTCGGTATTGAAGACCAAGAACGAATGCGCAAACAGTTCCTTAAAAACAGATTGGAAGACAAACCCAGCCATATCAGCGGCATACTCTAGAGAAATTTAGCCGGGAAAAGTGCGATTTGTACACAAATTGTCTTTTTTTGTACTATTTTCTTGATTAATTCATCGCTTATATTAAGATGTGCAGAGTTAATATATTGTCTCACAATGTAAGGGGTAGTTTAAGATGGAAGAGATTATTTTTCCCAATCAAATCAGAATGTTCAGACGTCTTCGCGGCCGCTCTATGCAAGAATTGGCAGACCATTTGTCCGTCAGCCTTTCTGCTATTTCTAAAATTGAAAAAGGGTATCGCCGTGTCGATCAAGAGCAGTTAGTCCGAGTTGCCGAATTTTTAGACTGCCCGCTCCAAGATTTGTTTGTCAATGAGCAGAATTCTCAACAAGAAATTGTCCAGGTATGGCGCCGCGAACAAGAAAGACGCAATAAAATTAACGAAAAAACCGGTTTAAAAACTTTAGGTGCCGGACTGCGCCAAATTCGCAACGAAAAGAATCTGACTCTGATTGAAGTAGCCGAAAGCGCAGACATGACCTTGTCTGTTTATCATCGTATTGAAATGGGGCAGAGAGAAGTTTCTGAAAAAGAAATGAAAAATATTGCCAAAGCCCTGAACACAAGCATTGATGAGTTAAAAGCAGAAATCAAAGCTTTGGAAGACAAAGGCATGTTGGAAGAAATCATCCAGCGCAATGATGCAAAATACAAACTGCTTTCTACTCCGCGCGGTGCAATTTCGACTTTTGGCAGCACTAATCCCGACGGTTTGAAAATTTCAGTTTATGGTACTGCCGGACAAGACGGAGACGTTATTATTGACTTTAATCAAGAGACCAAAAAGGTTCAGCGCCCGGCTAACCTTTACGGCAAAAAAGAAGCCTATGCCGTTAATTTGTGCACCAGAAGATTAGGCGTTTTGCTCCCTACCCGCTCAGTATTGTTCGTTGATCCGCAAGACGTTGTCAGCGTTGGCGATATTGCTATTTATTATACTTCTGAAACTAACGCTAAAATTTTAAGCATTCGCGAAGACGAGAACGGACAACTTTACGGAATCCGCTGGAATCCGGACGAAAGAATCGAAATCGGCAATAACGATTTGAACAAGCTTCATAAAGTTGTCGCTATAAACTTATAATATTTTATTCTCGGGAGGGAAAAATGCAAAAATTATTTCTCGTTGCTTTTAGTTTAGGACTATTGTTTTTTGCTGACAATGCTCAGGCTGATGCTCTTTACGACTTTAATCAATGCATTAAAGGAGGCAAAAGTGAGGCAGAATGTTATCGCAGTGAAGCCCGCCGATATGTTAGTAAGATTGAAGAAATATATAAAAAATATGGACAAGATTCTTATTTTGATGGCTATACAGTTGATAAAACAACATCAAATGATGAAAAATTTCGCAAATTAATAAATATGTGGAAATTATATATACAAAATTATTGTAATCTTATCAATTATACTAAGGAGAAACAAGAAGAAGATGTTGATCCTAATAAATGCTTATATGATATGGCGGCTAGTCATCTTGACGATATAGAAGCGATAGAATCAATACGTGAAAGTGACCGGTTTTAGCAAACACATTGTCATAAAAGCTCCGCAAATGCGGAGTTTTTTTGTATTTCAAAGATTTTATTAACCTGAAATTTACAACATTTGCCCTAAAATCGGTAATATGGATAGAGTTTAAATTTTGAGTAAAAAGATTCGGGGCTTTGCAAATTGGTCGACGACGCAAAATCAGTACGCAGAAATAAAAAGATAGCTGGGATTGAAGATCCCATTGTTATCGTGCAACGCCTTTTAAATGTTTATCGACAGCTGCATATTCTTGATGAAAAGCAACGAGAAGAGTTTGACAGGATGGTTCTGCAACAGCCACCTGAAATCAGGCATATGTGTTCGACTTTGCCCGGCGGTTCTCTCTTGCAGGAATACGTTGACGAACTGGAAGAAAAATACGGCGTTGCCCCGGACCAAAATATCGGTTCAGAACAAACTGAAAGCGGCAAAGAAAATATTTTGGCAAATGCTCTTGCCGACACCCCAAGCAACGAGACTGCCGTTTCGGCTCCTGCCACAGCTACGGCATCTGAAAATCAAGATATTCAAAAACAAATGCTACAGATGATGCAGGCGATGCAAAAACAAACGCCGAATGTATCTGCCGGAGCGGCAACAATTAAAGCCGACAGCGGTTTTGCAAAAGAAATTGCATCTGCTATTTCCGGCGCGCTAGCCATTTCGGATGAAAAAAGGCGTAAAGAGACTGCCGAGTTGACGAAATCTTTAACAGATTCACAACTGGAACTGACAAAAACTCTGGTTGAGGAGCTGGGCAAACATTCAAATGCTCCCGCACCTGCTCCCGCAGTTATCAGCGAGGGTGGAGTCAGAGTTATTGACAATACGGCAGAAATCACCAAAGCCATTACCGAATCACAATTAGAAATGGCCAAAATGTTTTTGCAGCATAATGCTATCAGTGCCAGCAACAGCAATGCCAACAATGCGAACAATATTCAGATTAACAATGCTCCGCTTCCGAATTCTCAAGAGCTTATCGGAGACATCATCAAAGCCCAGTCACAGCTTTTTCGGGAAATGGCCAAAGAGCAGACCAAGGAACTCTCAACTATAATTTCCGCGGCCTTAAGAGAAAGCCATCAGCTTTCTAATAAAACGCTGGTTAACACGTTAACTGCCTTTCAAAAAGAAAATATGAAATTTTTTAAACAACAGGCAAAGAATCAGACGGTCGTTTACCAACAGGTTCCCATACAAACAGGAAGCGCGGTTCCAGTTTCAGAACCGGTTTATCAATATATTCAAGAAGAGCAGGAAAACTCTTCAACCTCTGCCGAACCCTCATATATTAAAAAAGTTTTCGGAAACATGTTTAACCGCATGCATAATCAACAGGAAACAGAAACAGTTACAGAACTTTCTTCGGCAGCAAATGAACCTGAACAAGTTGAATACGAATACATTGAAGTTCCGGCGGAAACAATTTCCGAACAGGGAACTCCTGTGACGGGAGAAACGGAAGAATTGGCGGCAGATGCTCAAATTTCGGCAACAGAACAAGAAATTGTCTCTCCGGCATTTGAAAATGACAATATTGCCACAGCAGAAATTATTGAGCCGGAAATTTCCGAAGACGGCTTGGATTTGAGCAATATTACTTCTGCTGAAAAGAAGAAAAAAAAGAAGAAGAAAAAGAAAAAAGGCCTTTCTGCCGACAACCCCACCCCTTCTCAAACCGCTCCTTTGAGCAATGCGGACAAAGAAATCAGCGAATTGCTTGACTTTAGCGACATTGCGCCTTCTCAAACAACAGACGAAGCGCCATATGCCAACGGGTTGGATATTTCCCTCTTTGATTCTGAAATACCCGAAGAAGCAGAAACTTTGGAACTTTCCCAAACTGAAAGCACAGAAGCAAATGATGATAATTTTACAGCTGGCGAGTTGTCTTTATCAATAGCTGAAGAGCTGCCGAATGAAGATTTTACTGATAACGAATCCGAGCAGATTTTACCTGATTTTAACGAGCAATCAGATGTCTTTGAAACGTTAACAAGCCCTGATGACGCCGCAATAAATTTGCAAGAAAGCGAACCTGAAACGTTGCCAATCGGCCCCGAAGACAAAAGCACGGGAGATGAAAATAAAAATTCAACAGACATATTTGTTTTGGATGAAGATTATTCTGCTGAAAACAGCGGCTTAAACAAAATTCAGCACAGCAGCTTAATTCCAGATCTTACCGACAAAGAGACGGCAGAAAATCTTTTTAATTCTGCCAATGATTATAATGAAATCCCGCAATCGCCAGATCTTGAGACTGACTACAAAATCTCTCTTGATACAAACGACGAAAACGTTTCAGATAACGAGAATGGCAAATGGGAATATGAGGAAGTTCCCGAGAGTGAAGACGACAACGCTGCCGAGATTCAAACTACCGCTGCTGAAAACGAAGACGGCGAATGGGAGTGGGAATACGAGGAAGTTCCCGAAGGTGAAGACGACAACACTGCCGAGATTCAGACCGCCGCTGACGAAAGCGAAGACGGCGAATGGGAGTGGGAATACGAGGAAGTTCCCGAAGGTGAAGACGACAACACTGCCGAGATTCAGACCGCCGCTGACGAAAGCGAAGACGGCGAATGGGAGTGGGAATACGAGGAAGTTCCCGAAGGTGAAGACGACAACGCTGCCGAAATTCAGACTGCAGCTGCTCAAAGCGAAGACGGCGAGTGGGAATGGGAATATGAGGAAATTCCCGAGGGTGAAGACAACAACGCTGCCGAGATTCAGACCGCCGCTGACGAAAGCGAAGACGGCGAGTGGGAATGGGAATACGAGGAAGTTCCCGAGGGTGAAGACGACAACGCTACCGAGATTCAGACTGCCGCTGCTGAAAGCGAAGACGGCGAATGGGAGTGGGAATACGAGGAAGTTCCCGAAGGTGAAGATAACAACGCTGCCGAGATTCAGACCGCCGCTGACGAAAGCGAAGACGGCGAGTGGGAGTGGGAATACGAGGAAGTTCCCGAAGAGCAGTCCAATTCCGGTATTGAAAGCAAATCTGAAAATATTGATTTATCTTCAGAAACTGTTGATAATGTCAATCTCCCCGAAAAAGATGATACTCTCCCAGAACTTTCCGAACCGGAAGACGTTGATTTTTCGGATTTATTTAATGAATTTGATCAAAAAAACGATGAAAAGGAAAACTTTGCCGCAGATCCATATAGCGGCAGCGATGATTTGCCGGATGATGAATTGGGCATAGCTTCATTACAATCGGGAGATCTCTATTTTCAGGATGAAATTTCTGCTTCGACAGAGAAAAAACAAGCATCATTTTCTTCAATACCGGATATAGGCAATGAAACGGCTATTCCTGACTGGAGTGAAGAGGAAAATAAAAATGAACCATATCATTTAAATAGTGATTTAAAACCTTAAAATAATAATTTACAAAGTCAGGCGCCTACATTACATTAGAGATAAACAAGGAGCAGGCAATTATGGACGAGCAACAAAACAATACGGCACTTCCGCAGGTTGACAAGGAAACCCTCTGGGTTCTTGACAATTATATTCTGCTTAAAGACTATCTGGACCGTACTATCTCCAGAATTGCCGCCCGCTGCATCCGCCAAGGCAATATTGCCATGGAAGAGTACCCTTTTTACAATTATATCCTTGACGTATTGGAAGAAATCAGCGAAAGCGGCGATTTTATTCTAGCCCACAAAGAATTGTATCCGTACGTAGAAAAAAAGATTCAGGGCGGAATGGCCTCTTTCAAAAAAAATCTTAATGACTACAAAATCGAATTGCGCAACAATTCAACGCCGGACATGATAAAACAAGACAATGCTCAAGAGCTGGCACAGATGAGAGACGCTCTCGGAGATGTTGATAAATCGCATGACCCGACCGCCGGTGCCGGTATGAGCATGGATGCCGTTATTGAAAAACTGATGAGCAATCAAAATCTTGAAGCCGTTGAAGGCAGTTCTCTGGCTCTGACCCAGCAGGCGCAAAAAGCTGCTGCACCGCAGCCGCTGGCTCCCCAACAACAAGCTCAAGCTCAAGCTCAAACTCAAGCTCAAGCCCAACCTCAAACGCAAGCACTGCAACCGCAGCCCCAAGTTCAGGGTTCTCAACCGCAGACAGCCCAGCCTGAAATTCCGGCCGCTCCCGCTCCTCAAGCCAATGCGGCACCGCAGCAAGGAGGCATTCCTCCTGTTCCGCCTCCGGGCACTCAAAAAGTTATAAAAAAGATTGTAAAAATTGTCAGACCGGCTGCCCCGCAAGCAGTTCCGGCCGTTCCCAATAAGGTTAGCGAAGAATGATTATCAAAAAACTAATAAACAACAGTTTGGCATTTTGTATTTCACTATTGCTCGCCGGCTGCCAGACCGAAAGCACGCCGCCTTCGCAGATTATTGACTTTAAGAAATCGGGAATTGAAGCTAAAATTACACTTCCGCAAGATCCTAATATCATTCGCACTCCCAAAGGCGCGCAGACTTTTGATTTGGAAACGCCTTTGCGCTGTTCCGTCAACTGGCAGACACAGCAAATGATTACGACTATTCCGTATAATATCAAAGCCTTTAATTTGGTTAAAAACGGGAATAATGACATGCTGCCGCGCTTTGAAGTTACCGGATTTTCATTTGAAACCATGCCGGCAGAAAAAGCTTTGCGCAAACTGACCAAAGAAGCAGGTATCAAACTGATTGCCAAAGATGCGCCTTACGCCAGCATCTCTGCCGAAAACCTGCGCGGCGAACTTTCGGAAGTCATCCAAATGATTGCCGATGCCGCAGAAATTTATTATTCTTATGATGCCCATAACAAAACTTTAAGAATAAGCCGCAAAGCCAATTTCAGCCTTTATGTTCCGAAATCCCGACCGATTTTACTGGCATTGCTCGACGTTTTGCGCGGTTCCGGCATTACTGACATTACATCCGACTGGGATGATTATTCAATTACGTTTGACGCTGATTTTGAACTGAAAAATAAAATTTTAAGCCTAATCGGCTATTTTGAAGAAAATCCGTTGCTTATCGCATTTGACGTTTATGTTATGAAAGTTTATCCGGCAAACAAACAAAATGATATTCAATGGCAAAATTTGCTGAATACGTTTGATTACGGAACAATAAAATCAGCAAAAACGGGCGTTTTAGGACGGGTTTTAACGACTTCTGACGAATTAAACATCAGTTCGCTGAATGCTTTTCTTAATATGCAGGGGCGCGTTGAGCCTGTCGCTCAAGGAAAATTCGTTGTTCCAAACCTGTGGTATGCCCGTTTTGACGTGGGCAAATGCGGACGCCGCAGCAATATTGACGCGAATCTTTCCATTCTGGCTAAAGCGTCTATTGAACAAAATAATAAAATTTTTTCCAACATAACATTGGAATCGACAAATGGCGAGATTACACAATTTAATGTTCGCAGCCAACTGGGAGAAAATTTCCTCATTATCGGTATTCCGAATGAAATATTCGGCGCCAAAGGCAAAGATTCTCAGACCATTGTCTTTATGGTTCCCCGAATTATCAAGACATTAAAAACAACAAAACATTTACAAAACAAGATTTAATTAGGACTGTTAAGGAAAAAAGACAATGAATGATATAACCAATACGCCTAATCCCAATATGAATATGGATCCAAACCGCCGTTTAAAAAAAGTTAAGCGTCCGGTAAAGAGAATGGTTCCTCAAGGCAGCAATATGCCTGTTTCTCCGTCAGCTCAGAATACGGGGCTTCCCCAGCAGCAAAATACGCCTCAAGGCGGACAACGCGCCCAAGAAATCGACGCGTTCAATTTAGATGCTTATATAGATGAAAATGCAAATTTGCCGGCTCTCAGCGACGACAATTATTTTGCAGACCAAAATCAACAATATGCACCCGGAAGCACCCCTCATTTTATTGATGAGAGTGAATTGATGGCAGAACAAATGCCGGCCGGAAATTATCAGACGGGAACTGTTGCCAAAAAAATTGCAATCATTATCGGAATTGCGGCTTTTCTGGCAGGTTTTATTGCCGCAAAGCTGATGTTCGGACAACAAAAGGTTGTTCGGGACGGATTGCAGGGAATCGTGGTTAATTCTGAAGTTCCGAGAGGCCGTGCCCGCTGCGGCGTTGCCGAAAAAACGCAAGGCTGCGTTTTATATATTATGAATCCTCAGCGTCAGGAGCTTAATGCCAGCGATTTTTATGACTTGGCATCACAATTGACCGGACGCCAGCGTTTTGTTATTGAAACCGGAAACATGCGCTATTCCAACCGAAAAATCAAACCCGGCGAAATTGCCCAGTTTAATATTCCGCCGCTACAATAAACGCGAGAGTAAGCACTCCAATCAGCTGTTTTGCCGCTTGTGTTGCCATTCAGCATTATAAGCGCTATGCTTATCCGTGAAAGCTTAAAATGCCTGCTCGCAGGCAAGCTTCTATAAGCTCTTAAAAAAAAAGCCCCTTTGAAAGGGGCTTTTTTTCTAAGTAACTTCAGTAACAGCACGCAGGTTACCGTCACGGTTGATTTGTACAACCCTTAATTTCTTTTTCATTTCTTCAATCGTCTTTCCGCGGTCGATTGTCGGCGAGGCATGCATAATACGGTCAACGAAAGCATTATATGCCGCTTCCGAGTTTTCAGCGTGGATTGTTGCCAGACAGTTATCGTGGCCTGACCCCATAAGCTCCCAAATCGCCGCAGCGTTTTTAGTCGAAATCTCACCGCCGATAATCGCATCCGGCGTAAAACGAACAACCAAGTCAATAACGCCGGCGTAATCCAACTCGTTGGTCTGTTCCGTACGGGATAGCGTAATATGAACACGGTTAGGATGCGGCACGATCAATTCTCTGGTATCTTCAATTGTTAAAATACGTTTATGAATATCCAAAATCTTCAACAAGTTGTTCAAAAACGTCGTTTTACCTGTTGCCGTTGCGCCGGAAACAAGAATATGGTCGCCACGCTTGATGCTGAGAAGCAGTTTTTCATAAGGGTCATCCGGATCTTTAATTTGTTTTAAAACGTTAATCTGATGCAGCTTTGCGCCTTGCGCCAAACCATAATCTCCTAATCCGAAAGCAACATCTTCGCTGTGGATACGGATTGTTAAAGCAACGCCGCCGGTGAGATCATCCTGATCATACATAATGTTTTTGCCGGCAATGGCAGAGAAACGGTGTTCGCCGGGAATGGTCGCAAATACCAGCGGTGTTCCCGAAACAGGGTCGAAAGGAAGTTCATAAGTATTTGCAATGATATAAAGCAAATCAACCAAATATTCTTTGCTGAGCTTTTCATCTTTGTACATGACCCAAGGATATGCCCTTTTGCCGCGCAAACGCAGCCAAATCTGCCCTGAGCGGTTAATTGCCACCTCTTCGATATTATCTTGGGTATACCAATAAGAAAGAGGTCTGAGAACTGATTCCAATACGGCAAAACTCATTAGCTTTCTCCTCTAAAATAATTGCGGCACAGACTGATTATTATTAGGTGCTGCCGACGAACTGCCGCTGCTTGACGGAGGAGCCGGAGCAACAGCCGGCTTACTGCCGCTGCCCGAAGTTCCGCTCCCTCTTCCGGTTGAAGAAGAAGGCGGCGGCGGCGGAACAACCAACGGCCGTGTTGTCGCCGGTTTTTTCGGTTCTTCCGCAATTAACGGAGCGGATTTCGGCGTTTCCTCGCTGCTGACGTCTTCCTCATAGCTTACCTGGCTGCTACTACCGCCTCCGGTAGGAACGGTTGCACCGCCATTATCACCTTTCAAACGGGCTTCATCATTAATCAAAACATTTGCATTATTCGATTCATATCCCCCTTCTTTATCGCTTTCAATATCGCGGAGCCATAAATCTACTTTCGGGAAAATGATGATACGCGTGCCGGCTGGAACATAAGACATTGCCTGAATGCTGGCTTTATCCTGCAAAATTTGTTCAAACATCTGATTCATTTGATCCAAGAAATTTTGACGGGCATCGTTTGCCGCCTGTTGCTTAGGCGTTTCCGTTTCACTGCCTGATTCATCTTCAGGCGTCATCATATAAGCCATTGCATTGGTTAAAATTGAAGTCAGGACAGGCATGGTGTATCGCTTGAACAACTGTTTATCCAAATAACCGAGCGCACCGCCGCGTCCTTGGGCATCCGCAGTCAAACCGTCAAATTTAAACATTGAACCATCCGGACGGATCAGGCGCTGCCAAGTGATTTGAACCTTACCCGTTTCCGAAGAAGCCTCAGATGTCGGAGATAACCCGCCAAATTCGCCCATAAAGCGGCTACCGGCGGGAATCAGGATATTACGCCCTTCTTCGGCATAAACATTACGCTCCACAAAAGCCGTTACCGGCGTCGGATTATTTGAATCTATAGAACGCGCGAGAACTGCCGGAATAGGCTTATCGGCAAGAATCATACGGCTCATGTCAACACGCCAAGAAGACAATGATTTGTCAATTCCCTGTTCTTTCCAATCTTTCTGCATGCCGTCGAAAGCTTCTTTGCGGACATTGCTGCTGATTTTTCCGACCTGCATATTCTGTCTGCGCTCACCTTGAGCGACAGCCAATGCGGCGCTGCGCTGCGTGTTATACCTTTCGCCCGGGCCAAAACCTCCGCCCGGGCCTAAATTATCACCGGGGCCAACGCCGGTTCCATAAGCAGAGCCTTCGCCAAATGTTCCTGCCGGAACGAAAATGTCGCCGCCGGTCGGCTTTTTGATTTCTTCAATGCCTATTAATGTCCCGTTATCATCTAAAATCAAGCCGTCCGGCGTCTTTTGCCCGATAACGACCCCTTGTTTATTAACGACGCTGCCGTCATCCATAATGTCACCGATATAAACGCCGTCCGGACTGAGGGCAATATTCAGCGAACGGCGATATTTATTGTCTCCGGAAGCTTTTTTCTCCGTAGACGTAAACAAAGCGTCTATATCCGTATCTTTTTTCTGCGGACGGTTAATTTCGACACGTTCATACCAATCGCTGCCTATTCCGCCGATAATATTATTATTTGCATTTGTTACCGTTCCGTCATTATTCAACCGTCCGACCTGCTTGCCGTTTGCATCCGTGACAGAACCGTCCGGCTGGACTAAACCGACCAAATTGCCTTTTTCATCGTATACCTTATTAACGTCAAAAAGCTTACCGATGATTTTACCCAAGCCGTCAACTATTTTGCCGTTTTCGTCCCGACGGCCGATAACTTCGCCTTTATGATTGACAACAGAGCCGTCAGACATCACCCGCCCGACAATTTTGCCTTCATCGTCATAAACAATATCCGGATCAATTACTTTGCCGACGACCTTTCCGCTGTTATTCACCAAATTGCCTTCCGCATCGCGCGTGGCAATAACTTCGCCATTGTTGTCAATAACATTGCCATTGTCATCCAGACGCCCGACAATTTTTCCATTATCATCAACAACTATTGTTTGACCGGCCATAGCCGCAATACGGCTATAAAACTGCAACGGTTTAGCCATGGCGATAACCGTTCCCGAAGAATCTGTTATTTCTCCGGCATTTTGCAGTTTGCCGACAACAGCGCCGCTGTTGTTAACAACGTCCCCGGACAGAAGCAGTTCGCCTAAAACGATGTTTGAATTATCCCGAATGTAAAAATCGCGATTTCCACGGGCAATAACGCTCTCATCGGAAGCCACAACAAAACCGCGCTGCAAATTTCCGATTTTTTTATTATCAAAACTTCTGACTATACCGTCTTTGCCGATAACGCCGACTGTTTTGAAATCATTGTCATAGGCATAAAAATCGTACAAAGCATAACCAAGTTTGTTAATTCCGTTGACGACTGTCCCGTCAAACGCGACATTGCCCAGTTTTTCTCCACTTTCGTTTCTTACGGTTCCGTCTTCTAAAATCCGGCCGAAATAGCGGTTATTATTATCAAAAGCGACCGTATAACGGAATAAATTTCCCAATGGGGCGCCCGTTCTATTGTTTACATTGCCGTCAGGCTGCATATATCCGAGATTCTGGTTATCCATACCGACGACCTGTCCGTCCATTGTAACACGGCCGATTATTTTATCTTTAAAATCAATCACGGGAACATAGCTGATCGGAGCGGATGCCAATACGTTATTATTGTTACGGATTTGATTTTTAAAATCAAGACAACCGAGCGTTTCACCATTATAATTTAATGCCAAACCGTTACCGCCAAGCGTTGCGGAAGGGTTTCCGTTAAAATCGATAACAGCGCCGGGAGCTACCGCATGAGCGACAACGCTTCCGGCCTCATCAATGACCTGTCCGTTGGCCAAAATACGTCCAATATAAATATTTTTGAAATTCCGAACATCACCGCGCGGCGTTATTATGCCCGAAAGGGCACACTTTGAATCCACAACAGCATGTTGAGCAATCGCATAACCGTTGAGGATATTGTTATTATCCAGCACATATCCATTTTCGGTCACCTTGCCTATTGCCGTTCCGTTTAAATCAAGGACCCGCCCGTTGTTATCGGCATATCCTAATAATGAACCGTCAAAATCAATAACCAAGCGGCGTTCAAATGCCGTTCCCATTTTGGGCATTAAATCCGGGCTTGTAGCAGAATCTGCCGCGACGACAGCTTTATCAGGCGTTATTTTCGCGACTACAGACTTATTATTATCATAAATCAAATTATCTTGCCCCATGTGTCCGAAAGCATTGCCTTCAGAATTTACGGCATAAGCATCAGCCAAGCTGCGCCCCAGAATCAAATTGCGCTCATCAACAGCAATTCCCGACTGAGTCAGCTTTCCGATACTTCCCCCGCCATTTTGTACCCGACCGTCCAAGCCGATACGGGCAACGCGGGCGCCGATCTGATTATAGACAGGCACAAAATCTGAACTCATTCCGCCAAAAGAACCGTCCGGCGCAAAAACATACCCGAAAGGAGAAACCAATTTTGAAATATCGCCATTTTTTAATGCGGCATTGATACCGCTCACACCGATAACTTCATTATTTTGGGAGATGACAAGCCGCGGAGACGAAACCGCACCGGCAAGGCGCCCCTGCGTGTCAAAAGCTAATCCGCCAATCATCTTACCAATTGCATTTCCGCTCAAAGCAATCAGCTGTCCGTTGCTCAAAGCGTGTCCGATTAATGAAGCCCGATAATCAAAAACAGGGCCGGTTGAAATAATTTGCCCCGATGTTTTGCCGTCTGACGCAATGATTTCTCCGCGGGAGCTGACTTGCCCCACACTATTTTTTGCTTTGAAAAGCCGGCCATCAGGCATAATGCGGCCAAGATATTTTCCGTTATATCCGGTTGCCGTTGACGCAATATCCAAAGCAAAACCGAAAACTTTTCCGTTTGCATCGACAATGCTGCCGTCCGCCCGCTGGCGCCCGAGGCTTTTGCCTTTGCTAATAACTTCTCCGTTATAAGTTACATAACCGAGATAGCGTCCGGCGTCATCAAAAGCATAACCAGATTTAACAATCCGGCCTATAATCTCGTTTTTTTCATTATACGCATAGCCGTTGGCTTTAATAAAACCGATTGTATTGCCGTCAAAGTCGGATACTTCGCCGCCGGGGACAACGCTGCCCAGAAAATCTCCGCTTAAGGATATGACCATTTTTGATGAGATCAAACGCCCGTCCAGAAGATAATCGTCTCCGACCCGCCGATAAGCATAGCCGTCCGGCGTCACAAAACCAATAGCCTGACCTTTCAAATTTGCATACAAACCATTACCGGTCAGACGACCAACCGTTTTTCCTTCATCATCATATATCAACCCAGGAAATAAAACTGCCCCGAGGACATCATAATAATCATTAACCACCAGACCATTCGGCAATACTTTGCCGATAACTTTTCCTGACGGCTGGCGGACAGTACCGTCATTACTGACTTTACCCAGCAAACTGGTATCGTTGGCTATCGCAATTCCCTGAGGAACCACGCCGCCAATCAAATCCCCGTCAAAATTAACAATCAAACTGTCTGCCGTCACATTACCGATTAAGCTGTTGTCAAAGCTTACGACATTGCCGTCGGGAATAACTTTACCCAGCAAATCTCCGTTAAAATCTATGGCCGTAATTTCTTGTGCGGCAACAGTTTTGGCACAAAAACATAAACAGCAAAAAGCAAAAGCGATAACTTTTGCTCTGTGCTTTGCTTGCTGAATAAAACTGTCTGACCACAAATTCAAATCCTAATTCCTCCGGTTTTTGGCGACTTCCTGCAGGACATAGCCCGAAACTTTTTTATCCAGATCTATATAAGACCCGTTATTCTTGATATAACCGATATTCTGACCGCCGGCATTAATAACCCGGCCGTCCGGTGATAATCTGCCTATATATTTACCATTGTTTCCTAAAATTGTCGCGCCAATTTTGAAAATTTTACCAAGAATATTATCACTGCTGCTGACAGCCAAATCGCGGGATAAAGTTCTGCCGATGACTTTACCATCTTTTGCCGTAATTGTACCGTCAATATTTACATAACCCACAACTTTGTCATTATTATCAATAACAATATCGCCATCAAGAATTTCGCCAAAAAGCTTTCCGGCATCGCTGATTACGCTGCCGTCGGGCAATGCCCGTCCCAAAGCGGAATTACGCTCATCAATAACCCGACCGTCAGGATAAACGGCTCCCGCCACGGCTCCGGTGAAATCAATAACCGGCCCCTGCTTCAAAATACTCAGGTTCTTATCCGTAGCTCCTCCCGGAAGGATTGCCGTTATATTATCATTTTTTAAGTCAATAACATCACCCAACCCATTGACATACCCCTGATAATATCCCCAAATATCAACAACAATATTTTCGGGAATAATCTCTCCGATCACCTCGCCCTTTGAGTTCAAAATTTTACCGTCAGAAGTCGCCGTACCGCTGTTCTTACCTTCAAAATCAAGAACGCGCCCTGAGCTTGTAGCATATCCTAAATATGAGCCGTCATACCCTATGGCTGCCCCGCGCTGTAAAACAGCACCCTGATATTCTCCTTTTTTATTGAAGAAATTACCTTTCGCATCAACACGGCCTAATTTTTCGCCAAAGCGGCTGATGACGCTGCCGTCAAAAATCGAGCGGCCGATATTTTTTCCCGAGAAATCGACAACTTCGCCGACAGGAACTACTTTTCCTATGTTTTTTCCATAAAAATTGGTTCCGTCTCCTTTTATCGTTCCCACATTCTGGCCTTTGGCATTGTATACCTGTCCATTATAAAACGGACGGCCGATGATATTTCCTTTAGCATCGACAACAACTGATTTTTCATTTAAGGCAACGCCGACAATTTTATTTTCCTGATCCATAATCAAATTATTAGCAGACAAATGATACGCCGGTTTTCCCGCAACAGATACCATGCCGGTATCATCAACAACGTTTAAGAATTGGCCGTCTAAATCAAACGCGTATTTTCGCTCCAAAACTCGTCCGGCATACCCTCCCTGCTTATTCAGCACCTCGCCTGAAACGCTGACGCAGCCTACAGGCTGTTTGGCATTATTGATAACAAGCCCGTTATCGCCAATCTGCCCAAGATAACGGTTATTATAATCAACGACTAAGCCGCTGCGCAGCACACTGCCGACAATTGCACCCTTTTCATCTAAAACAGAACCGTCCGGATTGACACAGCCGACGTATTTTCCGGAAGAGTTTTTTACAATACCGTCAGAACCGGCCTCGCCCAAATAAGAGCAGCTATTATCAAAAACTTTACCGGTCGGAACAACCTGCCCCAAATATTCTCCGGCAGAATTTGTGACTGTTCCGTCAAAGTTAATTTGCGCGTCCTGAACTTCATTATTCTTTTTGACTTTGCCGTCGTGATCCAGCATGCCGATTTGCTTACACCCATAACCGACAACCAAACCGCCTCTCTGCATTTGAGCTATGACCTCGGCTCCGGAAATATCTTTAACCAAACCGCTGGACAGTACCCGTCCGATTATTTGCTGGCGCGCGTCATAAACACTGCCATTGTTACTGACGGTCCCTAAAACCGTTCCCTGCGGCGTAATGGGGATTTGCGAAACTTCAACCAAAGAACCTATAATATCCGGACGATTGCTGACAATCTTGCCGTTTTCATTAACTTTACCGATTTCATTACCCGAAAAATCAACAACACTGCCGTTTTGATTAATCACGCCTATTACATTTCCGTTATTATCAAGCGCGACGTTAACATCATCATCCGTCCGCCCGACAACTTCCAGTTCATTGCCGATTATCGTGCTGTTCTCATCCACCTTGCCGATAGGATTTCCATTACGGCCATAAACAATTCCTTCATTATCTGCAAAACCGATAATATTACCCTCATCATCAACAACGAGCGTCAATTCGCCCCGAGATTTTCCGATTATATTGCCTTTTTCATCAACGACGGTTCCGTCCGGCATCACCTTGCCTATGACATTGCCGTCAAAATCAATGACGCGCCCGTCTTCATCAACATACCCTATCGGTTTTCCGTTATCGTCATAAACTATATTGCCCCGCTTGCCGAGTGTTCCCAATGTTTTTTGCTGCAAAACATTGCCTTTATCATCAACTTTGGCAACGACTTTACCGTTATCTCCAATAACGTCTCCGTTCTCGTTAACATATCCCAGCACTTTACCGCCACTGTCTTTGGCTACTTTCATTTTATTACCCTGCATGCCGACGATACGGTCTTTTATAACATTGCCGCTGCCGTCAACATGGCCGACGACATTGCCTGAAGCGTCGACAACAGCCCCGTTAGGCATGACGACCCCCAGCTTATTGCCATTTGCATCTATCGCGACACGCCCTTGTTTTGAAACCGTGCCGATTACATTTCCCGACAAATCAACGACCTCGCCTTTTTCGTTAACATGGCCGATAACATTGCCGTTTTTATCAACGACGGTTCCGTCCGGCATTACTTTGCCTATGACATTGCCGTCTTTATCATAGACATAACCGGTTTCAATGGCCTTTCCAATAACATTGCCGTCTAAGTCGACTACGGTTCCGTCCGGCATTACTTTGCCTATGACATTACCGTCTTTATCCACGACATTGCCGTCAGCATTAACGTATCCTATAACATTGCCGTTCTCATCCAAAACAACTCGCTGATTGTCGGCTACACCAACGATATTGCCGTCATTATCAACAATCATACCGTTTGTATTTACCCGTCCGATAATATTTCCGGAAGCATCTCTGACCAGACCATCACTATCAATTTTGCCAATCAACTGGCCTTCGGTACCGACCGCATTACGCACATTACCGTTGTCAGAGCTGCCGGCTGCGACATTTCCAGCGGTTCCCGGCTCGCAGTAATTACATTCTTCTTTTGTGACGGCGTTGCCGATGACAGGAACTTTCTCAGACTTGGCATTTTGAGCGCTCACATTTGTTTCATGCCACGAAACCAGAAAATTATTCTGGAAATTTCCGGCAACCACCGGCGTCCATGCGATTGTAATATGGCAAGTATCTTTTCCGATTAAGGTTTTGCCCGTACAATTATCCTCAAAAGAAAACCCTTCAAAAGGAGGTTCTGCCAGCAATACGGAAACAATTTTAACGGCAGCCTTGCCGTTTGTGCCGATTGTTAAAACGTTTTTGGCATCCGTTCCCAAAACAACCTGCCCGAGCGGAACAGGATTAGGCGTCGCCGTAATAGGGATACCGACATCCTCAATTGTCTGAAACTCTATATTATCCAATAGCGGATTTTTCTCGCCGATATTAATAGCATCGTCATTATCGGTAAATGTCGGTTCTTCATAGTTATCGACATTTTCATCGCCTGAAACCAAGAGCATCACGCCCAGCAAAAAAATTACAAGAGAGGATATACCAACAATCAAAATGATACGATTGGTCTTCTTAATGTAACTTTCAGAATGCGTTAACGGCTGCTGCTCATTGTTTTTTATCATTGGGTCCTGACTACACTACAAAATACACCATTGCGCCCGAGCTTCGAACAAACGGCATCGCCTTCTTCCAAACTCTTAATAGGCCCGACACGAAGGTGGAACAATTCTTTGCCTTGTCCGTCAGCCGGCGTATCAACCGAATAAAAAGGCTCATATCCGGACAAATCGTTTTTATACTTGCGCTTTAAATTATCCCACAAAGTTTCCAAATTGCTGACATTTGCATCAGTACCCAACTCTATTGAGATATTTGCATTTCCGGCATCATTAAAACCGCTGCCATACCCAAACTGTTGCAAATACTTGCTGTTTCCGTTGCTTTGATTTGCTTCAATCTGATTGGGCAGGCGCTGCATTTTTGAATAGTCATAGCTGCCGGTCACGGCTCCCTGATGAAAATTGTTTGCTCCGGAAGCCCCGTTTCCGCCACCTGATTGATAGCCGATATTAATGCCGCGTCCGGCGCCCTGCTGATTATATTGAGGAACAATAACCTGACTGTTGCCGACATTTATATCATACTGCGCAGGCATCTGTCCGGCATTTTCTCCGGCTAAAGGCAGATAATCGCCACCGTTCCGATTGTTCGGGTTATTCATTCCGCCTGTTCCGTTCAAAGGATCAAAAGCCGTTTCCAAATCGCCGTTTTTCAAAGGAGGAGGAACATCCCAACCCGGTTTGGCATCATCGGCATAAATACCATATTCAAGCCCCGCAGCATCAGAACGCCTTAATTTCAGGCAGACGATACGCTTGCCGTTGCGCATAACCAAATCGCCGACAGCTTCCACAACAATCAGCCTGTTGTTCGGCCCCTTTGTCCTGAAACCGACAGGCGTTTCAACTTTTTCGTTAATCAAAGTCACAATCGGACGCTGATTCATATTAATTGCCTTATTTCCCAAGTCAATATATGTAAAAATATCATCGCGCCAGACACGTTCCGGAGCAATCACCACATCATCGGGATTGGGAACATAGACTTCAACATCAAAACGGAATTTTTCAGGATCAACGGGAATACTCTTAATCCAATCTTCTTTTTGAAATCTTTTGGTATACGTTGAGGCAACCGATTTCGAATTGCCACCGCTAAAAGCCGAGGCTCCTTTACCGCCGTTGCTGATTCCGGCACCGCCGCCCAAACCGCCGAAAGAAGAACCGTCGGCACCATTATCCGCGCCGATAACGTCGATATCAATAATGGCATTCGTCAGACGCTCGGTATTAACGCCCTCGCTTCGAACATAAAATACGTAACGGTTTCCCGAACGCCCAAATATGATAACGTTTGTATCAACGCCGACATTCGCGCCTTTTTTAGGATAAAGCAATACGGTATTCGGCCCAGAAATCTGTCCGTCAAATGTTGAGTTATCACCGATGAAAACGTCTTCAACCATTTCCCAACCCGGAAAATTAATCATGGTAATCATACCTTCGCGCACACGGATAGGCAAAACCAAATCAGGCGACCAATAATATTTGGAATAAGCCGGCTTTGTCTGCCCTTCGCCCAGATTTTGGAGAGGATCGAGCCAGGCGCTCTGCATCATACCGATAGATCCGAAACCGGCGTACCCCATATCCATAGGGCGATACTGCCCCTGGTCATTGTCAGCGCTCTGATCCAGACTGTTTTCCTGAGCCAGAGCCGCCCCTTCCGACAAAGAAGCAATAATAGCCGCCAGCGATAATAATTTAATAAATTTTCGAACCATAGCCTGTCACCATTCCTATTTTTTACTGGACTTTATTAAAGGTTAACGAATAACGGGTCACCGTAAATCCGACCGGATTTTTAAGACGTTCGCCATATTTTACGCTTTTGCCGCGATACATTACACGCAAAGATGCCGTCCAATAGTTAATCTCCGGCTTTGCAGAATCAGGATACATATCGCGCGTTTCATACTCTACCTGCCACAAACCTCTGGCCAACTCATTCACAGTAATGATTTTAACGCGGCGGGTTAAACTTTTGGTGCGGATAACATTCAACGCCTTAATCGCCGTTTTTTTCTGGAAATCTTCATAAACCGTGGGAGAAGACATTTCCTGTATCGGGCCTCCCGGCATCCAGCGGGCTTCCATTTCCGGAATATTCCGATTAAAAGAACTGCGCAACAGAACATATTGGCGCACAAAGATTTCCGTAATCGACTTTTCGTCTTCCAAATTCTTTAACGGAACAATATTATATACCTGATCGCTCTTATTGTGAAACGTTAGGAGAAACGGCTCCACACGGAACAAAGGCATGACCTGAACGACAGCCAAAATCAAAACAATATTGCAGCAAATGCTGATTGCCGTAATAATCGCAAAAGCGCGAGCCGTCCACAAATATCTTTTTTCGGCAATATTAGCAACAAATGTATCGGCAGGCTTGGCACGAGGCGCCTGAGCCGGACGCGCCGTACGAGTGCCGCCGATCATTTTCTGCTCAACATTATTTCCCTGCAAACTGTTTACCATTATAATTTTCCCGCACTATTCAGATTGTTTCGACATACCAATCGGGCAAATTTTTAGGCAGTTCCAACTGCAAACAAGCGCAAGGCGAAAGCTTTAACTCGTTTACGCCTTTACCAACGCCGACAGGCTCCGGCTCATAATAAGACCCGAAGCAGCCCGAAACCAAGAGCAAAGACATAAAAGCCAATATTTTAGCCGGGATTTTCATAATTGCAGTCCTTTCGCAAACTTTAAATACTCTTCATGTTATTTTAACAATTAAACTCTTTTGTTTTAAAAGTCTAATAACAAGCTGATAAAATCCCCAACTTATCAACAAATTAAGTCAGCTTTTGCCTGAGACAGCATTAAGATAGGATGAGATTAGAAGATTTCCACCTCGGATTGAGAATAACGCACAACGGTAAAGCCCACCGGATTAATCAGCCGGCGCCCCATAAAAATACGCTCTCGATACAGACGCGCCGTCAGCGATGCCGTCCAATAACGCTCTTTCATAATCAAAGCGCCGCCGCTGCCGCCGTTAATATCCGGCCGCAAGTCATAAGTTTTGAAGTCAACCTTCCAAACTTCGCTCTTTTTGCCGCCTTGCCGCGCGACGGATATTATTTCGACCTCACGAACCAAGTCGTCCATGCCTTTTTCCTTCATCACCGCCGTTGACCTTTCAAATTGCTCAAATACCGGCCAAGAAGACATAAAGTTGACCATACCGCCCGGAAGCCAGCGGCTGTTCATTTCCCTCTGATCATTGACGATTGTATTACGAAGCAAGATGTATTGTTTGATAAAGGTTTCAAACAACAAATCTTTTGACGCCATATCCATGCCGATAGGTTCAGAGCGGACAATACCTTCCGAAGTATCCTGCCGGATGATTAAAAACGGTTCTACCTCTACCTGCGGCGCCAAACGGAACAAAGCAAGGGAAGAAGACAAGAAAACCAACAGCGACACAGAAGCAAAAAAGACAAACAGGCGGGAAAGCCACATATAATATTTGAGCTTCAGGCTTTCAGACTCTTTTTCCTCGACATTTATGAAATTTGTATGCCGAGCTTCGGTTTTTCCAGCAATTGATAAAACCTTGGTTCCGTCCTTAAGCGAATTTATATTGCTCATCTATTAATGTTTTCCTTTATTAATAAGCGGCACAATACACCGGTTTGAAAGACTTCAACTGTTCTTCAAAGCTTTTATCCGCTTCTTTTTCATATTCATTATCCACATTTTTATTGGCGGTGCCTGTTTTGATATCTTCGGCAAACTCGGTCGGATTGTCAACATCCATTGTCATGACAGTCACAGCCTCTTTGTCCGCGGCTAACCCTTCGCAAACGCGGTTATAGCTGTTTTTACTTTGGAACAACAGGTCGGAATCTCCGGGTTCGATGCTGACAATACTGTCTTTAGCCTGATTCATATTAGCATTTTTAATTGCCTTAATCTTGTTTACCGCCAGATTATAGTCTTCTTCCTTGGAGATATCAAAATCAGGACTGGGCTCAAATCCGAAAGTTCGCAAGGTTTCGTATAAATCCTCTTTCATTTTGACCAGAGTTTCTTCAATCTCATCCAAAGAATCTTTATATTCCTGCTCAATTTCGGCGTGGCTGAGAAAATCTCCGATCTGGTTGACATTATATTGCGCCCGAACATACACGTCATCATTTTGTTGTTCAGCCTGATTGAATTTTGCCGGTTCTCCATCATTTTTCGGGTCATTTCTCTTTTCCATTCGGAGACCATAATTGATTACCGACTGCATTTCCGGCGTATAGGCCAAAATATTGTGAACATCTTTGTTACCGATTTTGCCGCTATAAATACCTAAAATGCTTCCGAGTTCGCTGTATTCGCCGTCACTGATAACGGTTCCTGCCGGCGATAAGCCCTTATCATCATTGAGCGAAGCCAGTTTAACATTTACTTTCTTGCCCAATCCTTTTTGACAGCGGGCGGCAACCTCTTGACAAACCGGCGGATTTGTATCGAGGATTTGCGTACGCCTGTCGCCGCTCACAATATTAAAACGCATTGTATATTCTGTTGAGTTTATGCCGTTCTTTGCAATATCCACGACCACATCCTGTCCGCAATTGCTGTCTTTAATCACACAGGGATAAACGCCGCCGCGATAAAGAGGGGACATTTCGCCGCCCAATTGCAACGGATTTTCAAGAATTTCCATGCCTTCCGGAGCCATATCTTTGACCAGATAGAAGTCGCTGTCGACAAAAGCCTTGTCTTTGAGCATCAGTTTCCAGATTTCAGGAATTCTGCCGCCATAGTTCAAAAACTTATCTTTATCAATTACGGCAACCGAATTAATTCCTTCTGCCGGAACCCATCTTTTCTCTTTCAGAATTTTATCCAAAATCGGAATATTAAATTCCCTTTGCTCATAGATGACCATCTTTTGGGCATCTTTGGCAATGCCTTGCAAATCAATGTAATCCAAGCGGACATATTCGCGCAGCGGCGGCAAGTTAAAATCGGGCATTGTCATCGGTGCGCGGAAGTCTTCAACTTTCGGCGTTGCACCGACAAAGTATTGGCTGTCAACAGACGTATCGACATTTTTCAACATTTCATCAAATGCCGGTACCGTCAGCAGAACTTTGGTATTTTCAACCTTGCTGCGGTAGTCATTAATATTAAGCGTTGCCATTTCACTGTCAATGCCGGTTACAATATCCGTCAAGAAATTGGTTATGTCATGAACTTTAGCCCCGACGGGTTCCAAATCCAAGCCGGCAACCTCTGATTTTTGACCGTTCAAACTGTCAATCAAAGCCCGGTGATAACTGCTGACAGTGTCCTGCATTTGGCCGCGATATAAGTCATCGCCCAAAGCTTCCATTGCGGCAATCACCTTATCTATATTGGCATAAGCATCGTCTTTTGCCGTAACAAAGATAATTTCCGCTTCTTTTACAATCTGTTCTGCCGTTACTGTCGACTTGCTGCCCAGAGCAGCTTTAGCAGCTTTTTCAGCCGCAGCAATTTTTGTTCTTTTAGCGGCAAGTTCATCGTCAAATTTCTTGATTTCTTTTTCAAGAGCTTCCGTTAAAGCATTGATTTCAACCTGCGCAGCAGATTTTATACCGTTCACATTCAGCGTATATTCATTTTCAATATCGCTTTTTTCTTGATTATGGCGGTTAATAACCTCTGTCTGTTCAGCAATGCTTGTCTCTAATGCCGTTCTTTGTTCATCAATCTCTTTAATGCGGTTTTGCGTTTGGCTGATCTGCGCGTCAGCTTCAGCTTTGGCCTGAGTATATTCCGCTTTTTGTTCCTCCGTTAAATCAGCTCCGGAAAGCAGGCTCTCCATTCGGGCAATTTCTTGTCTTAAAGCTTCTATTTCAGACTGAAGCTTCTGCTTGTCTCCGTTAATATCGCTTAATTCAACGGCATAGCCGTCTCGCAAATTTTGAGCTGTCTCGATTTTTTCGTCCAGCGTCTTGATTTTACCATCTTTAGCTGTCGACAATCCATTTATATCCGAACTCTGCTTAGAATTGACTAAACTAACATCCGCATCGTATTTTTGGCGGACAGCCTCAACTTTTGAATCCCTGTCTGCAATTGCGACATTTACCGCATTATAAGCAGCTTGCGTAATATCTGCTTCGGCTTTGGCCATAAATTGCTTTTGCCGGTTAAATACCGCGTCGGAAACCCGTTTGCGCATATTTGCAGGAATTTCATAATCTTCAATATATTGGCGGATATTGGCATATTTACGTTTCAAATATTGTCCATAAAATGCCTTTTGGTCATTCCAGACAGGAAATCTTTTTTTCACGCCTCCCAAATCAGCCGTTTTCCATGAAGGGGCGTCAGAACCGGTGTTCACGGCGGGTTTTCCGGCCAAGTAATCCGCCAGCCAAACAGACACGACCGCACCGATATCATTTGCCATTAAATCAATTTTACGGGCCTCTTGTTCCAATTCTTCTTCTTTGCTCGGCTCTTTAAGGTATTGTCCGTTATATTTTTCATGCATGGCTATGGCATTTTTTTCAGCAGCCTTATGGACAGCGCCGATATCTTTGATTTCTGAGGTTTCCGGACGTCCGACATCGGTTCTGATTGCGGCATCTTCATCAGTCATTTCTTCTTTTGAAGCTGCAGCGTTAATCTTGGCAAATGAATCCGCGCTTGCTTCATCTATATTGGCTAAGTCGCCGGCACTAACCGGCGAAACCTGAGCGGATTTAGCCAGTTCGAACATTTCCATAGCCCAGCGGGACAAACCTGTTCGCAAATCATGGTTAGCCGGATCATTTTTCATATTAATGCCTGACCAGACTTTGACCGGATTGTTAAAATAGCGGCCCAAATAATTTATTGTACATTGCTCAGAAGCTTTCAGGACGTCTACGGATTTATCATGCAATTTGGCCATTTGGTTGTAGCGTTTCTGAATATTGCGATAGCCGCTCAAACGATTCAACACGTTATGCGCATCAATCGCCACTTTCAACCTGTCAACAATCGGCTCAAGTTTGTCCAGTTCTTCCATTTGGGTTTCGGAACCGGCGAACGGGCTTTTATCTTCCGTGGGAATGGCGTCGTCAAGGCTGATGATATTTTTATTTCTGCTTGGCTTGGCTTTTTTTGATTTTGAAAGCGTTTTGGCAGAAGATTTGGCTGCCGGCGCAAAAGGCGAATAAGCTTCTGCCGCGCAAACCACACCGGCATAAGCCAGGACAACGGCCATAATGCTTCCTGCCAGTATGGATTTTATATTATAACGAACTTTCATTGCCGTTCTCCCAATAATTACAGCATTACTTATTTGCTGTTAAAATTCACGCCACTTTCTTCATCCCCGCTATAAAGGGGCTTAACTTCGCCATGCACGGCATTTGCCGCAACTAACTGTGATTTTATTGCAACCAACTCCTGAATAATGGTCATCAGCTGATCGGTCGTTACATTAATCATATAGTTGTTTTCTAAACCTTTATTCATGTCATCAGCCTGGCTGTATTGCGTTTTGGCTTCCGCAATTTTAGTATCTAAAGCGCCCAATTGTTTCTCCAATTCGCGAACAGCAGTAAATGCCTCTATCAGCGTATCTTCATAAAACTCTTCGCCTTCCGCTTCATATTTGTGCTGATAGGTCGGATCCAAAGACGGATACTGGAAAAACAATTTCGGGAAAGCTTCGCGGATAGATTCTTCGCTTTTTATATCTGCTACTTTGCTTTCTTTAATCTCTTTTGTTCCCGGAACTTTTGTTTTTTTCCGGCTGAACAGATTTTTGAAAAAATCCTGAATTGACTTATAAACCTGCAAAGTTCCCTTAATAACCTTATTAGCATATGTTGTTACTTTATTAGCATATTGCTGAATTGTATTCGGCACCTGAGAAACCATGCTTCCGGCATCAAACAAAGCATGCGCTTCTTTGTTTACGGGAATGAACATCAGGCTTAAAGCCATGCCCCAAAGGACAAATAAGTATTTGAAATTGAATTTTGTCATCATTACTTACTCCTTTTCGGCGTATAAACATAGTCATCAAGATTAAATTCAGAGATATTCTTCTGCGGCTTTTTCAACTTATAAAAAGTCAAGACAGACATCTGGTTGGCCGTTTGCATTTTTAAATCATAAGTCAGCAGGCGCGCATAATCCCGCAAAGCCAGCATATTTTTAATTTTCAAATCAGCATCTGCCCCCCAAGCTCCGGATACCGTATCAAACGTTGAGGCGGCATATCCCTGATCTTCCCCTTCATTGTCTTTCGTCACAATATCGGGAATAAATTTCAGAGATTCGCTATAAGCGGCGATAATACTGCGGCGGCGCTCCATTAAACGGTTGCGGCGGATGATATCCTGGCGCTGAGGATCGAGTTCTTCATCAAATTGCAGAAAATAAAGGTTGGCCGTATTTGCCAAAGCTTCTTCCGCGCTTTGTTCGTCTCCCGTCATTCCGCTGATAATTGCCAAATCCTGCATCAGCTTGTCAATATCTTTTGTCAAGCCTTTCAACTCCTGATTTTTAACGGCCGTAGCACTTGAAATTGCAGATTTTGCGGTTTTTACCAACTCTTTTTTCTGGCGCTCATAATCCTCTTTTTCAGCTTTCATTTCATCATACTGCTGCTGATATGTTTCTTTTTGTTCAGGATCTTCCGCCATCATCTTTTCCAGTCTGGACATATTATCCGTCAAAGTATTGACCTTGCCGTCAGCTTCAGCCATTGCCACATCGTAAGTCGACTGAACACTGTCTGAAATTTCTTCAATTTCGCTTTTAATGGTCTCGGCACGGTTTTTGATTGCGTTAATATCATCGGTTATCGTTTTTATTTTAGCCAAATTGCTGTTCTTCACTTCATCAACAGCGCCTTTAATAGCATCGGCCTGTTCTTTGGCCTGCTCGGCAAAATCTTTTAACTTACTGACATTTTCCTTAGTCCAGTCACGCGCCTCCTTAAATCCTTTGCCGAGAGTCTTGACAACCCCCCAGTCACCGACTTTACCAAGCTCATTTTGAACCTGTTTGCCATACTTTGATATTGCGGTTGTCGCATCTTGGGCAATATTTGACAGTTTGGCAATAATCCAAGCTTCGGCGGGAGCTGCCGCACTAAGCGAAAATATCCCGGCAAGCAAAGCAATGCATAATATCTTTTTCATTTGCCCTCTCCCTCTTCTCCGGTATTTTTATCTTCCGTCACGCCGCGGTCTTCCGCCTCTTCCGGATTCAAAGAATATTTGGTCAGAATCTGTGTTGCCTTATATTCGGCAATCTGTGCTTCCATAAACAGAATATCATTCCAGCGCTTTGCTATTTTTTCAGACAAGGCTCGATTGGTCTGCAATAATTCGCGCGTGTTTTTTCCTTCCAATGTCGTATCCGGCAAATTTTCACGCTCGCTTGCCAAATGAACACGGGCAGCCAAAGCATGAGCATACATTGTGCTGACATTCATCTGCAACAATTCAGTCCTTTTGCGGTTATGTTCTGTTACCTGTGCCATATGCTGGCCTTTTTTGGACAGCGCATTAACATAAAGCTTATTGGCACTTTCGGCATATTTGTTAACGTCATTAATCAAAGGAGCAAATTGTTTGGGAACTTTTAACTCAGGCACAACGCGTTTAAGATCAAAGGTCTTCATTGTGTTGGCATAGTTTTTAATTGCATCAAGACCGAATTTTCCTGATTTTAATTCTTCTTTAGTTTTTTCATAGGTTGCCTGCACCTGTTCCAACTGCTCGCCAATTGCCGTTATATTTTCTTTCAAGTCCATACCATTATTGGCAACGTCGGTACCGATCAACGGAATCGGTATCGGGAAGAAAGCATGCGCCTGAAAGCCTGAGAACATTCCTCCCAGCAGAAGCAAAATAAATATGTAATATTTTTTCTGCATTGTCTTTCTCCCGGTTATTTCTTTTCTTGCTCGGCATTAAATTCGTCATCAATATTCGTCATATCCCGATTATTCAGTTCAAAAGTACCCAAAGCGCGGAATGATTCATTCGCCAACATTGTCGAATAAACTTGCAGAAGCCTGTTCTTTAACTTTAAAGCTTCCATATCAGACAAGGTCAACACTTCAATATCGCCTCTTTCGTCGGTTGCTTTAGATGATTTTTCCTGTAACGGCACCAAAACATTTTTTTCAAATCCGGAGGAATCGTTCTTAAATTTAGCCGCTTCGGCAACCGTATTGCTGGTTGCGTCTTGCAGGGATTCCGAGTGCATCGTCATAACATTATTTACAACTGACTGGCTTTTCGCCGATTTGTCTTTAATCATTTTGGCAGCGCATTCCGGCATTTTATCCAAAGATTTGGCGTCTATCTCGCAATAATTTGCCAAGTTATCAGAAAAGAGAAAAACACCTTCTTCCGTCGTTCCGGTATAACCGGTTTCCGCACTTTCTCCCTCTGCGGCAAAACCCAAGTTTCTTTTAAAGCTAACGTTGGCATAATATAATTCAGAATCAGCCAAATCATTATCGCTGCGGGTAAACGGACGGCGCCCTTTTTTAGGCATATTCTTTTTTGGGGCAACATAACGGGGCGAGCGCTCCAGCGGATAAGCCGGACGGACGGCAGAATTTTCTTCAGACGCCGGTTCAACGGCCTTATCTTCTTTTATCGCAGGTTCGTTTACTTCGTTTGTTTTGCCAAACAAATCTATTTCAGTATCTGCACCGACATCAATTTTAGCCGCTTGGCGACGGGCTTTGGCTTCTGCAATTTTTGCATCATAAGGATTGGCCGGCGCAGCTTGGGACAAGTCATCTTTATACTGCTCTTCAACCGCGCTGATGTCATTCTCCGCCTCTTTTTGAAGCTTGTCCAAGCCGGCAATGTCTGACTGCAAACGGGCAATCATCGCATCTAAATCTTCAGCCCAAGCGTTCGGAACTTTAACTGAGGCTGCAGTCAGGTACAATACACCGCCGAACAGCAATGTTGAAAATACTTTCGCCTGTTTGTTCATTCTTCTTCTCCCGTTATTAAAGTTCCTAAACATAATATTTTACAAGCTGCCGACGAAATCTTTAGCTTTTTTCAGAAGATCTTCGCCTTTCTTGGTTAATTCTTTTGCGCGATTATAAAGTTTTTCGGCTTCTTTGCCAATTCGTTCGCCTTCTTTAACCAAAGCTTCGCCATCTTTATACAGCTGTTCGCCGCGCTTAGCATAATCTTCGGCTTCTGTTTTCATATTCTCCGCATCATTGATTAAATTTTGACCCTGTTTGATGAGATTTTCAGCTTCAGCCTTTTTCGCTTCGCCTTTTTCCAATAACGCTTTGCCTTCTGCCGTACCTTTGATTTTGCCGGCTTCGCTAATCATTCCCGTCGCTTCGGAAAGCAGATTTGTACCTTTGGAAATAAGTTCCGGCCCTTCTTTAGCCAGAGAAGCGGCTTTGTCAACCATCTCTTTGGCTCGCTGAATCATATTTTCAGATTCAGTTTTAAGGCGTTTGGCTTCATTAACGGCATTGGTCGCATCATTTTTGAGTTTGTCAGCATCTGCTTTGAGCTGTTTTGCTTCTTTCAGCAGAGCATTACCCTCATCAAGAAGCTTTTTGCCTTCTTTGGCTTTGTTAACAACATTCTTGGCTTTTTTGTAGTATTTGTTGTTTTTCGCTTCTTTGACTTTCTTATCAAAATTTTCTTTTGCTTCTTTTAATTTTTTAAGGCGTTCCGTAATGTTGTTTTTAATAAAACCGTTCATTGCTTCATTAAACTTGCCTAACGCCCCCTGAATGCTTTTTGCCGTTTTGGCGGCAAAAGACAATTGTTTGGCATTCTGAACGTCAGTACCGGCCCGCTTAATTCCCTGGCTCAATGCTCCGACATCGATAGCGGGAATACCGGTGGCCTCAGCCGGACGAGGTGTTTGAACCATGATAAAAGCCCCCAGAAACAGGCAGGTAAGGATTCTTCTAAAAGCCAACATGTTACACCTCCGTTTATTAGTGACATATACTGTCAGTATAGCAAAAAACTAATTTATATTAAATGCGAATCATATATATCACGCAATATTTAAATATTTTGTAACAAACTTGTCTTCGCCGTATTCTTTTATCAATTCTTCAACCAGAAGCACATTTTTGCGCCCCGAGTTATACAATTTCAGATAGACGCCCAAGCCTCCCAAATCGACATCAAGAATAACTGATTCGCCGGTTGCCGGACGTGACAGCAAAATTGCATATGGGAAATCACGGTATGAACGGCCGAAAATAAAATCCATTTCACTTTTGGTCAGATTCCAGTTAGCATAGTCTTCCTGCTGAGCCTGCGGATTGCGGAAAAACAGAACGGTTTGGCATTGGCCGCGGATAACTTCGCCGACGCCCAGTTTATCAATAATGCTCGGCTGTTGGAATGCGCACAGGTATGCCTGACGTTTTTTACGCCCTTCTTGCAAACCGATAATGAAGTAATCGCGGAACATCGGATGCTTCAACATCGGAGCGGTCTCATCAATCATAATCAAGGCAGGAAGGCCGGCGTCGCCGGTTTCGGACATAATACGGTGCATAATATAGCTGATGACGGCCGGCGCCAGAGTTTCATCTTCAAAAATATGCGTAAAGTCAAATGACATAAAGCGCTTGCTTTTCAAATCCAAACTATCGGTATCCGCATTAAAAATATTACCGTACTGATCAGGGTTAACCCATTTATAAAGTTCGCGGCGCATGCTTCCGGTCGGAGAAAAGCAGCTTTTATACAAATTTTTCATAATCCGTTCTTCCGGCCGCAGATAATCAAATGCCGTCGTGACGGCACGGGCGATTTCTTTTTCCGACTGGGCGTCATCAACCATGGTAATAGCCTTCAGCCAGCGGCGCAAAAAGGCGCGGTTGGTTGAGTTGTTTTCGCAGTCAAACGGGTTTATCGACACGTTTTTCTCGTCACCGTCAAAACCAATATAAGCACCGCCGATTGAACGGGTGAAAATTTCGGCACCGCGGTGGCGGTCAAAGAAAAACACTTTCAAATCGCGGTGGCGCATCGCTTGTCCGGCAAGGAACGTCAGCAACGTGGTTTTACCTTGTCCGGTCGGACCGATAATACAACAGTGAGCCACGGCCGCGTCATCCGGCGAAACGTGGAATTGGAAACGATACGGAGAACCGGAGGTGGTTCTGAAAATGCTGATTGCGCCTTTGCCCCAGTCTGATTTTGAAAAACCTTCGGCCGGCTTATCAAAACAAATTGCCGTTGCCACAACCCTTGACAAATAGCGATAGGTTCTGGGATAGGTATCATAAGTCGGAAACTGGTTAAAGAACGTTGCTTCGGAAACCCAGCCTTCACGCACCGGCGTTACGCTGAACAAACGGCAGATACGCTGAACTTCACTCTCGCCGAATTCGACTTCATCCATTGTCTCTCCCCGCAGGATTACAGACATGGCATATTCGGTCAAAGCCTGATAATCGGCATCGCTGTCTTCAATGGCAGACAAAGCTTCGCTGTATTGCCCAATAACTTCGGGCGAAAAACTGGTAATGCTTGCCATTTTTTGTTGTTGCATTAACAAAGCGCGCGCATGCGGCTTGAAAATAGGCTTGATGTTGTGTACCAAAGTCAATTCGCAATCGACGGCCAGCAAAGAGGCTATCATGCCTTCATCCATATAATCGCCGGAGCTTCTGATACCCATGGTGATTTCAAAAACTTCTTTATCGCCCGAGAAAAATTTTATCAAACCGTTTTCGCCGGTAAAATGGATATGATCCGCCGTTAACAGTTGATTCAAATGAGATCCTTCCGCACCATGAACTTTAGGTTCCGGCCTGGAAATCGGACTGCAGATTTTGGCAAAGACTGAAAGCGGGCTGTCTGACGCCGGACTGTCTTCTGTCTCATACAGCGTTTTTACGCCATAATCATTCAGCGTTGCCAACAACGCTTGCGAAGCATAGTTCAAATCTTTAAGCGCTTCCGGACGATCCGGCACCGAGAGAACGATATAGTGCGTATTGGTAAATACACGGTCAATATTTTGCGCCCAAGTCTGAGAAACCTGCTCCAATAATTGATTGCCGAAATCTCCGGCATCATCTTCCAGCGGAATCTTCTCACGCAGGGTTATAACCCGACATATAACCTGCAAATCCGACATACCGTCAATCCAAGACTTGCGGGCTTCATGCATTGAAAAAACTTTTTCTTCCGTCACGAAAGACAAATCGACGCCTTCGACCTTAAAGACACGCGCCATTGACCCGTTATAGCATTTAATGGTGATGCCGTCCGATAAAATCTTGTTAAAAGGCAAAAAGTCAGCGACCTGAGATTCACTCGGCTGAGGCAAAATAAAATGTCCGAATTTGGTAGCCCAAAAACCGGCAAACGCAGCGGCAGACACAAAACCGATTAAAGCCACAAGAACTTCAACACTTGTCAGGCCTTGAACAAAAATATTAAAAAAGTCAAATTCAGGGCGCAAATTTCATCCCCTTTGCTTTATACAAGTTACGCGTTGTTTTATGAGTCTGCCCAAAAGCCTGAAGCATTGTTGACAAATGCGGCTCTTTGGCTCCAAGACCGATAATAACAATATGAACAATTAAAATACTAACAAGAAACAGCAGCGGGTTTATGTCAAAGATACCGATTGCCATAAACATCAGCGGAAACTGCAATCCTATGTTAAGCAACACAGGAAGAAACGGCCCCCACAAAATCTTGGGAGGATTGGCAACCGCTTTTAAAACCATTTCCCTCATAATTGACAATTCCCTCTGCCACAACTGTTTTTATGATAGCTTTTCGTTTTCTTTATGCAACAAAAACCTGACATTTGAACACCGACAAGCCATAAAAAAAGGTATACTCTTTATTATAAGCATACCTTTTTTTTATGAATAATGCGTTAATAGAGGGGGAAATAGTTACAAACAAACCTTCATCATCATATCCCAGTGCCCACCAGCTTTTTTACAAGTTTCAGGCGTTTTAGCATCAGCCTTTGAGACAGGCAACGACAAACCTGGAAAGGCGTTTCCCCCCGAAGCTCCTCCGCCAGCCGACCAATTGGGAGTTTTCGGAGTATCTTTACCAGCTGCCGCACATGTCAACGGCGGCTTACATTCATCATCATTTATCTGATTACTATCGCTATTCGGCGTCTCGCCCTTACCTTCTTTTCCGGTGACAGCTCCGTCATTTTTCGCATTTTGAGATTTTGGACCAGTGGTCACACCGCTTATAGCCATGTAATCCGGCTGGTTAAGATAGTTGCCATACCCCAATTGCCGACGTTGGCCGTCGTTTCCCGAGAAATAGTCGACAACCAGCCCCATATTAGCTACTAAAAAAAGCCCCATGGCAATATTTGCAAACCATTTCCAGCTGATTTTATTAAAAATCGCCATCCAAGCAAAACCAACCAAACCGAAACCGGCCAATATGAAAATAACAGGCCGCAAAGACTGAAGAAAGCCCAATGCTTTTGAGCGTACGGCCTGCAGAACATTATCCGCATAAGCTTCTCCGGTTGTTAAAAACAAAACAAAAGAGCAAAGAAAACAAAAACTAAAGATTTTATAAAAGTTTTTCATAATGCCCTCCTATTTTAATGTCGTCGTGACATTATTCAGCGTATTATCGACAAGAAGTTCTCCTCCGCCGACATAGGCGATGATAGAACCTGTCAAGCCGATGACCATCAAACCGATTACGATTGCGCCGAGCCATTTCCAGTTAAGATTGCCAAAGAAACCGCCGACAGAAACGCCGATGATACCAAAGCCTGCGACGACATAGATAATCTCTCGCAGGCCGTCGAAAATTTCTTTTCCTTTTGCAATCAAATCACCGAAAAGGCCGCTTTGTTTTCCTCCGGCATCAGCTTCGTTCGCAAAAGCAGATGCTGCGAATAAGACTGAAGAAAACAATACGGCGACCATACAAAATCCCGCGATTTTCTTCACTCTTACGCACAGCTTGCCATATTCGGCAAAACTTAATTTGCGCGCTAAAAATACAAAAAGGAGGCTCGCGGTTAAATTTATCAATGAATCTTCCATAATGAGCCTCCTTTTATATTTCTGTTTAGTATAATTATCCGGATTAGAGACCGTAGTTAACAGACTGGCCGAAAGTATCAGACAGCTGGCTACCTTTATTCGCACCGGTTGCATAGTCAACGATAGCGCCGGCAGCAGCCAAAATAGCCAAACCGACAGCCAGCATTGAGAATTTTTTCCAGTCCAGTTTGCCGAAAATAGCCATGAAAGCCAAAGCAACCAAACCGAAACCGCCGACAACGAAAATAATCTGTTTTACTGATTTGAATACGGCAACAGCTTTGTCATTTGCTGTCTGCATCAAATCGTTGCTACCGGCAGCGAGAGCACCGTCAGCGGTACCCAGCAGTACCATCATAGCAACACAGCACATTGTCAGGATGTTGTTTTTAATAAATTGCATAGTTTTTTCTCCTTAAATAATTTAGCAACTCTTCTATACTCTTTTAGAATAACTAATTTTTATTACATTTTCCAGCATTTTTACTTCTAGCGCAAAAGAGTTAATATATTGTTTACACTAACATTTTTTTGCTGTAACAAAAAATTCACAGTGCTACGCTTTGTAAATCCGTGATTTTTTTATCGTAATTTACGAATATGCCAAACGCTGAATTTGCAAATCCCATTTAAAAGAATCCACAAGTTTTATGCATAATCTGATAACGTCTTGCCAAGAGTCGCATTTTGATTTATCAAGGTTTGTGAGGGGTTTGTTTATGGAAAAAGCGGGTTTAAAAACATTTGTTTACAGCTTTGTTTTTTCTCTGTTTGCGCTGTTTGGCGTTCACGGAGCGTTTTTACATACCCCCGAAAGCCGCAATCTTGAAGCAAAAATTCCCAACAAAAACATAACCTTATTCCTAAAAGACACGTCTCTTGCAGCCAGCCGCACCCAAAGCGCTCCGGCAAAAAAAATCATTCTGTCGTCTTTGCCCGAGATTTCGCCCAAACGCGTCACGGACGAACAAATCCCTTTAAGTTCGGATGATATTGAAGAAATCAAAACAGCAAAACAAACCCTTACGACAGATATTCCGCTGCAAGGCCCTGTTCAGCCCGCTCAAAATCCCCCATCAAAAACAGCGGCGAACAAAGAAACGGTTATCCAGAATTTTGCGCAAATAATAAAGTCTCCGCCTCCGGTCGGCAACGCCGCTACAGAGAACGTACCCCTTTCGCCTGAGCCGTTGCAGCCTCGGCAGCAACTTGCGCAAAAAGCGGTTTACCGGCCCGAAGCAATAATGCAAGAGCCGGAAGAAAGGGCTTTGCCAGCCCCGCATAATTTATTACCCAAACCTGTTGAGACCCCTCAGCAGGAAAAAGCCGTTTTTGCCCAAAACGATGCACCACCCCCAAACACGGACACTCCTCGCCCGAAAGCAAAGCAGGAATTACTCATTCCTCTTGAAAAAAACAGCGCTGCCGCAAAGTTTGCCAAAAATGAAGTCAAAACTGTCGGCGACATACAAGAAAATCAGGTTGCTTTAAACGCCCGCAATGTTCCGATTAAAAGCATGGCAAGCGCCCAAAGCCCCGGCAGCGACAGCCGCGAAAATAAAAGCGAATGGCAGAGCATGGCAGAAAAACAGCCGAAAGCAGCCTACGAAACCCCCTGGGTTATTGCAAAAGGAGGGAAATTTCCGCGCAACGAAATGGTTTTGCAAGACAAAGCCTATATTCAGGACGAAGAAGAAATACGCCGCATTCTGTCCGCAGAAAATAAAAACCTGACAACTGACAAATCAGGCGGCGTCAAATTAGCTGCGGAAACAGCAAAAAACCTGCTCATTCCTATCCCGGACGAGATAATGAAAGAAAAAAACATTACGCCGCAATTAATTTCTTCAAGCAAGAACCAAGCCTTAGAAGATGAACCAGCCGCCCGCGAAACTTTACAAGAAAAGAATGAAGAAGCCGAAGAAAACATAAATATGCAACCCCCTTCTGCCAATGAAAAGAAAAGCGGGCTTCTCAACAGCCTGAGCTCCATTTTCACAGGCAAAAAAAGTGCGCCGCAGATAGGAAACAGCGTTGAAGAAGGGCCGGAGAGCCAAAACAGCCTTCTTTCGGCATTTACGCGCAAGAAAACCCGCTCCGCATCAAAAATCCTGCCAACGGAGATAAGGCTGTCATTTCAACCGAACCGCGCGGAAATTTCCGGACAGACACTCAAATGGATCAGGGCTTTCGCACAAAAGACAGCGGAAGAAGCGGCTACAGGATTGGAAATAAGGATAGACGGCACAAGCTCTCCGCTTTTGCAAAGAAGGCGGCTAAACCTGCTACAAAACATTCTAATGAATGAAGGCGCCGACCCGAATAAAATCAGAACGGTTTTTACAACCAGAGAACCAAATTCATTTATTTTAAGAACAATAAGGATTAACAGTGACAATATAGACATGCCGCAAAAAAGAATTATCGCCCCCCGCAACAATTATATGCAATGGTAATAAGTTGTTGCTCGCGCTTGATTATTTATTTTTCAGTATGTATGATAGGTAAAAAAATGAAAAAATATCGCTTAGGAACCGCAGAAATGAACAGAAAACAACGATTATTGGCCTGCATGGCGTGTATTTGGGTTATTGCCGGATGCGGCTGTTTTTATGGCGGAGACAACGTTGAAGAACGTTATTATGCACCGAATATAGAAACTCCGGCTCCCGCAGCCCAGACAAATATCCCGACGGCCGATAACGGCTATGTCAACTATACGGAAGTTGCTGCGGACTATAAAGAATACGGCGAAAGGACACCGCGCGACCAGTTGATTGTCCAAGGCGGCGCAGGCAGCAATGTCTCATCGTCAATTCCGCCGACAATCGAAGAAGAAGTTGTCGATTATGAAGAAGAAATCAAGCTGACGGAAAATGATGCTTCCGGCGATACTGAAAACATTGACAGCAATATCAATGAAGACCCCGTCGAAGACTGGCTGGCAGAGGAAGGGAAAACGCTCAAAGCTTTGCTGACGGAATGGAGCGACAAGGCCGGCTGGCGGTTGATTTGGAATTCAAACAGAAATTATACACTTACTGCCGGAGCAATGTTCCGCGGGCGCTTTGCCGATGTCAGTTCTGCTTTAATCAGAGCTTTTGCCCGTGCAAAACCGGCTCCGATAGCCACATTTTACAAAGGCAACCGCGTCTTAGTCGTCGAGACAATGGAGGATGAAAATGCGTATGAATAAATTAGCCAAAGCAACTTGCGGACTGGCCATCACGACAATTATTGCCGCCTGCTCATTGTCTACACAGCTTGATGCGGAAATTGAACACGAAATAGAAACATCGACAATGCTTAAAGAAAAAGCAAAGGCGCCGGCTAAAGTTGCGGCTGACGATGTCGTGCGCGTTAAGAACGACATTTGGCTCGGCAATAAATCGACTATTGAATATGATGGAGAACCTCTCCCGACTTATCTGGAGGGCAAAGACGGCATCACTCTGGTCAGCAACAGGCCTATCGGCTTATATGAAATCGGGGATATGATTAATAAAATCACTTCGATTAAAGTTCGTTATTCCAGCGACTTGGAAGAAAAAATTCTGCCAATTGCCGAAGGAAACAAACCGGATCCGAACACAATCAATGCCGATTGGACCGAGCCGAGCAAAATGCTGGTTTCTTACAAAGGCCCTTTGAGCGGCTTTTTGGATGAAATTTCTTCCCGTTTCGGCGTTTGGTGGAAATATGAGAAAAACCAACTCTATTTCTATAAGTATGAAACAAAAACCTTTGTCGTATACAGCTTGCCGACCAAACCCTCTCTTGATGTTGACATGGGCGGCGAAAACTCCGGCGGATCAGGCAGTTCGTCTGCTAAACTGAAATCAAGCGCAGAACTGGAATTGTGGGGCAATATTGAAAAGGCCGTCAGTTCTATGGTCGGCACGGATTCAAAATTGACGGTAGACCCTGCAAACGGCACAATTTCATTAACAGGTACGCCGATTGAGATTCAGCGCGTGGCAAAATATATCAACGAACAAAATGCACGTTTGTCCCGTCAGGTAGCCATCAGCGTTAAAGTCTTGCAAGTTACGGTCAGCGATTCAGACCAGTACGGGCTTAATCTGGTTGCAGCATACACCAATAAGGGCGACAGCTTAACAATAACAAGCGTTCCCGGTTTGGCCGATGATGTGACAAAGAATATTGATATGACCATTACCCCGGGAGATTGGAGTATCAGTTCTTTCATTCAGGCTTTGTCTCAAAAGAACAACACGACATTGGTTACCAGCGGCACAGTTACAACGCTTAACAACAAGCCGGCGCCAATTCAGGTAACCCGTAAAGAAAATTATATTTCTGAAATTACCAAAACCAATTCAGGCAGTTCAGATACCGGAACAGATTATGATGTTTCTACAGAAACAGAAGAAATCGAAACAGGTTTCACTCTTGACGTTTTGCCCAGAATTTTGGAACACGGACGTTTGCTTTTGATGTTTAACCTGACATTGTCTGACCTGATCTCTTTGGAGAAAGTTTATCTTACAACTTCTGACGATGCAGGGCAGGCAAATTCAGGACAATATATTCAGAACCCGATTATCGAAACTCGCGGCTTTACGCAGGAAGTTGCCATGAAGTCCGGCGAATCCTTGATTCTCAGCGGTTATGAACGCGTTGAGAACGAGGCTGAAAAAACAGGTGTCGGTTCGGCAGACAACTCTCTGCTGGGCGGAACAGCTATTGCCAAAAAGAACCGCAGCATTTTAGTCATTATCTTGACTCCGGTTGTATTGGAATCACCTTTAACGGCTGAATCCAGAATGAGAACCTATTAAGAACAGGAAGGTAAAAACAGTGCTGGACAATGTGAGCTTAGTTGAAAGCAGTCAGAATGACGACGGTAAAAAAACTTGGGGGACAAGCATTACCGTCGACGGGATTGCTTATGCCACGAGTTTGTTCTGGCAGCCCCTGCAGAATCAGGATGATCCGTTTACCGAAGTGGGCGAGGCTTCCGAAGGTATTTTGGAAGGAGCGGATTTATTCTGTATAAAACCAGGAAAAGCGCCGCAGTTTGGTATTTGCGTTTCGCATGAAGGCTATAAAAGCGGGCAAAATGTGGCAGCAGTAGCCTTGGCAACCGCTTTTGCCGACAGATCCTCTTTTATCGCCGTGTTCAAGACATCGCAAGGCTGGTGGTATACCTGCGTCAGAAACGATATTATCCTTTCTGACGGCGATATGTTGTTTTTAAGCGAAGAAGACGCTAAAAACCAGTTCATCTCTATGCTGGCAGTTCCCGATTGGGGACGCAAGATTGCTCCGAAAGAATGGGAGATAGAAGAAACTGAGGACATTCCGCTGTCTCAGGTATTACAGCGCGGAATGATAGCAAAGCTGCAAAAAATTAAAGGTTTGCGCGGCGCTAAACTTCTTATGGTCATCGGTATTTCTGCCGTTGTCGGTTTTTGGCTTCTTTCCAGCATTATCAACACTCTTCTCTTCACTCCGAAGCAGCGTCCGGTTATTGTCCCTGTGCAACCCAAAGTTGTGAAAAAGGTAGAAAAGGTGCCGGAAGTCAAACCTTGGGAGAAGCTCAGCAATTCAACACAGATTATGTCTGAATGCTATGATAAAATCCAGCAGTTGAAGAAAATTATGCCTCCGGGATGGACGATTGGTGCCCTGCAATGTTCGCAGACAGGCGTCACGACTTCTTGGTCCAGAGACTTGGGGCGCATGTCTTGGATTAGGAAAGCATTGGATAAATCCGGCATTAAATTTTCATTTCGCTCTTTTGCTGACAATGGAAATAGCATTGCGGCCGGCGTATCTTACAGCAAAATCGACAAGATTTCCTCTCCACCGATGAAAAATCTGGTTGAACTGAGAGAAACATTAAACAACTTATTTCAAAGTATCGGCCAAAGTGTCAGTTTGTCTGACGGGTCGTTTACTTCGCCCGAGAAAAATATTTACCGTTTTATCGGTTTTAAGTTCTCTTCCCGATATAATCCTCTTGTTTGGAGCGATTTATTAATAAAATTTTCAGGACTTGACATTAAAATGATAAACTATGACGGTGAAATATGGACTTATGAGGGAGCAATCTATGCACTATGATATTAGAAAAATATTCTGCACAACAGCATTAGCTTTAGTGCTCGGAATGGCCGCAGCGACGCAAGGCTATGCTCAAGGCGTTATTTCACTTAATGATTCAGCCGCAGATGATGCGAATACGGATGAAATTCCCGATGAGATTTCATTATTCGGCGATGACACTCCTGAAATTTTGACACCGGCAAAACCGACGCCAAAACCGGTTGAACAAAAAGCGGATAACGCGTCAGATGCTTCTGACGATAAGCCGACGGCTCCGATTATAAAAACAACGGAAGTAAAAACGGTTAAAACAGTTGTTAAAAGAACTCCGTCCCCTTTAAGTCTGGATAGCGATGAAACATCTCAGCCTCCGGTTCAAAATATTCCGGCTCCGCAGCCGAAGATTCCCGTACAGGCATCTGCTCCCATAAGTATTCCTGCTCCGGCATCTTCTTTGGACAGCCATATTGTCGAGGATATTGACGATAATGTTTTCAACCAGATGTCAAATCTTGAAAAAGAAACTGCTATTTTGAATTTGGAACTCAGAAAAGAGCAAGTCAAAAGTAGCATTGAGGCATTAAGAAACGTTCAGGAAAAAGCCAGACAGGAAGAAAATGCAAAAAAAGAAGCTGAGCGCCGTAAGACAATTGAATGGGAAAAAGAGCAGGAAAAAAAGGTTCTTATCGAAAAGCAAAAATTAAAGAACTTAGAATTGCTTTATGAAAGAGCCCGCCAAGAAAAATTGTTAAACGCTTATAAAAATAAAATGCTTGAAGAAAGACAGGCTTTCATTAAGAGCAAAGCGGAAATTTATAATGAAGTTGCCGACCTGAGAAATGACCGCCAGAAACTTGTTAATGAATTTAAAGGGCGTTTTATCCAACTGACAAAATTGGCAGACCAAGCTACAAATGACGCCATCAGAGTCAGAGATAACTATGCAAAAACCATTTCTGATTTGCAGACTCAAATTTCTATTTTAAGAGCACGTTTGGAAGCAAGCGAAAATGCTAATCCGTTTGCAGAAAACGGATCGGCGGAAGGAACAGAAAACGCTGCTAAAGAAGAGCAATCAAGCAAATTGAGCGATTTGTATGCAATTATGGAAGTACGCGGAAAAGGCGAAAACCTCGCGGCAAAACTGATTAATGACAGCGGCATGCCGTTTATGGTCAAGGTTGGAACCGTTTTGCAGACAGGCCATATCATAGATGAAATTAACACGACATACATTCGCGCAGATAAAGAAGGCAATAAAGATTATTTGTACTTTTCTGCCGGCGGTATTCTTGATAAAGAGCCTCTTCACAACGAAGAACTGAAAGTAAAAGTTTCTGATCCGAATGAAGAATCCCAGTCTTCTTCCGGCGGTATTGTTTCCAGTCAGGGGATTCCGGGCGTTGCTTCAGAAATGACCATTAGATAGTAATGGGAACAAACGATGGAAAACGAAGCTGAGAAAACCAATGCGTCATCTCAGGATGTTCCGCAGCCGGCGGTGCAAGCTCAAAGCGAACCGCCAAAACCAGCAGCAGCGACAGGGCCTGTTACGTCGCCTATTACTCAGCCATTGGGAAAATTGGAGCTTTATTTCAGCGGCGGCAGAAAACTGCTTACTATCCCCGGCGGCGCACTAACGATTAATGATGATACCAGACGTCTGTTGGCTCTTTTTTCCGACGGAAGTTTTCTTGTTACGGAATCTCATAAATTTGACGGACGCGTTCTCAGCTTTGAAGTTCTTGCGCGCAAGAAACGCCTTCCGATTTTAAAGCCGGTTTATTTGTCACAAAATGAATTGGCCGCAATATATAATTATGCCGAGCGCAACGATGTTGATATTGAAGGCGATGAAGACCTTGATGCCCTTCAAATGCAAAAAGACTTTGTCAATGTTATTGCCAGAGCCGCTTCTCAGAAAGTTTCCGATATTCACGTCGTCGTTGCGGACAGCACGCAGATTATGTTCCGAATTAACGGCATGATGTCTATTGAAATGGAATACAACAAAGACTGGGGCGAATCTTTTGTCCGCGCGGCATTTGCTTCTGCCGATATTTCAGATTCAAACTACGCCCAAAACGAATTTCAAGGTGCCCAAAAGCTTGGATCAACCCCTCTGCGCGGTTCTAAAGGCAAATTAATGCTGCCACATAATGTTTTGGCTATCCGTTTGCAATTTAACCCAATTGCTTTCGGTTCGCAGTATTTGGTCATGCGCCTGCTTTATGCCGATGACAACCCGAACGGCAGCGGCGATTTGGCCTCTCTCGGATTGGGCGAATATGAAGAAAAGCTTTTTTATCGCCTGAGGGCGGTTCCCACAGGCGTAAGCATTGTATCAGGACCGACGGGCAGCGGCAAAAGTACAACGCTGCAACGCAATATGATTAAACTGCTGCAAGAAAAAAATTATGAAATTAACCTGATTACCGTGGAAGACCCTCCGGAGTATCCTATTCCCGGCGCGCGTCAGATGCCTGTGACCAATGCCAATACCGAAGAAGAAAAAGACGAGCAGTTTACAAAAGCTTTATCGGCAGCATTGCGTTCCGACCCTGATGTTATGATGGTGGGCGAAATCCGTTCTTTATCCGCAGCCCAGTTGACATTTAAGGGCGCACTCTCCGGACACGGCATGTGGACGACCCTGCACGCCAACTCGGCTCCGGCTATTATTCCGCGTTTGCGCGACATGGGGGTCGAACCGTTTAAGCTCAGCGATCCGGAACTTGTAAAAGGCTTAATCGGGCAACGTTTGTTCCGAAAACTTTGTCCGCACTGCCGCGTTTCCGTCAAAGAAATGCTTGATCTTCCGGCAGTTCAACGATTGAAAACGGCTTTAGGCGATTTTGGCATTGAAAATACATATGTCCGCGGTCCCGGCTGCAAATTCTGCGGCGGCACCGGCATTAAAGGGCGTATGAGCGTTCCCGAGATTATTTTGCCGGACGCAATGTTTTTAGAATTGATGATTAAAGGCGAAACAAGGCGGGCTATTGACTATTGGACGAGTGACTTGGGCGGCAGAACGATGAAAGACGCCGCAATAGAAAGAATGTTAAAAGGCTATATTGACCTTGATGAAGTAGAACGCTGGTGCGGTCTGATGGATCAGCGTCCGGTATACTAAGTTTTAGGAGAAAGAGGAAATGGCAGAAGAGCAAAACAACAAGCGAAGCAGTTCAAACTCGATGCAAAAGGCCATGCGCCAACTGAACGTCGTTGAAGAATATTATGCCAAAATGATTTGTAATTTCTCAAATGAAGCCAGATTAAAATTATATCGCAAAATCGCTTCGCTGATGAGAAACCGCTTCTCCTTAATGAGCGCTTTAGATATGCTTCATGACAGTGCCAGCGACGGCGGCAAAAGCCCGAGCGAACCGATGGCTATTGCCATTGCCTGCTGGGGACGAGCCTTAAACAACGGTTTGACGTTCTCCGACGCTTTGAAAGGCTGGGCTCCCGACCGCGAAAGGCTTATGCTTTCCGTGGGCGATGTGTCCGACCTTGAAGGCGCTTTGCTTAACCTTATCCGCGTGACGGAAGGTTCAACAAAGATGGTACGCCCGATTATCGGCGCAATCGCATATCCGTCTTTTCTGTTCATGATGGCGATTTTGATTATTTACGGTATCGGCGTATACATGGTACCGCCGATGCTTGACGCGGCTCCCGGCACAAACTGGACGGGCTTGGCCCGAGACTTGGTTGACGTTTCGGCATGGATTAAAGAATATTGGATGGTCGCTTTTGCATCCTTGCCGGTTATCATGATTGTCATTTATCTGACGATTGGCATTTGGACCGGCAAAATCCGAGCTATTGTTGACAATATGCCGCCTTATTCTTTGTATAAAGTGTTTGTCGGCATCAGCTGGCTGTTAGCCCTTTCGGCTCTTGTAAAAGGAGGTACGCCGGTTTCAACGGCTATGCGCGCGCTTAGAAGAGACGCCACTAAATATCTGCAAGAGAGAATTGATAAGACTTTAGTTTTTATTAATAACGGTGACAACTTAGGTACAGCCCTGAAAAAAACCGGTTTAAATTTCCCTGATAAAGAAGTTATCGCCGATTTGAAAATTTATTCCGAATTGGATAACTTTGAAGAAGCTTTGGAGGCTTTAGCAAATGAGTGGCTGGAAGAATCCGTCTATTTGATTGAACAGAAAGCGGCAATGCTGAACATGGCGGCAATCCTTTCCGTGGGCGGCGTTATTGCCTGGGCCGTTATGGGCACATTTGCCATGCAAGACCAAATTACCAACCAAATGGGAGCCGGCTGATGCTCAAAAAACAAAAAATAATGAACGAACTTTTGAAGCTGCGCCCTTATTTCAAAACAACGGCAATTTTTATCTGCGCTTTAATTGTTTCAGGTATTGCTTTGCATTACTTTTCCAAACCCAATGCAAAAATAATACAAGCGCACCGGCAAATTGTCTCTTTGGCTGAGCAAATCAGAAGCTATTACAGAAGCAAACCTGACGCATGGGGTCTGAATACGGCTTCCGCAATTAAAAATAACTTAGTCGGCAAAGAAATGATTAACGGCAGAATATTGCAGAATGCCCTAGGCAAAGAAGTCTTGCTGGGAGCGGATAGTCTCGGGAATACCGTTATGCCCGGCAATAAAAATGCCGTTATTGTTTATAAGAATCTAAATAAGAAAGAATGCGAAGAATTAGCAGCTCTGCCTTTTGACGAGAAAATGCAGTTATCGCTCAACTCTATTACGATTGTTAACGAGCAAGAACATATTTTTATTTGGGGCGGAGAAAACCCCTTGCCCCTTTCAAAAGACAAAGCCAACAAAATTTGCAAAAATGCCAATGATATTTTGTGGGATATATATCTATAGCCATAAAAAATTTGTCTAAAGTGTATACAATCGGGTTTATAGAAAAACAGGTATGCCTAAAGATAGGCTTCTTTAATATTTATTAATGATTTATAGTATAAATTAGATACAGAGAATTTGAGTGTGTTTTGAGGAGAATTAAAATGAAAAACTTAGTCAAAAATGAGCAGTCAGGCCGTTCAATGGTCGAAATGCTCGGCGTGTTAGCGATTATCGGCGTTTTGTCTGTCGGTGGTATTTCAGGTTATTCAAAAGCTATGGCCAAATTTAAACTGACCAAAGCACAAGACCAGATTACCATGCTGTTGATGAATATCCGTACCGCTTTTTCCGGTTCTTCAAACTATGAAGGATTAAATAATACAACAGCTGTTCAATTGAACATCGTTCCGGGCGATATGCTGCCCGGCGGTATCGGTAAATCGGTTGCTGCATCCGGCGGTATCATTAACGCTTTTTCGGGTAAAGTTGTTTTAGGAACAACCGATAGTAACCAGCACTTCACTCTTGAATTCGGCGGACTTGGTAAAGAAACCTGCACCTCTTTGGCATCATCCGACTGGGGTACTGAAGGTTTGGTCAAAATGACGGTTAATAATACAGAACATGATCAACAGGCTTTGCCGATAAAAGCTACCACTGCTGTCAGCGAATGCCAGAATGCTAACTCAACCAATAAAATTACATGGGAATATTACTAGAACCTTATATTTCCATTCAGGGCTCGGAAACGAGCCCTTTTTATTACCTATATATAGCTAAAGTCAGTATTAATAATAATTATCTAATATGATAGTATTATTTGACAGATATATTTCAGGAGATTATTTATGACTTTGCATAAAACGGATGACGAATGCGGCCGTTCAATGGTTGAAATTTTGGGCGTTTTGGCAATTATCGGCGTGTTATCGGTCGGCGGCATTGCCGGCTATTCCAAAGCCATGGCCAAGCATAAACTCACCAAGACCCAAGACCAGCTCCAATTGCTGACAATTAATATCCGCAGTGCATTTGCCGGCTCTGCCAGCTTTGAAGATTTAGACAATATTTCAGCAATTAAACTTAATGTTGTTCCGGCAGAAATGTTGCCTAACGGCTTGGGAAAAACAACTGATATAACTAAAGAAAGCGGCATCATCAATGCTTTTTCCGGCGGCGTGATTGTGAAGGCCGTTGACGGCAACAAACAACATTTTTCTATAAAATTCACCAAACTCGGCGGCGCGACCTGCACTTCTTTAGCATCTTCCGACTGGGGAACAGAAGGGCTGGTCAAAATGGTCGTCAGCAACGGAACGCGCGAAGTTGAATCTTATCAGGAAAATCTACCGCTGTCGGCGACCATTGCCGTCGGCTACTGCAACGGAACCAATGACCAAAACAGTATCACATGGGAATATTATTAATTACCGGTTCTAAGCCCGCAAAACGGGCTTTTTTTATTTGCCCTGTTCTAAATTTTTATGCAATACGCTTTTGATGACCTGCATTGCCTGTTTGAAGTCTGCCTCTTCAAAACTTTTAAATTTTTGCTTATTTGAATAAACCATAAAAAAGGTCTCGTCCGCTTTATCTTCTATTGACGGGTGATCAGAATATATGATGAACAAAGAATCTTCCGGCGCATTGGTTATGAGGTAATCCAGCATATTATCAACATAGTTAAAACCGTTATAATAGCGTTCCAAGATATTCTTCGGCTTTTCAAATATCTTATTTTCCGTTTGTCCGATGTCAAACGGGTCATGGGTACTGACAGTGATGAAAAACGTAAAACTTTTATCATGCGGATTTTTCTTTTGGTTTTCGACAATAAGTTTTGCCATATCCATATCATTTACGCCCCACTCGCCTTCGTCATATTGATAATTTTTACGTAATTCGGCCAAAAAATAAATATCGTCAAACTTCATGGCTCTGATGTGGGGCCCACGATTATAAAAAGTTTCAACAAAACCGTGATAAAAAGCCAAATGATACCCTTGCTGTTTATATTTCCACGCAACGGGCGTTATTTGAGCATAAAGTTGCTCCGGAGAAACAATCTGGTAAAGCACATAATAAAAACCGGTTATATCACTAATTCCGCCGAGGACGGCAAAATCGCTGTTTGCCGAAGGGTGCGGCCGCTTGGGCAGAATCCGGTATAAAGCGGCATCTTCAGCCAAGCTATTTAAAAACGGCATTACTTTCCGCCCGTCGACTTCTTTTTCAAAAGCAAAATATTGGAAGCTTTCCAACTGAATGACAAAAACATGCTTATGCGGCTGCAAACCGGACAGTCCGGCTGGAAGAGGCAAAGGTTTTTCATTTGCCATTTTGACGACATAATCAATCTGTCCGCCGATATCTGAATTGGTTACCGTTTCATAAAACCAACCTTGCGGATAACCGAAAATTTCCGTAATATGCTGAAAATGCCGTTTAAAAAATAATTCATGGTGATAATTTGCATAAGACAACGCCATAATCAGAATAAACGGAACAGAAAACATAATCCTTTGCAGCCAGCGCCTTTGCGGACGACGGTAAAAGAAGAAAACCGTTCCCGAAATCACAAACAGATAAAAACCGGCGCCCAAGATATAAGGAGATAAAAAAACATCCGCCGCACGCCGCAGATAGGATATCCCTTCATTATGTTGCAAAACAATGGTTGTTAATGTTATCGGGTCTTGATAAACACGGTGGTAAACCAGCAGCAAAACAATTATAATATTTGTCAGGACGGCAAAAGAAATTACCGTTTTGCGCCCGACTGAAAAAAGTATTCCATAAAAAAAGAACGCTTGCAGAAAAACAATCAGACTGTTAATGCTCCAAAAACCTATTGATTTTTGAAAAAACAAAAAGTGGGCAAGAACCAGCTCCACGCTGCAAAATATATTTAATACGATATTACCCATATGCTTCTTATATTCTTCTCAATGCCACAAAAAACTTAGTTTTACTATTTATTTACATAATTTATATAGCATAAAAATAGTAAATTTAGTTTTAAGTGAAAGTATACGCAAATGGTAAACTTAAACAGCATCCGTTTTTCAGACCTTTATATTACTCCGGATAAGACATGTTTTATTTCGGACGGACGGACTCAAAACGGTTTGGCAATCATAAATGCCGACGATTTTGATATTTTTTACAATTTGCTTGAAGAATCCTGGGACGGGGAAAACCCCAGTTATTCCGTCCTGTATGATAATATTTTTTATCGAATAGAACGCACGGTCGCCATTTACGGCATTCAATATTGCTGCCGCAAAATGCCAGAAAAAGTTCCGCCTTTGGGCGCGCTCAACTTTCCACGCGAATTAACCCGCCATTTATTGACGCTCAGCGATTGCAGCGGCTTGATTCTGTGGTCAGGACCGACCGGCGCCGGCAAAACAACTTCCATTTCCGGCCTTTTGAAAGAATACCTCACCATGGAAGGCGGGTTTGCCTATACAATTGAAGACCCGACAGAAATGCCTTTGGACGGGATTTATAAATCTATGAAAGGCGGGCTAGGCTTATGCAAGCAGACTCAACCCGTTAACGGAGACTGGGGCAGTTCGTTAAAATCAGCTTTGCGCTCGAAACCCCGTTTTATTATGGTTGGCGAAATCCGAACGCCTGATACCGCCAGCGAAGTCTTGCGCGCAGCAACTTCCGGACACCTGGTTTTATCAACCATTCATGCCAACAACATAACAGATGCCGTTAATTCGGTAGTCAAATACGCCTCTTCAACCTCTATGAGCGAAGATTTGGCGTATGACCTGTTCTCGCGGGGCATGCTCGGCGTTTTGCACCAGACATTAGTCGGCGTAACGACCAAGCGACCAAGCGTTAATTATTTATTTGCCAATCCGGACACAACCAAAGGAGATCAGGTTCGCGGCATTATCAAAACAGGCAATCTCAATCTCGGCACCTCTATTGAAACGCAGATGACACGCATGCGCAAAGGCATGAATTTGTTTCCCGATTTATCATAATAAAAAAGCTCCGGTTTCGGAGCTTTTTTATTAATTTTATTCTACATCCCAAGGGAAAACAAGCCACTCGTCCGGCATGGCCTTGGCAAAAACATCAACCTGCGGCGCCCCTTTGGCTTTGGCATAAACCGTTACAAATTTTGCTTGAGGATATACCCGGCGCAAAATTTCATAAGTCCGTCCGGAATCTGACAAATCATCGATAACCAAAGTCTTTTCATTCACATTGCCGATATGGCCGGAAATTTCAATTTCTTCATCGCGGCGGCGTTCATAATTGCCGTCATAACTTGAAAAATTTATGGTTTCCGTATTGCGGATATTTAACTCATAAGCAATAATTGCCGCGGGAATTAAACCGCCGCGGCTGATTGCGATAATTTTATCGAATTCTCCGCTTTCTTTTATTTTTTTGCATAAATCTTTTACATCCTGGTGAAACTCTGACCAGTTGATATATATTTTTTCAGTCATGGTTGATAATTATCCGTGTTGTGCTTTTATTTTGTAAATATATTCGATAACTTCGTCACTGTTCCAGTCTGCCGTACCGCGAATCCGTCCTATTTCTTCGCCTTTTTTATTGACAAGGACTGTATGCGGAGAGGTGAAAACGCCTAAATCTTCCGCCAGTTTGCCGTCTATATCGTTGTAAAACTCCAAATCGGGTGCTTTAAACTTGTTTAAAAAACGCCGTTCTTCAGACATGCTTGCCCATTCGCCGTCCGGCGAAAGCATCATGACTCGGATACCATCATTTCTGGTTTTTTTGACAAAGCCGTTAAGATCGTCCAGCTCTTTGACACATGGCGTGCAATGGCGGGACCAGATAACCAGTAAAATAAAATCGCCTTTAAAATCGCTGATTTTAACCTTTGCTCCGGTTTCGGAAAGGATTTCGCGTCCGGGCATTTCTCTGGGAAAATCAAAAATATTAACGCCGTTTTTTTTGGCGCAGACATCAAAGCTAAGCAAGAAAGCTAATAGAAAGCTTAAGATTTGTTTTTTTCTCATCATCTATTAATAACTTCTTTTTTGATTTTGATTAAACTGTATTTAAGAGTATATATTTATTATAAACAAATAAACAACAAAAAAAGGTGTTTTTTTAGATGCAAAAATTAGTTAAAGCCGGAATATTTATACTTTTGCTTGCTATTGTTGCCAATTTGTCCGCCTGCGGCAAAGTTTCGGCACCGGTACCGCTTGAAGGCAGCGGTTATCCCCACTCTTATCCCCGCCATTAATTTAAGGAGCTGACTATGGTTGCCGCCAATGACCTGATTGATGAAATGATTCCCTATGTGGAATTTGCCGACAATGCCAATGAACGCACCCCCTGCGTTTTGGTGCTGGATTGTTCCGGTTCCATGCGAGGAGAACCTATAAAGCAGCTCAATGCCGGCCTTAAGGCTTTGGAAAGGGAACTCAAAGAAGATATTGACGCCAGTTCCCGCGTGCAATTGTTAATAATTAAGGCTTTTGGCAAAGACGAAGCAACAGTTTCGTCCGACTGGATTGACGCTATGAATTTTACGGCGCCGACAATGGAAGCCGGCGGCCTCACTCCTCTGGGGAAAGCAATGGAACTGGCTTTACAAAAGATTGAAGAGCAAAAATGTTTATATGACAGCTGCGGCATCACCTCCAAACGCCCTTGGATTTTCCTTATCAGCGACGGTGAGCCGACAGATTATGATTGGGAAATTGTCGCAGAAAAATGCCGTTATGCCCAGCAAAATAAAAAAGTCGTCGTCCATGCCGTCGGCACGCAGGGCGCGAATCTGGAAAAACTGGCAAAATTCTCGGTCATGTCACCCAAAAGGCTGACCGGTTTAAAATTTACCGAATTTTTCTTATGGCTCAGCCGTTCCGTTTCCTGCATCTCCAAAGCAGCGCCCAACGTGCCGGATTTGTTAGAAGACACCGGAGACTGGGATGAAAACGAATAAGATTAAAGTGGCCGCGGCAACAATTCAGGGGCCGATGCACTTAAATAAAAATCTGCCATGCCAAGATTATTGCCGCTACAGCAACCGCGGCAGAAATTTTGTTGCCGTTGTTTCTGACGGCGCAGGTTCTGCCAAATATGGCAAAATCGGCGCTAAAATTGTATGCGACACTCTGATTGATTTACTCAAAAACTGCAAATTTTCGAATGCGGAAGATGCTGTCAAAAAAGCTATAGAAACCGCCCGGGGAAAAGTTCGGCGGCACCGGCTGAATAAAAACCGCGGAACCGGAGACATATCCGACTTTTCAGCAACCGTCGTCGGAACCGTTTATCACAAAGGAAATGGCATTTTCTTTCACATCGGTGACGGCGCTGCATTGGCGTTTAATGAATCCGACAGCAACGATTTTATTGTTTCTCCTCCTGAAAACGGCAACTTTTCTTGCGAAACGTTTTTCTACACGCAGGAAAACTGGCAGCAAAACCTGCGTTTTACTCCCTTTTTAAAAGCTGACGCCATTTTTTTAATGAGCGACGGCCTGACAAGCTTTTCCTTTTCTCAGGATTATCGCTGCATAGAAAAAAATTTTATTTTGCCTATCCATAATTTTCTAAAACAGGAAAGCAGCAAAATAAAAGCTGAAAGAGCTTTGGCAAATACCTTAAACACCGCACAGGCCAGAAGGCTGAACAGCGATGACAAAACCCTTCTTTGGGCAGGGCTGGAATAATGGAAGAGCAGAATATTGAATATAACGCCATTTACGGTGACGGACATTTTGAAAAAATCAAACTCGGCGATTTAATTCATAAAGGCGGTGCCGCCGGAAAGATTTATTTAAATGCCGACAATCCAAACCAAGCGGCAAAAATTTTTCATAACCGCAGCAAAAGCAGTACCAACAGGCAGAAGCTCGAATCTATGCTGCTTAATGCCCCGCATTTTCCTTCCGCTGTCAAAGACGGCATTAATTATGTGCAAATTGCTTGGCCGGAAGCGCTTTTAGAAGATGAAAACGGGTTCTGCATCGGGTATCTGATGCCGTTTATCAAAATGAGCGAAGCGGTTTCGCTTGACCACCTGATGCAAAAAGCAATCAGGAAAAAACTTCATCTGCCGGAAAATTATGCTTATCGTATTTTTGCGGCCTATAATCTGGCGTCTATGGTCACGGCTCTGCACAAATGCGGCCATTATATCGTCGATATGAAACCCTCAAACGTTTCGGTCTACAAAAGCAACATGATGGTTGCCATGGTCGACTGCGACGGTTTTTCAATCAAAGGCGAGCGCAGCCGTTATCCGGCAGAATTTGTCAGCGAAGAATATATATATCCCGAAGGCATGGAACAGTCCTGCGACGAAATGGGCGAAGAGCAGGATAAATTTGCCCTCGCGGTTATTATTTTTAAACTGCTGAATAACGGTATTCATCCGTTTTCCGGCATGCCGCGCAAGAATGATTCCGAAATGCTGACAATACAAAACCGCATAGAGCAATATCATTATGCTTACGGGCTATGGCCGGACACTTATCAAGCGCCGCACCCATACAGCATGCACGAATATTTTGACAAGAAAACGCTTGAGATGTTTGAAAGGGCTTTTGCCAAAGGCAACGAGCGCCCCAGCGCTTATGAATGGCAGGAACATTTGTGGAAGCTGATGCATAATCTCAAAACCTGCAAAAAAGACCCTAACCACGTTTATTTTACGTCTAAAGGCTGCGGCCTGTGCATGATAGAAGAAAAATTTTATCATGACCTGTCAGACATCAAAAAACAAAAAGAAACGCCGGAAATGGTACGCGGCATGGAAGTCGAATCTCTTAAGGCCGAAAATATTGAAAAAGACAAACAGGAAAAACTTGCCTTCAATAATAAAATGCAAATTGTATCCGGCGGCTTTCTAATTGTTTATATGCTCTTCTTTGCCCTGCTTTATAAAATTCTGCTTCCCGTTTCTAGCGCCGTTCTGTCGGCCGGGCTCGGCCTGCAGGCCATTATCGTTACGCTGATTATGTTTGGCCTGAACCATGCGTTTAAAAAATATTATGACGTCTTGCCGGCCTTAAGAAACAGGGCGATACAACAGATGTTGCAGGCCTATGCGCTGATTTGCATTATTGTCGCGCTGGTTTCAATTAACGACATTCCCAAAAATCTGCTCGATTTAGCAATAAATTAAGATAATTCGGCTGGGAAATGTATTTTTTTACTCAACAATAAAATTTTTTTATGTTATTGTAACATCAGTTTAAAATATATAAGAGGAAAAAACTTTGAAAGAATTAAAACCCATTATGATTTCCGGCAAGGAAGTCCTGCCTTTGATTGAAGGTGGTAAAGGCATTAATGCTTCTGACGGCAAAAGCAGCGGTGCCTGGGCTCATGAAAACTGCGTCGGCACTTTTTCCGGCGTCAGCCCCGACTACTATGACAGTCTGGGCAATGTAATATTGGAAAAATATTTTAAGAAAGACCGCAAAGAGCGCCATGATGAAATGATTGAGCAATCTATTAAAGGCGGTATTGCCCAAGCTCAGGTCGCCCACGAAATTTCCGGCGGCAACGGCCGTATTCATATGAATATGTTATGGGAACTCGGCGGTTCGGAGCAAATTCTGACCGGCGTTTTGGAAAAAGCCAAAGGCTTGATTCACGGCGTTACCTGCGGCGCAGGCTTACCCTATAAATTAGGTGAAATTGCTTCCCGCTTCGGCGTTTATTACTATCCGATTGTTTCTTCTGCCCGCGCTTTTCAGGTTTTGTGGAAACGCGCTTATGCCAACTTTAAGGAATTTCTCGGCGGCGTGGTTTATGAAGATCCGTGGCTGGCAGGCGGACATAACGGTTTGTCTAACGCCGAAGATCCGACAAAACCCCAATCTCCGTACAACCGTTTGGTTGAACTGCGCAATACATTAAATAGCCTCGGCTTGAATGATTTGCCGATTATTATGGCCGGCGGCATTTGGTCTTTGGAGGAATGGGATGATTATATCGACAATCCCGATATTGGCAAAATCGCGTTCCAGTTCGGAACACGCCCGATGATTACCAAAGAAAGCCCTATCAGCGAAGCTTGGAAGAAATTGATGCTGCAAGTCAAAAAAGGCGACGTCATTTTGCAAAAATTCAGTCCGACCGGCTTTTTCTCTTCAGCTATCAAAAATACGTTTTTAGAAAAGCTTATGGATCGCAAAAGCGGCGAAGTGGCTTATTCGACAGAGCAGAATCCGGAATTTTGTTTTCCGCTCAAAATAAGCGAATCCAAAACTTATTATATTAAAGCCGAAGATGTTGAAAAAGCGAACCGCCAGAAACAGGCCGGCTTAACAGAAATAAAAGAAACGCCGGACAATACGCTGGTCTTTATGTCTCCGGAAGATTGGAAACAAATGAAGCTTGACCGCGCAAACTGCGTCGGCTGCTTATCTCAATGCCAGTTTTCGACTTGGTCTCAGGCTCACGGCACAACCGGAAAAATTCCTGATCCGCGTTCTTACTGCATTCATAAAACATTGTATGAAGTCAGCCATAACGGCAGCATTAAAGACAATCTGCTGTTTGCCGGACATCAGGTTTACCGTTTTGCGACAGATCCATTATACCGCAACGGCATTCCGTCGGTCAAAGAATTGATTGAAAAAATCAAATCTGGTAACTAACTAAAAAAGCTCTGATAAAATCAGAGCTTTTTCTTTTGTGTATTCAGTTGCTTAAAAAATTTTTACCATATCGAGACTTTTAAATATCTTATGGTTCAGGAGTTTCGGATATATTCCAAACTTTCAATGTTATTCTGCCATAAAAATCCGTTTTCAGGCAACCCCTACTTTGGATTAGGTTAAAAAAAAGCCCCAATAACGGGGCTTGCATTAACTGATAACTTCATCAGGATAAATGCCGAACAAATTTCCTTTCGGAACCCAACCTTCTATTGAATCAAATTTTATCAAACAAAAAGCATTATCTGCCGGACATTTTATCACTTCACCAACGACTTCATCTTCAACTTTGGCTATAATCCGCGATTTGTAATCAGCTTTGCCGTAAATGTTATTTTCTCCGGGAGAAATAACTTTAACGCTGCGTTTGCCGCTCAGCATTGATTTATGTACCCAGCTTTCGGATCCCTGCCAATCTTTGATTTTGCGCCAAAGTTCAAATTCAGCCTTAATTTCAACCGGAGCCATTTTCTGCATATAAACCCATTCTATCGGATAACGGGCGCCCGGACCCGAGCGCGCGTTGATATGGTTAGAACGCAAGGATGCAAAACGGGGCAAAGCCAAACCGCTTTCGCCTTCATCCGGCAGAGACTGTGCTAATGCTGCGGAGAAAGACAATATCAGGCTTGCCAAGGCTAAAAATACAGTCTTCATTTTTGTTCCCTTTTAATTATTTGTTATTTTATTTGGCTTTATTATGACTAAATATAATGAATAAAACGTAAAAAATTTATCAAAGGAAAATAAAATATGAAAGTCATCGATATTGCCCAAAACTTGATGAAATTCCGCACAGAAACAGGTAATCTGCCGGAAATAAAAAAATGTCTGGAATACGCCCAAAGCCTGTTCAAAGATTATCCGGCAAAAGGCGGGATATATGAATTCCCTGACGCATCTCCGGTTTTGTTTTTAGCAAATACAATTACAAATGACTATGACGTTGTCTGCCTCGGGCATTTAGATGTGGTTCCGGCTGCAGACGACATGTTTTCGCCTTATATTAAAGACGGCAAATTGTTCGGGCGCGGTTCTTTGGATATGAAATCCTTTGCCGCCGTTGCGTTAAATTCTCTTGAACATGTATTGAAAAACAATCTGCCGTTAAAATTTGCCGTTATTTTATCTACTGATGAAGAAAAAGGCTCAAAAAGCACGCATGCCTTTATGGAAGCGCATCCTGATCTGAAAGCAAAAATCGTTTTAGATAATGATGTCGGGGGCGATATTTTAAAAATCGTCTCCAAATGCAAAAATCCGGTCTTTGTTAAAATTACGGCCAAAGGAGAAGCCGCACACGGTTCAACACCTTGGGACGGCATTGATTCAAACGAATTGCTGATGCAGACTCTGGCCAATATCCGCAAAATTTATCCTTATTATTCCAAAGGCGGCAACCAGCCCCAAGACCAATGGATTGATACCGTGCACGTAGCTATTATGAACGGTGGCGAAGTCAGCAATATTATTGCCAGCGAATCCGAAGCTGTACTGGATTTTCGCCTGACAGAAAATTCTACGGCCGAAAATCTGAAAAAAAATCTCGACAGCTGTATGGTTTCTGGCGTGACTTATAAAATATCATCAGAAAGCACGCCGGTCGTTATGGATGAAACCAATCCTTATATTTTGGACTATAAGAAGTTTGCCGAACAAATCCTTGGCAAAGAAATTGAATTTGAGCATATCGGCGGTGCTACGGATTCCCGTGCTTTTGCCGTCCGCGGCTCAACCGTTATCATGCACTCGGGAACAGGCGAAGGAATGCATGCCCCCGGCGAATATGTTGAAGTAGACAGCGTTGAAAAAATTGCAGATATACAGCTTAAATTTTTAGATAAGCTGGCTGGAAAATAGCCTGATACGAGCCAATAAAAGCGACAAATTTAAGTGTCGCTTTTATTGGTTTATTTTATTACATTGATGCTTGATTTCCTCGGGAAGCAATCAAATCATACCCAACTTCGGTCTTTTTAACCGGCTTAGGTTCGTCATTTGTTATTCCCCTTAATTTGTTTAGCATATCTTTTTTATTGTCAGATTCTTTATTTTTTGTTCGTAATAATCTCTGGATGAATTTTTGCCATATGCGGAAATTTCTTGCCATTCTCTATCTCTGCTGGAATTAGCCAAATGAGTGCCATTCGAGAGGGTTACGCCTAACTCCTGATTTTGTTTCAACTCACGATGAGCCTCGGCAATCTTTTCTACCAGCTTGGCATCAGATGTAACAAATAAAGAACCTTTTTCATCGTAAATATTAAAAACGCCATTATTCTCATTATAAGAATTTTTTAGACCTTTATCTGTTATATATCTTTTTTCTCCATCGCCTAAAACAACCATATCGCTTCCCATTCTGGTTTCATCACCGGGATAAAGCTGCATGGCTTTTTTATCATTAGCAGCGGTTTCCAATAATTTAGATAACGGAGTTTCTTTTCTTTCCATTTTTTCTTTAAATTCTGCTAAAGTATCCATAGTCTCTTCCTTTCATAATATTGTATATAATATTAATTTTTAAATAGCTGGGACTATAGACAAAAAAAGCGCTATGCCTTTATGGGCACAGCGCTTTTTTTTAATATTCATACACAACTTCAATACCGGAACTTATCTCGGAACGGGGGATATTTTCCTCCGTATCAAAAACCTTGGTTCTACCGAAGAAATCATCTTCTTTTGCTTCAATGTTTATAATCGTATTAAAACCAAGATAATGGATTTTATCATCAATTGATCCGACATTGATGATGTTTTTCATGGGAATTCCCGTATAGCACGACAATTTTTTACGCTGGCGCCACGATAACTCCAAACAGACAACCTGACAGGCATAATTTGTTTTGCTCAGACGGTTCTCTCTGTTCATTTCTGTTACGCTGATCCAATACTCCTTTGCAATAACGTCATAATTTTTCAGACTTCTTGCCGTTACCAACAAATAACCGAAAATTTCGCTTTTGTTCATATATTCTTAAAAATTAATTATAAATTGTTTCATCCGATTATTTATTCTTTTCAATAAAGAGTCAAGATGAGAAATAGCGCTTGAAATTCCTATATAAATAACCTATAAAATAAGCACGCCGGCGTAGCTCATCAGGATAGAGCAACAGTTTCCTAAACTGTGGGTAGTGGGTTCGAGTCCCGCCGCTGGCGCCATTCCTTTCATCAATCATATTCGCGGCGGAACTCGAACCAAGGTTCGTTCTGGCTCGTAGGCTCTGCCTATTGGCAATCGCCAACTCGCTGCGGTCAGTCGATTTGTAACGCTTGTTGCGCGTCGTTTCCTCTTGCTTACAAGCTAACAAATTCTCCCCTCTCGTTAAAAACATCTCCTCCGGAGATATTTTTTGCCTCAAGCCCGCCGCTGGCGCCATTCCTTTCATCAATCATATTCGCGGCGGAACTCGAACCAAGGTTCGTTCTGGCTCGTAGGCTCTGCCTATTGGCAATCGCCAACTCGCTGCGGTCAGTCGATTTTATTCCACGTTTTTTCTTATCTTACGATTTTGCATTGCCCTATCACTCTCCGGCAAGTCATCTTCATCACCGAAATTATATAAATTCTCTTCCATAGCCTGTTTATCGCCAAACTCAAAAGCATTGTTTACCAACTGCGTTTCCGCAATTGTCCTTATCTCAAAATCTTGTTCGTCAGCATCCTGGTAAAGCGGACGGGAGTAGTCTTTAATCTTTACATTAAGCGGATGTTCAGGATCCAAAATAATCGGACGGCCGCCATCGCAAAAACATGTATCTGAAGTCAGCATATCTTCTCTCCTTATTAATGGTTATATTTTTTATATAAGCGATAAAAATCCGGTTTGAAGACAGACAATTTTATTTATAAAATCTATATCAGAGAAATACCGGCGCCGGTTAAATATTTTTTCAATTCATCCGGTAATTCCGGTTTATTCAAAGCCACAACCGGACAACGGCTGCGATTGCTTTCTATTGCAATAATTGCCAGCAATGCCGACAGATTATATTCAATTATTTTATCGGGAAACGGCATATCTAAACAAGGAATTTGCCATAAATATTCCGGCTTATCAAGGCACAAAACATCCGCATAAGCCATACTCTGCCGAATGAGCGTGATAAAAGGCTCATAAAATGCTTTCTCCAAAGCCTGCGGATTATAAGGCGCATAATCTGAATACCCCGAAAAAGAAAGTTGCTTGCTCAGCAGAAGCTTACGGTCACGCCAAGCCCTGAATTCTCGAAAATTTGCAGCCAAAGGCATATCAATATGAATGCAGACAGGACAATCGCGGCGGCGGCAAAATGCCGTAATATCACGCAGGCAAAAATCCACTTCTTTTAACGCCAATTCTCCGAGCGCGACCAAATCCGCTTGCTTTTTGGCAAATTCTTTCGTTTTAAACGAATTTATTTTGTTATAGTCATAATGATTATTTGCCCAATCGGCATAGTCTTTATTTATTGGCATTTGTGACTGCAGCGCCAAATAAAGCGCCTGTTCTTTATAATCAGAAATATTATTTTCCAAACATGGGCTTTTCTTTTGAATTAATCGAAAAAATACGGCTAAATCTTCTTCGCAAGGAAACGGATAATTATAATGCAACGCCTTCAAATCATTGACAGATAAAATACGGCGCAGAGATTTAAAATTATTGACCGGCTGCTGCCAGAGAAATTTTGTTACTTCCGATTTATGCATCTTGGACGGAGCAGCCAACAGCAAAGCTTCCGAAGACAAATTTTCACCGGATATTTTAAAATGATGATATCCGGCATTTAATCTCGGCAACAATAAAGCCGGCGCCGCTGAAAAATCACCATTGATTTTGCGTCCGTACTCATCTTCTATTTCATATTTCAACGGAGAGCCCCGTTCAGAAATTTCTGCCGGCAAAGCTATTGTCGGAACCGTGCCGTCCAAGATGAACGCATAAACAGGAGAAAGCTGTGATAATTGCTGTTGCCGCATGAATTTTCCCAAATTAAAAGAATATGCCCAGCTTAAAAAAGATTGTTTAATAAAGCTTGAATCTCAATTAAGAATATTTTTGCTACCAAACTACATAATTTGCTTGCTTTTCACAAGAAGTTATGATTAATTGTCTCTCGTTGTTGGATAGATGGCCGAGTGGTCGAAGGCGCACGATTGGAAATCGTGTGTACGCCTAAAGCGTACCGAGGGTTCGAATCCCTCTCTATCCGCCAATTCGAGCCCAGATTTTCTGGGCTTTTTTGATGTCAGAGAGGGTCGCAACCCTAGGGTTCGTTCACGGGTATCTAAATTTATTTCAGAGCTTGTCAACTCCTTATAAATTAAGATAGCCGTGACATTGCAGACAAAAATGACATTAAAGGTCATTTTTGCTTAGCCGTTCCTCTCTATCCGCCATTTACAAAAATCCTCCGGTAAGGAGGGTTTTTATTATTTCCGCATAGAACCGTAACAAAAGACAATTTTCCATATTTTATAACCTCAGTAAAAACATTACAAAAATTAATCCAACATCTTTACAAATAAAAATAATGGTGATAGATTGCCGCCATATTTGGTATTATTTTGGATGTTTTTTAGGGTTGCCTTTCAATTGTAGTACCAGATTTGAGTTAACTTAATTACAAAATCTTTTAAAATTTATTAGTTATGACTAAAAAGAATTTAGCTCTTTTCGCTATCGGTACCGTTGTTTTAGCCGGAAGCGCCGTTGTTGCCTACATCAAACGTGAGGCTATCAAAGAAGCAACTGACGACATTGTCGACAAAGTTAGAAGCCGTTTGAAAAAAGAACAGCCTGTTGTTGCCGACTAATCCCGTTTTTATTGAAAGCTGAACTTAAACCCCGGAAACTTTCAGAGTTTCTCGGGGTTTTATTTTTATGTTTTTTAATTAAACATCAGAATTTGCGAGCGGGAATTTTCTCTCGCCAGTTTTGTTCTATTTTTTCCAAAGATATCCCTTTGGTCTCAGGAACCAAATAATAAGTAAAAAACAGACACAGAACCGTAATTCCGGCAAAAATCCAGAAAGTCCAAGCTTCGCCGACAGAATGAATTAACGGCAGAAAACTCAAAACAACAATAAAATTAAAAGCAAAATTTGCTACCGTGCAGATACTCATCGCCAATCCCCTGATTTGCAGCGGCAGAATTTCCGAAACCATAATCCAGCCGACCGGCCCCAAGCTCATTGCAAACGCCGTGATGTAAACGACAACGCTGCCAACGGCAATCCATTTCAAATTATCTCCTAAAATATCTGCATAACGAAATGCTGCGCCCAAAGAAACCAACGCAATGAGTATTCCGAATAAGCCGGTATAAAGCAGAGGTTTTCTTCCCCATTTATCCGTAAAGAAAATTGCCACAAACGTCATTATGAAATTGACGAATCCAATACCGATTGTGGCATAAATGGCACTGATATTATCTGAGAAACCTGCAATTTTGAAAATGGTCGTCGTATAAAAAATAATCGTATTAATTCCGGTGCAGATTTGCATAAACATCATGCCGACACCGACAAAAACCGGCATTATCATCCACGGCTTGAAAATTCCGCCTTTTGCATTTTTCGGGCGTGTCAAAGTCGCTTTAACTTCTGAAATATGAGCTTCGGCATTGCCCTGCGGATTTATTTTTTGGAAAATTTCTTTAGCTTCTTTTTCCCTTTTCTTGCTTATCAACCAGCGCGGCGTATCTCCCAGAAAACTGATGCCGACCAATAAAACGACAGCCGGCACCAATCCAGCTCCCAGCATCCAACGCCAACTGTATTCGGCATTTGCAAAAATCCGGTTGACTAGATAAGAAAACAATATTCCGGCCGTAATAGCCAACTGAAACGTGGAAACCAGCATTCCGCGAATCTTTTGCGGCGCAATCTCTGATAAATACAACGGCACAACAAAGTTAACCATACCGACGGCCAAACCGATAACCATTCGCGAAATTATCAACCACATCGGCGAAGCCGCATAGGCGCACATTAATGAACCGATTGCAAAAATAACGCCGGTCGCAACAATGATTTTCTTTCGCCCGTAAATATCAGACAATGAGCCGTTCATAGCCGCTCCTGCAACGGCGCCGACTATTGCCGCGCTGACAATCCAACCTTGTTCCCATGAGCTTGTCTGCCAGGTTTCATTAATATAGAGCAGCGCTCCGGAAATTACTCCGGTATCAAAACCGGAAAGCAAACCGCCGAGAGAAGCCACGGCGGCAATTATATACACCCAAAAATGGCGTATTTTAATTTCTTTTGTTCTGACATAAAGTTCTGCCATGATTTATAGTCCCGTTCGTCATTTTGCCGCTGCCCAGAATAATTTTGAAAATTGCTGATTTTCTGTTAAGCTTTAGGTAACGGCTGTCGATTATGATAATACCAGCTGTTATTTATATAAGGATTAATTATGGGAAATAAAGATTGGCATAATCTTCCCGCAGAAGAAATTTTTGCGGAATTTGCAACCGGCAAAAATTGCGGCTTAACTCAAAATCTTGTCAATGAATACCGCGAAGCATATGGCGCGAATCTCCTGAATGCCGCTTCTGAAAAAAATGCCGGCCGCCGTTTATGGAAACATATTAACCATCCTTTGGCCTACGCGTTGCCTGCAGCAGGCATAATTTCCTTATTTTTCGGGCTATATTTTGACGCAGCCGCAATTTTTGCCGCGATTTGCATCAACACCGCAATCTGCTTCATCTTAAAAGGCAGGGCATTAAAAACTTTTGATAAGCTGACAAAATCTTTAAATATGCCGGTTCATGTCATTCGAGAAAATGATGTGATGATTGTCAACGCCTGCGAGCTGGTGCCGGGCGATATTGTCATTATTCGGGCCGGAGATAAAGTTCCGGCAGATTTGCGCTTAATTCAGACAAATGATTTGAGCATAGACGAATCGAATTTGACCGGTGAAACACACCCTGTTGAGAAATCGGCTTATTTGCTTTCTCCGGACACGCCTTTATCCAAACGCTCCAATATGGCATTTGCTTCAACCTTTGTTATTCACGGACAGGCCAAAGGCGTTGTCGTCGAAACAGGCAAACACACGGAAATAGGCAAAATTTCCCATATGATAACAACGACTCAGTACTTAAAAATACCGTTAAGAGAGCAAATTGAAAAATTCAGCCTGATTTTATTGGGCGTTATTATATTTTTAAATGGGATAATTTGGGCAGAAGGGTTACTGAAAGGCGAAAGCCTGCCTAATATTGCGGCTTCAGCCATTGCATCCGCCATTGCCCTTATTCCCGTCGGGCTGCCGGCTGCCGCTGCCCTTATTCTTTTAATCAGTGTCAAACGTGCTGCCAAATTCAATGCCGCCGTGCATAATTTGCCCGCTTTGGCAGCTCTTGGGCAGGTCTCCGTTATTTGCACTGACAAAAATGCACTCACTGAAAACAAAATGACGGTACAAAAAGTTTCATCCGGCGAAGTTGATTACGAAATCAGCGGCACCGGATATGATTTCAACGGCATCTTTTTGCCGGACACTGCTAACATTGCGCTGATGCAATGCCTTAAAACCGGCGTTTTATGCAATGATGCCAGCTTTTGTGAGATTGACGGCACTTATTATCCAGAAGGCAGCCCAATGGAAGCTGCATTGCTCGTCTCCGCCGGCAAAAAAAATTTATTTTTCAACGGCGTAAGGGAAGAAAATCCGGTTATCGCCCGAATCCCTTTTGAGGCAGATGTTCAATATATGGCTGTTTTATGCCAAAACAACACGATTTATGTTAAAGGCGCTGTTGACGCAATTCTGCCCTATTGCAGCCGGATAATGCTTGCGGACGGCAGTCTGGCCGATATTGATAAAGATGCCGTTTTGGAAAAGTCCGACAATTACGCAGCCCAAGGAATGAGTGTTCTGGGATTTGCCATTAAGCAGGATTTTGACAAACAAACCCTTGAGCATAAAGATGTGCAAAAGAATCTGGTTTTTGTCGGCCTTCAGGCAATGATTGATCCGCCCAAACCTGACGCTCTCAGCACCGTTGATGCCTGCCGCCGGACAGGAATTTCGATTAAAATGATTACCGGAGACGACATTGTTTCAGCCAAGTCAACCGCAGCCCGAATGAATATCCGCGGTTTGGGAGAAAATGGCGAACTGAAAGCAATGAGCGGGGCAGAAATTACGGATACTTGCGACAATTATCTCAGAGAAATGGTCGAAGAAACGGATGTGTTTGCCCAAGTTACTCCCGAAGACAAGTTGCGTCTGGTTAAAGCTTTGCAGTATAACGGCCGGATTGTCGCCATAACAGGAAGCGGCGTGAATGACGTTCCGGCGCTGAAACAGGCTAATACCGGCATTGCCATGGGTTATCTCGGAACCAAAGCGGCTCAAGACGCTGCGGATATTGTTCTGGCAGATGATAATTTCGCAACGATAAAATCATCAATAGATGAAGGGCGCGCCGTTTTTGAAAATTTAAAAAAATTCTTTTTATGGATGATACCTGTTGGTCTGGCAGAAGCTTCGGCTATTGTGATTTCTGTTTTGTGCAATTGGGATTCCCCTTTTACGCCGGCACAAATTTTATGGACTAACCTGATTACGGCTGCGTATCTCGGAATTATGCTTTCCCTTGATTCAAACTCTAAAGATATAACGTTTCAAAATTCGAAGCTAAAAGAATTTATAATTTGCCCTGCCGTGTTCAAACGTCTGACAACAGCAGCCCTTTTGATTACTTCTTCCTGCCTTGCTGCCTTCGGACTGTCTGCCGCAGAAGGAAATTCCATTTCTGCCGGACGTACCGTTGCCTGCAATCTGATTGCCATGAGCAGTATTCTTTACTTTTACGGTTCTTATCAGTTTCAAAACATTTTAAAGGCCGCGACAGGTTCGCTGACAATAATCGCCCTGCAATTATTGTTTACATATAATAACCAGTTTCACAAATTTTTCCAAACGGAGAATCTTTCGTGGAAAGAATGGGGAATCGTTTTTGCCTTTTCAGCCCTGATTGCCGCGGCTCTGAAACTTTTAACCCATTTTTGGCAAAGCCCCAAAATCAGACCGTCACTTTAAATCTAAGATTTCCAATACGCATTCAAAATCGCTGCGTTGCGGTGAGGCCGCATAAGCGCCGACTTTAGCCTCGCCGCTGTCGTTAACCAGATGAAACAGGCGCAATTGATTATAATTTTTTCCATCAAGCGAATAATATGCCGCGCAATCGCTTTGCCGGCAGACCAACTTGTACCAAATTTCCGTTATCGGCTCAGCCAAATCTAAAACTGCCCAGTCGGAATATCCGAAATTCGTCAGGCTGCTGCCAAGCTTCGGCTTATCAGCCGTTTCAGACATAAGGCTGGCTTTGAACCAATTGCGTTCGTCAATCCTCATCATGATTCCGCATTGGTCAAAAGCATAAGCCTTGTCAAAATGCCATTTGACTACCAATGAAAAATCGCCGTTGATACGGGTAAAAAAGAAATGGCCGTTATCTTTTTTGAAATTGTGATGCGTGCTCTGCCAAAAATCCGTTTTCGGCTTTGTATTTACAACCATGCCCAGATCATTGAAACGAACATTTTCCGGTTCGTTATACCATTCAAAGTCTTTCAAGGCATCAAGCAGCATTAAAAGTTCCTAATCGTTTCGTCCGCTATTGAGCCGAGCGCTTTTTCCAACTCGGCATTTTTATTTTTCGGGGAAACTATTTTCAATGTGATAATCTCATCCCCTGTTGCGTTTTTAGCCTTAATTCCTTTTCCTTTCAAGCGTAATTTTTCTCCGCTTGAAGAATATGGCGGGATATTGACATTCACTTTGCCGCTTATGGTCGGAACAGTCACTTTGCCGCCCAATACCGCTTCTTTAATGCTTATCGGCAAATCCAGATGAATATCCTGCCCCTGTGCTTCAAAATAGGGATGTTTATCAACATTAACCGTAATCAGGACATCGCCGTTCGGACCGCCGTTTATACTCGGATGCCCAAGGCCTTTCAGACGTAACGTTTGTCCGTCTGCCGTTCCGGCAGGAATTTTAACATTGATATTTTTACCGTTCAGATTAACGGTTTTGTCCGCTCCCTGAGCGGCGCTCAGAAAATCCACGCGCATAGCATAATTAATATCTTCACCTTTGCGCGGCCGACGCGAAGCTCCGCCAAACCCCTGAGCCCTTCCGCCGGCAAACCGGGAAAAAATGTCTTCACCGAAAATTGACGAGAAGTCAAAATTTCCGCCGCCGTCCTGATAAGCGCCACCGAAAGGATTGCCGCCGGTTGAATAATTATAATAAGAATTGCCGCCACCGGAACCGAATCCGGCGCCAAAACCGGTCGGCTTGCCTTCGTCATCAATCTCGTTGTTATCATATTTTTGGCGTTTTTCTTTATTTCCGAGAATATCATACGCGCAAGAGACTTCTTTGAATTTATCTGCGGCTTCTTTATTGTCTTTATTTACATCAGGGTGATATTTGCGCGCCAATTTACGATAGGCCGATTTGATTTCAGCTTCGCCGGCCGTTTTGCTCACTCCTAATATATGATACAGGTTTTTACTCATTTTAATGTGCTCGACAAAAGGTTATTTCTTTATAGAAATATATAGGAAGAAAAAGTCTTTTTTGCAACCAAAGCAGAAAATATTATATTTTTTTTGAGAAATTACGGACGCTGCTTACAAATAAACACCGCGCGGCGGGAATGATCCGGCTGTAAAATTATTTTATCAAGATATGCCTGTTTTGATGTTTGCTCATTGCAGTAAAGCGCGGCTAAAACAGCCAGTTCGTCAACACGGACGTTACGATATTCATAAGTCACATGCGTAGCGCTCTCGGAAATAACCTTCACATTATTAACAAAACGCTTATAATCCGGCTCAGGAACACTGTTTTGCCGCTCCCAATATCCCCAGGAGCAGGCTGACAAGGCACATAAAGATAAAAGCAAAGCGAATCTTTTTATCATTTAATTTATCTCTTGCTGTTTTTTCTTAACCATAACCGGCGTTTTGCTTTTTTCATCGTCTTTGGCTAACGGCAGCGGTGTCAGCCCTTCGACCTCCTCGCCTTTCATCAAAGCGACTTTCAAACGCATCTCTTTCAAATGATTGAGGCTTTCTTCCGGATTGAACATATATGTTTCTCCAAAATTTTTATTATCGGCAGAATAGCATTTTTATCTTAATTAATGCTTAACCGCCGATTATTTCAAAATATCGTAAATTTCTTTGCCCGCCTGTTTCAAAATTTGAAGTACCCGCTGGTTTTTGCTGTTTTTGGTACGCGTATTTTGCAATTTGCCCATCATTCTCTGCAATTGACGGTTAAACGCCTCGTTCTCACGCAGACGCTCGACATTGCGCAATTCTTCTTCATCATCAATTTTATAATTTGCAACAGCTTTAATCGTTGCCAGATATTGGGCATCTTTCGAAGCCGACATCTGAGCCGGAGCCGCCGCAGGAATAACAGACAGAAAAACTGTCATCATAAAAATACATATCCGCATTTTTTATTCTCCCAAAAGTGAAGAAAAATTATTGTGTTAAGCAATATAGTGATTATACTAACGGCATTAGAATCGCTTGACTATTTATTTTTTAGAGTTATCAAACATGAAAAGAAAAATCTGGGCACTCCTTGACAACCGTATGGGCAGCACAAACGTCGTTCGCGGCGTTTTGCAGCAGTTTTCTGCCGATGAAGCAGAAATTGAAGAAAAACAAATCGTTTACACGCCTTGGGCAAAACTGCCGAATATCATTAAAGGAGCCAGCTGTTTCGGAATTACTTCAGAAAGCAAAAAAGCTTTAAGCGAGCCTTTTCCCGATTTGGTAATCAGCGGCACAAGGCGCACGGCTTCCGTCGCCCGCTGGATTAAGAAAAAATCAAAAGGCAAAACCAAAATAGTCCAGATGCTTCATCCGGGGCCCGGAGCCGGCCTGAACGATTTTGACGCGATTTTTGTTCCCGAACACGACAAAAGCAAAGCCCAAAGCGCTAATATCATGTATACCGTAGGTTCTCCGACGCGCACCAGCCCCCAAGCCATGAAAGAAGCAAAAGAAAAATGGGAACCGGTTTTCTCCGGATTAGACCTGCCGCGCCCTTGGACGACCGTTATTGTCGGCGGTGCCGTCAAAGGCAAACCTTTTGCTCTTGAAAATGCCAGAGCTTTCGCCGAAGAGGTTTTAAAATTGAAAAAAGAAAACGGCGGCTCAATCCTGATTACAGACTCATGGCGGACAGGAGAAAAACCCCGAGAAGAGATTATGAATATCCTTAAAGACATTCCCGCCTATACTTTCCTTTGGGGAGAGAAGAAAGATAATCCTTATATGGGCTATTTGGCCTGCGCCGACAATATTATCGTGACCGGAGATTCCGTATCAATGACATGCGAATCCTGCGGCACGGGCGTTCCCGTATATGTTTTTTGCGGCCAGGACTGGCTGACCCCCAAACAATTGCGTTTTGTACAATCCCTTTACGACAACGGATATGCCATTGCCTGCGATAATCCGAAAAGATCAGAATTTAAGGGCGGAAAAAAGCTTAATGCGGCAGAAGAAGTGTCTGAGAAGATACGCAGCCTGCTCTAATATTTGACAAATAGACAAATTTCAGTTATAGTTTTAGAACTAAAAAAATTTTTTATTCTCTAAGACTATTAACCTCAAAAACCAATACGTATGAAAAAAATTATTTTCATGGCGGTTTTGCTTACATTCAGCTTAAGCGCCGCCGCACAGTCCTACTACGGAGATGACGATGTGTATGACGACTATTCTTATGACATCTCCAATGATTTGGATTTGACCGGTGAACAATGGCACACAAACGAAGCGTCTATTCTCGCGGCAAACAATTCACAATATATTGTTGTCCGCGGCCCTTCAAGATACCGTTATACACTGGGCAGCCTGAATGTTCCGGCTTATGAGCAAATTTGGCATCAACGCATATCCCTTTGCCGTCCGTATTATTACAACGGCAGTCTGGGCTGGTATGTTGTTGCCGGTTTAATCAACTACTTCATTTATCCGGACGGACGCTGGTGCCGGCTGAGCTATGAGCCTTATTATTATCCTTACCGCTATCATGTGGCGCATTGCAGAAGAATAAACTTCTACAATTGGCACTTTTGGCATGGCAGGCATCATCACGCTTATCACGGCACTTGCTATCACCACAGAAGGCCGGCGGTTCATCGGCATAACGGGTATAACCATTATCAGGAACAAAATTACCGGAGGCAAAGCCCGCCACCTGCGCGAAGAAATTATGACGGCAGGACACAGCGCCGATATACCGAACAGCAAAGCCCGCATGAAAGGAGAGTTTTCCGAGATTCTTACAAGCAGACCGAACGTTCCGTAAGAAACAACTCGTCAAACTGCTCAAGGCAGTATGCTCCCGCCGACAGGCACCGTCCTTCCCGCCACTCAGGTTCCAGACCTGCCGAGCGCGAAAGAGGGCGTTCCGGCAGACATTAAAACTAATTTCCAAACTAAAAAAGGTTCCTGATTTTTCAGGAACCTTTTTAATTTAGAGAAAAGACTAACGCCTTAAAACCAAAACGGGGCGAACGTTAAAGTTACAACCGTCCTTAAGGCAGGTGTACACATCACTGTCGCCAACGTACTGCAGCCAAGCTTTATCTTTACTATACTCGGAACACCATGTATAAGTATCCAAATTTTCGGCTCCGATTTCTTTCAAAGCCTCGTATAAGCTTTTAGAAATACTATAAAACTCTTTTTCCCATGAATCATCACTGTCCACGGGACAAAGTTCTGCCGTAATGCCGTTGATAACGATCGTTTTGCAATAGTCAACAGCGTCATGCCAATTCATTCTTCTTTCGGAAACGCCCTTCAAAAAGACAAGATTTCTATAAACAATCCCGACCACATTACCGCTGATTTCGTCATAATAAATCTCATAAACGTTTGATGTTATCTGCGGACGGAGACTTGTTGCCAGACGTTTAAATCCCAAAGCTGATTGAACCAGATTTAAAACTGATGTCATTAATTTTTTCATAATTATTTATTTAACATAAGATAAGGATAATTTCTTCACAGTCCTAACTCTAGCAGATTTTTTACAAAATGCATTTTTTTTGACATTTTGTCTAAAATATGATATTTTGAAAAAACTATCATATTAAAAAGAGAATTATTAACCTTAAATAACAAACAAAATGAAAAAAAATATTATCTGGATTGTTACATTGATGCTCAGTATGGTAACACTCACAAGCTGCGAAGATCTTCTGGACGAACTCTGGGATTTCCATTGCCACGGTGCAGAATCAATTTCCGGCCCCTGGCTGCAGGATGGTTATGAAATTACTTATCTCGGCGGCGGCGAATATGAAGTCTGGGATGCCGGCAAACAGCGCGGACATTATGAATACCTGTCTTCTTTCGGATCTTATGTTTCATGTATTCCCGAAAATGCCTGGCCGGTAAGTTATAAACCATACTACAACACGTTCTATGATGAACTTTCCTGGTACGTTTATGACCGCTACGGCAGAGATTTTCTAATTCTCAAAAATGGAAATTACGTTTATATGTAAAATCCACCCTTTTCGACACTCCCGACATTTGCTAAGCAAAACGGGAGTGTTTTTTTATGAATATAAATTTCCACCAGCTAACGCAAGTCGTATTAACCGTTTCGAACTTCGTTCACCAGCCCCAAAGCTTCGCAAGGCTTACGGATGAACTGGAATGTTTACATCTACCTGCTTACGCAGGCAGTGTTATGTTCGAATCATAAAAAAATCTCCCGACCTGATAATCGGGAGATTTTTATTTTTAATCAGAGAATGATTAAGCGTTCTTTTTCAAAGCTTCGCCTAATACATCACCCAGAGAAGAACCGGTAGAAGCAGAAGAATATTCTTCAAGAGCTTTCTTCTCTTCTTCTACTTCCAAAGCTTTGATAGACAAGCCGAGCTTGTTGTTCTTCTTGTCAACAGAAGTAACTTTAGCTTCGACAACGTCACCGGCTTTGAAATTATCCGGATTCTGATTAGCTTTGTCACGAGACAAATCGGCTTTTTTAATGTTTGCATTAACGCCGTTTACTTCAACGTTTACGCCTTTGTCATCAGCGCTGACAACGGTAGCTTTAACAACATCGCCTTTTTTCATGCCGTCCAAAGCTGTGGCAAGCGTATTTTCGGTCAATTGTTTAATACCGAGGCTGATGCGTTCTTTTTCAACGTCAACGTCAATGATTTTAGCCTGAATGTCCTGACCTTTGGTGTAGTCTTTAACAGCTTCTTCGCCGGCTTTATCCCAAGAGATATCGCTCAGGTGAATCATGCCGTCGATTTCGTCAGACAAACCGACAAACAAACCGAATTCGGTAATGTTTTTGATTTTGCCTTCGATAACAGAACCGACCGGATGCTCTTCAACATAAGCAGCCCAAGGGTTCGGTGTGCACTGTTTGATACCCAGAGAGATGCGGCGTTTGTCTGCATCAACTTCCAAAACCTTAACTTCAACTTCCTGAGAAGTAGAAACGATTTTGCCCGGGTGTACATTTTTGCGGGTCCAGCTCATTTCTGATACGTGAACCAAACCTTCGATACCGTCTTCGAGTTCAACGAAAGCACCATAATCAGTGATATTGGTAACTTTACCGGTGTAAACTTCGCCAACATTGTATTTATCGGCAACTGCTGTCCAAGGATCTGCTTCAAGCTGTTTCATACCCAGAGAAATACGCTGGTTGTCTTCGTTGAATTTGATAACCTGAACTTTTACGGTCTGGCCGACAGACAGAACTTCTGCCGGATGATTAATACGTTTCCAAGAAATGTCGGTAACGTGCAACAAGCCGTCAACACCGCCCAAATCAATGAATGCGCCGTAATCGGTAATGTTTTTAACAACACCTTCAAGAATTGAACCTTCTTTAAGATCGCTGATCAGTTCAGCACGGGCTTCAGCGCGTGTTTCTTCCAGAACAACACGACGAGAAACGACGATATTGCCGCGGACTTTATCCATTTTCAAAATCTGGAACGGCTGGGAAATACCCATTAACGGAGTAATGTCTCTAATCGGACGAATATCAATCTGAGAACCGGGCAGGAAAGCAATCGCACCGTTGAGGTCAACAGTGAAACCGCCTTTAACGCGGCCAAAGATAACGCCGTTGACTCTTTCACCGGAGTTGAGGCATTTTTCCAAATCATGCCAAGCTTCTTCGCGGCGGGCTTTTTCACGAGAAAGAACAATGTTGCCGTCTTTGTCTTCATAACGGTCAACATAAACTTCAACCTGATCGCCGGCTTTCAATTCGGCGTTCTGGCCAAATTCGCGCAAAGGAATGCGGCCTTCAGACTTCAAACCGACATCAACGGTTGCGAAGTCAGGGGTTACTCTGATGATTGTTCCTTTAACGACGGAACCGGTAATACCGTTATCGCCAAACTGTTCGTTCAACAGGGCTTCAAAGCTTTCTGTCATTTCAGGAATTTGAATTTCTGTATTTGTCATTAAATTAAATATTTCAAAATTGCCAGTCTCGAGAAAAAAATGAGACGGTCTTGTACGCGGTTAAATATAAAATAAAAGCCTCAGCGCACCCTAAGGCTTTCAAGTCTTTTCTTTTATACACTCAAATTATTATTTTTCAAGAAATTTTTTAAGCAAAATCTATTCAGAAGCGGCGGCTCGGCCATTTTCTTCGCCCAAGCCGTTTTCTTTAAGTTTTTCAACGACTTTATCCATATTTTTAGCCTCAGCATGCCGCAGCGGATTATAACCGTCCGCCGAAGATAACGGCGTACCGGCCTCAACCAGCCGTATGGCCACGTCATCCATTTGATGAGCCAAAGCCCAATACAGCATAGAACTGCCCAGCGGAATTCCGGCTTTAACGTCAGCCCCTTCTTCAATCAAATAGCGCGCTATTTCCGGACGGTTGGAAAACAATGCCCAGCCAAGCGCCGTAAAATATTTTCCGTTTTCATCCTGATTAATCGGCGCTTCAATATTTGCCCCGTTTTTGATGATAAATTCAACAGCGGTCAGATTATCAAGAGAAATCGCTTCCTGCAAAGATGAAACCTTGCGCTCCGCTTCATCCGTTTTCAATTGTTTTTTTTGCAAATAGGCACATGAAAGCCAACCGACACCGCCAATAACGGCCAGAACCAGAATCGCCATAAAAACATAAGATATTTTCTTCATCTCTTTTCCTTATCGATTTCAGCATCAATTATTTCGCAGGCTTTGGCAAAAACCTCTTCAATATTCAGCGTTGACGTATCAAAAACAACGGCATCTTCCGCCGGCTTCATCGGCGCGGCCGAGCGATTGGCATCACGCTCATCGCGCGCCTTGACGTCTGCCAATACTTCTTCATAAGCAACATCCATGCCTTTTGCCACAAACTCTTTATAGCGGCGTTCGGCCCGAACCTCGGAAGAAGCGGTAATAAACAGTTTAATATCGGCCTCCGGACAAACGACCGTTCCGGTATCGCGTCCGTCATAAATTGCGCCTTGAGCCGGCGTACCGTCTGCAAAAACCGGATTTTCGGAAAAATCCTGCTGCATTTTAAGCAAGGCAGCACGGACATCGGGATAAGCAGAAACAATCGATGCATTGCGCCCGCCGATTTGAGACCGAAAATCAGGGTGCGCAGAAAGCTCCATCATCTTTTCAAATGTCAGCGTTTCGGCAATTTTCAACGCAGCTTTTTCATCGGCTGTATCAAGATTGCGCAAATACATTTCAAGACCGACGGCGCGGTAAACCATACCGGTATCAAAATAGGCATATTTATATTTGGCAGAAAGCTTTGCGGCCAGTGTCCCTTTTCCGGCAGCGGCCGGCCCGTCAATCGTGATAATCATTGCGTTTCGTTCTTTCAGAAAAATTAGAATTTGTAACGAAAAGTTTACTTTATGTCTTATACTATATGTAGTACAATAAGAGGAGTGATAAGTATAATATATTTTAAGCTTTATGCAGAGCTTTTAAAAACGGAGAAAAGCATGTCTTTCAAAGGCCTTAAATTAGCCGCAGCTATTGCCGCAATCTTCATCGCCGCAGTGCCTGATCCGGCCGGTGCAATCGTTATCCAAAACGCTTCTTCCGCTTTACGCAGCGACAACTTCGTCAAGGCCTCGAACTCAGACAGAGCCGACTTGAAAAAACGCCAGAAAGAACGGGAAAGACAAAGAAAAGAAGAACAAAAACGCCAAGAAAAAGAACAGCAAGAACAAAAAAAGCGATTGGAATTACAAAACAGGCTTAATACCCTCAGGCAAAAAGAAACGGCAGCCGGAGCTGTCGGCGGCATTTCGTCCGAAAGCATTGACAATGAACGGCAGGAAATTGAAAACCAATTACGCCAATTGAACATTAATTCGGGATACAACGCCCCAAAAACATCTTCTTCGGAAGTTCCTTATATGAAAAGCTATGCTTCAAAATTATTTCAAACTTACAGCGGGCACATCACTATCGAACAAAAAAATATTCCGAAGAAAATTGCCGTTACCAAAGGTTCGACGATTCAATTGAATTTGGAAAACAAACCCGGAACAATTTGGTATATCGTCAATGACGATAAAATAGCCAAAATCAAATCAAACGAAGAAAACGGGGCAGTCCGAAACGTCATTTTAGAAGCAACGGGCAAAGGTTCAACCAAGCTCATTTTTGACAATATCTTAACACAAGATAACAATTACAAAGTTTTGACGACGAAGCGCATGCGGCTCATTGTGGATGATGCAAAGTGAAAAAAAACATTAAAATCAGATTATATGCCGGACAAAAGCTAAATTCCGGCGACGAATGGATTCCCGAAGCAACGCAAACTCACTACCTGCTTAATGTTCTGCGCCTGAGCGCCGGAGACAAGCTCAAAGTTTTTGACGGGCAAAGCGGCGAATATCTGGCGGAAATTTCACAGGCGAACAAAAAAAACTGCGCTATCTCCATCGGAGAAAAACTGCGCGATATGGAAACAAGCCCTGATTTGTGGCTGATGTTTGCCCCTGTCAAAAAAGACAAAACAGATTTTATTATTGCCGGCGCAACAGAACTCGGCGCCAGCAAAATCATGCCGACCATTACCAGATATACAATCAGCGAAAGAATAAAAAAAGAGCGCTTTGAAGCCCAAGCCATTGAAGCTGCCGAGCAATGCCGGCGGTTAGACATTCCGGAAATAGCGGAAGCCCAACCGCTGGAAAATATTTTAAAAAACTGGCCACAAGGCAGAATCCTCTATTTTATGGATGAAAGCAGACAAAGCGAAGATGCTGCCAAAGTATTCGGTTCGGCAGCCCCCCTGTCCGCCGCAGCCGTTTTGGTCGGTCCGGAAGGCGGTTTTTCCGAAGAAGAACTGCAACGGCTTCGGACATTGCCTTTCGCCAAAGGCGTTTCTTTAGGCAAACGCATTTTGCGGGCAGAAACGGCCGTCATGGCGGCATTATCCTGCTGGCAAGCACAATGCGGAGACTGGAAATAAAGATAAAAAGGAGAAATGTTTTGAAGATTTTAGTTGCCGATGATCATGAATTGTTTTTGAAGGGGCTGGAACTTATCCTCAGCGATTTGGGGAATAATGTCGAACTGGTTTTTGCCCATAATTATGCCGATATTTTTAATATTATTGAAAAGGCCAATGATTTTGACCTGATTTTGACAGATTTAGCCATGCCCGGCGCAAATTGGCTGGACGCAATACAGCGTATTCATGAAAAATTGCCAGAAACGCCGATTATTATCCTATCTGCCGTTTTTGACAAAGAAATCGTGCAAAAAACAATTGAAATCGGCGCGGCCGGCTATATTCCGAAAACATCGTCCAACGCAGTTATCATGAGTGCCGTCAGACTCGTTCTTTCGGGCGGTGCTTATATTCCGCCGGAGCTTCTTAACAACAGCCTCAAAAACGAATTTGACGTTTTGAAACAAGTTGAACAAATTCCCGAAGACAAAGAGGCCGGCGAAAATTTGAAAATCTTAACCCCCCGACAAATTGAAGTCATCAAACTTATTGCCAAAGGCTGTTCCAATAAAATTATTGCCCATGAACTGGGCTTGACGGAAGGAACGGTTAAACTGCACGTGACGGCCATTTTGAAAATTTTGAATGTTTACAATCGTACCGGCGCGGTAATGGAAGCTTCAAAACTGGGATTGATTAAAGAAAATGGCTGAGATTTCCGTTGAAAATATTAAACAATACGAACAGGTTTTCGGACGGGCAAAAATGCAGCGCCTGTGGCTTGAGTTTATTGATGACGCGAAACAAAAGCTTGCAGATGTGGAACTGCGCGACCAAGAAAGCCAACGGTTAGCGTTTCACAGCCTGCGTTCTTCCGGCCTTGTTTTCGGCATGACAGATTTTTCGGCATTTTGCCAAGCAACGGAAGAAGATATATTAAAAGGAAAGCTCATCGGGCAAGAACAAGCGGCACAAGCGCAACGCCTGTTCTGCGAAAGCGCGGCTGAAGTTGAAGCTTATCTGGGCAAGTAAAAGAGAGGACAATATGGCAAATAAAAGGCTGCCGAAATATATTAAAGAAATTTACGGAGATTTTTATAATAATGAAACGCTATGCAAATGGGCTGACAAACCGTGGCTGCGTACATTTTTCAGTTTCGGCAACAATCTCAAACTGATTAACTCCGCCTTAAAAGAAATAACCCAAGCCGACAAAGTTTTACAGCTCGGCTGTACGTTCGGATTGCAGATGGAACAAACAGCTTTGCGCATCGGACGTTACGGGCAATATGACGTTGTGGACGTCAGCAACATTCAAATCGCCCGCTGCAAAGCAAAATACGGCAATTTATATACGCAAATGGGATATATCCACCAAAATGCCAATGAGCCCGTTCTTGGAAACTATGATGTGGTTTTGCTTTATATGCTTTTGCATGAAGTGCCGCATGTTCAGAAGGCCAAAATTCTCAAAGCGGCTCTCGACAGCGTCCGAGAAGGAGGAAAAGTTGTAGTGATTGATTATCACGAACCGGTCAAATGGCATCCGCTGCGCTATTTTGTCAGAATGTTTAACCGTTTGTATCAGCCTTTTGCCGAAGCTTTATGGGACAAAGAAATTCCGATATTCGTCAAAGACAAGAGCAAATATATCTGGCGGCGAACCCTTTTTTTCGGCGGCATGTATCAGAAAGTTGTTATCAGTAAAAAATATGACGACCAGAAGTTAAAGAAGGAATCTTTTGTTCCATATCAGCCCTAATCATCTTTAAAATGCAGAAAGCCTTGAATTTCAGTAATGAAATTCAAGGCTTTCCTTTTTACTCGACAACGACATATTTGCCTTTGTTGCCTACCATGATCTTGCGACATTTTCCTGTCGTATAGAACATCCAAACCAGTTCATCATAAAAGGTGTTCCAGTAAGGGCGGTAAGAAACGACTTCTACGCCGTAGGGGAGACTTTTCACAGCGTTGCTGACAGGCTGCAGGTAATAAAAATCACATGTGCCTCTGTTGTCAACGTAGTAAAGTCCCTTAGTGTTCGTTTGTTTGGTAACGGAGATGCGGACGCCATCATTAGACCAGCAACCGGTTTTGTTTTGAATAACACTGCCGATGATGCCTGTCTCTGAGGGACCACTGTAACCGCGACCATAACCGTAACCACCACTTAATCCTCCAAGCGTGCAGCAGCTAGACATAGACAGAACACCGAGAAGAATTAACACGAGGGTAAGTATATTCTTTTTCATATTTCAAAAGTTTTTAGGGTTAATAATAAGGTGAAAGACCAAAGAGAACTCTGAGCAAACACCAAAACAAAATAAAAAATAAATTACTTAAATACAATGTTATCATACCAGATTCTCCGGCTTTTGTCAAAATTTACTTGGTAACGGTTTTGTGACATTTTCCAGACATAAAAAAAAACGCCCCTTAACGGAGCGTTTTTTCTAACTTCACAAATAAGATTATTTGTTCAATTGAGCAGCAACTTCTGAAGCGAAATCTTCTTCTTTTTTCTGCAAGCCTTCACCTAAGCGGTAGCAGACAAATTCTTTGAGAGTGATGTCTGCGCCCATTTCTTTGGCGGCATCGGCAATAACCTGTTTAACTTTTTTATCAGGATCCATAATGTAAGCCTGTTCTTCCAGAACAACTTCGTCATAATATTTCTTAACGCGGCCTTCAACCATTTTTTCAATGATGTTTGCCGGTTTGCCGGAAGCAGCTGCCTGCTCTGCAAAAATTGCTTTTTCATGTTCAACGGCAGCAGGATCAACATCTGCAACACTCTTGAACAAAGGATAAGATGCGGCGACATGCATAGCTACATGCTTGCCGAGTTCTGCCAATTTAGCTTTATCGCCGGTAGATTCCAAAGCAACCAAAACGCCGATTTTACCGATATTCGGACCGGCAGCATTGTGAATGTAAGAAGCAATGACGCCGTCTTTAACTTCAACGGTCTGAGCACGGCGGAGATTCATATTTTCGCCGATTTTGGCAATCATGTCTGTCAAACGCTCTTCAAAAGACTTTTTAACTTTCGGGCACTGGAAAGTTTTCATATTGCAGACATCGCCGTTGTTCATCAAAGCAACCAAAGCTGCATCAGCAACATATTCTTGGAAAATTTCGTTTTTGGCAACAAAGTCTGTTTCAGAGTTAACTTCGACAACAGCACCTTTTGTTCCCTCAACGGCAACAGCAACCAAACCTTCGGCAGCAACGCGGCTTGCTTTTTTAGCGGCAGAAGCCAAACCTTTTTTACGCAGCCAGTCAACAGCGGCTTCCATGTCTCCGCTGCATTCAGTCAAAGCTTTTTTGCAATCCAGCATGCCGGCGCTTGTCGTTTCTCTCAATTCTTTTACCATAGCGGCTGTAATATTTGTCATTAATAAAATCCCCTTAATATAATTTTGCTTTCCGGCGACAGCACCTGTTCTTAAATGCAGCGGGAAAACTATAATTTAAATATGGCGGCATCTTAGCTGCTCTAAAATACCGCCACGTTTCGGAAAAATTTATAAATATGAATTATAAATTATTCTTCGGTTTTTTCTTCGGCTTTAGCGGCTTTTTTCGAAGCTCTTTTTTTCGGAGCTTTTTCAGCGGCTGCATCAACCATTTCTTCAACCTTTACGCCCTGAGCGGCGATTTCTGCCTGCATACCGTCCAAAACAGCGCCTGAAACGAGTTCAGAATAGAATTGGATAGCGCGGATAGCATCATCGTTACCCGGAACAGGGAAATCTACGGCGTTCGGATCAGCGTTGGTATCGCAAATGCCGATAACAGGAATACCCAGTTTTTTGGCTTCTTTAATGGCCAGACTTTCTTTCGGCGTATCGATAACGAACAAGAGGTCAGGCTGGCCGCCCATGTTCATAATACCGCCGAGTTCCAAAGCCAATTTTTCCTGCTCTTTTTTCAAGTTCAGGATTTCTTTTTTGGTGTAACCCTCATAAGAATTGTTTTCAGCCATTTCGTTCAATTTTACCAAACGGGAAATTGATTTGTAAACGGTTTTCCAGTTGGTGAGCATACCGCCCAGCCAACGGTGGTTTACATAATACTGACCGCAACGCTCGGCATTTTCTTTAATAATGTCCTGAGCCTGTCTTTTGGTACCGACGAACAGAACCTTGCCGCCGTTGGCAGCAATTTCGCGAGCCGTATTCAAAGCAGTGTACAGCATCGGATAAGTTTTCTGCAAGTCAATGATATGAACGTTGTCTTTTTTACCGTAAATAAACGGAGCCATTTTCGGGTTCCAGCGACGGGCGTGGTGACCGAAGTGAACGCCAGCTTCAACCATCTGACGCAATGTAAATGTTGGAATTGTCATATTTTTATATTTCCTAATTTTCCAGTTAAACCTCTGCAGACTTCTGAACCGCCAAGCGGCACCGGAGCGAGATAAACAACTATCCCGTTATCTGCATGTGAATTAATGCACGCGACTCAAGGGAGACGTATGCGTGACTCTTTTTATACCATGTATTGAGAATTGCAAGCTTTTTTTGCGTTTTGACAAATAAAAACACAGGCTTTTTTGTTTATCCTTAAGGTTTTGCGCTTGTCTAAAATTTATTTTTGCGCTATTTTAGCGGCAATTACAGAATCGATGAGGATAAAATGACCGACTTATTTGAAAACAATACTGCCGCTGCCCCTACACAAGAATATTCAGCCCAGAGCATTGAAGTCCTAGAAGGGCTTGAACCTGTCCGCCACCGTCCGGGCATGTATATCGGCGGCACGGATGAAACAGCCTTGCACCATTTGGTTGCCGAAATTCTTGACAACTCAATGGACGAAGCCGTTGCCGGTTATGCCAACCACATCGACGTTACTTTAAACGCCGATTACTCGATTACGATTACGGATAACGGCCGCGGTATTCCTGTTGATCCGCACCCGAAATATCCAAACATGTCGGCTTTGGAAGTTATCCTGACCATGTTGCACTCCGGCGGCAAATTCGGTGGCGGCGCCTACAAGGTTTCAGGCGGTTTGCACGGCGTCGGTTTGTCTGTCGTCAACGCCTTATCTGAAAAATTGGTGGTTGAAATTGCCAGAGACAAAAAACTTTACCGGCAGGAATATTCCAAAGGCAAACCCATGACAGCCTTGGAGCTTATCGGCAATGCGCCTAACCGCCGCGGCACATCCATCACTTTCAAACCCGATCCGGAAATTTTCGGCGCAAACTCCAACCTTTCGCCGAATCGCATTTACCGCATGGCGCGTTCAAAAGCTTTTCTGTTTAAGGGAATCCACATCAACTGGAAATGCGCTGCCGAGGTTTTAGGCGAAGGAGATGCCACGCCGCCCGAAACAGAACTGCATTTTCCAAACGGCCTGAAAGACTTCTTAAATTATCAAATCGGTTCTCGCACAACCATTAACCGCACAATGTTTTCCGGCGAAGCCGATTTGGCCAGCGACGAAGGAAAAGTCGAGTGGTCTATCACCTGGCCGGAAGATGAGAACGGTTTTTGCCACTCCTATTGCAATACAGTTATCACGCCTCAGGGCGGAACGCATGAAATGGGCTTTAAATCAGCCCTCATCCGCGGTCTGAAAGAATACGGCGATATGGCAAACGTCAAAAAAGCCGCCGGAATTACCGCCGAAGACTTTTTGAGCGATGCCTGCATTATGCTTTCTGTTTTTATCCGCGATCCGCAGTTTCAAGGACAAACCAAAGACAAACTGACTTCCAACAAAGCAATCCGTCTGGTCGAGCAGGCTGTTAAAGACTCTTTCGACCACTGGCTGACTTCCGATCCGGAAAACGCCAATGCCTTATTGGAATATGTGATCGACCGCGCCGAAGCCCGCAAAAAGAAAAAAGAAGAAAAAGTCCAGAGCCGCAAAACGCCGACGAAAAAACTGCGTCTGCCCGGCAAGCTGGCAGACTGTTCGCAAGCAGCCGCCGAGGGAACGGAAATATTCATCGTCGAGGGAGATTCCGCCGGAGGTTCGGCTAAACAGGGACGCGACCGTTTCACTCAGGCTATCCTGCCGTTGCGAGGAAAAATTCTGAACGTTGCCAGCGCTTCGCTTGACAAGATTTTGCAAAACCAAGAAATCAAAGACATGTGCGAAGCTCTCGGCTGCGGCGTTAAAGAAAATTACAAAGAAGAAAATCTGCGTTACGAAAAAATCATTATTATGACCGATGCCGACGTCGACGGCGCGCATATTGCCTCTTTGTTAATGACATTTTTCTATCAGCAAATGCCGAAATTGATTGAAAACGGGCATTTGTATATTGCAACGCCACCGCTTTATAAAATCGTGGTCGGCGCCAACAACTATTATGCCTTGGATGATGAAGACAAAGACAAAATCCTTGCCAAAGTCGTTAAAGGCAACCAAAAACCCGATATCAGCCGCTTCAAAGGTTTGGGCGAAATGAGCGCTTTGCAGCTCAAAGAAACCACAATGGACAAGAAAAACCGCATGCTGCTTAAAGTTATGCTGCCCAACACTAACACCGAAGAAGGCAAAGAAGAAGCTTTTGAAACACGCCGCCAAGTAGAGCGCCTGATGGGCAAGAATCCGGAAACCCGCTTCAAATTTATTGTCGAACGCGCAAAATTTGTCAGCGATTTGGATATTTAATGATTAGAAAAGCAACAATTGAAGATGTTGAAAAAATATTAAATATCTGGCTTGATGCCAGTATTTCCGCTCATGATTTTATTGTGGCAGATTATTGGCGCCAGCATTTACCGGAACTTCGGGATATTTATCTTCCCCAAGCCGAAACCTTTGTTTATGTAGATAAACGCCGCATTAAAGGCTTTATCAGCATTTTGTCCGACAACTTTATCGGCGGTTTGTTTATCCGCCCCGAATATCAGAATAAACATATCGGCAGCAAGCTGCTTGGGTTTATCCGCAGACACAGAACGCACCTGACATTAAGAGTTTATGCGAAAAACACCGCCGCCCTGCAATTTTATCAGAAAAATGACTTCAAGATTATTGCCGAAAAAACCGACGGAAATACCGGCGAAGCGGAGTTAATCATGAGCTGGGCGAAAGGTTGCAAAAGCGGATTTGGCAAAAGGCGACAAGGAGATTCATAAAAAACGAAAGCCCGTCGGACGCAATATCCAACAGGGCTTTGTTTTAATGCTTACGAGCTATTTTTTCTTGCCGGCAAGTTTATCCAATATGTCCTTCTCTATGTCTAAAGAAAAGATTACGCCTATCAAAACCAGTAAAAGCGCAAGGAAAAAATTAATAACAATCACTAGGCCTGTACTCACCATATAATTAAGAAGGAGGCTCTCATAACACGCTATCGGCTTTAAAATAACAACAAAGCTGCTGATAAACGCAAGAAATCTAAAGACTGACATTTGCCAGCTTTTTACAGCGGTATAATTCAAACTCATTCCCAAGCTGACGGCAAAAACGACATAATAAGCGAATTGCCACGAAAAAATTGAATTTTCCATAAATGATATAGGATTAATGATACATTCAATTAATTATAATTTTGTGGGTTGAGATTATAATAAATATTTTGAATGTCAAACACAAACCATAAAAAATATTTGACATTAACGAAAAGTTTTTTTATATTGCCTTTGTTCTTGGGGTTATAGCTCAGCTGGGAGAGCGCTTGAATGGCATTCAAGAGGTCAGGAGTTCGATCCTCCTTAGCTCCACCAATTTTATAAAAAAGCATCGTTTAGGCGGTGCTTTTATTATATACAGATGAGATAAACCACCATTCAAACGGCGCTTTGCTTGTTTTCATGAAGAAAAAGCGGCATTGGTCATTTCGGGGCTGTAGCTCAGTTGGGAGAGCGAATGGTTCGCAATCATTAGGTCGAGGGTTCGATCCCCTTCAGCTCCACCATTTTACTTATATTCACTGCAAGGATCGAACCAAGGTTCGCTCTGGCTCATAGGCTTTGCTTAAAAGCAAGCGCCAACTCGCTGCGGTCAATCGATTTGTAACGGCGGCTTCCCTTCGTTGCCTCTCGTTCGCCGCCTAACAAATTCTCCCCTGTCGTGAAAAACATCTCCTCTGGAGATATTTTTTGCCTCCAGCCCTTCAGCTCCACCATTTTACTTATATTCACTGCAAGGATCGAACCAAGGTTCGCTCTGGCTCATAGGCTTTGCTTAAAAGCAAGCGCCAACTCGCTGCGGTCAGTCCGTCTTAACATTATAAAAAAAAGCCCCTTAACACAGGGGCTTTTTTAGTAAATTTTATTTCGGCGGCGCTATTATATATTTGCCATCGACCCGCCTTTCTATATAGACAGGGGATTGCGGATCTTTTTCTAAAATTTCCAAGATGTTTCCTTCAATAACAATGTTATTTTTTGCCAACTCGGCTTTTAAGTCAAATTTTTCTTCTGCCGGCGTTAGCTCATCAGCATCTTTTACGACAATACCGCGCATTGCCGCCAATTTAAGAGCTCTTTCTTTATCCGTTACTGCTGTCATTATTCTCTTATTTCCTTCTTTTGCCGTAATATTATTTTTATAAACTGATTATATATTTATTTCAAATAAAAATTGCCCGCTTTTAGAAAAGGGGCAATTTTAAAATTTGTAAATATAAATTATTTCACAAAAATTTGAACTTCGGCACCATTAACGCCGGAACTGGTTTTTGAACTGAGGCTGATACGCTCAGCACCAACACCCATATCAATCATATCCTGAAAAATTTGAGAGGCATTATTCTGTGCGGAATTTTTAGCTAAAGCATTGCCATTTGCCGGAGACACGGCAACAACTTCAAACATAACGCCGGGCTTTTTTTCAATTGCGCGGCTGACAGCCTGTTTCAAACCGTCATGATATTTGACATCCGTTTTATTAAACTTGGCTGTAAACAACGGAGAACCGGAAGCGGCTGATCTTTTAGCAAATGACGCAGGCGCGTTATAAGAAATGCCTGTAGACAACGGCACATTGTTTACACCATAGCTGCCGGCTCTGATTGCACTGTTCAAATCAACAATATAATTGCGAGCAGTTTCAATATATTGCTGCTGACGTGCCGCATCAGAATTAATCTCTTGCAGCAGGCTGCCGATCAGAATAGATGTCTGGTTGGTTTCATTTTCCAAAATGCGCAATTGGCGATGATCTTCATCGACTGCGCCGGAAACGCTATAAGCCGCGCGGATAGAATCCAGCAGATAATTTGTCATTGCCGCATCAGAAGAAACACGAGTGGCCAATTGGTTTAAGGCAATCGTATTTGCATTCATAACCTGAATATTATTCTGCGCACCCTGAAGCATATTGAACATCTGCGGGTTGCCGGGGGTGGTCCCGACTTGCAGCTTAGCTTCAATCGTGCCGATTAATTTATGATATTGCAAGGCATTGTTGATGACCGAACCGCGAATTTTCTGAAGGTCTTCGTTATGTTTGCGAATAGCTGTTTGCAATTGAGCCAATTCGCTGCGGAAAGAAACAACCTTCTGACCGACGAAAGTGCCTGTGTTTCCACCCTGAGAAATTTCCAACGGTTTGAAATTGGTGTTTCCGAGTTCAGGGATATTGGCATTTTTGCCGTTACTGTCAGAAACGGCTATTTCTTGAGAAGAATCCATGCCGACCAAAGAAGGGAATAATGCGTCCGAGGAATATGTGCATCCGCTGAATGCAAATATTGACAGGGAAGCCAGCGACAATCTGATTGCAATATTTTTCATCTAACAAAGTACCTTTTGTGAAATTGTTTACAACTTGTTTTTTTATACCTTTATTATTGTTTGTAAAGAAAATTATATAAAAAAACAAGCCATAAATTCGGCTTATAACATAAATATATTTATTGGTTGAGAGCAGAATATGGAAAATAGATTAAAATTCTTTTAAATTTATTGAATTTTTTACTTGCAAAAAAAAATTATTCGCTGTATTAAAGCTTTTGTTGTCAGTTAATTATGCGCCCGTAGCTCAATTGGATAGAGCATCTGACTACGGATCAGAAGGTTGTAAGTTCGAATCCTGCCGGGCGCGCCAGTTTTTAGAAGCCCTTGAGTTTTCAAGGGCTTTTTTTGTTATCCGGCAGTATTCGAACCAAGGTTCTTTCTGGCTCATAAGCTCTGTGTAGCACGCCGCGGGATTTTAGACTGTTTTTCTTTCGTTTTTAGACTTTTGCGCTTTTTTTTAGACCAATTTTTTATAAAAAACACTCCTTTCGCTTCTTTCATATCTTTTAAATACGCTGTATTTAAACCCGCTCTTTTATAGACTCTTTCATACCTTTTAAAATGCCAGTGATTAAATATATATTTGTCTGAGGTATATATGAGCACTATATATTATATAAAATTGGCGGCAAATTTGACGAATCGCAAAATTAGCTATCATGCGCATTGGAACGGCAAAGAGTTTCGAGCGTCCGGCGAGCCTTGGGCGGTGATTGATAATGCCGAACGGGCAAAGGCTGAATTTCAGCGGGTTTTGACAACACTCAAGCCGGAATACTGGTCGGGCTGTTATCAAGTCGGCTTATACGCCGAAGTTTGGCAAGATGACAAATTGCTTAAGGCTGAATTCATCAAAACCTACCAAACCTCGGCATTTAACGCGTTACAGACGACTTAAATCGACATTACTGATTAACAGCTCGTTGGCCTTTTTGCCGGGCTGGAGGCCGGTTGTATAGGTCGTTTGCACCTCCTTAATGTAAAAAGCCTTAAAGATACAGCGGATTTCCGGGACATCGTTTATTGACATGATAAACTTGCCTTTAATCCTTTTCAGCAGTTTGGCCAGCTCGTCAAAGTCGTTTTTGCTGAATACTCCCCTGCCATAGTCGTTTTCGCAGTTCCAGTATGGCGGGTCGAGGTAAAACAGCGTGTCCGAACGGTCGTAGCGAGTTATGAAATCCTGATACGGCAAGCATTCAATATAAACGCCGGCAAGTCTTTGGTGCAAATCTTGAATTTGCGGGATGAGTTTTTCCGGAACAAATCTTCCGGTTCTGCCCAAATCTAACCCAAAGGCTTGATGCTGTGTGTTTCCTCCGAAAGCGTTTTTCTGAATATATAAGTATCGTACGGCTCGTTCTAACTCGGTTAAGAGCAGCGGCGGGGTTGCCAGCATTTGCTTGAACTCCATCCGGCTGCAAACCTTAAATTTGAGCATATCAGCCAAATAATTAGGGAATTTTTCAACCATGCGGAACATATTGATAATTTCGCTATTAATGTCATTGATTGCCTCACATTTTGGCTTTTGTTTTCGCCTGAAGAAAACGCCACCCATTCCCATAAACGGCTCACAATATATATTGTGCGGGATTTTTTCAATAATAGGAACAATGGTCTTGGCTAGTAACCTTTTGCCTCCAAGGTACGGAGCAATCGGATTAAGCGGTTTAACCGATTCAAAATTAATAATATCTTTTTTTGTTGACTCTGTTCTCATTTTGTTCTACTTCCTTTCTACATTTTAATTAAAGTGTTAAAGAGTAGGAAGCCAGCCTCGAGAGGCTTTCTCTGGGAGAATCGTGAGTTCTTCCGGCGGAGTGCGGCAACACTCCGTCCTTTATTTATTTTTTGCGCTTATACTTAATAATAGCACCGCCGGATTCCCCGCTTGAAGTTCCACCACCATACGATGATACTGCTGGGCCGCCGCGTCCCCAGCCTGTGGTCGAAACAGATGCACCGGTCGACCAGTGCCCGCCTTGACGTCCGTTTGAAGCAACTCTGATTTCGATGACCTGACAATCAGGGCTAATTGTTAATGTGCCTGGGGCTCCTGAGCGACTGGCACCGCCGCCTGCGGTAATAAGTTGGACACCGTCTTTTAACAACACCGTGGCCGTACCGTTGCCGTGGCTGGCTTGACCGACGCGGGCGACATAATCGCCTTTGGCTAAGAAAACCTCGCCCTCAAAAGCTGCTCCCGAGCTTCCGGCAGGTGCGCTGAAATAATCGCCATATCCACCGCCACCGGCTCCGACCAACACAAAGTCAAAAACACCGCCAACATTCAGGCTAAACGGATAATCTCCCGGGGTTTGCGTATTTAGCAGCACAAAGTCTTCATCAAATTGGGCTTTGACACTGCCGCCCATCGGGTTGAATGCTGTGCGAATTCCCATCATGCACCCGCCTTTTGGCCGGAGCAGCCTTTATAATAATAGTCTGAATTCTTAATGTTTGGGATTTGGTTTAGCTCGTCAGAGCGTTCCCCCCCCCCTAGGTTTCCGCGGGTTTCAGCCATTTCACCCCCTGTCGAAAATTGATATTCGACAAAATCATAATCTTGAACGGTTGCTGCTTTTTTCTCTGAAGCCTCAAAATCAACGCCGTTGAAAAAGACCCGAGGGTGGCCTGAATAATAATTGGCGGAACCAACATATATTCTGTAATACTTATGATAACCGCTGTCGGCAATCTCAGCGACAAGCGTTTGGGCGGGTTTTGTTGCGTTTCCTGACCAAACATCTGTCCAAGCTGCGTTGTCGTCACTTACCTGAATCTTCCAAGACGTGATGTAATAGTTGTTCTGCTCTGATGTGTTTTTAATCTGTCCGAGCCTGAGCTTGGTAACTTTCAGCGGCACCGGATTATAGAAACTGAGCCATTGCGGGGCAGCATTAGAATATGTATCAATTCCGCCTGACCAATCGGAGCCGTTATTAAAACATTGATAGGCACTGTCTTTGGGCGTGCTGCAGGCAACGGCAAAAGTCTCGCCGCCCATAATGCCATTATCCGCCAGCTGTGGCTGTAACCATCTAGCGTGTCTATAGTATTTTTTAGTTACTTTTACAAAAACCAGTTTCACATAACCGGGATTGCCTGCAGTCGCAGCAGAGGCGCCGCCGGCTTGCGTGGCGCTTCCGCCTTTACCGTGGGTTGTTCCGGATAACACGCTGGCACCGCCGGGCCCGGTCGATGTTCCGCCGGAGCGGCCTCGTTCGTTCATCACGACCTCAATCTTTTCAAAATTGGCGTTATCCGCCGCAAAAGAACAGGCTTCCGGCTGGGTGGCTGCCGCTGCGGCATTCGGCCACCAGACATGGCCGCCATTGCCTCCCGGCGCGTTAATCAACGGCGTCTCATTCAGAGATATGGATGAATTTTCCCCCGTTCCTCCCCAGCAGTTATAATCAACACCACCATTTTTAACGCCGCCTTCGCCGACTTTAATCGTGTAGGTAATACTAGCTTTCAGCCAGATTCTGACAATACAGCCAGAACCGGAAGAACCTGGGGCAGCAGACGAGCGGTTGCTTGAACTGTTATAAGCACCGCCGGCACCAGCTGCGATAACAGTTGCCTCGCAATAGCAGTTTGTTTTGGGCGTTACGGTATAAGTGCCGGGTGTGTTGCTTTCAAAAAACAGCTCGCCGTCTTCGTACGCTTCGCCTTTCTTAGCCATCGGCATTAAGGTTGTTCTAATCGTCATTTGTTTTCTCCGGACACAGGGCAAAAAGCGGGCAACTGGCTGAATTTATACAGTCGGTTGAAGTATTCATTGGCGATTCGCCTGTCAGCAGCCGGCAGACGTTTATAAACGCCACCCATTTCTTTGCCGCCTTTGGGAAAAGGCAGGCAATCAGCTTTAGAGCAAGCCGTTGTCGAACAGCTCAACAATGGCATCATCATTAATATTAGGCTCAGCCAGAATATTAACCGCACAATTTTTTTCATGTCTGACAATCTCCTTTTCCTGAATGACAAATTCAACCTTGGCCTGCGATTTTCCGAGCTCGTAGCTCATGAAACACATGGTTGCGACGGCGCAAATTCCTAAAATCACCATTGTATTTTTGAACATAAGCCCCCCACAATCTCAATAAACTTTCCGCGAACTGACGGTTCCAACAAAGCCAAACACCAGCCTAAAATTCCAAAAACAAACAACAGAAATTCCAGGCTCTTCATTTTTTCGAGCTGTTTAAAGACGACCGTTTTTAGACTTTTCTTAGACATCTGCTGCCTCCGGCTGCTCTTCCGGCTTTGGATAGCGTGCTTTAACGGCAAGGCAGGCTTGATAATAAAAATCAAGCTGGGCTTGACCGTCTGCAATCATAGCCTCGTCTCCGGAGTTGATTTTAACCATCGCGTCTAAATACTCGGCTATGAGCGGATATTCAGCCGCCCGCTTTTCCGAATAGGTCGGCTCCGGCAATTCGATAAGTTCCCATTTGCGAATAATTGCATCTGATGTTTCGACATAAAAGGCCTTATATTGTTGCCCATCTGTCGGCATAGGCAGCCCCTCGCTATAAGGTTTATAACCGTCTGCCAGCAGCTTTTGGGTAGCTAAATGATAATTAGACACGGATTCCGTTGACAGCGGCGGGAACTTAATTTGATATTTATTAATAAATTTTGCGAATCTCATTTTTTTCTTGTCCTTTTAATTTTCAACTGTTTCAGATGCCGGGGCGGGAAGTACTTTAAATTTGCACTGGACACTGCCTTCCCAAGTTGCGCCATGATTAAGTGAGCGGAAAGTCAGCAGGTATAAACCAGGATCTGACATATCCGGTGCGTTATCGTCGCCCCATTCAACCAAAGGCGTGGTTGTAACGGTCGGTTCGCCGTCTTCCGTTTCGGCCGGCGTTTCTGCGGTTATGGCAGGCCAATTGATAACAACCGGTGTCGGCATATCAATATAAAGTTCAAAGGTTATGATGTCGCCGTCAGCTTTTTTGCTGACATTTGTGCAATCAAAGCTGAAAGATGTTTCAGACGAAACTTCCGCCCAACCGATGATTTTTTCGTCATCCAAAACGACATTGCCACCCGTTACCGGTTTTAATTTTTGGTAAAGCGACTGGTAACGGATGCCGCCGTTGACAATTCGCTGGATAGCTGTCGCAAGCTGGGCGTTGTCATCGGCGTCAGGCGTTATGCCGGCGGCAGTAATTGCATTGACAATTTCTCGCTGGCAGGCCTCGAAACCGCGCGCGTCCGGCATGCTATTTTCCCAGACATGATTGACCGGATCACAATTAGCGTAACTGGCGTTTTCGTCTTCAGAACCCAAAGGCTGATAGTATTTCATTAGTCTTGTTTCCTTTCATCAATAAAGGTCAGCCAAGTGTGGCTTTGCTTCAGCTTGAATATAAAAAGTTTCATTTTTTCGATAGCTTCATCGGAAACCGCTGCTTGAATGAGGATTTCCCAGCAAAAGATGATTTCCGGGACGCCGCATTCGTCCCCGTCGCCAAAATGGGAAAGGCCGAACATAAACGGGCGGTGTTCGCGGATTGTGACCGTTACCCCCAAGATAGCGCAAAGCTCGATATATTTGGCAATCGGCATAACGCCTTCGGTATCGGCAGCATTCAGCGCGGCCAGACGTTCTTCATAACTGCCGGTATGCGGCAGCTCAAAAACGTCTTCCCATTCTTCCAACAGATGAAAGACTTTGTGTAAGTCGGCTTCCAACAACAAATTATCGACTGACTGGTGTATTTCGGCCAGCTGCTCGGCTTCAATTCTTATTTCCCGCTCTGTCACGCTGCCCGGTTTAACTTTCCAGATGACGCCGCGGGGACGCAGGGCTTTGCTGGCGGCTATGTATTGCTCGGTGAGTGCCATGTCACTTCTCCTAAGACAGCCAGCTCGCCCAAACCGCATTTAATATTCGTCTGCGGTTGGAAAAGCGTATAATCGTCCAAGCCGGACACCGACAAAATTGCGGCGTGGATAGCGGAAACCAAAACCTCGCCTTCCGGCTCTGAAGAATCGTCCAAAAGGCTGCGGAAGGCGGCTTCAATATTATTGCGCGCTTCGTCCGTATCCGGCTTAATCATCAATTCGATATTAATAACCTTGCCGGTTGGCGACATAACCAGAAAACGGCTGTAGGTCGGCGGGCGTACTGAATTGATATGCGCAACAACCTTTTGACAAAGCAGTTCGTCCGGAAAGCCGGTCGGGGTCATAATCCGCACAATAACGGTGCCGGGGCCAAGCGCACAAGGATAGCACCAAGCGCGGTTGACACCTTCAACTTGCAGGGCCCATTTGATATAATCGTTGTCATTGCCGCCGTGGAATACGTTACGGATAACTTGCAGATAGCGATATAGCAGGTCTTTATCGGTTTCGACATCAGCCCCAGCTCCAATTAAATCGGCTGTAGCCTGCGTGTCAACGCCGGCAACAGCATTAGCAAAGGTAAATAATTCGCCTTCGCTGCAGTTGCCGGTTGCGCCGGGGGTTAGGCATTCTACTTTAATAAGCTGCTCGCCGTCAGACAGCGTGATTGTTTCGGTAACTTTGTATGAAATATTGTCAATATTGCGGTTGATGATGGCACCGGCTTCAATAATAATGCCTTCACTACCATTAATCTTTAATGTACCAAACGCAGCGACGGCTTGTTTGCGGTAAATGCCTTTGGCCGCACAATGATATTCGAGATACTCTTTCTCGGCGGTTGTCGGCACCATTTGCTTGGACATATATTTGATATATTCTTCAAGTGCATTAATTTGGTATGCCAAAACCCGTGACCGCGCTTTCTGGACGGACAAAGGCAGTTCGTCAGGCGATATATAGCGAGCGTACGCCTTTTCGATTTCGTCAATTCGCTGCGTTAATGTTTTTACCGGCCAAGCCATTTTATTCTATCCCCTTTATCTCGTAAGTTTCATGTTCAAGTGGCACTGTGATAATCAATTGGCTGCCCCGAAGTTCGGTTGTAACGGTGTTTTCTGCAATAAAACCAGCTTCCACCAAAGGGCTGAGGCATTCTTCCACCAGCAGCGAAGCCGTGCCTGCTTCATCCGGGGTCATTTTGGCGCGTGATAACATCCACAGCTTAGAGCCCCAGCTGAATTTGGTCTGTTTGCCTTTAATGACAGTTTCCACATCATCGCCCCACCAGCCGCCGGCCTGCCGTTGTGCATAAGCCGGCATTTCGCCGTCTTCTGCCTCGGCATCGGTAGACAGACAGATTAAAACGGCTTGCAACAGCTTGTCGGTGACGTTTTCAATGTCGATTTCATTAATATCAATAACTTTTGTCATCCGGCCGTTACTCCTGTCGAACCGCTTGTTATGGTGCCTTTGTGCGTATTAGGGTCGACAACGACCTCATCACCAACGCGGGCAACCGGCTGACCGCCGCCAGCCAGCTTAACAATTCCTTTAATCTCGGCAGTTGTGGCGTCGATAATGGCGGTTGTTGCCTTTATGGTGGTTTTTTGACTGTCAATCGTTGCTTTTTTTGCCTCAACCGTCAGCGTTTCAGTTTGAACAGCCGCGGTTTTAGTGGTGATATTAACGTCCGAACTGCCGTTAATGTTAATTGTCGGTGCCGTTTGGTTAATTGCCGTTGGGGCGGTAAAGTCAATATTTCCGCCATTTTTGAAGTGCAATAAATTGCCGCTGTCATCATACATGGCAACTTCGCCGTCTTTTAGGTCTTTGAAGCGGAACTCGCGGCTGCCGATAACCAAGGCAACGACATTGCCGGGGTTGCCCTGGATATTCAGCAGCACGCATTCGCTGTTTTTCTTGGGTTTGCAGGTAAATCCGTAGTCTTCAATAAATTTGACATCGGCAACCTCATTATTGGCGGTTTTTGTCTGAACGGATTGGGTTTTGCCGTCTTTGACTAACAAAACCTTACCTAACCGTGACAGATTATTCAGCCGGTCATTATGAGGTTTGATGAGAGTGGCAAACAAATCAATGATTTCTTGTTTTAATTGGCTGTCCATTTATACCTCCAGCACCAAATCTGCGGCAAAACCGTCTTTTTTGTTTAGTCTAAAATTGAGCGCACAAAGCCGCATCGGCTGATTTAAATCATGCCAGGCGTCTGTTGCTTTGTACCAATTGTTGAGCTGAAGCAGGTTGCCGGCGTTATCAAACCAGTTCGGAATGCTGAACGGCACGCGCTTAGACCAAAACTTAAGGGCGGATATGGCTGCCGGCGTTACGTCATCACCATAAAACAGGCGGGTTTTACTGCCGCTTGAGGTGATTTTTGTACAAACTGCCGCGTCTAAGCTGACATTATCGTCCAAAGGCAGTTGGCCGATGATAACGATAGCGTCGTCATTGGTTTCAACCCTGCTAACAGAAAGGACGTTTTGACCGGTGGCGATTGTGCCGGCAGTGCCTGCATAGGCCGAACGCTCGTCTACAACAAGCTGCCCATATGCGCCGGAATAAATGATTGTGTCGGTTTTGAGGCATATTTTTTGAATGACGCTACCAATTGTTTCAAAGCCGTAAGTAACAAACCTGGGAAGAACCTTGTCGGCTCGGGTTTCAATTTTGATATCAGGGCACAAATCTGCCAAAATATCGGAAACCCTTTGATTATAATATGTTTTGCCGACAATGACCGCTTGCCCGATATATTTTGCGACCGGAGAGGTGACGATAACCGTAAAACCGGCACCATTGTCTGAAAACTCCGGAGACGGTTTATAGACATAGCCGCTTAAAACCGGCTGCTTATCAAAATAAACAACGGCTTCGGCATTTTCTTCAATTATGGTTTTTACGTTTTTCAAGTCTTGGCTGTCTTTGTCATGAAACGACAGGCGTGCCATATTGGCCAGATTATAGAGTTGCAGGCTGACTTCAACATCGACAAGCTGGGTAATTTGGTATCCATTAACTTTTATTGAGACGTCAATCATTGCTGATGACCTCCAGTTTTACGCCTGCCGGCACAAATAACGGATGGCGGATCTTGTTGTTTTTCAGAAACGCAGCTTCGTTGCAATGTTCATCATGACAGATGACAATTGCCGGCAAGCTGATGTTTTTAACGACTTGCTTGGCATTGCAAACCGGATGTGATTGCATAATGCCGACGGCACGGTTTACCGTGTTATGAATGTCGTTTTGAATATTTTTGTCGTTCTCGGCTGCATGGATAATTTTGTCGGATATGCGTTCAAGCTCTTTTATGGCCTGTTCGATTTCATCTTTTGTATCAAACGGCGAATCCGCCACGCTTTCGCAAGCCTTGACAATGGCGGCCTGTTTGATAAGGTCGATTGCGGCCTGTGTGTTTTGGGCAACTTCCGGATCTGCGTCTTTTAAGTTAATGTCTGCTTTGTCAGCAATATCAATATAAGTATGGTAATATTTTTTTGCGTCTTCAGAATTTGTTTCCTCCGCCGTGTATTTACGGTCGTTTTTAGACCTGCCGAACAACAGGTAAGACAAAATAGTTCCGCCGATGCCGCCGGCCATGGATGTCATATTTTCAAAAGTGCCGACAAACGGGTTAATAATTCCACCCAACAGATTGTCAGCACCGTAACCGGATATTAAATCAGCAAGTGCGTATAAATTGTTTACCGTTTCATTTTTGACAAGGCTGGTGATATTGTCGATGATAAAATCAGCGTTGAATTTGCTTAAAAAGTCCAATAAAGACTGTTCGGCTTCCTTTTTCAACTGGACTTCTGCCAGCTGCTGAACTTCGACCACCTGAATTTTAAGGTCGGCGGCATTGGCTTTAACCAGATTCAGGACAAATTCCCGATACCACAAGCGCCGCTGCGTTTTTTTGACCCGGTAGCCGCCATTAGAGAATTTTACCCAGACGCGGCCAACGTCATGATGTTCAAGCAGCATGTTTTTTTGCTGCTTGTAAATCCGGTAAAGTTTAGAAACGACCTCTTTATAATCGGCGCCGACATAATAGGCTTCTATGCGGAAATCCACCGCGTCAAGCTGGCAATTTGTTGCCTGTGACGAGCTTTCATCGGTCAAAAGCACCTGATTATCGGACTTTTTGCCGCTTTGCCCCCAATCGTCATTGCGGGCGTGAAGCTCAATACCGTTGATTTTGATAATGTCTTCTTTCTCAAACTGCATGGCTCGGCATCCTTGTATATCCTAAATCAACGTTAATTTTGGTTTGTTGCGGTTCGCTGGTGTTTTTTCGAACAAGGCGGGCACCTTGGTCGTCAATCACCAGATTAATTTCATTACTGATTTTATGCAGGGTTGATTGTTCCCTGGCTTTGATTTTTTCTTCCTGTTGCTCTTGCTTGCCGGTAACGCTGTCGAAGAATTGCCCGATTGCGCCGCCCAGTTTTTCCGCCGCAGCTTCAGCGTATTGGCTTAAAAACTCGCCCCCCGGCAGGATTTTTGATAATTTGTTGAGTTCGCGCCCGACAATTTTGCCGACCTCTTCCGCATTTTGGGCTTTTTTGAAATCATCGACCAGACCACCGACATAGCCGCCAATTTTCTGTCCGGCGTAAGTTCCAATCATAACGCCGAGCGGGCCGCCAAGCATGCCGATTGTGCCGCCGAGCGCCATTCCGAGACCTTCGCCGCGGTCAATGTTATTATCGGCGTTATATGCGCTGTATAAACCATAGCCAGCTGCGCCGATAGTGCCCAAACGGCCGGTTGCTTTAAGCAGGCGTCCCCAACGCCCGCCAGAAACGCCAATTGAGCCGGCAATATCGGCAATGCCTGAATTGCGCCCGTAACGGCGAGCATATCGCGGCAGCTGCGGGCCATCACTATTAACGACGAAAACAGGCAGCGGGCGAGACAAGCTGGCAATATTGGCAATGCTGCCGGCAACTGAAGCCGCGCCGCCTTTGCCGCCGCCAAGCATGGCAAGGGCTGAGGCGCCCATGCCGACAACTTTCGACCCCGCCCAAACGGCAGCCAGCCCGCCGAAAGCCGTGCCGGCATATTTAAGCCATTGCTGCAGCGTTTCCGGGTCGGTGCTGTTTATGGCGTCCGCCAGCATTTGCACCGGTTTAGCCAGGTTTGTATTGGCAAAGTAATTGACGGCCGTGCTTAATGACATCATCGCGGAGTTAAGATTCTGCGCGACTTCTTTGGAATTGTCTAGCAGAGCCTGAGGGTCTGAGCTGACCGTTAAAAATTCCTCAACGCTCTTAAAGCCGCCGGTTTGTTTATACTCGATAACCAAGGCCATTAAGGCTTTAAGGCCTTCTTGGTCGATAACTCGGCCGATTTTTGACGTGTCGCCTTTGGTTAATTTGATTAAATCCTTAGAGATTTCAACAATTGACCGCATACGTTTAGGATCTTCCGGGTCCAGAATTTTAATGCCGTTTCCGGTTAAGATTTTGCGCTTGTTCGGGTCGTTAAAGTTGCGGATGAGGGCTTCCAAGGCGGTGGCGGTTTGTTCCGGAGAACCTGTCGATTTACGCGCCATTTGCAGCATGGCGCCCATTTCGGCAACGGCAACCTTGCCCATACGGCCGGTTGAAGCATACGCCGCCGTCACCCTTTCACCCTGGCTGGCTAAGTCGCGCAACTCGAAAGCGCCGGCCTTGCCTTGGTTGACCAGCAAGCCCATGGTTTCGATAATGTCTTTTTTATCCTTAATGCCGAATTTTTCCATCAAATCCGCGCCCATGGCACCAACATCTTGTCCGGCGGCGCCGGTGGCGGAAATGGCATAGGCAAGGTTTTTCATGTTATCGGCGGCAAATTTCATGTCGCCGGTTTTACTGACGATTTTTTCAATCGCAGACAGCAATTCTCCGGTACTGATATTGATGTCGCGGTTCTGGGCGGTTTTATAAAGTTCTTTATTGAACTTTTCCATTTCTTCTTTGCTTATGCCCGCCTGAATGCGTAAGCGGGTCAGGCGGGTTTGCAAGTCGGCCATGGATTTGCCGGAAACGCCGAGGCCAACACTGCCAATCAGGGCTGTGCCGCGGTTGAACACCGAACCTAAGGCTGAATGTGTCCGATTGGCAGCATTGGCGATACCCAGCAGCGAACGCCGCCCGGAACTTTCCAGACGGTTAAAGCTCGTGGCAAACGCATTGCTTTGTGCGGATATGTTGCCGAGAAGGCTTAATTCTATCGCTGTGCGTATCGTTTTCACTGTTAAAATCCGTAAATTAATAAAACCAGGGTAGACATGGGTATGTGCCGGGCTTCCTTAAAAGGAATGCCGCCGCTGACAGCTTCCTTAAGCAGTTTGTAAACCTGCGGAAGCTGCCGTATTAGCTCGCCCCCGGGCGGTTACCTTTTCAACCATTAGATTGTCTATTTTTTCGGCGTGCTGCTGCATGATGATTAAGTCGGTTCTGGACAACAGCCGGTATTCGGCTTTAGACAACGGCATTGGCAGTTCTCCAAGCTTGACAATGCTGCGCCGCAGGATTTCATGGGCAAATTTTGACGGCGAAACTTTGTAAACCGGCTTGCCGTCTTCAGCAATAACCAATTCTTCAACCTCAGCCTCGGCATCCATCATGTCGCCGACTGTCAGCTCGCGCAATTCGACTTCTTTGTGAACGGCGCCGTTAATTTGCAGCCCGTCCTCTAAATTAAACTTTAAGTTAGCCACGTTTAATCTCCTCGCTTTCTGATGAGTGGAATTCTTCGTCATAGCCGCCCCGCGAAAATTCGCTGGGGCTCATTTTAACCGCGTGCGGCATGACATGAACCTGTCCAGTGTTGGCTGTGATAACAACAGTAACGTCATGCTTTGCGTTGATATTTTTAAGGCTCTGCCCCTTGCAAAGCCGGCTTTTATATTTCAAGACGGCTCCCGCCTGGGAGGGAATGAAGCAAGTGCCGTTGTTGTCGTCTTCGAACTGAACGCCGGCGGGTTTGAATGCGACATCGCTAATTTTGGCGACGGTTTCACCGTCAGCCTTGACTTCAGCGATGCCGAATACGATATCGGGATTGTTGCTTGTGAACATTTCAGGCATTTATCTGTCTCCTACAATTTGAATTGAATTTTGCAGGCCACGACCATCAAATTATTGATGATGTCAGGCTGCAACAGTTGGTCGACGCGGTTGACATCAAGCGCATTGCGTTCGCTGACAATGCCTTCTTTGAAGTCATCCAGATTTTCAATCAAGCCGGCTTTCAGCCAATCGCCAGCCAAAGCGACGGCTTCCGCCTTAATGACCGTCGGCGTTGCGATAGCTTGGCCGGCTTCTACCGGGTAGCTGTCATCTGCCAGTTTGTGCCGCGGGAATTTCTCCCCCATGCGCTTGATGTATGAATAGCGCAGGTAAATGAGGGTTTTGACGGTGGTTAAATCCAGATAGGCTTCGTCTGCGGCTCCGACTGCGTTTTTCTGGTAAGTCGTAACGATGCGTTCAATCGTAACATTGCCGACCGAATCCGTTAAAGTGGTTGCCACGCCGTGGTTAAGCAGCAAATTGCGTTCATCGGACTTAAACGGGGTTTTGCTCGGCAAATCTCCATTAAGAACAAGGGTGCGATACTGGCGGGCAGGATCCTGCTGCGCTTCATAGGCGCAAATTGCGGCGACCTCGGCGGCTCTGACTTCCGGCATTTGCGGGGCTTTATAGTTTTCCACCAGAACGATATGCTCGGAGTTAAGGCTTGAAGACAATGTCGCCAGCTCGGCATAGGAACCGTTAGACGCAATATACAGCGTGCTTTCATTGCAAACCATGGCACCGAAACGTTCGATTAAAGTGGCGCGGATAAGGCGGAGGTTAGCCTCGTCTGTGTAACTGGTGACAATATCGGTTGCATATTCATCTCCCAGAGCAGCCAAAGCGTCAAGCAATGAAACATTGCCGGCACCTTCTGTACCTTTGGCAATTTCAAGTGTAACGCCGGCAGCGGTTTTTTCGCCGTCATAATAGTTAAAACGGACGTCAATATTATTGCCGGCAGTGCCTTTATGTTTAGCGGTCAGGACGATTTGGCCCGTGCTGTCTTCTCCGGTGGCTTTCGCTGCAGATACCGGCAGCATAGTTTCGGCATTAATGGCTTCAACCAAAGCATTTTGCAAAATATCCGTGGTGGCATCGGCTTCAACCGTTACTCTGACCGGATAACCGGCGATCATCAAATTAATCATACCGGCAGAGGCTTTGTCGGCGGAAACGGTCAAATTGAAAGTGGCGGCAACGCCTTCTTTCTGTTCAACAGCCATAATTTTTAAAGCGTTGCTTTTGTTGTTTTTGAACCAGGCGGCGGCCATGCGGTGGATTTCTGAGCCGGCCCCGGCTAGCTCCAAAACGGCATTTAAGTCGGCTGCCTGATATACTTTGTTGTATTCGGCTGTGCCGTCGGATTTCTGACCGATAATAAGGCCGACGCTTTCTTTGCCGCTTAAGCCGCGGCGGGCCAATGAAGCGTCGATTTCGGCATAAACGCCCGGCACCTTTAGATTATTGGCAATTTCTTTATAGGTTACAGACATGGGTTATTTTCCTTTTTTAGTGGTTGGAGAAACGGTCGCGGCCGATTTTGCCGGTTGGGCAACGACAACGTCGCGGTCATTGATACGTCGTTGCCAGAATGGAACGGCATCGACGAATTCGCCTTCGGCTTTCAGCCGGCAGCCGTTAGGCTTAAAAACGATAAATTCGGGTTTGCGGGGTTTTATATAAATTTTACTCGGCATCTGATTCCTCTCTTTCATGCTCAAATTTGACAACTGTTTTAGATTTAGCACCGCTGACAATCCAATCTGCGGCTATGGTTTTAAGCAAATCCGGCTCTTTCATTTCCGGATAAGCGGCAAAGCGGTCTGTAAACACGCCTTTGAATTCGAGTTCCCAGCAGGCGGCGTTAAAATTGTTGACTTTGTTGTCAAAAATCGGGTGAGCATCGTTTAATACCAGCGGTGAGCTAAGAATGCCGAGGTCATTGCGGTTCAAAAGGCGGATAACATCCGTCAACATGCGGTAAAGACCGACCGCCCCTATGCCGCCGAAGCGGGTTGAGCACTCGTTTAGCTTGGAATTACGGCTGTAGAGGTAAATCAGAATACTGATATTGTATTCGTTACCTTCCGGGTAGTCGTTGTTTAAGTAAATACCGCCGCAGGCAACCAGGGCAGCCGTCCGCTTATTTTTTATCAAGGTGCCAAAATCGGAAAGCTCGGCCTTGTAGCTGTCTATTTTTTCGATTTTGTAGCCTAATGCGGGTTTTTCCCCGCTAAAGCTGTCGTTAAGCTGCTTTAAAATGGCGATTTCAATATTTTCAATCATCTTTCAAAGCCTCTTCTGCGTAAACTTTAACGGTATCGGCTAAGGCTGTCTCATCTTGTTCGGAAATGCCCAAATAGGGATTTGCCTTGATTGTGACCTTGCGCCTGAACAGTGTTCTATTGCCAACAGTGAACATTAACGCTTTGCCTTTTTTTGCCTTGATAATGCCGCCAAACTGGTGGATTGCCGCATAAACAAGGTTAGAGCCGACTTTAGCAATCTGTTCGTTGGCATCAATAAGGAGCTTGCCGCGTAAATCTCCGGACTGAACCAGCGGAGAAGTCCACTCTTTGCCTTCAGGCGTCTTTTTTGTTTCAAACCTTTTCCGCGTACGTTCGCGCAGCGTTGTCGCCAAAGCCAGATTGAGGGCCCGCCGGTCTTTGATTTTCCGGCCGAAGGTTTCCATTGTCCGGTTGAGTTTGGACAGGCCGCTGAGGTCAATATTTATGAAAACGCCGCTCATAGCTGCCACATATCATTGGTAAACCGCCGCGGTTCTGCTTTGATAAAGACTTTGCGCTGCGGGCTGCTTTCGGTGCCGGTTGGTTCATTCAAACGGGCTTTACCGCTTTGAATGTCCTTCAGCAGCCGGATTGCGTCTTCATATCGCTGGCGGACGCTCTCTGCGGCATCAACATAATACATTTTGTAATAGGCAATGTCGCAGGCTGCGTCGGTTAAAACATCATGTTTATTTTGCAAAGGCAGGCGATAGCGGGGGGCAATGTAGCCGTCAATCAAAGCACTGGTCGTCTTCAAAACGGCAGCCAGACGGGCATCATCGTTTTCGCTTAGATCATTTAAGTCATCTAGGCGGAATCTTTGACACATATCTTCTTTGGTGGCGTATAATTGCCCCATTGTGCTATTCTCCTTTGTTTTCGGCGGTTTCGTTTCCGGTCTGCGCTTCTTTGAAAGCGGCAACAGCGGCGTCGCGTTCTTCCTTGCGAATATTCTGCAAGCCGGTTGCGGCAGCGATGTCCGGACATTTGGGAGCCGTGGCGGGGTTAGCCGTCAGCATTTTATTGACGGCTTCTTGAATTTTAGCCTGTCGCTCTGTCTGATTGTCCTTTTCGCCTGTTTTTGGACTTTCGGCGGTTTGGGCGGCGGTTTGCCCGCTTGTTTCTGGACTTTTAACCAATTCGGCGCGGTTATGAGCCAACAGCCAATCGGCAGATTTGTCGTCAAGCTCAGCAATGTCACCGCGGTTTAATTCCTTGCCGTCATGCCGAAGTGGCCAGTCTTGCAGGATTTTTAAGGTTTTCATGCGACTGTCTCCTGTCTAAGCGGCTGTGGAAATCGGGTTTTCGAAAAGGAAACCGCACTGTTTGGACACAATCAGTTCCTTGCAAGATTCACCGGAACGGATTTTATAACCGCCGCGCATGCCCATATTCGGGTCAAAAATGCGGCCGGCAACCTTATCCCCAAACCTACCGGTCAGACCAAAAGTCAAACCTTGATTGGTGTCAGCATGCTGATTGATGTACAACAAGCCGCAATAATTCTGCCAGCACGGCTGAATGCTTGCCTTTTGCCCTTCTTTGGATACATTGACACGGCTATTTCCGATGATAATTTCGGGTATTTCCAAAAGCTCTGCAAGCTGCTGACGAGTAACAGCACCTTTATCACCAGAAGTACCGTGCACTGCTTTGAGTAAATTCGGATTCAATCGGAGCTTTGTCCAGACGTTCATGCCCATAACCAAAGTATTTGCTGAGACAAGCATTTTGTCTTTAGCTTCAAGCAAAATTTCCAAGGGGTCGCAAGAAGAGCTGTCAAATTGAGAGGTGCCGGAAAGCGTTTGTTTCAAAGCATAATTGCTTGGGGTTTTAACCAATTTGGCAATGCGCAATTCGCGGGCCAACATGCACAAGTCAGTAACGCCTTCGGTAGCGCGACCTTCCGGATCATAGTTTTTCGGCGCAGCGGCTTTATCATAGTTTGGCACCAGAGCATCAAGAGCATGGTCTTCAACCATTGCTGTTTTCTGGACGGCACTAAAATCTACGGTCTTCGGTGCCGAGATGCGGCCGACTTTGGTGTCAGGCACAGAGAAACCCTCTTCAACCGGAAATTCGTTGTATGAAAATTTGACGGCATCAACCGGGACATAAGGCAGAATCTTGTCGCCGATATAGTTCGCTTTGTCATTTTTATAGCCAATCGCTATAGCGGTCAGCTGTTCATCTGGTTCAAATGCTTGATTAGGCATAAGCTTTTCTCCTACTTTTTCAAAAATTCAATAACATCTTCGGCAACGCCGTCTTGCAGTGCCATGCCGAAGACACAGCCAGCGGCTTCAGCCTTTGCAGCTTTGCCGTCAGCGGCGGCGGTCAGGTCATCGCCTTTGGCAACCGTTCCGGCAAGTTTGACTTTGCCATAATTATCAATATTGACATCAACGGTGGTACCTTTCGGGGCACCGATGTAATTTGTGACGCCGATGACCTTGTCAGTGGCGGCAGTTGTCAGCTTGACCTCGCCGTCATTGGTGCCGAAAGTGACCAGACGGTAACCGTCAATGTCCTCTTCGGCGGTATAGGGCAGATTTTTATCCATAAGTTTTGCCTTTCTTGGTTGGGGGTTACATAATCAAATCAGTCTTGTCGCCGTCTATTAAGTCCAGCGACCAGCCGGCTGCGAGAAAACCGCACTGGAAATACAGCTCCGCGCGTTGAAGCAATGCCTCATTGCCGCCTTCTTTCCGCAGACATTCAAGCATTTCGTAGAAGACGTCTGCGGTTTTGGCGATACGTTCGCAGAGGGCTTCTCTTCTGGCGCGCTTTTCTGAGGCCTTTTCTATGCAATAGTTTTTTATGCCTGCTTTTTTTGACGGCCAATCAAACTGAAAATCGGAAAATTTGGGTTTTCTCATATTTGCCTCCTTATTTGCAAACAGCGCGGACAGCTTCGCTGAAACGGATATCGTGTCCGGCTTCAGCTTGTTTTTCCTGAAAAGCGCGGGCTTTGTCCGCAATGTCTGAAGCAGTCTGCGGGGTTTCGTCTTTGGCTGGCGGCGTGACTTCCGAAAAATTAACGGCTGCCGGCAGTTGGCTGATAAGTGCCTTAAACGAAGCCAGAGCCGTATTTTCTTCGCTGAACTCCAGTTCTAAGGCACTCAAATCTTCCATAAAAGACAAAACGCTTTCTTTCATGGCGGGCAACAGTTTGCCGGCTTTGACCTGTTTTTCGCAGAACTCTTTGTTTTCTGCAGCCAGTTTGTCGCTTTTGGCTTTCAACAGTTCGGCCTTGAGCCTGGCATTTTCGGCTTCGACAGCCTTGGCTTTTTCATTATCTGCCGGTTCTTCTTGCTTAATGGTCGGAGATGTTTGTTCATTGTATTCAGCCTTTGGTTCTGTTCTAACTTCATTTATGGCATGTTCGGCAGCTGAGGAAATTTCTTCAATTGCATATTCCGGAATGACGGTGTCGGCTTCTTCTTGGCTGTATTTGCCAATCAGAAAGTTCTTCAAATTACGGAATAGACGGGAGATACCTTTGTCGTTATAAGCCAGTTCTGTTTCTGAAAACTCTAATTCAAACGCAATGTCGGCATTATCGGTTTCGGCGAAGCTAGCACTGCCAAGCCCTTTAACGGCCGGCGGCTGCGCGCCTAAAAAAGCAATATGGCGCAGCGTGAAATGTCCGGGATTGGGGTTTGTCGGAGAATTGGGAGAATAGAAAGCCGGAGAAATCTTCTTAAATGCCCCGGAATTAACCATTTCGGCAAATTCAGGATTTACTTGCGCCGGAATCGCCTTCAGCATTTTAGCTGCGGCATCATAGCACAGGCTTTTAATCCAGCCGAAAGCCGGTTTGTCATGTTTGGGATGCCCGCAGCAGATAGGGGCTTCGTGAATTTCGGAATTGTAGCTTGCGGCGATGTCTTTCAAATCGTCTTCGCTGAAGCTGATTTCCTGCCCGGAACTGTCAATGTGTTTGCCCGGACGAAAAATATTAATAAATTTCTTTGTCATATCTTAACTCCACAGGTTTGTTGCCTATGAAGCCAAGATAACTGAAGACTAAGGATTAATTAATGGGAAGTGTTCGTATAAAATATTGATTCTGTTAAATATTTTTGCTTTTATCGTTTTTAGCGATTAAAATACTTCTTATTTAAAGTCAAGCAGATTCTAAAAATAAAGATTATTCCTATATATAATATGCCGTTTATTGCCGGACTAACACCCCACTAACAGGGGGATTCAGATTTTACTAAGTAACCGGCTTTATTTTGCTAAATTGCTTTTTAAGGGGCTTTATTTATTCTTTTGAGATTTTAGACATACATTTTTGCAATAACCCATATAAAACCTATTGTTTTTTTAAGAATAATAAGCTATAATTTTAAATATAAGATAATGAGGCGTTCCGGTAGGCGGAATCAGAGCCTTGTTTTTCTTAATCCCGGCGGCTTACCCGAACCGGGATTATTTTTTATATAATAGCAAGCCTGCGCGGTATTGGTTAAAATAGGCATCTTTGGCTTTTTGGGTTTTACCGTCTTTGGGTGTGAAGCTGGTTGTGCCGCTCCAGCCGTCGTTGGTCTTGTCAAAGATTGTAAGGCAATGACTGCCGTCTTTCCCTTCCCAGATTTTGAAATAACGTTTTTTCAATACCCAAATACCGGCGGCGTTCTTTATCCATTGCAGCCAAATTTCGTCTGGATCCTTTAATCCCTGCGCAAGAAGTGCCATATAAGGGCCACGCCCGAACTTGGCGGCTTTGGTCTTTTTGCCTCGTGACATAAACAGGTCTTCATTTATCGGCATGTTGTCGCCGGCTTTATCTTCAAAAAAGCCAGTTTGTCCGGGTTTAATCCCGAATTCCCTAAGAAACGCAGCAATATAGGTACTGTCGTCTAAATCTTTGGGCAAGATGGCTTTTTTCGGTATTGGCGATGGTTTAGGCAAGGTCGGCAACTGTGTCGGCAGTTGCAGCGTATCCGGTAAACTGGAAAGTGGCGGTGGCGTGAAAGCTCTTGTACGGGCTTTGCCGACATTATAATCAAACCCCGGAGAAATGCCCTCGGGAACCATAACCGTTTCGCCGGTACGCTTATTATGATAATTTACAAATTTTGTTGACGGACGTTTGCTTAAACGGACGTTTCCACGGTCAACTTCGCTTTTCAATACCTGCTCGACCCAGCATTTACAGTTCCAGGCACAAGGCGGATAATGCGTATCCCACCAAGGGTCGTCCACAGGCAATACAATGTTATTCCACGCCTTGTGTTGCTCTCGCGACCGTTCCAGCATTGAACAACGATAGCGCAGATACGGGTGCGTTTTCTTGGTTGCCTCTATTTCTTCCCACCGTCCGGCGGAATATGCTGTGTCAATATTAGTGCGGTAAATTGTTTTTAAGCGCCGCGTGCTGCCGAGCTGAACTTCTTTAACCTCGCCGGTGAGCGGATCCTGCATATCAGCGCGCCCCCACCAGCCGCGCGCCACCAGTTTGGGCTTTAAGTTTTTTTGAAAGCTCTCGAACGTTTCGCCGGAAACAAGGGCTTTTTCAAGCTCTCCCCGGATATCCTGCAACAAATCAATGCTGGCGGCTTTGGCAACCGTGAACGCAATGGCATGTTCTTCTTTCCAAACGTCGCGCCAGTCAAAGCCCAGCGCGTAGCCTTTGCTCTTAAACCATTTTATCGCTTTTTCCGGCGGCATCGGGCCAATACTAACATTAGTCATTAGGCAAACCCGCCTTGCCTTTGATACGGGCGACAAAATCGGCTTGAGCGATAAGCTCCTGAAGTTTGCTTATGTCCATTTGTGGATAGGCTTCCGACAGGCGTTCTTCGAATTCAGCAAAAGAACTGCAGGAAGCGAGAATTTCCTCAATAGGCGCAACCAGTGGCGTCATGACCCTTTCCCAGTCTCCGGACAATTCGTCATCGGCAGTGTCAGGGGCGGCTTCGGCAAACGCTGTGGCTACAGGCGGATATGCCGGCATTTCGCGCTTTTTCCATTCGCCGCCGTATTTTTCATTGATGTATTTTTCTGACGGTTCAAACCCCATATTATATATTTTAGTGTCTTGGTCGGCAGCTCTCATCAAGTCTTCAGGCTCTTCAACACGGTGTACTAATTTTGGCGGTGTAGCACCGGGAAAGTTAAACTCGACTAGCCATTTGATAACCTCGTTAAAACTCTCGTCCAAGAGTTCGGTGTCAGACTTAACGATTAAATCTTTGACGTTTTCCTGAACTTCAGCCGTACCGACATAGGCACCGTTCTGGCTGGTTCCCTCTTGACCGAGAATCGCTTTGGCTATGATTTTATCCAGATAGCCGCAGAATTTTTCGAAATCCCCGCCGGAATTGCGAACTGCCTCGAGCAAATCAACCGTGGTACCGTCTTCAACGACAATGCTGGTTTCTTGAGAAATCGAGGCCAGCATTTGCAGCAGCTCGCGCTTTTCGTCATCAGTTGCGCCGGCACGGTAAGTGCCGCGGGCAGTCGGAACGGCAAACTTTTCAACAGCGACCGACCAGAATTTAAGGCCGTTACGTTTTAAATATACAGGCCAAAAGCAGACATGTGCCAGACCAAGCCCATACACCTCATCGTCATTGTCGCCGGAGTTCTTATAAACCCAGAACTTGCGCGCCGGCATAAGTTCCATATTGGAAAAGTCTTTTTTAAGGAAGAGCTCGCCGGTATATTTGAACTCGAATCGCTCCGGCTTTTTGACGTTTATGGCAGCAATGACAATCCGGTTGTCTTTAATTTTATAAAGGATTTCGGCGACAGAATAACCGAACCAATTACCGTACAGCATTTTTTTATATTTGTCTTTGAAACCGATATTTTTCAGGTTTTCTTCAATAAATGCGGCGATTTCAACGTCTTTTTTGTCTTCGGTGGCGGGGATGATTTCCCAGGGCGCGGCAACGGCAGCGGCAACGCGTTGTTCAATAAAGCAGGCTTTGACCTGCTCATCATACAGCAAATTGCGATAGGTCTTAAGATTACCGCCGCGTTCGAGCAGAATCTTGTCCAGCGGGCGCACGACATCGGCCAAAAGCATACGGCTTTTAAAATATTCCTGCGCGCTTGCCAGTTCGGTGCTAACCGGCGGCTGTGCGGTCTGTTTGTTTTCACGGTTGTTTTTAGACTTTTTCATTCTCAAATCCCACTATAAGCTGTTATTCTTTTAAAGACATTGTGCAGAACTGACCTGTTTTTCTCTCCCAGAGTACTTGCAGTTGACATCCGTCCTGTGCTGGAGCCGGCATATTTAATGCAATTTGACCAGAGGATTTCCAGACAATCAACACCGTCATCATGGTCAACCACCGGCCAATGCCGCATTTGTTGGATAAGCACCGTTAATATGGATAAGAAGCGGATTGAACCGTCGGCGACATGCGGCTGCAGCGTTTGAATACGCAGGTCTTTGTCGACATTCTGGCTTATGCCGATACAATTCAGCTGCACGCCGGCCTTTTTGCCGCGTTTAATCGCCTCAGTTCTTAAAAACTCTTGATACTGGACGGTTTCAACAAACCAGAAAACGCAGTTATACTTCTTTTGATAATAAATCATGTCGTTGATAATCTTGTCGGGCAGCCGTTTCTTAATAGCAGCCTCCTGCAGATATAGCACACCGATATTGCGATCATAAAAGCCGACCAGAATTGCGGACGGGTCGCGGCGGCGGCCGAATTTGCCAAGCGAGGGGTCAACCGCACCGAAAGCCGGCAACTGCTTAGCCAGAACGTTCCAATAAGTAAAATCGGTGAATGTCGCCGCATCTCCGGAAAGCGGGTCGTTTTGATATTCGGCGTCAAAGGCCGCTGTGCCGACTTCAACCTTGATTTTCATTAAGGTCAAAAGGTCGCGTTTGTCCGGCCAGCTTAAGACTGCGCCTTTGTCCATAGCTGCTTTATGTGCCGAGTAAAATTTGTCAGCCTTTTCTTCCGGCGTTTCTTTTTCTTCGGCATCTGGCTTATTTGTTAATATTTCCTGCCATTCCTGCCAAAGCTGCTGATTTTCCGGCGGTAACATAATGGCACGGAAGATTACGCTGCGCCACAACGGATTATTAAGCGTACGGTTCAAAACTGAATCATAGTGCAGAATTGTCCCAATGTAAAAGACGTCAAGTTTTGCCCCGGCTTCGCCAAGGTTTTTAATAGCTTTGTTGAGCCAGCTCTCCAGATTGTCGCGGTTGGTGGGGTTCTTAACCGCCTCATCGTTTTCCATGTCATCCAGAATAACCATGTCTGGACGATAGGCGCCGTGTTTTAAACCGCGCACGCCTTGACGGGCACCGCGGGCATGGACTTTAATATTATTCTTAGAAACAAAAATGCCGACTTTCCACGTTGTCGTGCGGCCAAAGGCCTCTGGGAAATCACTTTTGAGCCGCTGGTTGAATTCAAGCTCAACCTTAATTGATTCAATAATAACAGAAGCGTTTTCAAAAATATCCTGAATAAACAAGATATAGTGTTTTTTGCCGTAAACAATACAATATATAAGGCCAATCATTAAATAAGTCGTCTTGGCTTCGCCGCGCGGGGCGGCGATAGCCTGGGAAATACTTTTTGATGAGCGAAGAAGCGGCAGAAACTCGCGGAAAAACCATTTATGAAACAATGACGGCTCAACCGGGCGCAGTTTGCCGGTTTTCTCGTCAACCTTGGGGCGGATATAGTGCGGAAAATATGTCCGGGCGAAAAATTCAAAATCATTTTCAGCCCGCGCCCGGCGTTCTTTAGACGCAGCGGGTGAGGCATCAAAGCCCTCGGCGATATTGTCAAGCTGCTGTTTGAGCTGCCCGGCAATATCGGCAAGGCTTTTCATAAATTCCGATTTTGAGACCTTAACCATAGTGTTTTGTCAGCTCCTCGCCGAACGGCTCCAGAATTTCGATAAAGGCTGCAGCATGATGCGGAAAGTTATCCCGGACAAAGTCGCCCAGCAGTTGGATGACATCGGTTGCAATCGACAGCTTGGACAATTCAGGGCTTGCCATGCCTGCCGATTTCATCGTCTTAGCAAAGGCATCGGCCAGCGAAGCCAAGGCATCAACCTTTTCTTTGGCGGTTAAGAGGCATTCTTTAGATTTTAAATTATCCATAATCGACTGGTGAAAAACGACATAATCGTTAATCATAGTCTTAATGAGGTCATCCCGGCCGCCGGAAGCGATAGATGCGGCAGCTTTCAACTTATCCCAATCATCACCATTTTCCAAAGCCTCAGCTTTCCAACGGCGAGCCGTGGCAATGTTTTTAACACCGGCAATTTTAGCCGCTTGTGTTAAGGGCAACAGCTTAAAAATATAATTTTTGCGGACTTCGTTACGCGCTCGGGTTCCGTAAGCCATAACAGCCTCCGTTTATTTGAATTGTGACACGATCAGACTGATAGCGGCACTAAATACGCCACTGCAGACGACAGAGTTGCGGGTCGTTTTTTTCAAAATGTCGTCTTGTTTTTGCTCCATGCGTTCAAGACGTCTGTCCAAACTGTTAAAACGTTTATCGAGCCCCATCAGCATACCTCGGACCTCGCCTAAATCTTTGTATAATTTTTCGTTACCGGTTGGCATTTTTTTCCCTTTCTTCCTGACAATCTAAACAAAGACGGCAGCCGGGGACAGCCTTCTGCCGCGCGGGTGGAATTATCTCGCCACAAATAGCACAGACCGGGCTGGAGCTTCCGACCCGGTTTATTTTCTGGCGAAAATTGGAGATTTGCTGGTTAAGAGCATTTTCAATCTCTATATCTGCGATGTCTGCAATATCACTCATGAATAAGCCCTTTTCTTTAACCAGCCATTTAAGAACTTTTTGTTTTGAGGTTTCTTTTCCGCTAATAGGCGGTAGAACCCGGCAAGTTCGGAGCGATAGGCGCAGAGAATGGCGAATTGCCATTCCGGATTGCCGCCATGATTAAGCGCATTAAGCGTTTGCTCTCCGATGTGTCCGTCTTCAACTAGCTTAAACCCCACGCAATTAAGTGCCCGTTGCAGGCAAATATGGGCTTGCTGAGCTCCCATGTTTATGGCCGCATCAAATATTTTGACCGCCAAATCTTCAATCGTGATGCGGTCATAACCGTAACGCAGCCAAAACTCGTTAAAATAAAAGTCTTCAGCATCTTTAATCGTTAGGTTTTTAATCGCATCAATTGTAGCTTCTGGATGCTTTTCCCGGTAGGTTTTAAGAGTAATGCCATATTTTGTGGCACCGCCTGAATCAGCCGGATCATTGACGAAGCCGCCCTCATGCGCCAGCGAATTATTAAAAGCTTTGCTAAAAACTGTTTTATCCATACAAAAAAACCTTATAAGCGTTGAACAAAATATAAATTTATCCATGCTTATAAGGTTAGGATGATTATCGCTAAATCTTAATGGGAATTGTTCGTATAAAATATGCGTTTTCAATGCGTTATTTATTTAAAATCATAAAAAAGATAAAAAAACAAGAGTTTTTATTTACATGAAGGCGAATAAATGTTTGAATAATAAAAATTGATTTTTTAAAAGGGCAAAGCATGAAAAGTAATTCTCAAGAGGTTTCGGCAAAAGAAAAAATATTAAATTTCTTAATAAAGCTGCCGCAGTACGTGGGGGCAATTATTAAGTTTCTATTCTTTCTAGCGGTATTTATCGGGGCTTTATTTTTACTTAAGCAATGCAGTTAAAAAATAACCGGGGTTTATTCCCCGGTTATTTTTAGACTTTCTTTTAATCTGTGAGGCGGAAATTTCTTTTTGAGGCGTTTTATATATTTTCTTCTTATTTTATTAAGAATTGCCTTTTCTTTATTGGAAATCCTGAAAATTTCTTCTAACTTTGTACCAGTTTCAGGAGTAATACTAAATTTTAAAGAATATGTTTTTTCATGAATATAGAAAATCGGTGTATGATTGTCCTGATTTAGATTACTTTCGTTAAATTTCACGGAGCATACACTAGTTTTTTTCCCTTTATCACTCATTAAAACAACATCATTAACATTAAATCCCTCTTCACCCATTTTATTCTCCTTTTTTTTCCAAAACCGCGCGGGCTTTTTCGCCATTGTCATCCATTATGGCTGGTGGCAGCCATTGGCTATGACAATGCGGCGTTCGATATTCCTGTTCTTTATAATTTTCTGTATCAGCATAGAATTTCAGAACATCTTCATAATCTTTCAGCCGTTCTTGAAATAAATCGAAACGGCTTAAATATGCCCACGAATTGCAAAAATCTTTCAGCAATAACTTGTTTGGATGATTAGCTACATCATTAAAAATAACAAATTCGCCATCAAAAAGCCCGACAAAACCATTTTGTCCCATTATGACTTCGTTCTTTTTGGGATTTTCTGTATTGTTGTGCCAAAAATTAGACATTTTTTTATCCTTAGAAAAAGCGGCGGCCGCAATGACCGCCGCCGTTTGGTTAGTTGTTAAAAAAGTTATCAAAAATATATTTTCCTACTTCCGGTGCAACGCAGTTCCTTAAAATCTGGGCTTTATTGCGGATTTGATAAGGACTTAAGTCAATTCCTATCCGGTTTTGATGCTGGGCAATATTTGCTTTTCTGATATTATCCGGGGCAAAATTTGCTTTAGGCACAATACGGTTAGACCAAAAGTAGTGTCTCTGCAGCTGAAAGGTTGGGGCAATCAGCGGTTGATAATAGGGAATAACGTTCTCGACCACCCAATCACACCGGGCATAGTGTTTTAAGAAAATTATTTCCTGCCATAACATTAAGTCGGGATAAAGCGGGGCAAATCTTATGCGCTTTCCGCGGAATCCGAAACAGTATCTTATTCTCGAATGGCTCTGACAAGGCGGTGATGCCCAGATAAAGTCAAAGTCCTGATAATGATTAAGCAAATATTCGTGCGCATCGCCGATAATTACTTCATCATTGGGATAGAGTTGTTTATATATTTCTGCAATCTTAGGGTTAAGTTCAACTGCTGTTATTTCGACCGGCTGGCCGTTAATCATTGTCGGCCAGTCTTTTCTATTGCCGCCAATTCCGGCAAACAGATTTAATATTTTGATTGTTTTTTCCTTTCATCATTAAATAAGTTCAGTTGATTTTCTTCAGCTTTCTGCCGTTCCCGCTCTTTTTTTAACGTTGCTTGAACCCAGCGGTATGTGCAGTTTGCTGATTTATGAATATCGCAGATGCGCATATTTTTAGACCTCATGTCTAATATTATACGTCTGCGCTCGGCTGCCCGATTGGTTAAAGACAACGGCACATCAATTTGATTGCCGCCGAAGTTTTCAATCAGGACTTCGAGCTCTTCGGTGCTGAATGCCTGACGCAGCTCGTGCTTTTCGTGCGGCATTTTGCTGGGGATATATATCCGGCCGCCGCGAAACTTCTCTACGAGTTTCTGCGCGAAAGCAATTGAGGTAACGTCAACAACCTCTTTCAAAAAAATTACTCTTAGGCTTTCATTCAGCATTAAACTTTCCTTTACCTGGCTATCATTTGTTTTAATATTTCAATAATTTTCTGAGCTTGAACTTCATCAAGCCATTTAACATGATCAACGCCGGTATATTTGCGGACGAAAACGTCCAATGCGGTTTTGTCTTTACTTTTAATTTTTCCAGAACGTTGCAGAACACCCCACAAGGCATATATTTTGCTAATTGAGGGCTTATTGGGCTTTTCATAGGATTTGCGTTCTTTGCGGGTTTTATCTCCAGCTTTGCGCGGTTTTTCGTCTTTCCAGCCCTTTTCTTTAAGTTTTTCAATTACCTTTTCCAGCTGCTTATCCGTGCATTTGGCGGAACTATCTTTTCCGACAGCCTGCTGGATAATGCTGCGATAGGTATCATCGTCCAAACCCAGCTGGTTTTTAGCAAGGTGAATTTTGGCAATCATAATATTACGCAGCGGTTTCATTGAACTTCTCCGAGATGCCGGTGCTCCAAAATTCCGGCGGTAAAACTTCGCCGGCAAAAACTCGTTCTGCCGGAATAACCTTTATTAAAATTTCTAGGGCTTCAGTTTCATTTTCCAAATTGCGAATCCCGAATCTTGCAAAAACTCCGTCATAAAAAGGCTCATTCGGCCCGGTAAGATGCAATTTTTTATCTTGCCAAGCATAGGGGACACCGTCCGGAAAATCGGCAACTGCGATAAACCGGTCGCCAAGAAGCTTTTTAAATTCTGCAACTTTTTCCTGCGTTATAAAGCCGATAATACTTGCGTTTGTCATTTTATAATCCTTTCAACCTGACATCATCAGCGGCAGGTGGTTAATCACTGCCGGACGACGGATAAAAACACCGCCGTTTCGTCTCGCGCGCTTATATTTCTGTTACATGGCTGCCTCCCGGGTTGTGTTGCATTTGTCAAATTCGCCTATATGTATGTGTTTACCTTGTTTATTTGGAGTTTTGGCGAAGTTATAAATCGGCAGCAATGTCTAGCGGAATGGCTTTGTAGGCGTCCGTGTTACCGATACGTTCATAGACCCTGATGTAGCCCTTTGAATAAGCGACATTCATGCTGTCCATGATAGCTTGTTTGGCGCGTTGCCATTTTTCGTCCTGAATATTCAGGCGAAGCAAACCATAGATTTTGGACGCCGACAGATTGCCTTGTTTGTCAGTCTCAAAGGCATAATTGACCAGCGTAACAAGCTTCGGGTCGGCTCCGTTACCCCATTCAAGGACACATTCTTTGAACAAGGCTTCGGCCGATTTTGCAGCTTCGTTGAAAACAATACGGTCGGCAAAGCTGCGGACAACTTTATATTTACCGTCGAAACTGTAGAGCGTTAGATTGCCTTTTTTGCCGCCCAGTTTGGCCTGATATTTTTCGGCGACAATCTCTTCCAGCTCGGAAATGTCTTGCATGGATTTGACTTTGCAGTCTTTCAGTACGGACTGGCTTTTTTTGAAACGGTCAACAATGATTTTGACGGTCTGGTCACGGAGCTGGTCTTGCGGTTTGACCATAGCCTTGGGAATTAACCGACCTTTGGCGTCGGTCATATATTCGTTTTGATTAATTTCAGTCAATTTTTACCTCCTACAAATCCAGAGCTTTGCGATATGTTTCGAGTAGGAAGTCATTTTCATCCCGCTCAGCTGCATTTTGTTTTCGCAGCTTAATAATGGTGCGCATAATTTTGTTATCAAAGCCGGCACCTTTAGCTTCCGCGAAGATATCGCGTATATCGCTTTCAATTGCGGCTTTTTCTTCGCTTAACCGTTCTATGCGTTCGATTAAACTTCTTAATCTGTCTGCGGCGATTCCGCCGACGTCTGTATCTGACATTGTTTTTCTCCTATGCTGATTTGTTGATTGTTTGGGGATTATTTCCCGGAATAATAAGATTTTCCTCAATGTTTTGGGTCATTTCACCCAACGCCATGAGATTGTAGCTGAGAGAAGCGAGCAATTTATTGATTCTCTCAACGTGCTGAAAATGGTCGCCTATCTTTTGAAGGTGAAAATCATTTTCCCCTTTGAGTTGATTAACTTTGCTTTCCAGCGTTTTAATTTTCGAGCTTAAATATCCAAGCTGATTAGGATTGTTCATCGTTATTCTCCTTAAATTGTTTCATAAATTCTTTTTTAGGGTTGTATTTGACAGGACATTTCAAGCAGAACTGATGAAGCTTAAACAACATCGGATTGCTGGTATTTGTACCCTTGCGATTGGTTTCTTCGCACTTCTGTTTACTGATTATTTTTTCAGCGAAAGGGCAGAAAATATTGTCGGTGAACGTTGTCAAAATTTTGGTCTCTAGCTTGCTGCTGTCCTTGGCTGGGTATTTTCCAGACAGGTACAAACTGACACTTGAACGCGCATAACCAATTTTTTTAGCTACGGGACTGACGGCACCTGCTTTACATACCTCTTCCCTGCAAACTTTCAGTGCTAAGCTTTCAGACATGACAGCACCTCACCGTTATTGGGGTTAAATATTTCATTTTCCCGCCGCCTAAAAATCGGCGCAAGATATCCAGGGTCTTTAACAAGAGCGTAACGTTTAAAACCATTAGAGGTTAATGCATAGCCTGGCTCCCGGCTTTTTAATTCCATAAGAAAACCTGCTCTTGTTAGGGCTCTGAGGTAGATATGGAGCTGATTAATGGCTTGTTTTTCGTTGCCATCTTTTGCCAACATCAAAATATCGTTGACCGTGAATTTCTGCTTAATACGAATAGCTTTCCAAGCTCTACTGCGAAAGTTGTCTTTTTCCTCTATCGGCCATTGGTAGCCTTTTTCCGGACCGGGATTTATAATCAGCGGTTGACCGCTTCTTTTTAGACTTTTTCCCTTGTCTGTAAGGCGATAAACTCCTGTAGATGAACGAGTAGCATAACCATGTTTTATTAAGTTTCCCACTGCTTGGCTGATGCTTTTGGTTGATAGTTCTAGCTTTTGGGCTAATTCTTCCAGTTTTATTGGCTTATCGCCCATTTGGTTAAATACTTTAGTCATTACTTCACAACTCATCATTAACCTCTGACATAAATCGGGTTAGAGTTGCGGCGGTCATTCATTAAAGGCAGACCAATCATAGAATCGTAAGTAACTAATTCAAGTCCCGGATTTCTCGCAGCAAAGCGGTCTATAGAGGCAATAGCTTCTTTAATTTCACGGGAATACCCATTTGTTACCTTATGAATAAAAGCGATTAACTTATCTTCAACCTGAACGTTACATAAGGTATTAACCAAAAGTCTGGTATCTTCAAGGTCAAGTTCTTTAAATTCGACATATTGTCCTATACGGCTGGCTATCTGCGGAAAACGCTTCAAACTATTGCGAATAATACCCATGCCAACCAAGATAAAAGGTATTTCCAAATAATCAGATAAATCTCGTAAGGTTTCCAAGCAGCGTGAACTTCTGGCAATATGGTCGGCTTCATCAACAACAATTGCAAAGTTTTTGCCGCTAATTGAATTTGCATTTGTAAACTGTGCCAGAAGTTCCAAAGCCTGTTTATACATTTTTTCAAACGAATACAGAGGAACGGCATTTAAAGCTGTAATAAGGTCGCGCATCATCCATTGCGGTGTCCATTCTTTTTTTGCTCGCAAATAAATGCACTCATTACGAACAGCCCACCAGTTGACGGTTGAGGTCTTTCCTAGTCCGGGTTGTCCGTCTACAATCATTAAACATGCTTCCTGAGCACCTCGGGTGCTTAAATTTGCAATTCCGGTCAGAAAATGTTTAACATTTTTAGTTTTGACAAACTCATTTTTCATTATATAATTATCCTTGTAAGAATGTTATTCTTTGGTCTGATTATTTGCGGTAATCAGGCCGTTTTTATAAGCGTTTTAACTTGGTCAACACTTATATCCTCGGCATCCAAAAGCGTTATATATTCCGGCTTTTGAATCAGGTTATTTAGATAGCTTTTATCGTTTCCGGTTAATTCTTCCGGGTGTCCTAAAAGCCAACTAATCATCGAAACATCGTCGCTGAAAACAGGACGTCCGCTTGGAGATACCTTGATTGTTTGAACTGGCTTTAGTTCTATTTCAGGCTTGGATGTTTCAGAAATGGAGGTGAATTCTTCCAATTCTGTTTGAACAGGAGCTTCAATCAGACGGTTTTTATATTCATCTTGAGCATCATCGACATGTTTTTGCAAACGTGTGATTTTACCTGTTAGACGCTTTGTATCTCGATGTTCAAAATAACTTTGCGGGAAATAGCCTACAGTTCCGCACAATGGAGCTGTACATATTTTTCGACCGAGCTTTTTCTCATTGTTATGAAGAGCAATCTCGTAAACATAAATTTCTTTTGCTTCTGCTGGGTCGTAACAAATAGCAACTTCCTGTTCATCATAGGGAGCTAGTGCAACTGAAGCATATTGATTGCTACACCAAGCTATGCGTTCACGGCGAACTTTGCGAATTTCAAAGAAGCGGTGAAGTGTTTCTGCTTCTACCTGTGTTATTCTATCTGCAACGAATCCGTTTTCGACAGCCTTATTCCAAAATTCGGTTGGGGTATAATGACGTTTTTTGTAAGTTTTGACATCAACCATAATTGGCAGGCTTGAATGTTCTTTATTATTGTACCAATCGACATGCCTTTGACAGAAAACTACAAAATCAGCCCATTTCATCAGAAGTTTTGAGCCGCCGATTTTTGCAATATCTTGACGGGTTTTCTTAAAAACAGCTTGTTTTGCCTGAGGATCCATATCGGCCCCCATATATGTCGGCAATTCTTTAGCGGCCCTGACCCAAATAGTGCGGTGTATGCGCTCACCAATACCACGAGCTTGAGAGTTATAGGCAATAGAATTCTCTTTACGAATATTCAATCGGGATAATAAACCTACAACGGAATCGTCAAAAAATTTATTATTGAAGCCCTTACCATTATCAACATACCATATTGCCGGAATGCCATGAGTTTTTATTGACATAGCCAATGCGGTATAAACTGAATTTGTACGTTCGTTTAAGTCAATAGACCAGCCGACAACTTTACGAGTGTAGACATCGACAACAGTTGTAATTTCAGGTCTGAATGGTTTGCCTGTAAGAGGGTGTTCGATTTCTGCATCAAAGGTATGGCCGTCGGCCGTATAAACGGCAGTGGGCCAAAGGTCGGAAGTATCACGGGAAACATAGGCTTTTATCTTTTTTATTTCTCTGGTGCCCATTCTTCCTTTTTCTCTGATTTGAGCCGGTAGTTTTTTTATAAAGCGTTGCACAGCGGAATAACTGGGGCATTTTTCTTCAGATATAACACCTTTGAGCAAATCTAAACATTGTTGCAAAGATTTATTCTGGGGTTGTTGCCAAAACTTTAAGAACGTATCACCCCAATCTGGCCATTCTGCTTTAGGCATTTCTTTTGCTGTAAGCGCAAGAGTGGTTCCAGCATCTTTGACAGCTTTGCGCCAATTAAAAATGGTTGCTCTGGATATTTTGACCTTATTTCCGCTGCGACCATTGGCTTTTTTTACAGCTTCAGCCATTTCTTGACGTAATGTACCATCGGAAATCATTGTCTGAAACTTTGTAATGGCAGCATTGATACCGCATATTTGTGCTAATGCATCTATTTCTGCAAGGATTACCGCCCTGGCCTCTAATGCTTCGCGCTGATAAGGCAATAACTGGTCAAATATCATCGCTTGTTTTTGGACTATTTCTTTTTTTTCGGCTTCGACAATTTCCGCGCAAGAAGTTGATTTCAGATTTAAAATATAAGTTTGTGCATCTTTAGGTAAAGAACTAAAGCAGTATTCAAAACCGCCACCTTTCCCCAATTTTGGTCGTGATTTCCAGTTTTCTCTTTTGGCTTTTGCTATTAAATGCGGTCTATATTTGGGAAGAAACGGAATTTTCATTTCTAATAATTCCGCAACAGAAAAGTATTGTTTAACCATTACATGCTCCTTTCTTTTGCTTTACAAAGAGGCTTAAATGGTTTAAGGTGGTTTGCGGAAGCATGAGGATGAAGCGGATTTCCGTTCTTATCGTAGCGATTAGGCCAAAGTTCTTTTGGATGGACATTCAAAAACTGAGCTATGACTTGTTCACCGATAAATAACGGCGCCCGAAGAGCTTTCCTGATATTTACGGAGTTGACACCAGTAAGGCGTGCTAAACCTTCCAATGTCTGTCCCCGTTTATAAATGGCGCATTTTATATCTTCAGGATGTAAAGGTTCGTTTCTCATCATTTTTCCTTATAATCAACTGGTTGCCGCCAGTTTTTTATAAAACTTATATTGTTAGTTCGTTTGTTACTAATAACAATATAAGCCGGTTTTCCGACTGTGTCAACGGAAAAACGACCGTAACAGTTGGAAATCAGACTATTTTTAGTGTAATATACTGAAAAACAACAAAACTTTTTTGTTAATTGAGGTAACATTATGACCGTAACAAAAGACAAAACAAACTGTAACGGTTTCGGTGAACGCTTAACCGAAGTGATTAGGCGCGCCCAAGTTACCAGAGAAAGCTTTGCAAAAGACCTTGGATATGGAATAACTGCCTTAAAATCTTGGATATATGAAGAAACGTCCCCAAATTTGCAAACGATTTTAAAAATCTGCGATAAATATAAGGTAAATTTAGAATGGCTCGCAACAGGAACGGGAACGATTGAAATTGGCAGCACGTTAAAACCTGACGGCTTGTCCATCAAAGTCTATGACGTTAAGCTATCAGCAGGTCTCGGTTGTTTTGCAACAGATGAAAATTTGCTCGAAACGATTGTCGTTCCTAATCAAATGGTGAATAGGTATGATTTAAACTCATATTGTGTTGGGGCGTTGATTGACGGGGTTTCTATGGAACCAAAGCTTCATGATGGCGATATAGTCATCATTGACCGGTCAGTAGAAACTTTTGAAGACGACAACGTTTATGCTTTCTTTTATGACGACCACTGCTATATCAAGCAGCTACAAAAGCTCGGAAATGAATTGAAAGTTAAAAGCTTAAACCCTGATTATGACAGCTGGATTATCCATAATACAAAGGATATTATCATTGCTGGTAAATACAAGGCGCGTTTCTCTGGTAATATTTTATAGAAAATGCACAAAGCAGTCTAAAAAAAGACGCAAAAAACCGTTATTCTTTGATAAAAGAGTCTAAAACATTAGACCGAATAAAAATCCCGGGGATAGCCCCGAAAATCAATCCTACATTGAGTTACAGGAATTCACCCTAAACAATTACGTAGTCTAAAAATGAGTGGTACCCTACACTCTGCCAATGGCATTCGCTAACTCGCTACGGTCAGTCGATTTGTAACGGCGGCTCCGCTTCGCTGCCTCTCGCTCGCCGCCTAACAAATTTTCTCCTGTCGGTGAAAAATCCTCCACCGGAGAATTTTTCTGTCTCCAGCCTGCCGGGCGCGCCAGTTTTTAGAAGTCCTTGAGTTTTCAAGGGCTTTTTTTGTTTTTATTCAAACAGCAAAGTTTATTGTTATCCTATAAAAAATAACAGCAACTGCTTCCTGAGTTGCTGTTTTGAGGACAAGAGGCTATCTGACAAAGGCAGGGCCGGCAATTATTGTTTCACGCTAATCTGCTTGCCTTATAATAAGGGTTTATATCACGGAATGCCGCAAACAGACAACCGCTGGAAAACAAAAGCCTTCGCACTCTGACGGAGACTTTTATTTTCAGGCGGATAATTTAGCGGACGATTTCCTGACACAAAGGATAATTACGGCCTTTAATGCTCAGATAATTTCCGTTATCGCTTTGAGTAAACACAACTTGAGTTGCATTATTTTCATAACGACGCCCCGAATCGGAAGCCGTACGAACCAAAACATTATTAATGCCGTTAATGTTGGCAATCATAGAATCGTCTCCCAACATTTCAGCCTTAATGACTTGATCGCCACATTTATATTCTATTTTATCTTCTACATCTACCGTATTTGCACAAGCCGCAGCAAATAACGGCAACACTAAAGCCAAATATTTTTTCATTATTATCCCCTTTCAAAAAAAATTAACAACGTCACGTTTATGAAGTAAACGCAGGCAGAGGATTATCAAGCTGATATATTGTTCTAACAGATAAAAAAACGCGCTGTATAAAGCGCGTTATAAGAAATCAGGCAACGAATAAATCTTTTATTTTATCAAAAAAGCTTTTGGCTTCAGGCTGACAGGCATCGTCTTTGCTGATTGAGCGGAATTCTTCCAACAATTCTTTCTGTCGGGCAGAAAGATTAACCGGCGTTTCAACCCTAAGCTTGACAAACAAATCGCCGCGGCGGGTTGAGCGGAGCATTGTCATTCCCTGACCTTTAACTTTTGCAACTTGGTCATTTTGTGTTCCCGCTTCAATATTCAGTTCTATTTTATCTCCGTCAATTGAAGGAATCTCTATTTTTCCGCCCAAAGCAGCGCAAGCCATTGAAATCGGAACAGAAGCATAAAGATTTCCGCCTTCCCGACTGTAGAGCTTATGCTTTTTAACCGAAATAAAAACATATAAATCGCCGTTCGGCCCGCCGCGCAACCCGGCTTCGCCTTCGCCGGTTATCCGCATGCGCGTTTCATCTTCAACGCCGGCCGGAATTTTAATCTTAAGAGTTTTTTCCTGTGCAACATATCCTTCACCGCCGCAAGTTTTGCATTTGTCTTTAATCAAGCGGCCGGTACCGCGACATTTCGGACAAGTGGTTTCAACAATAAAGAAACCGCCCTGCTGACGATGTATTTTGCCGCTGCCGTGACAATCCGGACAAATCTCGGCCGGTTTGCCGTCTTTAGTTCCATGTCCGTGACAGTCTTCACAAACTTTAGTCGTTGGAATCTTGATTTCTTTTTCAATACCGGTGAAAGCTTCATCTAAGCTGATTTCAAGGTTATAACGCAAATCGGCGCCGCGTTCCGCCGCGTTCGGGTTCGCCTGACGGCGGCCGCCCCCCATAAAATCAGAAAAAATTTCAGAAAAAACGTCTGAAAAACCGCCGGAGCCGAAATTAAATTCAAAACCGCCGAACGGATTACCGCCGGCTCCACCCATGCCGCCGGCAAAGGCCTGATGCCCGTAGCGGTCATAAGCTGCGCGCTTTTGCTCGTCTTTCAACACTTCATAAGCTTCGTTGATTTCCTTAAATTTGGTCTCGGCCTCTTTATTACCGGGATTGCGATCCGGATGATACTGCATCGCCAAACGGCGGTAAGATTTTTTTATCTCATCGGCACCTGCCGTTTTGCTCACTTCAAGCAGTTCGTAATAATCTTTTTCGGTTGTCATTGCTATTCTGTTCTGTCGTTAAAACTTTCAATTGTTTTTATTTAGGGATTTTATAGCGGCAAAGCAAGCATTTTGCAAGCAATTAATTAAAAATTAAGTATTTTTGATTAGAATTTCTCTCGAACAGAGTCTTTAGACAAAAATTAAGATTTTAAACTGTTACAAATATTTGACATCTGGTCATATTTGACAAAAACTATTGTTTTTTATCCAAAAATGGGCTATGATTAAACAAATGCAAAATCTTTTGTGGAGTGAGAGCCATGGCTGAAAACAAAATGACCGTACAAGAAGCTGTTGATTTAATCACGAATAACAAATTAGAGTTTTCAGATGAACAGCTGGCGCAAATGAATGAAGTCTTTTTTGATGACTTTACCAATAATCCCGGCAACGATGTTAAAGATGCGAGAGATATTGCCCTTGGATTGGCAGAAGAAAGAATTACAGCTCTGGCTGCGCAAGATTCATATGATGCCGCCGATTTAGACGGCATTATTGCTTTGGCCAACTCCATCAGTGCTTTTTCAAGAGAAGCAGATGCGGCAAAAGAAGTATTGGCAAAAGCCCAAAAACAAAAAGACGAACTGGCGGCTGATGGGAAGACAACAGAGAATGAAAGCTATGAAGATGTTGTTGACGCTCCCGAATTTGGAATCGGCGAAGATACGTCAAATACTGATACCCATGAAAATGCTGATGAAGCCGTAATCGACATGGAAGATATTCTGAATGAGGAAAACATTTCTGCTGATAATACCCCCAAACATTATTCACAAGAAGATATTGACGGCATTCTGAAAGCACATGAAGTTTATCTGCTGGCTCCTGATGAAGTACAGAATCATGACTTGCTTAAGGAGCTGAATCCCAACTATGAAAGCACTCACGGCGATTTATTTGTTGAAACCGTCGAAACAGCAGAAAAAGATATTGCCTCTTATGCCAACGGCGAATTGACAATTGATGCCGATGCTTATGACAGCATGAAAAAATATATTGAGACTTTCGGCAAATCTACTCAAAAAGACGAAAACGGCGAATTTATGTATACGCCGGAAGCACAGAAAGCCCTTGAACGCCTGAATGCCGAGAAAGAAAAGGTTACGGAAAGAGAAAGCGGCATGGCTATTGTTTCTGAACAAGGACTGGCCGTAAAACAGGAAAGAGGTATTGAGGCCGACAATGAAGATTTGCGCGATCGCAGTCTGAATTCTGACAAGAATCAAGCTCTTCTCGATACTGTCAAACTGGAAACGCTTCATGATTTGAAATATATCAGCGACAAAGACTATCAAACAGGTATGAAATCTCAGGAAGATGCCATTGATGTCTTAAATAGCGTTCGGGAATTAAATGCCAAAGAGCAAAGACAATATGAAGATGCGGTTGCGGAAAGGATGCTGAACAACGAAGAATTGTTCGCGATTATGCCACCAAGCTTCATGGCCAGATTATACGAACAGCGCCAGCAAGAGGTTATTGCCGAATTGCAAAATAATCCGCAGGCTGATGTTTCAAAAGAACAGCAGGATATTGCCAAACTTGAAGGCCGAATGGATAGTTTATCTTCACAATTGGCTAACGATACGGGTTTTTATTTTGGCGATTACACAAATGTCGGCGATGCTTATAACGGCTATATGGAAATGTTTGCCGTCCGAGAAAAATATATGGCTGACAATGAAAAAGCCTCTCAGCTCAAAGCAGATATTGCCAAAAACCGCAATACGCTTAATGCCATGATTACTGAATATGATCAGGAATGGAATATTCAAAATGTGACGGCAAATGATGAAAAAGCTATGAGCGAGCGCTTTGATAAATTAGAAAAAGCCCTGCCCTCTGTTGAACTTAACAATGAAGCAATGCAGCTTGCCGGCAACTTCAAATTCTTAGATAAGGAAGGTAAAGTTGAACCTCAGTTTATTGCTCCGGACGGAAAACTTTCCGAAACATACCAAGATGGTTATAAAGTGGCTCCGGACAGCAAACTCGCCAAAGCAATTATGCTGACCAAACAAAACTATATGATGCAGGATTTGACTTCCAAAGAAGAAATCACGCCGGAAGTTTTGCAAAAAGAAATCAGCGAAAGACTGCCGGAAACCTTATTTGCCCTGCATGTCGCAGATAAAACGGTTCAGGGGGCAAAGGAGAATCCGCAGCAATTTACAGACAAAAAATATCTTGCTCAATTTGTCACTCAGCTTGGCAATATTGAAAAGCCGATGACAATCAGCGATACCGGCTTTGAAGCAGGCGTTGATTCTCAAGTCGATCAAGCTGCAGCCTTTGCCGAGCGTTTGGCCGATGATAAGAAATTAGGCAAAGACAGCGCGTTAGCAGCAAAAGTTCTTAACCCAATCAGCAAAATTGATCATCGCGCTGCCGACCGCACGACGGAAAAGAAATCGAGCAAACGCGAAATCCGTATGGAAATGTTGAAACGCACACTCAAAAACGGTGCCTCGGCATTCTTGGTTTCCGGTGCGATTACGGTTGCCGGAACAGCCATGGCGGCAGATGCCAGCTTGACGGCTATGACCGGCGGTTTGAATAAAGTTGCCGGTGCCGCCATCGGTACGGCTCTGGCGGCAACCATGGTTACCAGAAATATTATCCGCTGGAGAAAAGAACGCAAAAAGAACGGACAAAAAGCCGGTTTGTTATCAATGGTGAAAGATCCCAGATTGATGACTTCCGTTGCAACAACGGCAATGGGGGCCGCGGCTCTCGGTTTTGCCGTTTCCGGAAACCCCGGAACGGCCGCAGCCTTAGGTTACGGGTCTATGGCTGTCGGCATCGGCTCCGGTATTGTTTTCAATGCCAAAGATTCTGTAAAAGCAGGCTTAAGCGGCTGGGAAGCTGCCGGTTGGGCCGCTTTACAGGCAGGCGTTACTGTTGGCGCCGGTTTCGGCGGGCGTGCCGCTGCCAATGCCGGTATTGACTGGTATAATGCTCATAATAAAGACAGCAATCTGTTCCAACATCAGGAGAAAATCGGTTCCCATATGGAAAAAGACGGCACGGAAACCGTTATTGACTATCCGAAATTGGAACAAAACGCTGAAAAATTCTTGGAAAATAACTGGTATAAAGATCATCCCGAATTATTACAATCACGTATTGAAGCTTTGCAGGCTGCCGGATTTGAAAATCCGCACCATGCTCTTCTGGCTGCTCATGATGCCGGTATGATTGCTCCGGACAATATGCAAATGTATGGCGGTTCAACAAGCCATGGCAACCATACCGTCTTTACAAAATATTGGGCACAAGAAGCAAATGTTTCTTTTGATGATGTCCAGTCCATGAAGAATTTGTTTAACAATGACGGAACCGTCAATACGGCGGCAGCAGAGGCTTATAAGAATTTGGCACCGCATATCGGCGAAGACAACTTCGTTACCCGCATGGATCCGCGACCGGTTATTCGCGAACTCTATGGCGACAGAGAATCAACTTACGACCATGACGGCAAATTGCCAATAAAGGAAATTGATAAATTCAAAGAAGTTGACGATTATGGTATGGTCAAAAACGACAACTCAGGATTAGGTCTGGGCATGGTCGGAATCTTAACGCATCCGGTTAAAGCCGCTAAAAAGCTGAAAAACAGAATCGGCAGCTTTATGGATAAGATTATTCATAAAGAAAAACCGATACCTGCGCCGATACCGACTCCAGTTCCGCCGGCACCAAAACCCGAGCCGAAACCTGAACCGAACCCCACTCCGAAACCGGAAATTACCGACGACAAGTTAATGCTTGATGAATACAAAATTGTTTACGGTATTGCTCCGAATACGGAAGAAGGCAAAAACGAAGCTTGGAAAAACTATTGCCAGCGTGTTGAAGAAGAACGCAAAACAACCGCTCCTGAAATGTCAACCAATGAATTCCTGCTTGCCCGCAGAAAGAGACTTGACGATTTGATTGTGTCTTCGGTTCCCGGCGAGACGCAGGTTAATGCCGACGGCAAACCAACTCGCAAGGATTATATGCTCAAACAGGCCAAAGATGACCGCGGACATGCCGGCGTTGTTATGGAAGCCCGTCAAAATCTGATGCAGAGCAACCTGACAAAAGATAACTTCAGAAACAAAATTACGTTGAGCCATTTTACCAAGTTCATCGGGCATTTTGTAAAGAAAGACGAAGTGGTTGCCGATGGTTCGCGTGACATTTCTCTCAATCCGCAGCTGAAAGACAAATACAAAGGCGGAAAGAGCAAAGTTGCCGTTGTTGATTTGAACCAATATCTTGTTGACGGCAAACCCTTGGATGAAGCCAAACAAAAAGTCAGCGGACAAGATGCCCGCATGGCAATGGCCGAAGTCAAAAAGAATGCCGAAAGAGCAGGTTCTTCACGGGAGTAATATATGAACGAAAAGGGTATTGAAACGCTGCAAAAAGAGGCTGCCGATTTTAAAATCGGCAGCCTGATTGGCAGATCCTGGTCTGAAATTAACGACATTATCACTCAACATAAAGATAACGGCCTTATTCTTGAAAAATTACATAAAAGCCAAAAATTTCAAAAATATTGCAAAGATCAGGCTGACCGCTTTATTCGCAGACAAATTGCCTTAACGCAAAAAGATTTTGAAGCGGTCAAACTGTTATGGTTATACGGAAATCTGGAATTGGACGAGATTTTAATCATTAAGGACCGTATTAATGATGACGACTATATCCGTTCCGACCGGTTTCGCAATTTTGACAAAGATAAAACCATGCGCCTTTTTGCGAAAAATATTCCCGACATTGCAGAAGAGTTGGAAATGCCCGGCCATTTGGCCCCAAAAATCAGAACCGAACAGCGCCAACGGCTGGCAGACTATGTCCGTTTTATGGAAAGCGGACGCAAAAGCAGAGAATTGATAGAAAAGGGCGACTGGAAAGCTTTATCCGAAGCATTTGAACACTTCCCCCGCATGAAAACAGAGGCTATTATCGAATTGTATAAAACGGCGGAAGAAAAGAATCCCGACAGCGAACGCCTGCATATGATGTCCCGCATTTTTATATATCGCCTCTATGATATTGATGACGGAAAATGGGAGTTAAAAAACTCAAGAGAATTGGATGCGCTTGAAAGCTTTATCAAAGAAAGTTATGACACGCCGGAAACTGACGATTTGGCGGCTCGCATCCTTGGCAAAATTTCTGCGGCAAGAGAAATGCTGAATAACAAATTTAAGAAAAAAGGCCCGCCGCTGATTATTGACGAAGAAATCGCGCAAGAAGATACCGTTCAGGAGAAACGCTCTGAAAAGCAAGAAGACAAACAAGAAACTGAAAACGGCAACGATGAACAGGAAGTTTCTCCTAAAAAAGATGATATTAAGAAAGAAATTCCCGAAGTAAAGACCTCCTCTGAATCAACGAAAAAAACAACAGAGGAAAAAAAGCAAGAATCTGCTTCAGCAAAAAATGAAGAAGAAAAAGGCTGGCAAAAAGAAACTTTTGACAATTGGAAAACTTGGGCCAAAGATAATCATAAATGGATTAAATCTTATGAACCGGAAACGGCACCCCAAGATTTAGCCTTCAAAATTTATCCGAACCGCGAAGAAGCTGACAAAGGCAATTATGAGGCGGATATTCACTACAAAGAATCTAACCACATGGTTGTCAAAGGCAAACCAAGCAATGAAGTTTTTGACGGGATTGTTGCCATGGCCAAAAAGAACGGCAACCAAATTACGTTCGGCAATATCAAAAGTGACGAATTTAAGGCACGTTTGTTGTTGGCCTGTTTGAAAGACAGCGAGATTGAAATAATAAACGCGCCTAAAATCGAAGATTTGCAAAATATTCCCGAAGATTTGAAAGAGGCTTTGAATAACCCGGCTAAGCAGAAAACATGTGGGCGCAAAGAAAAACCTGAAAGGCAGGCTAAGGATAAGGACACTCCTAAAGATGCCGATAAATCCCATTCGGAACGCAGAGGCGACAACAAAGAACGCAGGCTGTTTAACAAAGGTCGGCGCAATGGAGAAAATCGTCCTCGCAGAGAATTTACCGAAGAGGAGAAAAAAGCCTATCGCGAACGCAAACTGCGCGAAGCCGCATTACACAGTCATTGATATAAGTTCTATATTCAATAAAAGAAAGCCTCCGCAAAGAGGCTTTCTTTTTAGTTTGTTCAGTAACACCCAACTTATTGTTATTTACAGCGGTATCTAAACTCAGAAAGCTTCCTCAATCGGGAAGCTTCCTTCGTTAAGATTTACGCTGGGTCCACTTAGGAATCTAAGCTTGCTTCGGTTGCTGTCGCTTCCCTCGCTCGCTAAGATTTTCTAAGAGTTTCAGTAAATAAATAACAAATCGTTGTTATTTACAGCGGTATCTAAACTCAGAAAGCTTCCTCAATCGGGAAGCTTCCTTCGTTAAGATTTACGCTGGGTCCACTTAGGAATCTAAGCTTGCTTCGGTTGCTGTCGCTTCCCTCGCTCGCTAAGATTTTCTAAGAGTTTCAGTAAATAAATAACAAATCGTTGTTATTTATTTACTTTACTTCTTCGAAATCAGCGTCAACAACTTTTTCGTCCTGAGGCTGTTCGGCAGAAGCACCCGCACCCATATCAGGACCTGCGGCACCGGCAGCACCCTGAGAAGCGTCTGCCTGTTTATACATTGCTTCACCAAGCTTCAAAGAAGCCTGCATCAAACTTTCTGTCTTGGCTTTGATATTATCCAAGTCCTCACCTTCCAAAGCAGATTTCAAAGTTTTGATTTCTTCTTCAATCTTGCTCTTTTCAGCGGCAGAAATTTTATCGCCATGTTCTTTCAAAGTCTTTTCTGTGCTCAGAACTAAAGCTTCGCCTTGGTTCTTGGCTTCAACCAATTCTTTGCGTTTTTTATCGGCTTCGGCATTGGCTTCGGCGTCTTTTACCATTTTTTCAATATCGGCATCAGACAAACCGCCGCTGGCCTGAATGCGGATAGCCTGTTCTTTGTTAGTGGCTTTATCTTTGGCAGAAACGTTAACAATACCGTTGGCATCAATATCAAAAGTAACTTCAATTTGCGGCATACCGCGCGGTGCCGGCGGAATACCGACCAAATCAAACTGGCCTAAGAGTTTGTTATCAGCCGCCATTTCGCGTTCGCCTTGGAAAACGCGGATTGTTACGGCTGTCTGGCCATCATCAGCTGTAGAGAATACCTGAGATTTACGGGTCGGAATCGTTGTGTTTCTGTCAATCAAACGAGTGAAGACGCCGCCCAAAGTTTCAATACCCAAAGACAACGGTGTAACGTCAAGCAACAAGACGTCTTTAACATCGCCCATCAAAACACCGCCCTGAATGGCTGCGCCAACAGCAACAACTTCATCAGGGTTAACGCCTTTATGCGGTTCTTTGCCAAAAATTTCTTTAACTTTTTCCTGAACTTTCGGCATACGGGTCATACCGCCGACCAAAATGACTTCGCTGATTTCATTAGCTTTCAAACCGGCGTCAGCCAAAGCTTTTTTGCAAGGTTCAACGGTTTTTTCAATCAAATCGGCAACCAAGTCTTCCAATTTTGCGCGGCTTAATTTGATGTTCAGGTGTTTCGGTCCGGTTGCATCAGCAGTAATAAACGGCAGGTTGATTTCTGTCTGAGTGGTTGAAGACAGTTCAATTTTGGCCTTTTCGGCAGCTTCTTTCAAACGCTGCAAAGCTAAACGATCATTTTTCAAATCAATGCCGGACTCTTTTTTGAATTCTTCAACCAGATAATCCAAAATACGGCGGTCAAAGTCTTCACCACCAAGGAAAGTATCGCCGTTGGTTGATTTTACTTCAAATACGCCGTCGCCGATTTCCAAAATAGAAATATCGAAAGTACCGCCACCCAGGTCATATACGGCAATCGTACCGGCGGCTTTTTTATCCATACCGTAAGCCAAAGCGGCAGCCGTCGGCTCGTTAATGATACGCAGAACATCTAAACCGGCAATTTTACCGGCATCTTTAGTTGCTTGACGCTGAGAGTCATTAAAATAGGCCGGAACGGTAATAACGGCTTTTTCAATCTTTTCACCCAGATAACTCTCGGCATATTCTTTAATTTTTTGCAAAACGATTGCCGAAATCTGAGAAGGAGCATATTTCTGGCCTTTGACTTCAACCCAAGCATCACCATTATCACCTTGAATAATGTGATAAGGAACAATATTTTTGTCTTTGTTGACTTCCGGAGAATCAAAACGACGACCAATCAAACGTTTGATGGCAAACAATGTGTTTTCCGGGTTGGTGACGGACTGGCGTTTAGCCGGGAAACCGACCAGACGTTCGGTATCGGTAAAAGCAACCATTGAAGGGGTTGTTCTTGCACCTTCGCTGTTTTCCAAAACTTTGGCTTCTCCGCCTTCCATAACAGAAAAGCAAGAGTTGGTTGTTCCAAGGTCAATACCAATAACTTTATTGCTCATGTTTTTATTCCTTTTACATAAAACTGATGTTTAAAATCTTTCTATCAGTCTATATAGGGAGGCAAAACAGGTGATGCAATAGCAGAATGCTAATTTTTTGATTTTTTATTACCGGATGCACTTATAAATTTTTTCAATCTCGGTATGACGTTTTTCTTTTAATATTTCGTCCGCCCGGAAATTTCATAACCGGTGTAGCCATCAACCATAGAATTGGCAAAAGCAAAATCTGTCGAATTAACCGAATGCACACGATAAAGCGTTTCGCCCTGTTCGACCCGGTCGCCGACTTTTTTCAGCAAATCCAGTCCGGCACCCGGATATTGTGCCGCACCGGCCAAGACGCCGATTTTATTAATGCGCTCGTTATCAATACTTTCAACCACGCCACTGATATTGGAAACAATGTCGCGGGTCAGGTGTCCGAGCTGCGGCTGCGGTGCTTTGCCCTGAGCATGAATAATTTTATTAATAGCTTCCAAGGCGCGGCCGGAAGTTAAAATCTCTTTGGCGACATGATACCCCTGCCCGCCTCTGAGCTTGGGATCAAATTCCAAAATGCGCCCTGCTAAAAACAGCGATTTTTCACGCAAATCCTGCGGCGCGTCTTCTTTATTGCGCAAAACTTTCATCACGTCGCGGGCCTCCAAAACTGCTCCCACGCCATTGCCAATCGGCTCGCTTCCGTCAGTAATGACCGCGTCGATTTCAATTGAGAGCATATCGCCGACATATTCTATCAGCTTGCGCAAGCGCATAGCTTCTCCGGTACGCTTGATACGCGAATTGGGACCGACAGGAATATCCAGCACCAAATGGGTCACGCCTGCAGCCAGCTTAATCGCAAGAACAGATGCTGCAATGTGGTGCAGCTGGGTCAATCCGATATGACGTTCTACAGCGGAAACCAATTTATTTGCCGAAGCAATCGACAAGCTTTCATAACTGACAATTGCGCCGCGGTTTTCTTTGATGATCCGCCTCATGTCCGCTTCATCCAAATCCACATTTGCCAAAACAGCCATGGTATCGGCCACGCCGGCGCAAGATGTTAACGAACGGGAAGCCGTTTTCGGCATCGGCAAGCCATAAGCCGCAACAATTGCCGTGATGATAATATCAGTTTTATTTCCGGGAACACCGCCTAAGCAATGGTGGTCAACAACGATGCTTTCATTATCCCAATGCATTGTGTTTTCACCGACCAGAGCCTCGGTAAACGCCAAGACTTCCGGCGCGGTCATAAATGAGCCGGAGGCTACCAGAAATGAGGCGATATCCATATTTGAATAGCGTTTGGAAGCAATATCATTGACAATAGCACTGTATTCGCCCGAACTTAAAATATTACCGGCTATTTTACGTTTGATTGAAGCCAAACTCGGCGGCGGAGATGATAACGTGATAGTGATATTTGCGCCTTCCGGCAAATTCAGCATTTCAAAAGCTTCAGTATTTAAGGCCAGTTCCGTCGGCTTAACCAAACGCTCATCGTCCACAACTTGCAAAAAAGCAAAAACGGGACGAACGCCGCCATGAATCTCTATCTTGGTTAAAGTTTGAATATCATCTACTTTATAAGCGGTGCAATCCCGATGAATATAGGCCAGATTTTCATTAAAAGACGTGATTTCCAGATGTTTTAAATTAAGCATATGCAACCTTAAGCAAATATCAGTACAGAATATGATAAATTATGTCATAAAATTATTTAATAAACAATAAACGCAAATACTGCGGATTTGATTACATTTATTGAACAGATACGGCTGTCGCATTATCAGCCGGCTCAATAAAAAACCTCCCGTTCGGGAGGCTTTAGCTTATCTGGCTGTAATTGACAGAGTATTTAATTTTGGTTTTTGATGCATTAAAATACTAATCACTTTAACCAATTCGTTTTTCATCTCATTGCGGCAAACCACAATATCAACCATGCCGTGTTCTTTCAAATATTCGGCTCTTTGGAAACCGTCCGGAAGCTTTTCGCGGATTGTTTGTTCAATCACGCGGGCTCCCGCGAATCCGATCATGCAGCCTTTTTCCGCAATATGAACATCTCCCAGCATGGCAAAAGAAGCCGAAACGCCGCCGGTGGTCGGATCTGTTAAAACAGAAATAAACGGCAGGCCTTTTTCTTTAACCATGTTAACGGCAGCAGTCGTTCTTGCCATTTGCATCAAAGAGAGCATGCCTTCCTGCATACGCGCACCGCCGGAAGCAGTAATGGTAATTAACGGGCAATTATTCTTCATAGCAACTTCGGCAGCTTTAACAATACCTTCGCCGACAGCCATTCCCATAGAACCGCCCATAAATGAAAAATCCATTGCGGCAATAACACAGGTAATACCGCCGATTTCACCTTGGGCAACTTTAATCGCGTCATCTTCTCCGGTTGATTTGCGATAGTTTTTCAGACGATCCGTATATTTTTTCGAATCCTTAAAACTCAACGGGTCTTCTTTGAGTTTAGGCAAAGCGATTTCTTTATATTCACCATTGTCAAACAACATTTCCAAACGTTTTTTGGTTGCCAGACGCAAATGATGGTCGCATTTGGTGCAGACATAATTGCTTTTTTCCAGCTCTTTGGTGAAAAGCATCTGACCGCAGTTCGGACATTTGGTCCAGAGATTATCGGCAATCTCCTTGGCAGTAATTTTTTTTACTTTCGGTCTGACAAAGTCGGTTAACCAGTTCATTTTATATCCTTTATAAGCTTAAATATTTGCAGAAAGACAAAATCAGTTTTCCTCTTTGCGCCTGAACCATGCTGCAATACGCTGTTTTAACGGTTCTTTCGGCGCGGCTGCCTTTTTTTCTTCTTTCAAAGTTGAAATATTTTCGTGCAGCCCCTCAACTTCTTTGGTCAGCTTCTGCTGCTCTTTGCTCAGTTTTTTGTTCTGCTTTTTCTGGCGGCGCAGCTGGCTGCGAACCGGCGCATAGCCCATCCAGGAATCAAACTTGCCCCAGATGAAGCCGAAAGCAACAAAAAACACTATTGCAACACTTAAGGAAACCGTCACTTCTATGTAAAAAGGCCACAGATTAAAGTTTGCAAAATCGTTATTCACAAATGCAAAAATAATAACGACAGCTAAAATAACCAACCTTATCAGCGCTTTTATGAACCCCATGAGCGGCCCCCTTTCCAAGTTTTAAGATTATTGACTTGAACTAAATTAATTATTCTTATTCAATAATTCAAACAACTGCTTGCCGGTTTTAAAGTGGGGGATGCTGCGCTCCTCAACTTTTACCTGTTCGCCGGTACGCGGATTTTTGGCGATGCGCGGCGTGCGCTTGCGAACGGAAAAAGCTCCGAAACCGCGAAACTCCACACGGTCGCCGTTAGCCAAAGAGCTGATGATTTTATCAAAAACAACAGCAACAATACGCTCAACATCCTTGACCATAAGGTGGGGATTTTTGTTTGCAATTTTTTCAATTAATTCAGATCTAGTCACTTCTACCTCTTTAATATATTTATTTTCACATTAACCTAGCGTTTTTTCTTTTATAAATCAATATCGCATTTATAAAAAAATAAAATTCTTATTTCCAAACTATCCATAAGTTTATCAATCATTGGCGATTTTATGCTCAAGCGCCAGCCGGTGCCCGCCGTCTTCCAGCTCAAAATCTTCAATCCGCTGAATCCGCTTGGATATTTTGCCGGATGAAACCTTGATTTCATTAATATCTTTGGCTGCCATATCAAAATGTCTGGACAAATTATCCACGCGCTCATCAAGCCGGCCGATATCTTCAACAAGAATACCGACTTCTTTTTGAATCACACCGGCCTGTTCACGCATTGACGCGTCTTTCAAAATAGCGCGGACCGTATTCAGCGTCGCCATCAGGGTGGTCGGAGAAACTATCCAGACTTTGGAACGATAAGATGTTTCGACCACGTCGCAGAAATTGGCATGCAGTTCGGCATAAACAGCCTCGCTCGGCAAAAACATCAATGCAGATTCAGCCGTTTCGCCGACAATAATATATTTTTCGGAAATATCTTTAATATGTTTCAAAACAGAACCGCGGAAAAACCTTTCGGCTTCGGTTTTCTCACGTTCGGACGCGGCCGCGCGCAAAGCCTGATAACTTTCCAGCGGAAATTTGGCGTCTATCACGATTGTTCCCGGCGGATTAGGCAGCTTTAAAACACAATCGGCACGTTTTTGGTTTCCCATAACCACCTGAAACTCGTAAGCCGAAGGCGGAAGAATCGACTTCACCAGATCATTAAGCTGGATTTCCCCGAAAGCGCCGCGCGCTTGTTTGTTGGACAAGACTTCCTGCAAGGAAACCACCTGTTCGGACAAAGAAGATATTTTTTGCTGAGCAACGTCAATCTTTGCCAGACGCTCCCGCAAATCATGCAAAGTTTCGGTCGTTTGAGCCGTAGATTTTTGCAAGCCGTCACCGACACTTTTGGTTACCGCCAGGAGTTTCTCATCCATAATTTTCAGAACGGCCATTTTTTGTTCGTTAACAGCCTCGGAAATCCGGTTTTGTTCCTGCCTGCTTTGCTCCGAAACCTGAGACAGGCGTCCGGCAAGTTCTGCCTGGCCGCGCAAAAGCGTTTCGCCAAACCGCTCCAAGTCTTTATTACCGCGGCGAAAAACCATATAGCAAAGATTGCCGAGCAGCAATAAAGCCGCCGCGGCAATCAAAGCCATTTCAATATAAAATCTATTTTCGATTATGCTCGTCAAAATTGCGTCCTATTTTCAAAAACTTTTCGGTTCTTTGTTTTTTTAAATCATCGCCGCTTAACGGCAGCAAATCTTTCAGATTTTTCAAAATAAAATCGCCGACACGTTCGATAATCCGCTTCGGATCACGATGCGCCCCGCCCAGAGGCTCGGGAATAACGTCATCAATGATACCGAGTTTCTTCAAATCCTGTGCAGTTAATTTCAATGCTTCGGTCGCTTCTTTTACTTTATCGGACGAACGCCACAAAATTGAAGCGCAACCCTCAGGAGAAATAACAGAATAAATAGAATGTTCCAGCATCAAAACGCGGTTAGCCGTAGCAATGGCAATCGCACCGCCGGAACCGCCTTCGCCGATAACAACGGAAATAATCGGCACTTGAACCTGCAAGCATTTTTGAATTGAAGACGCAATGGCTTCCGCCTGGCCGCGGGCCTCGGCCTCAATTCCGGGGAATGCGCCGGCAGTATCGACAAAGCAGATAACCGGCAGATTAAACTTATCGGCCAAAGACATTAAACGCTGAGCTTTGCGGTAGCCTTCAGGTTTGGCCATACCGAAATTATATTTAACACGGGTTTCCAAATCATGCCCTTTTTCCTGCCCGAGCACAACAACGGAAATATTCTTAAAACGGCCGATACCGCCAACCATGGCTTCATCATCAGCGAACAGGCGGTCGCCGCACAAAGGCGTAAAATCTTCAATCAAAGCATGCACATAGTCAAGGCAGTGCGGACGATCAGGATGGCGCGCCACTTGAGATTTTTCCCAAGGAGAAAGGTTTGAATAAGATGATTTGACTTGTCTTTCCAATTTTTGCTGCAAACGACTGATCTCCTGAGAAATATCGACATCCTGTCCCTGCGCTAAATGTTTCAAAGATTCAATTTTGGCCTCGATTTCAACGATATTCTTTTCAAAATCAAGAACCAATGTACTGTTATTATTCATTCAACTTCTCTTTAAATTGTTTAACCTGTGCCGTTGATACCACATTTTTTTTAATCTTTCGACTCTTATTTTAAGATATTGTGTAAATTTTAATTGAATTATCATGCAAATATACTACTATGAAAGCTGATTATTTGAGTTGTGCCTTGTCAAACAGACTATTGCAAAGGAGCTTAGCGTGCTTGCATTTTCATTTTTTGCCGCAATTTTTTCCAGCCTGCTTTGGCTTATTTATTCTCTGGCTTATATCGGAGACAACACCGTCGGCGTCAAATTCAGTTCTTTAGGCATGACTGATGTTTCCGTATATACGGCATTGGTTATTTTTCCGATTATCGTGATTTGGGCGGTTTTCGGCTATATTAACCAATATCTTAATTTGAGAAACATGAACAAAAACCTTTTTCAGCTTTTTAAGCAAATGAAAAAGAATCAGGATTATACGGACTTGATAGCCCGCATTATGCTCGAATCCGAGCAGCAGATTAAAGACGGATTTATCTTAAACCGCATTGACATTTTGATTGCAGATATGAACGAACTTATTGCCGAGCTTATTTCCCGCGCGTCCCTTGCTTCATTTGAGCAGATAGAAAATTTGTGGGGAAAAGTGCGCAACGGCGGAAAATGGGCTTTAGGCAAAGTCATTATCGAAGTCAGCCAAAACCAACCTAATTTTGAAATGCGCATCTTTGAAAAATCGCAGCGGGATTTGGTTCTTGCCGGAACAATCCTTGAATTTTGCGCCCGTTATCAAAATATTCTCTCGCTCTTAGAAAAGCATGATAAAGAACGCGTTTTTCTCAATGTTATCGAAACCGGCGTTTTCGGCAAAGTCTATTCTATTTTGGCCCCTTTGGCAGATGAAATCCGCCGGCACAGAGAAACCGCCCTTTCTACCGCCTGCGATGACAAGCCCGGCTTTAAAATCTCGGAAGAAAAACCGGTTTATTCCGCAGCTCCCACATCTTACAAAACGGTTGAAGACGAAAGGAAAAATCCGATATTAAGCGGCATATCCAAACTCGGCTCTTTACTAAAAAAAGAAAAAACGGCATCTCGCAGCGAGGCTGTTTCCGCGGCGGAAAGAGACCCGTTTTCCATAGCCTTGGAACGCAGTTTCGGTTCAAATGACGAACCGGAGCTTTGCGCCGTAGCCGAACCTAAATTTGAATTTTCCGAACCCGCAGACGAACAACCGCATTTTGACGAACCGAGACTGAATCCCCCCTTTGCGGAAGAAACGCCTGAAATCTTTTTGGCTGAGGACAATGAAACGCCGCGGGATGAAATCGTTATCGGCAGTTCAGAAGACGAGAATATCATTCCTCCGCTGATTATCAGCAGAGACAATGAAGAAAGCGATACTTCGTCAGCAGCTGAAAAAGAGCCGGAAGCGCTGACTGTCACATCTACGCAGAGAACCCTTAACGATCTCCGCAAAGAGTGGGAAGACATGCGCAGGGCTTCTCAGGAAAACGAGCCTGAACCCAAAGAAGAAAAAAATGAAAACTTCACCTATCCGTTCGGAGGCTGGACTGACGAAAGCAACTACAATAAATAGGTTGTCCGGCTTTTTTGCTTGTTGTTTGCTGGCGTGCCTGTTTTGCAGCAATGCCGAAGCGAAGAGTGTTGTCAGCGATACTTTGCCGCTTTACGGACAGCCTAAATATGATAAGAATTTCAAACATTTTAACTATGCTTCGCCGGATGCCGTTAAAGGCGGGCGGGTTGTTATGCCTGCCTACGGCACTTTTGACAACTTCAACCCTTTTATTTTCAAAGGGATTGCTTCCGCCGAAACGGCCGCTTTAACGCTTGATACGCTGGGAATTGTTCCCGCAGACGACTATTCTACTGTTTACCCTCTGATTGCCAAACAATTTGAACTTCCGGACGACAATTCTTTTGTCGGCTTTATTCTTGATGAAAAGGCCAAATTCCGTGACGGTTCGCCGATTTTGGCAGACGACGTGATTTTCAGTTTCAACTCGCTTATAGAAAAAGGTTCGCCCCTTTATAAAGTTTATTATGCAGACGTTGACCGCGTGGAAAAAATCAACGACCGGCATATCCGGTTTTATTTCAAAAAAGATTCTTCCAACAAAGAACTGCCGCTGATTTTATCGCAAATTGCGATTTTTTCAGCTGAAGACTGGGCAGGAAAAGATTTTGCCAAACCAAGCCTGATTCCGCCTTTGGGCAGCGGCCCCTACCGGATTGAAAAATTCGAACCCGGAAAATTTGTCGTTCTCAAGCGCAACAGAGATTACTGGGCTAAAGATTTGCCAAGCAGAAAAGGTTTTTTCAATTTTGACGAAGTGCGCTTTGACTACTATCAAGACACTACCGTCACTTTGCAGGCGCTGTTTGCCGGCAATATTGACATGCGGGAAGAATATATCGCCAAAATATGGGTAACGGGTTACGATAATGATGTTGTCAAAAGCGGCAAAGTTAAAAAGGAAAATCTTCCTCACAACCAAACCGCAATATTGCAAAATTTTGCCTTTAATATCCGGCGCCCGAAATTTCAGGACAAACGCGTCAGACAAGCTATCGGACTGGCTTTTAATTTTGAATGGGCCAATGAAAAATTGTTTTATAATCAATACCAGCGCCTGAACAGTTATTACACAAACAGCGAAATGGCTGCTTCCGGCAAACCTCAGGGAAAAGAACTCGCGTTATTGAAAGAACTTGAACCTTTGCTGCCACCGGAAGTTTTCGGAGAGGTACCGACACCGCCGGAATTTAAGCTTTATGAAGACGGCAGAAAAAACCTGCGCCGAGCGGCCAACCTGCTGAAAGAGGCCGGATACGATTTTGTTGACGGCAAAATGACTCATCTTGAAACCGGACAGCCTCTGGAATTTGAAGTTTTAAGCAATACAGCCAACGGCAATACATTCACACGGGTTATGCTGCCATTTTTAAAGAATTTGGAAAAAATCGGCATTAAAGCGACTTTTCGCAATCTGGAAGTCAATATTTTCAAAAATCGGCTTGATAATTTTGACTTTGATATGGCAATCGTTTCTTTTCCGATGAGCCAAATGCCGGGCAACGAACAAAAAGAAATGTGGGGTTCCCGATCAGCTGACATTAAAGGGAGTTTCAACCTTATCGGAATTAAAAATCCTGCGGCAGACGCTTTGCTGGATAAGATTGTCAAAGCTCAGGAAAAAGAAAGCTATATCGCTGCCCTCAGAGCTTTAGACAGGGTCTTGCGGCACGAATATTACATGATTCCGCAATGGTATTCCGCCCATAAGCGCGTAGCCTACCGCAACCGTTTTGCACATCCCCAAACAAAAGAAAAAGTCGGTTTTCAGCCGTTTAGCTGGTGGCTGAAAGATTCCCAAGGAAAACAAAAATGAGAAATTATGTTATCAAAAGGCTGCTCCTGATTCCTTTGACTTTACTCGGCATTTTGTTTGTTAATTTTTTGATTATACAATTGGCGCCGGGCGGTCCGGTTGAACAGACGTTGGCCAAATACCGCGGCATGAACGTTAACGCCACGTCGCAGATTTCCGGCTCTTCGCAAATGCATATGGACAGCAGCGGTTCTTATCAGGGAGCGCAAGGCGTTCCCGAAGATTTGGTTAAAGAGCTTGAAAAACAATTCGGTTTTGACAAACCGGCACACACCCGTTTTTTGAAAATGCTCAAAGATTACGCAGCCTTTGACTTCGGCAAAAGTTTTTATCAGGACAAAAGCGTTTTGCAGCTCATCAAAGAACGCATGCCGGTATCTGTTTCGCTCGGCTTATGGTCGACGCTTATCATCTATTTGATTGCCATTCCGCTCGGGATTAAAAAAGCCGTAACCGACGGCAGCAATTTTGATATCTGGAGTTCTTTTGCCGTTATTATCGGTTCGGCAATTCCGGTGTTTTTATTCGCTGTTTTTCTGATTGTTTTTTTTGCCGGAGGAACTTACCTGCAATGGTTTCCGCTCAGAGGGTTGACTTCAGACAATTGGGAAGAACTGTCTTTCGGCGCAAAAATCCTTGATTATTTCCGGCATATTACCCTGCCGGTAACGGCTATGGTTATCGGCGGTTTTGCTTCTCTTACCATGCTGACGAAGAACTCGTTTCTTGACGAAATCAACAAGCAATATGTTTTGACGGCAAAAGCCAAAGGGCTGAGCCAAAACCAAATCTTATACGGGCATGTTTTCCGCAATGCCATGTTGATTGTGATTGCCGGTTTTCCATCTATGCTGATTAAAATGCTGTTTACCGGCGCCTTGCTGATTGAAGTTATTTTCTCTTTGAACGGAATCGGCCTGCTCGGTTATGAAGCAATCATGACCCGCGATTATCCCGTTATTTTCGGCACGCTTTATATTTTCGCCCTGCTCGGTTTAATCCTCAAGCTTGTCAGCGACATAACCTATTCTCTGATTGACCCCAGAATTAACTTTGAACGTTTATAGTTCTGATTTTAATTCTTCAAGCAAATTATCGCAGGCGGCGGAAATCATTTGGTAAACGTTTTCAAAACCGTGGTCGCCATAATACGGATCCGGCACGTTTTCACCAAAAGCCGGCGCATATTCCAACAATTTTTTGACAACAGCATGACCATATCGTTCATCGCCATACGGCCGCTTTTGTTCAATATTCCAAATATTTTGCGAATCCATCGCGAGGATTAAGTCAAATTCGGCAAAATCATCGGCTTTGAGCGGACGAGAACGCAAGCAACGCAAATCAAGCCCATGATTTAAAGCACATTCAACGCTTCTGGCATCCGGTTCATCGCCCTGATGATAGCTTGACGTGCCGGCAGAATCGACAAAGATTAAGCTTTGCAGCCCAGCCTCATTGACAATTTTTTGCATATACCCTTCTGCCGTCGGGGAACGACAGATGTTCCCCGTGCAGACAAACAGAACCTTAAACATTATTTTCCTAAGCAGCCATGCGTTTCTTTGGCAAAATGAACATAACGCTTATAGTATTCTTCCAAAGATTTTTGAACATGATAGTTAACGGTTCCGCGCGAATATTTGCCATGTTTGTCAGCTGTGCCGGCTTTTTTGCCGGTCAGAATTTCAATACCGTCATCAACATGGTCAATGGCATAAATTGCAAATTTGCCTTCATCCACGGCGTTCAAAATATCTTCGCGCAGCATCAAATCCTTCACATTGGTTCTCGGGATGATAACGCCTTGCGTACCGGTTAAACCGCGATGTTTGCAAACATCAAAGAAGCCTTCGATTTTTTCATTGACGCCGCCGATCGGCTGAATTTCGCCAAACTGGTTGATCGAACCGGTTACGGCAATGCTTTGCTTAATCGGAATACCGGTCAGAGCGGAAATCAGACAGTAATATTCCGTTGAAGAAGCGCTGTCACCGTCAACGCCGCCGTAAGATTGTTCAAATACTATAGACGCTGACAAAGACAACGGCGAAAATTTGGCAAAACGGTTGGCTATCAGGCTTTGCAAAATCAAAATACCTTTGGTATGAATCGGGCCGGAAAGTTCTATTTCGCGCTCAATATCCAAAAACTCGCCTTTACCCATACGCACCTGCGTGGTAATGCGCGACGGTTTGCCGAAGCTGTTGCGCGAGAAATTATAAACGACAAGGCCGTTAATCTGTCCGACGCGCTCGCCTTCCACGTCCATTAAAATCGTTCCCTCGTCAATCTGCTCCAACATCATCTGTTTGACGCGGTCAGAGCGGTAAATCTGGGCATCAATCGCTTGTTCGATATGATTTTTGCCGATTTGGTTTGAATGAGATTTGCGCGCCCAATAATCAGCCTCACGCAGCAAGTCGCCGATTGAAGCGATATGCGCCGTCAGTTTGCGGGAATCTTCCGCCAGACGGGAAGAATATTCTATCACTTTGGCAACCGCCTGACGATTCAGCGAACGCAGTTTCTTCTTCTTTGACAATGAGCCGATTAATTTGGCATATTCGATTTCGTTTTCATGGGTTCTGTCCATTATGACGCCGAAATCGGCTTCAACCTTAAAGAAATCTGCAAAATCGGGATCACGTTCGGACAGCAGTTCATAAAGTTCGGCATCGCCGGTCATAATAACTTTCACGTCCAAAGGAATCGGTTCGGGATCCAAAGAAATCGTCGTAAAGCTGGTTTCGTCGCTCGGAGCTTCGATTTTAATTAATTTTGAAGCAATTGCCCGTTTCAAAGAATCCCAAGCAAAAGGCTGCAAAAGCAGTTTACGGGCGTCAATCAATAAAAAGCCGCCGTTGGCCCGGTGCAATGCGCCGGACTTAATTAAGGTAAAGTCCGTCAACAAAGCGCCGTATTGCTGGACGCGTTCAACCCTGCCGACCAGATTGCCTTGGGTCGGATGATCAAGATGAACTATCGGCGCACCGGAATCAGGGTCATTTTTAACAACAACATTGACTTTGAATTTGGCAAATTTGTCTTCTTCGGGCTTGTTCATTTTTGAAAAGAGCATGCTCAAAGCGTCTTCATTTGCCTCTCCGCACTGGGTTTCAGGTGCCGGCATAAACTCTTCAACATTTTCTATGATGTATTTTTGAACGTTTTTCAAAAACTCAGAAGCCTGCTTATGCCCTTTATATCTGTTGCGCAATTCATCTACCGGCTTTTTGATAGAATTTTTGATAAATTTTTCGCGCATTGCGTTTGTTTCTTTGCGCTGTTTTTCTTCCCATTGCGGCAAGTCCTGCGCGGAATCCTCAATTTCGGCCTGCATGGCGTTCAAATCGTCAATCAAGGATTTCTTTTCGTCTTCCGGCAACTCATCAAAAGCTTCGGGGCTTAAAACTTCGCCGTTTTTAACGGGAGCCACAACCAAACCGACCGGCATATGAAGCAACGACACGCTTTTGCCTTTGGCTTTTTTCTGAAGAATTTTAATGTATTCTTCTTTTTTTTGTTTGTATTTTTCCCGAATTATGCTCAAAGCGGCTTTGTATTCGTCGCTGTCTAAAATAGTGGGGATTGTCGTTGACAAATCTTCAATCAGCTTATCGACTTCTTTGGCAAATTCAGCGGCTGTACCGGCAGTAAAATTAATGGCTATCGGCTTATGAGGCTCATCAAAATTATATACATAGACCCAGTCGTCCGGCGTGGGGCGGTTTTGTGCTTCCTGCTTTAAAACCCTTTTAACCAGACTGGTTTTTCCGGTTCCTTCAGGACCTAAGCAAAACAGGTTATAACCTTTAGATTTGATATTAATACCTATTTCAACAGCGCTTAATGCCCGATCCTGCCCGAGTGCAGACAGACGTTCTTCCAATTCTGCCGTGGTTGAAAAATCAAAGCTTTTCGGGTCGCAACGGGTATAAAGTTGTTCTGATTTAAGTTTTGTAATAGCCATTATAAAAAATCCCTATACATGTAAGGTTGGTACTGTTATTATCGCTGATTATATAATCTTAAAAACTAACATAGCGTAAAGATTTGATGAAATATTTTGAATATATCGCATTCGCCCTTTTCTTTTTGGCGGCACCGGTTTTGCTTTTTTACTTTTACCGCAGGCTTAAAACTTATCATTTTTACCGCCTTGCCCGCAAAGCCCTTTCAAAAAAATTTTCGGCAGGATGCGCCGAAAGTTATCTGCCGACTTACTATCTGAGACGCATTGTTTCCCTTCTTATTCAGAACAATGCCAAACACCAGTTGGTTTATTTATGCGCCGGAAGAATTAATCCCGCCGCCCGCAGGCTTGAAGAACAAAAAGAAATCTTTTTAAGCCATATCCTGCGGGCTGTAAAAGGCCAGACAAGCTATCGCGCCGATTTTGAAAAATATATAAAAGCAAATCCGAATGACAATGCGGCTTTAACAGAATTGGGAATCCTTTATTTTCTGGCCGGAGAAAAAGAAAAAGCCCAACTATGCCTGAATAATATTTCCGGACGGCAAAAAAAATATGCTTCTGCCCGACAAAAGTACTTGCAGGCATATCTGGATACGGATGACGGAGATATGCTCAGAGCCTCGCAAAATGCCTCGCTGGCGGCTAAATATTTTCATAAACTCGGCGCGGAATATGAAGAAGGGCAAAGTTATCTTTTGCTGGGAATTATTTATCGCGTTGCCATTATCTCCGATGTTTCGCAAATGATGTTTGAAACTGCCTTACAAATTTTCTCAGCGGCGAAATGCCCAGTCGAAACAGCAAACGCATACGGAAATTTAGGAATGCTCATGGCTATTCAGCAACGTTTTGAAGAAGCTGACGACTATTATCAAAAAGCCGAGAAAATTATGCTTGATAACGGCTGTTCTCTCGGCTTTGCCGTTATCTGCAACCAGCAAAGCCTGCTTCAACTGATGCAGAATAACAATGAAAAAGCGGAAGAACTGGCCTTGAAAGCCCTAAAAATCCATAAACAAAACTCAAACAACACCGGTATTGCTTTCAGCAAAGAAATTATCGGCAGCAGCGCATTTAACCGGAAAGACTATCAAAAAGCGATGCAAATGGCCTTTGAAGCCAAAAATCAGTACAAAGAACATGGCAATCTTTCCGCCTGCCTGGAAAATATGTATTTGATAGCACTGTCTTTGTTTAGCCAAGAAAAGGACAAAGAAGCAGAAAAGACTTTGAGGGAAATTATAAAAACTGCGCAAGAGCAAAGCAACAGCTTCCATGTTGCCAATGCTTACAGCCTTTTAGGCTTAATATACCTTAAACAAAACGATTTGCGGCGGGCTAAAGGCCTTTTCCAGCAATCTTTGGATATGGAACAGATTAATAACCGGCTGGGAGGCATTGCCACGGATTATGCGAATATCGGTTTAATCGAGTTCAGAAAAGGCAATTTAGAACAGGCTAAAAAGACCCTGAAAACGGCATTGGATTACGCAGAAGCCAATCAGGAAGAAGAATTAATCAGATTACTAAAAAATCAATTGGAACTGTTTTCAAAAAACTAATTTAATGTCAAAGCTTTTGCTTTCCGGCATGAACTTTAAGCGGCGGACGGCAATATTGTCAAACCCCAATACATTTATTGACGGAACAACAAAAAATTTGAAATAATCTTTGCCATTGGTAAAAAGCACGCGGTTTTTAACCTGTAAACCGGTTTCGGACAAGAAATTACGATACAGCGGCGCCCAGGCAGGAAGCTGAAAATCTCCGACGATAACAACAGGCTCATCTTGTCTTTTTACAAACTGCTCCAAATTGGCAAAAGCCGTCGGCAATTCTTTTTTGGAAATTTTAGAGAAATCCAAATTAACCAGCGTAATCACCTGATCATATTTTTCAAAACTCATAAAAGAGGCTTCCGCATGCGGACTGAGGGCTATTTTTCCTTTGCGCCGCAACAGAACTTCTTTGGCATTCAGAATATTCTCATAATTCTGCCCGCCTTTTTTGTACACAACATTAAAAGCCAGCGTACTGTCTGACGTATCATTAAAAAACAAACGGGCGGTTTTTGCCAGAGAGCCGTAATTAAACATTAACAGCAATGCGGCCAAAACCGAATAAACGATTTTTCCGTGCCAAAGAGTGTAAAGCAACAAAAAGATATTAAACAGATAAAAATGAAACTGCCAGCGCCGCAAAAATGCCGTAAAAAAATTATCCTGCCCGGCCAAAAGGAGTATAGAATATATTATGGCAACAACACTTAAAGAAACTACCATAAATAAATTTTCGCGCGCATGCTTTTTTCTTTGACTAAAGTAACCCATTTTTAAACTATTATATCTTATTGTCTTTTTGCGGATGTGCCGCTATAATATTTGGCGACCAATGCATTTTAGACAGATAAAAACAATTTGTAAATGGTGTTCAACAAAAATATGCTGGAGCAAGTGATAACTATATTTTCCTCCGAGAACTTTATGAGTTCCGTTGCCGGAAACATTGATGTTTTGGCCGGGCTTTTTAACAAATACCTCTCGGGAGCGGGCAATGTCCGCATGGCATCAACAATTTTGATGCTGCTTGCTTTTGTCATGTTTTTATTTCTTATCATCGTTTTATATGTCAAATCAATCATCGCTTTCTTAAAAACAGAAACGGCTTCTTCTTCCAAAGCTCAGACAAACGAAGATTTTGACGAGCCAGATGATGACGATGACGGCATTTATAACGAAAGAGAACTTGAAAAAGAGTTGGAGCGAGAATTAGAACGGGATTTGGAACAGTCGCGACTGGAAAAAGAAAGCCATGAGCTGCAACAACGCCAACTGATTGACCGCCAACGAGAGTTAGAGCGCCAAGAACAACGCCGCAAAGAAAACGAAGAAGAGAAGAAAGAGGAAAAACAGCGCGGAGAAGCCGCTTCCGCCAAAAAGAATTTTCAGCTTGATTTGGACTGGAAAAAAGGCAAAATACCGGAATTGGAGCAAACTGCTCAGGCAATCCTTTCGGAAGAAACGCTCAGCTATCAGCAAAGCAGCAGGGCATTGCCCGAACTGTTGGGCTTGATTATTGACATGCTGGGACGCGGCGTTGACGACTTGAAAATTGCCCAAACGATTATGTATCGCAATCAGGGGCGCAGTTCCGAAGATGAAATAATGCAGACAATCTCTGCCATTAAAGACTTTATCGCTCTGGCTGTAAACGGAAAATTTGCCTCTGTCCGCCGCGGCAAACAACTGCCGGACGAAGCTACGGCTCTCTACCATTTGGCCGAAGGCGACACGACTTTTTCTCTGGCTATGCTGGAAGCGCTTATGGACAGCAATATTGAGCGGACAACAACCATGACATCCGGCCCAAAAAGAGATGAAGTTTTTATTGAAACCTCTAATCAGGCCTGCACATTCGGCACATTATCGGCCATTTCCGACGTCCATTTGGCTACCGGAGCCTTTGAACTCGCTATCGAATTGGCACCTAAAAATGTCAACGCATGGACCAGAGCCGGAGATATGTATGCCAAGGCAGGATCTCATAACCAAGCAATGAAAGCATATCAAAACGTTCTGGATATGGCTGACGAAGAAATCAACATTGCCCAGATTGCCAATGCCAATAAAATGCTGTCGCAATATTATTACGAGCAAGGCAACAATTTGAAAGCGGCCAAGCTGTACAACAGCAGCAAGCAATATTACGACACCCTCGGCATTAACCGCCGCCTTGACCGTCAAGAGCTCGAAATTATCGAAATTATTGAATCCCGCCAGCACGATGAATTGGGCGACACGATCAATAAAATTCTCAGTTCACGAGAAATGCAATACAGTTACGCCTAGCCGGCAACAGCCGGCGGCGCATAATCAGACGGACTAACTGTTTGCGCTGCTCACACATTTATTTTTAACAAACAGCATTGGCGGCACGATTAAAATATTTTGATTATTTTTTCACACAAACGTCCGGAGCGCGCAGGTAAACCGGTTTGGGAAAATCTATTCTTTTATTCAAATATTGCTTATAGCCGCACAACCCCACATTTTCAATCGGCAGGCAGCCAAAACTTTTTATGACGTGCAGGCTTAAGCCGGTAGGAGTCATCAAAAAGCGCTCAACACCGTCGCCCAGCATTGTTACCTTTTTGCCGCGCAGCTGGCTGATGATGTCTTCCCGCATGCCGGCGGACGGCTTTGTCAGAGGTTTGAGATTTTCATCAAAAATCTGGTAGTAAAAGTCATCACGTTTGGTTTCAATCAAAACAACATTATAAAAGCCAATTTCGTCCGGTGAAAAAGCCAATGAGACGAGATAAGAATCAAAAGCATTTACGCCGCAAATCTGCATATTCGGTTTGGCAATGCCAAAAGAACGAGCCGCAGAAATACTGGCGCGGACGCCGGTAAAAGATCCGGGACCCGTACAAACGGTCAATTGAGCCAAATCATCAAAAGAAAGCCCGTTTCTTTCCATTAATTCCTTAATCTGCGGAATTAATAATTCAGACTGCCCAAAATCCATAGATTGGGAAAAACTGTCCAAAACTTTGTCATCTTCAAGCAAAGCAACGGAACATCCGGCCGCCGTCGTATCAAAAGCAAGATTTAACATCAAGATTCCTATCAAAATTCAAATGATGCAGAAAACAGGCATGTTTTCCACCTCAATAAAAAATACATTTTTCAAATAGCATTTTATATTATAAAATCCATTATCAAGCAACAATTTTAATCTAAACAGCGAAAAAAATGACCCAAGAACTCTTAACTGACATGTACTATGCGGCACCGGAACTCTGGTTCGGATTAGGCTTGGCTTTTTTGGCACTGATTGGATTTTCAGGATATTATTGGTACAGTTTTTTACGCTTAAAACAATCCTGTTATTTTTTAAACCGCGACCGCGAACGCTATGCCGAAACGCTTTATGCCTCTAAAGACGGCTATTTTGCGTTTATCTATCCTGACGAAAAAATAGAAGATCCCCGCAAAAATGTTACAGAGCATTGTTCCCGCCGATTATCGGTTATTATGAACTTGCCGGACGGAACATCCTCCGGATTTGATGAGATCCTGAAAAACTTTTATAAAGAAGATGCAAAAAAAATATTAAAATATACGGATTTGCTGCGCGAAGACGGCGTCTCTTTTGAAGATGAATTTACATTGCGCAACAGCGGCAAACATTTGCGCTTGTCCGGCATTCGCATTAACGGCGCAGACGGCAGCATTTATTGCGATATGATTTGGTTCCGCGATATAAGCGTCGAATTTCAGACAATAGACGAACTGGAAACTCAAAAAAACAACTGGTTTAAACAGATTTTAAAATTAGAAGACCTGATTAACAATATTCCTTATCCGGTTTGGCTGCGCGACGACAAGCTTAATATTTTTGAAATAAATAAAAAATATTTGGAGTTTTTTGAAAATCAAAACAAAGAAGATATTTTGGGCAACCACCAAGAAATTCAAAATGTGAACGGAGACAGCATTTCCCGCAATCTGGCGTTTTTGGCCCATTCGGTCAACAAAACGAAAAAGCAAACCGTCAACATTATCAAAAACGGCGACAGGCGGATTTTTGAAGTTATAGAAACGCCTTTCCATGTAGAGGAATCTTTGGATAAAATTTTTACCGCAGGCGCTTTAATAGATATTACCGAACTTGACGATTTGAAACGCAATTTGAAAATTCACCAAAATGCGCATCTGGAGATTATGGGAACTTTGGGAACGGCTTTTGCCGTTTTTGATAACAGCCTGAAACTGGCATTTTATAATAAAGCCTTTGTTCAGCTCTGGAAGCTTGAAGACATTTGGTTAGAACAGCAGCCTAATTACTCGATGTTTCTTGATGTGCTGCGAGACAAACGCATGCTGCCGGAAGTACCCGATTATCTGGCATTTAAAAGCGGCGAACAAAAAGATTTCAGCCTTATTATTGAAGCCAAAGAAGATATGCTTCACCTGCCCAGCGGCCAAACAATCCGCCGCGTCCGCATTCCGCACCCTGCCGGAGGGCTGGTTTTTGCTTATGAAGACGTTTCGGATAAATTGGCGACCCGCAGAGCCTATAATTCTTTGCTGGCCATTCAGAAAGAATCTCTTGAAAACCTGTTTGACGCCGTGATTATTTTCGGATTTGACGGACATTTAAATTTTTATAATCAGTCTTATTTAAATTTATGGAAGGCAGACGAGCAAGTTTTGGACAAAGAGCCTAATATTTCAGAACTTATTGAAACGCAGAAAGGCTTTTTTACAAAAGTTGACGACTGGAAGGGGCTTAAAGCAGATATTATCAATCACATTATCAGTTTCACCACCAAAACTTTTATTCTGAACAGAGATGACGTTGATAAAATAGAAGTTATGTCCAGAACATTGTCAGACGGCTCCATTATGGTCACATACAAACAGTTGTAAAAGTACAAAAACTACGCCAAACACACATTTTATCTTATTGTTTTTGCTTGATAACTTTTAAATTCGCCAATAATTGACAAAAAAATCAAATTAAGCTACTCTAAAAAGTAATGAAAACAGTGCCGGAAAAACGGCACAAGCGGAGAAACAAATGAACGATAACGCTTCTAACCCCAATGTTGAATGGAAGAAAGGCAGTTTCGGAGAACAGGAAAAACTGACTCTGAAAACAAACATTAAAAAAGCTGTTGAGTATAATGCCCAAAAAGACGACACAGGAAAAGCCGCCCGCCCGTTATCAGCCAATCTGCCGCAAGGGCTGAAAAAAATCCGCAACAAAATAAAAAATCTGAATGAAGAAGATGACGAAGAAGACAACGGACAAATTGTGCTGGATCCTCTGGAACTGGCTTCCGCAAACAATTCTTTATTGAATGCCCTGCATGATGATGAAAAGAAAATGCTTAAGCAGCAAAATACAAACAACATCATCAAACAACAGTTAGAAGTCGAAAAATTCGGCGCTATCAATCAAGCGAATCAAATGGCTCGCCAAGCAGGCTTCAAAGGCTTGAAAAAAGAAACTATCCGTCAAAGCGTTTTGGACAACAGCATTAATCCCGACAGGCTGAACCAAACATTAAAACAAGAATTCAAAAAAGAAGTTAAAGCCACGAAAAAAGAATGGAACGAGCTTAGCGACAAAGAGCTGATGAATTTGATGGAAGGCGTTAACAAAATAAAGTCTATCGGCGGCAAAGACGCTGACGCAGCTCTTAAGAACATGGATATGAAAGAAGTTTCCGAACAAGGCCAAGAAAAAAACAATGATTTAAAAGTTGCCAGAACAATTTGCAAAAAAACCGGACGCTCTGACGATAAATCCACAAAAAAAGAAAAGCTTGAAACAGAGAAAAAAATGGTCAAAGATCAGGACTTCAACAGAAAGATTATCCAAGACCGCGACAGAAGATAGTTTTTCAACAAAAATTTAATCCGCGGCAGATTTGGACATATATTCGCTTCCCCAGTTTTCAAGCGCTTTTATAATAGGTCTCATACTTTCGCCCAAATCTGTTAATTTGTATTCCGTATGAAACACTTTTTCATCAAATTCAATACGCATTATAATTCCGTCAGCCGCCATTTTTCTTAAGTTCTCGGTTAATACCTTTTGACTTATACCATTTAAGGACTTTCGCAGTTCATTAAACCGATAAGGGCGAGAAAACAAATTTCTCAATATCAACAACTTCCATTTATTTCCAATCAAGTTTACGGTAACCGCAACAGGGCAGGCCCAAAGCTCTTGTTTTCTTGGCATAATTAAAATCTCCTTATGTCTTACATATCACAAGCAAAGCCAAATGTTCAAGATAGTTACTTTAAAGTGCGTAGTTTACAAATATCAAACAGGCTTTTATGTTCATTGTCGAAAGGAGATTTTCATGACAAATTTTGATATTAAACATCTTGGCTGTTTGGCTAATTTAGCCGACAAAGAAAACGGAAAAGTCTTTTTACATGATATTCTGAACTTATCTTCCTGTGAAGTATCAATAAATTGCGTTCCGAAAGGTTTTAAACTTCCGTTTAATCATAAGCACAAACAAAACGAAGAAATATATCTTTTCTTAAAAGGTACCGGAAAAATGTACCTTGACGGCAATGGAATCGATGTTAAAGAAGGTTCCTGCATAAAAATCAATCCACCGGTTTTAAGGTCTTTTGAAAATACGGGAGATACGGACGTACAATTTATCTGTATTCAAGCAAAAGCAAATTCTTTGGAGCAATTCGGGCTGTCAGATGCCAAAGTCTGCTGATTTTTAATAATTTGCCTTTAGGCAAGTTTTGCCAAAAGAGATTTATACGCCGCACTGAGAAGTTTGAATTTTTCTTCAGCCTGCTTATCGCCCTGATTAACGTCAGGGTGATATTTTTTGACCAGTTTTTTATATTGTCTTTTGACAATTTCTACCGTTATTTCTTCTTCGCTGCCATTTAATTCCATGATTTTGATATTCCGGCGGTCTTCTTCGGTATAATAGACTTCGTTCATCGCGGAAAAATCGCTGGCATATTCGCGGAATGCATTGTATTCGTCAGCAAATTCATCGCCGAAACTATATTTTATTTTGGAACCGAACCAACGAAAACGCATTCTCCCTCTGCGGGCTTTTTCTTCATCTTCATCAGGTTCCGTTCCGTCATAATAATTCCATTTTTGATTATATTCCTGCACATGTTTCAGGCAAAACCAATAATATTCCTTAAGCTTGCGGTCTTTAGGAGCGCGGTATTCGCCTTTTTCCTGACAGCCGGGATGATCGCATTTATGTTCCCTGCCCTCATTTTGCGGCGCAAAATATTTTCGGGTTCTTTGAGTTTTTTTCATGCCTGATTTTCTTTAAAAGTTTCGGCAAGTTTATCTCAACGCATTTACGATGACAAGCCTAAAAATAATTGTAAAGGACGTAAACGGCAATTAAAAGCGGCCCCCAATACCAGATTGTCGATTTGCGAAAACGCGGATCATTTTTATGGCGGCGGGAATCGAGCAGATAAGATAAATCTTCCGCTTTGTCAAAAGCTATTCCGGAATCGGTTTTAACCACGACACCGTGACGCTGCAAATCATGCAAAAGCTGGATTTGAGCCGGCACCGCTTTATAAGTTGAATTTGGCGCATCAAGATAATTTTGCCAAACAGCGGCAACATCTATTGCCGGACAATATGCCTGAAGCAATTTGAATGCCCTAGCAAGCTTAAATTCAAAGTCATTAGCCGGCGTTGCCTGATTTTTAAACCAAGATTTTGCAAAAGCCTTAAATTCGTCTGTCACCGGATATAAGAAATCAAAATCCGGCAATGCGACGCGCCCGTCCGGCATTACGGCCACCCCCTGCCAGCTTGAGACGAACCAATTTTTTTCAAAAAACAAATATGCGAATAAAGCGGCAAAATCTTCCTGAGATTTACGAGACAGCTTATTTGTCTGGCTGCATTCCTGCTCAAAAATCATGTACAGCTTGTCTTTACCGCTGCGAATCCAGTCTACTTCAAAGGCATTCGGCGAGGCATATCCCATTGCGGCCTTTTCCAATTCCTCCAGTTCAGAAGCATAAAAGCGCATATCCTGCAAAATATCCAAACGGCGCAAAAAGAAATTATATTGCTCTTTTAACTGCGGATAATCACGGCGGACAATTTCTGCAAACAATTTCAGCCAAAAAGTTTTTTCTTTCGCATTACCGGTTGTTTTGAACAAAGTTTCGCGGCGGAGTATTCTCGGCTCGGAATAATACAGATAAAAACACTTGTTGCCGACAATATCCGGACGTGCCGTTATCTCATCTGCGGCAGCATTCAGAAACAGGTTATTTTCTTTTTGCAAAAAACGGCGGAGATTTTCTGACAACGGCAAATCATTTTTTTTGATAAACAGGCGGGCAATCCATAATTGGGCATTAAACGTTTTCAGGCCGGCAATGGCACATAAGGCATTATGGCGCGCTAATTTTATTGCAAGAATTGTTTTTTTTATAAATTGTAAAATTCCATTTATCATTTATAATGCCTTTAAAAAAGAATCTGACCGAGGTTAATATGCCCGAACTGCCCGAAGTTGAAACAATTAAAACCGCCATAGAAAAATCTATCGGCAAAACTAATATAATAAAGGTTTCAATAAACAACAAGAACCTGCGGGAAAAAATTCCCGATGATTTGGCAACTAAAGTTCAGGGTGCCGGAATTATCCGATACCGCCGGCGGGCAAAATACATTATCATCTCTTTAGATAACGGGCTCAGCCTTATCTGGCATTTGGGAATGAGCGGACGGGTGAAGATCAGCGAATCCATGCCGCCGCTTGTCAAACATGACCATATTGTCATTGAGACCGGCAACGGCGTTATCGTTTACAACGATGCCAGACGATTTGGCTTGTTTACTTATTGTTCCACAGAGAATCTGGAACAACACCGTTTCTTTTGCAAAATGGGAATCGAACCGTTTGATGAAAATCTGACGCCGGCTTATCTGGCTGAAAAACTCAAAAATAAAAAAGTTCCGATAAAAATTGCCTTGCTTGATCAAAATATTATTACGGGAATCGGCAATATTTATGCTTCCGAAGCTCTTTATCTTGCCGGAATCCTACCCGACAGAACGGCCGCAAGCCTTTCCGCCGGCGAATGCGGCAAACTTATTGAAAGCGTTATCAGCGTTTTGAAACAAGCGATTGCCGCCGGCGGTTCGACTTTGAAAGATTATCAGAAACCGGACGGAAGCCTTGGATATTTTCAAAATATGCATTGCGTCTATAACAAAACGGGGCAAAAATGTCCTCATTGCAATTGTAATGTCAACCGGACCGGCGGAATCCGCAAAACCGTTTTAGGCGGGCGCTCTACGTTTTTCTGCCCGGTCAGACAAAAGTGAGAAAAAGATGTTTAAATTTCAATTTCGGCTTTTTACATATATCTTTATTATCGGCCTGATATTCGCCTCGCCGGTTCAAGCCGCCTTTATAGAAGGCCTTGAGGATGTACCTCTGCTTAAAGGGATGCAGCAGGTTCAGAAAGACAATATTTCTTTCGGCAACGAAGAAAGCCGCCTTGTCGAAGCTTATCTGACCAGCAGCAAAATGGGCTTTGCTAAAGTTGAAAAATTTTATATGGAGACCCTGCCGCAAATGGGGTGGTCTTATCAGGGCAAAAGAGACAATACTTTGAGTTTTTATCGTGACGGCGAAATTCTGGACATTGCCAGAGAATCGGTTAAGCCGCTGATGGTCAGAATCACCGTTAAAAGCAAACTTTGACAGGATTAGTTATGGAATATACAAACATTTTGGCAGAAACAAGAGGAGCTGTCGGCATCATTACTTTGAACCGCCCCAAAGCGCTTAACGCAATTTGCGAATCCATGTTGCAGGAAGTGTCCGAACAAGTGCGGCTTTATGAGCAGGACGAAACGATTGCCGCAATAGTCATCAAAGGCAGCGATAAAGCATTTGCCGCCGGAATCGACATTAAGGAACTGCAGGCAAAAGTAAGCATTAATCCGATTGAAGCTTTGGACAACACCTATAAATATTTTAAACAAATTGACGACTGCCGCAAGCCGATTATTGCCGCTGTTGCCGGATATGCTTTGGGAATCGGCTGCGAGTTGGCTTTGACATGTGACATTATCCTCGTTGCGGACAACGCCCGTTTCGGACAACCGGAAATCAGCCTCGGCGTCATCCCCGGATTTGGCGCGACTCAGCGGTTAACCAAAACCATCGGCAAATCAAAAACTATGGAAATGGTTTTGACAGGCCGCGCATTGAACGCTGAAGAAGCCGTGGCCTGCGGAATCGCTTCGCGTATTGTCGCTTTGCCGGATTTGTTTGACGAAAGCCTGAAAACGGCTATGAGAATCGCCGCTTTGCCGCGTTATGCGATTATGCTGGCAAAAGATGCCATCAAGCAATCGTTTAACACCGGTTTAGAATCCGGCATTGATTATGAAAACAAAAACTGTAAAATCTGTTTGGGAACCAACGGTTTCAAGGAATCCCTCGAGCGTTTTATCGAAAAACGCGGCAAATAACAATATTTTAGCCGTTTTGGCAAAAATAATTATTGACTAAGCAAGGGTTTAGAGTTTATAACACATTACAAAAATTGAATTGTAATAACTTTTTAAGAACAGGATAAAGAGATATGGCCAATCATAAATCGGCAAAAACAAGAATTAACCGCAACAATAAAAGAGCCGTTATCAATGGCGCTCGCCGCAGCAGAGTCCGCACTTTTGTTAAAAAGGTTGAAGCTTTGATTGCTGACAAAAATAAAGAACAGGCTCAGGAAGCTTTCAGAGTTGCAGAATCTGAATTGATGGTAGCCGTCCGCAAAGGCGTTTTCCACCTCAATACAGCTGCTCGTACCGTTTCGCGCCTTTCTAAAAAAATTAAAGCTCTCTAAGCTTTATTTTTTAAGATAAAATCAGAACACAAACCTAATGCCTCTTTAATCATATGAGGTATTTCGGTTTGTGTTTTTTTATGCGTAAAACTAAGGAATCTGCGCGACTCTGTAAAAAATCTATGTCAAGCAATATAATTGCAATGTTCTTGAAATGTTCTGTTGTAATTATTTTTTTTGCCTTTAATATCCGAATCACTTTTTGAGAACACGATTTGTTCGAAAGTTAAAGCAGGCAAGCTTTAAAATTAAAACACGAAAAATATTTTTTAGTTATCCGAAGCCTCAAACGGGACTTTTATCAGAGACTTAAAAAATTTGATTTCGAGGGTGTTTTTCCGATTACGGAAGAATCCGGTTTTAAGAAAATAAAGCATAAACTTTACCTTTAACGGACAATCATTCTTTAATTATTTTACCCCGAACAGGGAATAAATAATTATAGTAACCCGGCAAGGACTCAAAAACAGAAGTTTCGAGAGTTCAGGCCTGCAAGCAGAAGCGTTTTTAGGGAGAAAACAATTCTGCAGCCAAAGTAAAATGTCTGCTGAGCCTTTTCCGCAGCCGAGACATTTTATCAGCGGCAGCAAAGGCCGGGATTAGAGTTGTTATTAATTATTGAGTATTAATGAAAATGAATGGGGAGAGAAGATGGCTGAAGAAGCAATAAACAACGAAAATTCTGTTCACGACCAATGGGGACAGATTTGCAGCCAATTAAAAGTTGAAGTCGGCGAAACCGCTTTTGACAGCTGGTTGAAACCGCTGACGCTGGGTTCTTTCAATGACGGCGTCATGAATATCTGCGTTCCGACACGTTTCATGAGAAACTGGGTTATCACTCATTACAGCGACCGCATTCATAAAATCTGGGAAAAGAAGAATCCTGAAATTAAGAGCGTCAACTTTGTCGTTCAAGCCGTTAATGATGAAGCAAAAGGCTTATACAACCCGACCTGCCGTTCTCTTTTAAAAAAGATTACCTCGACTCCGGCTCCGAGCAATATTTATCAGTCTGGAGCCAATTCTCTGGCCGCCAATATCAATGAAACCTTTTCGAATAACGACCCCTTATCGGTTCCGTTAAATCCGCAGTTCACGTTTGACAATTTTGTTGTCGGCAAAACTAATGAATTTGCATATGCCGCAGCGCGTAAGGTCGCCGAATCCCGCAATGTTTCTTTCAACCCGCTGTTCTTATACTCCGGCGTCGGCTTGGGCAAAACACACCTGATGCATGCAATTGCCTGGCACATCAAGCAGCAGGACCCGACCCGCAATATTGTTTATCTTTCCGCTGAAAAGTTTATGTACAAATTTGTTCGCGCTCTCCGTTATAAAGATACAACCGCGTTCAAAGAGCAGTTCCGTTCCGTTGATGTTTTGATGGTTGATGACGTTCAATTCATGGGCGGCAAAGATACAACTCAGGAAGAATTCTTCTACACCTTTAATTCTTTGATTGAAGAAGGGCGTCAGATTATCATTTCCGCAGACAAATCTCCGGCAGATCTGGAAGGAATCGAAAACCGCCTGAAATCCCGCCTCGGTTGCGGACTGGTGGCAGACATCCACCCGACAGATTTTGATTTGCGCATCGGAATCCTTGAAAACAAAGCTCGCCAGCTCGGCGTTGAACTACCGACTAAAGTTTCTGAATTTTTAGCTCAGAAAATAAGTTCGAACATTCGCGAGCTTGAAGGCGCTCTCCGCCGCGTAATTGCCCATTCACAGCTGCTTTCAGACAAAGAGATTACGTTGGATATGACTCAGGATGTTTTGAAAGATATGCTGCGCTCTTATGACAAACGCACGACGATTGACGAGATTCAGAAAAAAGTGGCTGAACATTTCAATATTTCGGTTAAAGAAATGCAGTCTTCCCGCCGCGCCCGCACCGTTGCTCGCCCGCGCCAGATTGCAATGTATTTGGCCAAACAGTTAACCTCCCGTTCTTTACCGGAAATCGGACGTAAATTTGACCGTGACCACACAACGGTTATGCATGCCGTCCGCAAGGTTGAAGAACTGATCGTGGAAGATACCGGTTTGGCAGAGGATGTTGATGCTTTGAGAAGAGTTCTCGAAGGTTAATTTTCTCAATCAGCTTAAAAATCTCCCGAATGTTATTCGGGAGATTTTTTTATATGAAAAGCAATCCTTTTCACCGAAAAAGCTGTTGACGAATCGTTGTTTTATCTTCTGATTTTATAAGTTTATGCTATGATACGGAACAGATATAATTTAATTTGATGGTATAAAAAAATGAAATTTACAATTGAACGTGCAAATCTTTTGAAAACTCTGAGCCATGTACAGAGCATTGTTGAAAAAAGAAACACTATTCCGGTCTTGTCCAATGTCAGAATCGAAGCCATGGAAGACGGCATCAGCTTTAAAGCAACCGATATGGATACGGAAATCACAGAAATCGTCGACGCAAAAACTATTGAGACCGGCGCAACCACTGCTCCGGCACATATGTTATACGACATTGTCCGCAAGCTTTCCGACGGTTCTGACGTTGAAATTACTTTTCCTGACGAAAAAGGCCAACTGACTATCGCTTCCGGTCGTTCCAAATTTTCATTGTCGACAATCGGCGTTGAAGACTTCCCGGTCATTTCCGGCGACAAGCTTCCTGTTAATTTCGTTATGGAAAAAGAAGAACTTAAAGATGTTATTGACCGTACGAAATTTGCCGTTTCAACAGAAGAAACCCGTTATTATCTGAACGGCGTTTATATGCACGCGAAAAAAGAAGGCGATGCCAAAGTTTTGCGCGTGGTTGCAACTGACGGACACCGTTTGGCCTGTGTCGAATCCCCCCTGCCGAAAGGCGCTGAAGATTTGGCCGGCGTAATTGTTCCGCGCAAAACGATTACCGAAATCCGCAAATTGCTGGACGACAACAATGCGGACCATATTACGGTTTCGATGTCTGAAAACAAAGTCCGTTTTGCTTTTGAAGATATTACGCTGACCTCAAAACTCATTGACGGCACTTATCCTGATTATGAACGCGTTATCCCGACAGATAATGACAAGAATTTGGAACTCGGCGTTAAAGAGCTTTCTTCTGCCGTTGACCGCGTTTCCGTTGTTGCCGAAAGAACCCGCGCCATTAAAATGATTACGGGCACCGCCAAAGTAACGATTACGACGTCCAGCCCTGATTTAGGTTCCGCTCAAGAAGAACTGGAAGCAAAATATGAGGGCGAATCGGTTGAAATCGGGTACAACTTCCGTTACCTGTTAGATATTTTGAATGAAGTTAAAGGCGATACCGTCCGCATTTCTTTTGCAGATGCTTCATCTCCTTCCGTTATTCATGATACAACAGACTCCAGCGCTATTTATGTTTTGATGCCGATGAGAGTTTAAGCCGGAATAAAAATGGATAATTTAGCCTTAAATCTACAGGTTAACAACAGCATAAAGTCAGGCGTTACGCGTCTGACTTTAACTGATTTTAGGAATTATCAGTTTTTACGCATAAATGCCGAACTCAGCCCGATTGTCATTACCGGCGAAAACGGCAGCGGCAAGACCAATATTTTAGAGGCGATTTCTTTTTTAACGCCCGGCAGAGGATTGAGAGCCGCAAGGCTTGCCGATATCCGCCGCATTACGCCGGCTTTGGTCAGCGACGAATATGCCCCGACCGAAATATCAAATACGAGTTGGGCCGTCTCCTCAACGATTCAAAAAGGCGGCGAAGAATTTGAAATCGGGACGGCGGTTGAAAAATCTGCCAGAGAAACCAACGAAAATGATATTCGCAGTTTCGAGCGAAGAATCGTTAAAATTGACGGCAGCAAAATTTCTTCCCAGTCTGAACTCGGAAAATATATTTCTGCCGTTTGGCTGACTCCTCAAATGGACCGGCTGTTTCGCGGCGGCTCTCAGCCAAGGCGCAGCTTTCTTGACCGGCTGGTTTATGCTTTTGATGTTGAACACGCCAAACGAACGGCTAATTTCGAACACCTTTACCGCGAGTGGTATCAGCTTTTGAAGAACGGTTCTAAAGACAACCACTGGCTTTTGCCTCTGGAAGAAAATATGGCTTCTCTGGGTGTTGCCATTGCAGCCGCCCGCCGCGAGCAGATTGCCAAACTCAACACATTTATTGAGCATGAGCCGGACGACGTTTTTCCGAGCGTGATGTTAGAACTTGACGGTTTAATTGAAAAAATGCTGGATAAAATGCCAGCAATCGAAGTTGAAGACTTTTATAAAAACCGCCTGAAAGAACAACGTAAAAACGTGTTGTTTAACGAGAATATCGACGGTGTTAACAGAACTGATTTTAAGGTTTATTACCGCAAAAAACATATGCCGGCGGAACTCTGCTCCACCGGCGAGCAAAAGTCTCTGCTGGTCAGCATTATTTTGGCGCAAACCAAATCGCAAACCCTGCATCAGGGCTTTGCGCCGGTTATGCTGCTTGACGAGGTTGTTGCACATTTGGACGATCTTAAACGCGAAGCATTGATTGAAAAAATCAGGGATTTAAAAGTTCAGGCCTGGATTACGTCAACGAATCCCGAGTTATTTGCCTCTCTAAAAAACAGCGCTATGTTTTTTGAAGTTAAAAATAATAAAGTTGAATAAAAATAAAAGAGCCGTGACCCAAGGTCAGGCTCTTTTATTTGATTGAGTTATTTCAACCAACGTTGAGAATGTACAGTCCCAGATGCTTTTCATCCGGTTCGCTGTAAACCGCGAGGTTTTTCTTTGCGTTATAGACAGAATACAAATCCTTCCCGTCATGCTGTATCTTATCTGCCGCCCAAAAAATCCCTTCGGGAATTTCCGAGAGTCCGCAACGCACCAGCGCATCCGAAACGACTTGCAATTGTCCGGGCAGAAGATATTGCTCTTCCCTTGAGGGCAGACGAAAATAAAACGGCCCCAGCGATGTTCCCGAAATAAATTTTTCAGCCTCAGCATAACTGCCAAGCTCGTACATAATCCGAGAAGATACGATAATATCGTCGTTCAGCCAGATGCCGAAATGTTCAAATTCGGGATCATGAATATCAAGCTCTTCCAAATTGTCTGCCGAAGCTCCGTCATTATTGATAAACCAGCCCGGCTGATGCCTTGTACACAGCCAACGGCGAGCCACATTGCGATAATACCCTTTTTTAAAATTTTCGACATCACTCAGAGACAGATTTTGCATATCCATAAGTTGAACAATCTGCCTCAAGGTTTCATTTTTTCTTTTCATAACAAAAAAATTAAGGATTAAAAATACGTGAATTGGCAGCAGTATACCAGAAAAAAAGGATAAATTCAATATTTAGGATTTATCTTTATTTATGCCGACAAAACCGTCTGCCTGCATGTTATACAATTTGTAGTAAACACCCTTTTTACGCAGCAAAGAGGCGTGCGTTCCCTGCTCGACAATTTGCCCTTTGTCAAAAACCAGAATCCTGTCCATCTCGCGCAGAGTAGACAGGCGGTGCGCTATAGCAATGACCGTTTTGTTTTTCATTAAATTGCTCAAAGATTTTTGAATATGTTTTTCGCTCTTGCTGTCCAATGCAGAAGTTGCTTCGTCAAACACAAGAATCGGCGCGTCCTTTAATATTGCCCGCGCAATAGCTATCCTTTGGCGTTCGCCGCCGGACAAAACAACGCCGCGATCACCCACCCTCGTTTGGTAAGCATCGGGAAATTTGCAGATAAACTCGTCTGCGGCCGCTTTTTTGGCTGCGGCATAAATTTCCTTTTCGGTTGCCGAAGTGCGGCCGTAACGGATATTTTCATATAACGACCGGTTAAATAAGCAAACGTCTTGCGGAATGGTCGCGATTGCCTTATGCAGAGAATCCTGCTTCATCTCGCGAATATCGGTTCCGTTAATCTTAATCGCCCCGTCCGTCACGTCAAAATAACGTGCCAACAATTTGATGAAAGTCGATTTTCCGCCGCCGGAAGAACCGACCAGACCGATTTTTTCGCCGGCACGGATTGTCAAATTCAAATCGCTGAAAATACGATTACGGTTTTTGTAAGCAAAACCGACATTCTCAAAGGTTATTTCCGCATTGCGGAAAGAAAGACTCTTTGCTTTCGGAGAATCGACAATTTCCGGCTCAACGGCTAAGGTTTCCAAAGCAGACGTTATCTTGCCGAAAACGCGCAACAGATTATTATAAGACCAAGTAATATTGAAAATGGTTCCGCCCATAGTCATAAACAGCGTATTAACAAAAATGAAATCCGCCGCAGATAAAATGCCTTTTGAAAAAAGCCAGACGCTATACAGCATAAACGCGAAAAAGGAGAAAACAACCGTCGTGTGCTGAATGAGAATGACCCGCCCTTGCCCGAACTGTTCTTTGCTTTCGGTTTTGCGCAGCAGACGCAGCGCTTTCAACAAATTCAGCCGCTCGAAGCGGAAATTGGCAAAACTTTTAATTTCACTGTAATTAGCAATAGAATCGACAATCATCCCATTGGCGCGGCTCTGCTCATCTCCGGTTGCTTTTGACAAACGATTGACTTTTTTTCCCAAATAAAATCCTAAAAAGATTACCAAAGTTCCCCACAATACAAATACGGGCGTCAGCCAAATGCTGACGGAACTCAGCACAACCAAACCGACAATCACATAACCGAAACCCCAAGCGGCATCCATACTGCGCTCGACCAAATTGCAAACGCCGTTTTGCAGCTGCTGGACTTTATTTGAAATATTGCCGGCCATTTCTTCGGTAAAAAAAGCAATCGAATGCTTGTTTACATAATCAAAAACATCGCGGATAACCAAAGTCCTGAGCTGGGGAATAATGCGCGCCATGATAAAAAAGTTGCTGTTGGCAATAATTTGCCCGACAAACTGTAAAACAAATGCCATAAGGATACAGAACAGAATCCCCTGCCAAGCTTCAGGTTTGTCAGAAAAAGTGGAAACCGCATCATACAGTCTGGAAAAATAATACGGAACAAACTGTCGGCAAGTCTGGCCGGTTACCAGCAGAACGCCGATAGCAATTAAAAACCATTTAAAAATTTTTATATAATGCCAAACAAATTTATACGCCGTTTTTTCCATATGAATAATGCTTCTTGTTAACTCAAAATTGACACAATACTGATATTGTAATATCATATTTTTAATTTTGACTCAAGATGTAAGGCAAAACAATGGAAACACAGTACTATACCCTGATTGAAAAACAGGACTTCTTTGAGATTATTGAAAACAAATACGGCGAACTGGCAATTTTTATTGATGCCCGCGAAGGCGCGCCGCTCAATCCTGTTTTGGAATTTGACGGAAAGAAAACCGCCTTGTTAAAACGCGACGGGCGTTTGGCCGTTAAACTTGATAATATTGACAAAGACACAAGAGAGCCTCTGGCCGAAGCCGAATTTTTAATGATTGTCGAACTCAAAGGCAAAACCGTTGAACGCGTTTATGCCGTTCCGGTCGAAAATGTGGAAGAAATTGTTTTTGAAGGGCGCCAGACCAGAGCTGACGAATTGGTTAAAGCCAAAAGCAAAGACGAAGTTCTCAAGAGTTTCGGCGCAATAAAATCTTGGGCCTGCGGCAAATAAGCAAAAGGATAAAAAAATGATAGGATTGGTTTTGGTTACTCACGGCAATCTGGCAGTAGAATTTGTTTCTGCCATGCAGCATGTTGTCGGCAAACAGGATCAGATTGAAGCGGTCTGCATCGGCCCGGAAGATGATATGGAAGTGCGCCGCGCGGAAATTCTAGAAAAAGTCGGAAAAGCAGATTCCGGCAGCGGCGTCGTTGTTTTGACGGACATGTTCGGCGGCACACCTTCCAATTTGGCAATTTCTATCATGTCACGTGCCAATGTCGAAATTCTGGCTGGCATGAATTTGCCCATGCTGATTAAAATTGCCTCCCTGCGCAAAGAAAAGAACCTGAAGGATACGGTCGAAGGCGCTCAGGAAGCCGGAAAAAAATATATTAACGTCGCATCACAATTATTGGGAATGTAAAAAAATGAGTAACGAAAAAATTTCCGCAGAACTTGAAATTCAAAATAAAAAAGGTTTACATGCCCGTGCCGCCGCCGCTTTTGTTAAAACGGCCGCTCCGTTTGACTGCGAGATTGAAGTTGAACGAATCGGACAAACCGTCAGCGGTTGTTCCATTATGGGATTGATGATGCTGGCCGCAGCCAAAGGCACAACAATCAAAGTCAGCTGCAGCGGCAATCAGGCGCAAGAAGCCCTCAAAGCCATTTCAGATTTGGTTAACAATAAATTCGGCGAAGAATAAGCCTGAACCGGCTGATAATGAAAAACAAAGCCCCCCGCAATAAAACGATTGAACTGACGGCAAAAGAAATCGGGCAATATGCAAAAAAAACGATAAAACTTTCTGCCTTGGTTGATTTGTCTCAAGTCTTAAACAAAACAATTTGCCAAGATGCTTTTAAAGCGCTTGATTTTCTGCCGGCAAATTCCGTTGATTTGCTGATTGTCGACCCGCCGTACAACCTTACAAAAAATTTTGCCGGAACAATATTCAAAGAAATGGGGCTGGATGACTATAAGGTATGGCTGGATAAATGGCTGAAAAAAACAGTCCGCCTGCTCAAAGGTAATGCCAGCATTTATATTTGTTCCGATTGGAAAACCTCTATTGCCATTCCGGAGATTGCCGGAAAATATTTTTTGCTGCAAAACAGAATTTCCTGGGAGCGGGAAAAAGGGCGCGGCGCGCAGAACAATTGGAAAAACTGCCTTGAAGACATTTGGTTTTTTACCAAAAGCAAAGATTATACATTTAACTTAGACGCCGTTAAAGTCCAGCGGCCGGTTATTGCGCCTTATCGCGACAGCAGCGGCAAACCAAAGGACTGGATTGATGACGGACAAAGCAAGTTTCGTCTGACCCACCCGTCAAACATATGGACGGATATTTCCGTTCCGTTCTGGTCTATGCCGGAAAACACGCCGCATCCGACCCAAAAGCCGGAAAAGCTTATCGCCAAATTGATTCTGGCTTCCAGCAACAAAGGCGACGTCGTTTTAGATCCGTTTGTCGGGTCAGGAACAACCTCTGTTACAGCGAAAAAACTCGGTCGCAATTATATCGGCATTGAACGGGAAAAGGAATATGCCGCAATTTGTGAAAAACGCTTGGAAATGGCCGAGATAAACCCTGAAATTCAAGGATTTGAAAACGGCATATTCAAATCCCGCAACAGCTGAGTTTTATAAAATAAAAGTTTAAGCAGAATTCAAAGCAGATTAGATATTTAGCATAACTGGCTTAATGTTCTATTGAGAGCGGCTGATTGAAGATTAAATCTATTGTGTCTACGGGAGACAAGCTCCCGACATTAACAATAAATTTAAGGAGAAAAACTATGTCAAGTTCAGAAATCGAAAACATGAGAGCCGAAGCAGCCCGTTCTACAACAGGCAGAAAATCTTCTACATCCAAAACAACCAAAGGCTCTAAAAAGAAATAGTTTCTGCCGTAATGAAACCGCTGGCTCAGGTCAGCGGTTTTTTATATCCATTGGTTTTAATTCGGTTATATGCCGGTTGCTTTCCGGTTTTTACCGATTAAATGTTAAAAGGTACGGATAATCCGTAACTGGTATCAAAATTTAAGGAGAAACATTATGTCTTGTAAAACAGAAAGCATGAAAGCCGAAAGCTCTTCATCTGAAAATTCATCAAAAGAAACTTCTTCCCGCGAAAACTCTTCTAAATCCGGATGCGGATGCGGCCGCCGCCAATAAAATAAAAAACTTTTCGTCCCTCTGCTGGAATCTGCTGCAGAGGGATTATTTTATTTAAAGCTTTTACTAATTTATTTATTTGGTTTATAAATAAAATCAACGTGATTTTCCGGAGACGATACATATGAAAAAACTACTTAGTTTGGCTTTAGGATTAATAAGTTTGAGCTGGAACGCTTTGGCTGCCGCTCCGACAGCTGCCGAAACAAAGCAAATAGAAGATTATCTTAATAATATCAAAACCCTTTCAGCCACCTTTGTCCAGACAGCCAGCAACGGCGGTTCGGCAGAGGGAAAAATCTATATTGCCAAACCGAACAAAATCCGCATGGAGTACAATGACCCGACATCCGTCTTAATCGTCGGAGACGGCAGTTTTATCGTTTATAACGACAAAGAACTCGACCAAGTAACGCATATTGATTATGATGACATTCCGGCAACTTTGATTTTGGCCAATGATTTGAAAATTGACGGCAAAAACCTTAAAATCAGCGATTTCTATTCAGACAGCGGCATTATGGTCGCTACCCTCGAATATCCTAAAAAACCGGATATAAGCCCGATTACGCTCACTTTTGAAAAAGACCCGTTTGAACTCAAGCAATGGAAAATCGTTGACCCGCAATCTGTCGAGGTTACCGTTTCAATTTACAATACGTTAAAAGACCAGAGCCTGAACGGCGATTTGTTTAAGTTCAAAAAAGACAAAAAAAGCCCGCTTAACTATAAAAACAAGAAATAAATGACGACATTTAAACTTGCAACATGGAACGTTAATTCCATACGAATCCGTTTGGAACATCTGCAACGGCTGATTGATCTGGAAAATCCCGACATTATCTGCTTGCAGGAAGTTAAGGCTAAAGAAGAAGACTTCCCGTTTGATGAGATCAGAGCCATGGGGTATCCGAACATTGCCCTTTACAGCATGCCCGGTTATAACGGCGTAGCGATTTTGGGGAAATGCGGTTTAGACGGTTCCTGCCGCATGGACTGGGTCGGCAAAAAAGACGCGCGGCATATTAAAGCGCTGGTTTTTGACGATATTGAAGTCAATAATATTTACATTCCTGCCGGCGGCGATATTCCCGACCCGATAGAGAATCTCTCTTTTGCCCATAAACTGACTTTTATGGATGATATATCGGAATATTTTGAGCAGCACCGCTCTGAGCTGGGCAACAAAAAAATGCTGCTCTGCGGCGATTTTAACGTGGCACCTTATGAAAATGACGTTTGGAACCACAAGCAAATGCAAAAAATCGTTTCGCACACGCCGGTTGAAGTCGAACGCTTGAACAGGCTCAAAGCCTCGCTCGATTTTGTTGATGTTGCCCGTGAATTTTACCCTGAACCGGAAAAAATTTATTCATGGTGGAGTTACCGCAATCCCAACTGGCAAACAAATAACAAAGGGCGCCGGCTTGATCATATCTGGGTCACGCCAAACCTGAAAGAAAGAATTAAATCCTATCGCATATTGCGGGACACACGGACCTGGGAACGCCCGTCAGACCATGTGCCAGTCGTGGTAGAAATCGAAAAAAGATAAAACAAAAAATCCGTCAGTTTTCTGACGGATTTTTATTAATTGGCAAATTTAACATATTTTCAAACGATAGCCGCCGTCTTCCGTCAGAATGAGCTGGGCTTCGGCATCTTCATGCTCAACTTTTTGACGCAGGCGGTAAATATGCGTTTCAATCGTGTGGGTGCTGACATCGGGGCTGTATCCCCAAACTTCCTGTAACAGCTCGTTTTTGGTTACGATGCGGTCACGGCATCTATACAGATATTTGATGATTGCAACTTCTTTTTCCGTCAACTTAACGACTTCCTGATTTCGCTGGTTATAAATGTCTTTTTTTATCGGGCGGACAATATATTTATTGAAGGTCAAATAGCCGTCTTCGGTATTTTCAAGAAGATTGATGCCGGATTTTATTTGATTTAAGAGCTTGTCCAAAGACAAAGGTTTGAACACAACATTATTTAAGGCGGTACTTCCAACCCGTTCATCTCCGGATTTTTGCAGCAAAATTACCGGTGTCCGCGGATGGTTAAGGCGCAACTCTTCAAGTTTATCCGCCTGTTCGTCTAAAATTATCATATCTATCAGGCCGGCATCATCATGATTCAAAATAACAAAATCTTTGGCATAAAGACTTATCTGCTCGCTTAAATCTGCTGCAAAATCGGAATCTGACGACAAAAACAAGATATTCGGCATTATAAAAACTTTCTTAGAATTTCAGACTTAATCCGGTTACAAACGCATAACCTTTGTTATTTTCTTCAAGGTTAGCATTTGCCCCGTTAAAGTCAACATGGGCAGCCGCTAAATAAACATCTAAGTTTTTATTGACCTGATATTGGTTGGAGAACATCACGATTTCGTTTTCATTATCGCTGCGGGAAGCTTTTGACTTAAAGTAAGACAAACCGGCTTTATACGGGCCGAATTCATACCCCAACCCGATGTCCCAGGCATAACCGTCGCGGTAACCGTCAAACCATTCCGGCGTGTTGTCCGAAACTTTACGGTTAACCGGATTTTTTGAATCGGCATTGGTTCTGCGCCAGCCGCCGCCTAATGTCCAGTTGCCGCGAGATAAGGCCAAAGACGCCGAATATTCCTGATCATTATCAATAAAATCCGCATAGCCCAAAGAACTGCTGATTGTGACAAAATCCAAGTCCACACTGTTATACAAGCTGACAATATATCCGCCTTTGTCATAATATGGCGCGTCTTTATTAACCAGACCGCGGCGGTTATAAGTTTCCGGCACATAGGTCAAACCGAGCATCGTATTATAATATTCCGGCGAAATATAAGAAATTTTCGGCGCAACGCCGTCCGTATTAATATAAGTCGTATTTAACGTTGCAAAGCGGGCATAATGATTTTTGCGTTTCCAGTTCGGATTAGCTATAAAATCAACAATATCGCTGTTTTCTACGCCCAAAGGGCCGACCGTCGGCACTCCGCCATGAAACTGGGCAGCAACGTTCCATGTCTGCCCGAGCATCAGGCGCCCGTACGGACTGTCCATTATGCCATAAATCTCCTCGCCCCATTTTCCTTGGTTATAGTCTTCAAGTTCATGATTGACGCCGAACATAAAATCGGCATAAATTCCGGCTTCATATTCATTATTAAACACATATTTCGCATAAACGGCCAAATCTGCGTCTCCGGTTCCGTGATGATGGCTTTCAGTATCGGCATAGCCGTATAATCCGGTGACGCTGCCCGAGGCGTCATATTCCCATTCTCCGGCTTGCAGCGGAAAAGCCAAAAGGGCTGAGAATAAAAAACTAAGATAAAATTTACGGCTCATTTGATGTTTCCTGAAAAATTTTTTTAAGTTTAGAACATGCAGCTTTAAATAGTCAACATAAATTGTATTTGCAATATGTCAGCGGCAGTTCTATAATTTTTTTCATAAATTAAGGAGGCATGGCATGGAACAAAAAAAATATCAATCAGGACTGGTCGTTATGCGCGCCCAGCCGCCGCATATCGGTCACGAAAAACTTATTCGCCGCATGCTTTTCGAATGCGAAAAAATAACCATTATCCTCGGTTCTGTCCAAGAACAGGGAACGGAAAGAAATCCCTACAGCTACACTCAGCGCAAAGCCATGCTGCAAAAAATGTTCAACGAAGAAGAAAGCGCCCGCATTAAAATTCTCGGAATTTTTGACATAAACAATCCGACGGAATGGTCTTCTTTTGTTTTGGATTTTATCAAAGAATCAATGCCGGACATCATCCGGCCGGACGTTTATTACGCCGGCAGCGCCTACGATGCACAATGGTTTCGCAAAGATTTTGCCAATATTGTGATTGAAAACCGCGTTGATTACAGCTTTCCGTATGTTTCCGGCTCAATGGTCCGCGACATGATAAAAATCGGCGACGAACGCTGGCGCAATTTTGTTCCGAAAGCCATTCATGAAATGATTGAAGAATTTTCACAACAACAGAAAGGATTGGCATAATGCAAAAAATTTGGGAAAAACTAAAATCCGGTTTGCAAAATTTTTGCCGTGAAAATGGGTTTGACACCGTTGTCTTGGGTCTTTCCGGCGGTTTGGATTCCGCCATTTGCGCGGTGTTGGCGGCTGATGCCCTCGGCGGCGGCAATGTTCATGCCCTGATGATGAAAACCAAACATACTTCAGATTTAAGCTTAAATATTGCCAGAAAAATCTCCGAACTGAACAAACTTGATTATCAGGAAATCGATATTCAGCCGACCATTGATTATCAACAGGCTTTTTTGAGGCAAGTTTTCAAACAAGAGCCGAAAAATATTGTTATGGAAAACCTGCAAGCCAGAGAGCGGGGCAAAACGCTTATGGCCTATTCCAACCAATTCGGCGCGCTGGTTCTGGCTTGCGGCAACAAGTCCGAAACAGCTATGGGCTATTGCACGCTTTACGGCGATACCTGCGGCGGATTGGCACCGATTGCCGGCCTTTACAAAAGCGAAATTTTTGAATTGGCCAAATGGCGCAATGCCCTTAATCCCGTTTTACCGCCTGAGGTTATTTCCCGCGCGCCGAGCGCCGAACTTGCTCCCGAACAAAAGGATGAAGACAGCTTGCCGCCATACGCGCTTCTTGATAAAATTTTACGCCTTTATATTGATGAAAAGCGCAGCTTGCCGGAAATTGTCGCAGAAGGTTATGACGCGGTTACGGCAGAATGGATTATCAAACGCTACCAAGCGCAAGCTTTCAAGCGATTGCAACTTCCGCCCGCCTTAAAGCTTTGATTTCTAAACTTCTTGACAAGTATTGCATATAAGCATACCTTTTAGCCGGTTATAAGTAAATATATGTCAAATTAAAAAAATAATTATTATATGGAAACACAAGAAATTTTCCGCGTTTTTGACGCCTGCCAGCCGTCCGTCGCCCAAGTGCGGGAATACTTGGAACGGATTTCGGGGGTGTCGCCGTTTGACTTGATTTTTGCTAAAGGCGGCATAGAAACGATTACCAATCAAATCAAGCATAATCAGGGCGAGCTTATCGGCATCGTTATGGATAAAACGGTTTTTTATGCCCGAGGGCTATGCAAAAGCGACCGAAACAATATTCTGTCATCAAATGATGTTTTTGCTTTCGGACGGACACTGCATCCCAAAGCGCTGCCCATGAACAGAAAAACTCTTGCTATTTTAAGAAAAAATATTGATGCTTATAAGAAGACAGCAGATATGCTTCAGGTTTTCGGCTATAATATTTTACCATTGCAAACTCATTATCCGCTTTTTGAAAAAGATGATAATGTAGCTTATGTAAGCTATTTCGATATTAATGGCATCGGCATCGGAAATTCAAAAATTCCCTATTTCTTATGTCACGATAATATTTTTTTCTGCAGCAGTTTATAAAAATAATATAAAACCCCCCGAAGCGATTGCTTACGGGGGGTTATTCATAACATTAGAATTGAATTAAATATCCAAATTCACAACATTCAAGGCATTGTCCTGAATAAATTCTTTACGGGGTTCGACCACATCGCCCATAAGCGTTGAGAAGACCTCGTCAGCTTCGTCCATATGGTCAATTTTAACCTGCAGCAAAGAACGGGCTTCCGGATCAAGCGTCGTTTCCCAGAGCTGTTCGGGATTCATCTCGCCCAATCCTTTATAGCGCTGAATGCTGATGCCTTTTTTGCCGGCAGATACAACGGCGTCAACAAAAGTGACAGGACCGGTAATTTTCTTTTCCATGCCGTTTTTAGAAACAAACTGGCTGGTTTCTGCAAAGTTTTCGTGCAGAAGCGCACGCATTTCATTCAAAGTTTTAGCCTCAAGGCTTTCCAAAATGGTATTATCAACAATATATTCTTCTTTGACGCTGCGCAACGTGCGGTGGAAAGAAATCGAACCGTTGCCGAGAACATCCGCCTGCCAGCCGCGATCATATTCGGCTTCCAGATTATCCAGACGCTTAACCAATTTTTCAAGTTCGGCTTTCAATGCAGGAATGTCATTGTAGAGTTTTTCATCAAAGAGGCCGAAAATTGCCATTTGTTCAATGATTTTTTCAGGAACATTCTTGCTCAGGTTAGACAACAGGCTTCCGGCTTTGCGGTTGCGTTCAACCAAATCAATCAAATCCTGCCCGACAATCTGCTCGCCGCCGGTACGAACCAAAACGGCATCATCGCAGCCGCCGCGAATCAGATAATCTTCCATTTCATGCTCGTTTTTCAGATACAAAATCGAGCTGCCTTTCTTAACCTTAAACAAAGGCGGCTGGGCAATATAAACATAGCCGCGCTCGATTAATTCCGGCATCTGGCGATAGAAGAAAGTCAACAACAGGGTACGAATGTGGCTACCGTCGACGTCGGCATCGGCCATAAGAATGATTTTGTGGTAACGGCATTTGTCGGCATTGAAGTCATCACGGCCGATACCTGTTCCCAAAGCGGTAATAATCGTGCCGATTTCGGCAGAGTTCAACATCTTGTCAAAACGGGCGCGCTCAACATTCAGGATTTTACCGCGCAAAGGCATAATCGCCTGATTTTTGCGGTGACGCCCTTGTTTTGCCGAACCGCCTGCGGAATCTCCCTCGACGATAAAGACTTCAGACAATGCCGGATCTTTTTCCTGACAATCAGCCAGTTTTCCGGGTAAGGAGGCCACATCAAGCACACCTTTGCGGCGGGTTAATTCACGCGCCTTGCGGGCTGCTTCGCGCGCGGTTGCCGCTTCAACGATTTTGCCGACAATAATGCGCGCTTCCGCCGGATGTTCATCCAGCCATTCTTTCAGTTTGTCGCCGATAACGCTTTCGACAACCGGACGGACTTCGGAAGAAACCAGTTTTTCTTTGGTTTGGGAAGAAAACTTCGGATCAGGGACTTTTACCGACAAAACACAGCTCAAGCCTTCACGCATATCATCGCCGGAAAGCTGGACTTTGTCTTTTTTCAGCAAGCCGTTTTCAACGACATAGTTATTCAATGTGCGGGTCAAAGCACCGCGGAAACCGGCCAAGTGGGTACCACCGTCTTTTTGCGGAACGTTATTGGTAAAGCAGAGCATGCTTTCATTATACGCATTGGTCCATTGCAAAGCGCAATCAACCTGAATATCATCTTTTTCGCCGGTTATGGAAATAACTTCTTCATGCAAAGGCGCTTTAGATTTGTTCAAGTGATTAACAAATGCGCGCAAGCCGCCTTCATAATGGAAATCCACTTCACGCGGTTCAGCGCCGCGTCGGTCAATCAAACGCAGATAAACGCCGGAGTTTAAGAAAGCCTTTTCACGGATTGCCCTTTCCAAGGTTTCAAAGCTGAATTCTGTCATGGTAAAGGTTTCCGGTGACGGCAGGAAGGTTACTTCCGTTCCGTGGCGCCCTTCGGCATCGCCGATAACTTCCAAGTGGCGGGTAACATTACCGTGTGAAAATTCGGCAATATGCTCATGGCCTTCGCGCCAGATGCGCAGCTTGAGCCAGACGGACAAAGCATTAACCACGGAAACGCCCACGCCGTGCAAACCGCCGGAAACTTTATATGAGTTATTGTCAAACTTGCCGCCCGAGTGAAGTTCCGTCATAATAACCTCGGCAGCGGAAACGCCTTCTTCTTTGTGCATGCCGACAGGAATACCGCGCCCATTGTCGCGAATAGTGGCAGAGCCGTCCGGATTTAAAATAACTTCGGTCTTGTCGCAATATCCGGCTAAAGCCTCGTCAATTGCATTATCCAAAACCTCATAAATCATATGGTGCAGACCTGAACCGTCATCAGTGTCGCCGATATACATGCCGGGGCGTTTGCGAACCGCGTCCAGACCTCTCAAAACCTTAATGGAATCAGCATTGTATTCGCCTTCACTCTTGGCAAACTCCTCTTGGGTTATCTCATTACTCATATTATTTTTTCTTCCTTTATTTCATAACAAAATCTGTTGTGTGAAATATACAACAAAATATCTTTTGCAACAAACAATAAATCAAAGATATCAACGGATAAACGAATATTTTTGACGTATTTTTTTAATCCCGCGCAATACATTTTAGACAAATGTAATTCTAGACAAAAATCACAACTTATGATAATCTGAACTTAAGAAAATAAAAGGAAACGGCTATGCCAAAAAAGACTTTCTATTTAAATTTTGAAAGCGGCCTCGACGAACAATATGTCAACTGGGCTAAAGAAGCCGTGCAAGAATTTATAAATTTGTTTCCCGAATATAAAAGCAATTTTGCCGTTGAGGAAAACAACTTTTCTTACGCGAATGTTGATGTATTAAAAACCATAGCGGAATTTAACAAAGAGCTTTATCAAAGCCGAGGAAAAGTTTTTGATGAGGCAAATTTTTGGCGTACGTTTGACCGCCTTCCGGACGGTTCGTATAAAGCCTCTTTACAAAAACAAATTGCTTTAGCTTCAAGAAACGGAATTATTGATATTCAAAAGCTCAGTTCTTTGCAAGCAGACAGCATGGCTAATAAATACGGAGCCAGCTCTCAGATTTTAATTAATATAACAAAGCAGAAAGCCGGCGGCAATATACGAGGAATTTCAAGCGAATTAAGTGTTAATATTTCTGCCGGAACTTGCGCTGAGCTCGGCTATAAAGGCGATGACTTAAAGTCCTATTTCAAAGATATTATCATTCATGAATTGGGACATAGTTTCAACGCTACTCACGAAGGAAGAAAAAACTGCGTTGAAAATTTAGGTTCTCATTGCACCGATAAAAATTGCTTGATGTATGAATATGCTTACACAAATGAAAGCTTTAACCGCCGCAAAAAACTTAAGGAACCGTTTTGTAATGACTGTATGGAATCCATGCGCGAGTATATGCAAAATTTTCTTAAACTTGAGCGGACAAATGACAACCGGCAAAACAGAACAGAGGCAAGCGTATCTAACGAGCAAGACTTTTTATCCGGTTTGAGCGATGAGGAAAAAGCATTTCTCAAAGATTATCTGGATTACATCCGGAGCAGCGGCATTCGGCGTTCTAAAGAAGATTTGCTTTGGGACCGGGTTTATCTTTTGGAGAAGTTCCGCAGCCAGCGCCAAAGCACAAACACGGCAGCACAAACCCTAAAACAGGAATTTAAAACCATTGCCGAAACATTTGATTGGAAAAAAGAAGAATACAAAAATAAACTCCCGCCCCAAACCAGGCAAAAAATTGAAACATTTTTAACGCAGCAAGCCGGACAAAGCATTGAAATTAACGACCAGCCACTGCCGCCAACAGCAGAAAAAGAAACAAGCACGCTTTATAAAACTCAGCTGCGCGGCATTTTGCGAGACAGTGCCAGAGCTGAACATTTGGAATACAGCGAAGAACCCTGCAAACAAGGCTTTAAAGCCGAACTCAAAGCCGCGGACGGCAGCAAAACGACAATTGAAGCGGCAAACCCGCGGCAGGTTTCGCTCATGGCACATAATGCCAAAGGCGAAAAAGTCACGCCGCCTTTCCGCCGTTTTATGGATATTGTTTCTTATGCGCAATTGCGCCATTCTTCCGTTTCTTTCGGCGAGATCAAGACACCGGAATTTAAAGCCAGCCTTATGATTGCCTGCCTGAAAGCACAACCGCCGGTTCGCATGAAAGGCGCTCCGAAAATGACCGAAGAGTTTTTAAATCTGCTCAATCCCCAAACGGCAAAAGCTTTGCACGAAGCTTATTACAGCCGGCGGATTGAAAAAGAACTCCCGACATATCAGGGATTGAAACGCAGTCAGGCCGAACGCTATTTGCAATTGAAAAATCAAAAAGAGCCTTTAGAACAGCGGGAATGGTCAGAGTTGTTTTATCATGAAGACCAATTGGTCGGCGATATTGCCCTCAGCGACGCACAGAAAAAGTTTAAAAGCGAACGCCCCAGGGAAGAAGAATGGCATCAGAAAACCGGATATGCGCCGCAAAGGGTTGTGCATTATGAAGACAAGCGCCCCGGCGACGCCAGCTGGAAGCTGCATTTGGATGTTACGCCCAATCCTGACGAACCGACAACAAAGGCAATAACCCAATATCTGGAAAAACTTGATATGGATTATAAAATCTGCGGCGGCGAAGAAAACGGCAAAGGCATTACAATCTATGTCGGTTCTTATTCAGACACTTTGACATTATCTACACGTTTGCAAATGGAGTTCGGCGACAAGGCCAAACTGCCGGCACGTTATACTGACCAATATAATCAGGAAACCGAATTTCATAATGTGGCAACCGGCCGTTTTATGATTGCCGCCAATTATGATCCGAAAACAAAAACAGAAACGCCGGTTTTTGACGAAGTTTATCCGACAACCGTCCGCGGAATAAGCCCTGCCCGCCTTGAAGAACATAATTCTACGGAATTTTTGATTAAAGCCGCCAAACAAATGAAGCTTGTTACGGAACAAACGCCTGATGATTACAAGCAAATCACCGATGCCAAACAGCATTATGATATTGATATGCTGGAAAATTATGTATCCCACCGCTTATATGCCAAGCATCTCGGCGCGTTTTATTATGGCGACAATGCCGAACGCTTTGAAAAACACCTTTTCAACGACAAGCTGCCCGAAGCCGGAAGTCCGGAACGAACGAAATGGGATATTTTAGCCAACAAATATGAGCAGTTTATCCAAAACAACTGTCCTGAAAAAATCGATTTGATGAAAAAACATATTGAGAACTACAAACCTATTGACTTTACCAAAGAAAATACCAACCAAAACAGCCGACAGCAAAAGAAGCCGGATTTGACGCAGCAGGTTATTTATGCCAAACGCAAAAGAATGCGTTAATGCGCTTCTGACCAATTATCGCCAACCCCGACTTCGGCAATAAAAGGAACGGCCAGATTTACAACATTTTCCATGGTTTGCTTTATCATGGCAGAAACGGCTTCAACTTCGTCTTCCGGTGCTTCAAAGACCAATTCGTCATGCACTTGCAGCAGCATTTTTGTTTTATAGCCGCCTTTTTGCAATTCATTTTGAACAGCAATCATCGCCATTTTGATAATATCTGCCGCACCACCCTGAATCGGCGCGTTGATTGCCGCACGCTCGGCATTGGCAACAATGCGTTTGTTTTTATCGTTAATTCCCATAATTGAGCATTTGCGCCCGAAAGGCGTCAAGACATAACCATGCTTATGGGCAAAGGCGATTGTTTCATCCATATAAGTTTTTATTTCCGGCATTTGCTCAAAATAAGCATCAATATATTTTTTGGCTTCTTCATTGCTGACATCTATCTGCTTGGCCAGACCATATTGCGAAATGCCGTAGACAATGCCGAAGTTGATGGCTTTGGCATGGCGGCGCATGTTGGAATCAACGTCTTCGTAAGATACGCCGAAAACTTTTGCCGCGGTTGCCGCATGAATATCTATTCCCTGTTCAAAAGCATGTTGCAGCCCTTTCACTCCGGCAACGGAAGCCAACAGGCGAAGCTCGACCTGAGAATAGTCGGAAGCAATAATCTTACAGCCCGGTTTGGCAATAAAGCCGGCACGAATTTTTTTGCCTTCTTCGCTGCGTATCGGAATATTCTGCAAATTCGGATTTGAGGAAGCCAAACGTCCGGTATTGGCGACAACTTGCGAAAAAGTGGTGTGTACGCGGTTATTTTTATCAAGCAGGCCGAGCAAAGCATCCGTATAAGTCGATTTAAGCTTGCTGATGCCGCGCCAATCTAAAATACGGGCAGCCAAAGCATTGCCGTCAACTGCCAATTCTTCTAAAATATCGGCTCCGGTCTGCCAAGCGCCGGTCGGGGTCTTTTTGCCTTTGGCGCCGAGTTTGCCGAACAAAATTTCGCCAATCTGCTTGGGCGAACCGATGTTAAATTCTTCTCCGGCAAGTTTGTAAATTTCCTGCTCATAGGTTTTGAGCCTGCTTTCAAATTCTTTGCTCAAATTAACCAAAGCCTGCGCATCAACCATTATGCCGTTTTGCTCCATTTGCTTGAGAATGGCAATCAGCGGGCGGTCAAAATTTTCATAAACGGAAATTTTGTGTTCGGCAATCAGGCGCGGCTTGAAAATATTATATAGGCGCAAAGTCACATCCGCGTCTTCGGCAGCATATTCACAAGCTTTTTCCAAAGGCGCACGGTCAAAAGCCACCTTGTCCTTGCCGGTTCCGCAGACATCTTCATAATGAATAGTTTTGTAATCCAAAAACTTTTCGGCCAGTTCATCCATGCCGTGCCCATGCTCGGAACTGTCCAAATCATAAGATAAAACCGCCGTGTCTTCAACCGGCTCAAAAGGCGCATTTTCACCTATGACCTGCGCAAAAAAGTGCATATCAAATTTAATGTTATGACCGATTTTCAAAATTGATTTTGCAGCCATCAGCGGCGCCATATATTTGGCAACGGTTTCAATCGGCAATTGTTTGATTTCTTCCTGCTCGGGCGCAACAAACAAATCCATATTTCTACCGGCAGCGGCAGCCTTGTGCCGCAGCGGAACATAGCATGCAATTCCCTCGTCCGTTGCCAGAGAGAAGCCGACTATTTCATCAAAAACCGGATTTAATCCATTGGTTTCCGTATCAAAAGCAAAACGCCCTTTCTCACGGATAATGTTAACCCAACGCTGCAAAGCCGCTTCATCCTGCACAAGTTCATAATGCTTTTCCACTGGTTTAAATACAGCGTTCACACCTTTATTTTCTTCATCCGGCATAGAAGAACACTGCTCTTCGACCCAGCGGTGAACGCGCGGTTTTAAGCTGGTGAAACCGTAACGGTCAATAAATTTTTCCAAAGTTTCAAATGAAGGTTTATGGCAATGGTAATCTTCAATATCTTTTTCAACCGGCACGTCTTTTTTCAGCGTCACCAGCGCCAAAGATATTTTGGCATTGTCAATATTAGCCAGCAGCGTTTCGCGGCGCTTGTTCTGCTTGATTTCTCCGGCGCGCGCCAAAATCTGTTCCAAAGACCCGAATTCTTCAACCAACTGGGCTGCCGTTTTCAGCCCTATACCGGGAACGCCGGGCACGTTGTCAATACTGTCTCCGGCCAAGGCCTGAACGTCAACGACCTTGTCAGGATAAACGCCGAACTTTTCTTTAACATCTTCGGGCGTGAAAAACTTGTCTTTCATCGGATCATAAAAAGACACGCCGGGGCGGATTAACTGCATCAAATCTTTATCCGCAGATACGACAACGACCTCAAATCCCTTATCCAGAGCTTTTTGCGCATAAGTTGCTATCAAGTCATCAGCCTCATAACCGTCCATTTCCAACTGGTTCAGATTTAAGGCGGACGTCGCTTCGCGGATAATCGGAAACTGGGGAATTAAATCCTCCGGAATTTCTTTGCGCGTTCCCTTATATTCGGGAAAAATCTCATTGCGGAAATTTTGGCGTTTGGCATCAAAAAGCACCAGCGAATAATCGCAGCGAATGGCTTTTGTCAGACGCAAAAACATATTGGTAAAACCATAAACGGCATTCACCGGAATTCCGTCAGGGGAAGTAAGCGGCGGCAAGCCGTAAAAAGCACGGAAAATATAGCCCGAACCGTCAACAAGGCAGACTGTCTTGGTCATCAGTAACTCGCTTTAGTTAAATTTATAATGCTAAAAATATAGCACTTCGCCGCAGGAATAAAAGTAAAATTATTCGCCGATGGATAAAAAGAAAGAACGTTCCAGGTTATCTACCGCACAAATATCGGTTTTATAAACGTCTTCATAGTCTTCGACATAGCCATTTAAAGCGCGGATAATACATTCGTTAAGATTCAGACCGTTTTTCTCGGCAATTTTTGCAATTTTCTTATGCAAATCTTTATTAATCGTGATTGAAATATCGGTCATAAAATTTTCCTTAATCTTTTTGGTATATAAAGAAGAATAACGTATGAACATTGTTTTAAAATATTTTGCGAATCGGCGCAAGGGGCTATAAGGCGGGAATCGTGGCAAAAGCTAAGAAAAAGACTAAAAAAACAAAAAAAAGAGAGTCAAAACAGCGTGTTAAGAATCGGCGGCTGCTCCTAAAATTTATTGCCATGCTGGTGATAACTTTTTTAATATATCTGCTTTATTGCATGGCAACCCTGCCGGATATTAACGAGGCGGTCAATCGCACGCGCCAGCCCTCGACAACCATTGCCGCCGAGAACGGCAATGAAGTCACGACATTCGGAAGCGTTTATTCCGAAGTTATCCATGCAAACGATTTGCCGCAATATGTTCCCGATGCCATTATTTCAACCGAAGACCGGCGTTTTTACAGCCATTTCGGCTTTGACATTATTTCATTTACGCGCGCTATGCTTACTAACATCTTTTTAAGGCGATATGCCCAAGGGGGCAGCACAATTACCCAGCAGGTTGCCAAAAACCTGTTTTTAACGCCCAATAAAAACATTAAGCGCAAAATCCAAGAATTGATGCTGGCTTTTTGGCTCGAGCACAAGTTCACCAAAGAGCAAATTTTAACCCTTTATCTGAACCGCGTCTATCTCGGTTCCGGCACTTACGGCATTGAAGCTGCCAGCCAGAAATATTTTCAAAAATCTTCCCGCGATTTGAATCTCAAAGAAGCCGCCGTTATTGCGGGCATGCTGAAAGCGCCGTCACGCTATAATCCGATTGCTTCCGAAAAAAGAGCGGTTGAGCGGGCCAAAGTCGTTTTGCAAAACATGGTCAATAATAACGCCATTACGCCGATGCAAATGGAAAATGCCCTTAAAATGCGTCTCGGGCCGAAGAAAAAATATAATGTGAAAGACGCCATGCATTTTGCCGACTGGGTCTATCATGACGTTAATTCTTATATCGGCGAGCGCAATTCCGACATTTATGTCATGACAACCCTTAATCAGGATATCCAACAGGCAGCATCCAAAATTCTTGCGGATACGATTGCCGCCAATAAAAACAAAAACGTGACGCAAGGCGCAATCGTGGTTATGGACAAGCGCGGCGCCATCAAAGCAATGGTCGGCGGGCTGGATTATAATAAAAGCCAGTTCAATCGCGCGGTTCAGGCCTTAAGACAACCCGGTTCCGCTTTTAAGACCTTTATTTATCTGACTGCCCTGCAAGACGGTTTTGAACCTGACGACAAAGTTATGGACTCTCCGCTTTCAATCGGCAATTGGAAACCGGAAAATGCCGACAAAAAGTATCATGGCGAAGTAACTCTTACGGAAGCTTTGGCAAATTCTTACAATCTGGCAACAATCAACCTTTCCGAGATGATGAACCGTTCAGACGTTATCCGCAATGCCAAACGCATGGGAATTACCACGGAAATTGAAAACAGTCCGGCTTTGGCGCTCGGCACTTCCGAGGTAAAAGTTATTGATATGGCAGCGGCTTATGCCACCCTTGCCAACGGCGGATATGCCGTCTGGCCGTATACTATTAAAGAAATTTATTCCCGTGACGGCTTTCAACTCTACCAAAGGACAGCTGATGCCGAAAACAGGATTATCAAGAAAAAAATCGTCGACAAACTAACCGGAATGATGCAGTCCGTTATTAATTCCGGCACCGGCAAACGGGCGAAAATAAAAGGATTTGCAGCCGGTAAAACAGGAACCAGCCAAGATAACCGCGATGCATGGTTTGTCGGGTTTAATCAGAATTATATTACTGCCGTTTGGCTCGGCAACGACAATAATTCTCCGATGAAAGGGGTTTCCGGCTCTAACCTGCCGGCAGAAATTTGGAAAAAAGTGATGACTGCGGCAGAAACATTCTGAGAAAGTTTTGCCAAGAGAGGTTTATATGAAAAAATTACTGTTTTTCTTAACTTTGGTTTTTGCGGTTATGGGCATTATCGTTCTATCTGCCCTGCTGGAAAGCGAAACGCCTTTGCCGCAGCCGCAGTCTTCGGTTTCAGCTTTACAAAATTAGTGGCTGTGTCCGGCATAAGGATCATATATCACTTCCGGTTTGCCGTTAATTACGCATTTTAAAATCGCACGAGAATCAAATATATTGTCATTATTTTGCTTTACCGGCCCGATAACACCGTCATATTCCGGCGTATCCGCCAAAACGCCAACAGCCTGCTCCGGCGTTTCGGCATTTTCAAAAACCTGTACGAACAGCATAACCATATCATAAATCGTGCCTAAAGCATAATCGCTTTTCGTATCAGGATAAGCCTCTCTGACACGGCTGTTAAAAATATCCATACTTTGTGCAACATCAGAATAACAATACCCTTCCAGCAACGCGGTATCCTTAATTTCGGAAAAAGCTTCAATATCGGTTAACGGCACGGATATTCCGGCTTCCTTATATTGTTTGATGAAGTTTTCCGCCTCTGTGCTTTCAATTTGGACAAGATAAGCATCCGGTTTGGCGTCTTTGCTTTTTTGCAACACGGGCTGAAAATCTTTCCGGCCTGTTCCGATTTCAAAAAAAGTTATTTTTATGCCGTGTTTTTCCGCCAGTTTTTGAACTCTTGCTTCCTGAGTTTTGTCCGCTCCTATAAACGCAATATTTTTCCAATTATTTTCTTCATAATAATCGACAAGGCGTTCAATTTTCCTCTCAGGCATGGTCCAGTTCATAAAATTGTATTTTCCCTGAACCATGCTTTTGTCTTCAGAACCGAAATTAACATGGATTATTTTATCTTTTTCAGCCAACGGGGCTATTATTTTGCCGGCAGCAGAACCCAAACTGACAACGGCTTTGGCCTCCGCATTTTTCAGTTTTTCATAAGCCGTTGCGACATCTTGCCCGTCATCAACCGTAAAATAATACTTATATTTTAAATTCTGTTGATATTTCAAATCGTCTTTTGCCAACAACAGAGAATTTTTTAACGAATTTCCAACCTCGGCATCATTACCGCTTAACGGGAGAATTGCTCCGATATTGACAACCGGTTTGGGTTTTCTCCGTTTGAGGACGACGGATAAATCCGTTGAGGCGGCGGACAGCGCTCCGCCTTCCGTTGAAGGGCGTTCTTCTTCAACGACGGGGATCTCTTTTTTCTCAACGGCCGGTTCCGGTTCGGGTTTAACCAAAACCGCAAACAAAACAACGCCAATAATTAAAATACCCCATATGTTTTTTGCCATAACATCCTCTTTTGCAACTAAAAATTTGAAATAATTATAATTGACACCTTAAGAAAAGCAATAGCAAAACACAGAAAATTTAAAAATTCAAAATAGTGCTTTTATGTTGAAAATTATTATATATAATGGCGAAAAGACTTTATATATAATATTCCCGAAATGGCTTTCGGGAAAAACAAGGAAAACCAAAGATGACTCAAAAACCCGTAATGCTTTTAATCCTTGACGGCTGGGGATATCGTGAAAAAGTTACAGCCGATAACGCCATTGAGCAGGGACACACCCCTAATTGGCACCGTTTACTGGAAGAAAATCCGCATTGTTTGATTGAAACTTCCGGTTTGTGCGTCGGCCTGCCTGACGGACAAATGGGCAATTCCGAAGTCGGACATATGAATCTTGGCGCCGGACGCGTGGTTATGCAAGATTTGCCGCGTATTGACCAAGCCATTAAAGACGGTTCTTTTGCAAAGAATCCAGTTTTGGGCGAACTGGTTGACGGTTTGAAAAACAGCGGCAAAGCCTGCCACGTTATGGGCTTGATGAGTCCCGGCGGCGTCCATTCTTCTCAAGACCATATTGTTGCTGTTTGCAAGGTGTTAAACGAAAACGGAATTAAGACATGGGTTCATGCCTTTTTGGACGGGCGCGACACGCCGCCGCAGTCTGCCGTTGACTTCCTGGCTGATTTTGAAAAATCGATTGCCGAACTGAAAAACGTTAAAATTGCGACAATTGAAGGCCGTTTTTATGCCATGGACCGCGACAAACGCTGGGATCGCGTCGAACTGGCATATAACAATATGGTTTCTGCCGAAGGCAAACGTTTCGCAACTGCAGATGAAGCGATTAAAGCTTCTTATGCCGAAGGCGTTAACGACGAATTTGTCATTCCTTGCGTTATCGGCGATTATCAAGGTATGGAAGACGGCGATGCCGTTTTGATGATGAACTTCCGCGCCGACCGTGCCCGTGAAATCCTTTATGCTTTGTCTGACAAAGAATTTTCCGGTTTTGCACGCAAGAAAACTATTCAAACTTCAATTAACGTCGGTTTGACCGAATATTCCGTCGACCACAACCGCTTTATGAAAACCATGTTCGGCCCCGAAGCTTTGAAAAACATTTTCGGCGAGGTTGTTTCCGAACACGGTTTAACCCAGCTGCGTATTGCCGAAACGGAAAAATATGCGCATGTTACTTTCTTCTTTAACGGCGGCGAAGAACGCGAATTTAAAGGGGAAGACCGTATTTTGGTTCCGTCGCCCAAAGTTGCGACTTATGACCTGAAACCGGAAATGAGCGTTTATGAAGTGACGGAAAAACTGGTTGACGCCATTGAGAACAAACGTTTTGACGTTATCATCTGCAATTTTGCCAACGGAGACATGGTCGGACATACCGGCATTATGGAAGCAGCTTTGAAAGCTGTTGCCGCCGTTGACGATTGTCTCGGCAAAGTTGAAAAAGCCATTAAAGACGTCGGCGGCGTATTGTTTGTGACCGCAGATCACGGCAATGCCGAAAAAATGGTCGACGAAACAACCGGCGCGCCTTATACCGCCCATACAGTCGGCAAAGTCCAAGGCGTTTTGGTAAACGACCAGTCTCCGATTAAAGGTTTGCATGACGGCAAACTTGCCGATATTGCCCCAACCTTACTGGAATTGCTGAACATCCAAAAGCCAGCTGAGATGAACGGCGAATCCTTAATTGAAAAATAAAGACTAAAGCTCCGGTGAGGAGCAGGATACAAGACTTGAGAACAAAGACCGCCCTAATATTCACCGTATCTGCCATTATGGCTTTTGCCATTATGGCCGGTGCGGTATGGGCGGCCGACGTTTCAAAAAAAGAGCTGGAACGCATGGAAAAAGAAGTCCGGCAACAAAATATGGAGCATAAAAAGCTTCAGGCTCAGGCAACACAGATTAATCTGGAACTCGGCGAAGTCAGCCGCGACATGGTTAAAACAGCCAAACAAATTCAAAACAACGAAGAAAAAATTTCCAATATGGAAGCCTTGCTGCAAAAGCTGCAAACAGAATTGAAAGAAGCAAACGAAGGCTTCTTATCCCAAGACGAAAATTTAATCAAAACATTATCGGCTTTGCAGAATTTGGCCTTAAAACCGACAGAAGCCCTTTTTGTGCAGCCTCTGACGCCGGTTGAAACAATTCGCAGCGCCATATTGCTGCGCGAAACAATCCCTTATCTGGAAGAGAATGCCCAGAAAATACGCTCCCAATTAGAAGTCATTGAAAAAAAGAAAAACCAAATAGAAAAACAGGTTGCGCAAATTACGTCACAAAAGCAGGTTTTGGAAAAAGAGCATGAAAACATGAAACTTTTGGTTCAACGCAAATCGCGAATCCGCAATAAAATTGAGATTCAGACTGTTAAAGCCAAGCAAAAAGTTGAAAAATTAGCCAGCCAAGCCAATGATTTGCGCGATTTGCTTTCAAAGCTTGAAAAAGAAAAACGCATCAAAGCCCAAAAACAAGAAGAAGAGCGCAAACGCCAGGCAAAACTTCGCGAAGAAGAACGCCGCCGCGCCGAAGAGAAAAAAGTTGAGCAAACTCAAACAGCTGACTTGATTAAATATTCTCCTGATATTATAACGGAAATAGGAAAAGGGTTCATTCAGTCCAAAGGGCGGCTGCCGATGCCGGCCAGAGGCGCTATTATTACAACTTACGGCGAAGAGAAAGTTAAGGGCGTCGTTTCAAAAGGCATTATTATAAAAACGCGCAATATGGCTCAGGTCACCTCGCCTTTTGACGGTTCGGTCATTTTTGCCGGACAATTCCGCGGATACGGCAATATGATTATTGTCGATCACGGCGAAGGGTATTTGACGCTGCTGGCCGGTTTAGGCGATATTGATTGTGAGCTGGGACAGATGCTTTTGGCCGGAGAACCGGTCGGACAAATGCCGGACAGCCGCGATGCAAAACTCTATGTTGAATTAAGGAAAAACAATCAGCCGATTGACCCGATGAAATGGTATATGAATTAAAGAAAGAGCAGGATTTGAATTATGAATAAAAAATGGTCGATATTTACAGCGTCTCTGTTGTCTGCAACAATTTTATTCTCACCGGCTTATGCCGCTAAAAACAAGGTTGAAGAACAGGCTGATACCTATGAAATGCTCAATTTGTTCGGCGAAGTTATGGAAAGAGCCAAAGTTTCGTATGTTGAAGACGTTACCGATAAAAAATTGATTGAATCGGCGATTAACGGCATGCTTGTTTCTTTAGACCCGCATTCGAGCTATCTTGACGCCCAAAGTTTCAAATATATGAACGAGCAGACTAAAGGAAAATTCGGCGGGCTGGGCATTGAAGTTACCATGGAAAACGGTTTGGTTAAAGTCGTTTCGCCGATTGACGACACGCCGGCTTTCAAAGCAGGGCTTAAATCAGGAGACTATATTTCGCATATTGACGGCGAACAGGTTATGGGCATGAGCCTGAACGATGCCGTTGACAAAATGCGCGGCACGGTCGGCAGCAAGGTAAAACTCAGTATCAGACGCGTTAACAACAAGCCGTTTGACGTTACTTTAAAACGCGAAGAAATTAAAATCCAATCCGTTAAATCTTCAATCAAAGGCGATGATGTGGCTTATATCCGCATAACATCTTTTTCTGAAGACACAGACAAAATGATTGAAAAAGCCTTTAACAAAGCCAAAAAAGAACTAAAAGGCAATCTTAAAGGCATTGTTATCGACGTGAGAAACAATCCGGGCGGGCTGCTTGACCAGGCTGTCAGCGTTTCTGATTTATTTTTGGATAAAGGAGAAATCGTTTCCACCCGTTCTAAAAATGCCGAAGATACCGTTAAATATAACGCCAAATCCGGCGATATTGCAAAAGGTTTGCCGATTGTCATTTTGGTGAATGACGGTTCGGCTTCCGCCTCTGAAATTTTGGCGGGCGCTCTCCAAGACCACAAACGCGCGGTTATTGTCGGCGAAAAAACTTTCGGCAAAGGTTCGGTGCAAACGGTTATTCCGCTCGGAAAATACGGGGCAATGAGATTAACAACCGCACGCTACTATACGCCTTCCGGACGCTCTATCCAAGCAACGGGCATTGAGCCTGACGTTGAGGTCAAACCGGCAAAGGTTGAAGAAATTGACAAGGGTATAAACTTCAGCGAAGCCGAATTTGGCAATGCTTTGAAAAATGACGCTGCCGAAACGGAGAAAAGCCAAAACGAGAACGCCAAAGACGATGAGCTAAAAAAAGACTATCAATTGATGAGATCCGTTGATTTGGTTAAAGCGCTCAGCATTTATAGTTCTGACGGCAAAACAAAATAACAACGGAGCAGCCGGTATTGACTAACCGACAGAAAAGAAAATATTTTATACTTTTGCTGACGGCAACAATTATTACTGTTGCCGCAGCAGGGTATTTTTCCGCATCGCTAAAAAGCGAACCAGAATATCTTTCAAAAATAGACCGGCTGATGTTTGACAAAGAAAATCAATCGCCCAAGTTTATTCTGACGCTGCCAGATAAAGAAACGCCGCCGGACAAAACGCCTAAAACAGAACCTGTTGCTGAACGACAGCAAGAACTTCCGGTTACTGTTGAAGATTTTGTAGAAAGAGCGCCGCTTGTTTCCAAACTTCCGGAAATCAAAAATCTTACGGCTCTCAAAAACATTGAGATTGATGAAGAACTGACAGAGCAGTCAGAAGAGTTTGTTTTGCCGGCAATCGGAAAAAACGGCCGAAAACCTTGGATTGAATACGGACAAACGGCAACTGTCGCCCCGAATTTTTCAAAAGTAGCCGTTATTGTACAGAAAGTCGGCTTGGACAATGGCATTTGCGAAGCGGTTATTAAAGCGCTTCCGTCTGAGGTCTCTTTATCCTTTTCTCCTTATACGCCGGATATTGCCGAAAGAATAAAAAAAGCGCGCAGTTTCGGTCATGAGACTTATGCCGATTTGCTCCTTGCGTCTCCCAATGTACTCAAATCCGACAACGGCCCGCTTTCAATGAGCTTAACCTTAAAACCGGAAGAAAATTTATTCCGCCTGCAGCGGGTTTTGGCAGTCAAGGCGCCTATCGGCGGCATGGTTGTCAATGACGGCGTTGCCGACAAAGACACAACGGAACAGCTTAAAGCTTTTCTTTCAGAATTGAAAAAACGCGGTTTACTTATGATAGACGCCGTTTCCGGTCAGGAAATAAACAAAATTCAGGAATCGGGATTGGCGCGTAAAAAAGCAGAAATCGTTATTGACGAATCTTCCCTCACGCAGCAGGCTATTGCGGAAAAATTACAAATGGCAGAACGTTTGGCCAGAGAAAACGGACAAGTCATGATTGTAGCCGCTCCGAAACCTATTATCATTACGGCGCTCAGCGATTGGTTTAAAACTTTTTCCCAGCAATTAACTTATGAACAGATGAAAGAGATGAACGTAACCTCTTTTGACAAGCCGTTTGCTCTGGTTCCGGCATCTAATCTGGTGGTGGAATAATGGCGGAGCAGTTCAGAGAAAACGTTGCCATTATTGTCAGCAATTCCGAAGGCAAAGTGCTTTTATGCGCCAGAGCCGATAATGCGGGAATGGAATGGCAGTTTCCACAAGGAGGCATAGACAGCGGCGAATCGGTTTTGGAAGCGGCTTATCGCGAATTGCGCGAAGAAACAGGCATTACAGATGTTGATTTTATAAAAGAAATGCCCGAAGGCGTGAAATATTATTTTCCCGACGCCGTTAAAATAAAATTCAGCAAAAACGGTTGGCAAAATGTGGGGCAGAACCAGCATTATGTTTTGTTTAAACTCAAAAATGACAATACGAAGATTGATTTTGAGACGAATCCTCAGGAAATAGAATTTAAGGCTCACCGCTGGGCAGAAATAGACGAAGCGCCGCGGGAAATCGTTTATTTCAAAAAAGAAGCTTATCAAAAAGCAGCGGCATATTTTAAGCCTTATCTTGAAGAAATAAAAAAACGCTAAACAGATAATTGCGGCCAACGTCTTTTTGTGATATTTTATAAACATTGTCAAAAAAGGAAAAGGTTGTGAGCGAAAACGGCGAAAATTTTGAAGAAGAACGCCAAGAAGTTTTAAACTTGGCTAAGTACGGAATAGAAACCAATATTCCGTTGAAGCCGGCGCAGAAAAAATACCTCAAAAACCTGTTATTGTTTTCATTAATGCGGGCAACCGCCAACAAAACCGTCAGCAAATCCAATTTTACCAAACTTGTCAAAAAGCTTTTTAAAAAATATATCATTAAAATTCTCCACGGCGCCGCAAAAAAAATGCCAGGATATAATCCTGAGGAAGATGAAGAATTTTATGACGAAAATTTAGAAGTTGACATAAACAACGTTATTGCCAATGAGCAGCTTTTGGATTTGCACAAAATCCAGCAAAGCCTGACACCGCAAAATATTGTCGGGCAAATTCGAAGAATCTCCGACGGAATAAGCGCTCAAGATATCATTAAACGGATTATGGCGCTGCGCGAAATAAATTCCAACCACAGAGAAACGCCGGAAGAAGCCCGTGAAAGAGAGCAACGGCAGCGGGAATACCAGCGCGAGCGTCAGAACCAGCGTGTTATGGTCCGTCAAAGAGAACGCGGCGGCCGCAGCCGGTAATGTTTCATATATACCTAATTTAAACTTGATTTATCAGCTAATCTGTTTTAGCTTGATTTTGAGTTTTGTTTCTTAATGAAACAGCGCTCAGGGCGTCAGAAACCCTTTATATTACTAGTCGCCGAGCATAGCGACTTAAAACTATATGCCGACTTCTTGTCCATGGACGGATGTCGGCTAAATAAGGCTCAGCCAAATAAGCCGAGCCGTTTGGTAATATACGGTTTCTGAACATCCGCCCGCCTTTTTATAAGTGCGGGTTTTGTTTTAACTTAATAAAAGGATGTTCACATGAAAAAACTGTTTTTATTTTTAATTATCAGTATCGTTGTCGGCTTTATAACCGCCTGTGCAACAGTTATGAGAGATAATAGTCAGGCAATTCCGATTAAAGCTAATGTTGGAAAAGTTGATATAAAAATCATCAATAAAGTCGGTGAGGTTATTTTTGAAGGACAAACACCAACAACAATAACCCTCAAAACGGCGACAAAAGGCGGATATTTTAATCCTGAAAAATATACAATCGTTGCATCAAAAGATGGGTTCCAAACTCAGAACAGCGTTATCGACTGGCATGTCAGCGGCTGGTATTGGGCTGGGAATTTCGTAATTGGTGGTCTAATCGGTTATCTGATTATTGATCCTCTGACTGGTGATATGTATTATCTTGATGAAGAAGTAAACTTAAATATGACCTCAACACAGAAATAAAAAAGTAGCGATACAACCGGAACGATGAGTTTTATGGGCATGCTAACGTGTTCTGAAGCTGCGTTGCTTTCTTGGGTATTGGCGAAGCCGGTCATTCTGATTATCGGAGCGAGTTAGTGAAAAAAACCAAGCACTTTGAACTTACTAGCTAAAGTGCATTTCCTTATCTGAGTCGGCGTTAAAAACAACAAGGCAGACCACTGATCTCGGAATATTTTATACTTCTCAGGCGGTGACGGGGTGGAAGAGATTCTTCATTCGAACCCGCAAGTTCGGTTCACTCACTAACTCGCGCTGAAATTCAGAAAGACAATAAAATAAGGCTTCTTACAATGATGGCAAAAAGGCGGTTGGAATACCGTATTTATTTTTTTTCTTCTTTTTTGGATTTCAACTGACCGCAGGCAGCCAAAATATCTTGTCCGCGGGCAACCCTGATCGGCGCGGCGAATCCAAACTTTTGCAGTTCTTTGGAAAAAGCAAAAGCCCGATTGCGCGAAGACGGCCGGTAATCGCACCCCGGCCAAGGGTTAAACGGTATCAAATTAAACTTGGCGTCAATCTTGTAACTTTTCATCAGATTAACCAGTTCTCTCGCCGCTTCCAGAGAATCATTCAAACCGTCAAGCAGCAAATATTCAAAGGTGATGTATCTGCTGTGCGCCGCCCTTTTTTGAAACTCCTGACAAGCTTTCAACACATCTTCAAGCGGATATTTTTTATTAATCGGCATAATTCTGCTGCGAGTTTCGTTATTTGACGCATGCAGGCTGATTGCCAGACGGCAGCCGACCTTATCGGCAACATCAGGAATATGCGGCACAATACCAGAGGTCGACAATGTAATTTTTCGTTTGGAAATAGCCACGCCGTCGCCGTCCGACAAGATATTCAGCGCCTTGAAAGTATTGTCCATATTATGCAGCGGCTCACCCATGCCCATAACCACGATATTTGACAGATAGCGGATTTCATCGGTCGGGGTCGGCCATTCTTGATAAGCGTCGCGCGCAACCAGAAACTGAGAAACAATCTCGCCGGCAGTCAGATTGCGGGTGATTTTTTGCGAACCGGTATGGCAAAATGTGCAGCCGACCGCACAGCCCACCTGAGTTGAAATGCAAACCGTGCCGCGGTCTTCTTCGGGAATGTAAACCGTTTCAATCCTTTGGCCGTCGGCAAATTCCAGCAACCATTTATGGGTTTTGTCGGCAGAAACCTGTTCCGCAACAATTTTAGGACGGGTGATTGTGAACTTTTCAGCCAGTTTGGCGCGCAAATCTTTGCTCAGATTGCTCATCTGTTCAAAAGACGTTGCCCCCTGATGATACAGCCAGTGCCACAGCTGTTTGGCGCGAAAAGGCTTTTCGCCGATTGCCGCAAAGGCTTCGTTTAATTCTTCTTTGGAAAGGCCGATAAGTTCAATTTTATCACTCATGATTATTTCTTCTTGCACTTGTTGCTGATTGCTTTATAAGCCTGCGAAAAACCGGCCAGAGAATAAGTATCTTTGGTCTGCGTCCCTTTTGACGATGTACCGTGAACAATCATGCGCGTGCCGCGTTTCATGGCCGCAACGATTTCTTTATCAGTCTTGTCGCTGGTTGCCCAAGCTTTGTCGCCGCTGACAAAAAGCTTATCAAAAGTATCATTGCCGATTTTGATAACGACATTTGATTCCGGCTTGTAGGTATAACCGGCATTAATATTGACCACGTCATAGCTTTTGTCGGCCGGACGGTGGGTAATAACCGTATAAATATCGCCGCGTTTGGTATATTTGCCCTCGTCTTTTTTGGGCGTGGAAGCCATATAGCAGGTCAATCCCGAGGCATCCTGATAATAATATGCCGCCCAGTCGTCATATTCTCCGAGAAGTTTCGGAACCAGCGAAGAAGCTGCCTGAGCTTCCCCTGCTAAAAATAATCCCAACAGCAAAACAGATAAGTTTTTCATGGTTACATTCTCACTTTCCAACATTAAAAGTTATTTTTGATAATAGTATTTGAAAAATATATAAAAACTGTTAATTTCTAAAAAAAACGGAATCGGAAAATGATTAGAGATAACTATCTGGATATCAATAAGATTATTCAAAACAAAAAATTTTTGAAGCTGTTTCGCGCCGTGGAAGAACACGGCGGCGCGCTGCGTTTTGTCGGCGGCGCGGTTCGCGATGCCCTGCGCGGCATTAAAAGTTTGGATTTGGACTTGGCAACGGACCTCAGCCCTGAAGAATTGGTTGAGGCTTGCGACGAGCATAATCTGAAAACCGTACCTATCGGAATAAAATTCGGCACCGTCGGCGTGGTTATCGACAATCAGGTTTTGGAAGTTACATCTTTGCGCAAAGATGTCAAAACCGACGGGCGGCATGCCGAGGTTGAGTTTACGACCGACTGGGAAATTGACGCCGGACGCCGCGATTTGACAATCAATGCCGTTTACGCCGATGAAAAAGGCAATGTTTTTGACTATTACAACGGAATTGACGATTTGGAAAAAGGCGTGGTGCGTTTTATCGGCTCTCCGGCCCAGCGCATTAAGGAAGATTATTTGCGAATCCTGCGTTTTTTCCGTTTTTATTCGCTTTTTGCCAAAACGCCCGTTGATAAAAAGGCTTTGCAGGCTTGCAATGAAAACAAAGACGGCCTGAAAAATCTGTCCATGGAACGAATCCGCGATGAATTTTTCAAAATTCTGCTGACGCCGCGTGCCGGACAAACCATTAAGATTATGGCGGAAAATGATATTCTCGGCTATGTTCTGCCCACACCGAAAGATGAAAACATTGCCCAGTTGGAATTTTTCATTAACGAGGTTAATACCGGTATTTTGCCGCCGGATCCGGTCAGGAGAATGTTTATCCTTTACACGCCGCAAGAAAATCTGGCTGAAAATATGGCAACAAGGCTGAAATTCAGCAAAAAACAAAAACAGGATTTTATAGATTGGGCCAGAATCAGCGTTTCTCTTGACGATTTTATCATCCCGCAAGAACTCAAAAAGATGATTTATCTGCACGGCAAAGATTTTGCCAAGAACAAGCTTTTGATTGAACAGGCTTTGCAGAACAGAATTATTCCGTCGACAGCCGACATTATTAAAAATATTGACGAAACGGAAGTTCCGGTCTTTCCGTTGCGCGGCAAAGATATTATTGAAACAGGCATTGCCGACAACAGGCAAATCGGAACCGTATTGGATAATCTGGAGCAAATCTGGGTTGACAACAATTTCGAATTAAGCAAAGAACAATTGCTTTCCCGCCTGCCGGAGCTTAAAACAGCATAGTTGAAATCCATGCGTGGGTCAAATGGCGGATATGCCACGGAAACTCAACCAAGACAGCATCAAAGCGAATATCAAAAGCGTCATATTTTTTGTGTTTTTTCAAAAAAGCTTCCGCACCGCGGACAATGCGTTGTTTCTGGCGTTCGGAAATAGCATAGGCCGCTTTTTCCAGATTTTGGCGTTTTTTAACTTCTACAAAGACCAGCAGCTTGCCGCGGCGGACGATTAAATCGACCTCTCCGGCGCGGGTACCTTTTCCGGTAACAACATTTTTGGCAACCGGAAAATAGCCTTTGAATAAAAGATATATCAGCGCAATCCATTCGGCCAAACGGCCGCCGGCATAAGAATTATTTTTGCCCATTTTTCACCTTTAACGCCAATTCATAAACTTCGTTTTTATTCAGACCGTATGTTTCCACAAGCTCTTTCACCGCCGTTTTAAGGCTGGCGGCTGCAAGTTTTTCTTTCAACAATGTTTCAACATCAATTTCCGGCAGGGTTTCTTCTTCCGCGGGCGCAACCATGAAGACCATTTCCCCTTTGGGTTCGTTTGTATTAAAATGTGCAAGCAGTTCTTCTGCCGTACCGGACAGGCATTCTTCATATACCTTGCTGATTTCTCTGGCGACTGCCATTTCGCGAGTGCCGAAAATTTCGGCTGCGGCCGTCAAGGTTTTGACAATTCGAGGCGCCGTTTCATAAAAAATCAGGGTCGAATCGAGTTTTTGATATTTTTTGAACAAATCAGCGCGCCCCTTGTCTTTGTTCGGAATAAAACCGACAAACATAAACCGGTTGGTCGGCAGCCCCGAAAGCTGCAAGGCGGAAATCAGCGCGCAACAGCCGGGCAATGTGGTTATATAAACACCGGCCTCGCGGCAGCTTTTAATCAATTTGTACCCGGGGTCGGAAATCAGCGGCGATCCGGCATCGCTGACCTGCGCCACGGATTTTCCGGATTGAATTAAATCGATAATCTTTTGCGCCTGTTCGTTTTCATTGTGGTCATGCAGGACGATAAACGTTTTTTGCAGGCTGATTCCGAGCAGAGAAAACAGTTTTTTGGTTACGCGCGAATCTTCGCAGGCTATAACATCCGCAGCTTTCAGCGTTTCAACCGCGCGGGGGGAAATATCGCTCAAATTGCCGATCGGCGTTGCCACAATATATAAACCGTTTTTCATTATCTCTCTCTTTACATTAGGGGAATTTTAAACTACATTTTATATCACTTACAGCAAAGAATATTTTGGGATAAAAAGCAAGTGTTAAAAAAATTTTCTCTTCTGATGATGGCTTTGAGCCTGATCGGCTGCTCAACGACTTCCGTTTCCACCCAAAGCGGCGCCGAAACATCTTCAACCGATATTTCGGAAATTAATTTCGGAGGCAGTTCAAATTTCAGGGTCGGCGTATTGCTGCCGTTAAGCGGCGATGCCGCGCGTTACGGGCAGGGTTTGAAAAACGCCACAATGCTTGCGTTGGAAGATACAAAGAATCCAAATTTGATTTTACAGTATTATGATACAAAAAGCACTCCTGAAGGCGCGCGCACAGCCATAACCAACGCGTTGAACCAAAAAGCGCAGATGATTATCGGCCCTCTGAAAAGCACGTCTTTACGCGCCATTTCAGACGAAGCCGTTTCCCGTCAGGTACCGGTTATCGCCTTTTCAACCTCTGAAGAGGTTTTGCAGCCCAATATATATACTTTAGGCCTTTTGGTTGACGAACAAGTCAACCGGATTATCTCTTATGCTGCCGGAAAAGGGCGTTCGCGTCTGGCTTTGCTGCTGCCTGACAACGCGACCGGCATTGCCGTTGCCAAAGCCGCAGTCAAATCAGCCCAACAAAATCAGGTCAGAATTACCAGAATCGGCTTTTATCAGCCTAATACGACCGACTTTTCTGACATTTTGAAAAAAATGACCGATTTTAACATGCGGAGCGGACGCATGGATCAAATGAAAAAAACGTTGCAGGCTCAGGCAGAACAAGGCGATGAGAACTCGCAAAAAGCTTTGAGGCGGGTTTCTACCCATGACACGCTCGGCGAAGTTGATTTTGATATGGTTTTAATTCCCGAAACCGGTGCAAAATTAAAATCGGCTATTTCAATGTTCGGTTATTATGACGTGTTTTCTCCCGACGTTAAATTTTTGGGAACTTCTATTTGGGAAAATACAAGGCTGAATAACGAATCAACGATTATCGGCAGCTGGTATCCGGCGCTGTCCCGCAATCACAGCAACTATTTTGCCAATAAATATGCTTTTGTTTTCGGAGAAAAACCGCAGACATTATATTCACTGGCTTATGATGCCGTTGCCTTGTCAAATGCCCTCGCCCGCCAAAACGGCAGCGATTTGACCGGCATTATTACCAATCCTGACGGTTATGTCGGCATTAACGGCATGTTCCGCCTGTTTGAAAACGGTTATAATCAGCACAGTATGGATATTATAGAAGTCCGCAAAACCGGAGATGTTGTTATTGATGAGGCTCCTAAACGCTTTTCCGACGAAGATTACGGCTCTAAGCTGAATGATGTTTACATTACCAATGATTATCAGGCGCCGCTGATTTTCGGAAAAGACGCAACTGTCGCCCAAACGTTGATTTACGGCCAGCCTCTGTCTTATGAAAACCAGCCCAACATTTACTTTTCCGGAGAAGAAGAACAGGCAAGCATTCGCAAAAGCCTGCAAAAAATGAATGTTGAAGTTACGGCAAATTAAAATTATTTAATAATCACAAATATTGCTTGAAAAATAACGTATTTTCGGCGATATTAACCCACGGAGGGTTTTGGGTTGGCCAATCGCCAATCTGGTCAGGTCCGGAAGGAAGCAGCCATAACGATTTTGGCCAAGGCCATATGCCCTCCACCAGTTTTATTTATGCAGACAGAAAAAATTAATGGCCGAAGAAAACAAAGATAACCAATACGTGGTTTTAGCCCGCAAATACCGCCCGCAGAGTTTTGAAGACCTGCTGGGACAGGATGCTTTGGTACAAACCCTGACAAACGCCATTAAAAATAACCGCCTGCACCATGCGTATATTTTAACAGGTATCCGCGGCGTCGGCAAGACGACAACGGCGCGCATTATTGCCAAGGCCCTAAACTGCATCGGCAAGGACGGACACGGCGGCCCGACAATCAAACCCTGCGGCTTGTGCGAAAATTGCAAAGCCATTTCCGAAGGCCGGCATATTGACATTTTAGAACTCGACGCGGCATCGCGCACCGGCGTTGACGATATTCGCGAGATTTTAGACGGCGTACGCTATAAACCAACGAATGCCCGCTATAAAGTTTATATCATCGACGAAGTGCACATGCTCTCCAAAAATGCATTCAATGCTTTGTTGAAAACACTGGAAGAGCCGCCTTCGCATGTTAAATTTATTTTTGCAACAACAGAAATCCGCAAAGTTCCGGTTACCGTTTTATCACGTTGCCAACGCTTTGATTTGCAACGCCTGACGATTGACACTTTGTTTAACCATTTCAAAAACATTATCGGCAAAGAAGGCTTGCAGGCCGAAGACGAAGCATTGCAGATTATTGCAAAAGCGGCTGATGGTTCCTGCCGCGACGGATTATCTTTGTTAGACCAAGCCATTTCTTTAAGTTCGGGCACGGTTTCTACCGAAATTGTCAAAAACATGATTGGCCTTGCAGACAGGAACCAGACTTTTGAATTGTTTGAAGCTTTGGTTGCCGGCAAAGTTGACGAGGTTTTGACCAATGTCAAGGAACAATACAAAAACGGCGCGAATCCTACGACTTTGATTCAGGATTTGATTAACATTACACATATGGTTGCCAAGGCGAAAATCGTTCCGTCTTCCGTTGACGGCGACAGCCTTGCCGAAAGCGAAAAAGAGCTTTGCAAACGCTTGTCCGGCAACATATCTATCGCCATTCTTTCAAAAATCTGGCAGATGTTGATTAAAGGTATCAGCGAGCTGGCGATTGCGCCGGTGCAAATTGACGCCCTTGAGATGATTCTCATCCGCATTGCTTATTCCGCTTCCCTGCCAACGCCTTTCGAAATTTTGAACGACGTAAAAAAAAACTCTAATTTAAGCCTTTCTACGCCGCAAAACGCTCAAAATGGGGCTTCTGCTCCCATAATAAGCCATGCGGCTGCCCTTGCCGAGCAACAAAATTCAGCTTTGGCAAACAAAGGGAACGGTGCTGTTTTTAACACGCCGGAAGAAATGGCCGCTTATTTTGAAGCCAACAGAAAACTGTTGCTTTCTTATGCGATTAAGAATGACATTGCCATATCAGAATTCAGCGACGGCTTCATTAAAATGACGCTTTCAGACAAAGTGTCTAACGATTTTATGCTCAACCTGCAAAAAGAACTCTTGGCGGCAACCGGCAAAAACTGGAAAATAGAGACCGTCCGCGGACAACTTGGGCAAACTCTGGCAGCCAAAGAGCATGCCGAAGAAGAAGAAAACAAGCGGAGCATTTCCGAATATCCGCTGGTTAAAGCGATTTTAGCCGAATTTAAGGGTTCAAAAATAGAAACCCTGACAAGGCTTAAACAACTTGAGGAAGAAGAAGGCGGTTTGTCTTCTGACGACAGCGAAACATTTTTTGACGAGGAATTATAATCATGATGAACATCCAAGGAATTATGAAACAAGCGCAAATGATGCAAAAGAAAATGGAAGAAGCGCAGGAAAAGGCTGCCGCAGAGGAAGTCAGCGGCACAAGCGGCGGCGGAATGGTTACCGTTACGCTGAACGGCAAATTTGAAATGAAAAAAATCACGCTCGACAAATCTTTAGTTAATGCCGATGAAGCCGACATTCTCGAAGACTTGATTATGGCTGCTTATAATGACGCCAAAACCAAAGTCGATGCCAATCTCAGCAGCGCAATTTCCAGCGCAACCGGCGGTTTGAACATCCCAGGGCTGAAACTGCCTTTCTAACCGGATTTTTGGATATGGCCGGACAAGATATTGAAAAATTAATCAAACTGGTTGCCAAACTGCCGTCGCTGGGCACCCGCTCGGCGCGGCGGATTGTTTTGCAGCTTTTGAAGAAAAAAGAATCGCTGTTGCTACCGCTGATTGCGTCAATGCAACAAGTTGCCGAAAATATTAAAACCTGTGAAATCTGCGGCAATTATGATACGTCATCCCCTTGCTCCATTTGCGCTTCGGCCGTTCGCGAGCCGCAGCAGCTGTGTGTGGTGCAAGACGTTGCCGACTTATGGGCAATGGAGCGCGTTTCATTTTTTAAGGGGCGCTATCACGTTTTGGGCGGGGTGCTTTCAGCCTTGGACGGGATTGCTCCGGAAGACTTAAATATTGACTCTCTGGCAGAACGAATCGCCAAAGAAGGGATTACAGAGGTTATTTTAGCCCTGCCGGCAACAGTAGACGGCCAGATTACATCTCATTACCTCGTTTCCAGACTTAAGGACTCAGGCGCCAAAATAACCACCTTAGCGCAGGGTATTCCGATGGGAGCCGAGCTTGACTATATGGATGAGGGCACAATCCAGCTCGCGCTGAATTCCCGAAAGCTCCTTTAGACAGTCTTATAATGCCTTAAGCCGCCGTTAAAAAGCGGCTTAAAATTTAATTGCATATTAAACAATCTCCTTTAATATAATTGTCGCAGGTTGGAGACAGCCTGCGGAGTGTCGAAGCTCCTAGTAGAAAAAAGAACAACTCCTTTATGGGGAGCTGGAGAGATAAGTATGCCTGCATAACGAATAATCCAGACTGTTCTACTACAGTTTCGAACTCCCCGCCTTAGGATTTCCCTTGGGCGGTTTTGTTTTAAGAACAAAAAGGGCAACAGACATAAAACCGTGCCCTATGCCTCAGGCGCCGCCTGCGGTTTTGTTTTAACGATAAACAAACTGGAGTTGGAAGATGATTGTCAGCAAAATAGATGTCCGGCCGTTAAGAAAAGCGCTCGGACACGAACTTTTAAACATCAGGCAGCAAAATAATCTGACGATTGCCGAACTTTCGCGTTTGAGCGGCATATCGGCAAAGATGATTGAACATTCGGAACTCGGGCGTTTTGTTCCCGTATATCTGCTTGCCAAACTGATTATATTTCACCAAAAGAAAATCAAAATCGAACTGGTGGATTAAACTGCGTTGATTCAACCAATATAAAAAGCCCCTCAAAAAGAGGGGCTTTTTTTTAATCTACGGCATTCTCAATCAGCCGGTCTAAATTGCCGCGCTCATGGGCATTATAGCTTTTTTCGGCATCTTTGGCTTCTGCCGCTTTTTCAGCGGCTCTTCTTTTCTCAAGCGCTTCGTTTGCCTTATCGTTATTAATGACCAAAATCGGTTCTTTCTTTTTGGCGACTTTCGGCTGAGCCAGCATTTCAAACAAAACGTCTATATCCGTTTTGGGCTTATTGTCCTCATCTTCATCGTCATCTTCAATTTTGCCGCTTACGGCTTTGGTCTTTTCGCGGATCTTAGCCAAAGTCTGCTCAGGAATCAACTCTTCAATCGGTTTTGCAAAAGAGCCGGCAATATTAAAATATTTTGACTTGGTTAAAACATCAGCCTGATTTTCTTTCGGAACCATCCAATTTATCAAAATATAACACAATACAACCAACAAAAAAGCGCGGGCAATGCCGAAAAACAGTCCCAGCACCCGATCTAACCCGCTCAATTTGCTTTTGCGGACTTTGCCGATCAATTTGCCGGTCAGCAAAATCCAGATGATGAAAAAGACTATCATAATCAGCGTGGCGGAAATGACGGCTGCGAATCCCGCGCTGTCAATATGCTGTTCGGCAAAAGGCGTTACCAGCGGCAGCAGATAAATAACGCAGAATGTCGCCAAAACCCAGCCGATAATAGACAAGACTTCTTTGATTAAACCGCGGCTCAGAGCTATCAAAGCCGAAATGCCGACGACAATGAGAATAACGATATCTAAGTTGTTTAACGACTGCATAAGAAAATCCTTTAATTAAACCAATTAATCAAACGCTGGACATTGCCTATTTCAAAAACGCTCATTTCCGAATTATTGGGCTTTTTGTCCTTATTGTGGGTCGGCGGAATAATACAGCTGGCAAAGCCTAATTTTTTTGCCTCCTTTAACCGAGCTGTCGGCTGAGAAACCGCGCGGATTTCACCAGACAAACCGATTTCGCCGAAAATTACCATGTCATGCGGCAAAGGTTTGTTGGTTAGAGAAGAAATAACCGCCATTGCCACGGCCAAATCAGCTGCCGGTTCGCTAATGCGCAAACCGCCGGCAATGTTCAGATAAACGTCCTGAGAGCTGAAGTTCATACCGCAGCGGGCTTCCAAAACCGCCAAAACCATCGCCAGGCGATTGGAATCCCACCCGACAACCGCCCTTTTGGGGCTTGAATAGCCGGTCGGCGATACCAAAGCCTGAATTTCTACCAAAACCGGACGCGATCCCTCAACACCGGCAAAAACGCAAGACCCCGAAATATTCCCCTGCCTTTCGGCCAAGAACAGCGCCGAGGGATTTTCAACTTCTGCCAAACCCTGATCCTGCATTTCAAAAACGCCGATTTCGTCCGTTGCGCCGTAACGGTTTTTAACCGCGCGCAAAATGCGGAAATGGTGTCCGCGTTCGCCTTCAAAATAAAGCACGGTATCGACCATATGCTCTAACACTCTCGGACCGGCAATTGAACCCTGCTTGGTTACATGTCCGACCAAAAACAGCGTAAACCCTTTGCGTTTGGCCAGCTTAATCAATTCATAAGAACAGGCTCTGACCTGCGCGACACTGCCCGGCGTCGATTCAACGTCTTCAAGATACATCGTTTGAATAGAATCGATAATGACAACATTGGCATTTGATTTTTCAAGCGTGGCAATTATGTCGCGGACATCGGTCGCACTTGCCAGCTTGACCGGCGCTTGTTCCAATTTCAGCCTTTTGGCGCGAATCCGAACCTGATCTATCGCTTCTTCGCCCGAAATATAAAATACTTCGGGTTGTATGGGCAATTCCGCAACTTTGGCACAAGCTTGCAGCAACAAAGTTGATTTGCCGATACCGGGATCGCCGCCAACCAAAATAACCGAACCGGGAACCAATCCGCCGCCGCAGACGCGGTCTAATTCTTTAATGCCGGTCGTTAAGCGCTCCAAATTCTGTTCCGCACCGGTTAAGGGTACAAAATCTATAATCTTGCCCTTATGTTTCGGCGCAAGGTTTGAGAAGCCCTCGCCGCCGCATTTTTCTTCGACTATGGTATTCCATTCGTTGCAAGAATCGCATTTGCCCTGCCATTTGGGATAGACAGCGCCGCAATTCTGACAAACAAAATCAATACTTTTTTTAGCCAAAGCCTAAACCTCCACTTTAATCGGGCCTTGAGAAGAACCGTTGATAAACTGCCGGACATATTCGTTAGTGGTCTTGTCCATTTCTTTAACCGTTCCCTGCCAGATGATTTTGCCTTTATAAAGCATGGCAATCCTGTCTGCAATTTTGCGGGCGGAAGCCATATCATGGGTAATGGTTAATGCCGTTGCGCCAAGCCCTTTGACGGATTCAATTATCAGTTCGTTAATCACGTCTGACATAATCGGGTCAAGTCCGGTTGTCGGCTCATCAAAGAAAATGATTTCCGGACGGGTGGCAATGGCGCGAGCTAAACCGACGCGTTTCTGCATGCCGCCGGAAAGCTCCGAAGGAGACAAATCCGCAACATCCGGTGCCAGACCCACTTGGCGCAAAACGCGGATTGCTTCCATTTTTGCGGCTTTCCTATCCATTTTTTGATTTTCTATCAAACCGAAAGCAACATTTTCCCAAACGCTCAGGCTGTCAAACAGAGCGCCGCCCTGAAACAGCATGCCCATTTTGGAATGCAAAAGCTCTTTTTCTTTTTCGGAAACGCCGACAACTTCTTGGTCGTCAACTAAAATAGAACCTTCATCCGGCGTTAAAATTCCCTGAATACATTTAATCAATACAGATTTTCCGGTTCCGGATCCGCCGATGACAACCAGAGATTCCCCTTCTTTTATTTCCAAATCGATACCGTCCAAAACGACTTTGCGGCCGAAAGCTTTGTGAAGATTGGTGAGTTTTATTTTTGTATTTGCCATTTTATTATTCTCCACTTTTGCTTATTTGGAAAAGAACATACCGGTAATGATATAGTTGAAAATCAGAATCAGGATTGAAGAAGAAACGACCGAATTTGTTGTCGCTTCGCCAACGCCCTGCGCGCCGCCGCGGGATTTGTAACCGTTATAGCAGCCCATAATCGCAATGATAAAACCAAAAACGGCAGCTTTTACCAAACCGGTTGTAATATCCAAAGCCTGAAGATTGTCTATTGTTGATTTGATATAATTGGCCGGATTAAAACCCAACTGGTAAACGCCGACAACATAGCCGCCGAAAATGCCGATAATATCGCCAATCATAACCAAAATCGGCAAAACGATGACGCTGGCGATTACGCGCGGGGCAATCAGATATTTAAACGGATTGGTCGACAAGGTTGTCAAAGCGTCTATTTGTTCGGTTACGCGCATGGTTCCTATTTCGGCAGCCATGGCAGCGCCGATACGACCGGCAACCATTAAAGCAGACAAAGCCGGTGCCAATTCTCGGGTTACGGAAATAAGCACAACGGATGCAACGGCACTCTCCGCACCAAAACGCGAAAAACCCGTATAACTTTGCAAAGCAATAACCATACCGGCAAAAATTGTTGTCAAAGCAACAACCGGCAAAGAATAAAAGCCGATGTCAACCAACTGACGGCCAATGTTTTTCATATAAAACGGAGGCGTGAAGCAGTTATAAACAGAACGGGCTATAAACAAAGACAATTCGCCTAATCTGGAAAAGAAAGTTACCAGCGGCAAACCAAGCTTGCGTAAAAAATTTTGAATCGGGCGGATTAACATGTTAATTATCTCTCATAAAATTATAATTTGACGTTATATTATGACGTTGCAACCGATAAATCAATAACCTTATCAAACTCATCACAAGAAACTGACTGTCTTAAAGCTGAGATAAAGCTAAAATTATTTTATCCGGCGCGGAAGCTTCAAAAGCGCAGATTTTTATTTTTCGCACTTTGACTCCTTCATATTCAAAATATTCGGAATCCGGCAGGCGTTCAATTGAAGATGATGATTTGACCAGTTCTACGGCAAGTTTGACTGTCGCAGATTTCTGTGCCGCAAATTTTACCAGACCAACTCCCCTCACCTCAAGCATATTAGCAATTGTCGCGACGCTTTTGGCCTTTAAGGATGCGCCTTTGGCATAGATATCTATCCGGTCATCTCCAACCAAATTGCAGCCTTTGTCCATTATTAAACGCAGACATAAATCTGATTTGCCGAGACCGGATTTGCCATAAATCAATATGCCTTTCTTAAAATAGGCAACACAAGAAGCATGAATATTTTTCATATTATTTTCCGTTTATTGAAGATAATCTTGCGGCACAAGCGGAATCTGCCGTAAAAAATTCAAACAAGCGCCCTTCTTCCTGAGGGGTTATTTTGACCGTTATTGCGCGTTTGGGCAGATATCCCCCCATTTTCTCCGGCCATTCTATCAGACAGACGCCGTTATACATGGCCTCTTCCATACCCAATTCAAATATTTCCTCAGGATCTTTAAGGCGGTACAAGTCAAAATGATAAATTTCGTAATCCGGCGCTTCATAAGTCTGCAACAGAGTAAAAGTCGGGCTGGGAACATCAACATTGCCGAGAAAATGCTGAATAAATGCGCGGGAAAAGACGCTTTTTCCCATTCCTAATGTTCCATACAAGGCAAAAATATCGCCTTTTTTGGCAGACGCGGCCAAAAGCTGCCCCAAACGTATTGTTTCCGCCTCAGATTGTGACAAATAACTTAATGCTGCCGTCATGTGTTCCCCTAAAAATTCCACATACTTTTACGTTTTTGCGGACGGGTTACTTTAATCTTCGGCTTTTTGGCTTTTATCGCGCGCCAGTCCGCAGGCATATAAAATTTACCCTGCCACAGCCCGTCACGGCGCTTCATGGCTTCTTGCTGATAAGGCACATAAATATCCGTATATTTTGTATAAGCAACTGCCCAGCCGGCATTTACCAAAGCCGCGCCGATATCATATTGCCCGAGAGAGCAAGTGCCGACCATATTGCCGTTTTTGTCCTGTTGCATAATCCGGCATTCAACCTGATTATCCATCAGCCAATCACGCAGCCAAGTTGCCGCTACGCGCCCGCAATGATATGAGCGGCCGGTCCGGTTGGCACAGGTTTGATCAGGTTCCGGCCCGTCTATACCATACAGGCGGATATAATAGCCGTTCATCATTAACGTATCGGCATTTACAACGCGGACAGAACCGGTAATTGCCGGCAAATTCTGAGGATTCAGCGCTTTTGGCTGTTCCTGTTTTTGACCGCCGAAGCTTCCCATAAGTTTTTGGAAGGTCCCCTGATCCTGAGCCGGCTGCGACTGAGGTTCGGTTTGGCGCAATGCCGGCGTGTCAATCCCTTCGCCGCCAAAGTCTTCGCCGATATCATTAATTTCAAACTCTTCGGCATCTACCATTGCCGGCATGCCGTTGCTGCCGGCAGTGTTCGCCTGAACCGTCTGCTGCCCCAAAAAGCTTTTCAAAGTCGGAATTACGCCGCTAATGCCGTTATTAAAACCGCCGATCGCATAAACCACAAAGCTGACAATTCCGCCGATGATTAAAATCGCAGGCAGGCAGCCCATGGCTCGCCAAGCCATTTTTACAAAAATGTATAACACCACCAAACCGGCAATCAAACCAAGAAAACCGCTGCCTTGCAAAATAGTGCTGTTTGACTGTGTTCCGGCACCGCCCCAGAGAATTAAGAAAAAAGCGCCAAGCCCCATCATTGTTTTTTTCAGAAAAGCCATTGTTTGTTTCCCATTTGGTGATTGTATGCATTCAGTTTAACCCAAAATATGAATCTGACAATAATATATTTTGGTAAAAATATGGTTACCCAAAAAAATAAAACCCCGAAAATTTTCGGGGTTTTATTTATTATGCATTTGAACCGGATTTTATATTAAACATGCTTTTCACGATTTCGCTGAAACTTGGCAGCGTGATTACGTCAAAATAAACTAACGCGACAAAAATAAGCAAAGCAAAGATTATAAACAGCAAAATGCGCCATGCTATTTTCAAAACGATATTCAAAAGCAGCAAAGCGACGATTGCCGCAAGAATGTAACCGCCTTTATGCATCCAGTCATCGGCATCAAGCCCTAAAGCTATTGTTGCTATAATGGCAATGACAACAATGCTTAACAAAAATTTTTTTATAAATCCCATTTTATTTTATCCCAAATTTATTCTGCCGCCGGCAATTTGCAATAACAACGGCAATGGCAAACACCGTCGCGTTCGATATCCTGCCTGCAGGTTTCGGATATGCAGAAACGGTTTTCATTATGTCCGTCACAAGGGCAGCGCTTCCAATCTTTTTCGCCAAACATCATATTTTTGGCTTTAGCTATTTTCTCGGCATTGTCGGTTGTCGTATAGCCGGCTTCCGCGCAATGTTTTAGCATATTCTCTAAAATTGTCATTTCATTCCTTTATTAATCGATAATTTTAATTGAAAATTTTTCATTGGAAACCGCCTCATCATTTTTAAATACAGCGTTCGAAGCAGGCATAGATTCAGTTTTGCGCTTTTGTTCCAAAATGTCGAGAATCATATCAAGCTCAGCAACAGAGGCATATTGCAAAACGACTTTGCCACCGCCCTGCTTGCTCGGGCTGATTTTAATACGCAAGCCCAATTCGCGGTTTAAGTCTTTTTCAATCGTTTCCAAATCTTCATCTTTAACTTTTGCAGCCTTTTCTTTTTTTGGCTCTTTTTGTTTTGCCACTAATTCTTCAACCTGACGAACGCTCATATCTTTTGCAATTATATTTTGTGCCAGACTGCAGGCGTTTTCCAAACCGACCAAAGCTCTTGCGTGGCCGGCTGAAATTTTCCCTTCTTTTACCAAATGCTTAACTTCATCAGGGAGACTCAGCAGACGAAGCATATTGGCAATATGGCTGCGTGATTTTCCGACAATTTGGGACAAGGCTTCCTGCGTGTGAGAGAACTCATCTATTAATCGCTGAAATCCTTCCGCCTCTTCAATAGCCGACAAATTTTCACGCAACAGATTTTCGACCAAAGCAACTTCTAAGACTTCTTTGTCATTAAGCTCTTTTACAATAACGGGAACTTCTTTCAGTCCGGCAATTTTAGATGCGCGCCAACGCCTTTCGCCGGCAATCAGTTCATATTTGTTTCCCTGACGGCGAACCAGAAGCGGCTGTAAAACCCCTTTTTCCTTAATTGAGGCAACAAGCGCATCTAAGGCTTCTTTATCAAATTCCGTACGCGGTTGATATTTGCTCGGTTCAATATCTTCTATGGCAATCAAATCAGAATTTTTAGCCGGCTTATTGTCAGAAGCTAAGTCTTTTATATCATCTAACCCCAAATCAAAATCATCGTCGCCGAGCAAGGCTCCAAGACCGCGCCCTAAACTTTTCTTTTTATTATCTTCTAACATGCGAGTAATTCCTTTTCTCTTTTCAAAACTTCGCCGGCAAGGCTGATATATGCCTGAGAGCCGGAACACTTAAAATCATAAATCAAAACCGGCTTGCCGTGCGACGGCGCCTCGGAAACTTTTACGTTTCTGGGTATAACCGTTTGGTAAACTTTTTTGCCGAAAAAGTTTCTGACGTCTTCTTCAACCATTTGCGTTAAATTATTGCGTTTGTCATACATTGTTAAAACAACGCCTTGAAGCTCCAAATCAGGATTAAATTTGCGTTTGATTTGGTTAATATTGCGAATCAAATCCGTTATGCCTTCGAGCGCCAAAAATTCGCATTGCAAAGGCACAATAACCGCATTCGCCGCAACTAACGCATTAATTGTTACCAAACTCAAAGACGGCGGACAATCGATTAAAACATAATCATAATTGACGGCTTCGCTTTTTAATGCGTTTTTCAACGCAAATTCGCGCTGTTCTACATCAACCAGTTCGATCTCTGCACCGGCCAAATCAGGAGAAGAGGGAATAATTGAAAAGTTTGGAATCTCAGTCCATACAATCGCCTCGGACAATTTTGCCTGCCCGATTAAAACCTCATACGACGATGCCATGCGGCCGCGCTTGTTAACCCCCATAGATGTTGAAGCATTACCCTGCGGATCAAGGTCGACAACCAAAACTTTTTTTCCGGCAGCCGCCATGGCAGTTGCAACGTTTACCGTGGTTGTCGTTTTTCCGACTCCGCCTTTGCGGTTGGCGATGGCTAACACTCTTGGCATTATTTATCTCCTTTGCGTTTTAATTTTCTTATAATTAAAATTTTTCCTTCATTGCTGGTTTTGCTGTCGCAGATTTCACAATCAAAGCGCCAGTTTTTTTCAGCTTCAATTAATTCGTCCTTATATTTTTGCCCTTTGGGGAAAATACAAACTGTTTCAGGCTTTACAAAACGGTAAGTATAATTCAGCAACTCATTTAACGACGCCATTGCGCGCGATGTGATTACATCTGCTTTTTGAGGCGGCAATTTTTCTATCCGGTCATTGATAATTTCCACGTTTGCACCCGAGAGTTTTGCAACCTCGTTTAAATACAGTGTCTTTTTACCAATGCTTTCAATCAATTTAAATTTTAAATACGGTGTTTTTTCTTTCGCCATTATAGCCAGCACCATTGCCGGAAAACCAGCTCCAGAGCCAAAATCAAGCAAAACCCGAGCATCCTGCGGAATATATTGAAACAACTGAGCCGAGTCTACGAAATGACGTACCCAGCCATCCGCCAGAGATGAATTGCTTACCAAATTGAACTTTTTTTGCCATTCAGCTAAAGAGCTTTCATAGACTTTCAAGAGTTCAAATGTTTCACGTGAAACATCAAATGTGTCCATAAATTTTTTCATAAATTATTTATATTATTTTTATAAATTATTTAAAATATAAAAAAGACACTTATAAACACTATTTTACAAATTTAAAAAAAGATTCTAAATTCAGACAACTAGACAATGTTTATTGAATCTATTTATTAAGAGAATCCATATTCCAACGATTATGACAACCGGATTCTTTCAACAGTTGCTCAGCTTTTTCAAAATGCTGTCCGATTTGAGAGGTGTGATGAGAATCATCGCTTAATAACGTCGGAACATTACGTTTGCAAAGCTCCTTTAACATCCATGTAGTCGGATGCTGGATACCAATCAGGTTAAATCCTTTGGTATTCACTTCAAAAGGAAATTTATACTTATCTAAAGTCTCTATTATTTGCCAACGATAGTCATTAAATTCCGGAATATCAGGGATTTTTACAACACAGTAATCAGGGTGAGCCAAAAAATTATAATATCCGCTCTCAATCGAAGCGACAATATTTTGCCAATGCTGACGTACCATTCCTTTAAAATCTTCCGGTTTTAAATCTAACGGCAATTCGTGCAAATGATAAATATTGCACATCAATTTTTCATCGGCTGTGCGAATAAAATGCGTTGTGGCAATCAAATAATCATAATCAATCTTTGTTATTAATTTTTCAAAGCCGTCACGCCATTGCGCTGAAGGGAAAAAATCGGCTTCAGCACCAAACAAAACTTTAATTTTTGACTTTGAAGCAGCTTCCTGAACCTCATCTTTAATCCTTAATTGAGCTTCGAAGGTTTTATTCCAATCATTAAAAAACATCGGGCTTGGACCGCTTACATTCGGATGCCAGATTAAATGATTTGAGATACCGATTGTTTCAAATCCCATTTCTTCAGCGCGTTTAATCATTTCTTCGGCTGTACTTTTGCCGTCAAAACAGCCTAAGGCATTTGTGTGGCAATGTAGCGTAAATTTCTGCATCTCAAATCTCGGGCAGGGCAGGGATTGAATTTCCCGCAGAGGAAGCTTCAATTTCTATTCCCAGATTAAAGAAATTTTCCAGAAGATTGGGATATCCGCGCAAAGCAAAGCTCGGATTATCTATTTTGCTCGTTCCGTTTATAGCCGCTGCAATAAGGAGCAATGCCATAGTTCCGCGCAAATCAGTTCCGGACGCCTGAGCAGCATTAAAAGCGGAAGGATGAATGTTAATAAACAGGTTTTTAACTGTAGCCTGTTGTCCGCTTACAATATCAAATTGGTGAAAATCGCTATTAAGCCCGAATTTTGCCATTTCTGCCAAATGAGCCGAACGGCCGGGCCAAATTAAATCGGAAATAATTGACGGCGTTTGTGCCAAAGCCATTACCGGCGTCCATATTTGCTGCAAATCCGTTTCAAAGCCGGGGAAGGGCGTAACTTGCATAATAAAACCGTTATAAGAATTATGGTTTCTGAAATCTAAATTCAATTTGGTTAAATCCGGCGAAAAATATATGCCTTTATCAAACATACGGGTTAATTGTCCAAGCCATGGGCTGCAATGCTCAAAATTAATTCCTTCTATTTGCAGTTCACCTTTTGTCATTAATGCCAGCAAAGCATAAGTTGCGGCTTCCAGACGGTCCGGTATAACCTCAAAATCAACGCCTTTCAGCAAATTACGATTTGTGCCGTCATAAATAATGCCGGTACGCTCGCTTCCGGTTAATCCCAAACCCATTTTTTGCAACATATCAATCAGGTTTGACACTTCAGGCTCTAATGATGAGTTATACATCATTTTAATATTGTCTGACCCCGCAACGGACAAAAGCCAGTGGAATGTTGCGCCGTGTGAGGATTTGAATGTTGTATAAATAGGGCATAAATCTTCAGGTTCTGTTTGCGGCAGCCGGAATGACAAATATGAATATTTTTCATTTTCTCTGGTTTCAACAGAAATATCTGCACCGAAAACCGTTTTTATTAACTCTTCATGAAAATCTGTCGGGCGTTTGCCGCCAAAAGAACAGCCTCCGGGCATGCAGACTTTTAAATTGTCAAATTCTTTCGTGCGGCGGAAACGTGCCAACAAAGATCCCCAAAGGTAATAACTTGCTCTGAAATTAGCGGCTTTATGAGATATTTCATTTTTAATAATTTTTGCCGCATGCAATCTTAAAATTCGGTCTTTCGGATTAAAACGGACATCTACGCCGATATCGCGCATAATATGGCCTAATTCCAAAACATCCGTAATATTTGGCACATTGCGCAGAGTAACAACTTCGTCAGTCAGCAAAGATGCACACATTAATCCCAAAATCGAATTTTTTGCACCGCTGATTTTAATCGTTCCCTGAACCGGATTTCCACCACGGACTGTTAATTGTTCAGGAATAAAAAAATTATCTGTCAAAGCTACACCTCCGTTAATTATTATCCTAAAAGTATAAGCTATGGTCTTTAATTTTTGGTAAACCAATCCTGACGATAACGAATGACATTTAAATTTTCGCTTTCTTCAACCGGCTGGTATTGGTTGGAAAATTTATTAAAACAATTTTCATCAATACATAATGCTTTAATATCATTCTTATTTCTCTTCAATACGCGCTGTTTTGCCGTTTGCATATTACAAATCAATTCATGAAAATAACATTCGGACAAACAGATTTTGCTTTGCCATTTGCCAGATACCGCGTTTTCTTAGACCAGAAGCCATAATCAATAATAACGTTGCAATCACAAAGAATGATTTTTTTTGCCAGATTCCAAAGCATATTATCTATAACATCATATTTTTCTCTAAATTCCTTTTCCGGAAGATTTCTGCCATATAAATCCGTCATAAATTCATCGTGGCTCAGGCACACGGCCGGAAGCTCTTTTTCTAAATGTTTGGCCAAAGTCGTTTTGCCAAACCCCATGAAACCAACCATTAAATGAATTGCCGCCATTTTTATTTCTTTAAGCCAAATAATTTATAAACATTGCAGCCGCATAATTTATCAAAATATTTTTTATTATTGTTCAGCAAATTTATTTCATCTGAAAATTTTTCATAAGGCACATGATAGCGTTCTGAAAGGCTTAGACAACGCTGTTCAAAAGTACAATTTTCTCCCAGATTATTCATATTATCTGCCAATTGAATCAAACGGTCATAATCATCATATTCAATCTTATTCAAATAGTCTTGGCAAAATAGCATATCCTTACGCGGATGAGGCATGAAATCCAAATCTATCTGCTTGTTAACGAAACTATGAGTAATACAAATTCTGGCTTGTTTTGCATAGCCCAGTTCATTCATCAAATTAAAACCGACAATGCCATGATACTCTTGCAAAGCATATTCATCTTTAATACGACCGCAGTCATGAAGCAGCCCCATAACATAAGCTTGGTTTGAATCCAAAATATTCGATTTTCCAGCAATGGTTTCGGCTATTGACGCGACAGAGAGGCAATGGGCGCGAAAAGTTTTTTCCATATCGCCACGAAAAGGATACGGGCTTTTATTACGCTCGGAAATAATCCATTCAAACAATTCTTCCGCTTGTTTTCTGTCCGGTAAAGCAACAGTCATTAATATCTCCAGAAAAAGGCGCTTAAAAAGCGCCTGAAATTTATATAACCCCCAATAACTTGTATATATCGCATTTGCACCGTTTATCAAAATATTCTTTTAATTTCAAAACCTGACGATATTTTTTCTTAACAGTCAAGCAGCAAAGCTGATATTTATTTTGGATAAATCTCATTCTTTCTTTTAAGGTTTTGAAACCGACAACACTGACCATCATATCGCTTAACTGAATAAGCTTGTCATAATCATCATAATCCAGATCTTTAAGAAGTTTTTTGCATTCGGTCAAATCAGATTTTGGATAAGGCGCATAATCTTCATATTTGAAATTTTTATCAATAAAAGTGTGTGTCAGGCAGATGCGGGCCACATCATCATATCCCAGTTCTTTCATAATCTTATAACCGGAAAGCCCGTGAAAGAGTTTGTGCTGTTTTTCATTAACAACCTTGCCGTAATCATGAAGCAAACCCAATGCATAAGCTTTTTTACTGTCCATTTCAGGAATTTTTGTTGCCAGAATTTCTGCACAGGTCGCAACCAAAAGACTGTGCTGGCGCAACAGGCTCGGCGCAACAGAATCTTCTTCAAACTGCTTTGAATAACCGTCAATTAATATGTTTAATAAGCTGAAAGCTTCCGATACTTTTGGATAAGACATATTATCACCTCTTTACAAAACCAAGGATTGCTGTGATTGCTGCCGGCGTTACTCCCGGAATGCGCGATGCTTCGCCGATTGTGGACGGTTTGACTTTACTCAGTTTGGCGACCATTTCGCGAGACAAACCGCCTATTTTAGAATAATCAATATCGTCTCTTAATTTTAAGTTTTCATCTTTTTTGAAAACTTCAATATCTGCCATTTGCCTTTTTATGTATCCCGAATAACGTGCTTCTATTTCCAAGGCTTCATAAACAACATTCGGCATATCGGATAATTCTGGCCAGAGTTTATTAATTGTTTCACGTGAAACTTCATCATAAGACATCACATTTAACGGTGTTCTTTTGGTTCCGTCATTCTTGACCTTTATGCCAAGGTTATCTAATTCTTTGGCTGTTGTTTGCAAAGTTTCGCATAATTGGCGATAGTGCTCAATTTGAGCTTTTTTAGCTTTAAATACAGTGTATCTTTCATTAGAAACACATCCTGTTTCATAACCTTTTTCCGTTAAACGCTGGTCGGCATTGTCTGCACGCAAGAAGAGGCGGTATTCGGAACGCGACGTAAACATTCTATAAGGTTCATCAACACCTTTTGTTATCAAATCGTCTATCATAACCCCGATATAGGCTTCACTACGGTCGATAACAAATTCTTTGCCGTCATTCAAAGCGGAATGCGCTGCATTTACGCCGGCGACCAAACCTTGCGCGGCAGCTTCTTCATAACCGGTCGTTCCGTTAATCTGTCCGGCCAAAAATAATCCGGAAACTTTTTTAACGGACAAACGGTTGTCTAATTCCTGCGGATCAACATAATCATATTCTATCGCATAGGCAAATTTCAAGATTTCAACATCTTCCAAGCCTTCCATGGTGTGAATAAACGCATCCTGAACATCTGCCGGCAAAGAGGTAGATATGCCGTTCGGATAGACAACATCTGTCGTTAAGCCTTCCGGCTCCAAAAATATCTGATGACTGGTTCTGTCGGCAAATTTAACCAGTTTATCTTCAATACTCGGACAATAACGCGGTCCGATACCGGTAATCAATCCAGAGAAAAGCGCGCATTTATCAAAATTGTCGCGAATAATTTTATGCGTCTTTTCGTTTGTATGCGTCACATAACATTTAATTTGCGGATTTGTAATTTTATCGGTCAGATAAGAAAACGGCAGCGGCGGATTATCACCTTCCTGTTCCGCCAATTTTTCCCAATGGATTGTTTTGCCGTTTAAGCGGGCAGGGGTGCCGGTCTTTAAACGCCCAACTTTAAGCCCCAAAGACTTTAAATACGGTGTTATTCCCGTACAACTGACATCATCTATTCTTCCGCCGACTGTTGCTTCATGACCAACAAACATAATGCCGTTTAAAAAAGTTCCCGAAGTTAAAATAACGGCCTTGGCAACTATTTCTGTTCCGTCTGCCAGAATAATTCCTTTGACCGTATTGTCATCAATAATCAAACCTTCTGCGGCAGCTTCAATAATTTCGAGATTATCCTGTTTTTGGAGTGCTTCCAACATATGTTTTTTATATAATTCGCGGTCTGCCTGAGCACGCGGGCCTCTGACAGCAGGCCCTTTTGACGCGTTTAACATTCGAAACTGGATGCCGGCCTTATCAATTACGCGTCCCATCAGGCCGTCCAACGCATCAATTTCGCGTACCAAATGCCCTTTGCCAAGCCCGCCGATTGCCGGATTACAAGACATAGCGCCGATAGTGTCTATATGATGTGTTATCAGAGCCGTATCAGCTCCGGTTCGGGCTGCAGCGGCACAGGCTTCGCAGCCGGCATGTCCGCCGCCGATAACGATGACATCATAACTTTTCTTCATTTTTATTATTACCTTATAAAGTTATATTTTTAAGGCATTTTATACTCAAAAAGTTAGCAATCCTTTAATAACGTTTCTTATCGGAATATTAAAAACACCGCAGAATCATTATATTCAGCGGTGTTTTATAAAGTTCTTAAATAAAATTATTTACCTATACAGAAATCTCCGAAAATTTTATCAAGGATATCATCCACTTCTATACGTCCGGTAATTTTCCCCAAAGCACGGGCGGCCAAACGCACATCTTCAGCAGTCAATTCTATTTCCTTGTTAAACCCGAATGCCTGCAAATTATCTGAAACATCTTTAAGTGCTTCCCGATACCGGCGTCTTGTAATTAATAAATTTGAATTGGAAGTAAAACGCTCTTTAATTTGTTTTCCAATCTCATTTAATAGTTTATCAACGCCCTCTTTTTCTTTGGCTGAAATAATTAAACAGCCCGACTTTTCAATATTTGAACATTGTTCTTTAGTTAATTTGTCTTTTTTGTTGGCAACAAACAATGATTTATTTTTTATAGATTTTCTAATTTTATCAAAGATTTGAACAGAGTCCACAGAAGCATCAAACAAACAAATAACCAAATCGGCATCATCTATTTTTGAATAAGCAATATCAATGCCTAATTTTTCTATTTCTTCTTCGGTTTCTCTTAAACCGGCCGTATCCGTAAACATTACAGGATAACCATTTAAATCCAAATGGACATCTACTGCGTCACGCGTTGTTCCGGCTATATCTGAAACGATTGCGGCATTACGGTTAACAATGGCGTTTAACAAACTGGATTTGCCAGCATTAGGCGCGCCGACAATAACTACACGGAAACCTTCTCGCAGCCTTTCACCTATTGAATCACCGTTCAAATGGCTTTCAACCTCATTTTCAAGTTTAAATACGGTGTTTTTCATATCAGACATAACAGATGAAGGTATATCCTCATCCGGAAAATCTATAAAGGCCTCTAAATGAGCCAAAACTTTAATCAAATCCTGACGCCAGCCTTCATATAAGTTTTTTAATCCGCCTTCCATTTGCCGCATGGCATATTTCTGCTGTTCAGAAGTTTCAGAATCAATCAAATCGGCCAGCCCTTCGGCTTCAGTCAAATCCATTTTGCCGTTATAAAAAGCGCGTTTTGAGTATTCTCCGGGTTCAGCCAAACGGAACCCCTCAATTTTACCAAGATTATCCATGACGCTGGCTATTACCGCTTTTGAACCGTGAGTTTGAAACTCAACAATATCTTCACCGGTAAAAGAAAAAGGGGCTTTAAAATAAAGAACCAAGCTGTTATCTAAATTCTGCGTATTATTTATATCATGCAAAGCCGAAAAATAAGCATAGCGAGGTTGAATCTTGTCTATATTGATGTTCGTCATTAATTTAACGGCATCTAACGCCTGCGGTCCGGATATGCGTATTACGGCAACACCTGATTTTCCGAAAACGGTCGACAATGCATAAATAGTATTTTCAGACATGACTTTACCCAAATAAAAAAGATTAACACAAATTTTATATAAAATTTGCTCAAATTTATCAAGTTTTAAAAGCAATCTAAAAAAAGGCTGATTTTTTGACTCTACAGAGCTAATTTAATTTTTGTTAAGCAATTTATCATAAAATTGTCTGAATTCGTTTGTACGGCGATTTGACGGACTCGATTTTTTCTACCGAAAGTAGCATTATGACAAAAACATATAAAAAACTTATTATTTGGGATTTTGACGGCGTTATTGCCGACACAGAACATTTATGGTTAGAAAACCGTCGCAAGCTACTAAAAAAATATTTCAACATCGACTGGGACTTAGCTGTAACAAATAATCACATCGGCGGCATGAACTGGCGAACCAGAATTGCAACATTGCAAAAAATGGGAATCCCCGTAAATGAAAAATTTGAAGAAGAAGCTACAGCCGCTGATTATGAAATAATGAACAAAGGTTTGAGTTTAACAGAAAATGTAAAAAAAATATTCCACCATGCAGAAATAAAACAATGTATTGCAACTGGCGGATCTATGGAAAAAACAAAACAAAAATTAAAAATGTGCAATATAGAAAAAATATTTTCGGATAATAATATTTTTGTAGCAGATATGGTTAAACAAGGCAAACCTGCTCCGGATTTGTTTTTGCATGCCGCAAAAATGATGGGAGAGAAACCGGAAGAGTGCATTGTTATAGAAGATTCACCGGCAGGCATTAAAGCGGCCCAAAATGCAAAAATGGACGTTATAGCTTATACCGGCAGCAAGATGAATAATAACGCCGCATACAAAGAAAAAATAAAAAAACTCGGCGTCACTAAAATTTTTGACAATATGTATGATATTGAAAAATTGCTTTTCCCTAAATAAAAAAGCCCCCAAAGGGGCTTTTTTTTAAGAATTCATTGTATTGAAGAAATCTTGGTTATCCTTGCTTTGTTTTAATTTATCAAGCAAAAATTCCATACCGTCTGTCATGCCCATTTGCATTAAAACTCGGCGCAAGACCCACATTTTTGACAAAGTGGCTTTATCAACCAACAGTTCTTCTTTACGCGTACCCGAACGGGTAATGTCTATTGTCGGGAACAAACGTTTATCCGTTAATTTTCTATCCAAAATGATTTCCGAGTTACCGGTACCTTTAAATTCTTCAAAGATAACTTCGTCCATACGGGAACCCGTATCAATCAAGGCTGTGGCAATAATCGTCAAAGAACCGCCTTCTTCTACGTTTCTGGCCGCACCGAGCAAACGTTTCGGACGTTGTAAAGCATTTGCATCCACACCTCCGGTCAAAACTTTGCCTGATGAAGGGATAACCGTATTATAAGCACGTCCCAAACGGGTGATAGAGTCTAAAAGAATTATTACATCCTTCTTTGTTTCTACCAAGCGTTTAGCTTTTTCTATTACCATTTCAGCAACCTGAACGTGACGCGCAGCCGGCTCATCAAAGGTGGAAGAAATTACTTCGCCTTTAACTGAGCGGGTCATATCCGTTACTTCTTCAGGGCGTTCGTCAATCAAAAGAACCATTAAATAAGCTTCCGGATGATTGGTCGCAATAGCATGGGCAATATTCTGCAACATAACGGTTTTACCGGTACGCGGCGGCGCAACAATCAGGCCTCGCTGGCCTTTGCCTTGGGGAGCTATCAAATCAATGACGCGGGTTGTATAATCTTTATCGCCGCAGATGATGTCAAAATCTAGTTTTTCTGTAGGATAAAGGGGCGTCAGGTTATCAAAGTTTATTCGGAGTTTGGATTGTTCTGGATCTTCAAAATTAATACGGTTGACTTTAGTTAAAGCAAAATAACGTTCGTTATCTTTGGGAGCTCTGATTTCTCCTTCAACGGTATCGCCTGTTCTTAAACCGAATTTTTTAACCTGAGACGGAGACACATAAATATCATCAGGTCCGGCAAGATAATTTGACTGGCTGGATCTTAAAAAGCCGAAGCCGTCTTGCAAAACTTCAATGGTACCTTCGCCGTATATAGTATTGTCATCACCCGCTACTTTTTTCAAAATAGCGAACATTAAATCTTGTTTGCGCATGGAAGAAGCATCTTCAATGCCCAGATCCTCAGCTTGAGTAAGCAACTCTTTGGGGGATTTTTGTTTTAAGTCTTTTAAATTCATTCTGACCTTGATTATAAGGGAAAAGTTAAACCAGTTAAATTGAAAAAAATAACATTAACTGTCATTAGGAAGGTAGTTTTTTTATATTATGTAATTATATTAATGTCAATGATGAATCATTGGGATGAAAATCCTCTTTGCTTGTAAAAATTTTTGATACCGGTGTTCAGATTTTATTAACAGCCCCGCAGGGCTAATATATATTTTTAAAAGTTTAGTTGTTGATTGTATATTCCGGTGAATCCTGTTAATTATTTTTTATACCGTAATTTATCCACATTTTAACCTTATGTTAATAAGTTTGTGAATCAGATTCTCTCCGGATTCTTTTTTGTTAATCGTTTCAATCAGATAGTTTTGGCAATAAAAATTTTGGCTTGTTGTTGACAAATTAAGTTATCAGCATTTTTTACACCTGTTGATATAAGTTATTAACCTGTATATAACTTATATATATAAATTTGTTTTATGGTGATTAAATTGTATAACTCTTATCAGGAATGTCAGTTATGCACAAAAAGTTAATCTTCTGTTAATAACTCAGCAAGCCTTTGTAATCATTATTTAATTGCTGATTTTATAATTTAAAGGCTTTTTAATAAAAAAAATTTAAGGTTTTTATCAATGAAACTTATTGCAATTACCGGCTCTATCGGATGCGGCAAAACAACAATAGCCAAGGAATTGAAAAAACTCGGTTTTACTGTTTTTGATGTCGACGGCTGGGTTCGCAGGCTGTATTTTAAAAACGATTTTATTAATACAATCGTTGAAAATTTTCCCGAAACAGCGGAAAACGGCGTTTTTAATAAAAGAAAACTCAGAAATCTGGTTTTTGACGATAATAAAAAGCTCAAAATGCTTGAGGGTTTGATACATCCTTTTTTGAATAATCAGTTAAAAGAGATAATCCGGCGCAATGCCTGCTATGATGATTTGTTTTTTTTAGATGTAGCTCTGTTGTTTGAAATGGGTTGGGATAAATATTGCGATTTGGTTATGGTTGCCGATGTCGATGCAGAAATTCAAAAACAAAGGGTTATGGCAAGAGACAATGTTTCTGCCGAGCATTTTGAAAAAATTAATAATGTTCAGATGAGTCAGGCTGACAAAAAAGCTTTATCTGATGTGATTATTGAAACAGATGTGCCGCTGAATTTATTAAAAGCTCAGCTTATCAGTGTGATTGAAGGGTTGGAATAATGGTTAGAGAGATTGTTTTTGATACAGAAACAACGGGTTTTGATGCGGAAAAGGGCGACCGTTTGGTCGAAATCGGCGCTGTCGAGCTGATTAACCATATGCCGACCGGAAAAGTTTATCATCAATATATTAATCCGCAGCGCGAAGTTCCCGAAGATGCTTTCAGAGTTCATGGTTTATCTTATGAGTTTTTGAAAGATTTTCCAACTTTTGACCAAGTAGTTGACGAATGGCTGGAATTTGTCGGCGATGATTCAATATTGGTTGCGCATAATGCTTCTTTTGATATTAATTTTTGCAACTATGAACAAAAATGTTTAAATAAAATCGAATTTAAATGGGATAGGGTTATTGATACGCTGGAAATTGCGCGCAATATGTTTCCCGGTTCACGCGTTAATTTGGATGCTTTGTGTAAGCGTTTCGGCATAGACAACTCTAACCGTACCAAACACGGCGCTTTGCTCGATGCCGAATTATTGGCAGAAGTTTATTTGCAGCTTATCGGCGGACAAGAACCAAGTATGATGTTTGATGAAAAAAAATCAGCATCGTCTTCTGTTTTTGTTGCCGAAAAAATTGATAGAAAATTCAGGGAAGCCCGTCAGTTTTCTTTGAGTGAAGAAGAAATACAGAAGCATAAAGATTTTTTGGAAAGCAAACTCAAAGGGGCTTTGTGGTATGCTGAAACCAAACCTGCCGAATAAGGAATAATTACCTTTTTCTGCGGAGCAAAACGTAAACGGCACCTTCTCCGCCGTCTTTAATCTGTGCTTGGGCTATACTTAAAATAAGCGGTCTTAGTTGCGGGCTGTTCAGCCATTGCGGAACTCTTTCCCTTATTATGCCGTGTTTGGTGTAAATATCGTTTTCGGGGCGGGGAAGCCCTTTGCCTGTTACGATTAAGACGCAGCGTAAGCCATCAATATAAGCGTTTTTTATAAAATTATCGACAGCATCCCAAGCGGCATCTTCCGTATATCCGTGCAAATCAATCCGCCGTTCGATTTTAAATTCCCCGCGCCGGAATTTTTGCGCCGTATTGCGATCTATGTCGGCTGTTTTTCCTATTACCAATTCATTTAATTTACAGCCTGAATAAACTTGGGTGTTGTCAATGCTGTTTCTTATCGGCGGCAATTCTACTTCCGGCTTTTCAATTTGCTGCGGTTGTTCGGTTTTGGTGATTTGTTTGGTTAATTCAGCCCAAAGCAATTCATCGTCACTATTTATTTGCGGCTGATTTTTTTTCATTTGGGGTTTTATCCTTAGGTTCGTCTAACATCAAATCTGAAAAATTGAGTATGACAAATTCTTTCCAGTCACCATCGGGAGAGACGCATCCTAATTTTTTATTTTCGGCATTGACTAAAACAATGCCGCCGAATTTCCATAATTTTTCACAATTATCATAAGAAGAAACCATATAATTTTTGGTTCTTTCAATCATAATGCGGTGTAGTTTTTTCTTGATTTTGGTTGAATAAACCATTGTCATGGCCACAATGAAAAATAGTCCGAAAATAACGCCGACGGAAATTATTAATATCAGGCCTATCAGTATCGGAATCAGGATCGGAAGCAGACATTCCCAAGGATTATAAACAGGGGATCCCGAACGGTTGATTTTGGCATAATCAAGGTATAAGCGCAATTTATCTTGGGCAACTGCTTTTTGCAATGCTTTGAATGTCAGGCTGTCGGCTCGGTTGCGGCTCATTTATTTTACCTCCGGATTATTGGGCAGAAGAATATAATATTGCCCTTTGGCATTCATTCTTCCCGCTTTTTCAAGGATACTGTCATCTCCGCTTCCCCAAAAATAATCTCCGCGGACAGCTCCTTTGATTGCTCCGCCAATGTCTTGAGCTACGACCAATTTGTTAATAGGCTCTTTATCCGGTCCGGTTGTTTCTAACCATAGTAATGAGCCGAGCGGGATAAAAGATTTATCTACGGCTAAAGAACGTCCTGCCGTTAACGAAACGCCTTGAGCGCCGATAGGCCCGTCAGCATTTGAAAGGCGATGAAAAACATAACGGTGGTTTTGGTTCATCGGCACCAAAGCTTCATCATAATTTTCTTTGAGCCATTTTTTTATATTGCCCATGGACGCTTTTCCGGGCTCTATCAAGCCTTTTTCCAGCAAAATGCTGCCGATACCCTTGAAATCGCGGCCGTTATTTTCGGCATAACCTATACGGACTTTGCTGCTATCATCTAACGTTGCAACGGCAGAGCCTTGGATTTGCATGACGTATATGTCGACGTAACTGTCAGCCCATAAGATAACCGGTGCATCCAAATCTTGTTTGGTTATTTCGTCACGCGTGAAATAAGGCACAAGCTTTTTGTTTTCTATGCGCCCGACCAATCTCTTGGCAGGAAGGGAAGAGTCAAAATCCCGTAAATTGACTTCAATCAAATCATTCGGACGCCCGTAGACCGGAAAGCGGTATTTGTCACTTTTATTATAAGAAGCGTTAAGCTCCGATTCATAATATGATGTGAATTTTCCTTCCGGAGAATTGTTGTAAGTAACCAGCCAAGGAGTGAAATTCTTTTCAAAAAAACGGCGATAATTTTTAGGGTGAACGGTGTTAATTTTTTTGCATAGCTTTTTATAATCTTTTGTTTTTATTTTTATTTCGGCATTGCCAAGATATTCGGCAGGGCTTGATGAGATTTTTGAACAAGACTTTTTAAAAGCGGCAACGGCATTGCCCAGTTTGTCGGCATTCCACCCTTTTAAATCTTTGTAATTTGCTTTTTCGAGTTTTACGGCCGGCATTTGAGTTTCAGGCAGCGGCTGCTTATCATTTTCTTCGCAAGAAAAAAGGAAAAAGCACAGGCATAGTATTTTCAGTAGTCTGCAAGTCATTATTTTTTAGTTGATGCAAGCATCCAGTTAGGGTTGGTTGAAGTCAGGGCTTTTTCGAAAGTCCATTTGTCATTTATGGATTGGATATATTGTTCGTCGCCTTCAATGACGGTTCCGGCTTTGTCTTTTAACAGGTTTACCTGTTGAGAGATGAAGTCCACGGTAATTTTTGCGATGTTGTTTTTGTTTATTTTAACATCAACGATTTCCGCTTTGTCAAAACCGATAAAATCTGTTTCTGAAATAATGCCTTCAACTCTGCGTTTTTCTATAATTTCTTGAAATTTTTTCAAAATGTTTTTGTTTACCAGCATTTCAAGCGTTTCAATGTCGCCTTTGCTGAATGCTTCAACAATAATTTCAAAAGCCCTTTTGGCGCCGTTGATGAAGGTTTCTTTATCAAAGCCCGGAATTTTCTGAAGTTCTTTTTCCGTTTCCGTGAGGTTTATTTCTTTTAATTCGTTAGTTTTTGCCGCCGGCATTTTATTTTGTTTTTCCGCTTCCTGCATAATGATGTCAAGAATTTTGGCTGCGTTTTCTTCGGATATTTTTGTATTTTCTAAACCTTCGGGGCGGGTTCCCAAAAGAGATTTTAGTTTTTGGTAAATAACTATTACAACGAGCAAAAGAACAATGATGTCAAAATATGATGTTATCATAGTGCCTGTTTTTCCTTAAAAAGTCTCACATGCCTTTAATATAGGGGTTAATTGCCATGTTATCAATATAAATTATGTTTATTAAAAAACATCTAATTAATTGACCTTGATAATTTTTGAGTGTAACTCTAAATTAAAAGCAATTGTTTTTTTCACAGGAGAAAATTATGGAACAGGATAATAATCCGCAAATGGAAAATAATGAAGCCCAAGGTCCGGCTATTACGATTAACAGCCAGTATATCAAAGATTTTTCTTTAGAAATACCTCATGCTCCGGAAATATTTTTGGAGATTAAAGGAAATCCGGACGTTAATATTAATGTTGATGTCAGTGCCCGCAATTTAAAAGAAAATTTTTATAATGTCGATTTGGTTTTTGCCATTAACGGCGACGTGAGCGGCAAAAAGCTTTTCGTTATTGAGCTTACTTATGCCGGCGTTGTCCAGCTCAATATTCCGCAAGAGCATATTGAGCCGGTCTTAATGATTGAAATTCCGAGAATGCTGTTTCCTTTTGCCCGCCAGATTATCACAACATCATTGACGGAAGCAGGCTTGCCGCCGTTTATGATTAATCCTATTGATTTTGTGCAAATGTATCAGGCCAGAAAGAATGCTGATAAAAAATAATAAAAAAGGGCTGATTAATTTCAGCCTTTTTTATTGTTAAATTCTTTTGTCTTTACTGTGGCAGTAAGCGGCAATCGGACAATCGGGGCAATCAGGCTTTTGCGCTTTGCAAATATATCGTCCGAACAAGACCAGCCAGTGGTTGGCATTTTTTACATATTCTGGCGGCAAAACTTTTAATAAATCCAATTCTATTGCCAGCGGCGTTTTTCCTTCGCTGAAACCCAATCGGTGAGAAATGCGCATAACATGAGTATCCACAGCAAGTGTCGGTTTGTCAAACCAGACGTTAAGTACGACATTGGCTGTTTTTCTGCCGACGCCGGGTAATTTTTCCAAAGCTTCGCGGTTTTCCGGAACTTCGCCCAAATGTTTTTCGACCAGTTCTTTGCTTAAGGCGATGATGTTTTTGGCCTTGTTGTTATATAAGCCTATGGTTTTGATGTATTCTTTTAATTTTTCTTCGCCCAAATCAGCCATTTTTTGCGGCGTGTCGGCGATTTCAAACAAGGCTTTGGTTGCTTTATTGACGCCCTTGTCTGTGCTTTGGGCTGACAAGACGACGGCGACTAATAAGGTGAAAGCGTTTTTGTAATCCAGTTCGCAGCGCGGGTTGGGGTCTTTTGCCGCAAAAACAGACATTATTTCCAATATTTCTTTTTTAGCCCTCATGCTTTTACGCCTCCGGCTCCGGCCGCTTTCGGGGCATTTTCGTCTAAAGGCCAACGGGGACGCGGTTTGAAATCCAAATCATTGTGCCAGCCTTTTTGAAAACGCTCCATTCCCGCCCAAGCGATCATGACGCCGTTGTCGGTGCAGAAACGTATCGGAGGCGCAGAAAAAATTAATCCTTGTTTTTCTGCCAGTTCCTGCATTCTGCTGCGCAGATAGGTATTGGCGGCAACACCGCCGGAAACGACAATGTCTTTTCCTTCAGGGTATTTTTGTTTGAATATTTTTATTGCTTTTTCCAATTTGCCAATCAGGCAATCGGCAACGGCTTTTTGAAAACAGGCGCAGATATCGGCGATGTCCTGCTTGCGCAGAATGGCATGTTCTATAGTGCCGTTGTCGGAATAGGATTCAATGATTTTGCGTACGGCGGTTTTTAAGCCGGAAAAAGACAAATTGCAATCATCGGAATTGCTGAGCGGGCGAGGCAGGACAAAACGGTGTTCATCACCCAGTTCTGCCATTTTTTCAATAATCGGGCCGCCCGGATAACCGAGATTGAGCATTTTTGAAACTTTGTCAAAAGCTTCTCCGGCAGCGTCATCAATTGTGGTACCCAACCGTTCAAATTCGCCGACGCTTTTAACGATTAATATCTGGCAATGTCCGCCCGAAACCAAAAGCAGCAAATAAGGGTATTCGACGTCTCCTGTCAGGCGGGGAGCGAGGGCATGCCCTTCCAAGTGGTTAACGGCTATAAAAGGTTTGTTTAGGGCCAGAGCCATAGCTTTTGCTGCCATAACGCCGATAACGACGCCGCCAATCAGCCCCGGGCCGGAAGAAGCGGCGAAAGCATCTATGTCATCAGGTTTTAAACCGGCTTTTTTCAAGGTGTGCTCTATAATTTCGTCAATATGTTCCAAATGGGCACGGGCGGCAATCTCGGGAACGACACCGCCGTAAATCTTATGGTCTTCTATTTGAGTCCATAGACATTCGCTGACGATTTCTTTTTTTTCGTTTACTATTGCTGCAGCCGTTTCATCGCAGCTGCTTTCTATTCCCATAACCAACATTTATTTTATATCCACTAATTCTATTGAAGTTTTTTTTTATTTATATACACTAAGAAAATAAAAATAGCAAATGAGGATTTTAGGAAAAATGGCGAACGCGAAAGAAGAAAATAAAGTAGAAAAAACAGTTTCAGACAAAACAAACGTTTTGCAGAAAACGGCAAGAAACCTGATGTTTTTGATTGTTGCCGGTGCGGCCGGCTATTTTATCTGGCAGAATCCGCAGCTTGTTGACAAAGCAAAAACTTTATTCGAATCTCCTATGGTTACTGTCGAAGAAACGAACAAACCGGCTGAAATTTCCGAAACAGACCTTTTGCGTGAGGAAATAAACAGTTTGAAAATCCAAATGGGTTTGTTGGAGAAAATGCTGGCTGAGAAAAATGACAACAGTGTTTTGGAAAACCGGTTTGACAGCTTGGAACAGGCAAATAACGCAATTATCGAATCAAAAGCAGACGCCGCCGCCGTTCTCGGTTTGGTAACGCGTTTGGACAAGGCTGAACAGCAATTGGATGAGTTAAGCATGGTGACAGACAAAGGCGCCGTTATTCTTACGGCAACCATGCTGGTAAAAGACAGCGCCGAGCGCGGCGGCAGTTTTGCTTATGAAGCAGAGATTTTGCAGCAGCTGGCCGGAGATAATGCCAAATTGAAAAATCAGGTTGCCGTTATTGCAAAATATGCCGAGAAGGGAATTGAAAATAATGTCTATTTGATAAAATCTTTCAAAAAAGTTTATGCTGACCTTTTGCAAAAGCAGCGCGAAGCTTATGAAAAAACTTGGAAAGACCGCCTGAACAACAAAATCAGCGAATATATCAAGGTTAAACGGGTTAAAGAAGAAGCTCCGGCTTTTCAGGCTAATCAGGAGTTATCAAACATTAAAAAATCCGTAGAATCAGGAAATATTAAAAAAGCTCTCGCAGATTTGCAAAATATTAACAATAAAGAGTTATTAAATGAACCAAGCCTGAATGAATGGTTGGCCGAAGCCCGTGCCAAAGTTGAATTTAATGAGGCTGTTGCCCAGATTTCGGCTTATTATCTGGCAGCATTGAAGGTTAATTTTATTGTTAAGGAAATCAAACATGACTAGAAAAACTTCTATTTTTATTTTCATCGGTTTGATTGTCACATTTGTTTTGTGGATGTTTGACAGATCAAGTCTGGTTACGGTTAACTGGCGACAGACCTATTCGCAGTTTTCTCTTCCGGAAGCCATGCTGTTTTTGCTGGTTTTGTTTGCCGTTATTGATTTGATTACCCGTATTGTCAGAGTCGTTATCCGCGCTCAGTTAAAAGAAGTTTACAGAACATCCGTATTCAGAAACGATACGGATGAAAATGCAACAATTGATGTTTTGGCCGGAAAAATTACCGATAAAATGATTTTGAACCGCCGTGATTTTGATAATTCGATGCTGCTGGTTTTGAGAGCCATGACCTCGATTACTGCCGGCGATATGAAAGAAGCCCGCGTTAATCTGAATAACCTGAAAAAAATTATCGGCGACGATCCTATTATCGATGTTTTGAAAATGAAGATTTACAAAGGCGAAAAAGATTTTGACCGTATGGAAAAACTTTCTGCCAAATTGATGAAAAACGAAAGCATTCAGTTAATAGGCATGAAAGCTGCCGTTGAAGCGCAAATGCAGAAAAAAGAATTTAAGGAAGCTTTGGCTACGGTTAACAGAGCCTATGAATTGCGTCAGGATTTGTATTGGGTTATTGAGAGCGCTTTTGAACTGCGTGCCAAAGCCAAAGACTGGGAAGGCGCAATGCAGGTTCTTGATGCCGGTTTGAAAAAGAAAATGGTCAGCCAGACAGATTACAAACGCTATAAATCTATCGTTTTATTGGAAATGGCCAGAGATTATAAAGCTAAAAAAGACGAAGTTAATTTCTTCAAGTGTGTTTCTCAGGCGTTGGAAGCAGATCCGACATTGGTTCCGGCCGCTCTTGAGCTTGCCCGTTATTATAAGAAAACGGACAATCAATTCCGCAAAGCGGCAAAAGTTTTGACAGAAACATGGAAGCGCAATCCGGTTGATGAACTGGCTTATGAATATCTTAAACTCTTTCCGAAAGAAAGCATTTTGGATCAGATTCAACGTCTGGAAAGCTTTACGATGCTTAACAGCCTGCGTCCGTCATTAAACAATCGCCTGATTGCAGAATTGACCAGCAAAGCCGGTTTATGGACCAGAGCAAAAAGCGAAGTGGAAATGTTTTTAATCAATAATCCCTGCACAAAAGAAATTTGCGGAATAGCAGCCAAATTTGAAGAAAAATATTCTAAAGACAAAGCTGCTGCCAAAGAATGGAAAAAACGCATGGATCTTTGCGCCAATGATTCAGCCTGGGTTTGCGAAGACTGCGGGCATGCTTCCGAGGATTGGGAAGCCGTTTGCCCGAACTGCGGGTCTTTCGGACGCGAAAAATGGCATTTGTATGTTGAAGACGTTTTGGAGGCTCAGCCTGCGGAAACTTTAACATCCAAAGAGGAAGATGACGAGTAAAGCTATGGCAGATTTTTCTCGTTTGAAAAAAGAATGGCTGGACAAGTATAAACTTGTGCCAGCCATTTTGGCAAAAGTCAAAGATGTTAAGACAGCGGCGACGGCTTTTAATACCAATATTGACGCAGTTTTAAAAATTGATGGCGGCAAGATTGAAACATTAATAAAAAAACAGGGGCTCAGCCTGCTTGAGCTGGATAATAACAAAGAAACCAAGCTTAATTCAGGAACTGACGTTGTTCGCGGCATTTTTAAATGTTTTTGCCGCGGCATTGCCGAAGAATGGATTACCGAAGATAAAAAAGTTTATGACTGGATGTCTGAAAATTTGGGCTATGACCGTTTGCAGATGGGCGGACAAGGCGGAATTGTCGCAAATGTTTTGGCTATTGCCGGCGTGCAAAAGGTTTACGCGCATACTAATTCCCTGCCCAAATTGCAGGCTCAGCAGTTTTTGGAATTAGACAATTTGTTGTCTTTTGATGAAAGCGGCAGGGAAGCTCCTGCTTATAAAATCGACAGAAAGGCAGATATTCCGTTAATCCATTGGATTATTGAATTTGACAAGGGTGACAGTTTGACTATCAGCGGCAAAAAATTTGTTTGTCCGAAATCGAATCGTTTTATTGCGACATATGATCCTTTAAATCTGCATTTGGTTATGGACAAGAATTTTGTAAATTTTGCCGGCAAAGAAAAAATTGATTATATGGTGTTGTCCGGTTTCCATGCCTTAACCGAGCGTAATAACGGCGTTAAGCTTGCCGAGGAAACCCTGCCGATTATCAGAGCATGGAAAAACAATGGAACTTTGGTTCATCTAGAAATCGCTTCAACACAGGATATTGCCGTTCGCCGGGCGATAATTAAAAATATTGCGCCGATTGTTGATTCAATAGGGATTAACGAGCGCGAAGCGATAGATATTCTTGAAGTTATTGATGAACAAAAACTTGCGGAAGAATGTGAGAAAGAGACGCACAGCGTTTGTTTGTTTAGAGCTTTGCTAAGAATAAAACGGGCATTGAAAGCGCCGCGAATCCAACTGCATATGTTCGGTTTGTATATTACCGTTCAGGATAAGGGTTTTGCCATATCTCCGGAAGCCAATCTGCGCGGCATGATGACGGCTGCTACCGTTGCTGCCGGAAAAGCCGGCACCGGCAGCGTCAATGAGGCAAAAAATCTGCTTTGGGCACAGGGCAAAGAAGTTTCCGATATCGGTCTTAAAGAGCTTGAAGATTTGGCTGCTTTTGTTAATGACGAAAAATTAACGGAAACCGGAATAGGCGGGTTTGAGGGGTATGACGTGATTGCCGTGCCGACTATTTTGGTAGAAAAGCCGGTGACTTTAGTTGGAATGGGAGATACTATTTCGTCCATCTCTTTGATTACAGCAAGATGATTTGCAAAAAGCCGGTCATGCTTGTAATTTTTGCGCTCATGTACCTTCTGTTTTAGTACACTTCGCTTAAAAATTGCGGCGCAGTACCGGCTTTTTGCAAATCAAACGGGAATTGGGGATGAGGTAAGGATGATAACCGTTGAACAATTGACCGTGTTGGGGGCTGATTTTTTAGCCAATAAGAGCGACGGACTGATTGATGCGGCAGATTTGTTTGAAATGGAAAATCGCGGCTCAACGGTCATTTTATCGGCTCCGCATGCAACAAATACCTTTGTAAACGGCAAAAGGAAAAAGATAGACCTTTTTACCGGTGAAATCGTTTCTGCTTTAGGTGCTGAACAAAATTTATCAACGATTGTCCGGACAAAGTTTGTGCCGGAAGAAGTCAGAATATCAGATTTTGTGATTGAAAAAGACTTAGGCGGGCATTTCTTTTTGGATATTCACGGAATGTCTGAGAGCAGGGAATTCGGTTTGGCTGTTGGTACCGGTTATTTTTCTATAGCTGATTATGCGCAAGAATTGGATTTAATTGCGCTATTGGCGGAAAAATATAAAATTGATTTTGTGGTTAATCATCCGAACTATTGCGGCAAAATCGGTTTGACAGGGCATTATCAGAAATATTTTAATAAGCCGAATGTTTTGCAATTGGAATGGCGCAAAGATTTTCGCAATTATTATGAAGAGTCCGAAAAAGTTTTAGAACAGACAATCCCTTTTTTGAGCGAACTGGCACTTAAGTTAAATGGGGAGAAAAGCAAGAGATGAAAAAGCTGTATACTTATGCTCCTTTGGAAAATACGGTTATGACCGAAGGTTTGCTTTCTCCGGCAAAATGCCATAACGAGTTAAAACACTATCAACGTCGTGTGGGGTGTGAAGACAAAGCCGCTGTTTTGGAATGGCTTGAAAAAAGTTTTGAAGGACGCAGCCGTTCGGTTTCATGTTTGACCGAGCCGATACAATGGCAGGGAAATGATGAAATGCTTAGAGTAATTGCTGAGAATAATGTTTTGTTTTCTTATGATTTAGATGAACTGCTTAAAGACGGTATTGTTGAGGCGGTTTATTGCAAAGACGGTTCCGATGCCGGTGGTGCAAATGAAAACTTTGCAAAAATATCAGGTGACGAAATAGATTTTTCACCGCTGCCCTGGCATAAATGCAGTCGAGAGAAAGGGTTGCTGTATGCCGTTATCCGCCATTACCTTTTGGTGTTGAAAGAAGGGTATATTCCGGCAGAATATATCACGCAGGAATCGTAATTTTATTTGTTTTCAGAATTTGCCGGAGCAGTGACTTTTATTTGGCACAGCAGGTTTTTCTGCCGGCGGATAATTTCATATTCAAAACCGTCAAAATTGAATTTTTGTCCCTGCTGCGGGATAGATTGGGTCGCTTCTAACAGATAGCCGGCCAAAGTGACGGCATTTTCATCGTCAATATTCCAGTTGAATTTTTTATTCAAGTCGCGCAAAGGCACTTGCCCGTTAATCAGCCAGCTTTGTTCGCCGACTTTACGAATTCCTAAGGTATCTAGACATTCAACGTCATATTCGTCATTAATGTCGCCGACAATTTCTTCAAGAATATCCTCTAAAGTGACAATCCCTTGCAAATCGCCGTATTCGTCGACCACAATGGCAAAATGTTCTCTTCTGGCACGAAACAGCTGCAATTGCTTGAGCAGGCTGGTGTTATCGGGAATGAACCATGGTTTTGACATCAGTTTTTCGATTTTTACCGCTTTGAGATTATTTTTATTCTCGTAAGCGGCAATCAGCAGTTCTTTAACGCGCAGAATGCCAATAATATTATCCTGTTTGCCTTTATAAAGCGGTATTCTTGAAAAAGGGCAGTCTTTGACTTTATCTATAATTTCGGCGACAGGGGTTGCAATATCAATGGAAAACAGGTTTTTTCTGTGGTTCATAACATCATAGACTTCAACTTCGGCCAAGTCTAAAACGCTTTCCAGCATTTCTTTTTCTTCGGAGCTTTCCTGTCCTTGATAAAGGCATAAATCCTCGCGCAAATCGGCTAAATCTTTTTTTGCGGACTTGTTTTTGGAAAATATTTTTGCTAAAGGGGAAAACATTTATTTCCTATTGGTTCAGATATTTATCTATTGCCTCAATTACGCGGTTGACCGTAATGTCGACTTGTTCTTCTCTGGTTTCAACAACAATATTTGCTTCTGAATAATAAGGGTATTCATCAACAATATATTTTTCAAGTTTGCTCTTCAACTGGTTGTCACTGCCGATTAAAAACGGGCGGTGTTTGCGTCCTGCCGTGCGATTATATAAAACGTCAATATCCGCTTTCAGCCAGATTGTAATAGCATGGTCTTTTGCCAGAGCTCGGGTTTGTTCAGCAACAAAAGAACCGCCGCCCGAAGCCAAAACGCAGGGCGCGCCTTGCAAAAGCCGTTTCATAACCCGCATTTCTCCGGCGCGGAACTCTGTTTCGCCAAAGCATTTTAACAAATCTACCAAAGACAGGCCGGAGGCTTTTTCTACTTCGCAGTCTCCGTCGATAAAAGGCAGGTTGAGCTTTTTAGCCAATCTTTTGCCGACGCTGGTTTTACCGCTGCCCATAAGGCCGACCAGCAAAATTATTTTATCGATTTTTTTTATCATTGTTATTTTTTCATTTTTCTTTCATACAAACTGTGCTAACTATATCTATAAATACAATTTATAGCCAAATAATTTATTAAAGGTATATATCATGCGTCAGAAAAAATCAAAAACATTATTTTATTTTTTGGGGTTAATTGTTGTTCTTGCTGTTGTTTTTGTCGTTACTCTTGAAGTTCCGGTCAAAATTGAGCATGTTGAACAGCCTTTGGAAAACAGCTTTTTGAATAAATAATGGCTAAAGGGTCGCCGGTTGAGAATTTTTTGAGCATGATTGTTGCCGAACGCGGCGCGGCTCAAAATACCGTTGAAAATTATGAACGCGATTTGCTGCAGTTTCTGGTTTTTTTTGCTGAAAAAGACCTGGATAAGATTTCTTCCGAGGATTTGTCTGCTTATGTTCAGAAATTGAGCAAAGATGACGGTTATGCTCCGAAAAGTATTGCTCGCAAAATTTCCGCGGTTAAAGAATTTTTTAAATTTCTGTTTTCTGAAAAAGAAATTAAAAAGAATCCTGCTACATATTTAACGGCGCCCAAGCAGGAAAAGCCGCTGCCTAAATTTTTGACAGAAGAAGAACTCGGGGCTTTAATTGGCGTTGCCCGCTCAAAACAAGACATTGATTATCGGCGGATGGCTGTTATGCTGGAGGTTATGTCAGCCTGCGGGCTGCGTGTGTCGGAACTGGTTTCCATGCCGGAAAACAGTATTAATTTTGACAAGAAAGAAGTCCTTATTCGCGGCAAAGGCAGCAAAGAGAGGTTAATACCGATTTCCGAGAGCGCGATTGAAGCTGTTTTGGATTATTTGACGTATCGTGATGAATTTATCCGAGCCGGACGCCGCTCAATTTGGCTGTTTCCTTCAATAAGGTCTGCCAGCGGGCATATTTCGCGGCAGAAATTTTTTGAATATCTTAAAGAAATAGCTGCGGAGGCGGGAATTAATCCTTCGCGGATTTCGCCGCATGTTTTGCGCCATACCTTTGCTACCAGATTGTTGAATCATAATGCTGATTTGCGTTCCGTGCAAAAAATGCTCGGCCATGAAGATATTTCTACAACAGAGATTTATACGCATATAACTTCAGAAAAATTAATTGAAAAGGTGAAACAGCTTCACCCTCTGGCAAAAAAACCGTTAAAAGGTAACTAATAGAGAAACTGCAACAAGCTAGAGTAACTTTGCCAATTGCAGATATTGCTGCGGCGTGATTTCTTCGGCACGCATGGTCAGATTAATGCCTAAAGGTGCGGCTTTATTTTCTAAATCGGGGATTGATTTCAGGCTTTGGCGAATCATTTTGCGGCGTTGGCTGAAAGCCATAGTTGTCAATTTTTCCAGATTGATCATAGTCTTTTCATCAATTTCCAAACCTGACGGGCGAAACAAAACAACCGTAGACCAGATTTTAGGTGCGGGTACAAAGCAGTTGGGATTAATATCAAACAAGCGTTCAACTTTGCACAACAATTGTGAAAGAATTGAAATGCGTCCGTAATCTTTGCAGCGGGTCTGAGCGCAGATACGGTCGGCGACTTCTTTTTGAAACATTAAGGTCAGGCTGTCGAAAGCGGAAATTTTTTTCAGCCAGCCGACCAGCAAGGGTACAGAAATGTTATAAGGCAAATTGCTGACAATATTTTTCGGTGTGCCTTCCATTGCGGCGAAGTCTTGTTTCATTGCGTCGCCATTGATTATCTGCAATTTATTTTCACCGACTTTTTCTTTGATTTCCTGCATAATGGCAATGCAGCGGTCGTCCATTTCGATGACGGTTAATTTTTCCGGATTTTGAGCCAGAACCGAGCGGGTCAAACCTCCGGGGCCCGGCCCTACTTCAAAGACAAATTCTCCGTTGAAATCATTTTTGTTTTGGCGTTCCAAAGAGGTGCGGATGATTTTGTCGGTAATGTTCCGGTCAAGCAAAAAGTTTTGCCCTAAAGCTTTTTTAGCCATAAGGCCATGGACTTCAACAGTTTCCCTAAGAGACGGGAGATTGTCTATTATCTGGCTTAAATCTGTCATTTTAATTTCTTAGTTCAATAACAGCCTTTTGACGCAAATCCTGCAAATATTTTTGAGCCAAAGTTTCCATTTTCTTGTTGCTCAGATATGTATTGATTTCTTTTTCGGTGGGCATCACCGGTTTGTCTTTTTTCGGGTCAAAACGCTGATTTAGTTTCAGAATATAATATCCGTCGTTGAGCAAAATTGCATTGCTTATGCCGCCGACAGACAGTTTTTTTGCCGCTTTTTCCAAGGGTGCCGGTAGTTTTCCTTCGTTAATCCAGCCGAGGTTGCCGCCGTTGGAAGCGCTGGGGCTGTCGGAAAACTGCATGGCATAGAGTTCAAAACGGTTATCATTGCGAAGATTGTCGACCAGATTTTGAATATCTTTGGCTTTTTCTTTTTTGATAAAAATTTCCGATATTTGAAATTTGGGCGTGCTTAAGTCTTTTTTGGCGTCAGCCAAAGCGGTTTCAATTTCTTTTTGCGTAATTGTTCCTTCTCCGCGCATTTTGTTTTTCAGCAGACGCAGCCATGCCAAATCAGATTTCATTTGCGAACGGAAACTGTCGGGAGAAACCTTGGCCTGTTTTAAAATGTTTTTCAGTTCGCCTTTGGGAATACGGTTGTTTTTTTCGAAATTGGCGACAGAGGCATCAATATCTTTTTCGCTGATATGAATATTATTTCTTTCAGCGGCCTGAAGTTTTATTTTTTCATCGATTGCGGCGTGAGTAACGCGTTGGACAATCATGTTGCGGGTTTGGTCATTCAGCGGAATTTTTGTGGTCATCAAAAAAGCGTTAATGCGGTTTTGAATGTCCTGATTGGAAATAATATCACCGTTGACGACGGCAACAATTTTAAAAGAATTTGCCGCCAAAGCTTGATTTAACGAAAATAAACAAGCTACAGCAACAGTCAGACAACCAAATATTTTTTTCATTAAAGGTCTCCTTTTATTATTTTCCGGTTCCGCCCAGCGTTTTTAACAGGAAGGTTGCGCCGAATTTGAAATCGCCCTCATAATCAGGGTCGCTGGAATTATCTTTACGCAAATACATAATCAATTTCAAGCATTCATCTTCATAAATCAAACTGCCGCCATGTTCCAACGAACCGCCGTTATCCGTCAAATCCTGACGATTATAGAGGCTGACCGACCAGTCTTTTGTCAGTTCGGCATTCAACGAAGTATACAGTTCTTTACGCCCGCTGCCGTTGATTAAAGAAGAATCTTTGTTGTCTTGCAGGTAAATGTATGAAATATAAGCGTTTAAAAGTTTCGGGCCGATTGTTGTCGACAGTTCGCTGTAATTCATTTCCAAATTGTCTTTATCCATACGAAAACGGTAATTTAAGTCAAAATATTCGTTCGGAGCCGCGTAAACGCGTCCGACATAATCGCTGAAATAGCCGTTACCGTCATCGCGGGTGCTGGCAAAGCTTTCATTCTTGTCAAAACGGTAGCTTTGGGCGAAGAAAGCGGAGGTGCGGCCGGTAATATCGCCGTAAGCGCTCCAGTTCAGCCCATAGCTGATGCGGCTGCCGGTATCGTTGCGATCATAGCCCGAATAACGGTCAAGGTCTAAAATGTTGGTATCGTCAAGTTCAACGTCTTGGCTGTCCTCATTAGGAATTTTATCTGTTTTGTTACTGTTGTTCGGCGCGGCGACGGCGACAATTGTCGGTTCTAAAATCTGTCGCGAGGTTTCTGTCGCGCGGATGAAAGGCAGTTTCCATTCCAAGCCCAGTTGCGGGAAAATACGGGCCACGCCGCCGTCAAAATTTTCGCCTTCGGGATTGGTGTAATTATCAACATAATAAAGGTCTGATTTGACAGAGGCAACCATGCGGTATTTTTCGCCGTAGGGACTGGTGTAAGGCAAAACCCATGAGTTAATCATTGAAAAGCGTTGGCTGTTGGTTTCTTCTTCGCGGAAAACCGATGCAAAGTTCAAATTGGTTTTGGAATAAGCGCCATAACGTCCGACATCGCTGATGTTTTCATAATTCAACAACGGCAGAACCATGGGCTTGTCATATTCTTTCATGTCATAACTGATGAGTTGGTAATAATAGCTTTCGATTGATGCGTAATTGCGGTTATCAAAACCCTGCATTCTTAAGCTTGATGTCAACCAGGCATCGTCTTCTTTGGGAAGCGACATGTCTTTCAAATAAGTTCTGTCTGAAGAATAATTGATATCGGCGTCTGCAAGCCAATAATCATTCATTTCATAGCGCCCTTTAACGAACAAAGCGCCGCGGTTATGATTGCTGTAATCTTTATCGCGCAGGAAACTGCCTTCGGCATTTAAGTTTCCTCTGTAGAAAAATTTATTATATTTTCCGTCTAAGACGAGCCCTTTGTCTGTTGTAAAAATAGGCGAGAAAAGCATATCTTCATGTTCAGATATGTTCCAAAAATAGCGCGGCTGTATGGCTCCGCCCAAGTATGAACTGCTTTCGATGCTGGGCGTCAGAAATCCTGAGCGGCGTTTGACTGTCGGATCGGGATGTGACAGGAACGGGGTGTAAAATACCGGCACGCCTTTAACTTCGAGAAAAGCATCATTGTAATAAATATCTTTCTTTTCGGCATTGTGGCGGATTTTACGGGCTTTCAACTGCCAAAGCGGATCTTTGCCGGTGCAGACGTCACAAGGGGAGTAAACGGCATTTTCCATAAGTTTGTTGTCATTGACATAGCGTTTAACTTTTCTTGCGGCGATTTGGCTTTTGTCTTTCATGATAACTTTAATGTTATCCATTTCGCCGGCTTTCATTTTATCTGTCAGAACAACGTAATCGGTAAAAATGACGCTGCCGTCTTCTTCCATAAGGACAACATTGCCGACAGCCGTAATGACATCGTCTTTTTGGTTGTAGATGACTTTATCTGCTTTGACTGTCAAGTTGTCGCGGATGATGTTGACATTGCCTAACGCTGTTATCGTGCTTAATTCCTGATCATTTTGCATTTCGTCAGCGCTGAAATAGATTTCTTGCTCTTCCGCTTCTGTTTGGGGCGAAGTTATATCCATAACGCCGGTTAGGTTGTTTGACGGCTCGAGTGCGCCTGTCGGCAAAGATTTTTTTTCGGACTTGTGTATGACAGCCCCAGCGTCGCGGTTGTTATATGTAAAACCGTCAGGCGCAGCTTTTGCTGTTGCCGCAGCGGTGAGAAACAGTGTCAGGAAAAGCCCAAAAGAAGAAAGTTTATGCATCGCCGAATCCTTCTTCATAATGTTTTTTGCGCCGAAACATTGCCGGATTATAAAAACGCAGCAGATAGAAGCAGGCAACAAAAGGAATGAGAAAGTTGACGTATATCAACGGCAGCAATTTTATATTTTTGACAGCCAGGTTTCCAAAAGACAAATCCAAAGCCTGAATAATAACCATGGCCGTAATTGAACAGCATATTATTTTAGCTTGGCCGCGGCGGTTGAAATTGCCGATGAGCAGGCCGGTACAAGCCAGAAGGGCAAACAAAAGGTTGTAGAACGGGTTTAACAGGCGGCGGTTGCCTTCTACAAGAAATCTGTTGACTTCTTTTTCGCTCAATCCGGGAATGTTCCGGGCATTAAGCAGTTCTTTTAATGTTTTTTCCCTGGCTCCCGCCGCTTTTCTCGAAGACGAACCTTTCATGCCGAAATCGACGGAGTAGCGCTCAAAAGCTACCGATGTGAACTGATTGTTTGCATTGTTGATTTCCTGACGGGCACCATTTACCATGATTATTTTCGGACCGTTATCCGTATAGACCACGCGCCCTTTTTCTGCCGATAGGGTTACTTTGGCTTTGGGATTGCGCTCATCATTAACTAAAATGCCGCTGATTGATCCGTCTTTTTCATGTGTGGAAATAAAAACGGTCAGTCCGTTTTGCAAAGAAGTAAATTCACCTTCGCGGAACATCAGGTGCGAGACATCATTTTTGACCTGCCATTGCAGTTCGTTAAACGTTTTTTCCGCCCAGGGAATGCCCCAATTATAAACATAAAAGTTGAATAAAACCATGAACAGTCCGAAGTAAACGGCCGGTTTGGCGTTTTCCCACGGGCTGATGCCGGCAGCCTGCATAACAACAAGTTCACGGTCAGAAAGCATGCGGTTATAAACAAACAAAACGGCGGCAAACAGCGAGATTGGCGCTAACACCGTAAAAATTCTCGGCATGAGCAAAGATGTCAGTTCTGCAAAAATACTGACGGGAATGCCGTTATTGGTAATTAAGTCAATGAATCGCAGCGACTGTGTCAGCCAAATGATTGACATGAGCGAAAAGGTTACCAGCAAAAAGCCGACCAAAATTTGTTTCATTATGTAGCGGTTTAATTTTTTCATGCCGCTGATTATAACCAAAATATCTTATAAAAAAACAAATATTTTAATTAAATAGGATAAATTTTTAATAAATTTGCGGTTTGGGGCGACAAAAGCCGATTTCGGTCTGTATAAGTTATTTATTCCTTGAATAAGGATTTATTTACGAATAGCATTTTATCATAGAACATATCATAACAACAGGCACTGCGGAGCAGCAGTGTTTGCCGCGAGTGCCTTATAACAAGGAAGGTGACTAAGATGACCGAGGAAGTATCGTTAGCCTCTCAGGTTGCGAACAAATGGCGCAAAAAAAGAGGGTCATTGATTATGGCTCTTCATGAAATCCAAGATGTGAAAGGCTATGTTCCATGGGAAGATGCGGTTGATATTGCAAATGGCATGGGGGTTCCTCTGGCCAGAATTTATGAAGTTTTAACCTTCTATAATTTTTTCAAGTTAGATGCTCCGGGCAAAGCCGTTATTTCGGTATGCACCGGCACGGCCTGCTATCTGAAAGGCAATGACAAAGTTTTGGAAGAATTCAAAAAACAACTCGGAATCAACGAAGGAGAAAGCACGGCGGACCGAATGTTCCATTTGCAGTGTGTCCGTTGTGTCGGTTGCTGCGGCCTGGCTCCGGTCTGTGTGGTAAACGGCAAGACTTACGGCCGTATTACTCCGGCAGATGTCGGCAAGATTATCGAAGAATGGAAAAACAAACTTGACGAAGAGAAGGAGTAAGGATAATGGCCGAAATTGACAAGAGATTTGACATTCACGAAATTGCAGCCAACAAAAAACAGGATTTAGACCGCTTTGTCTGCAATATTTATTGTTGCCATTCTACCGGCTGCAAATCTTCGGGCAGTGATGAAATTATTGATTTAATCAAGGAAGCGATTGAAGACCATGATTTGGAAGACAAAGTGCGAATCGTTGCTACCGGCTGTATGGGTTTGTGTGCCCAAGGGCCTTTGGTCAGGGTTGAAATCAAAGGGCAGAAAGACGTTTTGTATAAACGTTTGGAACCGCTGGTTGCCCGCCTGATTGTTACCGAGCATGTGGTTCCTGCTTTGAAACTGGCTGAGGGCGAGGAATTTCAAGTTCCCGAATTTTTGCAAAAATATGTTTTGTCTTTGGATTTGCCTTTCTTTACCAAACAGGAAAAAGTGGTTCTGAAAGACGCCGGAAATCTGGATCCCGAAGATATACAAGAATATATTGCTCATGGCGGTTATCTGGCGCTTGAAAAAGTTTTAAAAACGATGAAGCCGTCAGAAGTTATTGAGGAAATTAAGAAGTCCGGTTTGCGCGGACGCGGCGGCGGCGGTTTTTCAACCGGCATGAAATGGGAAATTGCTTCCAGAACGCCGACCGTTGATGAGAAATTCATTATCTGCAACGGCGACGAGGGTGACCCCGGCGCTTATATGGACCGCAGTATTCTGGAAGGCAATCCGCATGCGGTGATTGAAGGCATGATGATTGCTGCCTATGCGATTGGCGCGACGGACGGCTGGTTTTATGTCCGTGCCGAATATCCGCTGGCAGTCGAGCGTTTGGAAAAAGCCATTAAAGCTTGTAAGAAGACCCGTCTTTTGGGTAATAATATTATGGGAACGGATTTCTGTTTTAATATAGATGTCCGCCTTGGTGCCGGCGCATTTGTCTGCGGCGAAGAAACGGCGCTTATCCATTCCATTGAAGGAAATCGCGGCACGCCGCGCCCGCGTCCGCCTTATCCGACGGATAAGGGCTTGTGGGGCAAGCCTTCCTGCGTAAACAACGTTGAAACTCTGGCAAATGTTGCTTCCATTATTCTTAAAGGCGCCGATTGGTTTGCTTCTTTTGGTACCGAAACGTCAAAGGGAACCAAAGTTTTTGCTTTGACCGGTCAGGTTGAGCATTCCGGTTTGATTGAAGTGCCGATGGGCATTAGCATTAATGAAATCGTTAATGAAATCGGCGGCGGCGTTCCCGAAGGCAAGCAGCTTAAAGCAGTTCAGACAGGCGGTCCGTCCGGCGGCGTGATTCCGGCAGACAAGCTCGATTTGCCTGTTTGCTATGAAGAACTGAAAAAAGTCGGTTCAATCATGGGATCCGGCGGTATGATTGTGATGGACGACAGTTCCAATATGGTCGATATTGCCAATTTCTATCTTGATTTTACCGTTGACGAATCCTGCGGCAAATGTGCGCCCTGCCGTATCGGCGGCAAGCAGATGCTGCTGCTTTTGGAAAAAATCAACAAAGGCAAAGGAACAAAGCAGGATATTGATGATTTGAAACGGATTGCAACAGCCATGCAAAAAGCATCGCTCTGCGGTTTGGGGCAGACGGCGCCGAATCCGGTGTTGTCTACACTGCGTTTCTTTGAAAACGAATATCTCGAAAAAGTTAATGCGCCTAAAGAAACAAAAGCAGGGGAGAAATAAGATGGTGAAATTAAAGATTGATAATTTTGATGTTGAAGTTCCTGCCGGCACCTCGATTTTAGATGCGGCCAGAACCGTACAGATTGATATTCCGACCCTGTGCAAGCATCCTGATGTTGACCCTTCCGCCGGCTGCGGCATGTGCATTGTTAAAGTCAACGGTCGTATTCTGCGTTCCTGCTGTACGCCGGTTGCCGAAGGCATGCAGGTTATTACTTCCGATCCGGAAATTGTTAATGTCCGCCGCACGGTCTTGGAACTGATTTTGAGCAATCACCCGAACGAATGTTTGAATTGCATTCGCTCCGGACATTGCGAATTGCAGGACTTGACTAACAGTTTCGGCATTCGTTCTTCTCGCCTGCCGAGCCTGAACAAGAAATATGAAATTGACGATTCAACCCATTCAATTGTTCTGGATCCGTCCAAATGCGTGGTTTGCGGACGCTGTGTCGAAGTTTGCCAAAGCCAGCAGAATGTTTGGGCTTTGAGTTATCTGAATCGCGGTTTGGCAACAAAAGTTACCGCTGCCGGCGGCATTAAACTGGCAGACAGCCCGTGTATCAAATGCGGCCAATGTTCGGCGCATTGCCCGACCGGCGCGATTGTCGAGTATGATGAAACGCAAAAGGTGTGGGATATGCTGAGCAATCCCGATTTGATTACCGTTGTGCAGATTGCGCCGGCGGTTCGCGTAGCTATCGGTGAAGAATTCGGTTATGAGTTCGGAGAGAATCTGACCGGAAAAACATATGCTGCTTTGCGTCGCCTCGGTTTCAAAAAGGTATTTGATACAAACTTCGGCGCCGATTTGACGATTGTTGAAGAAGCAACCGAGTTTGTCCGCCGCTTTACCCAAGAGCCTGAAAGCCTGCCGATGTTTACATCCTGCTGTCCGGCTTGGGTGGATATGCTGGAGAAATATCATCAGGATATGATTCCCAACTTCTCAACCTGCAAATCGCCGCAATCAATGGTCGGGGCAATGGCCAAGACTTATTATGCCGAGAAAAACGGTATTGATCCGGCTAAAATCCGCGTAATTTCAATTATGCCCTGCACGGCTAAAAAATGGGAAATTGTCCGCAGCGAAGATATGAGCTGTTCAGGCTTCCAAGATGTTGATGTTTCTTTGACAACCCGTGAATTGGCGCGCATGATTAAACAAGCAGGCATTAACTTCCGCGATTTGGCGGAAGAAGAAGCCGATAATCCGCTTGGAGAGTATTCCGGCGCGGCAACGATTTTCGGAACAACCGGCGGCGTGATGACCGCGGCTTTGCGTACGGCTTATTTCTATGTGACCGGTGAAGAACTTGACAATATCGAATTTAAGGAAATCGAAGGTTTGGATGGCATTAAAGAAGCCGAGGTTGATATTAAAGGCACGAAAATCCGTATTGCTGTTGCTCATGGTGCCGGCAATGTCGAAACAGTGTTAAATCGTATCCGCGAAGCCAAAGCAAACGGCGAAGAACTGCCGTATCACTTTGTTGAAGTTATGGCTTGCCGCGGCGGTTGTGTCTCCGGCGGCGGACAACCCCGCGTTATGATGCCCGGACAGCCCAAACCGCGCGGTATTACCGACGATATTCGCAAAAAACGCGCCCAAGGTTTGTTTAAGGAGGATTTGAACGCTAAGAATCGCCGTTCTCATCATAATGAATCTATCAAGCAGCTTTATAAAGAATATCTTGGCGAGCCGAACGGGGAAAAAGCGCATCACTTGTTGCACACGCATTATGTGCCGCGTTCAACTTACAAGAAGTAAGTTTGGCTTTGTTAAGGCGGCATCATGCTTGTCAGTTTTCCCAAGCCTTTCAGCTAGGGTTTTGCGTCGCCTCAAATTCAGGCGATAACATGTCCGCCTGCCAAAGCCATTGCCAAACAATTGGAACACTCCCGCTTTTTGACGGGAGTGTTTTTTTGAAGAGTGTGTTGATTTTTATCTGTTTTAGTTGTATAAAGTTTTTATCACTTGGGATAAGTGTAACTATATCTTAAAACAAAAACTGTATGAAGCAATCATACAGTTTTTTTTGTTGAAAGAAGAGTAAATGAAAAAGAAGATATTTTTAGGAATTATATCTTTTTGGGCAGTTGTGTTTTTGGTTGTTTGGGGCATCTTTCACAACTTTGTTTATTTAGTGGCGGCGGTTATGGAAGAAGATAAGGAACAAGTTGCTTACCTGATTGATAATAAAGAAGTTAATCCGAATAGTTGGGGAATGAATTTAGTTAATTTATATATTTCACAAAAAGATAAAGAGGCTGATCTAGATTTTATCTCTTTTCTTTTAGATAAAGGGGTTAATCCTGATTATGGCAGAGGTGTTCCTTTATTTCATAAAGCAATCGTTTTAGAGAGAAACGATATTGTGCGACTGTTGATAGACAAAGGAGCTGATGTCAATCTTTTGATGAAAAACAAAAATATTCGTCCGTTGACTGTCGCATTGCTTTTAAAAAATTGCGAGGCAGCAATGATGTTAGATAAATCAGGCGCTCATATGGAGGGATATAATATGGAGTTGTTTTTGACGTTGCAGTTAAAGCGTTGTTATTTAGAATCGTTGCCCTATCGATGAGTGTCGTTTCAGAGGATTATTCTTGGAATATAATTTAAGAATAACCCTATAATTATTATGCTTTTTTAGTTAGGCGGAGGAATGAAATCCTCCGCTTTTTTGTTTTAAAATTTTAAGGAGAATATATATGGTTAATCCAGTAAAAAATAATCCATGGTATATGAATATTATAGGTGTAGTTGATTACATGAATTCAGATAAAATGTCTATCGATGCTATAGATAAAGGGGAATATGTAACACAAGAAGAACTTGATTCTGCTATTAAGAAAGCTAAAAAAATTACGCCTTTTGGTGAGAAAGATAAAAGTAGCAAGGGAATAATAGACCATTTCAAAGAACTTTTTATAAAACATGATAATCCGAATGAAGATGTTTTGTATAAAGAAAACAAAAATATTCCGCAAAGCGAGATTGACAGAGCCTCAAAATATGCGTGGTTTGAGGGCAAAGATAAAAACTTAAACAAGCGGATTTCTCGGAAAGTCGGTTCTTGGTATGATGAGGTTTTCGGTAAGGAAAATGCTGTCGGCGATGCGGTCGGCAAGCTAATCAGCCCTCAGGCAAAATATCCGTTGCCAAAAGAGATAATTCCTCTTTTGAGCAAGGACGGCAAAAAGATTTCTGACAGTTATAATACCTTGGCATCAGTTATGGCAAAGCATGATGCAAAAAAGCCGGTTTTGTCCGGCAGTTTGAGTTTGCAACAGGCGTTAAATAAATTTCCTTATCAACCGCAGTTGAAAGAAGACGGGGTTATCGGAGTAAGAACGACGTCATGGTTAAAACAGGTTTTGGCAGAGCAGGGATTGTCTTCTTTGCTGAAATATATCTGATAAAAAAAGCGGAGGATTTTAGTCCTCCGCTTTAATTTTTTTTTGCCGCAACAATTAAATCATAGCCATACCGCCGTTGATGTTAATTGTCTGGCCGGTGATGTACTGAGCTTCGTCAGAAGCCAGGAAAGCAACAACATTGGCAATATCCTGAGCTTCACCCAGTTTGCCTTCCGGAATTTTAGCTAACAAAGCCGCTTTAACGTCTTCCGGCAAAACATCTGTCATCGGGGTACGGATAAAGCCCGGAGCAATAGAGTTGACAGTAATGCCGCGAGAACCGACTTCCTGAGCCAAGCATTTGTTCATGGCAATCATACCTGCTTTGGAAGCAGAGTAGTTAGCCTGGCCGGCGTTTCCGGTAACACCGACGACGGAAGCAATACCGATGATACGGCCGAAACGGCGTTTCATCATACCGCGAACGGCAGCCTTAGCCAATTTGAAACCGGCAGAGAGGTTAACATCGAGAACCAGCTGCCAATCTTCGTCGCTCATACGCATAAACAGGTTATCTCTGGTCAAACCGGCGTTGTTGACCAAAATGTCAATGCGGCCGAATTTTTCTTCAACATTAGCAACCAGATTTTTAACGTCTTCGGCATTTGTCAGGTTTGCAGTGAAAACTTCAACTCTGTCACCCAATTCTTCTTTGAGTTTCAGCATCGGTTCTTCGCGCATATCTGTCAGAGCCAAAGTAGCGCCCTGTTTGTGCAGAGTGCGGGCAATTTTATCGCCCAAGCCGCCGGCAGCGCCGGTGATTAAGGCTACTTTATCGTGTAATTCAAACATATTATTTCTCCTTCAACGGTCTTGTCTGATGGATAACAAAAGCTGCAAGCCGGTGCTCGCGTCCTCACGTACTTCTATGTACGCTGCGGGGCTGCGCTCCGTGTGGCAACTTTATTTCTCACATCATCCAAAACCTCTTATCGTTTTTGCTGTTAACTTTGTAAATTCTTTGCCAATTCTTCGATCTCAGCCGGCGTGCCGACGGAAATCGCATTAATTTCTTTATCGCATCTTTTGACCAGACCGGACAATACTTTTCCGGCGCCGAGTTCTACCACATTGGTAATGCCGTTTTCTTTCATGAAACCGACGCTTTCTCTCCAACGGACAGAACCGGTGACCTGTTCGACCAGATGTTTGATAATATCTGTTTTATTGCTGATAGCCGAGGCTAAAACATTCGCAATCAACGGAATCTCGGCATTATTTGCTTCAACTTCGTTCAAAGCTTTAGCCATAACTTCTGCGGCGGGCTGCATTAACGGGCTGTGGAACGGCGCGCTGACCGGAAGTTTCAGGCAGCGTTTGGCGCCAAATTCGGAACCGGCGATTTCAACCGCTTTGTCAATAGCGGCCATATGGCCGGAAATGACGACCTGTCCGTCAGAATTGTCGTTTGCAGTGACGCAGACATTATTTGTATCTGCGCAAGTATCTGCCAATCTTTTGACATCGGCAAAACTCAAGCCTATAACGGCTGCCATACCGCCGACGCCCAAGGGAACAGCTTTTTGCATGGCATCGCCGCGGGTTCTCAGCAACTTTGCCGTATCAGACAAAGAGAAAACGCCGGCCGCATGGGCTGCCGCATATTCGCCTAAAGAGTGTCCGGCAACAAAAGCCGCATGATTTTTGAGATTAATACCGAATTCTTGTTCGAGAACTTTGACAACAGCCGCGGAGTTGGCCATGAGAGCCGGCTGGGCGTTGCTGGTCATGGTTAAGTCGGCTTCGGAGCCTTCAACCATAATTTTGAACAGGTCTTGATGAAGAGCCTCGTTAACTTCTTCAAAAACTTGTTTAGCAGACTTGAAATTGTCAGCTAATTCTTTCCCCATTCCGACAAATTGAGAACCTTGTCCGGGGAATACGAATGCATATTTCATTCATCTGTCCTATCATGTTAATATCGTGTTAATCAATATAGGATATTGTCGAAAAGTCAATATTTAAAACAAGTTTATGAGAGGGTAATAATGTTTGAACTTGTCTCCGGTCTGGCTGCTAAGGACCATATTATTGATTTGAAACTTTGTTCGGTTTTGTTTGAAAATAACGCCCTGTATCCTTGGATTATTTTGGTTCCCCGAATCAAAAACGTTAAAAATATGACAAACCTTTGCTTGGAAGAACGTTTGCAGCTCATGCGCGAAATGGACTTGTGCGAAGAGGTTATGGTTGAAAACTTTCCCTGCGATCAGACAAATGTTGCCGCTATCGGCAATGAATGCCCGCAGTTAAGTGTGCATATCCTTTGCCGCAAAGCCGGCGATGCCGATTGGCCGTCAACGGTTTGGAACAATCATTCCGAACCGTATGCGCCGGAAGCAAAAGAAGAAACGATTGCCAAAATCAAAAAGGCAATCATGATTAAGAAAACGGATCCCAAATATTATCAAAATGCCTGCAAAACGGATTACAGCATTTTGGATTAGCCGGCATATTAACAATATTTTGATAAATTGTACTTATAATCCCCTGTAATTGATGAAAGATATGGGTTAAAAGCTTATGGCAAAAAAGAAAAGCAAAAAAAAGGAAAAAACGCTGCTGGCAAAATTCGGCTGGCGCTGTTTCGGTTTGGTTTTAGTCCTGCTGTCGGTCCTGCTGATTGTCAGTTCTTTCTTTTTCCATGCGGATGATGTTTCTTTCAACACCGCTTCAGGACAGGTGCAAAATACTTTCGGTCGGTTAGGTTCTTTGAGCGCGGATTTTGTTTTGTCTTGGTTCGGCTGGGCTTTGCCTTTGTTTTTATTGGCGCCGATTGTCTGGGGCTGCCATTTGCTGCGCCTTAAAGAGATTGTTCATCCGTACAGCCGCCTGTTCGCTTTTGCTTTGGGAACGTTGTGCCTGTCTGTTTTGCTCAGCATTCTGCCGCAGTCTTGGGGGTTGGTTAATGCCGGCGGCGCAATCGGAATCTTTTTTGCCCGCCATTTGCTGACGCTGTTTAATTCGATTTATGTTTATGCCTATGGCAAGCATGTTTTTGCGCTTATTTTATCGATATTGATTTTATTGTCTTTTGATTTTGCGCTGGGCATTACATATAAAAACTGGCTGTCTTGGTTTAAGGCAATTGTCAACGCAATTTCCGGATTTGCCGCCTTTATTGCCCGCGGCGGAAAAGTTATTGCCCGTTTCGGCAGCCGAGGCGAAGATGGCGAAACGTCTTCCAAACGCGTTGTTAAAGCCAAAGCGCCGAAAGAGCGCAAGGAACCGAAGCTCAAGGATGAGCCTGTCGCCAAAGAAAATACCGAAACGGTTAAAATGTCCGGGCGTATGAGCGCTGCCAAGAATAAGGAAGTTGACGACGGTTATCAAAAGCCGAGCGTGAACCTGTTGTCTATGGTTAAAGATAAAAATGCTGGACAGGTTAATGAAAAAGAGCTTGAATCCATAGCTCTTGATTTGGAAAATGTTTTGCAGGAGTTTGGCGTAAACGGCAAAATTGTCAAAGTGCGCCCCGGTCCGGTTGTTACGCTTTATGAGCTGGAACCTGCGCCCGGAACCAAAACTGCCCGCGTTATCGGCCTGGCTGATGATATTGCCCGTTCGATGTCGGTTGTTTCGGTGCGTATTGCCGTGGTGCCGGGGTCTAATACAATCGGTATCGAGATGCCGAATGTCAAACGTGAAACAGTCTGGCTGCGCGAACTTTTGGAAGATAATAATTTTTCGGATTCAAAGAATATTCTCAATGTGGTTTTGGGTAAAGACATCGGCGGACGCAATGTTTATGCCGATTTATCAAAAATGCCTCACCTGCTGGTTGCCGGTACGACCGGTTCGGGTAAATCCGTCGGCGTGAACTCGATGATTTTATCTTTGCTGTACCGGATGCGTCCTGATGAATGCAAGCTGATTATGATTGATCCGAAAATGCTCGAATTTTCGATGTATAACGGTATTCCGCATTTGCTGACGCCGGTTATTACCGATCCGGCGAAGGCTGTTATCGGTTTGAAATGGGCGGTACGCGAAATGGAAGACCGTTATCGGGCAATGGCTAAGCTGAATGTGCGCAATATTGTCGGTTATAACCAGAAACTAAAAGAACTGCGTGCCAGCGGCGAAAAAGTGACCCGTACGGTTCAAACCGGCTTTGACAAAGAAACCGGACAGCCCATTTTTGAAGAACAGGACTTGGATTTGACGCCGCTGCCATATATTGTGATTGTGGTTGACGAGATGGCAGATTTGATGTTAGTTGCCGGCAAGGAAGTGGAAGCCGCCATTCAACGTTTGGCGCAAATGGCGCGCGCGGCCGGTTTGCATTTGATTATGTCTACACAACGCCCGTCCGTCGATGTGATTACCGGTACGATTAAAGCCAACTTCCCGACCCGTATCAGTTTTCAGGTTACTTCAAAAATCGACAGCCGCACGATTTTGGGCGAACAAGGCGCCGAACAGCTGCTCGGCATGGGCGATATGCTCTATATGCCGGCCGGTCAGAGACCGCTGCGTGTTCACGGCAGCTTTGTTAAAGACAGCGAAGTTGAAAAGGTTGTCGAATTTTTGAAATCGCAGAAAGAGCCGGAATATGTTGAGGGCGTGACAGAGGGCGAGCTGAACGAAAAAGGCGGTTCTTCAGGCAGTGCCGTTTTTGACAAGACTTCAATGGGCGGCGGAGACGGCGGCGAGGAGGATTTGTATCAGCAAGCCGTTGATATTGTCCGTAATGATAAAAAGGCTTCAACGTCTTATATTCAACGCAAACTGCGTATCGGTTATAACCGCGCCGCTTCCCTGATTGACCGAATGGAAGAGGAGGGGGTTATCTCGCCGGCGGATCATGTCGGCCGCCGCGAAGTCTTATAGGGGATTTGCAAAGCAGGTATGCTATCAAATCCATAGCTATACAATTGAATTGCTTTGAATGCTACCGTTTGGACAGTATTTTCATTATAATAATAGATATACGTATTGGAAAATATCCTAGCAATACAAGATACATACCGAATTATCAACAAACAACCTCCGAAAGAATGAATTTTCGGAGGTTGTGTTTTACATGATTTGTTATGTTTTTTTTTGAGGATTATTTTCCGCCTTTGGAGACAACGACCATGGCTTCTCTTAAAATGCGGTCGTTAATCATATAGCCGGTTTGGAGTTCGGCTATAATTGTGCCGTTCGGTTTGGAAGGATCTTCAACTTCCTGAATAACCTGATGATAATTCGGATCAAAGACCGTTCCCATAATTTCCATTTTGCTGATGCCGTGTTTGGCAAAAACTTTCATTAATTCTGCTTCGGTCATTTCAACGCCGGTCAGCAGGTCTTTGCAGTTCTCGCTGTTTCCGGCTGCGGCTTCGATGGCGCGGTGCAGATTGTCTGCCACGCTTAAAAGATTTTTGGCAAAAGAGGAAACAGCATATTTGGTGTTCTTTTCAATTTCCTGAGCGCAGCGCTTTTTGGTATTTTCGGCATCGGCGCGGGCGCGCAAATATTCGTCTTTCAAATGAGCGTTTTCAATGCGCAGGGCTTCTATATTGTCTTCGGCTGCTTCTGAATAATCGCTTGTATCGGCATCTTCGCCGCTTTGTTCGTAATCTTCGATATTTTGGTCGATTTGTTCAATTTCATCTTCCGGAATCATGCCGTCTTCATGTTCTAAAATTTCGTCCGTTTCATTGTCCTGAAATTTATTTTTGCTCATTTTCCCCTCTTTACAAATTGTCTTTGGACTTTTATATATTAGAAATCTAGTGACTATTCTCCGACAAGTCAATAGCTCAGGGTTATATTTGTAAAAGATATACGATATTTTAACCGGTAACGGGTTAATTTAGATATTATTTATATTAGGCAGAAAGGTTTAATGATGACTAAAAATATGGCAACTTCTGATTGCTCAGATGTTTATAAGCCGCTTAAAAAGGGTTTTAATAAAAACAAAAAGAAGTTTGTTATTTCATATACGGTTTGCAACAATCCCAGATTGAAGGAAATTCAAAACCAATCAAAGAACCAATGCCTGAATAAAGTTGTCTGGCCTGAGATTGACAAAGTTCATTCATGGATGATTTCTGCCGAAACGGCGACCTTTATGAAAGGCGGCGGTTTGGGCATGATTGCTTCCGAATTGCCCGAGGCTTTTAACAATTGTTTCGGCAAAGACGGGCACCGCCTGTTGGTTGTGACGCCGCTTTATATCGGGAATACCGGCAAGAAAAAAGCAGAGTTGAACGGAAATGTGTATGAAGGTTCGGAAGGGCGCCAGACCGCTTTGCAAAAAGTAAAAACGATTGAGGTTCCTTTTGTCGGCGACCGCAGTTCATTGGTCAAATATAAGGTTACGGTTTATACCGGCAGGGCGGGAAATACGGACTATATCTTTTTTGAATGCCCGCGTTTCTTTTCGATTAATCCAAGCCCCGAAAATCCGTCGGCGCAAGACGGCTGCTATGTTTTGAATGAATTTGGCATAAATGAAGCCGAGAAATTCGCATTTTTTTCAAAATGCGTTTACAAATTGCTTGAGAATATCATTAAAGGTTCTGTTAAAGACATCGCTTTGCCGAATGTTCTTTTGGCAAACGATTGGCACAGCGGCGCAATATCGGGTTTAACAAAATATTTTACCGTTATTCAGGTTGAAGCCGGACGGCTGGATGAAAAAACAGCTCGGAAAATTAAATCTATTCCCGTTATTCACATTGCGCACCATTTCGGTTATCAGGGGTGGGATTACGAAAACACCGCAAAAATTCTTAACTCGTTGTATGAGAATATGTCTACCATGGTTTTCAAAAATGCCAAAACCGTCAAAAACAGCAATCCCAGAGCCGTAAACTCCCTGATTATCTCCGATTGCTATAATCAGGCGGCCTGCAATGTTTTTTTGGCAGACAGAATTGTGACTGTTTCGCGCAACTATATGGAAGAAGTTTCCAAAGAGCTTAGTTTAGGGCTTGATTTTCGCGATGTGTTGAAAATTCGCAAAGACCACCGTAATTTTTTCGGTATAGTCAACGGTTATGACAAGCGCCTGATTGCGCCGGTTAAAAGCAAGATTGAGGCGATTAACAAATTTTTCAAAGGAACCGATTTCAAGTTTTTTGACGAAAATAATCTTGATGTAAAACTGCACAATAAAGTTGAATTTATCAAGCTGATTTCAAAAATCGCCAAAGATAAAGAATATAAGAATCAGGTTATTCCTCTGATTGATATTTATAAATTTGCCGATATAGAAAAGACGGTTAAAAATGCCGCATTGATGCCGGTTTTGTGCGCAACCAGCCGTTTGGTCGAGCAAAAAGGCTATGATATTGCCGCTAAAGCAATCTTGAATATTCTTGAGAACCACACTTACCGCGAATATCCGATTTTTATTCTCGGCGGTGCCGGAGATGCCGGATATTTCAAAGAACTGGAAAGGCTGCGCGATAAGGTTGCCGAGGTCAGCCCGTTGGCGGCCAAGCGCATTTATGTTTTCCGCGGCTATAAAGACGAATTTGCTTATGCTATTCAGCTTGCTTCGGATTTTTATATTATGCCGTCGCGTTTTGAGCCCTGTGGCCTGACGCAAATGGAAGCAATGGCAAAGGGGACATTGCCGATAGCTATGTCAACCGGAGGTTTAGTGGATACAATCGAAGACGGTGTTGACGGTTTCCGGACAGAGGTTTTCTTTGCCCAAAAGCAGCATGTTTACGGTAATAACATCACAGCCCGGCGCGTTAAAAACAATGTTAATGCATACAGCGAAACCCTGAACCACGCGTTGAATACATTTTATGAAAAGCCCGAGAAAATCCAACGGATGAAAGCTGCCGCCATGTGCAAGGATTTCAGTTGGGATGTTGAAGGCGGATCGGTTTATAAGTACTTCAACTTACTCCGCACCGGCCATTTATAAAACTCATATAATGGCCGATTAGTTCGTTGTCTGCGGTATTTGCGGTTCGTCATGTACTTTTTTGTACACTCGCTCGCCGCAAAACCTTGCCGCCTGCTACTCGGCTCATTCTCTGAGTTTTATTATTCTTATTATTCGGTACACATATCAAACTTTAATACTTTCCGAGTTTTATTATTTTTTGAGAGATATTTCTCCTTTTTCTCCTTGCTGAATCGGTTAAATTGCTTTATCTTCAAAGAAGTTTTTAAGATTTGAAAGTAGAGAAAATGCGTCCGTCCAATCGTCAGAACAATGAAATCCGTTCTATTGAAATAATTCCCCATTTTAACCCTTATGCCGAAGGTTCCTGCCTGATAAAATGCGGCAATACCCATGTCGTTTGTACCGCGAGCGTTGAAGACAAACTTCCCGCTTGGCTCAAGGGGCAGAACAAAGGCTGGATTACCGCCGAATACGGTATGCTGCCGCGGTCGGCCCAGACCCGTATTCCCAGAGAAATAAAAAAAGGGCCGTCCGGCCGTTCGCAGGAAATTCAACGCCTTATCGGCCGTGCTTTGCGAGCCGTAGTTGATTTGGAAGCAATGAAAGATATTTCCGTCTGCATAGACTGCGACGTTATTCAGGCAGACGGTGGAACGCGCACGGCTTCAATTACCGGCGGCTATGTTGCTTTGGCGCTGGCTTTGGAAAAATTGCAAAAAGAAGGCAAGCTGCCGGTTAATCCGTTAAAAGGCATGGTTGCCGCTATTTCCTGCGGAATCTGCAACGGCGAATGTGTGGTTGACGTGGATTATGAAGAAGACTCTCATGCCGAAGTGGATATGAATTTTGTTTTGACCAATGATAACAAAATTATCGAAATTCAGGGAACGGCCGAGGGCGCGCCGTTTGACGAAGCCCAGTTTAATCAGCTTTTGTCTTTGGCAAAAGCCGGTATTGCCCAATTGATTAATAAACAAAAAGAAGCGCTGGGGAGATAGTATGAAGATAGAAAAAATTGTGGTTGCCAGCCATAACCAAGGCAAAATTAATGAAATCAAAACGATGCTTGAGCCGTTTCATATTACGGTCGTTTCAGCCCGTGAGCTGGATTTGCCTGACGTTGAGGAAACAGGAACGACTTTTGAGGAAAATTCCCGCCTGAAAGCCGAAACTTTGTCAAAGCTCAGCGGCCTGCCCTGCTTGGCGGATGATTCCGGATTATGCGTTCATGCTTTGGGCAACCGTCCGGGCGTTTATTCGGCACGCTATGCGCCTGAGCGCGATTTTGCCAAAGGAATGGAGATGCTTTTAGGCGAACTGGCTGCCAGCGGCAGTTCAGACCGGAGCGCTCATTTTTCCTGCGTTTTGGCTTTGGCTGTTCCGGAAAACGAAACAAAAATCTTTGAAGGGCGCGTTGACGGTACGATTACGACAGAACCGCAGGGAAACGGCGGTTTCGGCTATGATCCGATTTTCAAACCTGAAGGGTATGGCGTTACTTTCGGCAATTTTGACAGCGCCGAAAAAAATAAAATTTCGCACAGAGGCAGAGCCTTTGGCAAATTTAAGGCCTTTTTAGAAGGAAAATAATTTGTCTGAATCCCGTTGCAATTTGTATAATGTTTCTCTCTCAAACTGTTTTGCAGATACGGTTGCGGCGCGGCTGTTGTCAGAGTATAAGGATAATCCTTTGGAGTTGGCGGACGTATTATTGCTTTTGCCGAACCGCAGGGCTGTTCAGTCTATGGCAGAGGCTTTTGTCCGCGCGCAAGGACTGACGCCGACTTTGCTGCCCAAAATGCTGCCGCTTGGAGATGTTGAAGAAGACGAGCTTTTTTTGACCGGTTTGGACAGCGATTGCGAAGTTTTAAATCTGCCGCCGGCAATTGAGCGCAATGAACGTTTGCTTTTGTTTACAAAAATCATTATGGCAAAACCCAGCGATTTCGGTTTGGAAAAAATGCCTTTGAGCCAAGCCTGTTATTTGGCTCAAGAATTGGCTAACCTGATTGATACAGTCAATAACGAGGATTTGTCTTTTGGCAATCTGCAAAATCTGGTGCCGTCCGAATATGCGGCACATTGGCAGGAAACGCTTAAGTTTTTAGAAATTATCACCCGCTTTTGGCCGGAAATTTTGCAGGAGCGCAATTTAATCGACCCGAGCCTCAGGCGCAATTTGCTGTTGAAGGCGCAAAGTGTGCACTGGGCAGCCGTCCGGCCGGATAAAAGAATTATTATTGCCGGAACCTCGGCGACTTATCCGGCAATGAGGGAACTGGTTAAAACCGTTATGTCTTTGCCGCGCGGGGAGGTTATTCTTTCGGGGCTGGATAAGAATCTCAGTGACGAAGACTGGCTGTTTGTTGATGAAACTCATCCGCAATTTGAGTTTAAGCAGCTTTTAGATTATTTACAAATCGAGCGTTCTGAAGTCAAAGAACTGGCAGAGGCGCAAAATATTGACCGGGAGATATTAATTTCGGAAATTATGCGTCCGGCCAAAACGACAGACCGGTGGCGCAATATTCAAGACAAAAAAATTTCTCATGCGGCTTTTGACGGTTTGAGCCTGATAGATTGTGCCGACATCAGGGAAGAGGCTTTGGTTATAGCCCTGATTATGCGCGAGGCTTTGGAAACGCCGGAACAGACGGCGGCTTTGATTACGGCTGACAGAAATTTGGCGCGGCGGGTTGCCAGCGAGTTGGAACGCTGGAATATTAAAGTTGATGATTCTGCGGGGCGTCCGCTCAGCCTGACGCCGGTGGGGAGCTTTTTGCGTTTGGCGGCAAAGGTTTGCGAGAGTTGTTTGGATAAAATAGATTTGCTGAGCCTGTTGAAGCACCCGTTGTGCAATTTGGGGCGCAAGACAGGCGAGGTGCGGCGTTTGGCAAGAATGCTGGAACAAAAAGTTTGGCGCGGCGGTATTGAAGATGAAAAGCTTGAAGCTTTTGAAACCGAGACCGGAGAATTTTTGCGGGAGATGTTTGGCTTTTATCAGAAGCCGCGGGCAGACTTCAAGCAAATGTTGGAAGCGCATCTTAAGCTTGCCGAAAAACTGGCGGCAACTGAAAGCAAAAGCGGCGCGCAGCTTTTGTGGAAAGGCGATGCCGGCGAGGCGGCGGCAAAATTTTTTGCGGATTTGTATGACAAGGCCGAAGTTTTGGGCGAGATTGACGTTAAAGAATATCTCGGCATGATTGAAGCGTTGATGTCCGGCGTGACCGTTCGTCCGAAATTCGGCACGCATCCGCGTTTGAAAATACTCGGACCGATTGAAGCGCGTCTGACCCGTTTTGACGTGACGGTTATCGGCGGCGTTAACGAAACAGTCTGGCCAAAGGCTGCCGGTTCCGATCCATGGCTTTCGCGCCCGATGAAAAAAGATTTCGGTTTTCCGCAGCCGGAAAAGGCAATCGGCATTATGGCGCGCGATTTTGCCGAGTTTTTAGGAGCCGGAGAAGTTTATTTGACCCGTTCCGAGCGCGTGCAGGGAACGCCGATGGTGCGTTCGCGCTGGTGGCTCAGGCTGGAGACGGTTTTGAAAGCTTTGGGCTATGAGCCGGATTCACTTGAAGATGTTTTGTATCGTTTAATTGCCCGCGATTTAGACCGTCCGGAAAAAAATGTCAGGATTGCACCGCCCTCGCCAAAGCCGCCTGTTTCTGCCCGTCCGCGAGAGATGTCGGCCAGCAATATGGAGTTGTGGATGCGCGATCCGTACAGCATCTTTGCCAAATATATTTTGAAGTTGCGTCCGCTTGACGAAATTAATCAGGATTTGAGCTTGGCTGATTACGGCAATATTATTCATGCAGTTTTGGAAGAATTTAATAATAAATATCCGTCCGCTTATCCCGAAAATGCGGAAGAAGAACTGTTTTCATTGGGGCGCGCTTATTTTGACAGGAATAAAATCGCACAGGAAACCAGAGCTTTCTGGTGGCCGAATTTTGAAAAAACGGTCCGCTGGCTGGTTGAGAAAGAGTGTTCTTACCGCCGGAACATCAAACGGGTACATAACGAAGTTTCCGGAAAAATTATTCTTCAGGCACCGGCCGGAGAATTTACGGTAACAGCCAAAGCTGACCGCGTCGACGAGACAATTGACGGCCGTATCAATATCATTGATTATAAAACAGGCAAAGCGCGCAGCAAGAAAGAGGTTGAGAACGCTTTTGCGCCGCAGCTGCCGATAGAGGGACTGATTGCCGAAAACGGCGGGTTTGAGAATATAGGCAAGGCAGATGTTGCGGAATTGATTTATTGGCAGCCGGCAAAGAAAGAAACGATTATCGGCGATGATGTCGCAAAGGTTTTGAATACTAATTTGCAGCGGATTGCCGAGTTAATCCATTTGTTTGATTTTGAAACAACGCCTTATTTGAGCCGGCCAAATCCGAAGCGCGTTCCCGAATATTCGGACTATGAACATTTGGCTCGGGTCAAAGAATGGTCTTTGGCAGAAGAAGATGAGGGCGAATGATGGCTGAAGATATTTTGCAACAGCGCCAAACCCGTATTTTGCTGGCATCGGAAAAACAGAGACGGGCAGCGAATCCTGATAAATCCGTCTGGGTTGAAGCATCTGCCGGTACGGGAAAAACAAAAGTTTTGTCTGACAGGGTGTTGCGCCTGCTGCTTAAGGGTGTTAATCCGGCAAAGATTTTATGTTTGACTTATACCAAGGCTGCCGCGGTGGAAATGAATGCGCGTATTGCCGGACGATTGAGCCGTTGGGCCGTTGCCTCAGGCGAGGTATTGCAAAAAGAGTTGTCGGCTTTGCTCGGGCGTCCGTTGGCAGAGAATCGCACCGATACCGATTTGCAGGCGACGGCGCGCAAATTGTTTGCGATTTTGCTGGATACGCCGGGCGGTATGAAAATTCAAACCATTCACAGTTTTTGCCAAGAGGTTTTAAAACGTTTTCCGCTGGAAGCAAAAATTTCTCCATATTTTGAGGTTATGGACGACCGCAGCGCCAATGAAGCGATTGCAGAAGTCAAGGTTCGGCTGCTTCAGAAGATAGAACAAGAGCCGGACAGCCTTGCCGGACGGAATTTGGCTTATATTACGCAAAATGTGAGCGAATTTGTTTTTCCCCGGATTATGGAAAACATAACTGCAAACCGCAGCAAAATCGCGCGGCTTCTGGCTCGGTATTCTTCTTTGGAAGACTTGCTTGAACAAACGGCAAAACAGTTGGGTCTGGCTTTGTCAGATACAAGGCAAAGCTTGATAAAAGCATTTTGGGCGCAGTTTGATAAAGATGACTTGCGAGAAGTTATGAATGCGTTGTTTGCCTCTTCGGCAACGGATAAGCAACGGGCAGAAATTTTGGCCGGCATTTTGGAACAAGGTTTGACAGAAGAGAATCTTTCAGCTTTTCAGAATATATATCTGACGGGCGGAAAAATGCGCAGCCGTTTGGCAACGCAGGGAGCCGTAAGCGCTTATCCCGAGATTCTTGAGAAAATGTCGGCAACGGCAATGGAAGTGCAAAAGCTGAACAATCGTCTGGCGGCAGTCGGTTTGCTGGCGGCAACCAAAGCCGTTTTGTATTTGGCCGAGGATTTAATCGGCGGTTATAATGCTTATAAACGCTTGCACTCAAAAATGGATTATGAAGATTTGATAGTTTTAACCCGGCGGTTGTTGGAAGACAAGAGTGTTGCGGATTGGGTATTGTATAAGCTGGACGGCGGCATAGACAATGTGTTGATTGATGAAGCGCAAGATACTTCTCCCGACCAATGGGCTATTATCAGAGCCATAACCGAAGATTTTTTTGGCGGCAACAGCGCAAAGGACGTGCAAAGAACCGTTTTTGCGGTGGGAGACCGTAAGCAGTCAATTTATTCTTTTCAGGGGGCGGATCCGAAAGAGTTTGAAAAAATGAGGCGGTACTTTGCCGGAAAATTGAAAGCTGACGGAAGTTTTGAGGAAGTGCGGCTTGATGTTTCTTTCCGCTCGACGGCGGCAATTTTGGATACGGTCAATAATGTCTTTTCTCGCGGTTGGGCTAAAAAAGGCGTTCTTCCCGAGAATCAGGAAATGGCGCATGTTCCGTCGCGTATCGGCGATGGCGGCAAGGTCGAGCTTTGGCCGCTGATTGAAGCGGAAGAAGATGAAAAACAGGAAATCTGGCTGCCGCCGGTTGAAAGAAAAACGGCGGAATCTCCTTTGGTTCGCTTGTCTCGAACGATTGCGCAACAGATTAAGCGAATGGTTGAGCAAAAAGAAATTTTGGCTTCGCAGAACAGGCCGGTTCGTTATTCCGATTTTATGATTTTGGTCAACCGCCGCAAAGATATTGTCGAGGCTTTGGTGCGCGAATGTAAAAACGCCGGCGTCAATATTGCCGGAGCCGACCGGATTAAGCTTATGGAACAAATTGCCGTGCAGGATTTGGTGGCTGTTGCGCGTTTTCTTTTGCTGCCTGCCGATGATTTAACTTTGGCAACGATTTTGAAATCGCCGTTGTTCGGGCTTGATGATGATGATTTGTTTAAGCTTTGTTATAACCGCGGCAATGCCTCTTTATGGACAAGGCTCAGCGATTTTTCCGAATATGCGCCGATTTATGCCGCGTTGCAACAACTGCTTAATATGGCTGATTATGTGCGGCCGTTTGAGCTGTATGCGCATATTCTTAATCAAATGAACGGCCGGCAGAAGTTTGTTGCGCGGCTGGGAGAAGAAGCGGCAGATGGAATAGATGAGTTTGTCAATTTAACACTCAATTTTGAACAAGAGCATATTCCGAGCTTGCAGTCCTTTGTCAACTGGGTGGAAAAAGACGAGGCGGAGATTAAGCGCGAGCAGGAGCAAAGCGATGTTGATGCCGTGCGAATTATGACTGCGCATGGTTCAAAAGGTTTGCAGTCGCCGATTGTTATTCTGCCGGACACAGCCAGAGTGAAAGCTGTCCGCAATGAAGCTGGCTTGCTTTGGGGGGATGATGTTTTGTATTATCCGTTCGGTTCGGATAATTATGAAGATAATTGCAAAAAAATCAAAGAAGAGGAAAAAGAAGCGGCAATGGATGAATACCGCCGCCTGCTCTATGTGGCGTTGACTCGCGCGGAAGACCGCCTGATTGTCTGCGGCCATGTAAAAAGCAGAGGGGCGGCGGAAGATTCATGGTATGCGCTTTGTACGGAAGCTTTTGGCGAAATCGGGCAGAAACAGGCAGACGGGCGGATTTGTTATGAAGTTTCTCAACAATTGGTGCCTGAAGAAAAGTCCGTTTCGGAAAAAGCTGCCGAATGCGCTCCTGATTTCAGTTGGATTAAAAAGCTTCCCGCAGAAGAGTCTCCTTTGGCCAAGCCTTTGACTCCTTCAAAACAAGACGATGAAGAAGTTTGGGCGTCGCCGCTGGGCGAAAACGGACAAAGCAGGTACCGCCGCGGGCAGATTATTCATAAGCTATTGCAGTTTCTGCCGGAAATTAAAAATGCCGAGAAGGAAAAAGTTATCGGCGAATTTTTGAACAAGAATGCGCCGGATTTGCCTTTGTCTGAGCATAACCGAATTATTGAAGAAGTCGGGCTTTTGTTGACGAGTTCGGATTTCGCTGCCGTTTTCGGTGCAAATTCCAAAGCCGAAGTGCCGGTTATGGGCTTGGTTGACGGACGGATTGTTTCCGGTCAGATTGACCGTTTGGCCGTTGAAAAAGACCGTGTCATGATTATCGATTTTAAAACGAATCGTCCGGCAGCAACTTCTGTTGAAGATGTGCCGCCCGCATATATCAAACAATTGGCAGCTTATCGGCAATTGGTCGGCAGAATTTATCCGAACCGCGAAATTGAAACTTATCTCTTATGGACGGATACGGCCGAATTGATGAAAGTTAATTCATAAAAAAGTTATAATTACTCTTTAATATAAAAAAAAATCCATTATATTAAACGTATTGTCAAAGCTAAAACTATCGTAGTAGAAAGGAAATGTTATGAAAGCGATTACCGACAGTCAGTTTGAAACAGAAGTATTAAAAGCAAAAGGCTTGGTTTTGGTTGATTTTTGGGCTGAATGGTGCGGTCCGTGCCGCCAGTTGATTCCTGTATTGGAAGAAGTTTCAAAAGAAATGGCCGGCAAGGTTGAGGTCTGCAAAATGAATGTTGACGAATCTCCGAACACGGCTGCTCAGTTCGGCATTCGCAGTATTCCGACAATGTTCTTGTTCAAAGACGGCAAGCAGATTGATATGAAAGTCGGTTTGAATTCGAAAGCTACTTTGACATCTTGGATTGAAGCCAACCAGTAAAGGCTTTAGGCTTTGTTAAATAAGGTTCAAATTTGAGTTTTAGCTCCTTTATGTACGCTTTTGTACACGGCAGTCGCCAAAACGCAAATAGCAACCTCATTTTCCAAAGCTATTGCCAGACAGTTTTAACACTCCCGCCAAAGGGAGTGTTTTTTTGTGTTTTATCAATCTTTAATTTATTCAATCGGGCATTATATTTATGGCAGTAATTTAGACATAACGGATATTAAACAATGGTCTGGGTAATCAACGGCCTTCTATACGGATTTTTTACGGCTCTTTATACTCTGGTGAATCAGCATTATAAAATGAATGCTTATTTGCTCGGCATATGGCGCGGTTTCGGCATATCCGTTCTCTTTTTCCCTTTTTTATATTTTAATTTTCCTTGGCCGCAGACCGCTTATCATTGGGGAATGCTCATTCTTCAAGGATTGTGTATCGGATTTTATGATTCCCATTTGTTTTTTGCTTCCGCCAATTACGGTGCCGGAGCAACATCACGCGTTTTGGGTTTGGCAACGCTGGTTACTTCTGTTTTCTGGTGGCTGTTGACGCCGGAAGGTTTTGAAAGCCTGATAACCGACGGTTCGGTTTTCATTACCCTGATTTTGATTTTGTTCGGTTTTACGCTCAGTTGTTGGTATATGTATAAAGACACATTGTCCCGTCCGGTTGTCAAATATATGATTCCCGTAATTTTTTCTTTGGCGGCCATGAGCATTATTACCAAGGAGTTGGCAATCCACGGTTCCAGCGTTTGGCCGGCGATTACCTATTATCTGGTTATTCCTACTTTTGTTTCCGGCTGTTATAATTCTTATTATTACATTGCAACGGAAAAACCGGGTTTTTTGGGCTTTTTTAAGAATGTGTTTTCCAAACATGCGACCAAAGTCGGGCTTTATATCGTTTTATTCAGTGCAGCCCTGATTACGGCTAAAAACATATCTTTACGCAGCGCGCCTAATCCCGGTTATGTCATGTGCCTTGTATTAACGGCGCCGATTTTTGTGTTTCTTTTAAACAAATATAATAAAATTCCCGATAATGTTTCGGTTAAAGCCGGTTTTTCGATGATTTTCTTTATCGTTTTGCTGATTGTTCTGGTGAACGGCAATTTCGGTGTTGTCGATTAAGAACAAAGTTCTTCAATAATTCGGTTCAAAATCAAACGTCCGCTGTCGGTTGCTTTGATTGTTGCCTCTGTATTGATAATGAGCTTTTCGGCACTCAGCCCGTTTAATTTGTTTGTGTTTACAAACTTATCGAATTTCAGTCCGCATTGCTTTTCAAAATCTTGTTTGTTGATGCCGCTGTTTAAGCGCAGACCCATAAGCAGCAGTTCTTCCGCGCGTTCTTCCGGCGTTAATTCTTCTCTTATTCTCCGGTGGGTTAAAGCATAGTGTTTGTTGCCGATTTTCAGGCGTCCGTGCGCAGATTTGCCAATTCCCAGATAATCAGAGCCGTTCCAGTATAATTGATTGTGGCGGGACTCAAAACCGGTTTGGGCGTAATTGGAAATTTCATATTGCGGATAACCGTGTTCCGATAAATATCGGTTTGTAAAGTTATACATTTCTGAAGCAAGGTTTTCTTCCGCCGGTTGCATGCCTTTTTTATAAAAAACAGTCCCTTCTTCTATGGTCAGCTGATACATTGACAGATGTTTAAAGCCAAAAGCGGCGGCATGTCTTATTTCTTCCTGCCATTGGTTTAAGCTTTGTGCCGGGCGGGCGTAGATGAGGTCAATCGAGTGGTTGTCAAACCGGCGCAAAACTTCTTCCATGGCCTGATAAGCCTGTTTGAGATTGTGGGTACGCCCGAGAATTTTCAAATCATTATCGTTTAGAGCCTGAACGCCTAAGGACAAGCGGTTAATGCCGGCGTTGCGCAAATCCGCAAATAAATCGGGGCGGTCTGTGTTGGGGTTGGCTTCAAGCGAAATTTCGGAATTATCCGCCAAGTTCCATTTTTTGCTGATGTGATTGATTATTTTTTCAATCAGTTCCGGTTTGATGAGTGACGGTGTGCCGCCGCCGAAAAATACACTGGTGACGGTTCTTTCTTTGGTTAATTCGGCATAAAAGTCCAAATCGTCAAGATAATCTTTTATGATTGTTTCTTGTTCAATATTTCTGCTGACTTGGCTGAAAAAGTCGCAATAAGGGCATTTGCTTAAACAGTACGGCCAATGGATATATATGCCGAAACCTTGAGAAAAGTCCCTCTGCGGTGATTCCCCAATGCTTGAGCTCTCACGTGCTTCTGTGTCCGCTGCGGAACTGCGCTCCATGGTATCATCCGCATCTGCTCTTTTTTTCAAAGTTTTGCTTTCTGTTTTCTTACAAAATGAATTTGGACAGATCTGTTGCCTGTGTGAATTTCATCAGCTTTTGTTCGACAAACTCGGCGGTAATCACTTCTTTTTGTCCGCTGCGGTCAGAGGCGTTAAAGCTGATGTCTTCCAGCAGAATTTCCATAACCGTATGCAGTCTTCTGGCTCCGATATTCTCAACGTTTTCGTTAATCTCGACGGCAATGTCGGCAATCTTGTCTATCGCTGCTTTTTCAAATTCAATATCAAAGTTTTCGGTTTTCAGAAGTGCGGTATATTGTTCAATCAAATTTGCTTCCGGTTCGGTCAAAATACGAACAAAGTCCTCATGTGTGAGCGCTTTCAATTCAACTCTGATTGGCAGACGCCCCTGTAATTCCGGCAGCAAATCGGACGGTTTGGCAAGATGAAAAGCGCCGGAGCAGATAAACAAAATATGGTCTGTTTTTATCATGCCGTATTTAGTGGTGACGGTCGTTCCTTCTATTAAGGGCAGCAAGTCGCGCTGGACGCCTTCTCTGGAAACGTCGCCTCTGGTGTTGTCCGATTTGCCGGTTATCTTGTCAATCTCGTCAATAAAGACGATACCGTCGTTTTCAACGGATTCAATTGCGGCTTTGGTAATTTGGTCATTATCGAGCAGTTTGTCGCTTTCTTCGGCAATCAGAATATCATAAGCTTCGCCGACTTTCATCTTTTTGGTTTTATATTTTGCGCCGGGTGTGCCGATGAGGTCGCCGAGACTGATCATCCCCATTTGTGCGCCGGGCATTCCGGGAATGTCTATTGTCGGCATACTGGTGTTGGAGTTGTCCATAATGCTGATTTCTATTTCTCTTTCGTTCAGCTGGTTTTCTCGTAACAGCTTGCGGAATTTTTGTTTGGTTTCATCGCTGGCCGTTAAGCCGACCAGAGCTTCCAAAACGCGTTCTTCTGCGGCGAGTTCCGCTTTTGCGGTAACGCTTTTGCGCATTTCTTTGCGGGTATTGTTTAAAGCAATTTCAATTAGGTCGCGGATAATGCTTTCGACATCGCGTCCGACATAGCCGATTTCGGTAAATTTTGTGGCTTCGACTTTAACAAAGGGCGCTTTTGCGAGTTTGGCCAGACGACGAGATATTTCGGTTTTGCCGACACCGGTCGGGCCAACCATCAGAATATTTTTCGGAACAATTTCTTCACGCAAATGCGGATCCAGCTGCATACGGCGCCAACGGTTGCGCAATGCGACGGCAACGGCTTTTTTGGCTTCGTTTTGACCAATAATGAACCTATCCAATTCGGAAACAATTTCGCGAGGGCTGTAAATTGCCATAATTATTTAAACCTTTTCGATGATAACGTTGTGATTGGTGTAAATGTCAATATCGCCGGCGATTTTCATTGATTTTTGTGCAATCTCTTCCAAAGAAAGCCCGTCAATGTCATATAAAGCTTTGGCCGCTGCCATGGCATAATTGCCGCCGGAACCGATGCCGATAATTCCGTCGTCGGGTTCCATGACCTCGCCGGTGCCGTTTAAGACCAAAGAGACGTCTTTGTCCGCCACAATCATATAAGCTTGCAATTGCCGCAGATATTTATCCATGCGCCAATCTTTTGCAAGTTCGACTGCAGCGCGTTTGAGCTGGTTGGCATGTTTTTCAAGTTTTGCTTCCAAACGTTCTATCAATGTAATGCCGTCAGCGGCAGCGCCGGCAAAACCGGCAATAATTTTACCGTTGCCGATACGGCGGACTTTTATTGACTTTGATTTGAAAACGATTGCTTCGCCCAAAGTGGCCTGACCGTCTCCGGCCATGACCACTTCATTATTTTTTCTGATACATAAAATAGTTGTCATTGACTATTTTCTTTCTTTGCTGTCCATTACTTTCGGCGCTTTGCTGCCCGAGTAGTTGTCAATAGCCGTTGAAACCGGTTTTTCAATAGCTTTGACAGCGGCAGGGCGTTTGCTGGTGAATTTGACGCCACAGATATCCATGCCAAGGCTCTTCAAAGCCGTTTCAATCGGAATAAACAGGTCACCGCCTTCTTCAGCCCGGATGCCGGAGTGAGACAAGCCGGTAATGTTGCCGTTCTTGTCAATCAGCGTGCTGCCCAGAGTTTGGGTTTGAACATAAGTATTAACAATGATTTCGGCGCCTTTGTCTTCAGAATAGCGATAACCGATAACTTGTCCTTCATTATCTAAATAGTTTTCGCCTTCCTCCAAGTCAAGCAGTCCTAAAGTCATATAGAGGTCTTTTCCGACCGCCGGCAAATCCAACCGCAGCGGCAGGGGTGCAAATTTTGTTTTTTCGTCAAGCAAAATTAACGCAACGTTTTTGTTCGGATTAACTCGGAATGCGGATCCTTTATATGTCATGCCGTTGATTGCTTTGATGTCAAAACGGTTTTGATTCTTATCAAGCAAATCAGCCGAGGTTAAGATTAAATCATCGGAGATAATCAAGCCGGCGCCTTTACGTCCGCTCGGATTTTCAACCGAAACGACAGAGGTACGGAGTTTGTACATATTTTCCGGAACACTTGTGTCATATGGTTTGACGCTTTGGATGCAGAAGCTGTTTTTGCTGTCGCTGTATTTTTTCTCGGCGGCGGCATGGCTTTTGATTGTAACTGCTCCGCCTGATGTTTCCGCTGGAATATCAATCCAATAATCATCCGTGTGGGTGATTTTGTTTTTGGTTACCTGAATGGTGGTGCAGCCGTCTTCGCCAATGGTGACTTCTTTGCAGTTGTCACGCAGAGCCAATGCTTTCAGGCCTTTGCTGCTGCCGTCAGAGAATTTTGACATTCCGCCGCTGCGTTCTTCCGTCTGAACATAATAGAAGTAGCTTCCGCCTCTTTCTTCAACAGTGAAGTTAGAAACGAATTTTCCTTCGGAACTGATAACGCCGACAATGTTGCATTGCGTCGGTGCAGCAGTTTTTCTGCCGATTTCAACCATTTGAAATTCGCTGACATCATAAGCGCCGCCGGAAGTCGCAAATATTTCGGGCTTCTTGCTGCCGTTTCTATCAACGCGAATGTTTGAAATGATGACGTTGCCTTTTTCATCAACGAGGGAGGCGATTGTTCTGCCGGAACCGTCGACACCGCCGTTTTCGTCAATGCGCAGGCCGCTTGCCGTTATGTTGCCACTTTCGTCAATTGAAGCTGCCAGCTTTTTGCCGGAACCTTCTGTTCCGCCGTTTTCTTCTACGCTCACACTTTGAACGACAAAGTTTCCGTTTTCGTCAACGTAGCCGGCAACGATTGTTCCTTTACCGTCAGCGCCGCCGCGGTCATCAATTTTGATACCGGTGACGATGAAGTTTCCGTTTTCGTCAACATAGCCTGCAACCGCTTTGCCGTCGCCGCCGATGCCGCCATTTTCGTCAATGCGCAGGCCTGTTGAAATAAATTTGCCTCTTTCATCAATGTAGCCGGCGATGACAGCTCCTTTACCGTCAGCCCCGCCGTTTTCATCAATACGCATACCGGTTGAAACGAATTTGCCCTTTTCATCGATATAACCGGCAATGATTGTTCCTTTGCCGTCAGCGCCGCCGTTTTCGTCAATGCGCATACCGGTGACAACGAATTTGCCGTTCTCATCAATGTAACCAACGACTTTGTTTCCGGTGCCTTCAGCATTGCCACTTTGCTCAACGCTGGTGCTGATGGAAACAAATTTGCCTTTTTCATCAACGTAGCCGACCGGGATTTGACCTTTGGAGATAATGTTTTCCGAAACTTCAGTTGCGGTGTGAGTGGCAACAAAGTTGCTCTTTTCATCGATGTAGCCGCTGATTGTTTTGCCGGAAGCGTTTGATCCGCCGTGCTCTTCTACAGCAGAGTTGATGATGACAAAGTTTCCGTTTTCATCAATTTGTCCGCGAACAGGCTGTTCGATTTTTTGTGTAACGGTTTTTTCTTCAATGATAACCACATTGCCTTTTTCGTCAACATAGCCGCTGACCTCATTGTTTTTGCCGAGGCTTCCGCCATTTTCGGCAATGTTAACCGTAATTTTTTCTTCGGTAATGAGCGGCGTTATGCTGCCGGTGCCTTCGGCTCCGCCGGTTGTCGATATTTCTCCGGCGCCGCAGCTTTGCAACAAAGCTATCCCTTCAAGCTCAGGTTCAAACTGATTTTTGAATGTTGTTTTTTGTTTCTCTCTTTCCTGAATTTGGGCAATCTGTTCTTGCAAAACTTCTGTCGGAACCCGTTTGGCCAATTCCGTATTATAACATCCTACTTCGGGCAGTTTGCTCAAAGCATCTGCAAAAGCGCGTTCAACAAGCAGCGTTTCGCCTTTGAATTCTCCGTTTTTCATTTCGCCGTAGCCGGTTGTCGTGCCTTTGCAATAGACTTTGCTTTTGGTCAAATCCATTAGGCGCCAGGTAACGGTCATTTCCGATGTGCCGTTGCGCAGGTTTTGCTTTTTGACATTTTCCCAGTCAAATTCATCGCAGACATTCATGAAATAGTCATTAATTTCAGCCGTGAGGATATATTCAGGCTGGGCTTTGTCGGAATAAGCATAGTAGGAGTTTGATTTGTCAACAACAACGGGGTAATAGTCGTTCATTGTTTCATAAAAGATATCAAAGAATTTCATATCTTTCTGCATAGCCCGACCTTGGTTTAGGAAGACTTCTTTGTCAAATCTGCGGCAGCCGAAAATTCTGAAACGATAATTGCCGAGTTTAGTATCAAATTCATCAAATTTTTTGCCCTTGGGAATGCGGAAATCGACATATTCCAGTTGAACGGGGGCATATTTGCCGCGCGACTGGTGGAGATATGCGTATGCATTGAGCTGGTCTCCGGAGGGGTTTATTTGGTCGTCGGCTTTGTTCTGAATATATGAAACTTTGCGAACAGGTTTCTTTTTGCCGGGTTCGCACATACAGTCAAGAATGCCTAAAGTCTGGTCGCTGCCGTCGCACATGCAGGGGATTAATTCCGGACTTTCAACAGAGCAGGACATTAATACTGACGGTATGACCATTAATTTTAACGACCGTAAAAATTTCATTTTTTTATTCTCCTAGATACGTTTCAAAGGCATTGTCCTGCGATAAGACAATGCTTCGGCAATATGCAGTTTAAATATTTTTGCAGAGTTTTGCAAGTCTGCAATTGTTCTTGCTAACCGCAAAGTGCGGTGAAAAGCGCGTGCCGAAAGATGGTTCTTGTCGGCAAAAGCTATCAAAAGTTGTCGGGCGTCATTCTCCAGAACGCAAGCCTGTTCCAAAAGTTCGCCTTTCAGCTCGGAATTTGTGGTTAATTGCGGGGCGCCCAAAGCCTTGAATCTTTCTGCTTGGATTTTGCGGGCTTTGATAACCCTTTGCAAAACCTGCGCAGAACTTTCTCCGGGTTTGACATCGGCCAAATCCCACGGGCTGACGGCCGGAACTTCAATGTGAATGTCAATACGGTCAAGCAGCGGGCCTGAAATTTTATTTTGATATTCTTCAGCGCAAAGCGGTGCCCGCGAACACTCTGTATCGTGATTGCCGAGGTGTCCGCAGCGGCAGGGATTCATTGCGGCAACAAGTTGAAACTTTGCCGGATAAACGGTGTGCGCATTAACGCGGGAAATTGTGACGCTGCCGTTTTCCAGCGGCTGGCGCAGCGCTTCTAAGGTTGCGCGGTTAAATTCGGGCAGCTCATCAAGAAACAAAATGCCGTTATGCGCCAAAGATATTTCTCCGGGGCGCGCTTTTCTTCCGCCGCCGACCAGAGCCGGAGTTGATGCCGAATGATGCGGATCACGGAACGGGCGTTCAAATGAAATTCTGCCGTCTTTCAATTCTCCTGCGATAGAATGAATCATGCTGGTTTCCAGAGCTTCTTCCGGAGTGAGCGGCGGCAGGATGGAGATCAGCCTTTGGGCAAGCATTGATTTGCCTGATCCCGGAGGGCCTATCATCAGCAGGTTGTGTCCGCCGGCAGCTGCAATTTCCAAAGCTTTTTTTGCGCTTTCCTGACCTTTTACGTCTTTCAAATCGAGCAGGTTTTGTTTCTTTTCCTGTATTTGTTTGGTCGGGAAGGGGATTGTTTGCAGCCCTTTGAAATGATTTATCAATGACAGCAGGGAGTCTGCCGCGACAATATCTTTTATGCCGGCCCAAACAGCTTCGCTGCCCTGTGCTGCCGGACAAATAAGCCCCATGTTGCGGGCATTGGCTTTGATCGCAACCGGCAGAACGCCGTTGACCGGGATAATTGAGCCGTCAAGGCTGAGTTCGCCCATAACCATGTAGTGGCTCAGCTCTTCAGCGGGGATAATTCCCATTACGGTTAAGATGCCTAAGGCGACGGGGAGATCAAAATGCGATCCTTCTTTTAACAAATCTGCCGGTGCGAGGTTTATCGTAATGCGTTTTGCCGGCAGGCTCAGGCCTAATGAATTTAACGCGGCGCGAACCCGTTCCTTGCTTTCGGCAACGGCTTTGTCCGGCAGCCCGACTATAGTAAATGCGGGAAGCCCGGCGGAAATCTGCACTTGCAAATCGACGTTAAGAACATCTAAGCCATTAAAAGTCAGGGTGTTAATGCGCGCCAGCATTGTTACCACCGCGGTGTTTTCTCGCCGCCGCGCCACCGACGGGTGGGATAAGTATCTGTTTTCAAAAAGTCATAATCAGCGGTTTTATAAGGGATATTGGTTATTCTGACATAGCCTTTGGATTCAAAAACGCGGGCGCAGGCATCGGCGGAGACATCGTCGGTGCTTTGGCAGGTGGCTAAAACCCTGCTGGTTAAATTTTGCAAAACAATGGTATCCTGCTCATTGCCGTAAATAATGCGGGCAGGTTTTAACGGCAGCATCTCTTCAGTTTCCCGCCAGCTGCAGGAACATAATGCCAGAAAAGCGGCAAAAAGCCATAATGTTTTGTTTTTGCTCATGTTTTTAACCAAATTAATTGTACAATCGTTTACAGGTTATTCTAAAAAGATTAAAATTATATAAAGAAGCCGGCCTTGAGCGTTATTTTGCGGGCAAAAAATGCTTGCAAAAATAAAGTTTTGGTATATATTCGCAAACGTCCCTTGCCTCCGGCTTTGACCGGCGGCTATACATTAACCGGCCTGTTTCAGGCCAATTGTTGAGAATCCATAAGGAGATTTTATATGTCATTTTATGAGAGCGTGCTGATTGCACGTCAAGACCTCGGTCAATCTCAAGTCAACAACATTGTTTCTGATTTGAGCAATGTTATCGCCAACAATGGCGGCGAAGTTGTCAGAGTTGACAATTGGGGTTTGAAAAACCTTGCTTACCGCGTTAAGAAAAACCGTAAAGGTTACTATGTTGTTTTGAATATTTCCGCACCGGCTGCCGCTGTTGCAGAATATGAAAGACAAATGAGATTTAACGAAGACGTTATTCGTTATATGACCATTAAAGTTGATGAATTGAGCAAAGAGCCTGCCGGTTCTGCCAACAATTCAGAAGCTGTAGAAGAATAGGAGCGGTAACATGGCTAAACAAGTATTTTTCAGAAGAAAAAAAGCATGCCCGTTTTCCGGTGAAGACGGTCTGACAATCGACTATAAAGATGTTAAACTGCTGTCTCGTTATATTTCCGAGAAAGGCAAAATCATCCCCAGCCGCATTACAGCTGTTTCTGCTAAAAAACAAAGAGAATTGGCAAGAGCGATTAAACGCGCTCGTTACATTGCTCTTCTTCCTTTTGTTGCTGATTAATAGGGAGTGGAAAAATGGAAGTAATTCTTTTAGAACATGTAGAAAAATTGGGTAAAATGGGTGATAAAGTAACCGTAAAGAACGGTTATGCCCGCAACTACCTTTTGCCGACACGCAAAGCTTTGCGCGCTACCGAAGCTAATGTTGCTTATTATGAGAAACAGAAAGCCGAATTGGAAGCTCATAACAAAGCTTTGTTTGATGAAGCTAACAAAGTTGCCGAATCTTTGAAAGGTTACAGCGTTGTTTTGATTCGTCAGGCTGCCGAAACCGGCCAGTTGTACGGTTCTGTTACGATCCGTGACATTGCCGCAGCTGTTAAAGCAAGCGGTTTTGCCATTGAGCGCAAGCAGGTTTATCTGGAAAACGCCATTAAAGATCTGGGCGTTTATGAAGTTAAACTGAATCTGCATCCGGAAGTTACCCAGACTATTCTGGTTAACGTTGCCCGTACAGATGATGATGCTACTAAGCAGGCAAAAGCTTTTCAGTCTTCAGCTGAATAAAAAATAGCGAGGGATTTGCAAAGCCGAAATCATGCTTGTTAATTTTCTTCTTGTGTACTCATTTTGTACACTTAGGCATCTAAGTTCGCTTCGGTTGCTGTCGCTGCCCTTGCTTACTAAGATGTTCCAAAGTGCTTGCAGAGAAAAAATAACATTAGTTACTTTTTTCCCTTAGCGCTTGTCAAAAATTAACAGCGCAGCATTCCGACTTATCAAGCCCAAGGCTATAAAATAAAAAAACACTCCCGATGATTTTCGGGAGTGTTTTTGTTTAAGAGAAAGCCTTGAGGCTTGAGAGCGTTTTAGTAACCGTAGAGGTTGCGGTGGCGAAGCCAGTCGAAGAATTTAACCCCGAGGGCTATTGTGCACAAACCGCCGGCACAGAAGAATGCGGCTGCTGCGACATCTTTGTTGTGGTTAATACCTGCAATCCAGAAGATTACAATACCGATTTCTGCGAGAGTTACTAACGTCCAGAAGGTTTTTTCTGCTTTTCTCATAGTGTTAATGTTTTAATTTGTTAATAATGTTTTTGTTATTAGTACTATACTATAATTTTGCTTCCTTTTCAAGTTTTTTTTGTCTAAATTTTTATCCAAAGAATGTTAAATCTCGTCCCAGCCTTCGACAGCGGTCGATTGGTTATAAGAAGAAACGTTCGCTTCAAAGAAGTTGCCCTTAACATTGCCTTCGCCGTTGGTGTCGGAAATCTTTTCCAGATTTTTATACGGCGTTTCGTTAAACCCTTCATAAATCGGTTCCAAACCGATTTCTTTGAGGCGTTTGTTGGCCATAAACTTGGTGTATTGCTCAATTGTCTGCGGCGTAATGCCTAAAATCTGGTCGCCGATAATATGGTTGCTCCAGGCGATTTCCTGTTCGGTAGCTTTGCGGAACATTTCGTAAATTTCATCATCATTAAAAAACTGCGGGCGTTCTTTGCGGATTTCTTTGATGATATTGGCGAAGATAACACAATGGGTCAGCTCGTCTCGGTTGATGTATTTGATTTCATCGGCCGTGCCGATCATAAGCGAGCGGGCAGCCAGATTATAAAAGAAGTTAAATCCGTTGTAGAAATATAAACCTTCCAACAGAAAATTGGCGACTAAAACGCGGGCAAAATTCACGTCATTGCGGTCATCGATGAATTTCTGATAGATTTCGGCAATATATTTGTTGCGTTCGAGCAAAACTTTGTCTTCACGCCAGCGGTCATATATTGTTTCACGCTTTTCGGCGGGAATAATGCTTTCGATAATATAAGCATAGCTTTGGGAGTGCACGGCTTCCTGATAAGTCTGGATAGCAAGAATAAGATTGACTTCCGGTGCGGTGATATAATCTGAAATGTTTGGCAGGTTATTGGTTTGGATACTGTCCAAGAAAACCAGGAAAGACAAAATGCCGTCATAAGCGTTTTGTTCGGCCGGTGTCAGTTCATCGTAGGCGCGTTTGTCGTCAAACAGGGAAACTTTTTCGGGAATCCAAAAGTTTTCCATCATCAGGCGGTAAAGCTTGTTTGCCCATTGGTATTTGACATTGTTCAGGTTAAACAGGTTCGTGACATTTCCGGCAATCATTTTTCTTTGCAGAACATCATCGTTACCGTCAATATTAAACAGTTTTTTTCTTTGCATTCTTTTATTTCCTTTATCTTCTTAACCGGCGCAGCTGACGCATTCTTCTTTGGCGGCGGAAGAGCCGTCTTTCTGAATGGTGCGGGTATAATACAGGGTTTTGATGTCTTTTTTCCAAGCCGACATAATTGTTTCATAAATGTCTTTGGCGCGGATATCCCTGTTGAGGTTGTACATCAGTTCAATAGAAATACCGGTATCAATCCATTTGTTAATCCTTGCCATTACTTCAATGATTTTGCGTTGGTCGATATTGCGGTTTTCCTGATAAAACCAGAATTTGTCGCGGATATAGGGCGGACAGTTCGGAATGCTGCCTTTGCCGTGGGTTTCAACGAAAAATTTGCTGTAAATCGGCAAGACCGAGGCTGTGCAGCCTTGGATTAATGAAGAACTGGTATTCGGCGCAATCGCTGAAATTTGCGAATTGCGAATACCGTGTTGAGCCAACTCTGCAAAAATCTGCGCCCATTCCTGTTTGTGTTTGGCATTTGCCTCAAACCAGATTTGCGGCTTGCCGAAGATTAAGCCTTTATCCCAATCAGAGCCTTTGTATGCGCCGAAAGTTCCTTTCTTTTTGGCAAGTTCAATGCTGGCTTTGATATTGTAAATTGCCATTTTTTCAAACAGTTCATCAACATAATCGGCAGAGTTGATATAAGGAATGTTGTTTTTTGCCAGCATATCGGCCAGACCCATGGCTCCGACGCCGATTGTGCGATAACGCTGATTGTGCTGCGAACCCTCCAAAATCGGTACCTGCGTAAAATCAATGGCATTATCCAAAATGCGGACGGAAGTTTGGCAAATGCTTTCCAGTTCTTCGTCATTTTCAACATTGGCCAGGTTAATGGAAACCAGATTGCAGACGTGGACCAGCCCGTCGGAAGTTTCAGAAATGATTTTGCCGTTTTCAATTCTTTTTTCCGCGAATTTTGCCGGACGGACATTGCTGTGGGATTCCGTGCAAAGGTTGGTGCCGACAATCACGCCGTCATGCTTGTTCGGGTTATAACGGTTTAACGTGTCTTTGAATGCAATATAGGGCATGCCGGTTTCAATCTGAGATTTCATCAGGCGTTTTAACAGTTCTTTGGCGGGAACGAATTTTGCCATTTCCAGTTTGCCGAACTCTGCGTCAAGGTAAAGCTGGTTATACAAGTCTTCAAATTCTTTGCCCCAGAGGTCGGCAATTTCTTTGCCGTATTTCTCGCGGACTTCATGCGGGTCAACCAGCAGCCATTTTTCATTGTTTTCGACTTTTTTCATAAACAAGTCGGGAATGACGACCTGCGGGAAGATATCATAGGCTTTCATGCGCTGGTCGCCGTTTTCGGTGCGCAATTCCAAAAAGTTTTCGATATCCAGATGCCACATATCCAAAGAAACGGTAACAGCCCCTTTGCGTTTGCCCTGCTGGTTGACGGCAATAGCCGTGTCATTGATGATACGAATCCAAGGAATAACGCCGCCGGAAGAGTTTTTAATCCCTTTGATGCGCGAACCTTTGGAGCGGACACGCGAGATGTTGACGCCGACCCCGCCGCCGAATTTGGAAATAGCGGAAATCTGATCTATAACATAAAAAATCGAATCGCGGTTATCGTCCATAACGGTAATAAAGCAAGAGCTGAGGTTGCCGTTCGGGCGGCGCAGATTCATCAGCAAGGGCGTGGCCAGAGAGATTTTGCGGTCGGCCAGTTTTTGATATGTGTCTTTGACCTGTTGCATGCGATTGGCTTTGTCTTCGTTTTGTTCAATCAACAACGCAATGGTCAGAAACATTTCCTGCGGCAGTTCGACAATATGGTCATTATGTTCGCAGAGGTAACGTTTGATCAGCAGGTTGGCACCGGCATAATCATAGACCAAGTCATAAGCCGGGTTAATGAAAGATGCAGCTTCTTTAATTTCTTCTTTGGAATATTTCTCCGTAATGACAGATGAATAAACATTGTTTTTAACGGCATATTCCAAAAAGTTTTCATAAGCATATGGAACGGCGCTGCCGCTTTGGCGATAATTTTTAACATCTTTGTAAAGGTCAAAGACTTTCAGGCGTCCGGCAACGTTTTTCCAATCCGGCTCAATGACGGAAGTCAGGTTTAAGGCGCTGAGGATTAAGGCTTTATTGATTTCCGAAGCCGGCATTTCATTTTTGAAGAAAGAAGGGATTGTTTCCAATAATTTGTTTTTATCCAATTGAAAGCCGTCTGTTGCCCGCTCTACCGTTTTGGTGATTTTTTCTATGTCAAAAGCCGCGGTTTGTCCGTTTCTTTTGGTAATTTTTTGATTTTCCATTACGACTCAGTCCTTTGCTTATGTTTGAAAATACGCATAATGCAGTGTGCAAAAATTATCGTTTATTTAATACATTTAATTTATTTTTAATCACAACTTAATTTGAGGAGCTGTGATGTTAAAAAAGTGGTGGCAGTCCGCAGAAATATATTTTGACCGCCGGATGTTGACAATGGTCGGTCTGGGTTTTTCCAGCGGATTTCCTTTTTTGCTGGTCAGCGGCACTTTGGCACTTTGGCTGACCGAGTCCGGAATCGGTCTGGAAATGATAGGCCTGTTTTCTTTGGTTAAAACGCCATATAGTTTTAAATGGCTGTGGTCGCCTGTTGTAGACCGAATCCGCCTGCCTTTTTTTGACCGGCTGGGGCGCCGCCGCGGCTGGGCATTTTTTTCGCAGCTTTTATTGCTTTCGGCAATTTTGGGAATGTCTTTGGTTAATCCCGCTCAAGCCGTGTATTTGTTGATGTTTCTTGCTTTTCTGACAGTTATCGCTTCGGCAACGCAGGATATTGCGCTGGACGCTTATCGTGTGGAAGCTTTTGACAATAAAGAACAGGCTGCCGGAACGGCAATTTTTATTTTGGGCTACCGGCTCGGGTCAATTTTTTCAGGTGCGGCGGCTTTGCTTTTGGCAACGGTTCTGAGTTGGCATGAAGTTTATGCTGTTATGGGCTTGGGTGCGGTTATCGGCATGGTAACAATCTTGAAATCCAGAGAACCAAAAAACTGCAAAGAATGCGGCGCGCCGTTTCAAGGCAGCCTGCTTGAACGTCTGTCCAACTTTTGGCGGACGGCGGTCAAAAGCCCGATTGCAGATTTTTTGAATCGCCCCGGCTGGTTTTGGGTCTTGTTGTTTATTATGATTTATAAGTTGTGCGATGCCTATATGGTGCCGATGACAATGCCTTTTTATGACGCAATGGGTTTCAGCAAAGAACAGATTGCTTTTGTGACGAAATTTTACGGTATGGCGGCGACAATCGGCGGCGGTATTCTGGGCGGCATTATCGTCAACCGCTGGGGAATCGTGAAGAGCTTATATCTGGGCGGCATTTTGCAGGGGCTGACGACTTTGATGTATGTGGCTCAGGCGTATTCCGGCAACAATATATATGTGTTAATGGGTACGGTTTCGTTGGATAATCTGGCCGGCGGCATGAGTACGACAGCTTTTGTGGCTTATATTTCTTCTTTGTGCAATGTGGCTTATACCGCGACCCAATATGCGTTGCTTTCTTCCTTTATGTCTTTGGCACGCGATTTGCTGGCTTCGACTTCCGGCGCATTGGCTAAAGCCGTCGGGTGGAGCAATTTTTTCATTATTACAACCCTAATGGCGATACCGGGGATATTGCTTCTTGTTTATCTTCAACGCCGCTATAGAATTTAGGGGCTTGACTATATACTTTTCATGCTAGGGATTTTTTCGTTCATGTACCGGTTTTGTACACATCTCTCAAAAATCCCGTCGCAGCAAAAGCATCTATTCAAGCCAAGGAAGGATAGAGGTTTTTTTAAGCCTTGTCGGGAAGCCTTCCGTATATTTTATCGCTCAGCCAATTGGGTAGTATTGAAACCAGCCAGGTTGCAAAACGCAATTGCCACGGGAAAGCGATAATGCCTTTGTTTTTCTCAATGCCTTTGGCAATGATTTCCGCCGCTTTGTCCGCTTCCATAAAGAAAGGCATCGGGCAGGTGTTCTGGTCGGTAATGCGGGAACGGACAAATCCGGGGCAGACAACATTAACGTTAATCCGTTCTTTTTTGAGTTTTAGCCGCATTGCTTCTCCCCATGCTTTGACGCAGGCTTTGCTTGCGCTGTAAGACGGGCAGGTCGGCAAGCCGTGATATCCGGCGATAGAGCTGACAATCGCAACGGAAAGGCTGTCTTCATGAAAAAACTCCACGCCCGATTTTCCGAGGTGCAGGCGTTGCCAGAACGGGATATAAAACGCCTTCTTCTCTTTTTTCTTTTTATTGATAAATTTATCAAGCGACGAAGCGTTTTCCTCTTGTGCTTTGACATGTTTCCGATAATCGGCTATTGCCGGCAGAACCGTATTTAACACGCCGCCGACGTTTGTTTCAAAAGTTTTGTAAATCGAATCCGTATTTTCGTTAATTGTGCCGATGCCGGCGTTGGCTATGACAATATTTAAAGCCGCTTTTTGATTGCATTCGGCAATCCATTCTTCCATGGTATTGCGGTCGGTAACGTCGATGATTTTTGCAAATACGGCAGCGCCGAGATTGCGGCATTTGTTTTCGACGATGTTCAGCCGGTCACCATTGCGCCCGCAGATGAACAGGTTTTTGGCTTCCGTTTTGGCATAATGCAGGGCCAAAGCTTCGCCGATGCCGGATGTGGCGCCGGTGATTAAAATATTTTTGCGGCGGTTTGTCATATTATTATCCTTAAAGTAAAAACTTTTTAATATTTTGTTTTATATAATACGGAAAATGCTAAAAAAAAGTTTATGGAGACGGACATTGAGTATATCCAGCATGACGGGTTTTGCCAGAGAAAGCGGCGAATATAATTTTGAAAAGACGGCTTTCAGCTGGTTTTGGGAAATTAAAAGCGTAAACAACAAATCTATAGACGTTAAGTTGAAGATGCCGGGTTGGCTGGACAGTCAGCTTTCATTGTTTTGCAAAAACGAGGCGGCACGCAACTTTGCTCGCGGAAGTTTCGGCGTTTATTTGGATATACGCGCTTCCAATGAAACGCCGGAAGTTAAAATTAATGACGAGTTATTGCAAAAACTTGCGGCAAAGGCGATAGAGTTGTATGACACTTTTGACGGCAAATTGCAGAAACCGTCAACGACGGAGCTGCTGGGGTTGAAAGGGGTGGTTGAAGTTGAAGATGCTGCGCTTGATGAAGAAGAAACCGCCGCTTTAGTCAGAAAATTATCGGAAAGCTTTAGCAAAGCCTGTCTGAAACTTAAAAGCGACCGCGAAGCCGAAGGCGTAAAAATCCGGAAGGCTTTGCTTGATATTCTTGATAATATTGCTACTATAGTTGCAAGAGTTGAAGATATTGCCAAAGCTCAGCCCGAAAGATTAAAAGCAAAGCTTCAGGAGCAAATTGCCGCTTTGCTGGAACCGTCAAACCAAATTTCGGAGGAGCGTCTGGCTCAGGAAGTGGCTCTGTATGTGGCGCGGGCCGATATTCAGGAAGAGATTGACCGTTTGAAAGCCCATATTAAAACGGCGCGGGATTTACTCTCGTCAAACGAGGCTGTCGGCCGCCGTTTGGACTTTTTATGCCAAGAGCTGAACAGGGAAGCGAATACGACCTGTTCAAAATCAGGCGAGATTGAGCTGACCAATCTCGGAATGGAACTGAAAACGTTAATTGAACAATTTCGCGAACAAGTACAAAATATTGAATAAGGGGTTATCATGAATCAGATTATCGAAAGATTAAAAAAAGTCCGCCGCGGCGCAATGTTTATTATCGAAGGCCCGTCCGGTACCGGCAAAGGAACAATTGCCAAAGAGGTTTTGAAGCGTGATCCCAATATCAAGTTTTCTGTTTCCGTTACGACACGCAAGCCTCGCGAGGGAGAGGTTGACGGTGTGGATTACTACTTCGTTACCAATGAGCAATATGACGAGTTTTTGGCTCAGGACGCTTTTTACGAGCATGTTGATTCCCAATACGGCGACCGCTACGGAACTTTGCGTTCGGAAGTCGACAGCTTTATCAATGTGGGGCAGGATGTTTTGTTTGATATGGACTGGGTCGGCGCCCGCCAGATGAAAAGCAAGGCTTCAGATGATGTTGTGACAATTTATCTGTTGCCGCCGTCAATCAAAGAACTGCGCCAGCGTCTGGAACGCAGAGGCACAGACAGCAAAGAGCTTATAGACAAGCGCATGGGTTTGATTTTGGACAAGATGAGCCATTGGGACGAGTTTGACTATGTGATTGTCAATGTTGATATTGAAGAAACCGTAACCAAGGTTCAAAAGATTATTTCCGGCGAAAGAATGAAACGGGTTCGCCAAGTCGGCTTAAAAAGATTTGTTCACGAACTGGTCAAGGAAGTGGAAGAGAATGACTGACGTATTCTATGACCGTAACGGCAAGCCCAGATATGCCGATGATATTATACCGATTGAGCAAAAAGGCTATTTTGCGATTTTGGTAAAAGATGGCAAGGTTCTGGTAACTTATCCGCCGCAGGTCGATGTGCCGGAGTTTCCGGGCGGTTCGGTCTCGCGCCGGGAAGATTTCAGAGAGTGTTTGTATCGCAAGCTCTATGAAGAAACCGGATTGGATTTTATGCTTGATTACGGAATCAGAGAATATTCGCAAACGGTCAATTACTATGCCGATGATGCCAAGCCGGCCGGCGTTTATTGCGTTTATGAACAAACGTTTATCGTTTATGACGCTTCGTCTTACGGTTTTGATACAAATGCCGAAATCTGGCGGACGCCTGAAAACGGTCAGGCGGCATGGGTGGCCGTTGATGATGTTGTTTCCGGCAGAGTTAATGTGAATTATGCGCACAGACAAGCCGTTTGCGCAATGTTTCCGACTTAGGCAGAAATTCTATTTCTTAAAAGAAGTCAGGTTTTCGCGCTGGAAACGGCTCATGCTTTTATAGACTAAAGCGGCATTTTGCAGAGCGTTTTTAACCCCGAGCGAAGCTGCTTTTTGGTATAGGTAAAAGGCCTCCGGCAAATCTTGTTTGACGCCGATGCCGCGGGCATACATCCATGCTTTTATTTCAACGGCTTTAGGGTCGTTGTTATCGGCATAACGGTCGATTTCTTCCAGCTCAACCGGCGTTACGCGGTTTTCTTTAACAGCTTTGACGGCTTCTTTCCAGCGTTTAAGCTCTTCCAGCCTTTGCTGTTCACGGATTTTGCGTTCGTCTATCAGGCTGACGGGCTTATTTTCCGGTATGTCTTTTACTTCAGCCTGAGGATAGGCTTTGATAAAATCTTCTTCGAACAAAAGTTCCGGCTGATTGCGGTTTTTAACGAATATCGGCAAATATCCCTTGTTGTCATCACGGACAAGGTCTCGGTATATTTCATCCAAACCGACAGCATGCGCCGTTTGCGAACAGAAGCATATTGCCAGCAGCGTAAAAAATATTTTCAGATATTTGTTCATTTCTTTATTTTATGTTTTCAAAACTTATGTTAATAGTACTTAACTGTTGCTGCTAATTAAAGCATAAATTGCCTTTTATGAACATTTTAGAGGTATAAATATGAAAAAAATATATAATTCGGTTACCGAGCTTGTCGGCAAGACCCCGTTGGTCAAGCTTTCGCGTCTGGCTAAGAAAAATAAGGTTAAAGCCAATATTTTGGCAAAATGCGAATTTTTTAACCCGTTGTTTTCGGTTAAAGACAGGGTTGCTTTGAATATGCTCGAAAAAGCGGCCGAAAAATATAAGATTACCGATGAAACGGTGTTTGTTGAGGCAACGTCCGGAAACACCGGCATCGGTTTGGCGGGAATCTGTGCGGCAAAAGGCTATAAGCTGGTGATTACCATGCCGGAGAATATGACAAAAGAACGGATTATGCTGATGCGGCATTTTGGCGCCGAAGTGATTTTAACTCCGGCGGAAGACGGCATGAAAGGGGCAATTGCCAAAGCTGATATGCTGGCGGAAAAAAATCCGAACGTGATTTTGCTGCGCCAGTTTGCCAATGAGGCAAATCCGGCGGCACACCGTTTCGGTACAAGTATTGAAATTATTGAGGATACGGGCGGCGAAGTTGATGTTTTTGTCAGTGCGGTCGGAACTTCCGGAACACTGACCGGTACAGTTTCAACCCTGAAAACCTGTAATCCCGATTTATATGTTATTGCCGTTGAGCCGGCTTCAAGTCCTGTTTTGAACGGCGGGAAGGCGGGGGCGCACAAAATTCCGGGAATCGGCGCCGGATTTGTGCCTGAGTTTTATGATAAGTCTTTAGTCAATGAGGTTATGGATATTACCGACGAAGAAGCATTGGCGATGTCCCGCCAGGCAGGAATGACGGAAGGCCTGTCTGTCGGCTTGTCTGCCGGCGCGGCATTATGCGCGGCGGTTAAGGCTGGGCAGCGTCCGGAATTTAAGGGCAAAAATATTGTCGTTATTATTCCGGACAGCGTTGATAAATATTTGTCCATGATGAACTGATAAGCTGAAAAATTAAATTGCTAAATTTTCAGTACCGCGTTAATAATAGAGCAGTTTTTAAAATTGAAAAAGATTAACAGATGAATCCAAAGTCAATATTGGGCCGTTATCTGGCCAAGCAGATTATTTATAATTTCATCGCTGTGCTGTTAATGGTGCTGGGTGTGGTTTTGCTGTTTGAAGTCGTTGAGCTGCTGCGCAAAGCTTCTAACCGCGAAGACGTGACTTTTTGGTTTATTATGGAAATGGCCTTGACCAAAATGCCGCGAACGCTGGACATGGTTTTTCCGTTTGTGATGATGATTGCGGCAATGGTAACGTTTTGGCGGGTGAGCAAAACAAACGAATTTGTCGTTATCCGTGCGGCAGGCGTTTCCATTTGGGGCTTTCTGACGCCGGTTTTGTTTGCCGTCTTTGCTCTGGGCGTGCTGAATATTACGGTTATGAATCCGATTGCGGCAAAAATGTATGAGATTTATGAAACGCTGGATTACCGTTTTGATACCCGAAATCCGAATGCCGTTTTATTCTCGGACAAGGGTTTGTGGACGAGGGAAGCGCTTGATGAAGATACGTTTCAGGTTATGCAGGCGAAATCTGCCCGGCAGGAAAATGACGATTCATTGTTTTTGCGTGATGTAAGCATTCTGGAAATGAACAGAAAATCTCAGCCCGAACGACGGATTGAGGCTTTTGTGGCAACGCTGAACGACGGTTATTTTGACTTGAAAGACTTGAAAATTTATGCCGCCGGAAAGCCGGTCGAAACCTTAAGCAGCCTGAAATATAAAACGGCTTTGACCGTTGACCGCATTAAAGAAAATTTTGTTGAGCCGGATGCCATTTCTTTTTGGGATTTGCCGGGGACAATCAGTTTTTATGAACATTCGGGCTTTTCGGCCTTAAAGCACAAGCTGCGTTATTATTCGCTGCTGGCTTCTCCGTTTTTGTTGTGTTCAATGGTGTTGGTGGCGGCCGTTTTTGCTTTGCGCCCGAATAATCGCCGCGGCGGCGTTATGTTTTTGATTGTCGGCGGCATTTCAACCGGTTTTGTCGTTTATTTCCTTTCGCAGCTGATTTATGCTTTTGGCTTGAACGGGGATATTCCCGGCGTTTTGGCGGTATGGACGCCGACGCTTATCGCGACTTTGGTAAGCGTGTCTCTGCTGCTTCATTTGGAAGACGGTTAAAGAAAACCCGTCTGGCGGGTATACGGGGCGTTTTGGCGGTGTCGTTTTCTTGAGTGTCTCTTGTATACTCTGAGGTTGCGCTTCTGAAATCACTCTATATCTCATGTTATTCGAGTTTTTCTAATCGGTTCATATATATTTGAAATGTTTTAAGTGAGAATTTATGAAAATAGTTAAGCTTATTTCTTAGCGGATTGTTTTTTTATTTCTATAAGATATAAAAAATGCTGGATTTTTAAAAAGTTTTCTGTTATATCTCTTTACAGAATTGATAATATTAGATGAGGCGGGGTAAAAACCCCGCTTCTTTCGTAAGGAAAACAGAAAACATGCAAACAAAACACCCATTACAGGATTTACTGGAACCGGTCGTCGAAGGTTTGGGCTATGAATTGGTGCGGATTTTGACAATCGGCCAGAAAGATCCGACCCTGCAAATTATGATTGACCGGAAAGACGGCAAAGACATTACGGTTGACGATTGTGCAACAGTCAGCCGTAAAATTTCTGAGGTTATGGATGAAAAAGATCCGATAGAAGACCGTTATTCGCTGGAAGTCAGTTCGCCGGGGCTGGACCGTCCGTTAACCAAAGTTGAACATTTTAAACGTTTTGCCGGTTATGAAACCAAAATTGAAACAGGTGTTGAAGTTTCCGGACGCAAGAGATTTAAGGGCAAGACCCTTGGCGTTGATGCCGACAATAATATCAAACTGGAAATGGACGGCCAGGAATATGCCATTCCGTTTGAAGATATTAATAAGGCCAAAATCGTGCTGACAGACGAACTGTTGGCAGAATATATGGCTGCCCATGAAAATGATGAAGCCGTCGAGCTTGATGAAGAATAAGTTTTGATAAATATTTTAACAGAGGATTTGAAATGCAAAATATTGAGAGTATGCCCAGACCAGAAATTATCTTAGTTGCCGATACCGTTGCCCGCGAAAAAAATATTGAACGCGATGACGTATTAGAAGCTATGGAAATTGCCATTCAAAAAGCCGGCCGTTCAAAATACGGTTTTGAGCATGATATCCGCGCGCATATTGACCGCAAAACCGGCGCGATTACTCTGGCGCGCTACCGCGAAGTTGTCGAATCGGAAGACATGGTTGAAAATGACGTTACGCAAATGACGTTAAAACAGGCCAAGGCTTATAACAAAGACATTAAAGCCGGCGAATTTATCATTGATAACCTGCCGCCGATTGACTTCGGACGTATTGCCGCCCAAACCGCAAAGCAGGTTATTGTCCAGAAAGTTCGTGATGCCGAGCGCAACAAACAGTATGAAGAATACAAAGAAAAAGTCGGTACGATTATCAACGGTACGGTTAAACGTGTTGAATTCGGCAATGTGGTTCTGGATATCGGCAAGGCCGAAGCTGTTTTGCGCCGCGATGAAATTATTCCGAGAGAAAAATTCAAAAACGGCGACCGTGTCCGCGCTTATGTTTTGGACGTACGTAAAGAAAACAAAGGTCCGCAAATTTTCTTATCCCGTACTTGCCCTGAATTTTTGGCAAAATTGTTTACTTCCGAAGTTCCGGAAATTTACGACGGCATTGTCAAAATTGTTTCCGTTGCCCGTGATCCGGGATCTAAGGCAAAAATCTCGGTTAAAACCGATGACGTGACGGTTGATGCCGTCGGCGCCTGCGTCGGTTTGCGCGGTATTCGCGTTCAGGCTGTGGTTACGGAACTTCAAGGCGAAAAAATCGATATCGTCCCTTATTCTGAAGACAAAGCCCAATTTATTGTCAGCGCTTTGGCTCCGGCCGAAGTCAGCAAGGTTGTTCTTGATGAAGAAAACAACCGCATTGAAGTTGCTGTTCCGCAAGACCAGTTCTCTATTGCTATCGGCCGCCGCGGCCAGAATGTTAAACTGGCTTCCCAGCTGGTCGGCTGCGATATTGACGTTTTGACCGAAGAACAGGAACAAGAGCGTCGCTCTAATGAAAACAAAGTCCGTTCTCAGCGCTTTATGGAAGCTTTGGATGTTGATGAAATGATTGCTCATTTGTTAATCGCCGAAGGTTTCTCAACGGTTGACGAAGTTGCTTTGGTTTCCGTTTCCGAATTGGCCGAAATTGAAGGCTTTGACGAAGACGTTGCCAATGAGCTTCAGGCCAGAGCCAAGGCTTTTGTTGAAAAACGCAACCAAGAATTTGAAGAAAAGAGCAAATCATTGGGCATTGATGAAAAAATTCAGCAGATTGAAGGGCTTGATCGCGATATGATTTTGACTTTGGCTAATGCCGGCGTAAAAAATATTGACGATTTGGGCGATTTGGCTACAGATGAATTGATTGAAATTCTCGGCGAAAATACCATTTCTGTTGTCGAAGCCAACAAAATCATTATGGCTGCCCGTGAACATTGGTTTGAAAATGAAGAACAGTCAGAAGAAACTGTTGAATAATAACTAAAGAAAAGCAGGTTTTATGAAAGCTGAAGAAACAAGGAAATGCATCGTGAGCGGCGATGTGCTGCCAAAAGAAGAAATGCTGCGCTTTACCGTTACGCCTGATAATACGGTTGTTCCCGATTTTAAGAAAAAACTTCCGGGGAAAGGAATTTGGGTGAAAAATTCCAAAACGGCCTTACAGACAGCGGTTGCCAAAAACCTTTTTTCGAAAGCGGCAAAGAAATCTGTAAAAGTTGATGCGGGGTTAGTTGAAATGGTTGAAAAGCTGCTTAAAAAGCATGGTTTGGAGACCATTTCTCTGGCTCGCAAAGCCGGCGTGTTGCTGACCGGTTTTGAAAAAGTCAGCGACGCTGTTAAGAAAAATAAAGCGGCTTTTATTTTAGAAGCCAAAGATGCCGGAGCAGACGGGCATAACCGGATTATGCTGCTGGCTAAGAATTTGGAAGTTTTCCATACTTATGAAATTGAGGAGTTGGACAAGGCATTAGATAAAGTTAATACGGTTCATGCCGCTTTTTTGCAAAGTGAAATGGCCAAAGCAGTTCATAACGAGTTTTCCAGATTGGAAGATTTTTTAAATTCTTAGAAATAGGATAAGCAGAGAAGGAATAATAATGACAGAAGATAATGCAAAAAATAAATTAACATTATCAGGAAAATCTACCCTGACGCTGAAATTGGGCGATAAAGCCAAATCGGTAAATAACGAGGGTAAAAAAGTTGTTCAGGTTGAGGTTCGCAAAAAGAGAATTATCAATCCCTCAACCGTCGGTTCGGAGCCGAAAGTTAAAATTGATGACGCAACGGCGGCAAAGCTTCGTTTGATTGCCGAAGCCAAAGAGCATGAGGCCAGACGCCGTCAGGAAGAGGAAGAAAAAGCCATTGCCCGCCAGAAACAGCAGGAAGAAGACAAACGCCGCCAGGAAGAAGAAGCAAAAGCCTTAGCTGCCGCTAAAGAAGCCGAAGAAGCAGCACGTGCCGCCGCGGCTAAACAGAATGCCAAAAAAGACGATTTTGCAGAAGCTTCGGCTGAAGACAGATCCTTTAAGGCAAAAGAAAAGAAATCTAAAGATTTTGATGATGACGATGATGAAAATGTTTATCACAAGAAAACAGTTGTTTCTCGTGACGATTCATTTGAACAAGATCGTAAAAAGGTGACCAAACGCAGTTTTGAGCCGCAAAAACGCAATGGCGGAAAATTTAGCGTTCATAATATTATGGGCGATGATGATGACGACGATTACGGGTTCGGCGGACGCAGACGTTATAAGAAAAAACAGCCGAAACAGCAGCCGGTTCAACAGCAGCCTCAGGAAAAAATCATTCGCGAGGTTATTGTTCCCGAAGTTATTACCGTTCAGGAACTGGCTAACCGTATGGCTGAAAAAAGCGCCGATGTTATCAAAAAATTGATGGCTTTGGGCGTGATGGCGACCATTAATCAGCCGATTGACGCTGATACGGCTCAGATTGTGGTTGAAGAATTGGGGCACAAGGTTAAACGTGTGGCTGACAGCGACGTCGAGCTGGGTTTGGAAGGCAAAGAAGACCAGCCGGAGGACTTGTTGCCGCGTGCGCCGGTCGTGACCGTTATGGGACACGTCGACCATGGTAAAACTTCTTTGCTTGACGCTTTGCGCGAAACTAACGTTGTTGCCCGCGAGGCCGGTGGTATTACCCAGCATATCGGTGCTTATCAGATTACGGTTCCGACCGGTGATAAGATTACGTTTATTGATACGCCGGGTCACGAAGCTTTTTCAGAGATGCGCGCCCGCGGTGCCAAAGTAACGGATATTGTGGTTTTGGTTGTGGCCGCCAATGACGGTATCATGCCGCAAACGATTGAAGCTATCCGCCATGCTCAGGCAGCGGAAGTTCCGATTGTGGTGGCAATTAACAAAATCGATTTGCCCGGTGCTGATCCTATGAAAGTCAAAACAGCTTTGTTGCAACATGGAATTGCCGTTGAAGAAATGGGCGGCGATAGTTTATGTGCCGAGGTTTCTGCCAAAAAGCGCATGAATATTGACAAGTTGGTCGAAGCTATATTGTTGCAGGCCGAGATTTTGGATTTGAAAGCTAATCCCAACCGCAAAGCAGAGGGTGCCGTTGTTGAGGCCAAAATGGAAAAAGGCCGCGGTTCCGTTGCTACCGTTTTGGTTCAGAGGGGCAATCTGAAAATCGGCGATATTATCATCGCCGGCAAGGAATGGGGACGTGTCCGCGCGATGTTTAACGAACACGGCAAGAAAATTTTTGAGGCAGGTCCGGCTACGCCGGTTGAGGTTCTCGGTTTGCAGGGCACGCCTGCTGCCGGTGATGATTTCATTGTTGTTGCCGATGAGACTCAGGCCAAGCAGGTTACCAATTACCGTATTTGTAAAGAGCGTGATGCCAAGATTGTTAAATCGGCAAAATCAGCTATGGAACAGATGCTTGATAAAATTAAATCAGGCGAATCCAAGCACCTGCCGATTATTATCAAAGCCGATGTTCAAGGTTCGGTCGAGGCTTTGGAAGGAACTCTTAACAAGCTGTCTACGAGTGAGGTTGATGTTCAGATTTTGCATTCTGCCGTCGGTCCGATTTCCGAATCTGATATTTCTCTGGCAAAAGCTTCCAACGCGTTGATTATCGGTTTTAATGTCCGTGCCATTCCGCAAGCCCGCGATGCGGCTCGCCGTGACGGTATTGAAATTAAATATTACTCAATTATCTATGATGTTGCCGATGACGTGAAGAAAGGTTTGGAAGGCATGCTTTCTCCCGAACTGAAAGAAAAACTGCTCGGATATGCCGAAATTCGCGAAGTATATAATATTACCGGCGTTGGCAAAGTTGCCGGCTGTATGATTACCGAAGGTATTGTCCGCCGCGGAGCAAAAGTCCGCCTGCTGCGTGATAACGTCGTTATTCATGACGGTTCGTTAGGACAGCTCAAACGTTTCAAAGAAGACGTTAAAGAAGTCCGTGAGGGTTATGAATGCGGTATGAGTTTTGAAAACTACAACGACATTCAAAAAGGCGACTTTATTGAGTGTTATGAGATTGAGGAAATTGCCGCAAAACTTTCATAACGGCCAACTAATACAGATTTTGCGGGTTGAAAGTGTCCTCTCGTACTTTTATGTACGCTCCGGTACTTTCACCCTGAAATCTTATTATTTATTTCGTTCTGAAAATTTTGCATGCAAGTTCGTCTAGCGGTTTTCTGAGCGATTTTACGGTGATGATAAAAATCACTCTATAAATTCCACTATCCAAACTTTCATAGTTTGGCTCTAATGTAAAAGGTAAAAGAATATGCCGAATAATAAAGAACCATCACAAAGACAGCTTCGGGTCGGGCAAGAAATCCGCCGGATTATATCTTCTGAAATCGAGCGTGGAGAAGTTCGTAATTTGCAGGGAATTGATACTATGGTGACTGTCACCGAGGTTCATGTTTCTCCTGATTTGAAATATGCCAACGCCTATGTTATGACATTGAACGGAACATTTTTGAAAGAAGTTCTTGAGGCTTTGAACTTGGCTTCCAACCATTTTCGCAAGAGTGTCGGACGCAATACAAATCTGCGTTATGTTCCTGAAATTGTTTTCAGAGAAGATAATTCATTTGCAGAAGTGGACAAGATTGAAAAACTGCTGCATGATCCGCGTGTTCAACAGGATTTAAAATAAAAGCATAGAAAATTTATTTGGAAAAGCATCGGTTCTCCGGTGCTTTTTTTTGTTTGATTTTTGTCAATATTTCTTTTATGTTATAAGCTATAAATCAATTAATTTATAAACCTTTAATATTTATTATGTATGGCTAACAAAAATGAAAAGCGTGAGGTTTATGTCTGCAAAAATGATGAGGGAAACCGCAGCGTATTTGTTTATCAAAACGGTGAACGCTATTTCGGGCGTCTTTGCCGAATTTCTGATAACAGTGTAATTCTTGAGTGGAATTTTGATGCTTATTTCTGTTTGGATAATTATTTTCTTTATCTGACAGGGGACAATTGGTTCTGCTTTAAGTTAGAACCGGAAGCACGTACCGTTTATTTAGGACGCCGGTTGGCTGAAACGTTCTACGTTCATGAAAATGAAGCGGGTATGGTGCATTATGCTTATTTCGACTATGACGGAGATTATTGTTTGTTGGAGAGCAATGCTTTGCGGGTGGAAAAGGGCTATCATCGCGGTTCAAATGAAGAATGTATCCTGGTATTTGAAAAAGTAAAATTCTGCAAAGTCTTTTATTTGGCTCCCTGGGGTAATTGGATTGATCCTGTTCACTTCTTTTCTTTTATGAATGAGTGTAGCGGATATTTTTCTGTTGAAGCCGGAGAGCAGAATACACTTTATGGGCTTTTCTATGACGAAAAAGACGAAGGTTATCATCTGCTTCACACGGGAAAAAATTTGAGTCTGTTTCGCAATGCTTTTGTAAATAAGGAAGGAGATAAGTTTAACCTTTATCTCTATGACGGAAAGGAGCTTGTTGCAGCGGAAGAAGGAAGCCGTTTCTTTCAGAATTCCGAAGGGCTTGTTCTTGATGACAAATTTTGGGCTTGCCGAGATGATATTTTGGATATGCTTAATCTGAATATGCTGGATGTGCCTGAAACCATTGCTGAACAGTTTGCAGGGGATAAATCTGGAGATGCCGTCTCTGTTGTTGACGAATCAGAGCCTTCTCCGGAACCTCGGCCAAAAATCGGATTTTTCCGCAGATTGCGCCGTTGGTTGGATTTTGGAAAACGAAGCCGGTGATTTTAATCGTAAAAAGACGATAAGGGATGTCTCTTATCGTCTTTTTGTTTGTCTAATTTTTGGCAATTTCGGTTGACTTTAAATGTTTTAAGAGTATTTTGTAATAGCTTTTATAAGTCTAATTTAATAATTTTAAAAATTTTTATGTATGAAAACGAATGTTTCTACTGCTTCCGAAATGGCTGTGCTTTTACTGAATTATGGTGTGGTTAAACTCAGCCCCGAAGCTCCTTTTACTTGGGCTTCCGGCTTGAAGTCTCCCATCTACTGCAATAACAGAGATTTGCTGTCTCTGGCAGAAGATGAAGATCGTGACAAAATTATCGACATGCTGGCGGAGACATCTGTAGATGCTTTGCTTTCGCCCTCGGAAGATATTGATTCCGTTGTTATTGTCGGCGTGGCTACCGGAGCAATCCCTTGGGGCGCAATGCTGGCCTATACGCTGGGTGTTCCCTATGGTTATGTGATTTCAGCACCGAAAGACCATGGTGCGGATTCCAACCGGCCGACGCCGGAAGAAGAGCAAGCCCGTCTGGCCAAGTGCCTGATCGGTAAGTTTCCGAAGAACGCCAAGGTTGTTATTGTCGAAGACCTTATCTCGACCGGCGGATCAAGCCTGCATGCCGAAAAGGTCGTTCGTGCCGCTGGTTATGATGTTGCCGGAATGGTTGCGTTGTTCTCTTATGGTTTTGAAGAGGCTCATAAAGCCTTTGCCGAAGTTGACTGCGATGTTGTTACCCTGAGTGATTATGACGAGCTGATTGCGGTAGCGCTGAAATCCGGACATATTTCCGAGGAGCAGTTTGCTTCGCTTCAGGAATGGCGTGAGAATCACAGGGTATGGAGTCAGGCTCGTGGTGGAAAGTAGTGCAATCTTAATGTAAGAAAAACAGGTTAATCCTTACAAGATTAACCTGTTTTTTTATTGACCTTCGGTTGTTTTTATCTATGCTGAAAGCAGTTGTTTAAGGAGGATGTAATGGGGCGGCGGAAAAAAGGCAATAATGTCCATGGCTGGCTGGTGATTGATAAGCCCGGGGATATGGGGTCTACGGATGTTGTTAATCAGACGAGGCGGTTGTTTAATGCCAAGAAGAACGGGCATACCGGTACGCTTGACCCTTTTGCAACCGGCGTTTTGCCGATAGCATTCGGCGAAGCGACTAAGCTTATCCCGTTTGTGACTGACGGCGACAAAGAATATGAATTTGTCGTTCAATGGGGGGCTGCAACGGCCAGCGGCGATACGGAAAGCGAAGTTATTTCCCGCGCGGATAAAATTCCCTCTAAGGACGAAATTTTAGCGGTTATTCCCAAGTTTATCGGAGAAATCAAACAGGTTCCGCCGGCTTATTCCGCAATTAAAATCAACGGGCAGCGGGCTTATGATTTGGCGCGAAAAGGCGAAACCGTGGAAATTCCCGAGCGAATCGTAACAATTTATAATTTGGAGCTGCTTGAAGAGTTGCCGGAAAATAGGGCAAAGTTTCGGGTTGCCTGTTCAAAAGGGACATATGTCCGCACTTTGGGGCAGGATTTAGCGCTGGCTTTGGGGACTTTGGGCTATTTGACCGAGCTGCGTCGGACGAAATGCGGTAAATTTTCGCTCGATGATACGATTTTGCTGGAAAATTTGAAAAATATGGTGCATATTGAGAACCTAAAAGAAGTTTTGCTTCCGGTAATAACTTCTCTGCGCGACATCGCGGAGCTAGCTGTAACCGAAGCAGATGTTGCCAAACTCCGGCAGGGGCAAGCCATTTCACCGAGATTATATCAGGATCAAAACCTGAAAGAAGGTGTGGCTGTTGCTGTTTGTAACGGGGAGCTGGTGGCTGTTTTGCGAATCGAGGAGAAAAGGATTTCCCCTCAGCGCGTTTTTAATTTTAACGAAAATGCCGAAAATGGTTCGGTGTAAAAATTTAAAAAGGAAAACAGATGTCGATTACTAATGAAAAAAAACAAGAATTAATCAAAACTTATGCTATTAATCCGAATGATACCGGTTCTCCGGAAGTTCAGATTGCTATTTGGACTGCCCGTATCAACAGTTTGATTGAGCATTTCAATACTCATGCAAAAGACAAACATTCTCGTTTGGGCTTGATGAAAATGGTTTCACGCCGCCGTCACCTTTTGGACTATCTGAAAGGCAAGAGCGAGAGCCGTTATCAGGAAATCATTAAAAAACTGGATCTCAGAAAATAATCAGGGAATCGTTTTTATGCAGTATCTAGAGCGATTTTACGCCGTCTCAAAAAATTCATGTACCCAAATGTACACTAAAATTTTTTTCGCGACTAGAAATCACTCTATCTATCAGCTTAAAAACAATTCTGCTTGGTTAGAAGATAATTAAAGGGTGCGGGGCGCTGGCTCCGCTTTCCTTTTATAAAAAAATCCTTGGTTTTCAAGGTGAGGAATATGGGCTTAGCTCTTAGGCAAGAGCATTGAAAAAGATGCTTTTTCCTAAGAGGTAAGTCCGGAAGATGTAAAAATGTTATAGAAAGGATATCGTATGATAGATTTTAAAGTGTCCAGAAAAGAAATGGACTGGGGCGGCCGCAAGTTGGTTTTAGAAACCGGTAAAGTTGCCCGTCAGGCTGAAGGCGCCGTTTTGGCAACCTATGGCGAAACAGAAGTTATCGCAACGGTCTGCGCGGCTAAAGAAGCCAAGCCTGATCAGGACTTTTTCCCGTTGACAGTCAACTATCAGGAAAAATATTATGCTGCCGGCAAAGTTCCGGGCGGCTTTATGAAAAGAGAAGGCAAACCTTCCGAACGCGAAGTTTTGATTTCCCGTTTGATTGACAGGCCTATCCGCCCTTTGTTTCCCGATGCTTTCAAAAATGAAGTTCAGGTCGTCTGCACCGTTTTGTCTCATGACAAACAAACAGACTCCGATATCTTGTCAATGATTGCCGCTTCTGCCGCTTTGGCTGTTTCCGGCATTCCGTTCTTAGGGCCTATCGGCGCTGCCAAAGTCGGCTATAAAGACGGGCAGTATATTTTGAACCCGACTATTGAACAAATGAAAGATACCCAGCTTGAATTGTCTGTTGCCGGAACCAAAGAAGGCGTTTTGATGGTTGAATCCGAAGCTCAGGAACTTTCTGAAGAAACTATGCTTGGCGCTGTTATGTTTGGTTTTGAAAACTTCCAGCCGGTTATTAAAATGATTGACGAATTGGCTGCCGAAGCAGGCAAACCCCGCTGGGTTGCACCGACCTTCCCGAAAGAGTTTGACGAACTTTATGCCCGTGTCGAAAAAGAATTCCGCACTAAATATGAAGAGGCTTTCAAAGAGACCGACAAGTTGAAACGCGGTGAAAATCTCGGCAGATTGGCTGAAGAAGTCAAAGCTACCATTGATGAAGAAAATGAGTTGGAAGTCCGCTATGTCGGCGATGTTATTGAAAAACTGATGCACAGCGTTATGCGCGAAGGCGTTTTGACAACCGGCCGCCGTATTGACGGACGCGATACCAAAACCGTTCGCCCGATCCAATGCGAAGTTGACGTGTTGCCGATGGCTCACGGTTCTGCATTGTTTACCCGCGGCGAAACCCAAGCACTGGTTGTGACAACGCTGGGTACCGGCGATGATGCGCAAATCGTTGACGGTTTGATGGATGAGTATAAAGAAGACTTTATGCTGAATTACAACTTCCCACCGTTTTCCGTTGGCGAATGCGGCCGTATGGGTTCTCCGGGGCGTCGCGAAATCGGACACGGAAAGCTTGCTTGGCGCGCTATTCACCCGATGATGCCGAAAGACAAGGATACTTTCCCTTATACAATCCGCGTTGTTTCCGAAATTATGGAATCAAACGGCTCTTCTTCTATGGCTACCGTTTGCGGTACGACCATGTCTTTGCAGGCTGCCGGCGTTCCTTTGGAAAAACCTGTTGCCGGTATTGCTATGGGGTTGATTAAGGAAGATGACGGTCGCGTGGCTATTTTGACTGATATTCTCGGCGATGAAGACCACCTCGGCGATATGGATTTCAAAGTTGCCGGAACCAAAGACGGCGTAACTGCTTTGCAAATGGATATTAAAATTACTTCCATTACCAAAGAAATCATGGAAAAAGCTTTGGCTCAGGCTCATGAAGGCCGTATTCACATCATGGGCGAAATGGCTAAGGCAATTTCCGAACCGCGCGCGCATGTTTCCGACAAAGCGCCGCGTATTGTTGCCATTAAGATTCCGGTTGACAAAATCCGTGAAGTTATCGGTTCCGGCGGTAAGGTTATTCGTGAAATTACCGAAAAAACCAATACCAAAATCGATATTTCCGATGACGGCGTTATCAAAATCGCTTCTATGAAAAAAGAAGACGGCGATGCCGCTTTGGAATGGATTATGGGCATTGTGGCCGAACCGGAAGCCGGCGTTATCTACAAAGGCGTGATTACCAAAATTATGGATTTTGGCGCTTTTGTCCGCTTCCTCGGCACGACCGAAGGTTTAGTCCACATTTCCGAAGTTAAGAACGAACGCATTGCTTCCGTTTCCGACTTCTATAAGGAAGGCGATACCATGTGGGTTAAATGCCTTGGTACCGATAATCGTGGCAAAATCAAACTTTCTGCCAAGAGAGTCAATCAGGAAACAGGCGAAGATTTAGAAGTGGAAAAATAAATCCGGAGTTTGTTGAAAGAATAAAATGCGGCGGCTGTGTCTGCCGCATTTTTTGTGTTTTTAAGCTGTAATTAAATGTTGACGGAACAGGAATAAGTTTCTATGGTTCAATTATATAAAAACTTATTTATTCCCTAAGAATTATGCCTTGCTCTCAGGTGTCTTTTTTTGCGGAAAAAACATTCTGACAGTACCTAAATATTATTTAACTTTAATGATAAGCTATGGAAACGTTGACAGTTGTCTTGTTTTTGCTGTTCAGCGCTCTGGTTTGTGTTTTTCGTTTTTGGAGTGTTATTCGTAATGCAAAAAGAGTGAAACGCGAAAATGTTAAGCAAGAAGCCATTGTTTTGGCCCGAGTTAAAGAAAAAAGAGATTCCGTCTGGATTTGCAAGTTCTTTAGATTCGGCAACCATTATGGCTTTTTTCGCGGAAAACCGAAATCAGACCGCGTTGAAGCTGTTATTGTCGGTTATGACAAAGAAACCGATATGTATGAACTAAAAGAATTGTTCTGACTGACAATTAAAGGCATTTTTTGCGGTGAAACGCAAAAGTGCCTTTAGTTTTGTAGCTTGTATAAAAAAATCTTGAATAATCCAAAATTTGGGTGTATGAGTCGAGTCAATCGTACGGACACCCCTGGAGGTTCGGCGATGTTTTTAACTTAAATAAAGGATTTTTAAAATGTCTGATATTACATTTAATGCAATGAAACGTGAGAAAGCAGGTAAGGGGGCAGCTCGTGCATGTCGTCGTGAGGGTCGTGTCCCTGCAGTTATTTATGGCGGCAACAAAGATGCCATTATGATCAGCCTTAACCCGGTTGAACTCGAAAAAGCTTTGGATATGGTCGGCTTTTACGATGCTGATATTGAAATCGTTTTAGACGGCAAGAAACACAGCGTTGTTTGTCAGGATGTGCAGTTTCATCCTGTGTCTGACGCGCCGATTCACGTCGACTTTTTAAGAAAATAAGTCATATTTTGGCTTATTAATACGGAAATTGCGGGGAGAAAGTTTCCTCATGTACGTTTATGTACACTCCGGTACTTTCTCCCTTATTTCTTATTACTAAGCTCAAACTCTGACTTATTTTCAGCGGCTTATTTTCAAATCCTGCGTGTCAGGGTTTTTTTGTAGAAAGTTAAAAATGTTTTTAATCGTTGGTTTGGGGAATCCCGGTGCGGAATATGACAAGACGCGGCATAATGCCGGCTTTATGGCGGCAGATGCTTTACATGCCTGTTATCGTTTTGCCCCATATAAATCCAAGTTTGACGGTTTGATTGCCGAAGGGCAAATCAATGGTGAAAAAGTATTTCTGTTAAAGCCCCAGACCTATATGAACCTTTCCGGAAATTCGGTTGTCAAAGCGGCTAATTTTTATAAGATTTTGCCGCAGAATATTGTTGTTATTCATGATGATTTGGATTTGCCGGCCGGTAAAATCAAAGCCAAAACAGGAGGAGGCGCCGGCGGGCATAACGGACTGAAGTCTATTGATGCGGCGATTACTCCTGATTATCATCGTATCCGTTTGGGGGTTGGCCATCCGCAGGGTGCTGGCGAAGCGGTTGTCAATCATGTTTTGTCTCGCTTTTCAAAGTCTGATTTTGAGCTGATTGAGCAAAATATTGATTTGATATGCGAAACGCTGCCGGTTCTGTTGAAAGAAGGTATGGCAAGCTATTCCAACAAACTCGGAATGGCTGCCAAAAAATAGCGACATTTATCGTTTATATAAAAAATTCCTTGAAACAGCGGGCGTTATCGGTTAAAACTCTGTCTAAGTTGAATATTTCAGACGGAGTTTTTTAATATGGGTTTTAATTGCGGTATTGTCGGCTTGCCGAATGTGGGCAAATCTACGTTGTTTAATGCTTTGACGCAAACGATTGCAGCTCAGGCAGCCAATTTTCCTTTTTGTACGATTGAGCCGAATACGGGGCGCGTTGCGGTTCCCGATAAACGTTTAGACAAGCTGGTCGAGATGGTGCAGCCAAAGTCGGTTGTGCCGACACAGCTTGAATTTGTGGATATTGCCGGTTTGGTAAAAGGCGCTTCCAAAGGCGAGGGGCTGGGTAATCAATTTTTGGCCAATATTCGCGAAACGGATGCGATTATTCATGTTTTGCGTTGCTTTGACGATGATAACATTACCCACGTAGAAGGTTCGGTTGATCCGGTGCGCGATGCGGAGATTGTTGAAACAGAATTGATGATTGCTGATCTTGAATCTTTGGAAAAACGTTTTGATCAGGCTCAGAAAAAAGCCCGCGGCGGCGATAAAGAAGCGATTGTTAATGTGAGTGTCATGGGACCGGTTATCGAGGCTCTCAAAGCGGGCAAGCCGGCACGTACGGCAATGCCGGACAGCGGCAATAAAGATGCCGTGAAAGCGTATAAAATGCTCCAGCTTTTGACAGCCAAGCCGGTTTTGTATGTTTGTAATGTTGATGAAGATTCTGCTGCGACCGGCAATAAGTTTTCCGAGCAGGTTTTTGCCAAGGCAGCAAATGAAAATGCCGAAGCGGTAATTATCTCCGCGGCAATCGAATCGGAAGTTGCACAATTGGAATCTGATGAAGAAAAGAAAGAGTTTTTAGATTCTTTGGGATTGGATGAATCCGGCTTGTCAAAAATTATTCGCGCCGGCTATCGCCTTCTGGGCTTGGAAACTTATTTTACTTGCGGTGTTAAAGAGGTTCGTGCTTGGACTTTTATGAAAGGTTCCAAAGCGCCGCAATGTGCCGGTATAATCCATTCTGATTTTGAACGCGGATTTATTCGCGCCGAGACAATTTCATATAATGATTTTGTCACTTTAGGCGGGGAGCAGGCCTGTAAAGAAGCCGGTAAAATGCGTTCCGAAGGCAAAGAATATGTCGTGCAGGACGGGGATATATTGGAGTTTCTCTTCAACGTATAAATAAAGTTTATCTAATGGGTATTTAGAGCGATTTTACATTGTTTCAGAAAATCCATGTACTTCTTTGCACACTGGGATTTTCTTCGTAATTAGAAATCACTCTATATCCCTCATTATCTAAACTTTAGATAAATTGTAAGGAATTTAAAAATGAGATTGGCTTTGTTTCAGCCGGATATTCCGCAAAATACGGGGACATTATTGCGTTTGGGCGCTTGTCTGGATGTTGAGCTTGATATTATTGAACCCTGCGGTTTTATTTTTTCCGAACGGACGTTGAAACGTTCCGGTATGGATTATCTTGATAAGGTTAAATACCGCCGTCATAATTCCTGGTATGATTTTTTGGAATATCGTAAAGAACACCCCGAAGAATACGGGAGATTAGTCCTTTTGACAACGAAGGCCAGCAGTCCTTATTATGATTTTAAATTTGAGCCGAATGACATTATTTTAATGGGCAGGGAAAGTGCCGGCGTACCGCAGGAAGTGCATGAAACGGTGGATGCCCGTTTGATTATTCCTATGAATGAAAATGCGCGTTCGATTAACGTTGCCGTTTCGGCGGTTATGGTTGTGGGCGAATGTCTGCGACAGACGAATGCTTTTCCGAAATAAATAAAAACCTCGGAAAATCCGAGGTTTTTATTTTATCTTCCAGTGTCCCTTTGAGCTTTGAATGCGTCAATGCGGATTTTACGTTCTGCATTTCTGTTTTGTTCAAAGGTTTTTTCATCAATGCCTTTTTCAGAAGCTTTCTTTTTTCTTATTTCAGCAACTTTAGCCTCATTGCGTTGTCTTCTTAAGGCGCTTTCGAGGTGGCGGGGTTGTTTCTTTAAGTCGTCTTCCTCAAGAGTTGTGCTTAATTTCACTCCTGATTCTAAAGCAGCAATGTTATAGTATGTTTGCATGTTTTTGTTGAACATGGTTACATCCATAACTTCATCCGGAGAATTGGTTTTATGGTCATTAATTTTTTCTCTGACGGCATTAAGCTCTTTTGCATCGTTTAATACAGCCTGAATTTGCGGGTCCGTGATGCCGTTGAGTTCTTCTGCTGTCGGAGCATTTTTTACCTTTATACCGGCCATTTGAGCGGCAGCAAAGTAAGTTGCTTTATCTTTTATGTCTGTATAGGCGCCCAAATCAAATTCTTCGCCCGGTTTGTCCATTTTGTGGTCAAGAGTGTCGCTCCATGCGTTAGCATAGCTGACAGGCTCTTTTTCTTCCGTTTTCGGGGCTTTGTCTGCTTCAGCCGTTTTTTCTTGATTTTCTGCGCCTTCGGATGCTTTTGTTTTAGCGTCGTTGACCATATCCTGAAGTTCTTTCGGCCATTGAGACATTTCTTCTTCAGTCGGGCCGTTTACGGGATTAGCGCCGTTTATGTAGCAAGCCGCCAGAAGTTTTGCTTTAAATTCAGGTGATTTTATATCGCCGAATTCAATGTCCGGACCGTTTTTCTTCATGGCAAGAGCAACGGTCTGTTCAAAATATTTGTTGTCAGGCGTATTGCCGTTGTAACCTTTTAAAGTGACATTATGCGGGCTTTTGTAGCTGATTTGGGCTGCATATTCGCCGTTATTTTTCTTATCTTTACTGTCATACAGGCGGATACAAACGTCATTTTCGGAGCCGGCTATATTTATATCTTCAAACTCTTTGTCGTTGTCTGTAGCCCATTGGCGCCATTCATTTTTGTAGTCTTCTTTCCAGTTGTCGTATACCGGTGTTTCGGCACCCTCAGATTCTTTGGATTCATGCGTATTTTCATTGCCGGGATTATCATGGTCGCTGATAGTCGTTCCCTGGTTTTCTTTATTATCAACATTGGCAGAACTGTCTTTTTTTTCAATTGAAAGATCTTCGATTTTGATCCTATCGACGATTTGGCTCAATTCTCCACCTTCTTTTATGGCGGCTTCAATGGCTTCTTTCAGTTTAGTGTCATCCCATTCTCTGCCATCAGGAAGTTTAAGTGCGCTTTTAACATCATCAAAAGATATGTCAGCCATGATTTTTCTCCGTCTTAAAACTTTTATTGTTTTTAATATATCATAAAAAAAATGTTTTGTCTAATTTTTTGTTTATTGTTACAAAAATTTCATATTTAAAACAATTCCTGAAATTCTTCCGGCGAATTTGCCGCTAAATAAGGATTGCATTCCTTTTCTAATCCCAAAGGAATTGGGGATACTGGCAAATTTCGGGCAAGATTTTGCCGGGCTTTTTGTACATATTGCAGCAATTTTTCTGAATTTGGCAGCAAGTGCAGTGCCATGGGAATTGAATGTAGGGTGTATTCGTGTCCGGGGTAGAAAACGATGTCATCGGGCAGCTGCTTTATTTTTTGCAGAGCGCTATACATTTCTTCAATGCTGCCTTCAAACAGCCCGCCGATGCAAAGATTAAATAATGTATCGCCGGTGAAAACGATTTTGTCTTTAGGGAAATACCACAAAATATGCCCTTGAGTATGTGCCGAAACATCAATAATTTCAGCGGTACTGTCTCCTAATGTAAATGTTTCTCCCGGATGTATGCCAATGTCAAAACCCGGAATACGCGCCGCATCATTTATGTTGGCCACGACTTTTGAACCGTAAAGGCTTTTTATTTCCAGATTGGCATCCGTATGGTCGAAGTGGTGGTGCGTATTGAATATATAATCCGGTTTTATCCCGAGTTCATCGCATTTTTTTATAATGGGTGCCGCTTCCGAAGGGTCGACAACAGCTGATTTGCCGCTCTTTTCATTTACCAGCAAATAAGAATAATTGTCCATTTTTCCGGCGCGGCAAAGAATAGTATATACTTTTAACATTAGAGATAATCCTCGGGAATAATGTCATCTATTTGAGACGGGTCAATATATTGGCCGGCATAATCTTTATAAATGCCGGAGCGGATGAAAACTTCATATAAATCAGGGTCTATATGGCCGTTATTTTTCATTTCCCGCATAATTGTCAGAACCTGTGAAAGTTTTTTGGGTTCTTTGTAGGGGCGGTCATTGGCTGTCAGGGCTTCGAAGATGTCTGCTATTGCCATGATTTTGGCCGGTACAGACATTTGATCTCCGGTCAGGCCGTTCGGATAGCCTTTGCCGTCAACGCGTTCATGGTGGGCACCGGCATATTCGACAACATTTGCCAATTCTTTGGGAAAGGGCAGGGCTTTGAGCATATCTATCGTTACAACAATATGTTCATTAATTTTTTCGCGTTCTTCTTTGTTGATTGTGCCGTTTCTGACTTTAAGATTGTAAAGTTCGCCGCGGTTATACTGTTCTGATAAATGGTCTTCACGGTTTTGCAGCAAGTTTTCATATCCGGGGTTATCTGCGGCATTTTTATCGCTGATATGGTCACGCTCGGCCCATGAAATGCCTTTGAGACGGCTGAAATAGCGAATAAAGCGTTTTTGGCTGATTCTTTCCATGGCTTTTATATCGTCATCGCTCAAGGGCGTGTCGCCGGTGTTGCAACGGGCTATGAGTGCAAACTCGTCTTCAAGTTCTTTGACCTTTGCAACAAATTCTGCCTGAAGCGTTTCTACGGAAGCAGTATTGGCAAGGCGTTTTTTGAGATAGTCGATATGAGCATCCCGTCTCAGAATTTCAAACCGGCAGCGAATCTCATGAATGCGGTTGTAAATGGTTTCCAATTTGGTTGCTTTATCAACAATATATTCCGGAGTGGTAACTTTTCCGCAGTCATGAAGCCATGAAGCGATGTTTAAGGCATACCAGTCGTCGTTGCTCATTTCAAAGTCTTTTAACGGGCCGTTTTCTTCTTGAACGGCAGCTGTGGCCAGCATGCGCGCAATTACAGGAACTCTCTGGCAGTGAGCGCCGGTGTAAGGCGATTTTGCGTCAATGGCGCGAGCCAAAACTTCAATAAAGGATTCCAGAAGTTGTCCGTAATCTTCGCTGAGTTTGCGATTTTCCAAAATCAAGACTGCCAGCCCGCAGATTTCTTGGATATATTCAATCATATCTTTGGTAAAAGAGATGTTTTTGCCTTTGGCGTCTTTAGGATTTATCAGTTGGACAACGCCGATGACATACCCTTTTGAATTTGTCAGCGGAAAGCTTAAAAGCGCGATGGAATTGTAGTTGTTTAGGGAGTCATAGTTGGCAAAAAAACTGTTGTCTAATTCGGGAACATTGTATATTGCCGGCAGATTGATAACTTCGTTATTAAGGGCTGAAATTTCTGCCGCCGATTTTGTTTCTTTGCTTCTGCTCTCCGGCAAATAAAGCCCTTGGCTGTAAATGTTATTGTCTGACCCTATCCGGTCAAAATTCAGCTTGTTGTTGAAACTGTATTCCAAATTCAGGAATTTATCATCATTGCAATTATAAAAAAAACCGGCTTCAGCAGCACAAGTTGAAGCGGCCAGCTTAATAATCCTCCCTATTACAGCCGTATAATTCTTAGTCCGGACAGATGACAAGATGATGTCCAGAAGTTCGTTTAATACTGAAGAATCTTCATTTTGCAAAGCTGTTTCCGCCTGTTTACAAATTTTTCGTTATTTTAAAAGATATAATCAATTTATTAATATTTATCTAATGCGGAGCTGAAAGAAACAGGCGGTTTTAAGATATTTTTGAAATCAGGTAATTGACGTCTTCTTCGTTTAAATCTTCACCTGCGGAACCATAGGATAAGATACGTTCAATAACTTTGTGGGCAAAGGCTTTGCTGTCATTTTTCTTATAGTCAAAACGGATGTCTTTTATAACTTTTAAGGCGCTGAATACGGCCGGAAACATGGCTTTGGGGATATATGCTTTGCGCAGCAGATTGCGAATCATAAAGTCCATGCTGGTATTAAACAGAATTTTGCGGACTTCTGTTATCGGCGTGTTTGAAAGGTAGACTAAAGCATATTCAAAGAACTTTAAATCTCCCATGCAGATTGAGCGGACAACCAATGTCGGTGTCAGACGGTTTGAAGCATAAAGTTGGTGAATCAACTCTTCAATCTGTTTGTCGGAACTGTATTCTTCAGAAATTTTTAAGGTGGCTTTTTCTTTAACCTGTTCAACAATGTCGCTGGCAATGTTATTCGGCAGGTTGTGGTTAAAAACTAAGCGGCGTAAAAGTTCTTCAGAGAGCGAATGAACAATTTTTTCAATGATTGAAACCGGAAGTTCGGAACGATAGACCATGTTCTTTTTGATGTTTTCGCTTTCAGGAAAACGGTCAACAATCAGGTTATATGTATTTTCTTTGATTTCGGCGCTTTCATTGGAGATTAAAACGCCGATAACTTCTTCCGGACATTTTTCCGCAATATATTGCGTGATGTCGTCAGACAAGTTTTTTCGCATGGCGACAGCTTTTTGCTTGTTGATGTTTTGGGCATCAATAATGCTGATGATGTCTTCCTGTGTCAGGTCTGAATAGTATTTAATGAAAGGCAGAGAAACGCTTTCGGTATCGTTGATTAAGGCTTTTACTATATCGCTTGGAATATTGCGGCTGTTTTTAAGGCTGTCGGATAAGGCTTCTCGGACTTTTGTTTCAACATCATTAACCAGAATACGGAAAATTTCTTCGGCAAGCAGGTGTCCGCGGACAGTAATGTTTTTATCATTGTAATAAGCGCCGACTTTCTGTGCGGCAATAGCTTTATTGTCTGCATTAAGATTTTGGGATAACTTGCTAATGTCTTCTTTAGTTAATATACTGTTCATGCGTTTTATCCGGTTCTGAATTATAGAATATATTATATTGCCTTTTTGTCAATTGGTACAATTAAGTTTTTGTTACAATCAGCCGGTCGGGCGTTTGTATCTTAGTTTTGAAGCATCGACATTGATAAGCTCATAAAAAGTAATCGTATAGTCCAACAATCCGATGTAATTGGGTTCCGGCGATAAGAGTACGAATGACGAAGCCATTGAGCGCCCGTCGATAATTTTGTGACGTTGCCGCTGAGCTTCCCTTAATGAGCGGGCGTCTTCAAAGTTGACGCTTGAATTGATTTTCAGGGCAAAAGATTTCATTGCGTCATATAAAGTCGGAAAAACTTTTATACGATATGTTTTATCTTCGGTTTCGTCTTCCGGCAGCAGCCCGTCTTCTGAATGCCAAACGACTTCTTTGTAAAGAGAGTTGCCTTCCTTTGCCAAACGGGATTTGCCCCAATCAGTTTCAATTCCGGCAACGGCAATCATAACGGAAGGCGGAATGATGTCTATTTTGTTAATCAGCTTGCTCAGCAGGAGCTTATAGCGGCGATAACCTTTAAAACGAGTAAAAACGTTATATTTTTCGGCTGTTGTTTCCAGCCAGGCTTCTTGTTCTTTGCTGAGTTCGTGAGTGGCTTCGAAATGTTCTGTCAGCTCTTCCAGCTGTTTGCGTTCTGCCAGAATATTCTCATTTACTTTAATGGCCAAAGGAGATAAAATTTGGATAAAGAGTTGGTTCCTTAAGTTCTCATCTTCAATTTCGGCGAAATCCGAGGGCAGGCGTTTTAGGAAAATGGCGGGTACCTGCCATGTATCGCGGGGAATAAATTGGCTGTAGTCATTTTCTTCATATAGTTTTTGCAGCTCGGGAACGGTTATTTTATCAATGTATATTTCCGGCGCTGTATTGTCAGCCGCTTCTGCCGCCATTACGGATGCGGCGTTAAATAACGCTGCGGCGAATATTATAAAGCAAGCTGTAAATTTAATTTTTGTTTTCTTTGATTTTTTCAAAATTTCTGACCTCTTTTACCTGAGGGATGTACGTTTTAAGAACTTTCTCAACGCCTTCTTTGAGTGTTACCAAAGCGTAGGGGCAGCCGGCGCAGTTGCCTTTCATTTCGACATAAACAATGCCGTTATCAAAACTTTTGAAAACAATATCGCCGCCGTCTTGTTTGACGGCAGGACGGATACGGGCATTCAGCAAACCGATAATTTGTCCGATTATTTCCTCATCTTCCGGCGAAGAAGGGGCTTTTTCTTCAATCAGCGTTTGTTCTCCTAAAGAAATATGATCCATGATTTCTGCCAAAATCTGCGGTTTCAAATCTTCCCAGAGCGCAGAATCTTCTTTGGTGACGGAAATAAGTTCTTCCGTTATGAACAAGGATTTAATCCCGCCGAGATCAAAGAGTTTTTCTGCCAGCGGCGATTTGCGCAGGGATTTGGCATCGACAAATTCGGCTCGGCCGGATTGCAGAAGTTTTACCGGCGGAAAAAAATTGAGAACATTATCGTCAGCGGTTATTTGCGTTTCAATCAGCATTGTTATTCCTTATTTTGTTTCACTGCCGGACAAGGCAGTAATGATGTCTTGGTTTGCATCTTTTGATCTTATCATAAAATAAGCCAGATATTGCAAGTGGTTCGGTGCGGCCATACTGTTTAATTGCGCATTGCGGATATACAATGAATCCAGTTTTGAGGCGTCTTCCAGAGCTTTCAGGCTGCGGGTCCATAAGAGATAGGCGTCTTTATCGACAAGAATATCTTTATAATCGTTTCCCAGAGCTTTTAAAAGCAGATAATAAGCATAGGCTTTCCCTTGATTGTAATAAAAAACATTATCGGCTTTAAAATCAGTCCAGCTGCCGCTTTCTTCACGGATTTGGGAATCCAGTTTTTCGACGGATGTATTCAAATCTTTGTTAATTCTGGTCAGGATGTATGCTAAATCTGCCGGATTGCGATAAAACGGAATGGAACCGGCATTGAGCTGTTGGTTGAATTTTATCAATTGTTTGCGCGCTTTGCGGTATTGGCTGTGGGCAGAGGGAACCGGCGTGAAACTGTTTGTCGGCGAAAACATCCAAATATGCCCGTCATATTTTAAAAGTTTTCCCGCCGTTTTTAAATGCGGTTCATCTGCGTCGCTGACAATAGGTGTGTCCAGCCGCCGTGCCATTGCAGAGACGACATTTGATGTCGCCTTGATAATTCCCAATTGAAATTCGGGCATGTTATCCAAGAAAAAAGTCGGGAAAAAGAATGGCAAATTCGGCGTCCACATTTTTTCGTTAACTTCGCGATTGATAATAAACGAAGCCATTTCAACAGCAGAAGACTGTTGCGGATTTTTGATGTTTATTTCGTAATCCGTGGTCTTGTCAATATTTTGGAGCCAGAGTCCGCCAAGAGGATAGTATAAGCAAATAAAAGCGATTAAGGAAACAAGCAGCACCCGCCACCAAGAGCCGATAAAAACCATTGTTTTCGATAAAAGCTGCCGCATTTGCAAAGCCTTTACCCCTTTCAGGCGGGATTTAAGGTAAGACGCTTTTTCCGACAAGAATTTTTTTAAGCTAAATTCAGACATTCTTTTTGCCCTTTTTTAAGACCATGCAGGCAATATCCATTATATCCATTGCTCCTGTCAGTTTAGCGGCAACAGCGAAAGTTGCAACACCGAAACAACACAAACCCACAAAAATCGGGAGCTGTATAATGTATCCTCGGTCAAGCCAGTTTCCGTAACAGGATTGCAGAAAAATTTCCGCTCCGTAAATAGACATCCCCATTATAGCCGAACTGATGATGATTTTGATGATTTTATGAATCAGCTGCGGAGTGAAAGCCCAAAATCCCCGTTTTTTCAGCCCTCTGATGTATTGTCCGAGAGAAACAAACGCGGCAATAGTTGTGGCAGAGGCAATACCTACATGTCCCAAAGGCCTCATTAGCAGCAGGGCAAAACAGAGGTTAGTCAAAAGGACGACGATGCTGTATTTGACCGGCGTTTTGGTGTCGCCGCGGGCAAAAAAGTTAGGCGTAAGGGCTTTGACCAAAACATATGCCGGCAACCCGACGGCATAAGCAATGACTGCTTGGGTGGTCATTGCTGTTTCAAATGCGCCGAATTTTCCGTGTTGGAATAAAATCCGGACAATCGGTTCTCCCAAAACGATTAGAGCTACTGCGGCGGGAATGGACAGAAGGGCGCCATATTCGCAGGCTTTGTTTTGAACATGGCAGGCTTGTTCACTTTCTTCCGCTTTGATGTGTTTGGAAAGAACAGGCAGAATGGCGACGCTGATTGCCGCGCCGACAACGCCCAGAGGAAGCTGTTGCAAACGGTTTGCATAATAAAGCCATGAAATGGCGCCGGTTCCGACAAGCGAAACGAGAATCGTGTCGACAACCATGTTAATCTGATAAACGCCGGCTCCGAGCACTCCCGGCCCGATACGTTTGAACAGGGTTTTGATTTCAGAATCTTTGAGCAGCCGAATAATATTGAATTGCGGGTGAATATAAACTTTTTGCCGGCGGAGAAAATATGCCAGCCAAAAAATTTCTAACAGTCCGGCAAAAGTTATGCCTGCAGAAATGCCGTGAGCCGGCGTTATGCTGAAAGGAACAAAAACAAATACGGAAGCAATCATCATCAGGTTAAGGATAACCGGTGCGGCAGCCGGTGCGGCGAATTTTCCTAATGAATTTAATATGCCGGACTGGAAAGAAACTATGGAAATGAATAATAAAAACGGAAAAGTTATGCGTGACAGCGATGTGGCCAAAGCAATTTTATCGGGGTTGCTGATGAAACCCGGCGCCATAATACGAACAATCCAAGGCATAAATAATTCCATGCCGACAACAAAAATCAATAAGATGACAGCCAGAACCGATATTGCCTGAGATGCAAACCGAATGGCTTTGTCTTCACCGTCGCTGACCATCTTTTGCGAAACCATCGGAACAAAAGCCGAGGTAAAGGCCCCTTCGGCAAAAAGGCTGCGAAACAGGTTGGGAAGCTTGAATGCGACAAAGAACGCGTCGGCAACCATTCCCGCGCCTAAAAAGTTTGCCAAAACCATATCGCGGACAAAGCCGGTTATGCGGCTGATTAGCGTAAAGCCTCCGAAAGCGGCTATCGACTTAAATAAAGACATTTTGTTGTTAAACCTCGGCTTTTATTTATTGAATTTTAAGCATTCTAGTGTATTAATAAGGCAAAAGCGAGAAAAATTCTTGAATTATGAAACGTCAGGCATAACTTTTATTGCGGAATTATAAAATTAAGAGTTGACAAAGAAAGCTAAACTTGCGATAATAGACAAAAAGATGCGATAAAAGATTTAAAGGAGAAGTTTTATGAGCAAATTGAATGATATTAAGGACAAACTGTCCAAAAAAGGAACAAAGCTGCGCGACTTTATGGGGAATAAGACCAAAGCCGTGGCTTTTCAAGGCAATAAACTTATTAGCAATTTGAAAAAGGCAACAGAGAATTTTAGCGCAAATCTGAAAATCGAAGAGAAAAGTTATACTCCTGAAGAAAGAGAAGCTTATAACGAAGAAATGATCAGACAAATTGAGATTGAAAACAGTTATTCTCGTTATTAGTTTTTTAAGCTGAACTTCTCTTTAGGTTAAAGAAAATTTTGAAAGGCTCCTGATTTCAGAGCCTTTTTTTATGGGCTATCTTGCAAAAAACGTGTGTTTGTTTTGGGGAGAAAGTTGGCGGAACCATAACGTTTTTTCGCAGGGAAGAGGTCAAACTGCGAAAATGGTTTAATTTAGAATCTCCGGTTCGCGGAGGGATATTTATTGTCCGAATTGTAATTGCCTGCCCGAAGTTTTAATGCTATATTAGAAAAAAATATTGAGGGAGCAGAAATGGAGAAGTTATTTAAATTGTTGGCAAAAGCGAGCGCTTTTGTTTTGCTTCTGGTTTTAATTCCGTTTATTTTGGCCTATGTTGTTGGTTCTTTTCTGACTTCTGCCGATTATTGGCTTTTGACAAAAATTTGCAGAGTTGTGGTTTTGGCCCTGATTATTGTTGTGCCGATGCTGGTGCGGCGCTGGCGGGAGAATCAACGCTTTTTTGTTAAATGGGTTGGTTTGTTATTGCTTTATGTGGTGGTGACAACCTTTTTATGGGCAAAAGGATTTTAGATGTTTTTTTTTGATTTTAAGTCCTTGCTTTTTTGTCGAAATTTGTTAATGTGACGTTCAAAATGCTTTATCCCGATTTGAGACAAGCTTTGATTGGAATCGGTGCTGATAAAGAGGTGTTGAATTCTGCGACCTGGTGTGAAGAGAAAGATAGAAATGATGCTTGGAAGTTGAGCTTTAACAATGGTTGTATTAGCCGCGCTTATCGAGACGGTTTTTACTCCTTTGTTCGTCCGGTTCTTATTTTGCCTGATTGATTTTGTGCGACTTACTAATGAAAAAGGGTTCCTGAGAAAATCGGGAACCCTTTTGTTTTATTAATCGGCAATATCCGGTTTTTGGCGTTTGCGCTGCAACGGATCAAGAATCCGTTTGCGCAGACGCAGGCTTTTGGGTGTTACTTCCAAAAGTTCATCTGCTTGAATATAGGACAAGCCTTGTTCCAGAGATATTTTGCGCGGCGGAATCAAGTCAATGGCATCGTCTTTGCCGGCAGCGCGGATATTGGTCAGCTGTTTTGACTTGGTCGGGTTGACTTCCAAATCATTCGGTTTGGTGTGTTCGCCGATAATCATGCCGACATAAACCGGAGAGTTGTGTTCAATGAACATCGGGCCGCGGTCTTGCAGTTTCCATAAAGAATAAGCAATAGCCGTACCTGCTTCGGAAGAAATCAGAACACCGTTGCGGCGGCCTTCGATTTCACCTTTGAACGGCTGATATTCTTTAAAGCTGCGGTTCATGACACCGGTTCCTCTGGTGTCGGTTAAAAATTCGGAGTGGTAACCGATTAAACCGCGGGAAGGCGCATTGAAGACCAAGCGGACTTTGTTGCCGATTTGCGACGGAATCATATCGAGCATTTCTGCGCGGCGAGAGCCGAGTTTTTCAACAACAGTACCGGAAAATTCTTCATCAACGTCAACAACGACTTCTTCAACCGGTTCCAGCAGATTGCCGTTTTCGTCTTTGTGCATTAAAACGCGCGGGCGGGAAATTGAAAGTTCAAAACCTTCGCGGCGCATGGTTTCAATCAAAACGCCCAGTTGCAATTCGCCGCGTCCGGCGACTTCAAATGAATCCGAACTGTCGGTACGGGAGATTTTGAGGGCGATGTTGCCTTCGGCTTCTTTGCAAAGACGATCCCAAATCATACGGGAAGTAACTTTATCGCCTTCGCGTCCGGCCAAAGGAGAATCGTTAATTGAGAAGGTCATTGACAATGTCGGCGGGTCAATCGGCTGTGCCGGAATATGCTCGTTAACATCAAAAGCGCAGATTGTATCGGCAACGGTACCTTTAACAATACCGGCAACGGCAATGATGTCGCCGGCGTGCGCTTCTTCCAAAGCTTCGCGATTTAAGCCGCGGTATGCCAGAATCTTGCTGATGCGGACTCTTTCAAGCTCTTTGTTTTCGGCGTTCAAGACTTTGACCATGTCATTTACTTTGAGGCTACCGCTTTGAACTTTACCGGTCAACAGACGACCGATGAATTTGTCAGCTTCCAAAGTGGTGGCCAGCATTGAAAAAGGTTTGTCCGGCTGGCAGTTCGGTTTGGGAACATAAGAGCAAATCAGTTCAAACAACGGGCTTAAATCTTTTTTCTCGTCATTCATGTCTTTAACGGCCCAGCCGTTGCGTCCGGAAGCATAAAGAACAGGGAAATCCAGCTGTTCGTCATTAGCATTCAAGCTGACAAACAAATCAAAAATTTCATCAAGCACTTCATCGGCGCGGGCATCGGCTTTGTCAGCCTTGTTGATAACGACAATCGGTTTTAAGCCGAGTTTCAAAGCTTTTCCGGTAACGAACTTGGTTTGCGGCATCGGGCCTTCTGAAGCGTCAACCAGCAGAACAACGCCGTCGACCATAGATAAAATACGTTCGACTTCGCCGCCGAAATCAGCGTGTCCCGGTGTGTCTACAATGTTGATGTGGATGCCGTTCCAATTAACGGAAGTGCATTTTGACAGAATGGTAATGCCTCTTTCACGTTCCAAATCGTTGCTGTCCATAACGCAGGTTTCAACCTTTTGGTTGTCACGGAACGTGCCGCTTTGTTTTAAAAGTCCGTCAACCATTGTGGTTTTGCCGTGGTCGACGTGGGCAATTATTGCAATATTCCTTAATTCCATAATATTATTTCTTTCCTAAATGGTCGTCATGTCATGATTTTGATAACCTCGTGTACTGTTTTGTACACGTCGGTATCAAAATTATTTCCAGCACAACCATTTATCAAAGAAATGGCGGCTTCATAAATCTGACATGAAATCTAAAATTCGTTCCTAACATACCAAGATAAAATTAAATTACAAGAATTTAGTATAAAAATTTGTCGTTTTTTCTTTTACAGATTTAAGAAAAGCCGAACATTTCGGTTCGGCTTTTGAGATGATTTTTTTTACGTTATGGGCGGATGCCATATTCGGTGAGTTTTTTGCGGACAAAACCGCGCAAAGAAATCTCCGGTCTGGCGCCATAGTGCGAAATGATTTCCGAGGCGGCAATGCTGCCGATGATGGCGCTGGTGCCGAGAGAGCGTCCCTGAGTTAAGCCGTATAAGAAACCGGCGGCATATAAATCGCCGGCACCGGTCGTATCAACGACATCGGCCACTTTCTCCGCTTCGACAAAAGTTTTGGTGCGGCCGTTAATAACAACCGAGCCTTTGGCGCTGCGGGTAATTGCAGCGATTTCGACATCGGGTTTTATCATATCCAAGGTTTTGTAAAAGTCTTCTTCATCATAAAGGCTTTTGATTTCTTCTTCGTTGCAAAACAGGATGTCTACATATTGTTTAATCAGGCGGATAAATTCGCCGCGGTGGCGTTTGACGCAGGAACAGTCAGACAGGCTGAAAGCAACTTTACGATGATGTTTTTTTGCCAGCTTGCAGGCTTTTAACATGGCTTTTTGTGCGGAATATTGATCCCAGAGATAGCCTTCGAGATAGATGATTTTAGCGGCGCTGATAATATTTTCGTCAATATCGGCAGTTGAAAGTCTGCGTGCGGCGCCGAGATATGTGAACATTGTGCGTTCGGCATCGGGGGTGATGAGGACGATGCTGCGTCCGGTGACCGGCCCTTCATTGAGTGCAGGCGTGTCAAAGTCAACGCCGGCCGCGCCGATGTCGCGTTTGAATGTTTGTCCGAGTTCGTCATCATGAACTTTGCCGATGAAAGCAGGGGTTCCGCCGAGGGAAGCCAAGGCAGCAACGGTGTTGGCTGCCGAACCGCCGGAAACTTCGCGTTCGGGAATCAAATCCTGATAAATTTTGCCGGCATCCACGGCTTCAACAAGTGTCATGCCGCCTTTTTTTAATTGGCGTTCGGTTAAAAAGCCTTCGCCGACTTTTGCCAGAACGTCAACAATAGCGTTGCCAATTCCTACAACATCGTAGAAAGTGTTGTCAGCTTTTGTAATCATGCTAAAAAATCCAAAAAATTAAACTTACCGCTCATTATTAATCTATATTTGCGGATTCTGCAAGGGGCAAAATAAAAAGCCCTGTCAGATTAACAGGGCTTAAAATTTTCAAAACGCTGAAAATTAGTCGTTGGCATTCGGCCATTCTTTAGATTTTTCTGCGTTGAATTCAATCCATTTCGGATCAGCGTCATCAGAGTTGCTGATAGCTTCCTGCGGGCATTCGGAAATGCAAACGCCGCAATCAATGCAAGTGTCAGGATCAACAACAAGCATTGTTTCGCCTTCGTGGAAAGCGTCAACCGGACAAACATCTGCGCAAGATTTGCATTTGATGCAGGAATCATTAACTACGGATACCATATTGAAAAACTCCATGTAATTACATTAATATCAGCCCTTAATTTACAGAGATTATAATTAAAATCAAGTATTTTGTTGCAAGGTGTTGCGAAACGGGCAAATGTTCCCCATATATAAAGAAAACAAAAGATTATCAGAGGAGTTTTATCATGTCCGAGAAAATGAATTTTCAGGCAGAAGTCAGCAAATTATTAGATATTGTGGTCAATTCTCTTTATTCGGAAAAATATATTTTTCTGCGGGAGTTGATTTCTAATGCCAGCGATGCCTGTGACAAATTAAAATATTTGGTGCTGACTAATCCGGATATTGCCAAAGAGTCCGGCGAATTTAAAATTTGGATTACGCCCGATGCCAAAACCGGCACTTTGAAAATTGCCGATAACGGAATCGGCATGAACCGCGATGACCTGATTAACCATTTGGGCACTATTGCCAAATCGGGAACGGCCGATTTTGTGAACAATGCCAAAGACAACGGTTCCGGCGTTGATTTAATCGGACAATTCGGCGTGGGTTTTTATTCGGCCTTTATGGTTGCAAACAAAGTTGAAATCCTGACTAAAAAAGCCGGCGAAGACAAAGCCTGGTTTTGGTCTTCTAATGGTATCGGCGGTTTTGAAATCCGCGAAGCCGAGAAAAAAACAAACGGTACGGAAATCAAACTCTTTTTGAAAGAAGACGACAAAAACTTTACCGATACGATTTATCTGCGCCATATTATCCGCACTTATTCCGACCATATTGATTATCCGATTGTTTTATGTCTGGGCGAGGCCGGCGAAGAAACGGTCAATACCGGTTCCGCTTTATGGGCGCGGCATAAAAGCGAGATTACCGAAGAACAATATAAAGAATTTTACCACCATATTTCCAAGAATTTTGACGATCCGTGGATGACGCTGCACTTTAAAGCCGAAGGCAGTATTGAATATACCGGTTTGCTTTATATTCCGAAACAAGCGCCGTATGATTTGTTCCAGCCGGACCGCAAAAACGGTTTGAAACTTTATGTCAACAAAGTGTTTATTTCCGACAAGGTTGAAGAATTGCTGCCGAGTTATCTGCGTTTTGTCAAAGGCGTGATTGACTCATCCGATTTGCAGCTCAATATTTCGCGCGAGATGCTGCAGCATAACGCTTTGATTGAAAAAATCAAACACGGTACCGTTTCCCGCCTCTTGAAGGAGTTGAAAAAGCGTTCGGAAAATTATGATGATTATCTTGTCTTCTGGAAAGATTTCGGCATTGCTTTTAAGGAAGGCATTTACGAAGATTTTTCGAATCGCGAAGATATTGCCGGCTTGTCCCGTTTCCATTCAACGCATGATGTTGAGAAATATACGTCGCTTGACGAATATATTTCCCGTGTTCAGGGCGATAAGAAGTTTATCTATTATATTACCGGCGATGATGTGAATGTTCTGATGAACAATCCGCAGCTGGAGGCTTTCAAAGCTCAGGGAATCGAAGTTTTGCTGCTGACGGATCCGATTGACGAGTTTTGGACGCAGACTTTGCCAAACTATAAAGGCTATACGATTAAGCATATTAATCAGGCCGATATCGACTGGAAGCTGGAACGCGGCGAGCAGAAAGCCGCTGACGGCGATATGCAAAAGTTGGTTGATAAGCTGACCGAAATGTTTAAAAACGAAGTCGGCAAGGTAACAACGACAGACAAACTGACAAAGTCGCCGGCCAGCCTGACGGTTGAAAACGGCCAAATGTCTATCCATTTGGAACGTTTGATGCGCAACCACCAGCAGCAGACCGCTTTTGCCAGCACGCGAATATTGGAACTTAATCCTTATCATCCGCTGATTATCAAGCTTTCGGAAATGGTTGGCGAAAACAAGGATATCGAAAAGGTAGAAGAAGTTTCAAAAATCCTGCTCGACCAAGCCAAGATTGCCGAAGGCGAAGCTATTTCAGACCCGTCGTTTTATTCGGAAAAATTGTCTGAATATATTTTAAAAGCGATTTAGGCATTAATTAAATTTTATGTTTTTTGCCATACACTCCTTTTATTCTTAAGAGGAGTGTATGATGCTATATGCGGTTTACGGTTTTGTTTTCGGAATATTCATTCCTTATATGGCGCGCCGTTTTGAAAAATTTATGCCGGCGACTTTTGCCTATGCTTTATATCAATTGTTTCGTCCGGGGAAATTTCTTTCGTCAGACCAGCGCAGAGATGCACGTTATCTTTGCCTGAAAAAAAAGTTTTTATGGCGGTCTTTCATGTGGGGGCTTGTTTCATCCGCTCTCAGCTTTGCCGCGGTTTATCAATTCGGAGCGGCACATATTGTCTGGTATTTGTATTTTATATGGTCTTTGCTGCTGTTGACCGAAATAGACTACCGTATGTATCTTCTGCCGGATATTTTGACAATTCCACTGTTGATTATCGGTTCAGTTTATGCCGTGCTGGCCGGCGGCTGGCTCAGTCCTGCCGAAAGTTCTCTGGGGGCGCTTGCCGGTTATTTTCTGCCGGTTGTGGCAAGTTTGTTTTTAGTTTGGAAAGATAAAGATATGTTCGGCGGCGGCGATATAAAACTGCTGGCGGCTATCGGGGCATGGTTCGGGCCGGAAAAACTTATTTATACAATTTTGACGGCGGTGGTGCTTTTTAGCGTTTATGCTTTGCTTAAGAGGCAGCGTTCGGGGGCATTCGGTCCGGCAATAGCTGCTGCTGCAATTATTATTGCATTCTATTTCTTTTGAGCTAGAATAATATAAATTTATTTTTGAGGATAAGAACATGAGGTTCAGCGATATAAAAGATTTGATTCCCGGCAAAAAGCGCCGCAAGCAAAAAGAAGACAAGCGCAAGCTGACAGCTTTGGTTGAAAGCCATAAGTTTGATCTTTTTATCATGTTTATCATTTTGGCCGATGCTGCTGTTTTGGGCTTTATGACATCGAACTATATTGATGTTTTCATGGACAATGTTTTGTTCATGTTAGACCGTTTGTTCATGGGCATATTTATTGCCGAAATGCTGATGAAGCTTTATGTTTACAGAAAAGGTTTTTTCAAAAAAGGCTGGAATGTTTTTGATTTTGTTATCGTTGCCGTTTCATCCGTTCCTTTTGCCAGCGCCTTTATCGTTCTCAGAACTTTCCGCATTTTCCGCTTGCTGAAATATCTCGGCCGTTTTCCTACTCTGAACGGTATGGTTGAAATTTTTATCAAACTGTTGCCGAATTTTGTTGCATTGTTGGCGATTATGGCAGTGATTTTTTATTCTTTTGCGGTTATCGGCGTCAGCTTATATGGCGATGTTTTCAAAGATTTTGACTGCTTGGGCAGCGCGCTGTTTGTTTTGGTGCAGGCCTTTACCCTTGACGGCTGGGCTTCGTCTATTGCGCGTCCGGTTATGTCTGTTTATCCGGATGCATGGTTATATTTCAGCACGTTTATTATGCTTTCGCTGTTGGTTGTGACATCTTTCCTGATGAGCGCAATCTCTAAGACGGTATCTGTTTTCAAAAGATAAGAACTTTTAGTGCAAAAAGCCCTGCGCGATAAAAATCGGCAGGGCTTTTTTTAGTTCAAAATCGTTTTATTTGCCGGAGCAGAAATGATTGATAACTTCTCCTACTTTGTCCGCATGGAAAATCAATTCGGGATACATGAACCAAACAGACAAGATTTTTCGGTATTCGACATCCGTGAGGCAGTCAGCCAATGGAGACAGAAGAAAACGCGTCAGTCCTGTTTCTTCAATGTTTAATGCAGTGCAGCGTTTCAGCTCAAAACCGATTATTCCTGCTTTGTGTTGAGACGCTTTTTCTATTTCGACAAAATAGTTGTACGGCAGAAAACCTGACGAATCTTTTGAAGATGAGGAAAGCGCCTGCTCAATATAGTCTTCAACGACAACGTGGCAGAAAACCATAAAATTGCTTTTATATTTATGATTGTCGGGAGCCCTTAACATTTCAAGCTGTTTTTGGGGATCCGTTATCAGTGCTTCAAAGTCTTGATAAGCTATGCTTTGGTGGCCGTAAATGACGCTGATGATGCCCAAAAAATGTTTTTTTGCTTTTTCAGAGGCTTCAATACCGTTTATCAGATTAAAAATCCGATTTTGTAATTCTTTTGTTTTCATAATTTGTTTTTTTATATACATATCTATAGGTTTCCGGAAACGAGTATACTATGTACAAAAATTTTGTCAAAAACTTTTTCTTGTTATTTTTTTCGATTTTTTTAATTGAAAACTTGACTTTATCCTTTTTAATGCCTAACTAACCCGATAGATAATTGTATTTAATTTTGGAGATGAATAACTATGACTATTAAACCTCTTCAGGATCGTGTCCTGGTTAAAAGACTTGATGAAAACACCAAAACGGCCGGCGGCATTATTATTCCCGATACAGCAAAAGAGAAGCCGAGCGAAGGCATTGTTGAAGCCGTCGGTTCGGGAATGGTTACTCCTGAAGGAAAAGTTATTCCGATGAGCGTTAAGGTCGGCGACAAGGTTTTATTCGGCAAATGGTCCGGTACGGAAATCAAAGTCAATGGTGAAGACCGTTTAATCATTAAAGAGCCCGAAATCCTCGCAATAATCTCCGAATAATGAGCATCTAGAGCGATTTATCGTCGGTTCGAAAAATTCATGTACTTCTATGTACACTAAAATTTTTCTCACCCCTTAAATCACTCTATCTATCTCATTCTGCGAAGATTAGAAACGTGAAAGTTTTTTTTAGATAAAATGGAAAGGAATTAAAAAATGGCAGCAAAAGATATTAAATTCTCGACTGATGCCCGTGATAAAATGTTGAAAGGCGTAGAAACTCTCGCTAAAGCCGTTAAAGTAACTTTGGGACCTAAAGGCCGCAATGTTATTTTGGACAAATCTTACGGTGCTCCGAAAATTACCAAAGACGGCGTTTCCGTTGCCAAAGAAGTTGAACTGACAGACAAGTTTGAAAATATGGGCGCTCAGCTGGTTAAAGAAGTCGCTCAGAAAACTGCCGATAAAGCCGGTGACGGTACTACAACGGCAACCGTTTTGGCTGAAGCAATCATCAAAGAAGGTTGCAAAGCCGTCGCTGCCGGTATGAACCCGATGGATTTGAAACGCGGTATCGATATGGCTGTTGAGGCTGTTGTTGCTGATGTTAAATCCCGTTCAAAAGAAATCAAAACCTCTGAAGAAATTGCTCAGGTTGGCACTATCTCTGCCAACGGCGACCGTTCTATCGGCGAATATTTGGCTCGTGCAATGGAAAAAGTCGGCAATGAAGGCGTGATTACCGTTGAAGATGCCAAAGGTTTGGAAACGGAATTGGATGTTGTTGAAGGGATGCAGTTTGACCGCGGTTACCTCTCTCCTTATTTTGTTACCAATCCTGAAAAAATGAGCTGCGAATTTGAAAATCCGTTCATCATGCTCTATGATCAGAAAATTTCCAACTTGCAGCCGTTGATTCCTGTTTTGGAAGCTGTTGTCCAGTCCGGACGCGCTTTGCTGATTGTTGCTGAAGACATTGAAGGCGAAGCTTTGGCTACTTTGGTTGTCAACCGTATTCGCGGCGGTTTGAAAGTTTGTGCCGTTAAGGCCCCCGGTTTCGGCGACCGTCGTAAAGCTATGTTGGAAGATATTGCCATTTTGACCGGCGGACAGGTTATTTCCGAAGAACTCGGCATGAAAATTGAAAATGTTACTCTGGATATGCTCGGCACAGCCAAACGCGTTGAAGTTAATAAAGATGACACAACCATTATTGACGGCGACGGCGAAAAAGATTTGATTCAAGCCCGTGCCGCTTCTATCCGTAAGCAGATTGAAGAAACAACTTCTGATTATGACAAGGAAAAACTGCAAGAGCGTTTGGCCAAATTGTCCGGTGGCGTGGCCGTTTTGCGTGTCGGCGGCGCTTCCGAAGTCGAGGTTAAAGAACGCAAAGACCGTATTGACGATGCTTTGCACGCAACCCGCGCGGCTGTTAAAGAAGGCGTTGTTGCCGGCGGCGGCGTAGCGTTGCTTTATGCTGCTAAGGCTTTAGATTCTTTAACGCCTGCCAATCAGGATCAGAAAGTGGGTATTGATATTATCCGCAAGGCAACTCAGGCTCCTATCCGCCAGATTGCCGAGAATGCCGGTGTTGACGGTGCGGTTGTTGCCGGAAAGCTTTTGGAACAAAGCGATGTTAATTTCGGTTATAATGCCCAGACGGCAGAATATACGAATATGGTTAAAGCCGGAATTATCGATCCGACCGAAGTTGTCCGCACGGCTTTGCAGGATGCTGCTTCTGTCGGCGGTTTGCTGATTACAACAGAGGCTATGATTACCGAAGCTCCGCAAAAAGAATGCCATTGCGGCGGCGGTGTCGGAATGCCTGCCGGCGGAATGCCGGGGATGGGCTTCTAGTTCCATTTAATCTTAAAGAAATTAAGGAGAGCATTAATTGCTCTCCTTTTTTTTGTGGATTTTCGTAAATAGACAAATTTTGGGGAAGGGTGTGTTGACTCAATGTTCAAAATGTGCTATTTTCAGAGATGAAAAGAAATTATTATGGCTACGAAGATACGATTGTGTATAAAGGTTTATCCTTTCCTGATAATTTTCTTTTTTATGTCTAACAATTTAAATTTTTTAACTATGTACGGATACGAAAGTGCAGAAGAAAGAAAACAGCGTGAAGAAGAAAAGAAAGCTCAGACGAAAAAAATCATCAAGCTCAGCCTTTGTGGCGTGTTAGCTCTTGTGGGACTTTTCTTTGTTCTGGGATGTTACTCAGTGATGAGTGCAGAAGAGGTCGGTGTGAAAGTAACTTTAGGTAGTATCGACGATGGTGTCCATCGCGGTTTCTCCTTCAAGTGGCCTTTCATCTCATCGTTTAAGAGATTCCCGACAACGGCCCAGCGAATCGAGCGTCAGGATGCCGCTTACACGAAAGACATTCAGACTGCCTCAATCAAGTATGTCGTGACATACCGGATTGTCGATCAGGCTGCCGATGAAATGTACAAGGCGTATGGTATGGCTTACGAGAGTAAGTTAATCATGCCGGCTCTTGACGGTGTTATCAAAAACGTCGTCGGTCGCTGGAATGCCCAAGAACTTGTCGGCAATCGTGAGAAAGCGAGAATGGAAATCCAAGAGCAGCTTCGGAAAGAAATCAATTCGAAGTATATCACGGATATCGTGTATCAGCTTGCAGACGTCGATTATTCCGACGCCTTTGAAAAGTCTATCGAAGATAAGGTGATGGCCGAGCAAAAAGCTCTTAAGGCAATCAACGAAACTCGTGAGATTGAAGAAAAGGGACGTCAGAAGATTGTACAGGCTCAGGCTGATTCCGCAGCGGTGGTTATTGCCTCCAAGGCTAGTGCCGAAGCGCTGGACATCGAAGGTAAGGCTCTTGCCCGCAATGCACAGGCTATCCGCCTGCGCGAGCTGGAAGTTCAGGCCAAGTTTGCAGAGAAACTTAATCCGCAGACTCTGGTTATCACCGACAGCAAGTCCGGCATGATGCTGAACTTGGGCAACAATGGAAAGTAAAAACCTTTGCTTTGCAAAAAAAACATTTGTTTTCCTCCGCTGTGAAGCGGGGGTTTTTTTATGTTTTGTTCAGAATTTCAGGATAAGATAGAAGAACAAAGGAGAATATTTATGGATGAGTTTGTTAATTTTGAAAAATTGGAAATTTTGCAGAAGCAGGGAAAACTCAGTCCGGAAGAATTTGCTGAGCAAAAGCAAATCCTTTTCAGGCGGGCAATGCGCGAATCCGGCGAACATGCAAACCCGAAGAGCGGTGTGATTTATATTTTGTTGGCTTGGTTTTTGGGAACAATCGGTATCCATAACTTTTATGCCGGCTATGCGGGGTGGGCCGTCATACAATTGTTATTGACGCTGTCAGCACCTTTGTTTTTGTTTGTGCCGCTGATTGTGACGGCCTTGTGGGCATTTTTAGAACTGCTGTTTCAAAATACATCGCGGGGCGGAAGAAAATTCAGCGGCAGCCGCAAGGTGATTTGGATGTTGCGAATCGGCGCGGTTGCCTGGTTTGTTGCGGCGCTTGCTTCGGCTGTTTTTGTTGATTTCAATCTGCCGGTTGAGTTGCCGGAAGAAGATATCATACCGGAAAGCTTTTAGTCTTTTTTCTTTTTATTCAATTCCGTAAATTCATAATATTTGGCTATTTTCAGAAAGCGGAAATTGGCAAGAACCAATGCCTGAATATAGCCTTGAGTGCCGAGTAGGCAATATCTTTTGCCAATATAATAATGTAGAAACTGGCGCGGAAATTCGGTGAAAATACGCAGTTTGGATACTTTGCGTTTTTCTGCGGCCAGCGTTTTTACCAGTTCGGAGCTGTGAATATTATATTTGTTTGTTGCCTGTTCCAGTGTCAGAATACAGAAATGATGTATATGGTTTTTCAGCTTGCCGATTTTTTGCCCTTTGGCGACGTTGACACGGTCTTTATTGTATAAATCTTTGGGCATTGATGCAAATTTGCGGTTATAAAGGCGTACCGGCTTAAAGCTGTGGGCAAAACGCCGCGGCATTTCATCCTGCGGAAACATATTGACGATTTTAATCTGATAAGCGTTGAATTCCGGCACGCCTGATTTCAGGCGATTAATTTCTTCAACCAGTTCTTCGGATAAAACTTCGTCCGCATCAAGCATTAAGACCCAGTTGTTGGCGCATTGCTGCTCTGCGAAATGTTTTTGATCGCAATAGCTGTGCCAATCGTGGTGGATTGTTTTGGCGCCGAATTTTTTGGCGATATTTAATGTGTCATCTGTTGAACCGCTGTCGACGACTAAAATTTCATCGGCGACTTTTGCTGCTTGTGCTAATGTTTTGTTCAGGCGCTGCTCTTCGTTTTTTGTAATCAGGTAAACAGATAACTTCATAAAAAAATCCTTTAATGAAATGATATTTTTTTCAACTTATTGTAATTTGTGCGGCGTGACAAGTTAAATTTTTTGCCGCAATTGTTTGATTTTAGGCATAAGGATAAAAAATATGAAAAAATATGAAAAAAATGCTTGCAATTTTTTTCGGTTATGGTATTTAATATCTCGTTCTAACGATGCGGGCGTAGCTCAGGGGTAGAGCGCAACCTTGCCAAGGTTGATGTCGAGGGTTCGAATCCCTTCACCCGCTCCAATTCAAAGCCACTCATTATGAGTGGTTTTTTTTGTATGGTGAAGGGATGAAACCCTGTCTGGCTCATAGGCTTCATTGTCGCCAACTCGCTGCGTCACTCGGTTTATAACATTTGTTTCGCGGTGCTGCTGCCGGCTCACAAATTAACAAACGCTCACCTGCCGTTAAAAACATCTCCGCCGGAGATATTTTTTGCCTCCAGCCCGCTCCAATTCAATCCTACTTTTTTATATAAGAAAGTGTTGGCAGGTTTTAGCCTTGGGAAGCCGGCGGGGCGATTTTTTTGCGTTATGATGTTTGGGCTATGCCTGTGGTTTGAACTTTCGGCAATGGCTTGGAGTATTTATGTTGATTAACTGAAAAGCCTTTGATTCTTTTATGTGATTTTGCTATTTATAAGATATCGAGGATTCTTTTGTGAAGTGGGGAAGCGACATGGAAAATAGCGAACAATTCGATTGGCAAAAACTAAAAAAACAAATTGGCATTATACGTCTGAAAATCCGTCGGGGCTTACACCGTTTTGATCAAAAATATAAAATCAGACATAACAGCAAGCGTTTAATTTTGCTGGCGGCATTGAAGACGATTGCCGCTTTGACTCCAGGAAATGCGGCTCAAGCTCAAGAACTTTCTTTGAAACAAGATAAAAACCAGCATAATACCGAACTTCTGGCGATGGCTAAGGTTGCCAATTTGGATGCCAGTGTCATTTGGGAGCGCTTGAATGCCTATATTGACGGACGCCAGAAAGATTTTGCTATGAGCTTATCTGCCGATTTGGCTGATAATATTGAGACTGTCAAAAACGGTAAGAAAAAAGGGCGTAAGGCGGCGACGTTAAGAGATTTATTCGGTCCGGTCAATAATCGTTTTTATTGTTCGATAAGCGGTTTGAAAACAATTGAAGAATTGTCGAAAAGAGAAGGTTATATGGAATATGACTTTCTGTTGAAATGTATTAATAATCCGCATTCCTGTCTGAGTGTTATTAATGGTTTGTCAAAATATTACGGTGATGATTGCAAAACATCCGATATTAAAAAGACGCTTGCAGAGCAACAAAAGATGAATCCGAACTCAGTGTTTATTGTGTTGATGAATAGCAAAACAAACAGCAGCAGCGGTAAACATTTTGTTATCGTTACGCCGGAATTTGCCGCAGATTCCGTTGTTTATGTTAATGACAATCCCAAGTTAAAAGTTTATGGCTTTAATTCTGAGGTTATTGCTGATCCGGATACTTATTTTGCCGGGACGAGAAACCGCGGTCATGTTTATAATTTGACGGAAATGGGGCGCGATAAATTAATTGAACTGTTTTATTCCGGGCATTTAAGCTTGAATCCTCAACAACAAGAAAATGAACTTATTCATTTTGAGCCGGTCGGAATGCAGGAAAAACCCCGTCCTTTATCAAAGTCGCGCGGCAGAAGCAGATAAAGTTTTTTTTGGGGATATAAAATGTCTGAAAACATATATGAAAAAATTTTGCTGCCCATTCGGTTGCGGCAGTCTGATATTAAAGACCGCGAAGCTTTGGACGAGTTTTTGAGCGATAAATCGAGGATTATTTATTCCTCGTCGTTTCGCCGTTTGCAACAAAAAGCGCAGGTTTTTTCTTTGGAGCTTAATTCAAGTGTCCGTTCAAGACTGACGCATTCTCTTGAGGTGGCTGATACGGGGCGGATTTTAGCAACTAAAATCGCCAGAAGGCTTTGCAAATCAGGTGTGATAACGGCAGATCAGGCCGCGGAAATTCCTGCTGTTGTTGAAAATGCCTGTCTGATGCATGATATAGGCAATCCCCCGTTCGGACATTTGGGGGAAGCGGCAATTATAAAGTGGGCCAAAGAGAATTTGGAAAAAGACGCATTGTCGGCCGGCGTCGATTTTGAGCGTTTAGGCAGGCTGAAAGAAGATTTTTACCAGTTTGACGGCAATCCGCAAGGCATCCGTATTGTCAGCCGTTTACATTGTGATAAAGATGAATTCGGTTTGAACTTGAGTCTCCCTTCGTTGTTGTGTGCGGTCAAATATGCCCGAGCAGCCGGCGAAGAGGCACCCAAAGGCGTGGATATTAAAAAGAAAGCCGGATATTTTCAATCAGAGATTCCCGTAGTAGAAAAAGCTTGCGCTAAAATCAACCGGCAGAGAGATTGCCGCTATCCGCTCACATATATTATGGAAGCTGCGGATGATATTTCTTATTGTCTGAGCGATATTTCTGACGGGATTGCCAAAGGCATTATTACTGCCGAGCAGTTTTTGAAAGAGTTTCAGAAAATTTGGCGCGCAAAATATCCGAATGAGGAAATACCGCTCAAATCTCTTGCTCAAGAAAAAGTTAAAAATTTCAGCGTTGAGGTTTGTATTGATTTGAGCCACAAAGCCGTTGATGCTGCGGCGGAAGAATTCATTAGCCGTTATGACGAATTTTGTGCCGGACAAACAGGTTCTTTAATTACGGAAAAAATGCCTATGGGACGGGTTTTGGAAGCTATTAAAGAGTTTTCCTGCCGCAGAATTTATCGTTCGGAAGAGGCAGAAAGCATTGAACTTTCCGGTTTTGCCGTTTTATCCGGATTGCTGCAAAATTACTTCGGCCAGCTGATTAAAATCAATGCCGATGAATTTGCCGGCTTAGTTGCCGGAAAACGTGTTAAAGGACGGATATATGAACAACTGTTATTTAACCGGCTTTCGAAAAGGCTGATTGACAGCTATAGTTACCAGCTTGACGAATGGCTGAATAATGAGAAAGCGGTTGAAAAATATGGCAAAGAAAATCTTGAGTGGTGGCTGCGCGTGCATTTGATTGTTGACCATATCAGCGGCATGACGGATAATTTTGCTTTATCAGAATATCAGATTCTTGAAGGCATTAAAATTAATAATAAAAATTAAGCTCGCAATTGCCAAAAAAGTGATTATATCTGTTTCGAAACAGTTTCGGAGCAGAGAATGAAGAGAGTTTATGCTTATTTAAAACATCTGACAGCCAAAGAAAAAAATTATTCGGACAGTTGGTTTCAGCTTGATGAAAGATTGCGTTTTGTAACGGTCGGGCTTGCCAATACGGTTGTCCGTTATTTGATTTTTGTCGGATTGGGGTTGTGGTTGTCTATCGAGCATTATCAATGTATTTTGCTGGCTTCGTGGCTGTTGTCCTCAGTAACGGCTTTTCTTGCTTATAAACTTTTGGTTTTTGAAACCGAAGGGGAGCATTTAAAAGAATATTTAAAATCTTTGTTGATTTGGACAATCAGCTATTTTCTTAATGCGGGAATGCTTAAATGGCTGGTCGGCGGTTTAGGCATAAATGCCTATTTGGCGCAAGCGGCTGCTATTGCCGTTATTACGGTCATTAATTATCTGTTGTTTAAGCACTATGCGTTTAAGCAGAAAAAAACAGGATTTTTTGCAAAACTCTACGGCATTTTTGATTAGAAACTGAGGCGGATGCCTGCGGTTAATTCGTTTATGCTGTCAAAGTAGTCGATGCCTTCATTGATAGAAGTGTAATGATACATTGCGCGCAGGCCGATATGGCTGTTTAAGTTAATTTGCATGCCAAGGCCGAAACGCGGGCCGTGGCAATCCAGTTTTTCTTTTGTCAGACTGTCGAAATTTCCTTCAAATTCATATTTTGCATAGCCGACAGATCCTACGAAATCAATGTATTCATTGGTCGGAAGCCGGAGAACAAAGTCTGCTCCGTAAGTTTTTATTTTGGAATCATTATCATTTTTGTTGCTGTCCGAATAGGTTTTGTAATATCCTTCAAGGCTAAAACCGCTTATGCTTATGCCGATAACGGGGCCAATACTGTTGTAGTTGCTTTCAAGATAATTTTCCGCGCCGTTTTCATAGCTGAAATGAGAACGCGTGAAGTCTGCGCCGAGGACGAGGTCAGCTTTTGCCGGTGTGGACGAGAGAATTACGGCGACGGCGGATAAAATTGTTAAAAGATGATTTTTTTTCATGACGGCCCCTTATTTTTTATTAATGTTCCCAGTTTAGCCTGAATTTGTTAAATATCAATTAAGTAAACGTTTGCAGAATTGATTTTATTGTTTTAAGCTTATTTTGCCAAATAGTCAGGAGGGCAATATGAAACATACGATGCATTTGATGCGTTTTACTTATGATAAAATTGTTCATGGAACAAAACGGATAGACTTGCGCCTCTTTGATGATGAATATAAAAAAATAAAGCTTAACGATATTATCGAGTATGTCAGAGAAGACAGCGGCCGCAAATTAATTTGTTTGGTTCGCGGCGTGATTGTGTGCGAGCGATTTGACGATATTATCGAATTGCTTCCTGTTCAAATGTTTGGTTATGACAGCAAAGAAGAGATAAAAGTGCGGGTTCGGCGGATTTACAGTTTTGAGGAACAGATGACACATCATGCTCTCGGCATTATTATTATGCCATTGCAGGAAGATAGCGTTGAAAATGAGAATGAAGATGAATATCTTTCTTACCATCGGGATGAGGCTTTAGATTTGAAAACTTCACGGATTAAAAACTTTACCAAAGTCAATCAAATGACGGATGAAGAAGTTTCTTGGAAACCTATCAGCCAGCAGATTGAGCATAGCGATGAAGAAGGGATGTCCGGTGAAGAAAAAGCCGAAAAAGTTATGAAGATGAGAATGAAAGAAAGGTTTGACTATGACAGATGATTGCTTTGCCAAGGCTATTATAAATCGCCGTTCTATTTATCAGCTGGGGAAAGATGAAATCCTTTCTTCCGATGAAATTACGGAAATAGTGAATACTGCGGTTAAATATGCTCCGACGGCATTTAATTCCCAATCGGCGCGTGCCGTCGTTTTGTTTGGCGAAAAGTATCTGGCTTTTTGGCAAATGGTCATGGCTGAATTGCGTAAAATCGTTCCGGCGGAAAAATTTGCAGCGACTGAACATAAAATAAATTCTTTTATGCAAGGTTACGGAACGGTTTTATTTTTTGAAGATGAGAAAATTATTGAGAATTTGCAGGCAAAATATCCGTTATATAAGGATATTTTTCCGAAATGGTCATTGCAATCCAGCGGCATGTTGCAGTTTATTATCTGGACGGCATTGGAAAAAGCCGGCTTGGGTGCCAGTTTGCAGCATTATAATCCGCTGATAGATATCGAGACGGCAAAAATGTTTGGCCTGCCGGATAATTGGAAACTTTTGGCGCAAATGCCGTTTGGCAGCATTGCTGCTCCGGCAGATGAAAAAACGTTTATGCCATTGGATGAACGGGTAAAAGTTTTTAAATAATACTTGCATATTTTGTGTTTTAATTTTATTACTGTTCTGTCATCGGAGAGATGGCAGAGTGGTCGAATGCGATTGACTCGAAATCAGTTGTACTCGTGAGGGTACCCAGGGTTCGAATCCCTGTCTCTCCGCCATTAATAAAAAACCCCGTCATGTACGGGGCTTTTTATTAATGATGAGGGGAGCTTGATTTGAACCCTGGGAAAAGGGTTCGACAGCAAGCGAGAGCGAGACGGAAGTATCGCGGTCGGCTTTGCCGATGAGCGAAGATGCGGCGAAGCCAATCCCTGTCTCTCCGCCAATAACAAAAGAAGCCCCATAAGGGTGCTTCTTTTGTTATTGATGAGGTTAAATTCCGGAGAAAGGGCGGCTACAAACAGCAGGTTGCCGAAAGTCTGCCGGCGGCGTGTACGGCAAGCCGTGCAGTGGTGTTGCCGCCTATCTCTTTCTTTCGCCATTTTGATTAAAAAGATGCTTGTTTACAGCGTCTTTTTTTGTGTGTTCGTTAGTAATTCCTGATTTGCGAAGGGCGAAACAGCCGGAATTATCGTTTTAAAAACCGGTGGAGAGTTGACAGGTTAACATGGAGATCGTGGGCAATTTTAATTTTCGGTATTTGGTTTGCAATCATGTTTTTTATGATGTTTTCTTTACCCTGCAATTTTGTGGTTTTATTTTTGCTGCCTTTAGGGCGGCCGATGCTTTTTCCCTCATTGCGCAGGCGTAATAAAGCTTCTTTGGTTCGCGCCGAGATAAGGTTTCTTTCAATTTCGGCACTTAAGCCAAAGGCAAATGCCAAAACTTTTGACTGGATATCCGCTCCGAGTTTGTAGTTTTCTTTGACAGTCCAGACCTGACAGCCTTGTTCCAGACAGTGGTGCAGGATACTCATGATTTGCATCAGGTTTCGGCCTAAGCGTGACAGTTCAGAGGTTATTAAAATGTCATCGGATTTAAGGTTTTTTAATATCTTACCGAGTTTTCTTTTGTTCAGTTCTTTTGTGGACGATATTGTTTCGATAATCCAGTGATTGATTTTAAGATTATGCAGATTTGCAAATTTTGTTATTTCGAATTTTTGGTTTTCAGTATTTTGTTTGTCGGTACTTATTCTGATGTAACTATAAATCATTGCTGCTAATCCTTTGTCTTTTTTATTTGATTAGCATTCTACTATTGATTTGTGTTATTGAAAATAAACGAACGTTTAATTGAATTATAGTTATATTCTAATATTTTGTCAAGCTAATTAATAATCAAGATAAAAACATAAATAAAACAACATGTTAGTTTTTTATAAGAATATTCTGGTCTTTTTATGAAACAGGCAAAATAACGTTCGTTATTTTGCAATGGAGCAGGAAAGCGGGCGTTGGTTAAAGTGAAATGTATATAATTTTAAGCAAAGGAAAAACAGATGATTTCTTTTATTAAAAACAATATTTTGACTCTTTGCTGTATGACAATAATGATTTTATTGGGTACGGCAGACGGTGCTCTCGCTGCCGGAACCTATGATTTGATGGGTACTGCGCAGATGAAAGCTGTTGCTGTATTCAAATCTGTAAAAACGATTATCTTTGTTGTCGGCGGTTTCGGTTTGGTTGCTTTGGCTTTCATGGCTATTTTCGGCAAACTGGACTGGAAAAAATTCTCAATGCTGGCTGTCGGTTTGGCTATTTTGGCTGCTGCCGGCGCTATCGTTGACTATGCAACCGGCGATGATGCTGGAGCGGATTTCAGTGATAGTTTTGGGAAAAGTGCACAGTCGTCGATTTAAAAATGTTGTTTGATTAAAATTGTATTCAATTTCTCTTTAATATATTTAGCAGCTCGGAGCAGCAGGCAACCAGCATTCCTGCTGCTCTTTTGTTTAGAGCGAGTGGAATTTTTCTAATTCGAGCAGTTTTTGTTTGATGTCCAGACCGCCGGCATATCCGACTAGTTTTCCGTTTGAGCCGATGACTCTGTGGCAGGGAATGATTATGCCTATAGGATTTTTGTTATTGGCCATGCCGATTGCACGGCAGGCTTTCGGATTACTTATTTTAACGGCCATGTCTTTATAAGAAGCCGTTTGCCCGTAGGGAATAGTCAGGAGGGCTTGCCATGCCGCTTGTTGAAATGTTGTTCCTTGGGGGGCTAACGGCAGTTCAAAAGTTTTACGGTAGCCGTTGAAGTATTGTTGCAGTTGCAGCCATGCTTCTTTTATCAGTTTGGTTTCTTTAATTTCGGCATTTTGCGGTAGTTTGGGGCTGTTGCCAAAATTGCAGTTTGTCAATTTATTATTCTCTTCAGCCAAAGTCAGCAAACCGAACGGCGATTCATAAGAGTATTTAAACATGGCTTATTTTTTATTTAACGGAGAATCTTTTATGCCGATGCGGCCGATAAAAGGGAGCTTTAATGCCGGACGATAAAAATCAATACCGAAAGTCATGCCCAACAGGTTGACTTCTATGCCCTCGGCTTTTCCTATCGTTATGCCAAACAAGCCCCAGAGCGAAAGCTGATAGCCGCTGCCGCTTTCCGAATTTCCGAAAAAATCGCCTTTGTTTATCCAGTCTTTGCCGATAGCATGCGGCGGCAATTCAACGGTCAGTTCGGGAGTGTTGCGGATGATATTGGCAATAAATGAATTGCTGTTTGGGCCGGGCCAGACATTGTAATAAGTTTTATAGGGGTAATCGTTTACATATTTGATGATTTTGGGTATTGCCCGCTCAGCTTTTTCCCCGCGGATTTCTTCAATCAATTCGGGTTTGGAGCCATACCAATAACGGTCGGGAATGTCTTGTTTGACAACAACGGCGTTACCGGAGAAATAAAGATTCCAGCCCATAACCTGATAAGTAACGTAGTAATCGGCATCTTTTTCTTTCGTGGCTATCCAACTGTGTACGGACAGATAACCGCGCCAGTTGATCGTGCGGGCCGCATAGACCTGTACAACCGCTTCCGAAACTTCTGACGGTGCCGGAGCTATTCCGGCGCTGTCTCTTCTGGCTGTCCGCCAATCTCTGTGTGTTAGAATCATGCTGATAATTAGTCCGGTCAAAAATACGCCAAGCAGATATTTATAAAAAGTTTTGTTTTTTAAGAAACATAAGTTAATTTTCATAATATAGATATTCCTGATTATATAAAACTCAAGCTTTGGCTGGTTTTTGCAATATCCGTGGTTATTTTGCGCGCATCTTCTTCCAGTTCCATATTTTCAAAGATATACAATGCGTCATGAAAATAATCGAGGGCTTCTTCCAGCAGGGCTTTATCAGAATTATGTTTGCCGAGGCGGTAATAGATTTCGCCGATGCTTTCCTGAATCTTTGCCCAAGATAACGGATCTCGTTTTTCCGTAATGACTTTTTGCCGGTTTTTATAGCAGGCGATAGCCAGTTCAGAGATGTCTTCGCTGTGGCTGAAACTTCCCAGAAGCGCCAGCATGTGAGCCAGTTCGCCTTGAATATTTGCCCAAAATTCAGGGAAAAGCGCATAGGTATAAATTTTTTCTGCTTCGCGTAACTGGAAGACGGCATCTCTTAAAGCCTGAATATCTTCTTTTTGGCGCCAGTAGTTAAAAAACAGGTGTGACAACCGGTATGAGATATAGCCGTAGTCGTAAGGGTAGTTGTATTTGCTTAAATATTTCTGGGCTTGGCGGAAATAATTGATAGCGTTTTTGAAATGGGAATCCGGGCGGCGCAACGAATATTCGCCGGCATTGTCATACAGCTGGGCTATGTGGTTGTAAATGCAGCCGAGATGAATGGGGTTTTTTATTAGATCCTGATGTTTCAGCGCCGTATCAAACAGATTTTTTACAATTTTATAGTCTTTGACATCTCCGCGGTCATAGGCATAGCTCAAATAGATAATGCCCAGAATATTCATCACATAAGGCATATATTCAATAGACAATGTTTTTGCGGAATTGTCTTTTGACAGCAGGTTGATGTTTTTTTTAAGCAGAAATTTTTTCTGAATCTTTGCCTGTTTATCTTTCGGATTTATTGCGCTGATAATGGCACCGTATATCAGGTTGCCGAGAGCTGGCGGAAATTTTTCCGGATTTGCCGCAATGTCTGCCGGAATGTAAAAACTGTCCATTAATGAGACAAAAGCATTATCTTCTTTTTCATATTGGTTAGTATTTTGGAAATTGATACGTATTTTTTCGCCTTCGCGGTAGCCCCAAACCAAGACATCTGCACCGGTCTTGTCAATAATCTCCTGCCCTTTGTCTATCAGGTCAAAAAGGGTTCTGCTATCCAGATTGAGAAAGGTTTTGGAAAAGGGTTCGTCAAAATAAGTAACGCTCAGCCCTTCCTTGTTTCCCATTTGCCGTGCGATTATCTCGCCGCTGCGGCTTTCGACGCTGTCTGAAAATTCTATAATGACGGCTTTGAAATTAATTTGCTGATAAGCTGCGAAAGTGTCGTCAGCCTCAGCCGATCGGGTGACTGTATGTAATTTGTCTTTTATCCAGTGCAGCAGCTTCATTTTAGCCTCTGCCTATATTGTTTTTTATATCTTCGATATTTTGGCGAATATCATCTATGAAATCTTTGTTGATTTCTTTCAGCCCTTTATCCGGCGTTTGCCAGTTTTTAAGTTTGTTCAGGAACCATGCGCCGAGAACTATACTTAATGCCGGAAGAGAATAAGCATTCGGCGAATAAAGCTGGAAACAGCCGATAATAATGAAAACTATTTGTAATTTGAATAAAAAGGTGCAGATTTCAACCGGCGACAAACCGGATATGTTGGCCTGATAGTAGGTTGTGTTGGCCGTTAAACTTTCATAGCGGTCGCGCAATGATATTTTTTTTACGGCAGACTGAAGCAATTCCAAAATGTAAAAAGCAATAAAGATAAAATTACACGGAGCGAGCCCTTCGGCACTGCTGAAAACAAGAAGCCAGCCGATAACGAATCCTAAAACTTTGCAGGAATCCTGTGTCAGGCTCAAGCGCGCCGGATACCAATTAAGGATGAGAAAGCTGCCGCTGACAGACATCAGCGAGATTGCAACCATTGTGTAAAACAGCGGAATGGCGTCAATGATGCCGAAAACGGCAAATGCGGCTCCGATACAAAATGTCTGGGTGCCGATGAGGCCGTCAACGCCATTGAGGATATAGTAAAAATTGCTGAATAAAAACCATATGGATAAAATGCAGATACGGTCAAGCCAGAAAGGCAGGTGCCCGTTAAACATTAAAAAGTCCGCAGGCAGCAGAAAAACTGAAATTCCGGCGGCCAGAAGGATTGCAGCCGGAGTAAAGCGGGCGATTTTCGGCAAGAGGGAAACGGCATAAACGGCGCCGGCCAGCAACAACGGAACAATTACCTGCAACCAGCCTATTTCATGAATAAAATCCCTTTGGGTGGGCGTGACGGCATATGCTAAAGAAAAGCAAATGAGGCAGCTCAGGTAGAAAGGGGCTGCGGCAAGGTTTTTTTTGAGAGACGCCATGTTTTCGGGAAAAGACATTTTTATATATGCCAGAGAACCGATAAAACTTATAAAAAAGCTGGCAAAAAAAGTTCCGAGAGTCAGAATAAGCCAGGTTTCCATGCCAAAATCCCTTCAATAAACAGTTATTATTTATTTTTTATAACCGTTTTCATCCTTATCTTCAAGCGGCTTTACCGCTTTATGCTAAGATAAATATTATTTTTTTAACAACTGGTTGTAGTTATTTTTTATCAGTCGGCCGATTTGCGGCATTTTGCATTTGAATGTTTGGGCTTTGTTTATTAGCAGCGAATAGTAAGAATCCAGTTCCGCGGCATCATGCGCGCGCAATCGGCGGTTTTTTTTGAAGTAAAAATTGCGCGGGGTTTCAAGCAATTGCCGAAGCTGGTCGTTTTCTGAAAGCTGAATCTTTTCGAAAGCTGCCAAACGGCAGATTTCCGCGATGGCTGAAGATATTGCCTTTTTGCTTTCTTTGTTGTTTAAAATGTCTGAGATATGCTGCCTTTGCGCAGAAAAGAGATAGCCGATAATAAAAGGGGCGAAGTTTTCCCAGAAATTCTGCTGCGCATTGTTGCATCCGGCAATTTTAATATCCGAGGTTCGCAAAACGCCGGTAAGAATCTCGGTTTCTTTTTCATTTTTTGTTGTTGTCAGCGTTATTTGCGGCATTGGTCCAAAGGCTGTTAAGGCTGCGTTATCCAGTTCCAAAAAGCCTTTAAAATAGGCTTGGGACGCTTTGCTGCCGAGCAAGGGCCTTATTGTGTCCGGATTTTCAATATAATTGAAGCAAACCAGCGGACTGTTCGGGTAGGTCTTGCAGGGAAGCAGGGAAAGATTTGATTTTAGGCTGTAATGTTCTGACGCAACAATAATCAATTGCGGTTCAACGGCAATGCGCGAAGTTGCCGGAACGGTGAAGCTGTTTTTTTGCAGATTGTATTCTTCTTTGAGCGTAAAGCTGATGTTTTTTAAAGATGTTGCCGGCGCTTTGGCGTTTAATAAAAAGACATTATTGCCGCTTTGTTTGAATTTTGCCGCTAAGAACAAAGCCAGTGGGCTTTCTCCCAAAATATAGACGGGTTGTGTGCTGATTGGTTCTGCCACAGCCGTTTCTTTTGCCTGTTGAGAAAATCTTTTAAAAAACATTTAAGCTCCTTTTTGCAAACGGGCTATGAAAAAGGCATCGCTGCCGCCAGATGCCGCCAAGTGGCCGGGCAGGGTGCGTATAAAGCCTTCCGGAGTGATGATTTCTTCAAGGTTGCGGCCGATTTCTTGCGAATTAACCGGCTTTACGGAAAATTCGGGGTGATTTTTGATAAATTCTTCAATACGCTTTTCCCCTTCGTCTTTAGCAATTGAACAAGTGCAATAAACCAGGCTTCCGCCTTTTTTTAAAGCGTTGCCGGCAACGTCAAGAATATCTTTTTGCAGGGCTGCCAGCTTTTCAATATCCTGAAGCCGTTTGATATGGACAAGTTCCGGGTGGCGGCGGATCGTGCCGGTGGCTGAGCAGGGGGCGTCAAGCAAAATGGCGTCATATGCCGGTTCGGAAATGTTTTTCAGATATTCTAAAGCGTCGGCGCAAATGATTTCGGCGTTGAATTTCAGCCGTTCAAGATTTTCTTTGAGTTTTTGCAGGCGCGGTTTGGAAATGTCAAGAGAGGTGACTTCGGCGCCGGCATTTATCAGCTGTGCAGTCTTGCCGCCCGGTGCGGCGCACAAATCCAAAACTTTCAGCCCTTTTATGTTTCCGAGGGTTCGGGCTGCCAGCGAAGCGGCAAAATCCTGAACCCACCATTCGCCTTCATTGTAGCCTTCAAGCATGTTAATCCGCCCGTTGTTTTTCAGGCGGATGGTGCCGTTGGGCAACAAGGTGCCGCCGAGTTTGTCCGCCCAGCTTTGCGGATTGTTTTTGACGCTCAAATCCAAATCAGGTTCGGCCATTGCCGCCCGCTGGATTTTTTGTATGGTTTTTTTGCCGTAATCCTGATTGAGAATCCGGAAAAACTCCGGTGGAAAAAATTCGCCCGAATCCGATTTTTTTAATTCTTCTTTTTGTTCGGCAACTTTTCGCAAAACGGCATTGACAAAGCCGCCGACATATTTGTCGGCCGTTTTTTTCGTGATTTCGACATAGGAATTGATGACGGCATAATCGGGAGTGTTAAGGTATAAAATTTCCGCCGTTCCCAGATACAACGCGTATTTTCCTGACGCAGCCGCGGCCGGCAGTTTCTTTTTTACAAATTTTTTTAAAGTTTTTTTGATGAAAACCAAATGGCGCAGCGCGGTCAAAACCAACATATTTATAAAAGCGGAATCCTGCGGCGGAATTTCCGGCATGCCGAGTTTGGCATCACTGAAAAAGACTTTTTCATCCAGAATTTTCTGCATTATTTCAACGGCAATGCGGCGCGGTTCGGTCATGGTTTTCCTTCTTGTCCTTTATTTAACATTCGGGCGTATTGTAGTGGAAGTTTTTTATTAAGTCTATTGTGTTTTGCAGAAAATTACTTTATTCTCAGCTAAAGTTTAAACAAATGAAGGATTGTATTATGAAAAAGCTTATTCCGGCATTTTTGCTTTGTTCAATTTTTTTGTGCGGCTGTTCATATCTTTCAAAATTGAACCCGTGGGGCGGTACCGAAGAAGAAAAAGTTTACGAAGCTCCCGAAGTCAACGAATTCTTGTGGCGGGCTGCTCTTGACAAAACAAAATTTATGCCTTTGTCGGTTAAAGATGCCAAAAGCGGAAGGATTGTTACCGGCTGGTATCAGGTTGCCGGCCAGCCGGCCGAACGTTTTAAGCTTGAAATCAGAGTGCTTTCGGAAAAGCTTAGGGCCGATTGTTTGAAAGTCAGCGGCACCGTTGAGAAGACAGTTAACGGAAAATGGAGCGGGGAACCGATGAAGCGTTCTATGCTTAATGCCATAGAGCTTTCTATTCTGGAAAGGGCCAGAGTTTTATACCAGCAAAGTTTAGATAATGATTAATGTGACTAGGAATTTAGGAAAATGAGCGACAGATATAACGGAAAAAACAGTTATGAAGAATGGTCGAAAGAATGGAAATTAGAAGACCGTTATAATTTTAAGACTATTGAAAGCAAATGGCAGAAAATCTGGAATAATGAAGAAGCTTATAAGGTTGAAATAAATAAAGATAAAGAGAAATTTTATGCGTTGGTCGAATTTCCTTATCCGTCCGGTGCCGGCCTGCATGTGGGGCATCCGCGTTCTTATACGGCGCTTGACGTTATCTCCCGCAAAAAACGCATGCAGGGATTTAATGTTTTATATCCCATGGGTTTTGATGCTTTTGGCCTGCCTGCCGAAAACTATGCGATTAAAACCGGCGTGCATCCTGCCGTTTCTACCAAAGCCAATATCGAAAACTTTACCCGCCAGTTGAAATCTCTCGGATTCAGTTTCGACTGGGACAGATGTTTTAATACCTGCGATCCCGAATATTACAAATGGACGCAATGGATGTTCATTAAGTTTTTTGAAAAAGGGCTGGCTTATAAAGACAAAATCGCAATCAACTGGTGTCCGAGCTGCAAGGTCGGCTTGGCCAATGAAGAGGTTGTCAACGGCTGCTGCGAGCGCTGCGGCGCCCAAGTCGTGCGCAAGGACAAAGAGCAATGGATGATTGCCATTACCAAATATGCCGACCGACTGATTAATGATTTGGACGATTTGGATTTTATCGACCGCGTTAAATCGCAGCAGGTAAACTGGATCGGCCGTTCGGAAGGCGCCGAGCTTGATTTCGGTTTGGCCGACAAGAACGGCAACGCGCTTGAAGACAAAAGCATAACCGTCTTTACAACCCGTCCGGATACGACTTTCGGCGTGACTTATATGGTTTTGGCGCCGGAACATGAATTTGTAGAAAAATATATGGACAGATTTGAGAATCCGGAAGAAGTTAAAGCATACGTTGCTGAAACAGCCAAAAAATCTGATTTGCAGCGCAATATGAGCGATGTCAAAACAGGTGTTGAGCTGAAAGGCATTAAGGCGAAGAATCCTTATACCGGCGCTTTGATTCCGGTTTATATTTCCGATTATGTCCTGACCGGTTACGGTACGGGCGCAATTATGGCCGTGCCGGCGCATGACCAACGCGATTATGATTTTGCCAAAGCATTTAACCTGCCGATTATTCAGGTTTTGGAAGGCGGCGATATTTCCGAGAAGGCCTATGAAGAAGACGGGCCGCACATTAATTCTTCTTTCCTTGACGGTATGAACAAAGAAGACGGTATGCGCGCCGCGATTGATTATGCGGTTAAAAACGGTTTCGGACGTTCTAAAATTAACTATAAACTGCGTGACTGGGTATTCTCGCGCCAGCGTTACTGGGGCGAGCCGATACCGATGGTCTATTGCGAACATTGCGGCTGGCAGCCGATACCCGAATCCGAATTGCCTTTGACTTTGCCGGAAGTTCCTGATTTTCATCCGAATGACGAAGGCGAATCGCCGTTGTCAAAAGCCGGAGACTGGTTGAACGCAACTTGTCCGAAGTGTGGCGGACATGCCCGCAGAGAAACGGATACGATGCCGAACTGGGCCGGTTCCTCATGGTATTTCCTGCGTTATTGCGATCCGCATAATGACAAGGAATTTGCTTCAAAAGAAGCGCTGGACTATTGGATGAATGTTGACTGGTATAACGGCGGCATGGAGCATACGACTTTGCACCTGCTTTATTCCCGTTTCTGGCACAAGTTCTTGCATGATTGCGGTTTGGTTTCAACCAAAGAGCCTTATAACCGTCGGACGTCGCATGGCATGATTTTGGCCGAGAACGGCGAGAAAATGTCAAAATCCCGCGGCAACGTGATTAATCCCGATGATATTGTCGCCGCTTATGGTGCCGATACGTTCCGTTTATATGAAATGTTTATCGGGCCTTTCGATCAGGTTGCCATGTGGTCGGAAGAGAGCCTGATGGGCGTTTACCGTTTTGTTAATAAAGTTTACGGATTGTTCAAAAAAGTTGCAGATGTTCCTGCTTCCGAAAAAGATTTGCGGGCAATGCACAAATGTATTTTGGAAGTGACAGAGCGTATCGACCAGATGAAGTTTAATACAGCGGTTTCTTCTTTAATGGAGTATGTAAATTATATGTCGGGTCTGGAAAAAATTCCTTCCGAAATGTATTTGACGCTGCTCCGTCTGCTTTCTCCGTTCACGCCGCATTTGGCTGAAGAAATGTGGGCGCGTATGGGCAAAACAACTTTAATCGTTGCCGAAGAATGGCCGGTCGGCGATGCCAAACTTGCCCAGGATAATGTGGTGACAATTGCCGTTCAAATCTGCGGCAAAATGCGCGGCACGATTGAAATGCCGAAAGACGCTCCGCAGGCTGATGTTGAGAAAGCGGCTCTGGCTCTTGAGAATGTTAAGCGCCAGCTGGAAGGACAGCAAGTTGTTAAGGTTATTGTTGTTCCGAACAGAATCTGCAATATTGTTGCCAAGGCAGCTTAAAAACTGCGAATGAAATATAAAAAACACGCCGAGACGTTTGTCCGGCGTGTTTTTTTTGAGGGTGTTTGCTTTAGATTAGTTAAAGGCATTTTCTAAAAGAAAATGGTTTGGCAAAGCAAAAAGAACGGTGACGCTGATTTCTGCAAAAAAATGATAGACTTGCTTAGCATTTATGCTAAAGTTCTTGCAGATGATGTTTTAAGTGGATTTTGTTGATGAAAAAAATACTTTCTCTTTGCTTGGTTTGTTTATTGGTCGCTTGCGGTTTTGAACCGCTTTATGTGCAGAAAAAACATGACAACCTCTGGTATTTCGGCGGCGAGTTTGACACGTCGATTACCGAAGCTATGTCAGAAATTAAAATCCAGACGATTTCCGAACGTTTCGGACAGCAGGTTCGCAATGAATTGCTTGATATGTTGACACCGCTTGGGCAGCCGCGCAATCCGAAGTATCGCCTTTATGTTGATGTGGCGCCGAAAGAAATTATGCAGCAGGCTTTGCGTAAAGATATTACCGCAACCCGCGAAAGAGTCCGTTACAGCGTTAATTATCGTTTGGTTGAGGGCAATACGGAATTAGTCAGCGGAGACAGTATCGCTTATGTCAGTTATGATATTTTGGCCAATCCGTATTCGACAACGACGGCCAAAAAGAAAATGGAAGGCAATGCAGCTAAGATTATTGCCAATGATATTGCTTTGCGAATCGGTGCATTTTTCCATGCTTATTTTAAGAAAGGCGTCCAGCCGTGATTTATAAGCAGGCGCAAATTGACAAGTATTTGAAAAAGCCGGAACCGCAGATTAAAGCTTTTGTCGTTTACGGCAGCAATGACGGTTTGGTTAACGAGTATGTCAAAAAGCTGGTGCAGACTGTTTCCAAAGATTTGTATGATCCGTTCAGCGTGGTTTATCTGAACGGTTCGGATGTGAATGCCGAAGTCAGCACTTTGTTTGCCGAATATTCCAGCCAGTCGCTTATGGGCGGGCGCCGCGTGATTGTGATTAAAGATGCGGACAATAATTTGACCAAGCATCTCAAAACAATGTTTGATGACTCAAAAACCGATACTCTGGTTGTGATTTCTTCAACTTCGCTGACCAAAAAGTCTTCTTTGGTTTCTTTGGCCGAAGAGCGTGACGATATGGGGTTAATCGCCTGTTATGAAGACCGCGACGAAGATATTTTTAATACGGCGCGCAGCATGTTTATTGAAAACGGGCTGACGATTAACAGCGAGGCTTTGCAGCTTTTGTGTGCCCGCCTGTCGAATGACCGCAAAACTAATTTGGGCGAGATTGAAAAGCTGATTACTTATATGGGCGATAAGAAAAACGTGTCGGTTGAAGATATTCAAAACTGTATCAGCGACCAGTCCAGTTCCAGCAGCGACGATATCTGCTATTTTGCCGCGGGAGGGCAGAGCGAAAAAGCCTTAAAGGCATTTCGCAAAATGATTAACGAGGGAAATGAACCGATTTCGATTGTCCGTTCGTTGTCTTATCATTTTAGCAAAATTCTGACGGCAAAAGGCTTTGTCGAGAAGGGTGAAGCGATTGACAAAGTGATGTATAAGCTGACGCCGAGAGTTATTTTTTTCAGAGAAAGCAGTTTTAAAAAGCAAGTGGCGATATGGTCCAGAGACCGTCTGTTTTCCGTTTTGGAGCTGTTATACAAAGCCGAGCGAGACTGTAAGACGACCAATATGCCGGTTGAAGAAATTGTGTCGTATACGATTATGCAGATTTCGTCTGCGGCCGCCCGCTTGTCAAAAATTGTTTAGGGCGTTTGCAAAAGGCTCTTCATGTTTGGAATTTTATTGCTCATGTATCGGTTGTATACATGGCTTAAAAATTGTCTAGCGGGCATCTAATACAGAAATAGCGGATAGCCGGTTTGATCATGTACTTCTTGTACACTCCGTTTGCCAACTTTCTTATTTCTTATTATTTGCCTCGCTATCCAATTTTTTTCTTGGTTTTGATTATACTCTCGGGCTGCTGATGTATGGCGAAACGAGCAGGTACAAAGCGGCCAAACCGACCAGAATGTAAGTGATTGTCGTGAAAACGCTGGCGCCGAATAAAAATGTGACGAAGTTGAAGTTAAACAAACCGATTGAACCCCAGTTCAAGCCGCCGATAATTGTCAGGATTGACGATAATTTATTTAAAAAATTCATTGAATTGTCCTTTCAAAAAAAACAGTTGGGTAATTTATACATTTATGATATAGCTTCTTTCATCACGTTTTCAATGAGGCAAGGTCAGGTTATGTATAGCGACAAGTTTCAAAAATTTATTGATGTTTGGGCGAAAGAATTTGCAATTGAGCGCAGTATTGACGAGAAAATCTGCTGTGATAAAGACGGCAATCCGTTGCCTTGGTATACTTATCCGGCAATTGAGTATTTGTCGCAATTTGATTATGGCAATAAGAAAATTTTTGAATACGGTTGCGGTTATTCTTCGCAGTTCTGGGCGCGTCGGGCTCAAAAAGTTATCAGCATTGAAGACAATAAAGAATATTTTGCCCGCTGGCAGCAAGAATTTAATGAAAGCAATTTGGATATTCGCTGGCGGGATGAGGGCGAAATTTATGAAAAAGCGATTTTTGAAGAAGACAGCCTTTTTGACGTTATTGTGATTGACGGCAAGAGGCGGGTGGAATGTGCCGAAGCAGCGGTTAAGAAGCTGGCTGCGGGCGGTATGATAATCCTTGATGACAGTGACAGGATTAATACCAGCCGCGAATATGTCGACGCGGTTGCCTGTTTGAAAAAAGCCGATTTGATTCAGGTTGATTTTTACGGTTTTTGCCCGATGAACAATTATACCAAAACAACATCTTTGTTTTTATCCCGCGATTTTAATTTTTGTTCGTTATATCAGGTCCAGCCGATTAACGGAATCGGAAATTTATGGAGCATGTCTCGTCGGGAGCGCAAATCTTTTTGGAAAAAATCAATCTAAAAAACGTATTGCGGCTGAAGAGCGGCAATACGTTTTTTTGTTAAGAGTCAGGTGTCTTCAACCTGTTCGTCAAGCGGGGATTGCAACGGGGCTGTGATTGCTGCATAAAAGGAGCAGAGAAGCGTGATGACAATGAACGCAATGACATAAGGACGTGTTGTCGGGTTGATCAGTCCGTAAATAATTAACCCGACAGCTCCGATTGTATAGGTACAGAGGCCCAGCATAATCAGAGAATGGATTTTTGAGTCTTTTGACTTCATAGCCTTTAGGATTTAATAGTAATACTTGAATATATATAGAAAAAATCTTTAGCAAATGAATAATTATTGAGATTTGCTAAGTCTATTTCCTAAAATATCTCTTGGCAAGAAGTAAATGTATTTTTAATCGGCAAGACTGCTGATTTCGGCGCGCAGTTCATCCAATCCCTGTTTTTTTTCTGAGCTGGTTGCAATAATGTCAACATAAGCTGCCGCGTGTTTTTTTATTGCCTCTTTTGTTTCAGCCATTACTTTTTCTAAGGCATTCCGGCTGATTTTATCTGTTTTGGTCAGGATAATCTGATAAGTGACCGCGGCTTTATCCAGCATATCCATAATTTCGGTATCTACTTTTTTTATGCCGTGGCGCGAATCAATCAAAACAAAGACACGCTTCAGGTTTACGCGCCCCTGCAAATAGGCAAATATCAGCTTTTGCCATTGTTTGACAATACTTTCCGGCGCTTGGGCAAAGCCATAGCCGGGCAGGTCTACAATATGAATTTGATTATTCAGGTTAAAGTAGTTTAATTGCTGGGTGCGTCCGGGGGTGTTTGACGTTTTGGCCAGCCCTTTTTGCGAGGTCAGCGCATTAATAATGCTCGATTTTCCGACATTTGACCTGCCGGCAAAAGCGACTTCCGGCATTTCCGTTAACGGCAGTTGTTCCAGATGAGCCACACCGAGGACAAAGGTGCAAGGCTGTTTAAACAACTCTTTGCCTTTGTCCAATTGTTCTTGTGTGAACTCCGGTGCGGTAAACTCCATTTATTTTACTCCGTTTTTGCGCATAATGGCTTTTTGTTGAATGATTGAGAGAATATTGCTCAAACTCCAGTAAATAACCAAACCTGATGCAAAATGTCCGAGCATGAAGGTAAAGATTATCGGCAGCATCAGGAACATGCGTGCTTGATCCTTGTTGGTCGGCGCAGGGTTCAGACGCTGTTGGATAAACATGGTAATGCCCATGATTATCGGCCAGACGCCTACATCAAGCAAGGTCGGAATCGGCAGGTGGATAATTTTTGAAATTGTCAGCGGATCCGGTGCCGACAAATCTTTAATCCAGCCGATAAACGGCGCGTGGCGGATTTCAATTGATATGTTCAAAACTTTATACAAGGAGAAGAAAACCGGAATTTGAATCAGCATAGGCAGGCAGCCGGCCGCCGGGTTGATTTTTTCTTTGCGGTAAAGAAGCATGGTTTCCTGCTGAAGCTTCATTTTGTCTTCGCCATAGCGTTCTTGAAGTTCTTTCAATTTCGGTTGGATTTTTTTCATTTTTGACATGCTGTCAAAAGATTTGCTGGCAATCGGATACATCGCCAGACGCAGCAAGGCCGCAAACAAAAGGATTGCCCAGCCCATATTGCCGATGATGTGGAACAGGAAGTCTAAGATATAGAAAAACGGTTTGGTCAGGAAATAATACCAACCGAAGTCTACTGCCAAGTCAAATTTTTCGATATTGAACTGTTTGGTATATTTATCGAGCAATTTAATTTCTTTTGCACCGGCAAACATTTTAACGCTGTTGGTGCCGACGGAAGAAGCTTCTATCGTTACCGGAGCGCCGACGTAATCCGCCTGATAATTTTGCGGCGCGGTGTTGCTGAATTTGATTTTGCTTTCAGCATCATTTGTCAGAATGAAAGCGCTGAACCAGTAATGGTCGGAAAATCCGGCCCAGCCGCCTGTGGTTTTGAATGTTTCCGGTTCGCCTTTTTTTAATTTGCCGTATTTGATTTCTTTCAGGTCAGAATCGATAACGCCAATCAAACCTTCGTGAATTACGCCGCCTTTGGCATTCTCGGGGTCAATGCTGCGTTTGATTAAACCGTATGGGTATAACGTGATTTTGTTGCCGGTGTTGTTTTCAACGGCTTGGTCGATTTTGAACATGTAGTTTTCATCAACGGAAATTTTGCGGATGAATTTTATTCCTTGTCCGTTGCTCCATTCTAAAATCAACGGAGATGAGGGCGTTAATTCCGTACCTTTGATTGCCCAGACGGTATTGTTGTCGGGAACTTTTATTTGAGAATCTGTCGCCAGCCAGCCGAATTCGGCATAATAAGGATTTTGGGTTTTAGCCGGGGCAAAGAGTTCGACATCAGAGCTGTCCGGATTGAGCGTTTGTTTGTATTTTGCCAAATAAAGCTCGTCAAAACGGCCGCCTTTGGCGCGGATGCTGCCGAATAATGACGGTGTGGCGATTTTGATACGTTTATCCTGAGAAAGGACGGTGTTCTTGTCTAAAGGCGTTTCGTCAAAAGTAACAGTGTTGCCGTTTTGCGCCGTATCTTCTGTCTGAATAACAGCTTCGGGAGCAGGCGTTTCTGTTTTGATTTCTTTTTTCGGGAAAATGGCATTTGTTACAAAAATTATGACAAGCGCCGAGATAACGGCTAAATATAATCCCTTAAGATCATCTTTCATGCGTTCAAAATCCTTTTAATTAACTGGCATTGCGGCATGTATTGCAAAACTGCCGCTATTTATAAATATCTGGCTAATATTTATTATATTTCTTTTGTTAAAGCAAGCTTTTATCTTTGGTTATGCGGTGTTTTCACCGTTTTTGCCGGAGGAACCGGATCATATCCCGAACCGCCCCAAGGGTGGCAGCGCAGAATCCTTTTGCATCCGAGCCATAATCCTTTTATGATTCCATGGGTTTGTAGCGCTTCTATCATATATTGCGAACAAGACGGCTGATAACGGCAAACGCCGGGACAAAGCGGGGATAAGAATTTTTGGTAAAATTTAACCAACAGAATCAGCAGTTGGCGAATCAGCTTTTTCATCTGTCGACTCTTTGGTTAGGAGTTTGTTTAAACGTTTCAGGGCGGTAAACATGTTGTGCCGCAAATCAGAGAAATCGCAGGAAGCCGTGTTATAACGCCCGATTAAAACATAGTCGGTGCGGGGCAGGGCATTGTCTGCAAAAATTTCTCGCGCGGCAGCGCGTAATCTTCTTTTGGTGCGGTTGCGCAAGTGGGCTTTGCCGATTTTTTTTGTTGCCGTGTAGCCCAAGCGGCAACTTTCGTCTTTTGCGCATAAATTTTGAGCCGCCTGCAGGATTAAACCGGATGTGACCATCTTTAACCCTTTGGAGGCGACTCTGACGAAATCTTTTCTCTTTTTTAAGATTAAAACTTCTACCATTATGGTTCCAGACTAGGCTGAAAGTCTTTTGCGACCTCTAGCGCGACGAGCTGCAATCACTTTGCGGCCGCCTTTGGTTTCCATACGAGCGCGAAAGCCGTGGCGACGGGCTCTGACCAATTTACTCGGTTGATAAGTACGTTTCATTTGTTTTCTCCGGTTAAGGCTGATTGTTCAGCCGATTGTTTTTAGTTATTTAAAATCTCCAATCTGTTAAGGGAGATTCTCGGAAATTTATCCCGGCCTTTGCCGAGATATTCGTTTTTATAAAGATTAATCCGGCCAAAGTCAATAAAAAAAGGGCTTAAAATTCATAATTTTAAGCCCCGTAGCAAATTGTTTTTATTCAATTAACGGCGTTCGCCCATCAAATTCATCAATGAGATGAAAATGTTAATGAAGTCAAGATAAAGGTTTAAAGCGCCGCGGACAGCTTTGCGTCCGATCATGTCCGCGCTGTCTTGTTCATAATACATCTGGCGGATTGCCTGCGTGTCAAAAGCAGTTAAGCCGGTGAAGATGATGACGGAAATGATTGAAACGGCGTAACTTAAGCCGGTGCTGTGCATAAACAGGTTTACGATTGAGGCTGCAATCAAGCCCCACAATCCCATGATGAAGAATGAACCGATACCGGTTAAATCTTTTTTAGTGGTATAGCCATATATGCTCATTCCGCCGAATGTTGCTGCCGTAATCAAAAAGACGCGGGCAACGCTGGCGCCGGTATAAGCCATTAAAATTGGGGTTAAGGATATGCCCATGATTGCGGAGAAGCCCCAAAACATTCCCTGAACCTGAGCCAGGGTTCCGCGGTTTAATACCCAGCCGAAGGCAAAAACCATGATTAACGGTGCCAAGAAGCACAGCCAGCCAAATCCGCTTAAGCCGATGCCGCCATTGGCAGAAATGCTGAAAAACAGGCGAAACAGCGCCGGGGTGTGGGCAATCAGATATGCTGTCAGGGCGGTCAGGCATAAGCCTCCGGTCATGTAGTTGTATACTTTAAGCATGTATTGGCGCAAGCCTTCGTCAACATAAGTTCTGGCTTGGACATTGGTTTTGGTTTCCATAACGGTGTGTCTCCTGTTAAATTTTCTTCTTCTGATAATATAGGGAAATTTAGTTAAAAAATCAATAGAACATCATTATTCATACAAATAAAGATCTTTGCCGTGCTGTTTGAGCCAGAGACGCCCTTCGCCGCAACGGGGAAAAAGGCTTTTGACGCACTGCCAAAATTCTTTTGAATGATCTTGGTGGCGCAGATGCGAAACTTCGTGGGCAATTAAATAGCTGATGACAAATTCGGGAGCCAAGGCAATTCGCCAGTTATAGTTTATGTTGTCTAATGTCGAGCAGCTGCCCCAACGCGATTTGGTGTCTTTAATAGCGACATTTTTGACCTGACAGCCGATTTTCTCAGCCATTTGGCGAGATAGTTTGAGAAATTCTTTTTGGGCTGTTTTTTTGATATAATCGCAGATACGGCGGTGGAGGAATTCCTCTCCGCCAGATACAAAAAGCCTGTCACCTTCTGTATAGGCGCCGCGCCGGCTTTGCGGCGTGTGGCAAATGGTATAAGTCTGACCGAGAATCGAAATTGTTTCTCCGTTTTCAAAACGGCGGGCAACCGGAATTTTTGCCAGATTTTCCTCTATCCATTTCCGGTGTTCATTAACAAAGTTGACCGCTTTTTGTGCTGCGCAGCGGGAAGGTATTGTTAACACCGGTATGCGCTCTTTGGCGTCAATGCGAAGGGTCAGGCGTTTGGCTTTCGGAGACTTTATTATTTTTATCTCCATATTGAGTGCCTGCTGAATATCAAAGGTCTTGCCAGTCAACAATGTAATTTTCATAGTCTTCAATTCCTGTTTCGGAGACTGTTTCTCTGCCTTTTAATGACATGCCGGCTTTGTGTACGGTATCGGCACGTCCGGTAAGCAAAGGATGCCAGTCTGGCAGATTATAACCGTTATCCAAAAGCCAATAGGCGCAGGTTTTGGGCAACCAGCGCGGTTTTTCCCTAATGGCGGCCAAGTCGATATCCCGACAGTCTTCAACTTTTTCAAAGCGGCGTTCATAAATGCGGCAAAGGCAGTTTTGGCAGTCTAAAAAGCGGCAGCGTGTGTTTGTGAATTTAATCTTGCCTTTTATTTCAAGCTTGTTCAGGCAGCATTTGCCGCAGCCGTCGCACAGGAGCTCCCATTCTTCTTTGCTCATTTCCTCAAGTTTTTTCTTTTTCCAGAATTCTTTTTCGAATCGGTCAAGATTATCGAAACGGCTTTGCGGATCATAAGCGTCTTCGGGAAAATATTGTTTATCCGAACTCATGGTTCTTCATCCTCAAGAATGTGGTCTTCCCAATCTTCTTCTTTGACCAGAAGTTCTGAAGTACAGCGCCCTTTTATGCTGTGTTTTTCTTCCAACGGTTTGCCTGTTATCAGCGGGTGCCAGTCCGGCAGCGTGCCTGTCGTGTATAAAAAACGGTAAGCGCAGGCCTGAGGCATCCATTTGATTTTATCGACATTGTTCATGTCCAGTTTCAGGCATTCCGGAACCAGTTTGCAGCGTTCTTCATAGCAGGTGCAATTACAATTCTCATGATTAAAGTAACGGCAAACCAAATCGGTATAATAGACTTCGTCACTGTCTTCGTCTTGAAGTTTTATCTGGCAGCAGCGCCCGCAGCGGCAGCAGATTGCCTCCCATTCTTCCGAAGTGAAGTCTTCCAGAGATTTTTTTTCCCAAAATTTTTCAGACAAGTTATTTTCCCTTTTTTTACGTTTATTATTGTAGACTATAGCAAACAAAGATTAAGGAGACCTAAAAATGTTTGGCTGGCTGGCAAAAATGTTACTGCAGACTCCGGTACAAAATTCTTGTTCCTGCTGTGAAGGCAAGCGCGAACGCTTGGAGAAAATGCGCCAACAAATAGAAAAAGGCGAAGTTGACGAAGAGAATCCTCAGGATTGCAGCGATGTTATTCTCAACTGCGATACGCCGGAACATGATTATACCGGCAAAATTCTCGGTTCGATGTTTGTCAGCCCCTATCACGTTACGGTTAACGGACAGCCTCAATCAGATGCTTCTGCCGGTGAAAATTCCTGCAATCGCGGCGGCAAGTGCCGCGATTGATTATTCTGCGCCGATTTGGTCAGGCAGATACTCTTCTTTTGCCAGATTACCGAACTGGGTAAATTCGCCGTTCCAAAACAGCTGAATCGTGCCGGTTGAGCCGTGGCGGTTTTTACCGATGATGACCTCTGAAATATTCTGGGTGGCTCGGACGCGGGCTTCCCATTCTTCGTGGCGTTTTTGCAAATGTTCAGGCGTTTCTGCGGCTTTTTGCTGCGGTTCTTCGTTTTGCAGGTAATAGTTTTCGCGATAAATAAACATAACGCTGTCGGCGTCTTGCTCGATAGAACCGGATTCACGAAGATCGGACATTAACGGGCGTTTGTCATCGCGCTGCTCAACGCCGCGGTTTAATTGGGACAGGGCAATAACCGGAAGGTTAAGCTCTTTAGCCAGAATTTTTAGCCCTCGCGAGATTTCCGAAAGTTCTTGCACGCGGTTGCCTTCATTCTTTTTAGAGCCGCTGCCCATAATCAGTTGGATATAGTCGATTACGATTAAGCCTAAGCCTTTATTGCGTTTAAGGCGGCGGGCGCGGGTGCGTATGGAGTTGATGTTCAGGCCCGGCGTGTCATCAATATAAATCGGAATTTTTTCAAGTTCGCGGACGGCTGCGGCAATGCGGGTAAATTCGGCATTGTCCAGTTCGCCGGTACGCATTTTGTGGGCGTTGGTTTGGGTGACGGTTGAAAGGATACGGCTGGCCAATTGGTCGGCAGACATTTCCAGAGAGAAGAACGCCACGCCTTTTTTTGAGGGTTCCATGCTTTTATTGTGATACATATAATCGGCAACATTATAAGCGATATTCGTCGCCAGTGCGGTTTTTCCCATTGCCGGACGGGCAGCGATAATAATCAAGTCGGAGTTGTTCAGTCCGCCGGTTTTGTTGTCTAAAGCGTCAAGCGCGGTCGGAAGGCCTGAAATTTTGCCTTCTTTTTGATAGGCCTCTTCAATATTGCTGAGCGAGGTGGTTAAAGCTTCTCCGAAATCGACGAAGCCGCCTTGGTGTTCTCCCTGATTTGCCAACTCAAAAAGTTTCTTTTCGGCAGATTCAATCTGCTCCATGGCATCGGAGTCCAAGTCTTCTTTTGAGGCTTCGTTGACAATATCAAAACCTGTGGCAATCAATTCGCGGCGCAGATATTTATCATAAATAAACTGGGCGTAGTATTCGGCATTTGTCAAAGGTGTGGCGCTGTCTGCCAGCTTTACTAAATATTGGTGTCCGCCTACTTCGTTTAAGGTGTTTTCCTGCTCAAAGTAATTTTTGAGAGTAATGACGTCGGCAATGTGTCCGCGGGTGATAAGTTTGGAGATAACATCAAAAATCTTTGCGTGAGTCGAATCGGCAAATTGCTGCGGTTTTAAAAATTCAGAAACTTTTTCAAATGCTTTGTTATTGGCGAGAATTGCACCGAGCAATGCTTGTTCTGCTTCAAGGTTTTGCGGGAGTTTGCTCACATCAATCGTATTGTCCATGGGAATCTTTCTCGGGTTTGGTGGTCTTTAGTTCGACTAACTTATAATCAAAAAAAATTTGAATTACAAATGGAATAAACGAATAAAATTTTCAGGGCTGTGGATAGCGGGGATTATGGGGATAAAAAAATACCTTCCGCAGATTTTGGGAAGGCATTTTAATTGTTTAATACTTTTGAAGCTTTTAATTATTTCGCTTTAGCGATTGTTTTTTTGATTTTGATTGCTTCATCGCTCAGTTTGGTGTTGGAAGTAGATTCCAAATAAGCATCCAAACCGCCGTTGTGTTCAATAGAACGCAAAGTTTTAGAGCAAACTTTCAGCTTGAAAATTCGACCGAGTTTTTCGCTCAACAGCGAAACAACCTGCAGGTTAGGCAGAAAACGGCGGCGGGTTCTGTTGTTAGCGTGGCTGACATTGTTGCCGCTCATAACGCCGGTGCCTGAAATATCACACTTTTTAGCCATTGTTATTATCCTTAAATTTTATCAATGAAATGAACTTGTTGCTTGTTAATACATATTATTAGGAGATTAGTCAAGAGAAAAGTTGCTAAAAAAGGGCTAAATTTGCTGAAATCATAAAATTTTGCTGGAATTGTAAAATAAAGTGGTGTATTAGATGAAAAGTCTGATGTACCTGTAGCTCAGTTGGATAGAGCGTTGGCCTCCGACGCCAAAGGCCGCGGGTTCGACTCCTGCCAGGTACGCCATGATACGAAGCTCCGTTTATAAATGCGGGGCTTTTTTGTTTTTTAGGGCAGAGCCGAACCGAGGTTCGTTCTGGCTCATAGGCTCTGCCGAAGGCAGTCGCCAACTCGCTGCGGCCTTGCAAAAAAAATTCCCTCACGCAGAGGGAATTTTTTTATTTATTCATCATCAGATTCTTCATCTTCTTCCATTTCAATCGGCAGGTCGTCATCTTGTAGCATGGCTCTGAGCATCCAAGAATGTTTTGCATAAATTTCCAAATATTCTTCGAGTTTATTCGCGACCAAGAAATTGTCTTTTTTATCGGCCTCATCGCGGATTTTTTTTGCCTGTTGCATGATTTTATCGCAATCGCCGTCCAATATTTGCAGGACTTCATAGGCGGAATAATCTCGGCTTTCAATTTCATCAATTGTCGTGTTTTCAAGATAATCAGCCATTGCTGCCAAAGGCATTTCATTTTGCATTTTCATAAGTTCTGCAATCTCGTCAAATTGCAGTTGGAACATTTTATATAATTTTTCGGTCAGTTTATGGACGATAATAAATTTCGAACCGGTGACATTCCAATGCAGATTGTGAACTTTGATGTTCATAGCGGCGAGGTCTGCCAGAAAAATATTTAATTGATTTTTTCGTGAAGCCATTTTCTTTCTCCTTATGATTTCATTAAACAGAACAATATTGGAGATAAGCCGCCATTCAACATTTGTTAGGGTTTATAAACCAAAGATAGGCGGATTGAATGCAAAAAGAGTTGTGAGCCGTTATTGAAGTCAACCGTAAAGAGCTTATATCTTTTTTAAGCTAACAGGAGGAAAGATTATGTCTCAAATTCAATTAATGAAAAAAGAGAAAGCTTTTATAGAAAAATTGGCGGAAGCCGGAGGAAAGCCACTTTATGAGTTGACGCCTGAAGAGGCCAGACAGGTTTTGCTGGGCGCCCAAAATATGGATATTGATGTGCCGGATGTTCGGAAGCAAAAAATTTCAATTAAGCTTAAAGACGGCGGGGAAATGCCCGTCATTATCATGCGGCCGGCTGATATTGATGATGTTTTGCCCGTTATATTTTATATTCACGGGGGCGGCTGGGTTATGGGCGATGATGTAACGCATGACCGTCTTATCCGCGAATTGGCTGACGGTGTTCCGGCAGCTGTTGTTTTTCCTGTTTACTGCCAGTCTCCGGAAGCTCAGTTTCCGAAGACCACGGATGATTTGTTCTTTGTTTTGGAATATATGGCGAAACATGCCGAAGAATATGATCTTGATGTCTCAAAACTGATTGTTGCCGGAGACAGTGTCGGCGGCAATATGGCAACGGTTATGGCTTTGATGGCAAAGGCTCAGGGAAATAGCCCGAAAATTGATTTCCAGCTGCTTTTTTATCCGGTAACGGATGCTGATTTTTCAAATGAATCATATCAAATTTTTGCAAACGGCCCATGGCTGACCAAAAAAGCGATGGAATGGTTTTGGGATCAATATGCGCCGGATAAGAAGGATCGTCAGAATATTTATGCTTCGCCGTTAAAGGCCGATATTGAGCAGTTGAAAGATTTGCCGCCGGCTTTGATTATTACGGATGAAAACGATGTCTTGCGCGACGAGGGCGAGGCTTATGCCCGCAAGCTTGATGCTGCCGGCGTGGAGACGACATCTGTCCGTTTTAACGGGACTTTTCATGATTTTGTTATGCTCAATGCTCTTGTGGATACGGCTGCATCAAGGACAGCAATTGATTTTGCCATTTCCCGCTTGCAGGAAGTTTTTTTTGCCGAATAATAAAACAAATAAAAAAGGCTCTGAAACCAGAGCCTTTTTTTGTTATTCTTCAAAAAAACTTAAGCAGCTTTTTTCTGATTGGAAGAATTGTTGTCTTTTTTGAATTTGTCTGTAGGCATGCAGAACAAAACCAATAAAGCAATCGGTCCGGCAACGGGAATCAATGCGATAAGGTAAAACCAGCCGGAAAGGTTGATGTCGCGCAGACGGCGAACGCCGATTGCAATGCTTGGAACCAGCAAAGCCAAACTCAAAACCAAAGTGAAAACCTGAGCGTTGATGATTCTGTCAATAATGCTGAAGGGAATGCTGACAACTACATAGCACAAAATGAAATACCAGTATTGAGAACGGGTAGCACGGCCTTTGAAGTCAGCATATTGAGTTTTCAAAACATTTACAAAATATTGGTTAAAACCATTTTTAAGTTTTTCTAAGTTCATTATCTTTCTCCTAAACAAAACGGGATAAAAAATACCGGAATTCCGGAATATTTTCTATTGCTTTTAATCAAATACTTATTCATTAAAAATGCAAATAAAAAATTTAGGATATTAATAAAAAAGTGTATGTTTATATATTCATGTAAGTTGAGGTATCGGTTTTTTGGATAGCAGATGTCTGATATTCGTGATTGTCGCAGTAAGACGCTTGTGTTAGAATCTTTCATATTTACATGATTTGGACGGAGCAGTTAATGATCTCTAAAAAAGATATTTCCAAGCTTGAGGGGTTGTTGTACCTTTATGCTGTTTCAAAAACCAACAGCAAACGCGAAGTGGCCGGAAAGCTTGGAACGTCTGTTGATACTGTCAGCAAATATTTGTCTGATTTGGAAAGTGAACTTAAAACTTATCTTTTGGTCAGCAATGGCCGAGGAACGGTCATTACGCCCGAGGGCGAACGGATACTTGATGCCGCGAATGATATTGTGCGTGTTATGCGCAGTATAAGCGAGATTGATAACGAGGCTGCGGAAGATATATACAACGGATGCGTTAAGATAGGCATGCCGGATTCCATAGCTGATTATATCGGTTCGGAGTGGCTGGCTGATTTTTATCAGAAATATCCCGATGTTCAGGTCGAAAACCAAATCATGTCAGGGCTTTCCCGTTCTGATGCAGATATCTGGCTGCAATATGAGCCGCCTGTCGATATGGACGGGAGCTGGATGCTGATTCGATCTAAAATGGTGCCGTGCGGCCTGTTTGCTTCGCAACAGTATATTGAAAAGTTCGGCGTGCCGAAAAGTGTGGGCGATTTATTGGAAAATCATCGGATTTGCGATAAAGACAACCATGAGCGCTGTGTGAACGGCTGGAAAGATTTGGCTGACAAGGCCAAGCATTTGGTTTATCGCACAAATTCAATCTTTTCGCACCGTTCTGTGTTGAATAAGGGGATTGGCATCGGCGTTTGCCCGCTTTCATATGGTTGTGAGAATTTAGTTCATATTTTGAAGAAAGAAATCGGTTTTACGCTTAACGTCTATTTAATGGCCGCAAGGGAAGCTTTGGATATTCCCCGCGTTCGAGCTTTGCTTGATTATTTGAAAAACGTGCTTGATGAAAGATATGCATAGATGTTCCGTTCAAAAAAGCCTCCGTCAGGAGGCTTTTTTTATTCTCTGATTAATGGCGCCGGGTTTTTGGAATGTTGCGGCGACTGGTTCTTCATGAAAACATTTTCATTGCTGTCTTTGCGCCCTTCGACCTGAAGCTGAGGATTAACAAAATTTGTATTTCCCCGCTCATAAAAATAAAAATCGCGACGAATAGCTGCTTTGTCTTTAATTGACAATTCATTCCATTCTTTTTCGCTCATGCCGTACGGAAAAGTTTCTTTCGGAGCGCTTGTGAAGCAGGCGGAAACAGCCAGCACCATTCCTAACATGATTAACTTCTTCATTATCCTGTCCTCCATAATATATCATCGAATATTATAGTATAATTTTTGCCGTTTTTCTACAAAAGATTAATTTTGTGTACAGAATAATCGGCCTGCCAGCTAAAAATTTTAATTAATGGAATCTTTAGAATCAAAGTTGTATGATTTCAGGCATAACGAATGCGAATCTGAGCTTTGTTTTGAGCCGGATATCGTTATAACAAATATGGTATCAATTATATAAGGAAAATTTATATGTTGAGTTTGAAAAAAATCGGTGCTTTTACATCGGCGTTCTTGCTGATGTTGGCAGCGTTTACAGGTAAAGCTTCGGCTTCGGAGATTGATTTGAATATTCCGATGCTGGATGTCGGTTACAATATTTTCGGCTATGCCGTCACAGGTTCTCAAATCTTGTTTTATGGTTTGGGAATTTGTGTTTTAGGGCTGTTTTTCGGTTTGTATGAATTTGTAAAAATCAAAAAAATGCCGGCACATAAATCAATGTTAGATGTGTCTGACCTGATTTATTCGACTTGCAAAACCTATATGAAGCAACAAGCCAAATTGTTGGTTGTTTTGGAAGTTTTCATTGCCGCCTGCATTTTCTATTATTTCTTCGGGTTGCAGTCTACGCCGCTGCCGAAGGTTTTGACAATTCTCAGCTGGTCGGTTCTCGGGATTCTCGGTTCTTACTGTGTGGCTTGGTTCGGCATGCGTATTAATACTTACGCCAATTCCCGCACCGCTTTTGATTCTCTTAAAGGCAAAGCCTATTCTGTTATGAGCCTGCCGCTGCGTTCCGGTATGTCTATCGGCGTTATGCTTATTTGCGTTGAGCTGATTATGATGATTGCCATTCTGCTCTTTGTTCCAAGAGACAGTGCCGGCGCTTGCTTTATCGGTTTTGCTATTGGCGAATCGCTTGGCGCTTCCGCATTGCGTATCTGCGGCGGTATTTTTACCAAGATTGCCGACATCGGCGCAGACTTGATGAAGATTATTTTTAAAATTGATGAAGACGATGCCCGCAATCCGGGGGTGATTGCCGATTGTGTCGGCGATAATGCCGGCGACTCTGTCGGTCCGACTGCCGACGGTTTTGAAACATACGGCGTAACCGGCGTGGCTCTCATCAGCTTTATCGTTCTCGGTGCCGGCATGATGTATATGCCGAACGGAGAGCTTGCTCTGATGCAGAATGGAATTGATATTCAGGCGCGTTTGATTGTCTGGATTTTCACCATGCGCTTGTTGATGATTGTGACGTCAATGGTGTCTTACTGGCTGAACTCAAAAGTCTGCAAAGCCATTTTCGGCAACAGACAATCATTCAATTTTGAAACGCCGTTGACCTCTTTGGTTTGGTTTACATCCATTATCTCCATTCTGGTTACTTTCGGCGTCTCTTATGTTATGATCGGCGATATGGGCGACGATTTGTGGTGGAAACTTTCGGTCATCATTTCCTGCGGTACTTTGGCTGCGGCTTTGATTCCCGAGTTTACCAAAGCCTTTACGTCTTCAAAATCAAAACACGTGGCAGAGATTGTCAATGCCAGCCGCGAAGCAGGCGCTTCCCTGAATATTATTTCGGGTATTGTGGCCGGTAACTTCTCCGCTTTCTGGAATGGTCTGGTTATTGTCGGTTTGATGGCTGTGGCTTACTTCACGTCTATTTCCGGCTTGGATCCGTATATGGTCTATCCGACAGTATTTGCTTTCGGTTTGGTCGCTTTCGGTATGCTCGGCATGGGACCTGTAACAATTGCCGTCGACAGCTATGGCCCGGTTACCGATAATGCCCAGTCTGTTTTTGAATTGTCTCAGATTGAAGATATTAAAGGCATTCACAAAGAGATTGAAAAAGATTATGGTTTTAATCCCGATTTTGAACAAGGCAAACAGCTGCTGGAAGAAAATGATTCTGCCGGCAATACGTTCAAAGCAACGGCTAAGCCGGTTTTAATCGGTACAGCCGTTATCGGTGCAACAACGATGATTTTCTCGATCATTTTGCTGCTCAATCTGAAATTAATGCTGCTTGATCCGAATGTTTTGTTCGGCATGATTTTGGGCGGCGCGGTTATTTACTGGTTCTCCGGCGCTTCCATGCAGGCGGTTTCGACCGGTGCTTATCGCGCAGTCAACTACATCAAAGAACATATTCACCTTGACGGAAAAACAGCCGCATCCGAAACGGATACCAAAAAGGTTGTTAAAATCTGCACGCAATATGCGCAGAAGGGAATGTTCAACATTTTTGTTGTTATTTTCTCCTTTACGATTGCATTTGCCTGCTTTGATGCCAACCTTTTTGCCAGTTATCTGATTTCAATTGCCATTTTTGGCCTGTTCCAGGCTTTGTTTATGGCCAATGCCGGCGGCGCTTGGGATAATGCCAAGAAAGTGGTTGAGGTTGATTTGCATGAAAAAGGCACTGACTTGCATGCTGCAACCGTGGTCGGCGATACGGTCGGCGATCCTTACAAGGATACATCTTCCGTTGCGCTGAACCCCATTATCAAGTTCACAACCTTGTTTGGTTTGCTGGCTGTCGAAATGGCGGTTGCAGCTCCGCGCTGTATTTCTCTCGGCCTTGGCATTTTCTTCTTTGTTGTCGGATTGGCTTTTGTTTTAAAGTCTTTCTACGGCATGCGTATTGAAACGACCAAGAACCAATAGAGGTTTAGGCTGTTAAACAAAAACCCCTGTCTCAGCGGCAGGGGTTTTTGTTGTTAACGGCGTTTCTTTTTCAGATTTTTTTTGAGTTTGTGGTCGAGCCGTTCTTCCTTGATGCCGACAGGGTCTTGGTGAATGACGATGACGGCGTTGGGGTAGGCGTCCAGCAAGTTGTCTTCAACCAAATCAGTCATGTCATGCGCGGCAGCAAGAGACAGGTCGCCGTCCAATTCCAAATGAAATTCAAACATATAACGTCCGCCCAAGTCGCGTGTGCGCAAATCATGCAACCCTTTGGAAAACGGGCATTCCATAACAATTTTGGAAATGTCGCTGCGGATTTCATCGCTTAATTCCGCGTCCATTAAGGTTTTGACGGCGTCTAACGCAATGTGATACGCATTATAGAGCAGGTAGGCTGAAATGGCGACGGCAGTCAGGCTGTCAAACCAGCTGACTGCAAAAAATTTGACGACAAACAAAGAGACAATGATTGATATGTTTGTCATAATGTCGACCATATAATGTGCGCTGTCAGCGCTGATAGCCTGAGACTCGGTCATGCGGGTAACGTAGCGCTGGTAGCTGACCAGAGCAATTGTCGAAATCAATGCGATAACCATGATAACAATACCGGCGGTTGTTTGTTCTATCGGCTGCGGGTAGAACAGGCGGCGGATTCCGTCATACATAATGAAAATGCCGGAACCGGCAATGAAAGCCGACTGAATAAGCGCCGAAATAGATTCTGCCTTGCCATAGCCATAGCGGAAATAATAGCTTTCCGGCTGGGAGGAAAACCTGACGGCTACAACGGTTGCCGCCGAGGCAAAAATATCCGTCAGGCTGTCTATCATTGAAGATAAAACAGCCAATGAACCGGTATACATTGCGCCGAATATTTTAAGCAGGCACAGGCTGATTGATAACGTAAGGCTTGCGGCGGTCGCCGATTTTTTCAGTTTATTTTTTTGTTCCTGTGTCAGATATTTCGTTTGGGACAACATTTCTGATTTTTTCCATTGCAGTTTTTGTAATTTCATAGAAATTGCCCTGCATATATTCAGAAAAAGTTTTTAACGTCGTGTCTTTCGGTACAGAGGCAAAATCGTAAGTTACAAAATATTTACTCTCTTTTTCCCAAAAAGAAAGTTTTATTTTCTCGTTGCCCTCAACTTGCAGGTTTATGACAAATAATTCCTTAGGATTTTTTATGTCTTCAGAAACTCCTGTAATTTCGGTATTGAGCATATATTTTGCCAGGTCAGCAAGGATGTTTTTGTCTGTTATATGATTGAAGCTTAAGAAGCGTCCGAATCTTAAATCCCAAAGCCTGCTGAATGTCCATTCGCTTTGTTTTGTTGATAAGTCTATCAATTCTATTTCAACCAGCCAGACTTGGAATTGGTTGTCAAATTTGATATATGCGGCTCTTGTGCCCCGTCCGATTTCAATATCATAACGGCCGACTTCAAAGGCTTCAATGGTTTGCCCCGTTTTGTTTTTCAGTTCGACTCTGATGTTAGGAGAATCGTTAACAGTTATCGGTTGTAATCCGAATTTTGACAGGTTTTCGGCTTTGTCTGATTTTTTCTCATAATAACGGGCTTCAATCAGCGCGCTTAAGAAACTGCGCATACGGTCTTGCAGAACCAGCAGGTGCGGTTCTCCTTCCAGTTTCCAAAGGTTGTCTTCTTTATAGAAATTCAGGCTTTGTCCGTGTCCGGCCAGCGTTATTTTTTCAATTTCGTTAATTTTGCTGCCAAGGCCGGCAAAGAAAGGTTTGCCTTCATAGGAATCTATTTCTCCGCGGCTGTCCGTATAAACCGACAGGATGCCCGTTCCCAGCAAGAGCAATGTTGCTGATGCCAAAGGCAGTATTTTGCCGCCGTGAAATCTGTTTGCGTTCCGAATTGTTTTGCGATACTTTCCTGTGAACAGCATATAGAGGATGATACCGGCTATAATGGCCAATGGCACGGCGTAGATATTGAAAAATTTTACTTTGGTGTCGATTTTGTTTATTTCAGTATTTAAATCTTTGCCGATATTACGCAGCTCTTGGCGCTGGCTGTCCAGTTTTTTGCGTATATTGGCAATGATTGCCAGTTCGTCCGGCGTGAAATTGTCGCGCCCTTCAAAATTCTTTTTGCCCCAAATTTCTGTCAGGCCTTCTTTAGTGTGTTCTATACGGTCAAGAATTTCCTGTTCTTTAATTTTGAAATTTTGGCGCGCTTGTTTACGCAGATTTTCAATTCCGCCGAATTTTCGTTCTTTGGCAGATTTGCCGCGCAATTCAATCAGGCTGTCTTCTCCGGTCAGGATATCAAGCGAATTGAGGACAAAGTTGGCATTGTCAAAAATCGGGATAATCAGGTTGCCGTCCTGCATTGTTATCGTTTTGGCCCAGAAGTTGTCATAAAGCAGATCCGTATCGGCTACGGCAATGACTTCAAAGGGGCGTTGCGGTGACTTGCTAACGATGTGAACCGCTATAATCTTAGTGTAATTGTCTTTTTTGAACTTGCGCAGCAGCTGGTTGGGATCAAGGTTTTTTTGTGCCCATTCGGCGCTGACTGCGGCTGAATTTATGCTTGATTTAAGCAGAGGAATAAAGAGAATGTCTTGGGAATCTGACGGGCTCAGCGCAGAAGCCGAACTGACCAGAAATTGTTTTAAGTTTTTTGTTTCAGGCATCATATGGTTGATGTCTTCAAAGGGGATATAAAATTGCAGCAGGTCTTGCGTGTAGTTTGGATTTGCGGAGTCTTTCCCCAACTGTACGGTTAACGAGTTGTCCAAATCAGCTACCACGGCATTTTTGTTGAATTGGAATCCCCAATCTTTATCCAAGCCGCCCAAATCAGAGGATTTGAATTCTTCCGTTACCGGTGCAAAAGTGCGCTGGGCGTCGGTTGCAACGTCCAAAAATACCATAACTTTGCCGCCGCCATAACTATAATTGCGGATAGCTTCAATCATATCTTGGCTGAAGTCGCGCGGATGTATAATTATCAGAGCGTCAAGCTCATCGGAAATATCTTCGGCGTTGGAAAGCGATTTGACGTTATAAAATTTTTCCAGTTGGTTGATGATTTCCCAACGAGAGGTTGCCACATTCTGAATAACAGTGTCAAAAATCGGCAGCGTGCTAATGATGCCGATATTCTTTTTCCGGTGGTGCAATTGATAGATTGTTTCGGTTAAGTCTTGCTCCAGCAGGTTTTGGCGTTCCAAAGCCAAAAACGGAATTGCTGAAAAGTCGTCAATGCTGTTGCTGACTGTTAAGCCGAAATAAGCTGGCTGGTTGATGTCAATCAACGGTATGGCTTTTAAGCCGCGGCTGATTGCATGGTCTTCAGCCTTGCTGAACGGTTCCGGATTATAAACGGCATAATTTAATTTTCCGTCCGAAAGGGCTTCGTATTGTTTCAGCATAATGCGGATTTGGTCAAACATCAGCCGGAAAGACGGATTGCGGCGGCCCAGTTCATCCGTGTAATAAAGTTTGACGGTTATGGGTTCCGGCAGGTTTTTTAATGTTTTGCGCGTGGTATCCGTCAGCGTGAATATTTTTTCTTCGGTAAAGTCATATTGGACAGAGCGGGTTAAGTTATTGGCTATCAGATTAAGCCCTATAAAGCCGAGCAAAAGGAATAAGAATACCAGCAGATAATAATTGCGGCTGGTGGATTTTAAGAAACTGGCGGTGCCTGCCGTTCTAAAGCTGACAATAATTACGGTTGTAAAATTGAACAGCAGAATAATTGAGGCAAAAAAGATAATATCGCGTGCTTCAACCAAGCCGCGGCTGATTGTGAAAAAGTGGGTTTCAAAGCTGAATGAGGCTATCATATCAACGATTGAGAGCGGCGCAAACAAGCGGAAGAAAGACAAAACGTATTCCAAACCGCTGAGCATGAACAGCAAGTTGGCGATAACAGCCAGAACCAAGGCGATAACCTGATTTTTGGTGAGGGCAGACATCGTTTGGGAAATGGCAAGCATGCAGCCGGCAAGAATCCAGCTGCCGATATAGCTGACGGCAATGACGGAATTGTCAGGAGATCCCAGCAGGTTTACCGTAATCCAAAAAGGAAAAGTCAGAAGCAAAGCTAAGCCAGAGAAAATCCAAGACGCAAAAAATTTGCCCCAAACGAGATTGGCGGTAGAAACCGGCATGGTCATAATCTGGACAATGGTTTTGGTTCTGAATTCTTCGGACCACAAACGCATTGATATACCGGGCAGAAACAGCAGATAAAGCCATGGCTGATAAGAGAACATCGGCAGCAGCGAGGCTTGCCCACGGTCAAAGAAATTGCCGAAATATATCGCAAAAGAGCCGTTGAGCAGCAAAAAGGCGATTAAATAAACATATGCCAGCGGAGAAGTAAAGTAACGGATTAATTCGTTTTTGGTGACAATCCATAAATTTTTCATTATTTGTCTCCTGCAGTCAATTTTTTGAAAGCCTGTTCCAATGTTTGCGCATCCGCTTTAAAAAGAATATCTTTCAAAGTTCCGTCGACAAGTATTCGGCCCTTGTTTATTAAGAGGATGCGGGTTGCGATTGATTCCGCTTCTTCCAATAAATGGGTTGAAATAAGAATGGTTTTGTCTTTTCCCATTTCTTTTATCAGGTTGCGCATATGTTCTTTTTGATTGGGATCAAGCCCGTCCGTCGGTTCGTCCAGCAGCAAAATTTCGGGGTCGGATAAAATGCTTTGCGCAAAACCCACGCGTCGCAAGTAGCCTTTGGAAAGAGTTTCTATTTTCTGATCCATAATATTTGTGATTTTGGCGGTTTCTGCAACGGCATTGACGCGTTTGGCTTTGTCTTTGCCGTAAAAACCTCTTAATTCCGCCATGTAATTTAAAAAAGTGCGGACGTTTAAGTCAGGATAGAGCGGAGAGCCTTCCGGCAAGAAACCGATGTGTTTTTTTGCTTCGAGCGCATTTTCGCCGATGTTTTTACCGCAGACTAAAATTTCTCCGGAACTTGGAGCTAAAAATCCGGTAATCATATTCATCAGGGTTGATTTTCCGGCGCCGTTTGGACCGAGAATGGCTATTATTTCTCCGGTTTGGGCTTTAAAGCTTAAATCATTGACGGCATGGAGACTGCCAAAATTTTTGTTCAGATTTTTAATTCGGAGAGATGTCTGCATGGCTTATTCCTTTATTGACGTTATTTGACCGTCACGGACTGCTTTTATTGCGGAAGGAACGGCAATAATTCCGTCTTTTGCATTGTTTTTCGAAATATAGCCGCTGATTGTTTTGGGGGCGGGCAATAAATCTTTTTTGAAATTTTTTTCGTAAGCGCCGATAAGGGTTTTCAGGGCTGTTCCGGCCAGCTCGGCATCGTAGGCGCCTGCAACAGAGCCGGCAGAACGCGTGTTGTCGTAAAGTTTGGGATTGTCGGTTACGTCAACCGTGTAAAGTGTTGAAATGTTAAAATTGCTGATGCCGTTGTCATGCAGCTGTTCTGTTAAAACATCAATTTCTGACGGAGCTCCGACAAGCAGGAATAAATCGGTGTCGTTGTTGCGCAGGAGGTTAATCAGCGTTCCGAAATCATTTTGTCCGGGATGAATGACGGCGCCGGCCAGGCCATAAGTATCAGGCAGGGCATTTTTAAATGTTTGGGCGAGAGAGCGGTAGTCACCTTGGGCTGCTGTGATAAAGCCGATGTTTTTGAAGCTGCGCCGGCTTAAATCTTTGACAAATAAGTCCGAGATCTGCTTGTAGGGGCTGTGAATGATAAATTTTTCGGGCGTTTCGGCATTTATTGCCAAAGTGGCGCGGGGTTCCGGTGCAAACTCCACACGGATATCTGCTTTGGCGGAATTTTTATCCTGTGTTGTATCGGTATTACTGTCTTTGAAAAGAATATCGTATTTGTAACGGACTTTTGCCGCGCTGTCGTTGATAATCTGCTGCATGGCGTTTTTTGCCGCAAGCCCTACACGGGCATTGGGGCCGGAGAGGGGAAGATATGCATTGATTTTTATAAGCGGGCGGGCAATTGTTTCCGTGCGTCTGGGCTGATAAGTTGCGGCAAAAATCGTTGCCAATGCGGTTATCACGGCAACGGCCAGTAAAATTATTTTGGTACGCAATGCCATTAAATGCATGATATTCTCCGTTTTTATTTTTTATTTATTTCATATAAAGCTATTGCCGCGGCGGTTGAGACATTCAAGCTTTCAACTTTTTCGGATATGGGCAGTTTGACCGTCATGTCGCAGCTTTCTTCTACCAGACGTCGCATGCCTTTGCCTTCGGATCCCATAATGATGGCCGTTTTCCCTGACTTGTTGATTTCATCAATATAAGTTTCGGCATAGCCGTCCATGCCGATTGTCCAAAAGCCGGCGTCTTTAAGCTGCTGAATGGCGCGCGACAAGTTGGTGACGCGGCAAATCGGCAGGTGTTCGATTGTGCCGGCAGAAGCTTTTGCCATGGTTCCGGTTTCTGCCGGAGAATTTTTATCCTGTAAAATAAGGGCCAATGTATCAAATGCAACGCAGGAACGGATAATCGCACCAATATTCTGCGGGTCGGTTACCTGATCAAGAATCAGGATATGGCAGCGGTTTTTCTGGTCGGCCATGATACAGATATCTTCTAACGAATAATCTTCCAATTCGCTGCAATATACCGCGAATCCCTGATGTACGGCGTCACGCGGCAAAACTCTGTCGATTTCTTTTTTGTCGACGGTGTTGATAATGCCGGTATTGATTTTGTTTTGTTGGCAGACGGCTTTTATTTCGTCAAAATTGTCTTTGGTGCAGAGGATTTTACTGACGCGGCGGCGCGGGTTGTTGAGAACGGCCATAACCGGATGGCGTCCGTAAAGAATGCTTCCGGCAGCGTTGTTTGAATTGTTATTGCGGTTTTTTGACATGGTATTCCTCAGTTGTTTAATTTTTTTGATATTTTAATGTAAAAATCTTAATTTTCTATTTTTATTTTAACTGATGACTTTGCGCAAAATGCCGCCGGCGTTTTGTAAAAGTTTTTCCGCCTGTTCTTTGCTTACGCCTTTTATTGCCATAACACAGGCTGTCTTGACGTTTTTGCCGCTGGCGGCAATGTATTTTTCCGCTTTCTCATATGGTATTTTTGCTATTTCGGAAACAATGCGGCAGCCGCGGTCAATAAGTTTTTCATTTACCATGCGCACGTCGATCATATAGTTTTCATAAGTTTTTCCAATGCGAATCATGGCGCCGGTCGAAAGCATGTTTAATATCATTTTTTGTGCGGTGCCCGATTTCATGCGCGAGGAACCGGTTATCGGTTCTTCTCCGACAACAGGGTTGATGAAAATATCGGAAAACTCTTTGAGTTTTGCTTCCGGATTTGAGGATATGCCGATTGTTTTGATGCCGCGTTTGCGGGATTCTTCCAATATTGCCAACACATAGCGCGGGCCGCCGTTGGCAGAAATGCCTACGACAATATCGTTTTGTGTCGGGTTGAAAGAGGCTAAATCTTCTAAGCCGAGTTCGGGATTGTCTTCGGAGTTTTCGATAGAAAAACGCAGCGCTTTGTCGCCGCCGGCAATATAGCCGCAGACCATGCCGTGTTCGACGCCGAAGGTCGGCCAGCATTCGGAAGCGTCTAAAACGCCGAGGCGCCCCGAGGTTCCGGCGCCGAAATAGGCAAGGCGTCCGCCGTTACGGAATGCTTCGGCAATCAGTTCTATCGCTTCGCCGATTTGCGGCGTTACTTTTTCAATCGCTTCCGCGACTTTTTTATCCTCGCGATTTAAGGTTTTTGCAATTTCGGCGCCGCCCATTAAGTCAATATCGGCGGTTTCCGGATTTCTTTTTTCGGTTAAGGCTATGGAATTCATTTTTTTCTCCATGAATATTTTGTTCAATTTTAACTGCCAGAAGTTAATAAAAAGAAAAAAGAAGCGGCCGCTTTTATTCACAATATGAAAATAATTTGGCCGTTTAGTAAAAAAGGGGTTGACAAACACGGCAAAATACGATTATTTGCCTGTTAGTGAATATCAAGAGGAATGTTCCTCACTCCTGAATTTCGTTTTATCGGAGGGGTGGCAGAGCGGTCAAATGCAACGGACTGTAAATCCGTCGACTTAGTCTACGATGGTTCGAATCCATCCCCCTCCACCATTCGGTTTCAGGTTTACTCTCGATAAGAGGCAAATTAAGCGGGTGTAGCTCAATGGTAGAGCAGAAGCCTTCCAAGCTTATGACGGGGGTTCGATTCCCCTCACCCGCTCCAAAAATTTCCCCCTTTTCGAATCGTTCTAACAACATAAACAATTAGGATATTTATACAATGGCAAAAGAGAAATTTGAGCGGAGCAAGCCGCACTGCAACATTGGCACGATTGGTCACGTAGACCATGGTAAGACGACCTTGACGGCAGCAATCACAAAAGTATTGGCAGAAGAAGGCGGCGCAAGCTTCACAGCTTATGATCAGATTGATAAAGCGCCTGAAGAAAAAGCACGCGGTATCACCATTTCTACCTCACACGTAGAATATGAAACCCCGAATCGTCACTATGCACACGTAGACTGCCCGGGCCACGCCGACTATGTTAAAAACATGATTACCGGTGCCGCTCAGATGGACGGCGGTATCTTGGTTGTATCTTCAGCCGACGGTCCGATGCCGCAAACTCGTGAACATATCTTGTTGGCTCGCCAAGTAGGCGTTCCTGCATTGGTTGTTTACATGAACAAAGTAGACCAGGTAGACGATCCTGAATTGTTGGACTTGGTAGAAATGGAAATCCGCGACCTGTTGAGCTCTTATGACTTCCCGGGCGATGAAATTCCGATTATCAAAGGTTCAGCTTTGGCAGTATTGGAAAACGGCGACAAAACGATCGGCCATGATTCCATTATTGAATTGATGAAAGCAGTAGACAGCTACATTCCGCAGCCGGAACGTCCGAAAGATCAGCCGTTCTTGATGCCGATTGAAGACGTATTCTCCATTTCCGGCCGTGGTACGGTAGTTACCGGCCGTGTCGAACGCGGTGTCTTGCATGTAGGTGATGATATTGAAATCGTAGGTATCAGACCGACCCAGAAAACGACCTGTACCGGTATCGAAATGTTCCGCAAATTGTTGGACGAAGGCGAAGCCGGCGACAACATCGGTGTACTTTTGCGCGGTACGAAGAGAGAAGAAGTTGAACGCGGCCAGGTTTTGGCAGCACCGGGAACAATTACCCCGCATACAGACTTCACTTGCGAATGCTATATTCTGACGAAAGAAGAAGGCGGCCGTCATACACCGTTCTTCAGCAACTATCGTCCTCAGTTCTATTTCCGTACGACAGACGTCACCGGTTCAATTGAACTTCCTGCCGGAACAGAAATGGTAATGCCTGGCGATAACATCACCATGACAGCAAAATTGATTCACCCGATTGCTATGAACGAAGGTCTTCGTTTCGCAATCCGTGAAGGTGGTCGTACTGTCGGTGCCGGCGTTGTTTCTAAAATCTTGAAATAATCCGAGAAGCTCGCAATAACGGCGACTAATCGTAAAAAATAGAAAAAGCTGAAAATTCATGTACGCTTATGTACACTAGGATTTTCAGCTTTTTCATTTTTACTTCTATTCGCTCGTTCTATCGAGCTTCTATGAGATTGCGTGAGGGGGAAAATTCACACACCAGAATTTCGGCCGCTTTGTTTTTCACGCTATAAGCCTCAAATCTCAAACTTTTAGAAAGAGAGTAGAAGCCTAGGATTTTCTCTCTTCTTTTTTGTTTCTACTGATCTCAAATATCGGATTGCAACCTATTTAAGAATTTTGATTGGGTATATTATCGAAAATCAATGGGGCAGCCCACGCAGTTTATGATGTTTTAAGAAATTGAAGCAGAATAAAAAATGCAAAGGGAGAAAATTCATGTATGTTTTTGGACACCGGATTTTCTCTCTTTTTTTACTCAGTCTGAACGAGTCTCCGCATCCTCATTAAAAAGGTTGAGTCTTTCAGTTCCTAAGGTAAAAGACGACTTTCTGAAAAAAAAGCCGTCTTTTGTTTGGATATTATCTTAAATGCCTGTTTTTAATTTGTCTTGAGGGGAGAGTTTCAATCACTTTGTTTCTCATGCGATAAGCAGCAGACTGTGAGCTTTTAGAAAAGTGTCTAACGGAGAGCAGATTGCCGATAGGGGATTGTTGCTTTGATTTCAAATTCAATTGATTGAAAGCAATTTGTTTTTGTTTCTGTGTGATATTTTTATTACAAAAAAAGAGCTGCAATCGCAGCTCTTGATTGGTTTTGAGGAGAAGATGAGGAGAATTTTAACGAAGTACCGAATTCAGAAATTGATTGTTCGTTTCGGTTTTTAGCTTTAATTGCTTTTCTTTGCGTTTTCTTTCTTCTTCTTCCTGACGCAGCTCTTGGTGCTTTTTTTCATGTTCTTCGTTGCTCCAGATTGTATAAAGTTCCATAATGCCGAGAGCGCCGAAGTGCTGCAAAAGGCGTTGCATCGGATCTGATTTAGCCTTTTGGAGCAAGCATGTTTCGATAACGTGCTTTCCGGATTCATGCGGAAGGGGGGGAATTTCATCATAAATTTTCTGGTTCACATCGACTGTTTTTGTGGACAGAATTTTGTATGCTTTTTGTATGTTATCGTTTTCAACAGCGGTTCTGAGACGCTCAAAGGTGTTATTACGGAAGAAACCAAAGAGCTTTTTAATGAATTTGTTCATAGATAATTTATTTTTTATAAGGTTAATAAGAAGTTTTGTAAATATAACTTAACATATTTTTTGTTTTTGTGCAAATATTTTTTTGTCTATTTTTTGCGGCGGGATTAGGGTAAAAAGTACTTGACTTAGAGTAAGCTCTAAAGATTATAGTTGCTGTAATTTAATTTTATAAAAGGAAGAACTATGGCTGATTATGAAGTTTTGAAAACGATTAACTCTCCTAAAGATGTTAAAGATTTGTCATTTATGGCGCTTAATGAATTGTGCGAAGAAATGCGAAGCGCTGTTCTGAACCGTGTCAGTAGGATAGGCGGGCACGTAGGGCCGAATTTGGGCGTTATCGAATTGACTGTTGCTTTGCATTATGTTTTTAATTCTCCGGTTGATAAAATGGTTTGGGATGTCAGCCATCAGAGTTATCCGCATAAGATGTTGACCGGACGCGCTGCCGGATTTTATGACGAAACAAAATTCAGCGAAATTTCCGGTTATACGGCGCCACAAGAAAGCGAGCATGATATTTTTACCGTCGGACATACATCTACCTCTGTCAGTTTGGCAGCAGGCTTGGCGAAGGCCCGTGACTTTAAGGGCGAAAAGCATAATGTTATTGCAATAATCGGTGATGGTTCACTTTCCGGAGGCGAAGCTTTTGAAGGGTTGGACAATGCCGGCGATTTCAAATCAAACTTTATCGTGATTGTCAATGATAATGAAATGTCAATTGCAGAAAACTATGGCGGCTTGTATGGCAATCTGTCGAAACTGCGCGAAACAAAAGGAGCTGCGCAGGATAATTATTTCAAAGCGCTCGGATTTGATTATCGGTATGTGGAAGAAGGCAATGATGTTGTCAAGTTGATAACGGAACTGATGAAAGTGAAAGATATTGACCATCCGGTAGTTGTTCATATCCATACGCTTAAGGGCAACGGATATCGTCCGGCAGAGGAAAATAAGGAAGCATTCCATTGGTCGTTGCCTTTTGATGTGGAGAGCGGCAAGCTTTTGCCTTTTAACGGCGGCGAATCATATGGCAGTATTGTTGCCGATTATTTGGAAAACAGAGTTCGGCAGGATAAGTCGCTGGCTGTTGTGAATGCCGGTACGCCCGGTGCGGTTTGTATGCGTGATTTTCGTAGCAGACATCCTGATAATTTCTTTGATGTCGGCATAGCGGAAGAGCATCTGATTGCATTTATTTCCGGTATGGCAAAATCGGGTTTGAAGCCGGTCGGTTTGTTTTTCGGCGGTTTTATCCAGAGAACTTATGACCAGTTGTCTCAGGATTTATGTTTAAATAAAAGTCCGGCAGTGATAGTTCTTGAAAACTGCGGAATAACAGGTATGGATGTGACGCATTTATCTATTTTTGATATTGCAATGATTAGCAGTATTCCAAATTTGGTCGGTTTGGCGCCAAGCTGCAAGAGTGAAGCAATCCGTATGCTGGATTGGGCTTTTGCTCAAAAAGATTTTCCGGTCGTTATCAGAACTCCGGCGGATATTTCTCAAAATCTGATTTATGAACCCAAACAGGATATTGAACTTAATAAATTTGAAATGCTGAAGAAAGGTTCAAAAGTTGCGTTACTAGGTTTGGGAAATTTCCTTAAACTTGCGGAAGATACGGCAGAATTATTGAAAGAAAAAGGTATTGAAGCGACAATTATCAATCCGCGTTTTACCACGGCACTTGACGAAGATATGCTTTCTTCTTTGGTTGAAAACCATAATATTGTTGTTACCTTGGAGGATGGTGTTCTTGCCGGCGGATTTGGCGAGAAAGTTGCCGCATTTTATGGCGATAAACCGGTCAAGGTTTATAACTTCGGCGCTTATAAAGAATTTACGGACAGGGTTCCGGTGGCGGAATTGCTAGAGCGTTATGAGTTGACGCCGGCGCAGATTGTGCGAAAAATTATGTAAGGTGAGGGCGGTGTTAAACCGCCCTTTTTTCGTTCGGATAAATAAAAAAAGACTTGATTTATTTATCAGAGTTGTGTATCTAATAAATCACAAGCTCAAGTGAGCTTGAATTTTATGTTAGGGGTATAGCTCAGTTGGTAGAGCGTCGGTCTCCAAAACCGAATGTCGTGAGTTCGAATCTTACTGCCCCTGCCAATAAAAAAGTCCGCTTTAGGCGGGCTTTTTTATTGGCATTTAGGGGCGGTTGGTGAGAACTCACGAGGGAGTGAGTTTGAACCGCAGTTTGCAGGCGGGCAGAGAACGCCGGTTGCGAGGGACGAGCAAGCAAACAAGGTCGGCGAAGCGGAAGCGCAGCCAATCGTCTGCCCCTGCCACTCAAGATAAACCGTCCGAGAGAGCGGTTTTTCTTTTATAAAACAAGCATTTAACCGAGTCCGTGTGAGGTCGCTGTGAAAGTGTAGTTTTCGGGTAGTCACACGACTTTCCTAGATAAGTATTCTTATAAATCAATGTGCTAATAAAATTTATTCTGAACTATTTTCGGGAATAATTTTTCTCAATGAGATGTGTGGACTTGTTGGTATGATTGCAGAAATTAAATAAAACAATATTCTAAAAGCTGTTTAAAAATAAAATATTCGCTTGCAATTTGTAGATATTCTAGTGGCTTACAATTATCACTTGGGGGTAGTGTATCTAAATTTCAGGTGATTTTTTTATTTAAACCGTTGGTTAATTCCGGCGGTTTTTTTGTTTTTAAATGACTGTTATGTAAGAAAGGAAATATAATGTCAATTTTTAATCTTAATAAAGATGTTGCTACATTTTCTGCAGTTGCTGAAGAAGATATGATTCCGCTTAAAACTTATCTTAAAAAATTCGGGGCTTATGATACGCCGTCTTATGGAATGACCTGATATCCCGATAATGAATTATTTGAAGGAATCAAAACGTACCAAAGAAAAAATAATTTAACTGTAGACGGGACAATGAAAAGAGAGGGCGAAACAATTTGCTCAGTAAATTGTACTGCACTTATATTCATTGCGTTGATTATCTTAATTGTACCCTCTGTTTATGCTTTACGAAAGGTGAAGGATAATATAAAGAAAGCAAATTTTGCTGTTGTTGTTCCATTTTTTCTATATTTAGGAAAGTTTATATATTATAAGTATTTCTCCAATATATAATGTTTATCTGTAAAAAAAATCGTGGATTGTCCTATGTGTTTTGCCGTTCAGGATAAAATTGTTTTAAGGTGAGTTTTTTCTAGCGGCTGAGGGAAATAAAAAAACAGTTCCGGTGTTTAAGCGGAACTGTTTTTTTCTTGAAATGCGGAAGATTATTCAGACTTCAATAAATTCGTCGACAATCTGTTTGAATTGTTTGGCTCTTTTTTGAACGAGCGGGGCTCGTTTGATAATCAGTTCGCGCGGAGTGTGGCGCTGAATTTCCTGCTCGCGGGCAGAAACTCTTTCCAGAGCTGTATTGACATCGCATTTTAGGTAATACATTTTAGTTTTGTAGCCGGCTTTTTTTGCTTCTTGCATGAGCGCAAGATGAAGTTCCGGAGTGCCGCTATGATCTAAAAAGATGTTCTTTTTTTGTTTTATGGCTCTTGTTAATAACTCATAGCCGGCAATTCGGCTTGGAATTTCCCAACGGGCAAATGCCTCTTTCAAGCCCAAAGATGAAGAGTCTTTGTGATAAGTCGGCAGTTTATCCATAACATCATCGAAGCTGACAAATACATAATCGGAAAAAAGGTTTTTGTTCTTTTTCCAGAAAGTTGATTTTCCTGATCCGGGGATTCCCAACATATGGACAAGGCATGGCTTGTCACTTTTTTTTGCGTTCTTTAATGTCTGAGATATAATGGGTTCAAAGGCAGATTTAATCTCTTTGTTTTCTTTATATGAGAACGGAATGACCTCGTTCCAATTCATTTTTTTTAATGTCATGGTTTTTATGCGCTTTTAGATTGAATGTTTTATAATTTCCAATATCCAACGTTCCAACTATAGCATAATTTTATGCCGTCTTCAAGACGAAATTTGTCAAAATAATTTTTGTGGGTGTCGGCGATTTGCAAAGCGCCGTTTCTGTTTAAGAAATGGCGCTGGGCAGATTTAAGCTTCAATGAACATATATTCCCAACCTTTGAGAAGGGAAAACTGATTCTCTGAGCAGGCGGAAACGGCCGGAGCGGCTGATAAAAATCGGCAAAGTCTAAAAATAATGTTGCATTGTGGCAAATTATAGTTTATGTTTCCGGTAAATCGGTCGGTTTCGGCGCGATTGTTGCCGCGTATCCGTATTTTGGCAGCTGTTGCAGAGAGAATCGGCTAAAGACGGTTTTAATTTATTAAAAAATAGGATGAATTCAACCATGGCAAAAGTAAGTCCATTGCAGTTTTACAGGCAAGTTAAACAAGAGGTTAAAAAGGTTACCTGGCCGACAAAAAACGAAGTGATTAAAACTTCTATTATGGTTATGATTATCGTGGCCATTGCTTCTACGTTTTTCTTTTTTGTAGACCAGATTCTCGGTTGGGTCGTCAAATTAGTTTTAGGTCTGGGAGAATAGTTTTATGGACGCTCGTTGGTATGTTGTAAATGTTCATTCCGGTTCGGAGAAAAAAGTTTCCGAATCAATCAAAGAACAAGCCGTTTTGAAAAAAATGGAAGATAAAATTCTTGATATTTTGGTCCCGACAGAAGAAGTCGTTGAAGTTAAAAAAGGTGCCAAAGTCAGTTCTGAGCGCAAATTCTTCCCCGGTTATATCTTGGTTAAAATGATTATGACCGATGATGCTTGGCATTTGATTAAAAATAATCCGAAAGTAACCAACTTTTTAGGCAGCCGCAATAAGCCTTTCCCGATTACCGAGGCTGAGGCTCAGCGCATTATTACCCAAATGCAGGAAGGTATTGAACGCCCGCAGACAGTTGTCGATTACGAAGTCGGCGAGCAGGTTCGCGTTAATGACGGTCCGTTTGCATCATTCATCGGTTTGGTTGAAGAGGTCGATGTTGAAAAGACACGTTTGAAAGTTTCTGTTTCTATTTTCGGACGTTCTACTCCGGTTGAGTTGGAATTTTCTCAGGTCGAGAAAGTATAGTTTGAGAAATGAAGATATGAAAGCCCCGCAATCGGCGGGGCTTTTTGTTATGAAGGTTAGTCTTTGTACCAACCAGAGGCAGCTCTGGACCAGCGTTGTTTGTTTTTGCCGCCGGGTGTGGCAATGATGCCGCCGACGGTCGGCCTGAGGCAGCCGGTCGTTTCAGGATAAGAAAAAGGTTCGTTTGTCAATTTGCATTTGGCCATGTCGGCAAAAATGCGGGCTTCCATATATTTGCCGTTATAGCCGTAAAAATCGGACCATTCGACATTTGGCTGCGGCGTGAAAATTTTGTTAAATTGTTTTTGATGTTCGGGCAAAACCTCAACTTTACCGGCCAGCAAGTTTTTGAAATCATTATAAACGACCGGATTTCTCCAGCCGCCGCCAAAAACCAGAAAGTATTTGGGGAAATCGTAATTCTCGGAAATAAAAGCCAGGTTGTAAGCGAAGATATAAGCGCTGAAAAATTCTGCCGTACGGACGCGGTCGGCAAACGGAAAGCTTCTGTCCAGCAATTCCGGGATTGCGCGGTACCAAGCCGGGTCGGAAGATTTGGGCGGCGGGAGCAAGATGAAATTTTCGCGGTTATGGGTCTGGACGGCGTTTTCAAAAAGCAACCGCAGCAAACGGTAATTTACTTTGCCTCGTTTCCCTGTTTCTCCGTCTAAATCGCAGGGAAGATTTTTTTCTTCCCTCATCAACAAATCGATGAAATGGTTGAACGGGCCGGTATCCCATCCCAATACGATTTCTTTGCCGGTTATTTTGTCTTTGGTGATGACGGCAATATTGCCGGTGTTGCCGCCGTTGCAGAATGCGACCGGAAAAATTTCTTTGCTGATTAAATCGTTGGCTATATGGCGGTTGTGGATTGGAGCGAGCGGTGCGCCTTCGCCAAGGTTCATAATATCGTCAGAACGGAAATCAAAAGCGACGGGAATGCCTGTAAGGTCTGCCAGCATTTGCCCGCTGCCGATTTGCAGGGTATAAATCTGTCTCGGGTCGCGGCTGTTTGCTATTGACGGTGGGCAGTGGGCGCAGGTTTGTCCGTGAAACCCTATCATGTCAATCGTTTCTTTGGAAATGTGATTTTGTTCCAGGAGTTGTAAAATGGTGTCGGCAACCAGCTTGATGTAATTGTCGTGAATTTCATCAAATCGGTTTTCCTTGTTGCCGGCAATGCGGTCTATATCTCCGCCATTTTGAGCAAGCATGAATTTTAACTGGCGAAAACGGTTTCCGGTTTCAATCGGAATATCAATACTTAATCCGCATATGTCTTTTATTGATTGTCCGTCAAACTCGGTCAGGACGACATCAACGGCGTCTAAAGAATTTCCGGTCATGACGCCGATGCAGCGGTAAGTTTTCTGCTCCATGCTTTATTCTCCGTTCTTATAGATATAAAGATAGGCATAGGATAGCAGAATTTTTGATTTAGTCTACAAAATTTAAGCCCCAACGGAAGTTGAGGCTTTATGGGTTAAATACTAAATTTTATGCCAATACGCGCAGAACTATTTTCTGGCGGCGGAAGTTGTCAATTTTGCAATCGACAGCCCTTCCTGTGCGGGCATGGCGGCAACGTTTGGTTACAACCAGAACGTTTTCTGCCAGAAGCACGGTCATGGTAGCGCCGTGAATTTCTGTAATGGTGCCGGAAACTCGGCTGCCGATCGGGTGCAGGGCGATATATTCGTCCGCGGGCAGCATTGCCGGAGTGACAAGGTAAGTCAGTCCGTAGAAGTTTTTCGGCGGCTTGCAGATTTTGTTGACAACGACCGAAATGTCTTGTCCTTTGCGAAAGACCAGATGCGGGTTAAAGCGGTGGCCTTTGACAAAGAATGCAGCGTTTTCGGTGACGGTTTGTGTGCCTCTTTTGGTCGTAATCACACGCGTGATTTCAAAAAAGACGCGGTCATCTTTAATTTGCGAAATGACGGCCGGGAAGACGCTGTTAATTTTGAACGCCTGCCTTTTTTCATTTGAGGTTGTCATAGCTTTTATTTTTAGGGGTTAATACTCAAGCAAAATTATTATGAAACCGAGTAATCCCGAACAGAAACTTATCCATAATAATTTTTCATTGATTCTCTTTATAACATATTTTTTTATGGCTTTCAAGAAAAATAGACAAAATGCCGAAAAATATTCGCGTGTTAAATTTTTTGTGACTCTAATCAAGGGGTTGAAACGTAATAATGTAAAAAAATGCTTGCAAATTGAATCGTTTGTGGTATACAGGGGCGACTCTTAAAGGGCAGATTCTGCCTTTTAAGGTTACGAATCGTAAATTTTATTAACATAATTCGTGGGAGACCAGCCATGGTCAGCACCACGAACCCGAATAAGAGGTATATAATGGCTAAGTCTAAAAAGAAGATTTTAGGTTTAATCAAGCTTCAGATTCCGGCAGGCAAAGCTAACCCTTCTCCTCCGGTCGGTCCTGCTTTGGGCCAAAAAGGCTTGAACATCATGGATTTCTGCAAACAGTTTAACGCTGCTACTCAGAAGATGGAACCGGGTATTCCTGTTCCTGTCGTTATCACGGCTTTTGAAGATAAATCCTTCACATTTGTAACCAAACTTCCTCCGGTCAGCTACTATATTAAAAAGGCTGCCAATGTTAAAAGCGGTTCTAAAGAACCGACTAAGGTTGTTGCCGGTCAGATTACAATGGCTCAGGTTAAAGAAATTGCTGAAGCTAAATTGCCTGATTTGAACTGCTCTACTGTTGAAGCAGCTATGAACATGGTAAAAGGCCAGGCATATTCTATGGGCATCAAGGTAGTGGAGTAGGACAATGCAGGGAAAAAGAATCGTAAACGCATATAAAACAGTTGATAAAAATCAGGCTTATACTCTGAAAGACGCTGTTAAAATCGTTAAAGAAAATGCAACTGCAAAATTTGACGAAACCATTGATGTTGCAATTAACCTCGGCGTTGATCCGAAACATGCTGACCAAATGGTTCGCGGCGTATGCTCTTTGCCTCATGGCAACGGCAAAACCGTTCGCGTTGCTGTTTTGGCTCAGGGTGAAAAAGCTGATGAAGCTAAAGCTGCCGGTGCTGATATTGTCGGCGCAGAAAGCCTGATTGATTCTATCCTTTCCGGTAAAGTTGATTTTGACCGCTGCATCGCTACTCCCGACATGATGGGATTGGCCGGTAAAGTTGCCCGCGTTTTGGGTCCTAAAGGCTTGATGCCGAACCCGAAATTGGGTACTGTTACGACAGATGTCGCTAATGCCGTTAAGAAAGCCAAAGCCGGTGAAGTTCAATATCGTGTTGAAAAGAACGGTATTGTTCACGCAGGTGTTGCTAAGGCTTCTTTCAGCGAAGAGCAAATCTATGATAACGCAAAAACCTTTATTGACGCTATCGTTAAAGCTAAACCCACAGGTGCCAAAGGTACTTATATGAAGAAAGTTTCTTTGAGCAGCACTATGGGTGTCGGCATCAAAGTCGACGTGTCGGCTTTGTAATATTGCTGTCATGCTTGTAGATTTTTCGCTCATGTACCTTTAATTGTACACTTCGCTCAAAATCTACGGCGCAGCACAACAATCTTCCAAAGCCTTTGCTTTGAGTTGATTGGGGTGCAAGAAAAGTTTTGGGTGGTGGACTCATCACCACCCGCTCTTCAAGAGCAGAGATGATATCAACCCTCTTGAAAAAACTGTCCAAGACTGCAGGTGGCGCAAGCCCTAAATATCCTGCATAGACGGGAGTAGAGAAATATTTAATATCTTTTTTCTCCTGGACAGATTAGGTCCCGTTATTGAGGGGCAGAGTAATCTGTTTTTTCAATAGCGGAAATGTGTTGAAATGCATCATGAATATGATGTTTATTTGGAGACAATAAGTGAATCGCGAAGAAAAAGCACAATTGCTCAGCGAACTGAATGAATTGTTCACAAAATCTGAAATCGTTGTCGTTTCTCACTACAAAGGTTTGACGGTTGCAGAAGTTTCAGAACTGCGTGACAATATCAGAAAAGTAGGTGCTGGCTTTAAAGTTACTAAAAATCGCATTACTCGTCTGGCTCTTAAAGGCACAAACTTTGAAAATTTGATCGATTTATTCAAAGGCCCGACAGCTATTGCTTTCGCCAATGATCCGATTTCTGCATGCAAAGCTTGTGTTGAATTTGCTAAAACCAATGAAAAACTGATTGTTGTCGGCGGTGCTATGGGAACAGGTGTTCTCTCCGTTGAAGAAATCAAAAAATTGGCTGCTATTCCTTCTATGGACGAGCTCAGAGCCAAAATCATCGGTTTGCTGCAGGCTCCTGCCGCTCAGTTGGCAAGAGTTACCAAGGCTTACAGCGAAAAAGAAGCTGCTTAGTTATTTTTCGTTTTATGCGGGTTCTGCTTGTGGATTTTTCGCTCGTGTACTGTTTGTGTACACTTCGCTCAAAATCTACGGCGCATTACCTCACCTAAAACAAAAAATGGTAAGCGAATGAGTAATAAGATTTTTAATTTGATTTAATTTATTTATTTGGAGAAAAAATATGGCCGATTTAGCCAAATTAGTTGATGAATTGTCAGCTTTGACTGTTATGGAAGCTGCTGACTTGTCTAAAATGTTAGAAGAAAAATGGGGCGTTTCTGCCGCTGCTGCCGTTGCTGTTGCTGCCGGTGGTGCTGCCGGTGCCGCTGCTGCTGAAGAAAAAGATGAATTTGATGTTATCTTGGCTGATGCCGGTGCAAACAAAATTAACGTTATTAAAGAAATCCGTGCTATTACCCAGTTGGGCTTGAAAGAAGCTAAAGACTTGGTTGACGGTGCTCCGAAGACTGTTAAAGAAGGTGCTCCGAAAGCTGAAGCTGAAGAAATCAAAAAGAAATTGGAAGCTGCCGGTGCTAAAGTTGAACTCAAGTAATTTGAGTTTTGCTTAACCGTTCTTTCAGAACAAAATTTCAGAAAGCCGAAATCCGGAACAGGATTTCGGCTTTCTTGTTTGTTTAAAGTTAAAAAAGCTTCGTATCTGTTGGATAAGACACGAAGCTTTTGTTAATTTTTCAGCCATTTGATATAGCAAAAAAACGGAATGACAATGGTATACTTAATAAGCAAAAAGAGCACAAAACAGATACATGTCAAAAAGGTTAAGATAATGCATAGAACAATTGCTATCAGGGTAGACAGTGCAATTATCACAAAAACGTTGCAGTCATTCAATACATAAAGACAAACGACGAAAACCGCTATCCAAAGGCAAAGAATGATACTGTTTAAGGCGATGCAATTTCTTAATCTGTTTTTGTAACCTGATTCATAATCATCAGTATCGCAGCAATCTAACTTGAAATAGTTGGCTGATAATGTTTTTATAGGATGGGCTATTCCTATGCAGCCAACAAAAATTAAACCGAATGATATAAAGGTGATGATAATGGCAATCAATGCATTGATAAAGCTTCTGTTTTCCGGAGCAAGAGAGCTATAGTTTCCATAAAATCCACAGCAGAGAGCTGTCATAATCAGAACGGAAAATAAGATTTTGAATAAAATCCGCCGCCATGCAGGCGCTTCATCTAAATCAAGCCAATCAATTGCTTTATACCAAAGTTGTTTCAAAGCGGAAGATCGGGGGGTGATTTTCGGATAAGGGACTATTGCTACTATTGAAAAGACCCAAACCATTCCGGCCAAAACTGATGCGATAATCGCAATAATAGATAATACGTTCATAAATATAAAGTTTAGATTAATAATGTTTATTGGAGCTGCAGAATAGGCGTTTTCGAACTTTTTGTCAATATAATGGCGATGAATAAATATTGCCCCTTATAAATGTAATGCAGATGATTTTGCCTGTTTACATGATGTGCGCAGTATGGTAGTTTATACCAAATTTTGATTATCAGTATTAAGCATTATGTCAAAATATCATTTTTGAGAGTTTATATTTTTATTTTAATCATTTCTTAAATCAAATCTTATGGATAAAAACAAAATTGTTGAATCTGTGTTAATTCAGATTAAAAAACATGACATTGCCGATGAAGTTCTTTCGGCTTTGAATGCGAAAAAAAATGCGGACAGGCATTTTGACCGTTACTATAATAATAAAACGGGAGAAGTTGTCGGTTTGATTTATGGCGATTTTGTTATCTTGAAGCAGACGTCGCCGGAAAAAATGAACTGGAGAGATGCCGAGGCTTATTGCCAAACGCTTGTTATTAATGGTATTCAGGCGGAACTTTGTCCGATTATGCCGGAATGGAAAAAGGACGTTGAGGCAGGTACGCAAGATTTGGCGGCTGCTTTGCATGAGATTGGCGCTGAAAATCTGGACAGCCCGACATGGTGTGAAGCATATCTGCAGTCAGAATCTTTGTTCGGCGAATTATTTGCATGGTACTTACGCTTCGGGGCAAATCTTTCTAACGGATGCAAATGTGACTACAAATTTTATGTACGTCCGGTTTTGCGCCTGAAAAAATGACTTGAGTGAGAAACAAAAGGTTCTTCTTTTAAGAAGGACCTTTTGTTGCATTTAGCGCTTTACAATTATTTTTTAAGCCTCTAATCTGTTATCGGATATGCAAAAGCGTATTCAGGGCGTCGAAAACCCTTTTCATAGATAGTCGCATCGTATATGGCGACTGATAAATTATATGCCGATTTCTGTCATGGACGGATGTCGGCGAATAAGGTCTTGGCCAAATAAGCCGAGCCGTCTTTATCTATGAACGGTTTTCGAACATCCGCCCACCTCTTTCGGTGGGTTTTGTTTTAACTGTAATGATTGGATGTTCAATATGAAAAAACTGTTTTTATTTTTTATAGCCGTCAGTTTTCTGAGCGGCTGTTCGACGATTATGCGGGATAACAATCAAAATATTCCGATTTCTGCAAATGTTGAAAAAGTGAATTTCAAAATAAAGAACCGGTCGGGGCGGACGGTTATGGAAGGCGTGACGCCGTATACCGTTAATCTTAAAACGTCACGCGATGGCGGATATTTTTCGCCCGAGAAATACACAATAGAAGCTACAAAAGAGGGATATACCCCGATAACGCAGGAAATAGATTGGCATGTCAGTAAATGGTATTCTCTCGGTAATTTAGGTTTTGGCTTTTTGTTGGGATATTTAGTCATCGATCCGATCAGCGGTGATATGTATTATCTTGACGAAGATGTTGAGTTAACAATGACGCCAATTAAGAAATAGGGAGAAAAAAAGCCCTTTTTTATATTATGGCTTTGACAAAAAATGCGTTTTTGTGTTTTGGGGCGGTAAATGTTTAGAAACGAATCGCTAAAAAGCAAAAAATGAGTCTTTTCGACTCTTTAGAGAAATTTTGCTGTGTAAAAAAGATAAAAAACTTGACTCGCGGTGAAGAATAATTCTTGCAATTTTAGACTCAAGAGGTATAAATAGACGAATTTAAAATCTATTATTTTGCGAATCGCGGCCAAGAGAATTTTTTGTTCGAGGGTTTGGCGCGATTTCTGTTTTTTAAAAATCGATTTTTTTACATAACCTTCTGCGGTCGGGGTGCGGTGTTCTTCCGCCGGTATAGTCGCAGAATCATAACCTAAGGATTAAAGCACAATGTTGAAATCTTATACGAACAAAAAACGTGTAAGAAGAAGTTTCGGCAGAATCGATGCTGTTGCAGATATGCCGAGCTTAATCGAAATTCAAAAAGGTTCTTATGACAGCTTTATCCAGGCACCGGGGGCAGAACCCTGCGAGTTTGGTCTGGAAGAAGTTTTCAAATCAATTTTCCCAATTAAAGATTTTTCCGGAAACGGCGAATTAGAGTTTGTTAAATATGAACTCGAAGAGCCGAAATATGATGTTGACGAATGCATCAAACGCGACATGACTTATGCCGCGCCGGTCAAAGCAACCCTGCGTTTGGTTGTTTGGGATACTGATGAAGCCACCGGAGCCAAATCTATTCACGATATTAAAGAACAAGACGTTTACATGGGCGATATTCCGCTCATGACGGATAAAGGTACGTTTATCTGCAACGGTACCGAGCGCGTCGTTGTTTCTCAGATGCACCGTTCTCCGGGCGTTTTCTTTGACCATGACAAAGGCAAAACCGTTGCTTCAGGTAAATATTTGTTTGCTGCCCGCGTTATTCCTTATCGCGGTTCTTGGCTTGATTTTGAATTTGATGCCAAAGATTTGATGTATGCCCGTATTGACCGCCGCCGCAAATTGCCTGTTACTTCTATTTTGTATTCTTTGTATTCCAAAGAAACCGAAGAGAAAATTGCAAAGCTGGCTAAAGAAGGCAAGAAGATTGATCCGGCCGAAATCAAAGGCATGGATAAAGAAGAAATCTTAAATTACTTCTATGATGCCGATACTTATGTTGCCGATAAAAAAGTCTGGAAAGTTAAATTTGAACCGGCTCGTATGAAAGGCGTTAAATTTGACTTTGATTTGGTTAATGCCAAAACCGGCGATGTGGCTTTGGAAAAAGGCAAAAAACTTTCTCCGCGTCTGGCTCAGAAATTGGCTGATGACGGTTTGGAATATTATAAGGTTGCCGCAGACCAGCTGATTGGCAAATTCTTGGCTTCTAACGTTGTTGAAAACAAAACCGGCGAGATTATTGCCGAAGCGGGCGATGAAATTACCGAAGAGATTTTGGAAAACATCGCCAAAGCCAAAATCGGCGAAATCAAAACTCTGTTTATTGATAATGTTAATGTCGGACCTTATATCCGTAACACGCTGGCTTCTGACAAAAACTCCTGCCGTGAAGAAGCTTTGTTGGATATTTACCGTGTTATGCGTCCGGGCGAACCGCCTACCTATGAAACGGCTGACCAGTTGTTCCACGGTTTGTTCTTTGATTTAGAGCGCTATGATTTGTCTTCTGTCGGCCGCGTTAAAATGAATGTGGCTTTGGACATTTCTTTTGACGATGCTCCTGACGATTACCGCGTTTTGCGCAAAGACGATATTCTGCGCATTGTCAAACGCTTGGTTGAACTGCGTGACGGCAAAGGCGAGGTTGATGATATTGACCACCTCGGCAACCGTCGTGTCCGCTCTGTCGGCGAATTGATGGAAAACCAATACCGCATGGGTTTGCTCAGAATGGAAAGAGCCATTCGCGAAAGAATGTCTTCCGAAGTTTTGAACAATGTTAAGCCTCAGGATTTGGTCAATGCCAAACCGATTGCTTCCGTTATTCGCGAGTTCTTCGGTTCTTCCCAGTTGTCTCAATTTATGGATCAGAACAACCCGTTGTCCGAGATTACCCACAAGCGCCGCTTGTCTGCTTTGGGCCCCGGCGGTTTGTCTCGTGAACGAGCCGGCTTTGAAGTCCGCGACGTACACCCGACCCACTACGGACGTATCTGCCCGATTGAAACGCCTGAAGGTCCGAACATCGGTTTGATTAACTCTTTGTCCACTTATGCCCGCATCAACAAATACGGCTTCATTGAATGTCCGTATCGCAAAGTTGTTGACGGAGTGGTTACAAGCGAAGTCGTTTATTTGTCCGCCAATGAAGAAGGCAAGTTCAAAATCGCCGAAGCTAATGCAAAAGTCAAAGCAGACGGCCATTTTGAAAATGATTTGATTGCCTGCCGCAAAGCCGGTGAATTCGAATTTGCAAAACCCGAAGAAATCGATTTTATCGACGTTTCTCCGAAACAGTTGGTTTCTGTCGCTACGGCTTTGATTCCTTTCTTGGAAAACGATGACGCGAACCGTGCATTGATGGGTGCAAACATGCAGCGCCAAGCTGTTCCTTTGCTCCGCTCCGAGGCTCCGTTGGTCGGTACCGGCGTTGAAGGCACTGTTGCCAAAGATTCCGGCGCGACTGTCGTGGCCAAACGTGATGGTATTGTTTCGCAGGTTGACGCTACCCGTATCGTTGTTACCTCTGAAGGTGAAAACGTTACCGATGCCGGCGTTGATATTTACAAGTTGCAGAAGTTCCGCCGTTCTAACCAAAATACCTGCATCAATCAGGTTCCGTTGGTTAAGGTCGGCGACAAGGTTAAAGCCGGCGATATTATGGCTGACGGCCCTTGTACTGAAATGGGCGAACTGGCTCTCGGTAAAAACGTTCTGGTTGCTTTCATGCCTTGGAACGGTTTGAACTACGAGGATGCTATTTTGCTTTCCGAACGTATTTCCCGCGATGATGTCTTCACTTCTTTGCATATTGAAGAATTTGAAGTTATGGCTCGCGATACGAAACTCGGTCAGGAAGAAATTACCCGCGATATTCCGAACGTTGGTGAAGAAGCTCTGCGCAACCTCGACGAGGCCGGCATTGTCTACATCGGCGCCGAAGTTAAAGCCGGTGATATTCTGGTCGGTAAGGTTACGCCGAAAGGCGAATCTCCGGTTACTCCGGAAGAGAAATTGCTGCGAGCCATCTTTGGCGAAAAAGCTTCTGATGTCCGCGATACTTCTCTGCGTGTTCAGCCGGGTATTGAAGGTATTGTCGTTGACGTTCATGTCTTCTCCCGCCGCGGCGTTGAGAAAGACGAGCGCGCTTTGTCTATCGAGCAGGAAGAAATTTCTGCTTTGGCCAAAGACCGCGATGATGAAATCAATATTATCCGCACCAGCTTTGAAAATCGTTTGAAATCTATGCTGCTCGGTCATGTTGTTGTTGATGCTCCGAAAGGCGTTTCGAAGAACACGACCCTGACCGCAGATGTGTTAGAGGCTCTGCCTTCTTCTCAATGGCGTAAGATTGTCATTAAAGACGAAGACATTATGTCTAAGATTGAAGAACTGGTTGCGGCTTATGACGCACGCGTTGAAAAGATTCAAAAACACTTTGACAACAAAGTTGAAAAAGTACAACGCGGCGATGATTTGCTTCCGGGCGTTTTGAAGATGGTTAAAGTCTTTATTGCGACCAAACGTAAAATCCAAACCGGTGATAAAATTGCCGGACGCCACGGTAACAAAGGTACCATTTCCCGTGTTCTGCCTTTGCAGGATATGCCTTATATGGAAGACGGTACTCCGGTTGACATCGTGTTGAACCCGCTCGGCGTGCCTTCACGTATGAACGTGGGACAAATTTTGGAAACTCACTTGGGCTGGGCTGCCAAAGAACTCGGCAAGCAGCTGAATGATATGATGGAACAGTACAAGAGAGGCGAAAAGACCATTAAAGAACTCAACGAAGAACTGAAAAACGTTTACGGTGAGAAACAGTTTAAGGAGGATATTACCTCTTTGAACGAAGAAGAATTGGTCGAAATGGTTTCCAACCTCAAAAACGGTGTGCCGATGGCTACTCCGGTATTTGACGGCGCCAGCGGCGCAGACATCAACTCTATGCTGACTTTGGCCGGCTTGCCGACCTCAGGCCAGATTGATTTGTATGACGGCCGTACCGGTGAGAAATTTGACCGTAAAGTTACCGTTGGTATTATCTATATGCTTAAACTTCACCACATTGTTGACGAGAAAATGCACGCCCGTTCAGTCGGTCCGTACTCTCTCGTTACCCAACAGCCTCTGGGCGGTAAGGCCCAATTCGGCGGTCAACGTTTCGGTGAAATGGAAGTATGGGCGCTCCAGGCTTACGGTGCTGCTTATACCTTGCAGGAAATGTTGACAGTTAAGTCCGATGACGTTAACGGCCGTACTAAGGTTTATGAGGCTATTGTCCGCGGTGATGACGGTTTTGAGGCAGGTATTCCCGAATCCTTTAACGTTTTGGTTAAAGAAATCAAATCCCTGTGCTTGAACGTTGAACTGTTGAACGAAGAAGTTTAAGGTAAAGGAGTAAGATATAAATGAATGATATAATGAAATATTTTGGTCAGCAGGTCTCAGGTGAATCTTTTGACCAGATTAAAATTTCAATTGCCTCTCCTGAACAAATTCGTTCTTGGTCTTATGGTGAAGTCAAAAAACCGGAAACCATTAACTATCGTACGTTCAAACCTGAACGCGACGGTTTGTTCTGCGCTCGCATTTTCGGTCCTGTCAAAGACTATGAATGCTTGTGCGGCAAATATAAGAGAATGAAATACCGCGGCGTCGTTTGCGAAAAGTGCGGCGTTGAGGTTACTCTTTCCAAAGTCCGCCGCGAGAGAATGGGCCATATTGAGTTAGCCGCTCCGGTTGCTCATATCTGGTTCCTGAAATCTCTGCCGAGCCGTATCGCTATCCTGACCGATATTCCGATGAAGGCTTTGGAACGCGTTCTGTATTTTGAAAGCTACATCGTTATTGAGCCGGGTTTGACACCTTTGGCCGTGAACGAGCTTTTGAGCGAAGAACAGTATCAGGAAGCTATTGACGAATATGGCGAGGATTCTTTCCGTGCCGGTATCGGTGCAGAAGCTTTGAAAGAAATTCTTGCTTCTATCGATTTGGAAGCAGAACAGGAAGCTATCCGTGCCGAGCTGAAAGACAATGCTTCTGAAGCTAAGCGCAAAAAATTGGTTAAACGCCTGAAAATCATTGAAGCCTTCTTGGAATCAAATACCAAGCCGGAATGGATGATTTTAGATGTTCTGCCGGTTATTCCGCCAGAATTGCGTCCTTTGGTTCCGTTAGACGGCGGCCGTTTTGCCACCTCTGATTTGAACGATTTGTACCGCCGCGTTATTAACCGTAACAACCGTTTGAAGAGATTAATGGAATTGCATGCTCCCGACATTATTATCCGTAATGAAAAGAGAATGCTGCAAGAATCCGTTGATGCTTTGTTTGATAACGGCCGCCGCGCCCGCGCGATTACCGGTACGAACAAACGTCCGCTGAAATCTCTGTCAGATATGTTGAAAGGTAAACAAGGCCGTTTCCGTCAGAACCTCTTGGGTAAACGCGTTGACTACTCCGGCCGTTCGGTTATTACCGTTGGTCCCGAGCTCAAACTGCACCAGTGCGGCCTGCCTAAGAAAATGGCTCTGGAATTGTTCAAACCTTTCGTTTATGCAAAACTGGAACTCTATGGCCACGCTACCACGATTAAAGCTGCCAAACGCATGGTAGAAAAAGAGCGTCCGGAAGTTTGGGATATTCTGGAAGAAGTTATCCGCGAGCATCCGGTTATGCTGAACCGTGCGCCGACCCTGCACAGACTGGGTATTCAGGCTTTTGAACCTGTTTTGGTTGAGGGTAAGGCTATCCATTTGCACCCGCTCGTTTGTACCGCGTTCAACGCCGACTTCGACGGTGACCAAATGGCTGTTCACGTTCCGTTGTCTGTTGAGGCTCAGTTGGAAGCCCGCGTTTTGATGATGTCTACCAACAACATCCTCTCTCCAGCTTCCGGCAAGCCGATTATCGTTCCTTCGCAAGACATGGTTTTGGGTATTTACTACCTGACCTATGAAGCAGAAGGTTTGACCGGCGAAGGTTCCGTTTTTGCGGATATGGATGAGGTTGAGATGGCTCTGGACGCCAAAGCCGTTGATTTGCATTCCAAAATCAAATGCCGCATGGAATATGTGACCGATGACGGCGAAATCAAAACCGGCATTGTTGAGACAACTCCGGGCCGTATTTTGGTTTCTCAAATTCTGCCGAAGCATAAGAATGTTCCGTTCTCTCTGGTTAACCGTTTGGTTAAGAAGAAAGAAATCGGCGAAATCATTGACATCGTCTATCGTCACTGCGGACAGAAAGAGACTGTTCTGTTCGTAGACAAGATTATGACCTTAGGTTTCACCAATGCTTGTAAGGCCGGTATTTCTTTCGGTAAAGACGATTTGATTGTTCCTGATGCCAAGAAAGAACTCATTGCCGAAACAGAAAAACAGGTTAAAGAGTTTGAACAGCAGTATCAAAACGGTTTGATTACCAAAGGCGAGAAATATAACAAAGTGGTCGATATCTGGGCTGCCTGCACAGATAAGATTGCCGATGAAATGATGAAAAACATTTCAAAAACCGAAAACGGCTATATCAACTCCGTATACATGATGGCTCACTCCGGCGCCCGCGGTTCTGCCGCCCAAATGCGCCAGCTGGCCGGTATGCGCGGTTTGATGGCTAAACCTTCAGGCGAAATTATCGAACAACCGATTATTTCAAACTTTAAAGAAGGTTTGACCGTGTTGGAATACTTCAATTCTACCCACGGTGCCCGTAAAGGTTTGGCTGATACCGCTTTGAAAACAGCTAACTCAGGTTATCTGACCCGCCGTCTGGTTGACGTTGCCCAAGATGTGGTTATTACCGAAACAGATTGTGGTACCGAGCGCGGCATTATCGTTCGTCCGGTTGTTGACGGCGGTAACGTTATTGTTTCAATCGGCGAAAGAATCCTCGGCCGTACCATTCAGGAAGATGTTTTGCATCCTGAAACCGGCGAATTGATTCTGCCCAAAGGCAAACTCGTTGATGAAAACGATATTGAAGCTGTTGAAAAAGCCGGTGTCGAACAGGTTAAAATCCGTTCAGTCCTGACTTGCGAAACTAAAGACGGTGTCTGCGCTGCTTGTTACGGCCGTGATTTGGCTCGCGGTACTCCGGTTAATATCGGCGAAGCTGTCGGCGTTATTGCCGCTCAGTCAATCGGTGAACCTGGTACCCAGCTGACCATGAGAACCTTCCACATCGGCGGTGCTGCTCAGAAAGGCGCCGAACAGGCTTCTGTTGAAGTTCCGTTTGCCGGCGTGATGAAACTTGAAAACCAGCATTTGGTTCACAATAAGGAAGGCAACGGCATTATCTTGTCCCGTAACTGCGAAGTTGTTATCGTTGATGCAAACGGCCGCGAGAAATCCCGCCACCATGTTCCTTACGGTACTAAACTTTTGGTTAATGAAGGCGACAAGGTTAAGAAAGGCCAGAAAGTTGCCGAGTGGGATCCGTTTACCGTTCCGGTTATTTCTGAAAAAGCCGGTAAGGTTGAACTGGTTGACTTGATTAACAATATTTCCGTTAAGGAAAATATCGACGAGACTACAGGTATTACTTCAAAAGTCGTTATCGACTGGCGTTCAAGCGCTGCCAATGCCGGTTTGAAACCGAGTATTGTTTTGAAGGATGCCAAAGGCAAACCCGTTACTTATGATAACGGCAAAGAAGTTCGCTACTATGTGTCTGTTGACGCTATTTTGTCCGTTGACAACGGCCAGCAGATTGAAGTCGGCGATGTTCTTGCCCGTATTCCGAGAGAAAGCTCCAAGACCAAAGATATTACCGGTGGTCTGCCGCGCGTTGCCGAGCTGTTTGAAGCCCGCCGCCCGAAAGATCAGGCTATTATCTCCGATATTGACGGTATGGTTGAATTTGGCAAAGACTATAAGGCTAAACAGCGTATAACCGTTGTACCGAAGAAAGGTGAAGCTATCGAATATCTGATTCCGAAAGGACGCCATTTGGTTGTTCAAGACGGCGATGTTGTCAAGAAAGGCGATATGCTGGTTGAGGGTATTCCTGCTCCGCATGATATTCTGCGTGTTCTCGGTGTTGAAAAACTCGCTGAATATCTGGTTAAGGAAGTCCAAGACGTTTACCGTCTGCAAGGCGTGAAGATTAATGATAAGCACATCGAAGTTATTGTTTCGCAAATGTTGCGCAAAGTTGAAATTACCGCCCCCGGCGATACAACTTTCCTCGTTGGCGAACAGGTTGACCGCGATGTCTTTGAAGCAGAAAATGCAAAAGTAATTGCCAAAGGCGAAATACCGGCTGTTGCCGACCCGATTTTGCTTGGTATTACCAAAGCTTCTTTGCAGACCAAGTCATTTATCTCTGCTGCTTCGTTCCAGGAAACAACCCGTGTCTTGACCGAGGCTGCCGTTGAAGGCAAAGTCGACAAGTTGAGTGGTTTGAAAGAAAACGTTATCGTCGGCCGCTTGATTCCTGCCGGTACGGGTAATGTTCTCCGTGCTCTGAAGAAAGTTGCAGCTCAGAACGATAAAGAAATTTTGTCGCTCAAAGAAGAGGCTGCTCAAGCTCAGCTGGAACATTCCGAAGCTTCGGAAACACCTGCAGAGTAAGCTTGCAATAAAGCTGAATGCCAGAAAAACTCCCGATCTCTCGGGAGTTTTTTTGTTGCATTATAAATGATTTATGATAGATTAATTCCGATTTATCAATTAAATATTTTTTACGTTTATGGAACATGTAATTTATGGTGCAGTTATAGCTGTGCTGGCGATTTTGCTTATTATTGAGATTAGAAAACCCAAGTGCCAATGCCACAAGAAACATGATGACAGTAGTCACTGTGGCGGATGTTGCGGATGCGGACATTGCCGGGACTATGATGAAGAGTAATCTTCTTTGGTCTGTCAAAAGGTAACTGAGTTTTGTCTTTTTAGACAGTGTTATTAAAAAAGCTCCTCGCTGTTGCAGCGAAGAGCTTTTTTTATTGAGCAAATAATCCCTTATTTGTTTCTTGCGTTGCGATGATTTTTCAGAACCTGCAGGAAGTTATTGTCAGTTCCCTGAGTACCGTATTCAGCGCTTCCCGGTCCCATGCGTTCTGAGCCGATTGTTTTCTTGCCTGGGGTGCCTTCAATAATTTTTCCCTTATTATTGATAAGGTTGCCAAAATCGTCAACATGATTAAACGCAGCGTAAATTCTATCAGCATCCTGTCCGGAAATCCGGCCGCTGAACATACGGTTGATAGCTGCACCTACTTTAGAATTTGGAAAGTTCTGGGTAACAATCCGCATTTTGTAAGCAATTTCGGCAACAGAGACCGGTTTTTCCTCTTTAGAACTGTCGTGGCGGACAAATTGTTCTTTATCTAACTTGCCGTGAGCGAGTAGTTTTTTGATTGTCAGCAGGTCTGCTTTGTTGGCTTTTTCCGCATCATGGAAATTGATTTTTTCCTGTTCAGCTTTGAAACCGGCAGAGCGTTCCAGATAAAAACCGTCAACCAAATCATTTGGGTCGAGCGTTATGGTATCCTGCTTAACGACGATTTCTTTGTCCGGCGTGTTGTTTTTGCCGTCATCCGGTTTGGGGGGGACAGCATCGCCGTTGCCGTTGCAGTTTTTCGGCATGAACAAAAGAGCTGCTGCTGTTGCCGCGGCAGCTGCCAAAGCTGCAATTTTTTTCCAATTGCGTTTAACTTTATCTTTCAGGCGTCCCCACCAGCCTTTTTTCTTTTCCGGCTCTTTAGTTTTTTCTCCCGCGATTATTGCGGACGGAATATTGGAATTGTTCTCATTGCCGTTTGACGGCGGTATCGGGATAATGCCGGCAACAGGCATTTTTCTTTTTTCTTCTTTTTTGCGGTTCGTTTCCGGTTGAGTGATAGCATTGCTGTTTTCTTCTTCTTCCGGTGTTTCCATACCGATTGTGAAATCAGGGGAAGCTTCGGCTTGTCCTTTTTCTCTTTGAGCCGCATTGGCTGCCAGACCGCCTAAAATGCCGGCAAGCGCAGCGTTTGCATTATCTTTGACACTATCGACAATGGCGGCTTTTTTCTGATATTCTTTTTTATTCTTCAGAATTTTTTCTTTTCTGGATTTAGCCATTAAATCCATTAATTTATCATAAGCGGCTTTACCTTCCGGTGTTAATTCGCCTTTGTAATTTGTTCCGAAAACTTTAATGAATTGCAGCATTGTTTCATAACTGTCGTTATCAATAGCCATATTGCCGCCGGCAAATTTTTTCAAATCGGCAATGCTGTTTTCATGCAGGCTTTCAAACGCAGTGGCGTTGTCTTTCCCGTTCAGCAATTCTTCTTGGTAATCAAGAATTTTTTGCAAATCATCTTTGCTGTAGCCTTTGATGTTTTTGATTTCTTCATTATTGATACCGTCTATCAAAGTTTGATATAATTCTTGTTCTGTCAGAGGTATTGCTTTTTCTTTTTCAGAGGTTCTGTTTGTTTCCGGCTGTTTGTTTTCAAATGTAGAGGAGTGAGGTTCAAATTCTTTCTCGACTTGGCTGTTTTCAAAGAGTTTGTCCTGATATTGGCGCAAGCCGGTTAAGTCAATGAACTCACTGCCGTATATGAAGTCGTCTTCTTTCAAACGGGTTGCGAGCATTTCTTTAACAGCAGCTTTTTTATCGGCAGGAATTTCGCCGTTGAAAAAGTCGGCAAAGCTTTTGACTGCACTTTCTTTTTCTTGTTCGGTTTTGGCATAAGCAACGGCTACGGCCAATTCTTCAAATTTGTTGTTGGCAATATCTTCCAATTTCAGTTCAACTTTATTAGCTGCGGGGGTGAAGACGGGTTTGTCTGCTCCGGCATTCAGATTTTGTTTTTTATTGCGGCGTTTGAGGCTTACTTCTTTTGTTTCGGCGTTTGTTGTTTCGGCTCCTGCGTTTATGTTTCTTTTCTGTTTTTCCATATTGGCGCCGGTACGGTTAGCAGCAGTTCCTTTAGGGGTTGAATTGGTTTTAGCCATTTTGACTTTCTCCGAGAGTTGTTGTTTGTTTTGCTCTTAATAATACATTGTTTTTCGAAAAAATCAACTTATTTTGTCTATAGAGTCTATTTTTTTATTGATGTTCTTTAGCCGTTACTTGTATTTTGTCTGAAAATGATTATCTCAAAAGAAAAGGTGCTAACAAGGAGAAAAATATGAAAAGAACGTTGTTATTTCTTGGCTTGGTTTCAGCGTTTGGTCTTGGTGCGTATTCGCTTGAAGCCGCTGAAAATCAGATTAATATTGAAGAAGAATTGCCGGCGGATTCTTCTGCTCCGACAGAGTTTTTCGGTTCGGCGGCTAATGCTTCCGGCGGACAAAATGAAAGTCTGGTCGAGCAAAATCCCGACGAAGGAAATCCATTGGGGAATCCGATAGCGCCTATGCCTCAACAGCAGGAACCGTCTCCCGTTCCAACGGATTCCGTTTCCGCAGGGGATGCTCCTTCCGCTTCTGCTTCTGAACAGGTTTCCGGTATCAAGCCGATAGAGCAGAGTAGCGAGCAAGGTATTCTCAAGCCGTGGGAAGAACCGTTGCCGCAGCCGAGCGATAAGATTGAAAATGAGCTTTACCAGTCAGGAAATGATATTATTGACGTGCAGGCTTATCCGATTAAAGACGTTTCGACCGTAACCGAACCGAATATTCAGCCGCGGATTATTACGCAGTAGAATTTGAGCGTAAAAGCAAGGCTGCTTAATAATATAAGCAGCCTTTTGTAATTTAAATCCGTTTAAAATCGAGGAAAACCGGCCGTCTGCCTTCGCGAATGGCTTTTTGTTGGTATTTGGTTTTGACCCAGTCTGCCGGTTCTTTTTTCCAATCATTGCCGCATCGGGCAGTCCATTCGAAAGCCTGACATGCAGCCAGCTGGCGCAGAGCCCAGCCTTTGTAGACTTTGTGGTCGGTTGCAATTCTGAGAATGCCTCCGGGGCGCAGAATACGTGAAATCTCGGCAAGATTGTCGGGATTGATGAAGCGGCGGTGGGCATGGCGCTTTTTGGGCCAAGGATCAGGAAAGAGCACAAAGACCTTATCTAAAAAATTGTCAGGAATTTGTTTAAACAATAATCTGATGTCATCGTCAAAAACACGGATATTGTCGGTTCTGCCGTCTTCCAGCGTAATTTTTTCCGGCAAGTCCGTACCTTCTTTGATGCCGGTAATTAAGGTCAGTAAATTTGCGACGCCGTTTTGAAAAACCTCTGCGCCGATATAGCCGGTTTGAGGATTGTTTTTTGCCTGTCCGGCCAAATGCTGCCCGTCGCCAAAGCCTATTTCCAGCGCAGTCTCTTCAACCGGAAGCCCAAAAAGGGTTTGTTTATCAAAAACACTATCCGGCGTGATTTTTATTTCAGGCAGAAAAATGTCAAGCAATGTTGTTTTGGCTTTGCGAATGATACGCCCTTTGCGCCGTCCGTAAAATTTTGGACGGTTATGTCCGTCATAAGGCGTGAAGCCCGAGTTTGCCGGTTCTACTTCTATTTTGACGTAGCCTTGTTGCAATGTTGTTTTTTTATCTATAAGCATTTTTTGAACTCCTCTGCCAAATCAAGCCGTTCCCATGAAAAACCGCCGTCACTTTCCGGTTTGCGGCCAAAATGTCCGTAAGCTGCCGTGCGCCGGTAAATCGGTTGGCGCAGGTTCAGACGGTTGATAATGCCGCGGGGGGTTAAATCTACATTATCTTTTATTGTTTGGATAATGCAGCTTTCGTCAACTTTATTGCTGCCCTTGCAGTCGATAAATAATGACAACGGTTCCGCAATGCCGATTGCATAAGACAGTTGCAGCAGGCATTCGTTACATAAACCGGCCGCGACGATGTTTTTTGCCAGATAACGCAGCATATAAGCGGCGGAACGGTCAACTTTGGTCGGGTCTTTTCCTGAAAAAGCACCGCCTCCGTGTGGGGCATAACCGCCGTAATTGTCTACAATGATTTTGCGTCCGGTTAAGCCGGTATCGCCATCGGGGCCGCCGATGACAAAACGTCCGGTCGGGTTGATTAATATATCTTCATCTGCCGGCATCCAGCCTTGCGGTAGGCTTTGTTCTATAATTTTTTTTACTGTTTCCCTTATTTCATTTTGTGATAATTCGGCATCGTGTTGTGTTGAGACAACAATTTTCCTGACACCGACAGGGATTCCTTGGTCGTATTCCAGCGTTACCTGACTTTTGGCATCGGGCTGTAGTCCTTTTGCCAAACCGGAACGGCGGCTAATTGACATGTTTTCTAAAATGCGGTTGGAAAGGTGGATTGCCAAAGGCATGTATTCCGTATCAAAACCGTGTTCTTTTTTTGCATAGCCGAACATGATGCCCTGATCTCCGGCACCGTTAATGTCTACGCCCAGAGCAATATCTGCCGATTGTCCGTGGATCAGGTTTGTTATTTCAACGTTCTTCCAGTTAAAACCGTTTTGCTCGTAGCCGATATTTTTGATGCAGTTGCGAATCGCATTTTCTAACTCTTCAGCCGGAACGTCCTCATTGCTTTTGGTCTCGCCGGCGATAATGACTTTGTTTGTGGTTGCCAGAGTTTCGACGGCAACACGTGCAAATTTGTCATGCTTGAGATAGGTGTCCAGCACAGCATCGGAAATTTGGTCGCAGACTTTGTCCGGATGTCCTTCCGATACTGATTCACTTGTAAAAAGATACTTCATATTATTGTCCTGACGAATATGTTGGTCGGTTCTTCATACCATAAGAAAAAAGCCGGCAAAAAGCCAGCTTTTTTTGTCAGTGTGATTTTGGTGTTAATTATTTATGCTTCGTCTTCATCATTATTATAAGTTGTTTTAGACATGGCAATAATTAAGTCGAACATATGTTTCGCTGCTTTGCGGTTGCTTATTTTGTAATATGCTTTAACCAACTCAATCGTTTCTTGGCGATGCATCGGATCCAAGTCAATGTTTTCATTGTCTTCTGCCAATTCGGTCGGCATACTGTCAGGAATACTGAACATGCGCGGGCTTTGGTTGGCAACTTCTTTATCCATATCTTCATAGAAGAAGCCGATCGGCACTTCCAAAACTTTGCCGATATCCCAAAGGCGGCTGGCTCCAACGCGGTTCATTCCTCTTTCGTATTTCTGAACCTGTTGAAAGGTGAGACCCAGCAAGGAGGCCAGTTTTTCCTGACTTAGCCCGAGGAGGGTTCGTCTCAGACGAATGCGGTTTCCGACATGGACGTCAATCGGATTTGGTTCACCTTGCGGCGTGCGTCCCCGGCTAGATCTTTTAATTACTTCTGCAGTCATATTTCAGTTTTCCTTTATATTATATTATAATATATAAATATGATTTTCAGGCTATTACGTCAACATATATTTTATATAATATGTTATATTGTTAATTGATTATAATGCTAATATAATGTTTTATACTATAAATATCAATATTTTACCGTAATGGCAAGCGCATAAAAAATGCAAATCCAATATTCATGAGGCATAATATAAGCGGAATTAAATTGCCAAAACGGCCGTATATTGTCGGTAAAAACATCTGTTTTGGCAAATTGGCATCAAGCCAGCCTTTTTTATCCAGCCCGAGAGAGGCTATTATTTTTCCGTAGGGAGAAATGACTGCGCTGATACCGGAGTTAGCCGCTCTGACAATTGTGCGCCCTTCTTCTAAAGCGCGCAGTCTGGTGGTGACCAGATGTTGGTAAGGGCCTTGGGAATGTCCGTACCAGCCGTCATTAGTCAGATTTATCAGCCAGTTGGGGCGGTTGTCAGAGCTGATTATCCGGTGGGGAAAGATGATTTCATAGCAAATCAATGTGCCGAAACCGGGAATATCCGGAAGTTTGGTAACGGAAGGGCCGCTTCCGGGCAGGAAATCTGTGACGGCGTTGGTTACGGGGCGTATCCATTCGGGCAAAATCGAACGCAACGGGATATATTCTCCGAACGGGACCAAATGCGATTTGTCATACGAGGCTGCGATTTTCCCTTCATCGTTTATAGCAAACATTGAATTCAACGGACGAAATTCGCCGTTATGGTACTGATAACGAACAAGGCCGGTTATTAAATAGCCCTGAGGCGGAACGGCTCTGGCTATTTGTGCCAGATATCTTGGTTCGAAATCCAGCGGAAAAGGCGTTGCGGTTTCTCCCCAGATGACTATTTTTGTTTTTTCTAACCCCGGTGCCTGAGACAATTTGATATATTCGGCAAAATTGTCTTCAAGTTTTTGGCTGTTCCATTTCATGGCTTGGGGGATTGAAGGCTGGACGATGCGAACGGCCAAGTCAGACGGCGACGTATCAGCCTGTTTCAGGCGGCAAAAACCATAACCGTAAGCGGTTGCTGCCAGAGACAGAGGGATAAGCAAGGCGGCAAAAGCCCTTTTTTTGCTTGGAGAATACATATATAATGCCGGAGCCGTAAAAATCATAAGTACCAATAATGACAAGCCATAAGTTCCGATGAGGGCTGCCGCTTGCAGCATCGTGTCGGAAAAGGAGAGGGAAGAGCCCAGCAGATTCCATGGAAAACCGGTGAAAATGAAGCTCCTGATCCATTCGAACAAAACCCAGAATGCACTGAAGCTCAGGTAACGAGCCGGAAGCCCGTTAAAAAAGCGGCTTAACAGGGCCGGAAAAGCGACAAATAAACCGAAGAATCCGCCAGCCGCAGCTAATGTCAGCGGATAAAGCCAGCCAAATCGTGCCGCGTCAATCAAAAGCGCATTGCCGATCCATGCCATGTTGCAGGCAAAATAGCCAAATCCGAACCAATAGCCGACAGCAAATGCGTTTTTTTTGGTTCCCGCTGAATTTATCAGCAACAGTAAAATCGGGAATGATAGAAATCCGAGCCAAAACATGCTGTGCGGAGGCAAGACCGCAACAGAAAGCACGCCGGATATGAAAGCCAGTTTTTTTGGGGATCGGGCAAACAGCTTAAGCTTTGGACGAATGGCTTGCAGGAGTTTCATCTTCATTCTGCCGGAGAGACGGGGTTACAATCATTATTTTTTTTATGCGGCGCGGATCAACGTCTAAAATACGGAATTTGATGCCGTTCAGACCGTCAATAACTTCTCCGCGGCTGGGAATGCGCTGGGCAATGTGGAAGACGAGTCCGCCCAGCGTATCTATGTCTTCTTCACTGTCATCCAGACCTTCATAAAGGTCTATTCCCGAAATGTCTTTGATTTCGTCAAGTTCCGCTCTGGCATCGGCGACAATCATGTTTTCTTCTTGCATTAAGATAACCGGATGATCGTCAAAGTCATACTCGTCTTCAATATCGCCGACAATTTCTTCCAAAAGGTCTTCAATTGTAACCAGCCCGTCAATTCCGCCGTATTCGTCAATAACCATTGCCATGTGAATTTTGTTCATTTGCATGTCGCTCAGCAAGTCTAAGACCCGCATTGCCGGCGAAACAAATTTGATTTCCCGGTTGGCCAGCTCTTCGACTTTTTTGTCTTTGTTGCCTTTCAACAGAGTTTTTACCAAGTCTATTACATGGATAATGCCGATGATATCATCCAGAGATTCTCCGTAAATAGGAATACGCGAATGCCCTTTGGCAACCATAAGTTCCGCCAGCTCGCCGACCGTGCCTGATTTGTGAAAAGCAACAATGTTGGCTCTCGGAACCATGGCATGACCGCATTTTTTATCTTTAAGGCACAAGATATTGTTTAATAAAAGCTGTTCATGTTTGCTGAATTGTTCTTCACCGTTTACATTGGCTTCTTCAATCAAATCTTCAATCGTTTCACGTACCGTTTCGCATGATTTTCTTGTGAAAATGCTTTTGAAAAAGCTCGGCTTCTGGTGATGGTTGTCGTCAGTCATAATATTCGTTTACTCCTGATAAGGATTGGCTATGTCCATAGTTTTTAAGATTTGAATTTCGAAGTCTTCCATATATTCGGCTTCATCGTCTTCAATATGGTCGAACCCCAGCAAGTGCAGAAGGCCGTGTGTGAACAGATGGCAATAGTGGTCATGAAGAGTAATGTTTTTTTCTTTTGCTTCGCGTTGCATGGTTTCAAACGCAATGATGATGTCTCCCAGTTCAATTTTGTCTGAAAGGGAAATGTCCTGTTCAAAGTTTTCATCGTCAATGTTGGCAAAAGACAAAACGTTTGTCGGCTTGTCCATGTTTCGAAATTCATTGTTGAGTTCATGAACATGTTTATCATTGCTTAAAGCCAGATTAACGCTTAATGGCTTGTTCAGATTAAGAAAATCTATTTCTTCGTGTTCTTTAACATAGCCGATAACGTTGCCGAAAACTTCCTGCGAAATTTTTTCAACTTCCGGCAGGGCGTTAATCCAGCCTTGTTCCTCTATGCCGGCATTAAGTTCAAGATTATTCATCGCCGTACTGCTTTTGGCTTTTTTCTTCATATGCTTTAACGATTTTAGCAACGAGGCCGTGACGGACGACGTCTGTCGAGTTGAAGCGGACCGAACTGATGCCTTGTGTATCTTTTAAGGTTTCCAGAGCATCGCGCAAACCCGAGATGACCCCGCGCGGCAAGTCAACCTGGCTTAAGTCGCCGTTAACCACCATGCGGGAATTTTCACCCAGACGGGTCAGAAACATTTTCATCTGCATCGGAGTTGTATTCTGCGCTTCATCCAAAATGACAAAAGCATTGGTCAAAGTGCGACCGCGCATGAATGCCAGAGGGGCGATTTCGATCTCGCCGATAGCAATTTTTTTGTCAACCTGTTCGGCTGGCAGCATTTCATAAAGGGCATCGTACAGCGGGCGTAAATACGGATCTACTTTTTCTTTCAAATCGCCGGGCAGAAAGCCGAGGTTTTCACCGGCTTCCACGGCCGGACGCGACAAAATTATTTTATCGATTTTGCCTTCAAGCATCATAGAGACGGCCAGAGCGACGGCAAGATAGGTTTTACCGGTACCGGCAGGGCCTAAGCCAAACACAAGCTCGTTTTTCATCATTTCCTGAATGTATTGGGCTTGGGTTGCCGAACGTGGATAAATATGGCGTTTTTTCGTTTTTAAAACGATGTCATTTAAGTTTTGTTCGTCTGAGCTATCAGAGGCCGTGCCGGCGTTATTCATGCGGAGAGCCGCTTTAACTTCTTCTTCGCCGATTTCAATGCCGCGGCTGACCTTATTGTATAATGCGTCTATGGTGTTTTTGGCCTGGTCTACGGCTTCTTGGCTGCCTTTGATATTTATTTGGTTGCCGAAAGAGGAAATCTCAACGCCGAGGATTTTTTCTATCAGGCGCAGATTGTTGTCCTGAGGCCCCACCAACTGTTGGATTAAAAGGTTATTATAGAGTTCAAAACTAATATCAGCCATAATCTTATCCTTCCATAACGCCACTCAGCGAGTTGGTAGTGGCTTCAGTTACTTTTATGTTTACAATTTTGTTCATATATTCTTTGCCAAGTTCGGCATGAAGGTTCTGCATGTACGGAGTGCGGCCGATAAGCTGGCCGGCATGGCGCCCTTTCATGTCAAAAAGAACCGGCATTATTTTACCTACAGATTCTTTATTAAACTTTAACTGATAGGAAAATAATAAATCCTGTAAAATATCCAAGCGCTCTTTTTTTATTTTTTCTTCAACCTGATTTTTCATCAAGGCAGCCGGTGTTCCCGCGCGGCGGCTGTATTTGAAAGAAAAAGCCTGAATGAATTTGACATGGTTGACAATATCCAGAGTGGCCTGAAAATCGGAATCTTCTTCTCCGGGAAAACCGACGATGAAATCCGAGGACATCCGCAGTTCCGGATTTGCCGTTTGCAGTTTTTCTACAACACGCAGATAATCGGCGGAATTGTGCCGGCGGTTCATGGCTTTTAATATTTTATCAGACCCTGATTGAACCGGAAGATGCAGGTAAGGCATAATTTGTTTCAAATCCCGGTGGCAGGCGATTAATTCGTCATCAACGTCGGCAGGGTATGAGGTTGTATAACGAATCCTTTTCAAGCCGTCAATTTTCGCTAATTCTCTCAGCAGATAAGCTAAATTTTGCTCTTTTCCCGATGCGTCTTCTCCATGGTAGGAATTGACATTTTGTCCGAGAAGGTTGATTTCAAGCGTACCGCCGTCTATCAGCCGTTTGGCTTCATTGATAACGTCTTTTACCGGACGGGAATATTCAACACCTCTGGTATAGGGAACAACGCAATAAGTGCAGAAGTTGTTGCAGCCTTCCTGAATGGCCAGATAGGAACAGCCGCCGGAAGAATGGTTTTCAGGCAGAAAATCAAATTTTGATTCGGCCGGAAATTCAGTGTCAATAATGGTTTTTCCTTTTTTACGCCCGATTTTGGCGAGAATTTCCGGAAGACGATGATAGGTGAGGGGGCCGGTTGCGAAATCAACAAACGGAGCACGGACGGAAATCTGTTCATCTTCAGCCTGAACAACGCACCCCATAACGCCGATTATCGTATCCAGACCTTCTTCCGCGCGTTCCTGTTTGACGGCATAGGCGCGACCGAGATCCGAGAAAACTTTTTCCGCAGCTTTTTCTCTGATATGGCAGGTATTGAAAATTATCAAGTCTGCGGCTTTGGGGGTCGAAGCCGGCGAATAGCCGAGAGTTTGCAGTATATTGGCGATGCGTTCAGAGTCATAGACATTCATCTGGCAGCCAAAAGTTTTAATATAGTAATGTTTTTTGTTCACTCTTCTATCCTAATAATCGTCTGTTTTCTTAATCTATAAGTTTAGGCTATAAACGGATTAATTTCAAATGTTATTTGGGGGCGGAAGATGTTTTTTGCCAAAGGTTGCTTTGCCGAACTGTTTTTTTGTTGAAATAATATGGTTTTTCAGGTTATCATTTGTATAGAAAAGAAATTTTTACGGAGTTCATTTGATGACAAACTTGGGAATGGAGATGAATATGGCATATTTGTCCAAACTTAATGAAGATCAGCGTATTGCTTTTATGAAAGCTCTGGCAAGCCTGGCAAATGCCGACGGCAAGCTGGATCAGGAAGAGGTTGATTTTATTAAGCAAGTCGCCGTTATTTACGGTGTGCCGGAAGAGAGAGTGCAGGAAATTCTGCAAATTCAAAACGAAGATGAAGTTGTCGAGGCCGTCAAACTTATTGACAACCGCCGCGCGGCTTTGGAACTGATTAAAGAAATGTGCATACTGGCTCATGCCGATAATGAACTTTCCGACAGTGAAGTTATGCTTATCGGACGGGTCGGGCAGTCAATGGGCGTTGAACTGGAAAAAATAGAACAGATCAGCCAATGGGTTATAGACCGCGTTATCTGGCTGGAAGAAGCCCGCCTTATTTTTGAGGAAGTTTAAACGGGAACGGAGCGTTTGCAATGGTTGATATAAATAAACTGAGGGGAATTTCATCTCCGCCGACCTTAACTCCTTCTCAGGAAGAAGAAAAAAAGGCAAAGATTATCGAAAGAGGGCTGGAGCGCGCCAGACCTAATCTGGCTGACCGAGAAAAAGAAGTTGCCAAAAAGCAGCTGATGGAAAAAATCGGCAGCAAAATCAGCAATGACAAGGAGCTTACGGCTTCTGACCTTGAAATAGACACGCTGGCGTTTGCGGTTGCCGAATCTTTACAGACAATGGAATCGGAAACTTGTCCCGTTAACGAATATTTTGAGTGGATTGATGAGGCTCAAGACGTTATCAGAAATATGACCGATGGCAATATTACCGATGACGATATTGACAAGCGCGAAGATTTTCTGTCTGATTTGGATCAGAGAGAAACCGAGATGCGCGTTTATATGGCTTTGTATGCCCGCTGCAGTTCGCCGGCGGCTAAAGAGCGTTTGGCCTTTTTGCAAACAAAGCTGGCAAAACTTATGGAATTGCGCAGCGCGGTTAAAGCTGCAACAAAAAGCAGGGAAGAAGCTGAGAAGTTTCAAGAGGTTAAAGAAGAAGAGAAAAAACGCGCAGAGCAATATGCTGCCGAATTGGAATATCGCAAACGGAATCCTGAAGATAATTCTTTGTTTACGGATGCCGAATACAAAGCGGCTTTGGCAATGTCTCAGAGCCTGATTGCTTTGGCGGCGGCTCAACAGTTGAGCGAAGAGGAAAAACTTCGCAAGCAGCGTTATGAGGAATATTTGGCCCAGCGGATGCGCGACTTGCAGCTTCAGCGGGATTTGGCTCTCAAAGCTCATACAACCACCCTCAATTCAATGCATAATTTGCGAAATATTCAAATGAGCATGGCTCGTTACCAAGAGATGATGAATTTGGTGAAGGTTGCCAATACGACGGCACGACACGGTTATGAAAGTGATGAAGAGCGTATGCGCCGCGAAATTTGCGGAGCCGTTCTTGAATATCGTATTCGCGGCAAAGAAGTTCCTGACCGGATTTTGTATAAGCTCGGCGTAAAATCTTTTGTGCCTGATTACAGTATGAGCGAAGAAATCCTTAATCAGGGAATAAAATCGCAATCAAAAGCTGACGTTATTAAGAGGATAAATGAACTTACGGGTAGACAATCTTCTTCAAATAGGCCACAATTGCAACAAAATATGCAGCGTTTTGACTCTCAGCGTTTTATTATGCTGAAAAAATTGCGTGAGCAGAATGCTTTAACTCAGTAATTAAGGAGAAAATAAGTTATGGGTGCTTTATTTGAGCCGTTTTTGTATATTATTGGTTTGATTGTCAGCCTTTATTTTAAAGTGGTTGTTGTTGAAATCGTCCTGCATTGGCTGATTCATTTCAAAGTTTTGGAACCGACAAACAAATATGCCGCAAAAACCATGGAATTGTTAGAAAAAGCCACACATCCGGTTTATGATAAAATTAAAGAAAAAATTCCGGCTGTCGTTGTCAGCGGTTTTGATTTTGCGCCGTTTGTACTGCTTTTGATTCTGCTGTTTATTAACCGTTTGATTTTTGTTTTGTCGCAGTTCTTGCTTTCTTAGTTGAGGGAGGCGGTTTACGCTTGGTATATGAACTGGGCAAACAGGGAGTTTTGTTAAGAGTTAGGCTGACGCCTAACTCTTCTTCTTGTTTTATAAAGGGTGTTTTTAAAAATGCAGACGGAATTTGTTTTTTGAAAGCCGGCGTTGTCAGCGTTCCTGAAAAAGGTAAGGCAAATAAAGAATTGTTAGGGTTTTTGGCGAAAAAACTGGGAATAGCCAAAAGCAGTTTACAGATAGTCGCCGGCGAGACAGACCGTTATAAAAAAATTCTTATTACGGCAGAGGCTACTGCCGTTTTGCCGATATTAGAGCAGTTGATTGGGAGAGAAGATGAGTGAGGCAAAGATAATTGACGGTAAAAAAGCGGCTTTGGCGTTGAGGGAAAAATTGGCGCAACATATTGCCCGATATGATAAAAAGCCGGAATTGGCAGTGATTTTGGCCGGCAATGACGAAGCCAGCCTGATTTATGACCGCAATAAGCAAAAGGCGGCGCAAGAGGCCGGAATGAAATGTGAGATTTTTCATTTGCCGGAGACAGTGTCCCAAGAAGAGCTTTTGTCTTTAATTGAGCGGCTGAATGCCGATGATAATGTTAACGGCATGATTGTTCAGCTTCCTTTGCCCGAGCATATCAGCCAGGCAGAGGTTCTCAAGCACATCAAGCCGGAAAAAGACGTTGACGGTTTTTGTCCCGTTAATGCCGGTTTACTGCTGGCTAATTCTTCCGAGGCGATTGCGGCGGCAACTCCCAAAGGCATTATGCATTTGTTGAAAAGCGTTTTTCCAGACTTGTCCGGAAAAACGGCTGTTGTAATCGGGCGCTCGAATATTGTCGGCAAACCCTTGGCTTCTTTGCTGTTAAACAGCAACTGTACGGTTACGGTCGTTCATTCCAAAACACGGGATATTGAAGCAGAAACGCGCCGTGCCGATATTGTAATTGCCGCCTGCGGTTGCCCGAAGATGGTTAAAGCTTCATGGATAAAAGAAGGTGCCGTTTTGATTGATGTCGGGATTAACCGGATAGACGGCAAACTCTGCGGCGATATTGATTTTGACGATGTTAAACATAAGGCGTCTTATGTTACGCCTGTTCCGGGCGGGGTTGGCCCCATGACTGTCGCTATGCTTTTAGAAAATACATTTGAAGCTTTTTTGAAGCAGAATAACCTTAAAAAATAAGTTTGGCTGACTATATTTATTTCATTGTTACGGACTTGAGGAAAAGGGCAGGCAATGAGTAGTTCAGGCAGAATTTTTATGCTCGATGACGACGGCATTATTTTGGATTTGTATAAAGAATTATTTGAAGCAAAGGGGTATGAATTTTTTGCAACGACCAATGCTTACAAACTACTGCTTTATGCAAAAGAGGTGAAGCCTGATATTTTTATTTTAGATGTTAATATGCCGGGGATGAGCGGTTGGGAAGTTTTGCAAAAGCTACGCAGTGACGAAGATTTGAAAAAAATTCCCGTGTTGATGCTCAGCGTTTCTCGGGATATCGATTTGGCGGTTGCCAAAGGGGCTGCTCATTTTCTTAATAAGCCGTTAGATATGGATAAACTGTCCGATATTGTCGAGGCTTATTGTGTGGGCGGCAAGCAGCATGATATTCTGTTATTGGAAGATTTTGACGCTGTCGGTTCTTTGTTTGAAAAATCAATCTATACGCATCATTTGCAAAGTTTTAATGTTCATGGCCTTTGGGCGGCAAAACGCTATTTGGAAAAAAATATGCCTAAAATGGTTTTTGTCTGTTATCCTGAGCTGGACTTTAACGAGGTTCGGCGCGAGTTGGCGCATAACAGAATTTATAAGGTTGATTCCAGACAAGATATTGAAGAATTTTTGTTGCCCGCTTAGAAAGATTGTTAGTTAATAAAAAATTTGGTGTAATTTTGTAAAGAATGCAATATGCTCTTTTTGTTCATTGTCGGCAAAAGGAGGCATAATGCTGTTAATCAATAAAATGGTGGGTTTTACCCGAGGCTGCGTTCACGGCTGTTATAATTATATGATTGAGCTGGCTTCGAGAAAAACAGCTTTGTATTTTCTGTTTGCCGTGTCGTTTATTGAGAGTTCCTTTTTTCCTATCCCTCCTGATATTATGCTGATTCCCATGGTCTTGGCAACGCCGAAAAAAGCTTGGAAAATTGCAGGGGTAGCAACAGCTGCCAGTGTGTTGGGCGGTTATTTCGGTTATGCTATCGGCGTTTTCTTTTTTGATAAGCTGGCCAGACCATTATTGGAATTTTACGGATATATGCAACAGTTTGACTCATTTAAGGAATATTATCATGAGTGGGGTGCATGGATTGTTTTTGGTGCCGGCATAACGCCTTTCCCATATAAAGTCATTACAATTGCGAGCGGTGTCGTCGATTTGAATTTGTGGGTTTTCAGCATCGCATCGCTGTTAGCCCGCGGCGGGCGTTTTTTCCTCGTGGCATGGCTGTTGAAAAAGTATGGCGAGCCGATGAAAGGTTTTATTGAAAAAAACCTCGGTATGCTGGCGGTTCTGTTTTTTGTTTTGTTGATCGGTAGTTTTATGTTGATAAAATACATATAAGAAAAGGCGCCGGAAAGCGCCTTTTTTATTGGTCTTTGTGACGGAATGTAATCCGGCCTTTGGTCAAATCATAAGGTGTCATTTCAATATCTACCTTATCTCCGACCATGACGCGAATACGAAATTTGCGCATTTTACCGGCTGTGTGAGCCAGAATTTCAACGCCGTTTTCTAATTTGACACGAAACATGGCGTTCGGCAGTTTTTCTATAACTTCGCCGGTTAACTCCAAGAGTTCTTCTTTACTCATAAAATAATCCTCTGTTTTTTTATTATTGTTTCCTATATAACGCTATAATTTTATTTTTGCAATGTTATTTTTTATCAATGCGGGGAAACTTGAGCGTAAAACAAGTGCCGATGCCTATTTCGCTGTTTACGCTTATGTGGCCTTTGAATTTTTCTACAATTGATTTGACTATTGATAATCCTAATCCTGTTCCGCCCAGCCGGTTGTCTTTGCCGTCAGAATAAAAGGGTTCGAAAATGCGGGGAAGTTTGTCTTTGCTGATTCCCTGGCCGTTATCTGATATTTTTATGATAATATTTTTAGCTTCCGCAGAAAGGCCTATTTTTATTTGTCCGTCAGATTTTATTGCTTTAATGGCATTTAGTAACAGGTTGATAATCATCATTTTGAAGTCGGCTTCGCTGCCTTTTATATATGTGTCTTTTTCTTCTTCCGAAATATCAATGGTTATGCCGTTGTGTTTTGCTTCATAGTCGAGAAGCGCCGTCACGTCTTTTATGTTGTCCAGACAATTGATGTCTTGAAGCTCGTTTTCTGAAAAGCGGGAAAGTTTGAGCAGGCGTTCAGGAACATTAATGCATTCGACGATTTGATTATAGATAAGCTGCAATAGTTTTTTTTCTTCATTTTCAGGAGCTTTGTCAGGATAATGTTTTTCCAGCACCCGCTCTGCAATCATGCGGATTGATCCGAGATGGTTTTTCATTTCATGAGCAACAGAGGTCGCCATGAAACCCAGAGAAGAAAGCTTTTGCTGGTGCGAGAATTTAATATCATCGCTCAGGTCTCGTATAACTTCGACAACAAAGCGTTTGTTATTAATATTTAACGGCGCCGCATTAATTGACAAATGCCTGTTGGGATGATTGGCAAATTGTTGGACAACACGGATATTCTTTTTCTTATTTATGCAGATTTCCTGCATCGGGCAGCTGAACAATGCGTTGGAACAGGGTTTGTCCAGATTTTGAGAAGCCTCGTAGCATTTGGTGCAACTTTTGTTTCTGCCGATTTGCTGATAATATTTTTTATTGGCAATAACTATGTTATATTCATCGTCGATAACGCGTATGCCGTCGGGGATGCCGTCAATTAACGACTGTAAAAAATTTTCTTTTTCTTTGATTTCTTGGATGTTATTTTCCAGATTGTCCAACATGTTGTTGAATGTTTCCGTCAAATAATCGATTTCATCGGGAAAATAATGCTGTTTATTGTGGGTTATGCGGTTGGAAAGGTTGCCGAAGGCAACTTCATTACTGGCGGCAGACAATTTATTTAACGGAGACAGAATCCAGCGGCGCATTAAAAACCACAGGAGAGCAATTGCCAGAATAATCAGGATTGAGCTGGCGCTGACGATGCGGATTCCTTCTTTAATTGTCAAATAGCGGTCATTATAACCCTGACTCATTTCTTCAATGTGTTTCTTTTCTTTTGAAATACGGTTTTGCAGGGCGCTTTCTTCATTTTTTTGCGAAAGGATTCTGTTTTTTATTTCATCGCTGGTTTTGATGTTCGGATTGTCTTCGATAATTTTAAATATTTCTCGGCGCAATGTGTTGTTTTCGTTCAGCATTTCCATGTAATGCTTGTTCCGGTTAATATTTGATTTTAATTCCTCTTGAAAACGGATGCCGTAGATTATGTAAAAAGTGTATATGAATAAAATAGCCGTAAAGAGGAAAAAAGCGGCAATTGTGTAGATAAATTTTTTATTTAGGCTGATAAACATGGGGCCGATCCTAGAAAAAAAGATTCCAGTTACTATATTAAGACTATCTTAGTTAAAATTTAATAAAATATGGCTAAGTATTGAGAGTTTGAAATTGTTTGAGAGAAGAAATGAAGAAAAATATGGAAGAAATCGATTCTGAAGCGCTTTCTGAGCTCAGCTTTTGGAATGATGAGAATGTTGCGTTTATAAAATCAGGCATTGAGAACGGTAAATGTATGTGGTCTATTTATGCCGCAGACGGCGAACGTATAGCTATGACGGATGACAGGGATTTTGCATTTGTTATGGCTAAGCAAAATGATTTTAATCCGCAGTCTGTTCATTAAGATATAAAAAAAAGCGCTTTAAAGCGCTTTTTTTTATATCTAATCTTTATGCCTATTCGTGGTTATTCAAAATAGCATAAATTTCCTGAGAAGAGGAAATCTGACGAACTTTAGTCCGAGTAGATTCATCTTTCAAAATTCTTGAAGCCTGAGCCAGAGCTGTCAGGTGGTCAGCTCCGTTGTCTTCCGGAGAAAGCAGCATGAAAACCAAATCAACGGGTTTGCCGTCAATTGCTTCAAAGTCGACAGGCGAATTTAATTTTGCAAAAAAGCCATAGACTTTATTCAGTTCCGCAAAACGCCCGTGCGGCAAGGCCGTTCCTTCGCCAAAACCGGTCGAGCCCAGATTTTCGCGTTCTAAAACAGTATCAAAAATCGTACGTTCATTAATGCCGGTAATTTCAGCAGCCTTATTAGCCAAATCTTGCAACAATTGTCTTTTGCTGTTGGATTTCAGCCCCATAAAAATACTGTTTCCAGACATTATTTCGGAAAGTTTCATAAGTTTTATGCCTTTTCTTGTTAATGGGAATTATGCTTTAGGCTCAACCCAGCCGATGTTGCCGTCTTTGCGGCGGTATACCATGCTGATGTGGTTGTTGGCACTGTTTCTGAACATAATGGCGCATTCGTCAGCCAAGTCCATATGCATAACAGCTTCGCTAACGGTGCAAACCGGAATATTAGCTTCTGTTTCGGCAATTGTCAGCGGAGCGTTTTCGTTGATATCCAATTCTTCTTCGTTTTCAATCAGCGGGAAAACAGCCTGATGAGCGATTTCTGCTTCGTCTAAACCGCTTTTGCCTTTGTGGTCGTTTAATTTGTTTTTGTGACGGCGCAAACGCGTAGCGATGTGCTGGTTGGCGGAGTCAAATGCGGAGTAAGGATCGGCGCAGCTTTCGCTGGTGCCTTTTAATACGATATTTTTAGCAGGATGAACAGTTACTTCGGCCTTAAATTCTTCGCCTTCTTTGGAAAAGGCTACGGTTGCGCTGATCGGGGCATTGAAGTATTTGTTTACGGAGTTCATAACGCCGTCTTCAACATGTTTGCGCAGTTTGTCGCCAATATCGACTTGTTTTCCTGTCAGTTCAATTTTCATAATTCATTCCTTACAAATATATTAAAAAAATCAATTCTACCGTCTTAATATACCCTAAAACGGCAAGAATATCAAACGTAAGATTGTACTTAACCCCAATATAAATAAAAGTCAATAAAAACTTCTGCCGCGGGCGGTCTAGAGCAGGCTGCGTTTTTCCCGCTTTCTTTGCCCCGAAGTGGCGATGTCCATTGCTTCCCGATATTTTGTGACGGTTCTGCGGGCAATTTTTATGCCTTGCTGCGCCAGAAGTTCAACCAGCTTGTCATCAGAAAGGATATTATCTGCTTTTTCTTCATCAATCATATTTTTTATTTTGTGTTTTATGCTGAGGGTAGAGGTCTGGTCATCGCCGCTGAACGTGGCGGCGGCTTGTGAAAAAAAGTATTTTAGTTCAAAAATGCCGCGCGGCGTGTGCATATATTTATTTGCCGTTACGCGGCTGACGGTACTTTCGTGCATTTCTATTTTTTCGGCAACGTCTTTTAGTGCCATGGGCTTTATATGTTCAATGCCCTTTTCAAAAAAATCCCGTTGCGCGGCAACAATGTTTTCACTGACTTTAAGGATGGTTACGGCGCGTTGGTGCATAGCTTTTATTAAGAAATTGGCGCTGCTGATTTTTTCTTTTAAGAAGCGTTTGGTTTCTTTGCCTTTATCGGCATTTTGTATTTCGCTGCAGTAACGTCTGTTTATCAGAAGTTTCGGCAGAGACATTGAATTGAGTTCGACATGATAAGCGCCTGATTTGTTTCGGCGGACAAAAACGTCGGGGATCACATAAGACGTTAAATCATGCGTATAATCCGCCGCAGGTTTGGGGTTTAGGCTTTTGATGTCTGCTATCATCGAAAGCAGGTCTTCGTCTTCCGCCCGGCAGATTTTTTTTAGTTCTTTGAATTTCTTTTCTGCCAGCAGCGGAAGATTTTGCAGCAGAACCTCAATTTGCGGGTCATAGCGGTTTAGGTCTTTCAGCTGTATTGTTAAGCATTCGGTTAAATTTTCCGCAAAAATTCCCGAGGGTTCAAAAGTTTTCATTATGTTTAGAACATTTGTGATTTTTTCTTCGCTGGTATTCAGACGTGTTGCCAGTTCGGAGATGTCTCCCCTGAAATAGCCCGTGGCATCAAGTTGTTCCGCCAGCCGAAACGCAACGGCCTGATCTGTTTTCTTTGGCAGATTTAAGCTTATTTGTTCGCTAATCAGCCGATAGAGAGATTTTTCGTCTGCCAGTTTTTTTTCGAAATAATCAAAGTCTTCGCTATCGCTTTTACTCTTATTTTCGTTATAGTCTGACCACGAATAGTCGTTATCGGCAACGTCATAGCCTTCGCGGTCTGAACCGGCGTCATCAAATTGGCTGTCATAGTCTATATCCGGCGCGTATTCTTCATTTTCCGGCGCGGAAGAGGGGGCGTAGTCGTCTATCGTTTGCGGGAGCGGCGTTTCGTCATATGCCGCATCATTTTCTTTTTCCAATAACGGATTGGCCGAAAGTTCGCTTTCTATCAGTTCTCCCAATTCCAGATTAGACATCTGCAAAAGATTTATGGCCTGACGCAGCTGCGGGGTCATCAATAATGACTGAGACTGACGTATTTCCAGTTTGGGCGTAACGGCCATTGGCAAAGGCTCCGGTTCAAAAATTACATGGAGAAATTATCGCCGAGATAGACCTTTCGTACTTCTTTGCTGGCAACGATTTCTTCCGGCGTGCCTTCCATCAGAACCGTTCCGCCGTGCAGAATGTAAGCTCTGTCGGTAATATCCAAAGTTTCACGGACATTATGATCCGTAATTAAAACGCCGAGGCCGCGGTGTTTGAGCTGCGAGACCAGATTGCGGATTTCTCCGACAGCAATCGGATCAATACCGGCCAGCGGTTCGTCGAGCAAGATAAAATGCGGCTGGCTTGCCAAAGCGCGGGCAATTTCCAAACGGCGCCGTTCTCCGCCGGAAAGGGCTATTGCCGGCGAATTTCGCAAGTGTGCGATTGAAAATTCGGAAAGCAATTCTTCCAGCATGTTCTCGCGTTTGCTCTCGTCTTCAATAACAATTTCCAGAATGGCTTTGATGTTGTCTTCAACGGTTAATGACCGGAAAATCGAGGCTTCCTGAGGCAGGTAGCCGATCCCCATGCGGGCGCGGCGATACATCGGCAGGTTGGTAATATCCTGCCCGTCAATATGAACGTCGCCGTAATCCGGCGTAATCAAACCGGTAACGCAATAAAAACATGTTGTTTTGCCGGCGCCGTTGGGACCGAGAAGGCCGACGGCTTCGCCTCTTTTAACGTTTAACGAGACGTTTCTCAGTACCGGCCGGTTTTTGTATTTTTTGCCGATGTTGAAAACTTCTAATTTTGAAACGAGCGGGGTTGCCATACTATTCATTTTTTTTACTTTTCTTAAGTTTGTTTATTTTTCGGATTTTTGTTTCTGTTTGAAAACGCCGGAAACACGCCCTTGGGAAGTTTTTCCCGCAATGATGCGGCTTTTGCCTGTATTCAGATTGGTTTCGGCAAAATCGCCGCGCAGTTTGTTCCCTTGTTGGTCGATCAAAACATGGTCATAAAGCTTTATAACGCCTGTCTGCGGCAGGTACATTCCTTTGTCTGCCGTTACGGTCGCATTGTCTGTAACAATTTTTATGTTGTCGTAAATTTCTATTTTATTCATTTCCATATTGCCGGTTTGAGAATTTTTTTCAAAAAACGCAACCATTTTATCTGAATAAATTTTGTTGTTTTGTTTATCTGTTGCAATAACGTTTCCCAAGGCAACGGCTTTTTCCTGCGCGGGATAGTAGGTGATGTTGTCTTTGGCCGTTATCGTTTCTTTTTCTGTTTGAATTTTTGCCGGCGCGCCTTTTAAAACAACGCTGTCTTTTGTCAGGTCATAGTCCATAGTCTGCCCGTAAGCTTTTGCTTTAGGGGTCGTGACAATAACGTTGCCTGCCGCATGCACTTCCGTTATGCTGCTTTTTTTTGCCGCAGAAGAGTTTTTGGCGTAATAAGCCGTCATTTTGTCTGCGCGTATCTGCAAGTCTTTTTTTGATGCAATTGCATTTCCGACCGCAGTCATTTTCTGAGCCAGAGAATCCCATTCGACTTCTTTGTCGGCAGTTAAATTCATGTATTGGGCCTGCGCTGCGGGCGACAATATCAGAAGAGCGGCAAGAACATAAGCGGGTTTGAACATTAATCGGTTCCTTTTAAATCGTTTTCTTTTATTTTTATAAAGGTTTTGCCCCTAAAAGTCATAATACCGGTTTTTGTGTTATATTCGAAACCTTCGGAGGTTAAATCTCCCATATCTCCTTGGGCTTGGACAGGCTTATCGCTTTGGGCGACAGAGGTGTTAAAGTCAAACATAATATCGGGCACGCTGATATTCATGCCTTGTGAATAAAATATTTCAACATTGTCCAATAATCGGAGCGTGTTTTTATTTTGGTCATAATAACCGGTCGGCGATTTGATGTTTGCCCAATCGCTCAATGATGTCGGCATGACGCCATCGGGTTTTGTCAGTTTTATCAATTTTGAACCGGGGCTGGTTTCATCAATATTTTCAGCCGTAAAATTATGAACTTTGTTTTCTTTGTCGGTAATATTTAAAATTGTTTTTTCTACATGGAGCTTTTCCAGTTCGCCTTTTTTAGGGCGGGTGATATCAAGAAAGATATCTTTTTCGTTTTGTTGCAAAGCCGGAAAAAGAATCAGCATGCCGACCAGAACAGCGGCAAAACTCGGCAAAACCAATTTTGCGCGCCGTACCCATTTGGTATGTTTTTGCACGGCGCTCTTTTTTATGCGCTGATTTTTTTGCGAATCTTCGTTAAACAGCGAATCTATCTGGTCGACGTTTATCAAGTTTAAGCAACTCCGGCGCGCAGGCAGTCATGCATATGGATAATGCCGACAGGTTTGCCTTCTTGGATAACGAAAAGCTGAGTAATGCCTTTTCCCGTTGTGTTCATCATATTGATGGCTTCTGCCGCCAAAACTTCGGGAGCAATTGTTTTGGGGTTTCGAGTCATGACGTCAGATACTTTTTTGTTTAAGACGTCTGAACTCAGGCAACGGCGCAAATCTCCGTCGGTAATAATGCCTTTCAGCATTCCGTCTGCTGAAATTATGCCGACACAGCCCAGCATTTTAGATGTCATTTCCAGCATGGCGTCCTGCATAACCGTATCTTCGCCGACCAAGGGCATTTCCTGCCCTTTGTGCATTAAGTCCGAAACTTTTTTCAAGAAAGAACCGAGCTTGCCGCCGGGGTGGCGTTGTTTGAAATCCGTTTTTGTAAAGCCTTTGCGTTCTAACAGGCAAATGGCCAAGATGTCGCCAAGCACCATTGTTGCCGTAGTTGATGATGTTGGGGCCAGTCCCAGAGGGCAGGCTTCTCCGTCATCGGGAAGCTTCAAAAGCACATCGCCGGCTCGCCCTAAAGCGCTTTCAGGGTTTTTCGTCATGGAAATAAGCGGAATGCCGTATCTTTTGCAATAAATAATAATGTCGGAGAGTTCTTTGGTTTCGCCGCTGTTTGAGATGGCGATAACGCAATCCTCTTTAGTCAGCATGCCCAAATCGCCGTGACTGGCTTCGCTCGGGTGGACAAAGAAAGAGGGGGTTCCGGTTGAAGCCATTGTCGCTGCAATTTTGGAGCCGACGTGTCCGGATTTGCCCATGCCGGTAACAATTACGCGCCCTTTGGTGTTCTGCATGATGTCAAGCGCTTGCGTCAGATTGCTGTTTAATTCGTTTTCCATTATCTGCAAAGCTTCGATTTCTTTGTCAATTGTCCGTTTTGCCGATGCAATATCCGGGTTGTTAACAGTCATTATTGCAATTCCTTTGTTATTAACACATTAGCCTGAGGGTATTATTTTATTTGCCGAAAGGCAAGGTTTTTTTTATATCTTATACCAAAAACGGCATGATTTTTGCCACATGGCGGAATCAGGCCCTGTTTATATTTGTGGACTCAAAATAGACTCAAAATTGCGGGGCGAGAATGCGGAGCGCGGAATCTGCTTTGTCGCGGAATGTGAGTCGCAGTGCCGTTCGGGCGCTTCTGTTTTGCCCGACGGATAAGGCGTCGGATGTGAAAATTTAGACTCAAAATGAGAAAAATGTATTTTTGGGGGTTGACTATTCGGGAAGCTGAGTCTAGTATGCCGAGACTCAATTCTGGGAGAGGGTATAAGTGTACCCTTTTGTCCGTATGGAATTTGAGTATTTGTTTAATTTAATACTTAAGGAAATTAGTGATGCCTACAATTAATCAGTTAATTCGTAAATCACGAACACCAAAAGTCAAGAGAAACAAAGTTCCGGCTTTGAAAGCTTGCCCACAAAAACGCGGTGTTTGTACAAGGGTTTATACAACAACCCCTAAAAAGCCTAACTCGGCTTTGCGTAAAGTGGCTCGCGTACGCTTAACAAACGGCTTTGAAGTAATCAGCTACATCCCTGGTGAAGGTCATAACTTGCAAGAACACTCAGTGGTGCTGATTAAAGGCGGACGCGTAAAAGACTTGCCTGGTGTTCGTTATCATATCATCCGCGGTACCTTGGATACTCAGGGTATTGCCAAACGTCGCCAACGTCGTTCTCTGTACGGCGCAAAGAGACCTAAATAGGAGAAATAGATAATGTCACGTCGTCATAGCGCTGTAAAAAGAAGCGTACTACCCGATGCCAAATATGGTGATAAAGTAGTAACAAAATTTATTAATAATGTTATGGAGCATGGTAAAAAAGCTGTTGCCGAAAAAATCGTTTATTCAGCTTTTGATATTATCGCTCAAAAGACAAAACAAGATGCCGTCAAAGGTTTTTATGAGGCTCTTGATAATGTTAAACCTGTTGTTGAAGTTAGATCCCGCCGCGTCGGCGGTGCAACATACCAAGTTCCCTGCGAAGTCAGAGCTGACCGTCGTCAGGCTTTGGCTATCCGCTGGATTATCGATGCTGCACGCAAACGTTCTGAAACAACTGCGACCGAAAGACTTGCTAACGAATTGTTAGACGCTATTGCTAATAAAGGTTCTGCCGTTAAGAAACGCGAAGATACCCACAGAATGGCTGAAGCTAACAAAGCTTTCTCTCACTACAAATTCTAACTTTAATATAGGAAATCGAACATGGCTCGTACACATAAACTCGAAATGTACAGAAACATCGGTATCATGGCTCACATTGATGCCGGCAAGACAACGACTACCGAGCGTATCCTATATTATACCGGTGTTAACCACAAAATCGGCGAAACTCACGAAGGTGCCGCTACCATGGACTGGATGGAGCAGGAACAGGAGCGTGGTATTACCATTACTTCTGCTGCGACAACCTGTTTTTGGAAAGACCACAGAATTAACATCATCGATACTCCGGGACACGTTGACTTCACCGTTGAAGTTGAGCGTTCTCTCCGCGTATTGGACGGTGCCATTACCGTTTTTGATTCTGTTGCCGGCGTTGAGCCGCAGTCTGAGACTGTTTGGCGCCAAGCTGACAAATACGGTGTTCCGCGTATTTGCTTCTGCAACAAAATGGACCGTATCGGCGCAAACTTCTATCGCTGCCTGGATATGATTGTTGACCGTTTGGGCGCAAGACCTTTGGCTTTGCAACTGCCGATCGGCGCAGAAGCCGAGTTCCGCGGCGTTATCGATTTGCTGCGTATGAAAGCAATCGTTTATACCGGTGATACGGCTGATTCTCCGATTGAAGAAAAAGATATTCCGGCAGACTTGAAAGACAAAGCCGAAGAATATCATCACGCTTTGATCGAGACTGCCGTTGAACAAGACGAGCAGGCAATGGAAGATTATCTGGAAGGCAAAGAGATTTCTTTGGAAACATTGAAAAAATGCATCCGCAAAGGTACTCTTGCCCAAGATTTTGTTCCTGTTCTGTGCGGTACGGCTTTCAAAAACAAAGGTGTTCAACCTTTGCTTGATGCCGTTATCGATTATTTGCCTTCTCCGTTGGATATTCCTTCAATTGAAGGTGTTAAACCCGGTACGGATATCGTTGAAGTCAGACATCCCGACGATGATCAGCCTTTGGCTGCTTTGGCGTTCAAAATCATGAACGACCCGTTTGTCGGATCTTTGACCTTTACCCGTATTTATTCAGGTACAATGACAGCCGGTTCTTATATCTATAACTCCGTTAAAGATAAAAAAGAACGCGTCGGCCGTATGTTGTTGATGCATGCCAACAAACGTGAAGATTTGAAGGAAGCCCGTGCAGGCGATATTATTGCTTTGGCCGGTTTGAAAGATACCACCACCGGTGATACTCTTTGCGAACAGTCTAAAGCTATCGTCCTTGAAAACATGGAATTCCCTGATCCGGTTATTGAATTGGCTGTTGAACCGAAAACCAAAGCCGATGTTGAAAAAATGGGCTTGGCTTTGTCTCGTCTGGCTATGGAAGATCCTTCGTTCAAAGTTTCTTCCGATCCGGATTCCGGCCAAACAATCATCAAAGGTATGGGCGAATTGCACTTGGATATTATCGTTGACCGTTTGAAACGCGAATTCAAGGTTGAATGCAACGTCGGCGAGCCGCAAGTCGCTTATCGCGAAACATTTACCAAACCTTGCGATATCGAATACACCCACAAGAAACAATCCGGTGGTGCCGGTCAGTTTGCTAAAGTCAAAATCAAGTTTGAACCGATTGAAGGTTACAACGGTTTTGAATTTGCAAATACGGTTGTCGGAGGTAACGTTCCGAAGGAATATGTTCCGGGTGTTGAAAAAGGTCTGCGTACTGCTATGGATGCCGGTGTTATTGCCGGTTACCCGGTCAGCGGTGTTAAATGTACCTTGTACGATGGTGCTTACCACGAAGTCGACTCTAACGTTATGTGCTTTGAAATCGCTGCCCGCGCTGCTTTCCGTGAAGGTATGCGTCAGGCTAATCCGAAGCTGTTGGAGCCGGTTATGAAAGTCGAAGTTGTTACTCCTGAAGAGTACATGGGCGATATCATCGGCGATTTGAACTCTCGCCGTGGTATGGTTAACGGCATGGATCAGCGTGCAAATGCCCGCGTGGTTGATGCTCAGGTACCTTTGGCTAACATGTTCGGTTATGTTAATACCCTGCGTTCTTTATCTCAAGGTCGCGCTCAGTTTACAATGGTCTTTGACCACTATGCTGAGGTTCCGAAGGATATTGCTGATAAAGTTAAGGCTAAGAACGCATAAATTTCCGTTTTAAGGGAAAACTAAAGCGGTTTTACGGGGCAGCTGAAAATTCATGTACTTTTGTGTACACTAAAATTTTCAGCTCCCCTGAAAACCACTCCATTTTTCTCCTTAAAAACAAAAATTGTTTTAATTTTTAAATATTTAATTTTTTATTTGGAGTAAATCTAAATGGCAAAAGAGAAATTTGAGCGGAGCAAGCCGCACTGCAACATTGGCACGATTGGTCACGTAGACCATGGTAAGACGACCTTGACGGCAGCAATCACAAAAGTATTGGCAGAAGAAGGCGGCGCAAGCTTCACAGCTTATGATCAGATTGATAAAGCGCCTGAAGAAAAAGCACGCGGTATCACCATTTCTACCTCACACGTAGAATATGAAACCCCGAATCGTCACTATGCACACGTAGACTGCCCGGGCCACGCCGACTATGTTAAAAACATGATTACCGGTGCCGCTCAGATGGACGGCGGTATCTTGGTTGTATCTTCAGCCGACGGTCCGATGCCGCAAACTCGTGAACATATCTTGTTGGCTCGCCAAGTAGGCGTTCCTGCATTGGTTGTTTACATGAACAAAGTAGACCAGGTAGACGATCCTGAATTGTTGGACTTGGTAGAAATGGAAATCCGCGACCTGTTGAGCTCTTATGACTTCCCGGGCGATGAAATTCCGATTATCAAAGGTTCAGCTTTGGCAGTATTGGAAAACGGCGACAAAACGATCGGCCATGATTCCATTATTGAATTGATGAAAGCAGTAGACAGCTACATTCCGCAGCCGGAACGTCCGAAAGATCAGCCGTTCTTGATGCCGATTGAAGACGTATTCTCCATTTCCGGCCGTGGTACGGTAGTTACCGGCCGTGTCGAACGCGGTGTCTTGCATGTAGGTGATGATATTGAAATCGTAGGTATCAGACCGACCCAGAAAACGACCTGTACCGGTATCGAAATGTTCCGCAAATTGTTGGACGAAGGCGAAGCCGGCGACAACATCGGTGTACTTTTGCGCGGTACGAAGAGAGAAGAAGTTGAACGCGGCCAGGTTTTGGCAGCACCGGGAACAATTACCCCGCATACAGACTTCACTTGCGAATGCTATATTCTGACGAAAGAAGAAGGCGGCCGTCATACACCGTTCTTCAGCAACTATCGTCCTCAGTTCTATTTCCGTACGACAGACGTCACCGGTTCAATTGAACTTCCTGCCGGAACAGAAATGGTAATGCCTGGCGATAACATCACCATGACAGCAAAATTGATTCACCCGATTGCTATGAACGAAGGTCTTCGTTTCGCAATCCGTGAAGGTGGTCGTACTGTCGGTGCCGGCGTTGTTTCTAAAATCTTGAAATAATCCGAGAAGCTCGCAATAACGGCGACTAATCGTAAAAAATAGAAAAAGCTGAAAATTCATGTACGCTTATGTACACTAGGATTTTCAGCTTTTTCATTTTTACTTCTATTCGCTCGTTCTATCGAGCTTCTATGAGATTGCGTGAGGGGGAAAATTCACACACCAGAATTTCGGCCGCTTTGTTTTTCACTCTATAAGTCTCAAATCTTAAACTTTTAGAAAGAGAGTAGAATGCGTATCGTTGCTCATTTAGAGCAAAAAAATGCAAAAGAGGCTTTTGCAGATAAGAACCTCTTTTTGTTATGGGATTTTATTGTCTGAATTGGCTTGATTTATTTATAACAGTCGTTGATAACAAAAAAGATCTTCGGTCTGATGGCGAGGATAATAAAGGTTCTTGACTCTTGTTAATATTCTGTTAGCATTTACCCAGTTGTTTAATTGAGGGATAAGATTCCATGTTTAACTGCTTTTTTAAGATATATGACTGTGATACTTGTTCTTTATGCTGCAACTTAAAACGGCTCCATTAATTATGGAGCCTTTTTTTATACCTTGGATAATAAAAACAACAGGAGAAGGTATGGAAAATAATAAGAAACATATCGCGGCAATTTTTGAAGAACAAAAGGTTTTTGTAACCTTTAGCGGTGATTGCTATCGTTATGATAAACAGCAGGATGGTTTTCGCTGTTTTAAGATGAATAAGCTTTCTCAAAGAGATTTTTGGGAGAATTATCGTCAAACTCAGGTCGGGCAATCGAAAGAGATGATGATTTGGCGGCCTGTTGCGTATGCGGAAGATGATGAGCCTCATGACTTGCAAAATCGTTCTGAAGGGGCTTCTTTCCAGAAGACCATTCTGAGGAAATTGCGGTCAAGAAATTTTGCTGAAATTTAAATATATTTTTGTGGCTTTATGTAAAAAAATATAGTTTTTTGTGGAAAAATAGACTTGGATGTGAAAATTTTGTCAACCAGACTCAAACAGAGTCTGTGCAAGGCTTGCAGTGTTCAAAAAAGTTCAAAAATATGCATTTTTTTGCTTGCAAGTTAGACTCAATTATGTTACAAGAAGCCTGCGTTGATGAACGGAGAGGATGAATCTATCCTGAAATCACGATATAAAACATAAAGCAAACTGTTGCATATCAAGGGTTTGCAAAGTTTAACTTTTTAGATGGCAGGATTTGCCTAATCTAAAATTTTGCTGTCTAGTTATAGGAAAAAAATTAAAAATGATGGAAACACAAAATATCAGAATTCGCCTCAAGGCTTTTGACCATCGTTTGCTCGACCTTTCAACAAAAGAAATCGTGCATACAGCCAAAAGAACCGGGGCTAATGTCAGAGGTCCGATTCCTCTGCCGACGCAAATCGAGAAGTTTACGGTGAATCGTTCTCCGCACGTTGATAAAAAATCTCGTGAACAGTTCGAAATCCGTACTCACAAAAGACTGCTCGATATCGTAGATCCCACACCGCAAACCGTTGACGCTTTGATGAAGCTGGATTTGGCTGCCGGTGTAAATGTAGAAATCAAGTTATAATAAGTTAATGTTGGCTTTTGGCTGGTTCAAGGGTCAACCAATTAGAAAAGGAAAAAATAATAATGCGTACGGGTCTAATTGCAAAAAAACTCGGAATGTCCCGCATTTTCGGTGCCGACGGTTCCCATACCCCGGTTACTGTTTTGAGTGTTGACAATCTTCAGGTCGTTGATGTTAAAACTCAAGAGAAAGATGGATATACCGCCGTTCAGCTCGGTACCGGTGCTGTTAAGGCTAAAAATGTATCCAAACCTCTCAAAGGGCATTTTGCAAAAGCAAAAGTTGAACCGAAGAAAAAATTGGCTGAGTTCAGAGTTTCTGAAGACTGCCTGCTTTCTGTCGGCAACGAGTTATCTGTAGAACATTTTGTCGTTGGTCAATATGTTGACGTTTGTGCTACTTCAAAAGGTAAAGGTTTTGCTGGTGTTATGAAGCGCCACAACTTTGCTGGTTTGGAAGCTTCTCACGGTGTGTCTATTTCTCACCGTTCTCACGGTTCTACAGGACAAAGACAAGATCCCGGTAAAGTATTCAAGGGCAAGAAAATGGCCGGTCATATGGGTGATGAGCGCGTTACCGTTCAGAATCTGAAAATTGCCGCTATTGATGCTGATAAAGGTTTGATTATGGTTAAAGGTGCCGTCCCCGGTGGTGAAAACGCTTGGGTTTATGTGACCGATGCCGTTAAGAAAGCCGCAGCTTCCAATTTGCCGATGCCTGCCGGTTTGAAAAAAGTTGATGAACCTGTTGCAGCTAAAGCTGAAGAAACTTCAGCTGAGAATGCATAATGGATAAAGGAAAGTAAATTATGAAACAGGACATCTTAAATTTAGATAACAAAAATGTCGGTTCCATCGAACTTGACGAGTCTATTTTCGGCTTGGAAGTCCGTGCTGACATTTTGCACCGCGTTGTTAATTGGCAGTTGGCCAGACTGCAGTCTGGTAACCACAAAACCAAAGGCCGTTCCGAGGTTGCTTTGACACCTGCAAAGCCGTTCAAACAAAAAGGTTCAGGCAATGCTCGTCAGGGTTCTCGCAAGGGTACTCAGTTTAGAAAAGGTGGTATTGTTTTTGGTCCCGTCGTTCGCGACCATTCTCATGAGCTGACCAAGAAATTCAGAAAACTCGGTCTGAAAACAGCTCTCTCTGCTAAGGCAAAAGAGGGTAATCTCGTTATCATCGACGAAGCTAAATTGTCTGCTCCGAAGACTAAAGATTTGCAAAACAAATTGGCAGCCTGCGGTTTGAACAACAGCTTGTTTATTGATGGTAAGGAAGTTGATGAAAACTTTGCACTGGCTTCCCGCAATATTATCGGCGTTGATGTTTTGCCGACAATGGGTGCCAATGTATATGACATCTTGAGAAAAGACAAACTGGTATTGACTAAAGATGCGGTTGTTTGCTTGGGAGAAAGATTGAAATGAGTAACTCTAAAAAATCAAACAATGTAACCGCTAAGATGTATGACACGCTCGTACGTCCGGTTATTACTGAAAAATCCATGATTTCTTCAGAAGCCGGCAAAGTAACTTTCTTGGTTCCTTTGTCTGCAACCAAAGATGATGTTAAAGCTGCGGTTGAAAACATCTTTAACGTTACAGTCAACAAAGTTAATACAATTCGTCAATTCGGCAAAGAAAAACGCTTCAGAGGTTTTGTCGGTCAGCGTTCTGACTACAAAAAGGCTGTTGTTACTCTGGCCGAAGGTCAAAATATTGATGTTACTACAGGAATATAAGACATGGCATTAAAAAATTATAAGCCCACTTCTCCTGGACTTCGTCAGCTTGTAATCGTTGATAGATCCGAGCTTTATAAGGGAGCCCCCGAGAAATCTCTGACAATCGGTTTGACAAAAACTGGCGGACGTGATAATTTCGGTCACGTTACAAGTCGCAGAATTGGTGGCGGTCATAAACGCAAACTGCGTATTATTGACTTTAAACGTAACAAAAAAGATATCGAGGCTACTGTTGAGAGAATCGAATATGATCCTAACCGTTCGGCATTTATTGCTCTCGTCAGCTATAATGACGGCGAAAAGGCTTATATTCTGGCTCCGCAGAGACTGAAATCCGGTGACAAAGTTATTTCTGCCGATAAAGCAGATATTAAACCGGGTAATGCAATGCCTTTGAAGAATATGCCGGTTGGTACTATTATCCATAACGTTGAGCTTAAAGCAGGCAAAGGCGGCCAGTTGGTCCGTTCTGCCGGTTGTTATGCTCAGCTGGTCGGTAAAGATGCCGGTTATGCTCAATTGAAACTGAGCTCTGGTGAACTCCGCGTTGTTCGTGAAGAGTGTCTGGCTACTGTCGGCGCTGTTTCTAATCCGGATAATCAGAATAAATCCTTGGGTAAAGCCGGTCGTGCCCGTTGGTTGGGTATGAGACCTGTTTCCCGCGGTGTTGCTATGAACCCTGTTGATCACCCGATGGGTGGTGGTGAAGGTCGCACATCAGGCGGTCGTCATCCGACTACGCCTTGGGGCAAACCGACTAAGGGTTATAAGACTCGTACTAACAAAAAGACGGATAAGTTCATTATGAGAAGCCGTCATGAAAACAAAAAGAAATAGGGAGAAAAGCTAATGACACGTTCCGTATGGAAAGGCCCTTTCATTGATGGCTATCTTCTGAAAAAAGCTGCAAAAGCTAGAACTTCCGGTAAAAACGAAGTAATCAAAATCTGGTCTCGCCGTTCTACCATGTTGCCCCAATTCGTTGGTTTGACATTCGGTGTTCACAACGGTCACAAATTTATTCCGGTTTTGGTTACCGAAGATATGGTCGGCCACAAATTCGGCGAATTTGCTCCGACACGTACCTTCTACGGTCACGCCGCAGATAAAAAAGCTAAGAGAGGTTAATTATGGCACAGACTAATAATGCAAGAAGAGTAGATGCAAAATCAGCTTTGGCTATTTGTAATGCTATTCGCACAAGTCCCCGTAAACTGAACTTAGTTGCTCAGACCATTCGTGGTATGAATGCTGAAAAAGCAGTTGCAGAATTAACTTTTTCAAAGAAGAGAATTGCAAAGGCTGCTTTGGGTGTTTTGCAGTCAGCTATCGCTAATGCTGAAAACAACCATCAGTTAAACATCGACAAGCTGTATGTTAAAGAAGCTTATGTCGGTAAAGGTTTAGTTATGAAACGTATGCACGCTAGAGGTCGCGGCAGAGGAGCAAGAGTTCTGAAACCTTTCTCTAATCTGACCATCGTTGTTTCTGAGCGTGGGGAGTAAGTTAATGGGACAGAAAGTAAATCCTACAGGTCTTCGTCTTGGCGTTAACCGCACTTGGGATTCTCGCTGGTATGCAGATGAAAAATATTCTGATTATCTGCACGAAGATTTGAAAATTAAAGACTTCTTGAAAGAGAAATTGGCTCAGGCCGGTGTTAGCAAAATCGTTATTGAACGTCCTGCTAAAAAAGCCAGAGTTACCATTCACTCTGCAAGACCGGGTGTTGTCATCGGTAAAAAAGGTCAGGATATCGAAATTTTGAGAAGCCAGATCCAGAAGATGACAGATTCTGAAGTTCAGTTGAATATTCTGGAAGTCAGAAAACCTGAGTTAGACGCTCAACTGGTTGCCGACTCCGTTGCTCAGCAGTTGGAACGCCGCGTGGCTTTCCGCCGTGCAATGAAGAGAGTTATGCAATCTGCTCTCCGTTTGGGTGCTGAAGGTATTAAAGTTAGCTGCTCAGGCCGTCTCGGCGGTGCTGAAATCGCAAGAACAGAATACTACCGCGAAGGTCGTGTTCCTTTGCACACCTTGCGTGCTGACATTGATTATGCAACCTCTACGGCTCACACAACTTATGGCGCTTGCGGCGTAAAAGTCTGGATCTATAAGGGCGAAATCATGGCTCATGATCCGATGGCGCAAGACAAAAAGTTGGCTGAACAGAAATAATTTTTGAGGTTAAAATAAAATGTTAAGTCCTAAAAGATTAAAGTTCCGCAAGCAGCACAAAGGCCGTATTCACGGTAATGCTAAAGGCGGTACAGAATTAAGTTTTGGTACATATGGATTGAAAGCTCTTACTCCTGACCGTATTACCGCGCGTCAGATTGAAGCTGCCCGTCGTGCAATCACGCGTCAGATGAAAAGAGCCGGAAGAGTATGGATCAGAATTTTCCCTGATGTTCCAGTTTCGGATAAACCGGCTGAAGTTCGTATGGGTAAAGGTAAAGGTTCAGTCGAATACTGGTGCGCACGCGTTAAACCGGGCCGCATTATGTTCGAGATTGACGGTGTTGATGAAGAGTTGGCTCGTACAGCTTTTGCTTTGGGCGCAGCTAAACTCCCGATCAAAACCAAATTCGTTAAAAAATTGAATTCAGAGCAAGGAGTACAAGCTAATGCTTAAGATTAAAGATCTTCGTGCTATGACAATTGATGAACTTGCCGGTAAATTGCTCGAATTGAAAAAAGAACAATTTAACTTAAGAGTACAACAATCTACTGGACAATTGCAGAATACTGCTGTAATAAGAAATGTCCGTAGAGATATAGCAAAAATCAACACGCTCATCGCTGAGCGCAAGAAGAATAGTTAGGAGAAAAAGATATGCCTAAAAGAATTCTTCAAGGTGTTGTTGTCAGTGATAAGCAGGATAAGACTGTTGTCGTCAGTGTAGAACGTCAGGTTATGCATCCTGTTTATAAGAAATTCATTCGTAAAAGCAAAAAATATGCTGCTCACGATGAAAACAACCAGTTCAAAGTCGGCGATATTGTCTCGATTGAAGAATCAAGACCTTATTCCAAGACAAAAACTTGGACTGTAATCGTTGATAACGCCTAGAAAAGAAGGAATTAAAAAATGATACAGATGCAAACCAACCTTGATGTTGCCGATAACTCAGGCGCTCGTCAGGTGCAGTGCATTAAAGTTCTTGGCGGGTCCAAGAGAATGCATGCTTCGGTCGGCGATGTGATAGTCGTTTCTGTTAAAGACGCTATCCCTAAGGGTCGTGTAAAAAAAGGTGATGTTCAAAAAGCCGTTATCGTAAGAACAGCTTCCGACATCAGACGCAAAGACGGTAGTGTTATCCGTTTTGACAAAAACGCTGCAGTTCTGATTAACAAAGACGGCGAGCCTATCGGTACTCGTATCTTCGGCCCCGTTACCAGAGAATTGCGTGCAAAGAAATTTATGAAAATAATTTCGTTAGCACCGGAGGTTTTATAATATGCCTAAATTAAAAATTAAAAAGGGTGACCAAGTTATTGTTTTGTCCGGTGAGGACAAAGGGAAAACTGGTGAAGTAGTAAAATCTATGCCTAAAGAAAGTAAAGTGGTTGTACAAGGTATTAACTTGGTTAAAAGACATACCAAACCCAGCCAAACTACTCCTGGCGGCATTGTTACTAAAGAAGCGCCTATCGATGTCTCTAACGTAGCCATTGTTGACCCGAAAACGGGCAAGGCAAGCAAAATCGGCTACAAAGAAGTTGATGGCAAGAAAGTGCGCGTTGCTCGTAAATCCGGTGAAGTAATCGATAAATAGGGGAAAATCTTATGACCAATTTTGAAAAATTATACAACGAAGTCATAAAGAAATCTCTTGTGGAAAAATTCGGTTACAAAAACCCACATGAGATTCCGAAGTTGACTAAAATTGTTTTGAATATCGGTGTCGGCGATGCTGTTACCGATAAGAAAAAGCTCAACACGGCAGCAGATGAGTTGGCTCTCATCGCCGGTCAGAAACCGGTTTTGACACATGCCCGCAAATCTATTGCTACTTTCAAGTTGAGAGAAGGCATGCCTATCGGCTGCAAAGTAACGCTGCGTTCAGACAGAATGTATGAGTTTTTGGAAAGACTCATCAATATGGCTCTGCCTCGCGTAAGAGACTTCCACGGTATTACCGGCAAGAATTTTGACGGTCGCGGAAACTTTGCGTTCGGTGTTAAAGAACAGATTATCTTCCCGGAAATCAACTATGATAAAGTTGAAAACATCCGCGGTCTTGATATTTGCATTTGCACCAGCGCCAAGACTGATGAAGAAGCTAAAGCTCTTCTGACCTCATTCAACCTGCCTTGCAAGAAATAGTGGAGATTTGAACGATGGCAAAAACAAGTGCAGTTTACAGAAACTTGAAAAGAGCTAAAATGGCTAAGAAGTTCGCTTCCCGCCGCAATAAGCTCAAAGAGATCGTTATGGATAAAACAGTTTCTCCCGAAGAGAGATTCCAAGCGACTTTAAAATTGGCAGAATTACCGCGTAACTCTGCAGCGAACCGTTACAGAAACCGCTGCAAGCTGACCGGTCGTTCTCGTGGATATTACCGTAAGTTCGGTGTTGCCCGTATTGAATTGCGTGACAAAGCCGGCATGGGTGAAATTCCAGGTTTAGTAAAATCAAGCTGGTAGGAGAATCGAGAGATGTCTATGTCTGATCCTTTGGGCGATATGCTCACACGCATTAGAAACGCGCAAAGAGCGAAGAAAAGTGAAGTCGTTTCACCCGCTTCTCGCTTGCGTGAAAATGTGTTAGAAGTTTTGAAAAAAGAAGGCTACATTGCTGGTTATGAAAAAGTTAATGTAAGAGCCGGTATTGATGAACTTCATATCAAATTAAAGTACCATGAAGGTACTTCCGTTATTACTGAAATTTACCGCGTTTCAACTCCGGGTCGCCGCGTTTATTCAAGCGTTAAAGATTTGCCGAGAGTTTACAACGGTTTGGGTATTTCCATCATTTCTACGCCTTCCGGTGTTATGAGTGACCATGAAGCCCGCAAAGCCAATGTCGGCGGTGAAGTTCTTTGTCAGGTATTTTAGGGGGAAACTGATATGTCTAGAGTTGGAAAATATCCTGTTATCGTCCCTGAAGGCGTTAATGTTGCTATCAACGGCAACGTTGTTAAAGCTAATGGCAAATTGGGCGAATTAAGCTATGCTTATGACGACAGCCATGTAGTCGCTAAACTTGAAAACAATACGGTTGTTGTAACTCCGCTGTCTTCTACTAAAGAAGCCAGAGCTTTGTGGGGCACGACCCGTGCCCGCATCAACACCTTGGTTAAAGGTGTCAGCGAAGGTTTCACCAAAGATATGGAATTAATCGGCGTTGGTTACAAAGCTCGTGTTGAAGGCACTAAAAAATTGGTTTTGTCTCTCGGTTTTTCTCACGATATTGATTTTGAGATTCCTGAAGGCATTAAAATTACTTGTGCTTCTCCGACCCAAATCAGCGTATTTGGCGCCGACAAACAATTAGTTGGCCAAGTTGCTTCGGAAATCCGCGATTACAGATCTCCGGAACCTTACAAAGGTAAAGGTATCCGTTATGTTGGCGAATATGTCCGTCGTAAAGAAGGCAAGAAGAAATAAGGATTAATCGAATGAGTACGCCAAGTAAATTGTTTGAAAAAAACGAAAAAAGAAAAAACCGCGTTCGTGTTGCTTTGAAAAGAGTTGCGAATGGAAGGATGAGATTATCTGTATTTCGCAGCGGTAAGCACATCTACGCACAAATCATTGACGATGCTAAAGGCATGACTGTCGTTTCAGCTTCTACATTGGATAAAGAAGTTCGCGACAACATCAAAAAGGCATCTACTGTTGAGGCCGCTAGCTTCATTGGTAAAGTTGTTGCAGAAAGAGCCGTTAAGAACGGTGTAATTGAAGTTGTCTTCGACAGAGGCGGCTACATTTACCACGGTCGTGTTAAAGCTTTAGCTGATGCAGCTCGTGAAGCTGGTCTGAAATTTTAGGAGAGATTAAATGGCACAAGCTGTAGATCGTCGTAAGGCTGAGAAAAAAGATGAATTGGTTGAGAAACTGGTTCACATTAACCGCGTAGCTAAAACTGTTAAAGGCGGCCGTAACATGTCTTTTGCCGCTGTTGTCGTTGTCGGTGACCAAAAAGGTCGCGTCGGATACGGCACCGGCAAAGCAACCGAAGTTCCGGATGCTATCACAAAAGCTACCAACGAAGCTAAGAAGAATATGGTTCGCATTCCTCTGCGCGAGGGCAGAACTCTCCACCATGATATTGCCGGACGCTTTGGCGCAGGTAAAGTTTATTTGAGAACTGCTCCTGCCGGTACCGGTGTTATTGCCGGTGGTCCGTTGCGTGCTATCTTTGAAGTTTTGGGCGTTCAGGACGTTGTTGCAAAATCATTGGGTTCAAATAACCCCTACAATATGATTAAAGCAACTTTCAATGCTCTGGAAGCTATCAATTCTCCGAGAATGGTTGCTGCAAAACGTGGCAAAAAAGTTGGTGATATTGTTAGCCGCCGTGAAAATTCTTCTAATGCAAAAATGGTTGAGGAGGCTTAATAATGGCTAATAAAAAGACTATTAAAGTTACTCAGATTGCCAGCCCTATCGGTCGTCCCGAAGTTCAAAGAAAAACCTTAATCGGTTTGGGTTTGAACAAAATGAACAAGGTTTCTGAGTTAGAAGATACTCCGTCCGTTCGTGGTATGATTAAGAAGGTGGCCCACCTCGTAAAAGTCGAAGAGTAGGGATTTGCAAAAGAGCTGTCATGCTTGGGAATTTTCTCCTGATGTACCTAGTTTGTATACGGCGTCGAAAATTCCCGGCGCAGCACAGAGCTTTATCAAATCCATTGCTAAATATTTAAGGTGAATGAAAATGAAATTAAATGAAATTAAAGACAACGAAGGCGCTAGAAAGTCACGCAAACGCGTAGCCCGCGGTATCGGCAGCGGTTCAGGCAAAACAGCCGGTCGCGGTCAGAAAGGTCAGAAATCTCGTTCCGGTGTTGCAGTCAACGGTTTTGAAGGCGGTCAAATGCCTATTTACCGCAGACTTCCGAAACGCGGTTTCAAAAATCCGTTTGCTAAAGAATATGCCGTTGTTAATTTGGACACAATCCAAAAAGCAGTTGATGCCGGCAAGCTGAATGCTAATTCCATTGATGTTAAATCTTTAATGGAATCCGGTATCATTTCTAAGCAATTGGACGGTATTCGCCTGTTGGCTCGCGGTGCTATCACAACCAGCGTTACCATCAGCGTCAATTCTGCATCAAAAGCTGCTGTTGCAGCTGTTGAAAAAGCCGGCGGCAAAGTTACCGTTGTTGCTTAATTGCGGATTAGAAAATGTTAAAAAGGCGGGATAATTATTCCGCCTTTTTTCATTTTAAAATAATATTGTCTGACTGTTTTAATCTTGTTTGTGGGATTTATTTTATAAGTGGATAATTTAGTTGAATTAAAAAAAAATTAGTGTATTAATATCTGTAGCTAAAAGGGGCTTTTCTGCCCCGTATTGATGTTTTAAAATATTAAGGATAGTTAAAAATGGTATCATTAGCAGAAAAAATGGCAAGCAATTTGGATATGTCTGCCTTTAGCAAAGCTGACGAACTCAAAAAAAGATTGTGGTTCACCGTCTTGGCTTTGATTGTTTTCCGTCTCGGAACTTTTATTCCTTTGCCGGGAATTGACCCGCATGTTTTGTCAGAGATTTTTGAAAAGAACTCCGGCGGTATTCTTGGCATGTTTAATATGTTTGCCGGTGGCGCTTTAGAGCGTATGACCATTTTTGCATTGAATATTATGCCTTATATTTCGGCCTCCATTATCATCCAGTTGGGGCAAACGATTGTGCCGTCACTGGCTTCTTTGAAAAAAGAAGGCGCAGCCGGGCATCGCAAAATGACACAGTATACTCGTATCCTGACGGTTTTGATTACCATTATTCAGGGCTACGGTATTGCTATCGGTTTGGAAGGTATGCATGGTTCTGCCGGCGTTTCTGCCGTTATTAATCCCGGATTTGTTTTCCGTTTCACCACAATCGTTTCTTTGGTCGGCGGTACGATGTTTATCGTTTGGCTGGGCGAGCAGATTACAGCCCGTGGTGTCGGCAACGGTTCTTCTTTGATTATTACCGTCGGTATTATTGCCAATATTCCGACTGCTTTGGCCCATACTTTTGAGTTGGGGCGTGTCGGTTCAATGTCTTTGCCTGTTATTCTTATGCTTATGGTCATGGTATTGGCTTTGATTTATGTTATTGTCTTGGTTGAAAGAGCTCAGCGCAAAATTATCATTCAATATCCGAAGCGTGCCGTTATGGGACGTATGGGCGCAGCCGAGAGTTCTCATTTGCCGTTAAAAATTAACCCGACCGGCGTTATTCCGCCGATTTTTGCCAGCTCCCTTTTGTTGCTGCCTATTACGGTTGCTAACTTAAGTGCTGAAAACGGTCCGGCGTGGGTTCAGGAATTGAGCCAGTTGCTCGGTCACGGCCAGCCGTTATATTTGTCTTTGTATGCCGGCTTGATTTTGTTCTTTGCTTTCTTCTATACCGCGGTTGTTTTCAATCCGGAAGATACGGCTGATAATTTGAAAAAACACGGTGGCTTTATTGCCGGTATCCGTCCGGGCAAAAACACGGCTGAATATTTAGATTATGTCGTCACCCGTTTGACGGTTCTCGGCGCTGTTTATTTGGTGGCTTTGTGTATCCTGCCTGAGATTTTGATTTCTAAATTGTCTGTTCCGTTTGTTTTGGGCGGCACGACTTTGCTCATCGTTGTTCAGGTTACAATGGATTTTGTCGGTCAGCTTCAATCCCATTTAATCGCTTATCAATATGAGTCTCTGATTCGTAAAGCTTCTTTGGCCGGCAAAGGAAAAAGAAGATAATGAATAAAGACGGATTAGGTTTGCATTTGGTCTTTACCGGAGCCCCCGGCTGCGGTAAAGGCACACAAGCCAGATTGTTAAAAGAACGCGTTGCCATTCCCCATTTGTCAACCGGCGAGATGTTGCGTGCCGAAGCAGCCAAAGGAACGCCTCTCGGCTTGGAAATCAAAGCGTTAATTGACGGCGGCAATTTGGTTCCCGATGAGCTGATTATAAAAATGTTGTCAGCGCGAATCGATGAGGATGATTGCAAAAGAGGTTTTATTCTTGACGGTTTCCCCAGAACGCTTCCTCAAGCGGAAGTTCTGGAAGATATGCTTAAAAAGAAGGGTATTGCGCTAGATGCTGTTATTGAAATTCAGGTGCCTGATGAAATTATCATGGAGCGTATTTTAGGACGTTATGCCTGCATGAAATGCGGACAAGGTTACCATGATAAGTTCCAAAAACCGAAAGTTTACGGCGTTTGCGACAAATGCAGCGGAACAGATTTTTACCGCCGGATTGATGACAACCGCGAGACTGTTCAAAACCGGTTGGTAAATTATCGTGCTCTGACTTATCCGACAATTCCTTATTTTGAGAAAAAAGGTCTGCTCAGAACGGTTGACGGAACAGGAACTATTGAGGCTGTTGCCAACAAAATTGATTCTTTGTTGGCAGTGGCGGGCGAATAAGCTGCGAATCTGGAGTCGCTTGTTGTAATTTATCATTATATATCAGATTTTAAGCCATTGAAGCAAAAGGCTTGGTTAAGAATCTGTTAAAGTTGAGAATTTTTTTTGAAAAAAATGCGTTTTTTTTCAGAATTTTTAGTAAAGGGTGGTTGACACTAACAAATAATAGCCTATAATCCGGCTTAATTTTGGAAAGTGGTGATCAACTTTTTAAATTTGTTAATAATATAGAAAATGGAGAGTTAATTTGGCTCGTATAGCTGGTGTAAATATCCCAACTGCCAAAAGGGTAGAAGTTGCTTTGACTTATATCTATGGCATTGGTCGCAAAACTGCCCAAGACATTTGTGCAAAAACTGGAATTCCCTCAGAACGTCGCGTTCACCAATTGAGCGAAGACGAAGTAGCTAAAATCCGCGAAGTTATCGACAATGATCTCGTTGTTGAAGGCGAATTGCGCCGCGAGGTTGGCGTTAACATCAAGAGATTGATGGATTTGGGCTGCTACAGAGGTTTGAGACATCGTAAAGGCCTGCCGGTTCGCGGTCAGAGCACAAAACAAAATGCTCGTACCCGTAAAGGCAAACGCAAAACCGTTGCGAATAAAAAGAAATAGTTTGAAAAGGTAATTGTTAAATGGCAAAAGCAGTAACACAACGTGTGAAAAGAAAAGAAAAGAAGAATATTACAGCGGGCGTTGCTCACGTAAATTCTACTTTCAATAATACAAGAATAACAATAACCGACGCTCAGGGTAATACTGTTTCTTGGTCAACTTCCGGCGCTCAGGGTTTTAAAGGTTCTAGAAAATCTACCCCTTATGCTGCTCAAGTTGCCGCAGAAGATGCTGGTAAAAAAGCACAAGAACATGGTATGAAAACCTTGGAAGTCGAAGTTAAAGGTCCTGGTTCAGGCAGAGAATCTGCGATTAGAGCATTGCAGGTAATCGGTTTTACAATCACTTCTATCCGTGATGTAACTCCAATTCCTCACAATGGCTGCCGCATGAGAAAACGCCGCCGCGTCTAATATCATGAAGATATGGAAAGTGAGACTTTTCAGGTCTCACCTTCTTTTAGTTTATAAATTTTGCATATGCAGTAATTAAAGAGGACATACCAGTGATTCAAAAGAATTGGCAAGAACTTATTAAACCGACTAATTTGGAAGTTACCCCGTTTGATGGCGGCAATAAAGCCAAAATAGTGGTTGAACCCTTAGAACGTGGCTTTGGTCTGACTTTGGGTAACGCAATCAGAAGAGTTTTACTTTCTTCTTTGCAGGGCGGTGCTGTTACCGCTATTAAAATCAACGGAGTCCTTCATGAATTTTCGGTCGTGCCGGGTGTCAGAGAAGATGTTACCGACATCGTTTTGAACATTAAAGGCTTGGCTGTGGCTGTTCACGGCGAAGGTCCGAAAGTTATGACTTTGAAAGCAGAAGGTCCTTGCGAAGTTACCGCTGCGATGATTGAAACGGGACATGATGTTGAGATTAAGAATCCTGATCATGTTATCTGCAATTTGGACGCTGGTGCAAAAATTGCCATGGAGTTGACTGTCAACACCGGTAAAGGCTATGTTCCCGCATTCCAGAACAAAGCTGCTGATGCGCCGATTGGTTTGATTCCGGTCGATGCTATCTATTCTCCGGTTAAAAAAGTTTCTTACAAAGTTGAGAATACCCGCGTTGGTCAAGTTACCGACTATGATAAATTGACTTTGGTTGTTGAAACGAATGGCGTTGTTACTCCGGAAGATGCTGTTGCATTTGCTGCCCGCATTTTGCAAGACCAGTTGAAACCGTTTATTAATTTTGATGAGCCTGAAGCTGAAGTTGAAGCTGAGAAAGAGGAATTGCCGTTCAACCGCAATTTGTTGAAGAAGGTTGAAGAACTTGAACTTTCTGTTCGTTCTGCAAACTGCTTGAAAAACGACAATATCGTTTATATCGGCGATTTGGTTCAGAAGACTGAGGCTGAAATGCTGAGAACACCGAACTTCGGCCGCAAGTCTTTGAACGAAATTAAAGAAGTTCTGGCTAAAATGGGTATCCACCTCGGTATGGATACGCCGGGTTGGCCACCTGAGAATATTGAAGATCTTATCAAAAGAGTTGATGAGCACTTCTAAGAAAAAATTAAAACCTCCGATAAGAATCGGAGGTTTTTTCTTTTATATGTTCTATAAACCCGTTAGCGGATATAAAGAAGGGAGATTAGAAGGATGTATTTTCTAACTCCTGAGATTTTTGCTCAGGCAACAGGAGAAGAAACAGCTCATGCCTGTATTTTTGAAGATGTCATGATAATGCTTTCTTCACAAAAAATGAATGCCGATTATCTTTGGGAAGGAACTATTGTATCGACTAATGTGAAGCAGATAATAACGTTTTATGGTTTATCTATGCCGAGTGGTTGATTATGGCTTTTTGGGGTATCTCAAAGCAAAGCATATAATGATTTGACCATGCAATATCGGGTGTTGGATAAGAAGTATGATGCTATTTTTGATAAAATTTATTTTAAAGAAAAAGATTAGATGTTGTCATATTATAGTAAGAAAGGCCTGAATTATTGCGAGGAATTTTATAAAGATATAAATATGCAATTACTTGACGACTTAAAAGAAGTTATGAAAAGCAAAAATAGGTAATCAAAAGCAAAGATATTTTTTTGATTCTTTTGCTTGCAATTCAAATCATTGTATGATAGAAACGCAAACGATTAGTGAATCTTCGTGCATGAGTGCAATTTGCGATTCCGTGGCGAAGGTTTTGTATTTATCCGCTTTGCCCGGCAAAGCACAGAGAAAATGAAAGGAAATATGTCATGAGACATGGAATGAGACACAGAAAACTGAATATGGATACCAATGCTCGTAAGGCTTTGTTCTCTAACTTGACCAACGCTTTGTTGACCCATGAACAGATTAAAGTTACTGTAACCCGTGCGAAAGAACTGAGAACTTTTGCCGATAACATGATTACATTGGGCAAAAAAGGCCAGTTGAGCAACCGCAGACAGGCTTTGTCTTTCCTGCGCAATAATGAAACCGTTTCCAAGCTTTTCTCTACTTTGGCTGAACGCTATAAAGACCGCAACGGCGGTTATACTCGCGTTTTGAAGGCCGGTTTCCGTTATGGTGACTGTGCTCCGATGGCGATCATCGAATTGGTTGACCGCGATGTTAACGCTAAAGGTGCTAAAGATTTGGCTCGCGTAGCTGCTGAAAAAGCTGCTATTGCCGAAGCTGAGAAAGCTGCAAACGAAGCAAAATAAGTTTTTGTTTTGTTGAAAAATTAAGGGCTGCCTTTGGGCAGCCCTTTGTTGTTACAGAAATATCGGCATAAGAAGCTTGATTGTTAACAGCAATTGGTGTATTCTGTAAAGGAATTACTAAATTTATTAAATTATTTATGACAAAAGCAGAGATTGTTGCACGACTCGGCAAAAAAGCCCGTGTGGTTAATGTTCCCGAAAATCAGTTCGGAATCGTCAAGGTATTGTTTTACACGCTATTAGGCGAAAACGGCGGCTTTAATTATCTGTGGTCTACTATAGCTGTAGATTTCTTTAACGCTGCAGGTGATAAAGTCGGAAACGCCCTGTTGAACATTCATCTATTTCAGCGCAATTATATCCGGATTTCAAAAATCCAGATAATGGAGCGGAAATTTGATGTAACAGAAGACTTGTCGTGTCGTAAAAACAATGTGACGCCGAACTATGAGATGAAAAATGAAGCCGGCTTTGAAGAAGAGACTGATTTCTCCAAAGAGGTATATGCATTTTTGGCTGAATGCTACCGCCTTTTTGTTCAGCTGGTTCAAGAGGCTATTGCCTACGAGCCGGAAGTCAATCCGGCAGCTTATGCCTGGATTGTTTCCAGAGGGCATCTTACGGAATGAATCTGAATTTACTATACATCCCTTGTCTTATTTGAAGGCAGGGGATGTATTTTTTTATGCTTACTTGATTGACTTTGAAAATAATATGGAATAATGGTTAAAGAGATTTTTTATTGATTATGGTGAATTTTTTTATTTATTATAATAATTTAACAGTAATTTTATGGAAAGAAAGAATCCTGTTATCGGGGTTATCGGCGGTATGTCGACAGCTTCCAGCGATTACAGCAAAAAACTTATTTATGATTTGTATCGCAAAGAAACCAAAGGAGCGCATTGTCTGTGTATTTTGTCTGTCGATTTAGACATGTGCGAAATTGAAAAGTTGCAAAAAGCCGGAGATAAGGAAGCATTGCGCGAGGAGCTGCGTTTCGCGGCGGAGTGTGTGAAGAATGCAGATTTTGCTATTTTGTGTACGAATACCATGCATGAATTCAGCTCGACCGTGTCGGATGTTCTGCCTTTTTGGGATATTCGCAAGATTACGGCAGATGCCGTTCGGGCAGAGGGGATAGAGTGTGTTGCCCTGTTTGGGACGGCATATACAATGGAAAGTGATTTCTATAAATCAGTGCTTGAAAAATACGGCTTAAAAGTCGTTGTGCCCGATGAAGAAAGCCGAAAGGCCGTGCATCAGATTATTTATAAGGAGCTGATTAACGGCATTATCAAGATAGAATCAAAGTGCACTTTGATTAATATTATTGCAGAAATGCAGGAAAAAGGCGCTGCCGGCATTATTTTGGGATGTACGGAGTTGCCTTTGTTGCTTGATTGCCCGTGTATTTTTACGAGAGCCGGAAATGCGAGAGTGTTCAATACGACCCGGTTGCAGGCCGAAGCCGCCGTGCGTTATGCATTGCAAGGCTGAAAACATTTTGTGATTAAAAAAACGTTCTTTTTATAAGAACGTTTTTTTTGTTTTGACAAAAATATTTTTTTGCGCTATTTTGGTGAAATCTTAAGTACAATTATGGAAATTACTCACTTATATATAATTTTTATTAAAAAAAACAGTTATGGAAAAAAAGAACATTCAGGGCCGGGTTTTATACAAATTCCTCCGCCCCACTTCTTTGGAAGTCAATCTCTCTTGCGGCAAAGGTTTCAAGCTGACAGCAGCTACGCCGGAGAAGTTTCATGTCATTACCCGTTTGAGCAAGTTGCTCCGGAAAAACTCTCAGGTTTCTCTTGAGCTTGATGACGGTCAGATTGTTGCAATTGCAAATCGCGGCCGTAGCGTCAATTTGCGGGAAGATTTTCCTGAAGTCGGTGCGGCTGTTCTGGAAACGACGTATAAAAAAGTTAAAGGCATCTTCAAGAAGAAAGAACTGATTATCACTCCTTGCGGATCTGCACTGATGTTGACCGTTTCCGGTGCTGAAAAAGATGTTTACAGCATTACAGCCGGCGTTGAGCAGAATGATCACCTGTCCGTATTTATGGACGAGTTTTCTCCCGGCGACAGCCTTTCCATGCAGCAGGCTCCTGACGGACAGCTCATCGGTATTGTGAACCATACCCGAGTTTGTGAATGTGTCTGGAGCAATCAGACTCTTTAAGGTTTGAGTTTATTTTTGAAAAGCAGGATTGCAATTTTGCAATCCTGCTTTTCTTTTTTTTCTGTGTGAATTATCGAATTTAATAAAAATATATCTTTTTTGACAAAATATGCTTTTTTTGACTAGATTTGACTCTAATTTTGTGGTATGGTACTCGTGTTTTTCAAAAAACAACTTGTATAGAATCAATTGAACCGGTCGGTTCAAAATAACAGGACAAGCAAATGAATAAAAAAACACCATATAAATTAGCGTTCTCTTCCGGCGACTATGTCGTTTATCCGGCTCATGGCGTTGGCAAAGTATCTGACATTACCAAACAAAAGGTGGCCGGCACCGAATTAGAACTCATTGTTGTTAATTTTGACAAAGATAAAATGACTCTGCGTATTCCTATGGCTAAAGCAGAGACAACCGGTTTGCGCCAGATTTCCGATGCGAATGTTATGGAAGACGCTATCAGCACGTTGAAGGGCAAAGCTAAAGTTAAAAAGATTATGTGGTCCCGCCGTGCGCAGGAATATGAAAATAAAATCAATTCTGGTTCTCCGGTGGCAATTGCCGAAGTTATCCGCGATTTGCATCGAAACGAGAATCTGGCAGAACAATCTTACAGCGAACGCCAGATTTATGAGCAGGCTCTTGACCGTTTGGCCAATGAATATGCCGTATTCCAGAATATGCCCGTTGCAGAGGCGCAGAAGGCTTTGGTGGATATATTGTCCAAAGTTTCTTAAAATCCATTCTATGGATTGCTGATACAGAAATTACAAAAGACGGAAAATTTATGTAGGTCTATCGACTCTGAAATTTTCCGTCTTTTATTATCAATCTCGAATAATAGATTTTATAGTTTTTCTCTTTGAGTACCTGATTTTCGTCAGGTGCTTTTTTTATGCCGACTCCGAAATCCGGTACAGTACGAGTCAAATTTAAAATAAAAATAAAAAAATTCTGAGGACAAGTTTGGGGATAAAGCAGACTCAATTTGCGAATCATCAAAAGTTAAGGAATCATTAATCAAAAATTATCGCGTAGATTTAAAAAGGCAGTGGTTAATGTTTGATGTTGATGCGGAAATGCAAACCCGAATTACCGATGATATTGCTATTACGGCTTGTCCGGTTTTGGTTGACGAAGAAAGCCGGGAAGATGATACTCTCTGGGGGTATTATCTGTGTATTGAAAATAATTCTGCCCATAAAATCCATGTGGTTGGCAAGAATTGGAATATCAGTGACGATAAAGGGAATCTGTATTGCGATAATTCAATGGGGTTCAAAGGGGAGATTCCCGAGCTTGAACCCGGTGAATGTTTTGAATTTACCAGCACGGCACCTATAAAGTCTTCCAATGCGGTTTTTTACGGAAGTTGCAGAATTATGGATGAAGCCGGCACTGTTACCAAAGATATTCGTATTCCGACTTTTTCATTATCATCTGCCAAGGAAAGCTATTCCGTTACAATTAATTAGCGATAAAAAAAAGGCCTCTTAATGAGGCCTTTTTTATAAGATTCAGAATTAATCGAAACTCTCAACCTGAGTGTTGTTTTCAATATACATGTTGAGATAACGGTGGATGTTTTGATCCATTTTGGCATTAAACTCGTCAAAGAGTTTGGTTACCATGCTGTTCCAATATTTTTCTTTTTCCGCAATGTCCGTATCGGCAGGGATAATCAATTCGCGCCAAGCAACGACTTCTGTTTCTGCTTTGGCTAAGCTGTTGGTATCGCTGATGCGGACGACAACATCGAGATTAGCACGATATTTGATGCGGTCTTTGGTGAAGACTTCCTGCGCTTTTTCTATTTCTTCGGTAACGCTGGCATCTTTAATAATGACAGATGCGATACGGTCACTGCTGAAATCAACGGCCTTCAAACGATCCTTAGCCCAAACTTTTGCGGTTTTTTCGATTGAAATCGGAAAAAGATGTTCAACGTTCGGACGAGTAAAGGAAGGCGTGAAGTCGGAAATGACGTCAATTTGTTTAACTTTCAACTCAATAGGAGCAGAACTTGAGAAACGCGGTTCGCGATAAGTTTCAACTTCTTCGTCAATGGGTTTGAAAGCAGAGCATGAGGCCAGGAGCGAGATAACTGCCATGACCGGAAAAATTCTTTTTAACATATTCATCTTTTTAATCCATAAAGTTTATGATTGTCTCTTAATATAAAATCCATAGATTAAAATGTCGTTAATGTGAAATTTTTACTGTTCTATGATTTCGCCTTTGTCAAAGATATATTTTTCCGAGCAAAAACGGCAATCGGCAGTGATTTTGTTGTTCTCTGCCAGATTTTCGATTTCTTTTTTATCAAAAGAGCGCAGCGTTTTTAATAATTTTTCACGACTGCAGCGGCAACCGAATTTGTACTCTGCCGATTTGGTAATAACCAGATTATTCGAATGGTATAAACGGGTTAATAAATCTTCAGCGCTCAATTCGGCGTTGAAAATTTCATCAGCCGTCAAAGAATGCATGAAAACTTGCGCCTGATTCCATGCTTCATCTAATTCGGCGGCATCCTGCGGGCTTTTTCCTCCTTCGTCAGGCATTTTCTGGATCATAATTCCGGCGGCACTCCAGCTTTGCGAATCGCCTTGAGGCGGCAACAAAAAGAGTTGCAATGCCGTTTCGATTTGTTCTGATTGTTTGAAATAACGCAAAGCACATTCGGTCAGGTCTTTGCCGCGCAGTTCGACAATTCCCTGATACAGCTGCGTATCAGCCCCTTGGTCAACGGTAAAAGCCAGGCGTCCTTCGCCCATCAGATGCGGCGCTGCTTCGATCTCACCGCTGGTTTTTCGCAGAGCCTGAGAATGTTCTAAACGTTTTTCATCGAATCCGGCGCAAGCGCGCATTGTTCCGTCCGAGCAAATATCAACGACAACCATAGTGACCGGCCCGCTGCTTTCTGTTTGCAAAGTGAACAGTCCGTTATATTTGATTGAGCTTGCCAAAATTGCGGCCAAAGCAGAGCTTTCGGCAATGACGGCGGAGACGGGTTTCGGATAACCGTGTTTATGCAGGATTGTGTCCAGCACATTGTGCAGACGAACCAAGCGTCCGCGGAAAGCGCCGTTATCAATGTGAAAGCTGGTGCATACGTCAAAATTATCCAATTTTTTTCCCCTTAAATGATTAGCTGGTGATTTTTATTTTAATCTTTGTTATATATTTAATTAAATTTTAAGGAGTTTGCAAGTGTTTGACGAGAGTGAAAAGCCGAAAAAAACAAGGATTTTGAAAAAAATTACCAAACAGCGGCTGAAAAATATTGCGTTATATTACCTGAAACGTTACGAAACCTCGGTAGACAATCTGCGGCAGGTATTGAGAAAGCGTATTAATGACTATGCATATCAAAATAAAGAATTTGACAAATATGAGGCTTATGGCTGGGCGGAAGAAATTCTTTCCGATTTTCAGCGTTACGGTTATGTCAATGACGAGCGTTTTGCCGAAATCAGAATCCGCGATTATATCAATGCCGGAAAGTCCGTGCGCTATATTCAAGGCAAGCTGCGTGAGAAAGGGGTTGATTCCGAACTGGTCAATGCGGTTTTGGAGAATCAGGAATATGATGAATTTGAAACAGCTCTTAAGCTTGCCCGCAAAAAGCATATCGGACCGTTTCGCACTGATGAAGAAGCCCGTTATGAGTATCGCCAAAAAGATATGGGGACCTTGGTCCGTGCCGGTTTTTCTTATGATGTTGTCACAAAGGTTCTTGAAACCCAGCTTGACGATGAAACTTAGTAAACGACTTTGTTAAGATACAGTCCGCATGACGGGGCATTCGGGCCGGAGCAGCGCCGGTCTTTGGCTTCGAGAATTTTTACCATATCGTGCGGCGGGATTTGTCCGCAACCGACCATTTTCAGCGTTCCGACCATGTTTCTGACCTGATGGTGCAAAAATGAACGGGCTTCGACAATGAAATCAATTTCTTCTCCGGTTTGGACAATATCCAGCCTGTCCAAAGTCCGAACGGGCGATTTGGCCTGACAAGCGGCAGCCCGAAACGAGGTGAAATCATGATTGCCCAGCAGGTATGACGCGGCTTCGCGCATTTTCTCAACATCTAACGGGCAGGGAACCCACCAGACACGATTTTTGAGCAAAGCAGGAAAGGCTCGCCGGTTGAGTATTTTATAAACATAGCCTCGTCCGACGGCGGAAAAACGGGCATGAAAATCATTTGAAACTTTTTCGGCTTTGAGGACGCTCATGGCAATGTCATTGCTGCGCAGATGGTGGTTTAAACCTTGCAGGAGGCGAAAAGGGTCAATCTCCGCATCCAAATCAAAATGTGCGACTTGTGCTAAAGCATGAACTCCGGCATCGGTTCTTCCGGCAACGAAGGTATCTGTATGGCGAGAAGAATCGTTTTCTTTACTTTCTTTATAAGCGGCATATTCTTCACGATTGAGCGGTGTCCGTCCTAAAAAACGGGCAATTGCCGTTTCCAGATTTTCCTGAGCGCTGGGGCCGTCGAGCTGTCTTTGCCAGCCTAAAATGCCGGTGCCGTCATATTCCAGAGTCAATTTGTATCGCATGTTTGTTCTCAAAATAAAAAGGGGATATTTTTTTATCCCCTTTTTATAATAAAATGTGCTGTTTGGCAAATGTTATTCTGCAGCGACAGTCAGCGCGCCGTCGATGTCTTCAGATTTGAACAGTCCGAGTTTTTTCTGAACAGTCCAGATAACGCGCAGAGCCTCCAGAGCATTTTCGCCGGTAATACGCGGCGTTTCTTTGCCGTTAATGCAGTTGACAAAGTGGTTCAGCTCGGCAGTCAACGGCTGGTTGGTCGGAATAAACAATTGTTCGACGCTGCCTTTTAAGCCATAGTTCATCCAATCAGGGATGCTGTCTTGGTTGACATAAGGCATGCGGCCTTGAGAATGAACGTTGATGCTTTGGCCGATGAAATCCATATCAATATAGTTGGTATCGGTTGAGACGGTCAGGGTGCGAACGCGGGCTTGGGTAATACGGCTGGCGGTCATGCTGGCCGTTACGCCGTTTTCAAATTCCAACAGAGCCGTGATATAGTCTTTGCCTTCTGCGTGATCCGGCGTTTTTACCGAAGAAGCCAGAATGTTTTTAACCGGAGATTTAACCAGAGACAAAACGATTTCGGCATCGTGAATCATCAAATCCATAGAGACGTCAACATCGGTGATACGGCCGCTGGCAGCTGACATGCGCTGGGCGGTTAACGAACGGATTTTGCTGGTGTCAGACAAAATCTTGTGCATTTGTTCTACGGCCGGGTTAAACTGTTCAATGTGGCCGACAAGCAGCGTTACATTATTTTTTGCGGCGGCGTTGATTAATCTGTTGCAGCCTTCTTCTGTGGTTGCCAAAGGTTTTTCCATTAAGCAGTGAATGCCTTTGTTTAAGAAAAATTCACCGACATCCGCATGGGTAACCGAGGTTGTAACGACGCTGACAGCGTCAACGGATGCGGCAACCTCTTCCAAAGATGAAAAAGCTTTAATGCCGAACATTTCCGCTGCTTTTTGTGCTGCATCGGAGAAAATGTCATAAACGCCGACCAGTTCGACACCCGGCAGAGCTTTATAAGTTTTCAAATGGTTTCTGCCCATCATTCCGGCGCCGATGACGGCAACTTTAATCGTGTTTGTCATATTCGTTTAATCCCTAAAATTTTAGTTTGCTGAATTTATTTAGTTTACTATTAGCAAAATTCTTGGTAAAAAGCTTTTAAATTCTTGTTACATATTGTTACATTGAAAGCTGTAAAATATGAGGAAATATTTATTTTCATCGGCATGCTGCCTGTCTGTTATTTTGTTGCTGAATGCCTGCACATCAGAAAAGAAAACGCTGAAACCCATAGTCACAGCCGAAGACACGATTTCTTTCACCAGTGTCGAACCGGCAAAAGGGCGGCTTAACGTTTATACCTCAATGGCTCGCGGCGTGAAGTATAATGTTGATATTGCCTCTAAAAATATTCACAAAAAAGTTTTTGCAGATACCGAAGGCAAAACGCCGGCGGAAATTATTAAAGCGGCTGAAAATGTGTCGGCCGGAGCTGAGAATCCGTTATATGATGCTGCTCGCCGGTTAGATTTTGCCATCATATATGCCGTATCCCATTTGACCGGCAATACAAAGTATCTTAATGGCAATATTTATGCCAAAACAGCTCAAAATCTGGCCCTTGCCGCAATCAAAACGCACAAGGACGCTTTGTTTGCCGGACGGAAAATCCGTGAGTTGGACAGGCAAATTGCCACATTGCAAAAACAGGTTAAAAGTTTGAATGCCAAATTGTCGCGCAACGGCGTTTTGAGCGAGGATGATTTGACCTATAAAAAAGGTCTGGAAGTTGCCGTTTTGAAGCTTCAACAGCTGCGCGGTTATTTGCAGGCATGTATTGAAGAATATGCTGCTTTGGTTAAAGCAGATGCCAAAAAAGTGCAGGTTGAGGGACGTCATTTTTACGAACTGGAAGATTTTGACAAGAAGAATCAGCTTGAGACATTCCAAAATGCCGCTTTAGATAACAGAAGCGAATTTAATATTGCGCGCCGAGAAGTTTATAATTTTAAAACTCAGGATGTTAAGCAGGATGCCGTGCGGCTGTATCCGATAACGGCGGCATTGAACCTTAACGGATATGATATCAAAGATCCGTTGTATGTTGACAATTTGCAAGAGCGTGCCGAAACAATAGCGGATAATTTGGTGAGCGCCGTTACGGCTTATTTAAAAGCTGAAAAGCCCGAACAGAAACAGCCGTTAAAAGCGAAGGCCTTCAATGAGCTGGGAATCGCCGTTTTGGTTCAGGTTGAACTTGATTATGATATGGTTCTGATGGCCGATGACGATTACAACGGCGCGGCAGCCAAAGTTCGGGAACTCAGGAAAGAAATTCGCGATGCCGAGCGCAGCCGCCGGATGAAAACGGAAGACAAAATCAATCTTTTGAATAAGAAACAGGCGTTTTATGAACAAGAACTGCTGGAGAGCCAAGTCGCAGCCGAGCGCGCTTTGGCGTTGCGCGCGTTATATTTCCATGCCGGTTTATCGCCGTTTAAGTATAAGCTCATTCAAAGCAATATTCCGGGAATTGAAGAAAGCCTGAAAATCTCTTTCAATAAGGATATGGTTGAAATGCTGGCGCGGGCGGAAGTCAAGCAAAAAGAGCAAAAACAGCAGGGGAATGTCTGGGCGAAAGAGAATAACTGGCTGGAAGTTTTGATTGATGAGGGCGGCTCTAAAGAAGATGAACCGGTGAATGTGCCGATTAAGCCGCGCGGCGATTTTGACCCTTATGTCGGCGAGCAATATAATAAATTGAAAATTATGCAGCTTGGTTCTTATCGCCAACGCCAGAATGCAGATATCGAATGGCAGATGTTGCAGCAATTGTACCCTGACTTCATCAATATGAAGCCGGAAATTGAAAATTCAGTATCGGGCGGAAAAAATTTATACCGTTTGATTTTGAAATCGGAAAACGGCGGTTTTCTGGAAATTTGCAACAAACTGCGCGTCGATAAAATCGAATGTATTTTGCGTTGAAATGCGAATCGGTAAAAATGTTTGTCAAAAATATTAAAATCGTTTATCATGATATGAGTTAATGTCCCAGAAAGAGATATTTTATGTCTGATTTTAAAAAGGATTTCAATGCCGTTAATGATAAAGGCAAAATGAATAAAGCGCAGGGGAAAGAAAGCGGAGCCTTTGATTTTTCGGCTAATAAGCATGCCTATCCGCCCAAAAGGGCAGAAAGCGGCAATGCCGGTTATTCTTGGAGCGCCGTTTCAAAGCCGGAAACAAAAATTCCCGAAGCTAAAATACAAAAAAACGTTTCTGTCTCCTATCGCGATAAAGAAGCTATTGACCGAAAAATGTTTAAAATTCCGGATGCCCTGTCAAAGGACAACGGATTGGAAATGTCGGGGCAGACGCTTATCGGCAATATTTTTGCCCAACAGGATTTAAGCAATGCCAATTTTTCGGCTGCAAATTTGACACAGGCAGATTTCAGCGGCGCCAAATTGGCAGGCGTTGATTTTTCCGGCGCAAACCTTACTGATGCCAATTTATCAGGCGCAGATTTGACCGGCGCCGTTTTATCCGGCGCGAATCTGCTTCGGGCTAATTTTACAGGCGCCAAACTTAATCAGGTTGTTTTGACAGATGCCAATCTTGAAGAAGCTATTTTGCTCGGGATTGAGATTGACAGCCTTGGCATAGAAGAGCTTCAGGCTTTGGTCGAATATATGGCGGTTTATTATCCGCATAAATTAAATCTGACCAAATTAAATTTGACATTGCTGGATTTATCAAAGATTGATTTGACAAAAGTCAGCTTGCGCGGCGTGGATTTTACCGGCTGTTCAATGAAAGGCGTCAAGATTTGGGAGTTGGACTTAAGCGAATGCATTATCTCAGTTGCCCAAATTGCCGAAGCCCTCGGGCATATGCCGAACCAGCAGGAACTGGCGCGACTGTTAGCTCCCAAAACCCAAAAGAAAAAAGAAAACAAAGGTATCGATATGACCGATTTGTTTTTTGACAACGGCAAAGAATTCGGGGTTTGGGATGTGACGCGTGAAAAAGGCCTTGATATCGGAAAGCTGGTCGAATCGGGAATGAAATTGTTTCGCAAATCTGCTTCCAAGCCGCAACCGCCGCTTGAGGGCGAAGAAATCGTGGCGCAAATAAAAGAAGAAAAATTGCGCAGCGATGACAACAAAGCGCGCAATGAAGAATTGAAAGAGCGCATTCTTCAGCGCAAAGAAGAAGAGAGGCAGAAGCTTGCGGCTATGAAAAATGAATTTAAACAGGAAGTCAATCGTGACGGCGTTACGCGCGAAACGGCGGAAAGCGGGCATAAAAAAGTTAAAGAGCAGATAGCCGTTGAGCGTTTGGTCAGCCGAGACCGCGGTCGGGAATAGTCAGAAACGAAGATAATCATGGTTTTCCGTTCCGATAAAAATACTGATGAAAAATCACCTAAAACAGCTTTGAAAATGTTTTGGGTGATCTTTTTTATTTTGGTTGCTTTTATCGTTTTTTCTGTTTTGTGTTTTTGTCTGGCTCAACTCATGCACAAGGGATTTAATGAGCGGGGGTTTGAGGCCGTGGCGCGTTTTTGGCGCAGATTTCAAGACCGGCCGTTTTATTTGGCAGAGGCATATACCAAATGGTGGCATTCTTTTGTTAAAGCGTGGCATCGCGACCGGTTGACTGCGGCCAGTTTTATTCCGATGCTGCCGGTATTGCTGTTTTTTATATCTGTTGTTTGGAATGTGATAAAAAGTCCGTTTTCTTTTCGTCTCTGGTATAAAATGAATAATCGTTTTGCCGAAATTGCCGATGTTAAGGAAATGGGGCTTTGGGACGGGCATTGGCTGGCTTTAGGAAAATTCGGGGGTAGAATTCTTAAGTTGAAATATTTTGCTTCCGTTCTTTGTTTTGGCGAAACCGGCTGCGGGAAGACGGCCGGAATTGCTGTTCCGTCAATTTTGGAATCGGATAAAGCATGCGTTATTGCCGCAGATACGCGGAATGAACTGGCAAAGTATACCAGCGGTTACCGTTCGACGCTTGGCAAAGTTTTTTATTATAATTGGAACTTGGCTGACGAGCCGCTTAAAAATGAGTATTATCCGCGCTGGAATGCACTCTCTGCCAAAGATATGCCGGCTAAAGGCAAAGGACGTGACGAATATGTGGCGGGATTGGTGCGGTATTTTATTTCCAGCAATCGTTTTGACAGCAATGATGCAGACAATTATTGGGAAAAGCTGGCTATGGCTGCTTTAGACGGCATTTTAAATTTTTTCATTTCTAAATTGGAGCGGGCCGTTGCCAATGATTATTTTTTGAGCGAAATGCTGGACAAAGGGCGGTTAAGCAAAGAAGACAAAGATATGCTGCTGAGCTATTATGTTTTAATGGATAAGGAATATGCTGAGCCGGGAATTAAAAATATAGAAGATAACAAGCTTGATATGGACACTTATCTTCCTGTCGGCAGCTGGGAGGGTATTCCGAAAGCCTGGCAGGGAAAAGAAATTTGTTTTTCCATGTTTTCCGACTGGCTTCTGCAAGGTTATTTTGCGGTTAAATCCGCAGCGAAGAATCCGGAATCCGACGGTTGGAAAACCGTTATTGAGCGCTGGGTTGAAGAAGGAAAGTTTTTCGGTTATAATGAAAAATCTTTAGAAACGCTGCAACAACTGTTCTATTTGTCACGGAAACAGCGCAGCATTATTTTTCCGATGATTATTAATCCGTTATCGGTTTTTCGAAATTCCAGCGTAAGAGAGCGTACATCCGCCAGCGATTTCCATTTGCATCAGGCCCGAGGAATAAAAAATGCCGAAAACGGAAATTGGGAAGTTGTGACGGTTTATTCCGTGACAGGCAACAAGACTGTGGACTTTATCGGCAAGCTATTTATTGATATGCTTATTGAGGCCAATATTTCCGCTCAGAAAAAGTCTGGCCCGTTTCCGCTTGTGTTTGTTATGGACGATATAGAGCAGCAGCCCCGTTATGAGTCTTTGAGAGAGGGCGTGAAGCGCGGTGCCCGTTCTCGCATGTCATTTTTGCTGCTCAGCGATTATGTCAAAATGATGGAAGAAAAATATACCAAAGAAGGCATGGAAGAGATTGTGGGCAATGCCGCTTATAAGCTGATGTTGGCCGACAGTTACAAAACTCTGGCCCGAAAGTTTGACAATTTGGCTCTTTTCGGTGCCAAATCCGTACAGGTTTCTGCTGCCGGTACCGGTGGTTTCCTTCAAAATAAGAGCGGTTTGACGGATGCCGGTTATTATAAAATGATTGCCAAAAACCTTAATTCTATTCGTAAAAATGATCTGGAAATCGGCGATGAGTTTTTGGTTGCCGCCGGTTATTATCACCTGCCGGTGAAACTAAAGGGCATTTACTTTCTGAAAGATGAGGCGTTGAAAGAAAAAGCGGCTCTTGATGCCAGTTATTTCTTGGATGAAGAGCTGGAAAAAAAGCGAAATGTTCAGGATATTGAAACGCCGTCATTGGTAGAAGTTTTGCGCGATGCCGGATTTGATATGCGAACCGAAGAGGATATCAACATCTATTTGGAAGATAAATACGAAGAGGCAATTGAAACAAGGCAGGTCGTTGCCGACAAGCAAAGCGCTTTGGCCGATGATATTTCAAGCCGTTGGCAGAGCAATCCGCATACGCGGCACCAGACTTCCGATAAGGAATGGTGGATGGAAGAAGATGCTTTTAGTTTTAACGGCGAGAACAAGGATGATACTAATCCGTTTAAATAGTTTTAGTTCTAATTTTGTTCTTTTATTTTAAAAAGTTCTGTAACTTTTGTTTTGTTTCTGGTACATTATGCTTATCTTTAATACGAATCGATGAACAGACATGGAAGAAACGTTATTTTCAGCAAATATTAAAAGGCCTTTGGCAGACAGGCTTCGCCCGCAGTCTTTAAGCGAAGTTGTCGGGCAGAACCATATTGTCGGCGACGACGCCCCTTTGGGGCGAATGATAAAATCCGGTAAAATAACGTCATTTATTTTATGGGGGCCGCCGGGGTGTGGAAAAACGACAATTGCCCGTCTGATTGCCGAAAATACAAATTTGTATTTTGAACAGATTTCGGCTGTTTTTTCCGGCGTGGCCGATTTGCGGCGCGTGTTCCAATATGCACAGGAGCGGCGGGCAAATCAAGGAAAAGGCACGTTGTTGTTTGTTGATGAAATTCACAGATTTAACAAATCGCAACAGGACGGTTTTTTGCCCTATGTCGAGGACGGAACGGTCATATTGGTCGGTGCGACGACGGAGAATCCTTCTTTTGAGCTGAATGCCGCTTTGCTGTCCAGATGCCAGGTTTTTGTTCTGAATCGCTTAACCTCCGATAATTTTGAGGAACTGTTGCTGCGTGCTGAAAAAGAAACCGGACGCAAGCTTCCGGTTGATGAAGAAGCGCGCCAGTTTATGAAAGATACGGCGGACGGTGACGGGCGTTATATTCTGAATTTGGCGGAATCCGTGTGGTCTTATGCCCAAGAGGGCGAAGTTTTTGACAAGGAAACCATTGTCAAAATCATCCGTTCCAGAGCTCCGGTTTATGATAAGGGGCGCGACGGGCATTATAATCTGATTTCGGCAGTCCACAAATCTTTGCGCGGTTCAGATGTCGACGCGGCTTTATATTGGGTAGCGCGGATGATTGAAGCCGGCGAAGATCCCAAATATTTGCTGCGGCGGTTGACTCGTTTTGCCGTGGAAGACGTGTCTTTGGCTGATCCGAATGCTGTGACGCAGGCTATTGCCTGCTGGGATACTTATGAGCGTTTGGGTTCGCCCGAGGGAGATTTGGCTTTGTATCAATTAACGGCTTATCTGGCGACGGCGCCGAAGTCTGCCGCGGTTTATAAATCGACTTATGCTGCGCGGGATTTAGCGCGAAAGACCGGCTCTTTAATGCCACCGAAAAATATTTTGAATGCGCCGACAAAATTAATGAAGCAGCTCGGTTATAATGAAGGTTATGAATATGATCCCGATTGTGAAGACGGATTTTCCGGCGCCAATTATTTTCCGGACGGAGTTAAACGGACGAAACTTTATTTTCCGGTTGACCGCGGTTTTGAGCGGGAAGTTAAAAAGAGGGTGGAATATTTTGAACGGCTGCGTGCCGAACGCCAAAAGGCCCGCTCTACTGATAAGCAATAATTGAAGAATATTGTGATGATTAACGTATTGAGCATTTTTTTAGGCGGCGGTATCGGAGCTGTTTTGCGACATTTGGTTTGCAGCAAGATCGGCAACCATTGGGCTGTTATGGCGGTTAATCTGCTCGGTGCTTTGCTTATAGGCATTGCTTTTCAGTTTTTTCTCAGCCGGACAGAGCTGCGGCCGGAAGTACGGGCTTTTATCATTACGGGTTTGCTCGGCGGTTTTACGACGTTTTCCAGCTATATGCTTGATTTTGGCGTTTTGGCAGGCAGCCAGCGTTGGGCCGAAGCTTCGTTTTATCTTCTGGGATCGCTGCTTTTAGGCGTTTTGTTTTTATTTTTGGGAATGAAAGCAGGCAGGATTTTGTGGTAATGCCCGTTTGACAATTCGGAGCGGAAATGCTAGCCTTTGTCTGAAAGAAAACAATTGTCAAATTAAATAACAAATTATCATGAAAAGGAAACTACTTTTGGGTATCTTTTGCGGTCTTGTGGAACAAAATAAGCCGGATATCCCTGAACCAGAAGAACAAAAAGTTTTTGAAATCAGGATTTTAAAGGAAAATATTTTCGTTAATCCACCTGTTTGTGCGGTGTCTGATTTAAGTTTGCCCGGTCGCAAAAACAAAAAATATTTTGTTCCGAAGTCTCTCGGCAGGATAAATACAAAATCAAAAAAGAAATTGAATTATCGCCGATTTTGCAAAATTTGCGGAGATGCCTGTTAACCAAACGCAACAGGCAATTATCGATTTAGTGAGAGTCTTGAAGGAAGAATAGGGAATTGAGCCCGCAAAAGCCAATGCATTCCGCCTCAATCCGTTTTAAAACAAAGTTTAAAAGCCCGTCTTTCCGGCGTAAAACGTATTCGCCAACGGACGAAAAACTTAAAGTAAAAGATGAGTCAAAATGACCATGATGGCGTTGCCATTGTGGCCATTTTGTTTTTAAAGCCGTGTAAATATGCTTGTAAATCAGCAAAGCTTAAATTAAAATCTCCCTCAGATTTATGAAAGGGAAAATGATGTCCGGCGTAACGATTGTTAAGGTTAAAGAAATTGATGACGGTATGCGTCTTAACCGTTGGTTTTTAAAATATTATCCGGGTCTGGGAATCGGGCGTTTGCAAAAACTGCTTCGTACCAAACAAATTAAAGTTGACGGCAAAAGGGCTGAAACCGGTACCAGACTGCAAACGGGACAAGAAGTGCGGGTGCCGCCGTTGGATAATGAAGCGGATGTTTCTGTTGAACACAGCGGCGTTTCGGCCAGAGATGCCGCATATATTCAATCTTTGGTTATTTATAAAGACGCGGATATTTTGGCTATTAACAAACCCTCGGGACTGGCCGTCCAAGGAGGTACCAACACCAGCCGCCATGTCGACGGCATGCTTGAAGCCTTGACATTTGAGGCGGAGGAGAAGCCTAAACTGGTTCACCGGATAGACAAAGATACCAGCGGGATTTTGGTTTTGGCCAGAAATCGCAAGTCTGCAGACAAATTGACCAAAGCCTTTCGCGAACATACTTTACAAAAGACTTATCTGGCTTTGAGTTCGGGCTGTCCGAAACAAATGCGCGGCGAGATTAAAGCGCCGCTGGAAAAAGCCGGCGAAAAGTCAGTTGTCAGCAGTTCAGGCAAGCCGGCGGTTACGACTTATGACGTGTTGGATAATGTGGGAAACAAATTTGCCTTGATTGCCGCATCTCCTCTGACGGGGCGCACTCATCAAATCAGGGCGCACCTTGAATCTATCGGTTGTCCGATTATCGGCGATGACAAATATTTTGGCGCAGAAAGAAAAAAATTCAGCAATATTACGGATAAATTGCACCTGCATGCATACAAAATCGATTTATCAGCAATATATAATAAAAAGGTACTTATTCAGGCACCGTTGCCTGAATATTTTAAAAACAGCCTTATTAGCATAGGCATCAGTTTTAAGGAGTAGCTTTCAATGCGGAAGATTGGGAAAATTTTCGGAATAATCTTTCTTGGCCTGATTTTGCTGGTCGGTATTCCCGGATATTATTTTATTCGGAATTTTGACCTTAACAAATACAAGTCTTATGCCTCTGAAATCGTTGAAGAACAATTAGGGCGGAAATTCAGTATTAACGGCGAGGCCAGCATTGGCATATCGCTGGTGCCGACGTTGATTTTGGAAGACGTCGAGTTGGCTAATCCTTCATGGGCTTCCCAGCCGCAAATGATTAAGGTTAAAAAGCTGGAGCTTAAGTTTGCTTTGCTGCCTTTGTTGAGGAAACAGGTTGTTATCGACAAGGCTGTCTTGATTAATCCGGAAATTTATCTTGAAGTGGCAAAAAACGGCGATGCCAGCTGGGATTTTCCGGCGTTGAAAAATATGAAAACGGCAGCTTATTCCGACAACGGGTGGCTGATTAAGTCGGCTGTTGCCGCCGAAACGGAAGAATCTCTGAAAGAAAAGCTGAAAGCTTTTGCCGGTTATTCAGCCCAAAATGTCGTGATTGAAAACGGTATTGTCAAATATACCAACAAGCAGGACGGCAGCAATATTAATTTGACAATTAATAATGTTGCGTTGTCAGTGCCGGGTGTGGACGAGCAGATTACGCTTGATGCCGATGTCGTTTATAACGGGCAGGATATTAAAATTGAATCTGTCTTGGGTTCCATTGATAATTTATTGGAAGACAGCAAGCCTTATCCTGTTTTGGCTAAGGGAAATGCTTACGGCGTGGGTCTGGATTTGAATGGAAGTCTGGTTAATATTTTTAACAATCTGCATTATGCCTTGCAGGCGAATGTCTATAATCCGGCCGGAAATTTTAACGCGCCGGAAACAACCCTGAAAACCCGAATTGACGGCGACTTAAAAAATGTTACGGCGCAAATTCAGTCTTTGAATGTTGTTAATAATGTGATTACCGGAACTGTCAGTGCTGATATTTCCAAAAAAGTTCCTTTTGTAAAAGCAGATTTGAACAGCGCCAAGTTTGATTTGACAACGCTTAACGCAGCTATGAGCCCGACGGCTTACAGTTTGTCATTAATCAAATCCGCTCATGCAGCAAATTCCGTTCCGAATACGCCAATTCCTTATAATGATTTGAAAAAGGTTAATGCCCGGGCGCAAATTAATATCGGGGAATTGGTTATAGATAAAGGCATGCAGGCTCATGACGTTTTAATCAAAGCCGATTTGAATAACGGTATTTTGAATGTCAAGCCTTTGCAGTTTAAATTCGGCGGCGGTGAAATTGATGCTGCGGCGGCGGTTAATGCCAATACGCAAAGTGTCAATTTGATGATTTCGAGCAAAAATATGCTGTTGCAGAATCTGCATAAAGAATTTCTGGTAACCGGAAAGAATGATTTTGGCATCCTAAGCGGCGGCAATGTTGATTTGACCGTTAATGTCTTAGGCAGCGGTTCAACTTATCGGCAGCTTGTTAACAATTTAAGAGGGCAGGCAGCCGCGGTTGTCAATAAGTCTGAAGTTCAGACAGGCGGCTTGAGTTTTCTGACCGGCAACTTTATTTCGGAAATTTTTAATGTGCTTAATCTGAACACAACGAAAATGACCAAACTTGATTTGAACTGTGCCGTTGTCAGGGCTGATTTTGCTAACGGCAAAGCCGTTTTCCCGAAAGGTATTGTCGTTAGTTCCGAGCAATTAGGCATTGTCAGCGATGGTTCCGTAAACCTGGAAACCGAAAAGCTTGATTTTACCATTCGCCCCTTTGCCGGCAAATTGACGGATACAAACATTGCTCAGGCCTTAACTTCCTTTTTTAAGGTTGTCGGAACGGTGCAAAAACCTAAAATCGCGCTGGACAGCAAGGAAACATTAGGGGCGGTTATCGGTATTGCCGCAACCGGCGGAACGGCGTATCTCGGGTCTAAGATTGTTATGGATTCTGCTTCGAGCCCTTGTTATACGGCTTTAATCGGGACGCCTTATGCCAATATGTTTCCCAAACCTACAGGCGTGGTTCAAACAGGCAAAGATGTTTATAAGGATACAGCCAAAGAACTTAAGAATGATTTGAATTCTCTGAAAAACAGTGCTAAAGATTTCTTAGGCGTTTTGACAGGCAAAGGAAATCAATAAATGGAAAAAGATATTGCTGCTGCTTTGGCAGATGTTGCAAAAAACAGAACGGAAATAATTGAGCGGCTGATTGAATTTTCTGAAACAGATATGCTGTTGTTTTGGGGAGAAAATAAAGATTTGGCAGAACGCCAGCAAAAATTATGGCAGCCGCTTTTGGATTGGGCACAGAGTGAGTTCGGCGTACAACTCAAAACCACGCAAGGTATTGATGTGCCCAAACAAGATGAAAATACCGGAGAAAAAATCCGCGATTTTCTGAACAGTTTGAATGACGGGCAGCTGCTTGCTTTTTTTAAGGCCGCATTAAACATGCGCTCTGTTTTGCTGGCAGCGGCTTTAGTCAAAGGGCGGATTACTGCCGATCAGGCTTTCGAGGCTGCTTTTATTGAAGAATTGTGGCAATCGGAAAATTGGGGCGTCGTTGAAGAAGCGGAGCAGCGCCGTAATGAACTCAAAGGCGAACTGAAAGAGATTGAAGCTTTTTTGAAAAACGGCGACTAATGAAAAAAGAAGTTTTCATCAAAATCAAAGGCCGTGTTCAGGGAATCGGTTTTCGGCGCTGGGCAGTAGAAAAAGCTAAAGAAATCGGCGGGATATCCGGCTGGGTTCATAATGAATCGGACGGAAGTGTAGAAATTCTGATGTCCGGTGAAGAAGAGTGTCTTGACCGGATGATTCTTGCCTGCCAAAAAGGTTCGATGTTTTCCCGAGTGGATAAAGTAGAATTTGTAGTCGGCCGGCGCAGCAGTTTTCTGCCGCCGATTGAAGCGGGTGTTTTTAAGCGCGTATAACTAATTGCCGTTTTTTTTCCTCTTGTAATTTGAATACGAAGAATTACCTCAATAGTGTTCAATTTTTTACAGGAGATGACCGATGCAAGTCGCAAGAACAAAAGAAAATCTAAAAGAGTGCCGGTGCATGCATTGCCCTTCATACACTACCGGCTGCAAGATAAAAAATATGCCTGAGAATATAGTGAATTTGATGGAAGGTTTGGAGGAAACAGACCATTTTGAAAGCATGTTCTGCGCTTTTGAACACAGCCATTGTATCCATGAAGACAAAGGCTGTCTCTGTTCTGATTGTCCGATACATAAAAAATATGATTTAAAGAAGGAAGATTATTGCCTCAAAACCGGAGGCATGTAATTTTGACAGGCTTTTGTGCCGGGCAGTCCGATTTTCAGGAAATGTATTTTGAAAGGAGGAGCATATGGAATATTCCAGTCCGACAGATGTTTTGCAAGCTTATCGTCAGGCAACTGACGTTGCAAAACATTCTCAAAATCTTGATGATGAAATAAATGCTTATCGCCGGGTTATCGAACTCGGGCAAAACCATGATAATATAGCGCCGGATGATTTGCTCAAATATAATATGATTATGTATTGGGCATATAATAATGTGGCAGATGCGTTGTTTACAAAAAGTTATAATAACGCATTAGACAGTTCCGACAGCAAAGATTTCAGCGAATCTTTGGAATATTATCAGCGCGGGTTGAAATTTGCCCGTGACAATTTGGAAAAAATTGCGGTTTTGAACCGTATGGCGGAGAGTTATCTGCATGCGGGCGATGAAAAAGGTTTGTGTGAAATTAAGCAAAAGATTTTTGCAAATCTGAATAAAGAAGACAAACGCCGCGCTTACAATGATTTGGCAGACCGGTTGAAAAACTCGTCTTTGGCCGCGGAAATGTATGAAGAGGCATTAAATTTTGTTAATGACGAAAAGGTGTCTTTGAATGAAAAATGCCGCCATACAATAAAAATCTGCGAGAGGCTTGAAGCGATATATCTGCAAAAAAATGACCATCAAAATTATTTGCGGATTTTGAAGCTGAAAGGCAATACGGAAAATGTTTTAAAAACATGCGTCAAAAAAGGAGGCTGCAAATTTTAATGCAGCCTCCTTTTTATATTCGGTTTCAGAGTGTTTCTAAAAATTTATATCAATATTTCGGGAACGAAGGCTGCCTCTTTCATTTTCATGAATTTTCTTCCAGCCATGAGAACTTTTTTTATAAATAATTAATTTGCTGCAACTTGGCTCTCCCGTTTGGATTTCCAGTAAAGTGCTAAAGGCTTCAAATTCGGTACAGGGACACATGTCTTGTAATTTCCCGTCAATTATTTGATAAGCAAATTTTCCGATTTTATAGACGTTTTCGGTTATTTGCTGCATAGAACGTCCCAGCAAAGCAGGCTTTTTTGAGTTTTCTCTTCGGATGAAAACGTAAATGTCATTACCGTCTTCATCGCCGGTACCTTCGGTATAGAAATATTCAGCTTGTTTGTCCTGTATAAGCAGGTTGGTAAAAACCCTTTCTACTTTATCCGGATAGATAAAGAAAACATGATTTCCTATTGCCAGAATGTTATACGGTTTTGTTCCGTAATTGTTTGCAAACAGATAATTCTGGTTGCTTACTTTGCGTTTGGTTGCGTCTTCATATAAATTGTTATTTTCGTAGAAGTAGTCGCAACCGTCATAAGTGATAAGTTTTTTTCTATCCATAATTATATGTTTTAATTGTAGAATTCATAATCGAAATGTCGGTCTAAAATAGCATTTTCAGATAATTTTGTCAACAGCTCTTCAGCAAGAAAAAGAAAAGCACCGTTTGGGACGGTGCTTTGAGGATTAGAATTATTGCCCTTTGTTGCAAAGTTGGCAAAACTCATCTTTTTTGCGATTAAGCATTTCTCCGTTTGTTCCTTGCAGCGGAGCCGGCTTGCGGGCAATTACATATTGCGGCAGGAGTTTTTTTATTTCATTTATCGGCTTATTCCAAGCTGTCGGGCGGATGCGGATTTTTTTGCCTTGTCCGGCAGAGACTTTGGATGTTGTTTCTCCGGTGACGGCGTCTTCAAATGTTTCAAGTGTCAGGCGGAGGTTTTCCAATGTTCCGGGGATGAGAAATTCGATAAATTCGCCGCTGTTAATAAAGTTTCTCACTTCAAAGACGGCGTCATCGCCTTGCCATTCGACAATGGAGCCGGCGAACAGCCAATCGCCCAAAGTGCGGGTATATTCATAATTTTGGCTGATATTGGTTAATTTTCCGTCGTGGAAGCCCAGACAATATCCCCGGTTTTGCAGGGTGTACAGGTCATCCATATATTTGCGGTAATCCCAATTTTGCGGCGAAGCGTACCAATCGTCGATTGCCCGGCGATAGGTGCGGGCGACGATAGCGGCATAATATTCGGTTTTGTTTCGTCCTTCTACTTTCAAAGAATCCATGCCGATTTTGAGCAAATCATCCAAGCGCGGCATTAAACACATATCTTTTGAGTTAAGCATATAGCCGCCGTGTTCGTCTTCAACGACCTCAAAATATTCTCCCGGGCGGAATTCTTCTTCCAGCAAAAACTCAAAACTGTCTTTGTTGTTTTCATCAATGACGATTTCTTTGATTGTGCCGTCTTTCAAGCGGAGATGAAGCTTGTAGTGCCAGCGGCAGCAATGGGCACATTTGCCCTGATTGGCCGAACGGTCTGCCAGATAGTTGGAAATCAGGCAGCGTCCGGAATAAGACATGCACATTGCTCCGTGCATAAAGCATTCGAGCAAAATATCCGGACATTTTTCTCTGATTTCTTTCATTTCTTCATAAGTGACTTCTCTTCCCAAAACGCATAGTTTGGCTCCTTGGTTCTGCCAAAATTTTACCGCTTGCCAAGAGCAGATATTGGCTTGGGTCGATACAAACAGGTTTAATTCCGGAGCATTGTCTTTGACAAATTGGAAAACGCCCGGGTCGGCAATCAACACTCCGTCCGGTTTTAGCCGGCGCAGCGTTTCAACAAAGGTCGGCAGCTTTTCGACATCACGGTTATGCATGAAAAGGTTAAGTGTCAAATATATTTTTTTGCCATGCGCGTGGACGAATTCTATGCCTTCTTGCAGTTCTTCCAATGAGAACTTGGATTGGGCTCGTAAACACATGTCCGGCGTGCCGGCATAAACGGCATCGGCGCCGTACAAAATGGCGGTTTTAAGTTTGACCAGAGAACCGGCCGGAAGAAGAAGCTCTGCTTTGTTTAGCATTTCAGTTGTCCTTGATTGTTATTTTTTTTGCGTAGGCATCAAGTTTGCCTAACGGGGTTTCGTTAATAGAAATTCTGGCGATGAACGGCATTTTTTTATCTTTATCTTCCATCAGCCAAAAATAAATCGGGCGGTCGGAAGTCAGTTCCCAAAGCAGGTCATCTTCCTTAGAACCGAGTTTGTCAATATACATTGAACATTTCGCCGCTTTGCCGCTGATGTCAGAATATTCGTTGGCCGGCAGCTCTTCAATGCCTTCATCTTTGAAGATAACGTCAAAACGGCGCTTGCCGTCAAAAACTTCCATGCGGGAATCGCAGAATCTGAGATCGTTATATTGTTTGGCAAGTTTTGCCAGTACTGTTTGCAAGTCCGTTGTGTCGGCATTGTTGGGATTTTCTTCAATCTTTACTTTTTTGCTTTTGTCGTTTCTGCTGCTGATGCGGTAAAGCGGATTGCCGTTTTTGTCATAGACCAGTTCTTTTGACCTTTTGGAAAAGCGCGATTTTGACTGATATTTATAGCTGGCGGTTTCCATTTCGTTTTTTTTGATTTTTCCGGTGGTGGAATAAACGGCTTCAAACGGATACAGGGAGTCAAAAAATCCGGCGGTTTTGACGGTGGAATTGACGGCATAGTCCTTAGGCGTAAGGGAATAAGAAAATTTTGTGTCGCTGGCATTAAAAACGCCTAAAATAACCGTGAAATCGTGATTTACGGTAAAGGCTTGCGCCGTTTGGCAAAAAAACAGCGAAAAGAGGGCAGATAAAATTATTTTTTTCATGATATCCTTAGTTTTTTTTAATAAATCATCAAAACTTTCGCCGTATACTAGCATAAAAAATAATTCAATAAAGGAAAAATATAAAAATGTCTAAAAAAGTTTTGGTGATGATGGGCGGTTTTTCTTCGGAACGCGAAGTCAGCCTGGTGAGCGGCAAGGGAATAGCGGAAGCATTAAAAGAAAAGGGATATGATGTTATTCCCCATGATTTAAAAGATGTATCAGAATTTATCAAAGTTTTGCAAAATGAAAAGCCGGATGTCGTTTTCAATGCATTGCACGGCAACTGGGGGGAAGACGGCGAAATTCAGGGCTTTTTGGATCTGCTGCAAATCCCGTATACGCATTCGGGCTTAAGGCCTTTGGCTGTGAGCATGGATAAGTATTTAACAAAACTCTTAGCTAAATCAAACGGCATTAAGATTGCCGATGATGAAAAAATGACATATGCCGCTTTTAAAAAGAACGGAACATCGCTGAAAATGCCTTATGTGGTTAAACCCGTATCCGACGGTTCAAGTGTCGGCGTTTTTATTATTCAATCCGAAGAAGATTTGAAAAATGTGTCTTATGATGACGATAATGAAGAAATATTAATAGAAAAATTTATCAGCGGGCGGGAACTGACCTGTGCCGTTTTTGACGGGAAAGCGCTGGCTGTGACCGAGTTGCGTCCGAAAGCCGAGTTTTATGATTATAAGGCAAAATATACGAATGGTATGACCGAGCATGTTTTGCCGGCGGAATTGCCAGAAGACGTGACGGCAACCTGCATGCGCTATGCTGAGCGTTTGCACAAAAAACTGGGATGCAGTATGGTTTCGCGCTGCGATTTTCGTTATAATCCCGATGACGGCGTGGTCTTGCTTGAGATTAATACGGCACCGGGAATGACGCCTTTGTCTTTGGTTCCCGAGCAGGCAAAATACCGTGGTATTTCATATGCTGATTTGTGTAGCCGTCTGGTCGAGAATGCAACTTGTCGCCAATTGCCGAAAATTTCTTAATTCGGGAGAGATAAAATTACCGATGTGAGCAAAAATCCGGTCGTTATTGTTGCCGGCCCGACAGCTTCGGGAAAATCCTCTTTGGCTCTTGATGTGGCAGAGGCTTTGGGCGGCGTGGTGATTAATGCCGATTCAATGCAAGTCTATAAAAGCACGCCGATTATTGCAGCTTGTCCGACAGCGGCAGACAAAGAGCGCGTGCCCCACCGGCTTTATGAAATTTATGACGCGTCGGTTAACGGAACTGTTGTTGACTGGCTGGAGCAGGCCGCGGCTGAGATCAGGCTGGCTTGGAAAGAGGGAAAGCTGCCGGTCGTGGTTGGCGGGACGGGGCTGTATTTAGATAACCTGATAAACGGAACAACCCCGATACCAGAAGCAGATGCGTCCGTCAGAAAAAAGGTGAAGGCCCGGCTTGAAGAAACAGGCGTGCAGGCTTTGCATGCCGAATTGGCAAAAGTAGATCCGGCAAGCGCCGAACGCCTCAGCCCGAATGATACAACACGCGTTACACGGGCATATGAAGTGTTTTTGCAGACCGGAATGCCTCTGTCCGAGTGGCATAAAAAGCCTTTAATCAAAAAATTGCCGGAGGCCTGTTTTATCGTGATTAAAATTTGTCCGGATGCGACTGAGCTGGATGAAAGGTGTTATCTGCGATTTGACAAGATGATGAGAGGCGGCGCGTTAGAAGAAATCAGGCATTTGGCCGCTCTCGGCCTGCCTCGGAATTTGCCGGCAATGAAAGCTCTCGGCGTGCCGGAACTCTTGGATTTTATTAACGGAAAGGTTTCTCTCGAGCAAGCCGTCGAACTGGGCAAACTGCATACGCGGCAATATGCCAAAAGGCAAAGAACATGGTTTAAGGGAAAACTTAAGGCAGATATTTGCCTTGATGCCTGTTACAACGGACAAAAAAATTTAATAAATGATGTTAAAAAAGCATTATTAGTGTTGCACTAAAAAACTTATGGTTATAAAAATAACCTAATAAAAATAAATATTTTATGTTTAGAGAGGTTATATATGTTTTCAAAATTAATGGGCTGGCTGTCTGCCGATATGGCAATCGACCTCGGTACTGCCAATACTCTGGTATATGTTAAAGGCAAAGGCATTGTGTTGAACGAACCGTCTGTTGTCGCTATTGAGGAATATCGCGGTAAAAAACAGGTTTTGGCTGTTGGTAACGAAGCTAAGCAGATGCTCGGCCGCACCCCCGGAAATATTCATGCCATCCGCCCGTTGCGCGACGGCGTTATTGCCGATTTTGAAATTGCCGAAGAAATGATTAAATATTTCATCCGCAAAGTTCATAATCGCCGTACTTTTGCCTCTCCGATGGTTATTGTCTGCGTCCCTTCCGGCTCAACAGCCGTCGAACGCCGCGCAATTCAAGAATCTGCCGAAGCGGCAGGCGCCCGTAAAGTTTGGCTGATTGAAGAGCCTATGGCTGCGGCTATCGGCGCAGATTTGCCTGTTACCGAGCCGACCGGAAGCATGGTTGTCGATATTGGCGGCGGTACAACCGAAGTTGCCGTTTTGTCTCTGGGCGGTATCGTTTATGCCCGTTCCGTTCGCGTCGGCGGTGATAAAATGGATAATGCCATCATTTCTTATATTCGCCGTAATCACAATTTGTTGGTCGGTGAGGGCAGTGCTGAAAAAATCAAGAAAGAAATCGGTTCCGCAAGCGCTCCTGAAAACGGCGAAGGCCGTACAATTGAAATCAAAGGCCGCGATTTGATGAACGGCGTGCCGAAGGAAATCATTATCAGTGAACGTCAGGTGGCCGAAAGCCTGAACGAGCCGGTGGCTCAGATCGTAGAGGCTGTTAAGGTGGCTTTGGAACATACGGCTCCGGAATTGGCTGCCGATATTGTTGACAAGGGTATCGTTTTGACCGGCGGCGGCGCTTTGCTGGCTAATCTTGATCAGGTTTTGCGCAATGCAACCGGACTTCCCGTGTCAATCGCCGAAGAGCCGTTGGCTTGCGTTGTTAAAGGTACCGGAAAATCTTTGGATAATATTGACAGGTTCCGTTCAATTTTATCTTCTATGTACTAATTGAGAAACGCGCAAAAGGCTCATCGTACTTGTTAATTTTTATTCTTGTACATTTATGCAAGTTGGAAAATTGATGACGTAGCATGAGCCTTTGTCGCGTTTCTTCTGTTTTTGTTTGAAATAAACAGAGGTTTGAATGAAGCGCCGCAGAAGTTTGTTTATACACCTAAGCTATATCAGGATTTTGGCAAAGAAATTTGCCATTGTCATTTTGTTTCTGTCGGCATTTGTCTTGATGCTTTTGAATAAAACCGAGAGCCTCATTATTGAAAAAACATCTTCTTTGGCAACGGATGTGGTCAGCCCCATGGTTGATGTTCTGGTTATTCCCGCACGTTCCGTCGCCGGCGTTTATGATTATTTCCGCGAGCTTAAAAATGTCCATAAAGATAATCAGCAACTGCGAGAAGAAAATCAAAAATTGCTGGCGCTTTATGATAAGGCCAGAGTATTGGAAGTTGAAAACAAGCTTTTAAGCGGATTGCTCAACTATGTTCCGCCTCCGGCCGCCGAATTTATGACCGCGCGCATTATTGCCGAAGAGGGAGACGCTTTTTCGCATTCTGTTATTGCTTATACCGGCAATTCAAACCGGGTTAAAAAAGGGCAGGTTGTTTTGAGCGAGCGCGGCGTGGTCGGCAGAGTTGACAAGGTTGGCCAGATGTATTCAAAAATTATCCTGATTACCGATATTAACTCCCGTATTCCCGTTATGGTTGAGCGAACCAGAGTGCGCGGCATTTTGGCCGGAGACAATACATCCATGCCGAAGATGATTTTTATCCCGCTGGATGCCGAGCTGGAGGCGGGAGACCGTATTGTAACCTCGGGCGTTGCCGGCGTTTTCCCGTCCGGTTTGCCAATCGGAAAAGTGGTTTCTGTTGATAAAAACAGTGTTAAAATCAAGCCATATAACAATCTGGAACGTTTGGAATATGTCCGGATTGTCGATTATGGTTTGGACGGAATCATCCAGAATGAAGCAAACGGAAAATAGCCATGCAGGATGATGTTGCGGAAAATATTAAAACTTATTTGCAGCGGATTATGCCTCTGCTGTTTTCTGTCTTTTTAATTATGCTGTCTTATGTACCGCTGGATTTTCCTTTGGCTAACAATATCCGTCCGGCAGTGGGAATGGTTTGCGTTTATTACTGGATTATCCATCGTCCGGATTTGTTTAATCTGGTTTCTGTTTATTTATTAGGGTTGTTCGAAGATGTTTTAAGTGCGGTTCCGTTGGGAACAAACATTTTTACATTGTTGATTTTGTATATTTTGCTGCTTAATTTGGCTCGTTTTTTTAACGGCAAACCTTTTATTGTTACATGGTATGGTTTTGCGATTTTGTCGTTTGTCGCTTTTTTTGCCAAATGGCTGATGCTCTCAATCTATTACGGGCAGTTTTTGCCGTCAGCTTTGGCTTTTTTCAGTTATCTTTTTTCCGTTGCCGCTTATCCGGTGCTTTCGCTGATGAATGCCTTTGTGCAGAACTATCTGATTCAAGATGAGGTATGACCTATGAACCGCGATAACGATAAAGGAAAAGTTTTAATCAACCGTTCATTGATTGTCGGTCTGGGCAAATTGTTTTTGTTGCTGGTGATCATCGCCCGTCTGTATTATTTGCAGGTTTATCAGGCTGACCGCTATAAAACTCTGGCTGACGAAAACCGTATTTCGACGCGCCTTTTGGTTCCGCCGCGCGGGCTTATCTATGATCGGAACGGACAGCTTATTGCGACCAACCGGCAGAATTTTCAGGCTTTGATTGTGGCGGAACAGACAACCAATTTGCAAGAAACTTTAGATGCTTTCAAAAAAATTATGCCGTTAAGCGAAGCGGAAGAACAGCGGATTAAGAAAGATTTGAAATCTAACCGCAGTTTTGTCCCTATTAAAATCAAAGATAACCTTTCTTGGGAAGATGTGTCGAAAATCCAGCTGAATGCGCCTGACTTGCCGGGAATCTTTATTGATGAAGGGTTGACCCGTTATTATCCTTATGGCGAAAAAATGGCCCATATTCTGGGGTATGTTTCTTCTGTTTCCGAGAAAGATGTCAAAGATGATCCGCTGCTGGAAGTTCCGGGATTTAAAATCGGAAAATCAGGCATTGAGAAATTCTATGAAAAAAGGTTGCGCGGCAAGGGAGGAAATCTGAAGTCAGAGGTTAATGCTTATGGCCGGGTTATGAAGGAAATCGAAAAGAAAGAGGGAATCCCCGGCGATCGTATTGATTTGACAATTGACGCCCGCTTGCAGGAAAAGGCCTATGATTTGTTTATGGAACAGGAGCAAAGCGGAGCGGCGATTTTGCTGGATGTTCACAGCGGCGAGATTTTAGCTTTTGTTTCTGCTCCGTCTTTTGATCCGAATGTCTTTGCTCAGGGAATTAGCAATGAACAATGGAGCGCGCTTTTGAAAAATGAAAAAAAGCCGCTTAGCAACAAAGCTATTTCTGGACAATATTCGCCGGGGTCTACTTTCAAAATTATTACGGCTTTGGCGGCCTTGGAAGCCGGAACGGTCACGCCGGAGACCCGCTTTTTCTGCTCGGCAAAAATGACGCTCGGCACACATGCTTTCCATTGTTGGAAGCGTACCGGACACGGGCATTTGAATGTTGTTGAAGCTATTAAGCATTCTTGCGATATTTATTTTTATGAAACGGCTTTGCGGCTGGGAATCGAGAAAATTGCCGATATGGCGCGCCGTTTCGGATTGGGCAGTAAAATTAACATCGGTTTGGAAAATGAAAAAGCCGGACTTATTCCTGACAAAGCGTGGAAGCTGAAGCGGTTTGGCGAACCGTGGCAGCAGGGGGAAAGCCTTATTTCAGGTATTGGACAGGGATATATTTTAACTACGCCTTTGCAGCTGGCCACAATGGTTGCCAGAGTGGTTAACGGAGGATATGAAGTCACGCCGACATTCAACAAGCTCAGCGATTATGACAAGACGCACTTGCCAAAGATTAATATAAACCATGGCAATTTGGAACTGGTGAAAGAGGGAATGTTTGAGGTGGTTAATATTCCCGGCGCGACGGCTTTCGGTTCACGGTTTGATTATCATGGAATTAAAATGGGCGGAAAAACCGGTTCTACCCAAGTCCGGCGTATTACGATGAAAGAGCGCCAGACCAGAATTTTAAAACAGCATGAATTGCCATGGCATTTGCGTGATCACGGTTTGTTTGTCGGCTATGCGCCGGCGGATAATCCGAAATATGCGGTAGCGGTTCTGGTTGAGCATGGCGGCGGCGGTTCTACGGCAGCAGCGCCTATCGCCAGCAAAATTTTGTTAGAAGCGGTCAAGTTGGATTCCGGTTTGAAAAAGTTTTATACCGCTCCGAAGAAAGAACCTGCTGATGTAACAGCCGTTCCGGCAAATATGGAATAGAGGGCATAATGTATAAGTTTTATGAAACCAGTTTTAAAAATCAGACATTGAGCCTGACTGAAAAATTTTTTAATCTCAGTTTTGCATATATTCTGTTTATTGTGATGTTGGCGGCGACAGGTGTCGTTATGCTGTATTCGGCCGCGAACGGCAGCTGGAGCCCGTGGGCTTTAAATCATTTGGTGCGTTTTGCCGTCGGTTTTGCTTTAATGCTGGTATTGGCTATGACCGATATTCGCCTTTTTATGCGTTATGCCTATGTTTTTTATTTTGGAACCCTGTTTTTATTAATTTTGGTAGAAGTCGGCGGGCATATCGGCATGGGTGCCCAGCGTTGGATTAATCTGGGATTTATAAAAATTCAGCCGTCCGAATTGATGAAAATTGCTTTGGTTTTAGCTTTGGCGCGTTATTTTCATACGTCTTCGCTGCAAACGATTGAAAGTGTCAGAGGAATTATTCCGCCGGCTTTGATGACGTTGTTTCCGGCCTTTTTAGTGGTTATCCAGCCGGATTTGGGTACGGCTTTGATGTTGATGTTTACGGCCGGTATGATGTTTTTTGTGGTTGGCGTGCAGTTATGGAAATTTGCGGTTGTGATTGTCGGCGGCATTATTTCTCTGCCGATTGCATGGCATTTTTTGCACGAATATCAGCAAAACCGCGTTTTGACATTCCTTGATCCGGAGCGTGATCCGCTGGGTGCCGGCTATCATATCATTCAATCCAAAATTGCTTTGGGATCGGGCGGCGTTTTCGGCAAAGGGTTTTTGAAAGGGACGCAGAGCCATTTGAACTTTTTGCCGGAAAAGCATACAGACTTTATTTATACGATGCTGTCTGAAGAATTTGGTATGGTCGGAGCGGTTTTTGTGGTCTTGGTCAACTTATTGATTATTGCGTATACTTATTCTTTTGCAATGAAGAGCAACAGCTATTTCGGCAAACTGGTTGCCATTGGTTTGGCCTGCAACTATTTTCTTTATATTTTTATCAATATCGCAATGGTGCTCGGCCTTTTGCCGGTGGTTGGCATTCCTTTGCCGCTGATTTCCTACGGTGGTACCGTTATGCTCTCCGTCATGGCTTCTTTCGGCATCATTCTGTCGGTATATATTAATAGAAATATAAATATTGGCAAAGATTAAAACCGCTAAAATCATTTCTATGGACTTCTAGTACAGAAACTGCGAGTAAAATACTCAGTCATGTACTTTTATGTACACTCCTTCGTATTTTCTCTGGTTTCTTACTATAAGCCTCATATAAATGATTTTTTTCTAAATTACTTTATTATATGAAAAAAGCCGCCTGTGAAAGGCGGCTTTGCAATTTGTTCGGCGATTTATTTTTCACCGGGTTTGGTTTCCGTTGTCAGCTGTTCGCCGGTAGCAACATAAGCTTCAACAGCTCGGGTTGCTTTTTTCGGCAGAGCTACGCAGCCGGGGCCGGAAATGCAGCCGCCTTCGCAGCACATCACTTCAAGCATGTTATTATCGCAGCCTTTTGTGGCGTATCGTTTTAACAGTTTGATGTTTTCTTTGCTCAGACCGTCGATTTTTTCCGGACGATAGTCGGCTTTGTCGCCAATCAAAGAGGCAACGGCACCGGCAACGCCGCCGGACAGCGGGAACTGGCGTCCCTGTGCGCGCGAAAGTTTGTTAAACTCTTCTGCTTCGCATTCTTCAACGTTGATTTGTGAGGCAACGAAAATTGCGCCGACTTCTTCAAAAGTCAAAACATAGTCCACATTCGGGTCATATTCGGCTTCGACGCGTTTTGCCAAGCAAGGTCCGATAAAGACAGCTTTGCAGTTCGGATCTTCCTGTTTGACCATTTCTGCCGTATAATACATCGGCGTTCTGGTATGGGAAACAAACGGTTGAATTTCGGGAATATGGACTTTCGCTGCGCGGTAGTATGCCGGACAGCAGGAAGTTGTCATCAATTTGGCACCGGCTTCTTGGCGTTCGATAAATTCGGCGGCTTCTTTTTGAGTGGTTATATCTGCGCCGACGGCTACTTCGATTACTTCATCAAAACCGGCTTTTTTCAAAGCGCTGACCAAATTTTTGATGTCGCCCGGGAATTGTCCGATAACTGCCGGAGCCAGCATGGCAACAACTTTGTTATCCGTATCATGAATTTGTTTTAAAACGTCAACCATTTGCGAGCGTTCGACAATGGCGCCGAACGGGCAGGAGGCCAGACATTTGCCGCAAGAAATACATTTTTCGGTATCAATGTGTTCTTTGCCGAATTCGTCTTTGGTAATGGCTCCGACCGGACAGGCTTCTTCGCAGGGAACCGGAACTTTGATGATTGAGTGATATGGGCAGACTTCATGGCATTTGCCGCAGTTGACGCATTTTTCCGGATCAATATGGGCACGTCCGTTAATGATGCTGATGGCATCTCTCGGGCAGTTCAGCCGGCAGGGCTGGGCAAAGCAGCCGCGGCAGGCATTGGTAACCATATATTGGGATTTAATGCAGGCGGAGCAGGCAATATCTATAACAGACAGTTTGCTTTTGGGCAGTTCTGTGCGTTCAAGGGCATCTTTGCCATATTCTTTTAAGCTTTTCAATTCGTCCGTTTCTTCATCGGGGGCTGCGCCAAGGCCGGCCATACAGCGATATTTCAAAACGGCGCGGTCTTTATAAATGCAACAGCGGCTCGGCTGCTGTTCTTTCGGGCGCAGTTCCAACGGAATGCGGTCAGCATTTTCAAATTTATCGGCAAAATAGCTTTCTGCGATTTTAATTAATATTTTTGTACGCATGAAGCTGGCATTATTCTTAGGTATTAACAAGTCTTATTTCCTCTTTTTATTTAGGCTTCACAGTTGTTTTTTAAAATCTCGCGGATTTTATTGACGACAGCTTCGTAAGTTGCTTCTTCAATCAGCTCGTCATTAACCATAACGAACGGGCCATGGTTATGTTTGTTTTCTGCATTGTGGCAGAGGTTTAAGCAGCGGGATTCAACAATTTCGATTTTATCGGCAATGTCTTCCGGCGGTGTAAATTCGAGAGCTTGGATTGCAGCGGCGCCCATTACAAAGCAGGAGGTTCCGGAACAGATTTTTACTTTTATTTTTTCCATGTTTTTGTCCTTTTATTAAACATATCTGACACTAATTTCTTTAAAATATTTGTCTTGCAGCAGGCGGAATATTTTTTTGACGATATTGCGCCGGATTTCCAACTCCATGGGCAGATTGGGATCTTGGTGGGCAATGTTGATTTTGGTGCCGACCACAAAATCTATTTTGTCGCTGTCAAGCAACAGGTTAGCCAATCGCACAGCGGCGTTGTTTTTATTTTTATCGATACCCTCTTTTAACATACGATAAACTTCCGTCAAGGTTAAAATTCCTTCCGTAACCAAATCTATGCCTTCCATGGTTGAGGCCATCGGGATATTTTCATCGAAGGAAGTCTTGTCAATTTCGCATTTTAAGCAGAGTTCCCGCTCAATAATATTAGCGGTTGTTCCGCCGCAAATTGCTGTTTTTCCGTCATAAAGCGAAACCAGTTCGGCTATTTCGCGGTCTTTGTCTTCATCAAACGGCGGACCGGTCAGGACGAGGAGCTTGCGCGGCTTTCTGAAATATATGACAACGCAGCTGATGTCATCTCCGGCTTGTTCGTCCACTTCTTTGGTCAAAGCTTCTTTGACAACGGCGTGAGCCAAGTCATAAGCGGAAATATACGGATTTTTGCGAATCTGTTTTAAGATGAAACTGATGCAGCCCTGACGCTGCCAACCCAGCGGATATTTGGGGTTGCCGAGCCCGGCCTGAGAGACGCCGTCAGACATCAGAATAATGCGGTCTTCCGGCTGGGTCGTTACCTGGGAGACATTAATTGTGCGCTCTTTCCATTTGGGCGAAGAAATCTCTCGGCTTTTGATGTTCATTTCTTTGCCGTCGCGGATGAAAATGAAAGGAGGGTTGTCCATTTCAATAATGCGGGTTTTGCCTTCCAATTCGCTGTCGACGATTGAGAAAGTCGCATAGCTGATTTTTCGGACTTGGCAAATCGGCAGCGCATCCATCATAATTTCGGAAGAACGGAGAAGCTCGACGTTGCTTTCCATAAATTTCATCGCCATACGCGTTGTCATTGAAGACAGAATATTAGCTTTTACGCCGGAGCCGAGACCGTCAGACAAAACCGAAATTATGCGTTGTTCTTCGGGGATTTTTTGAATATAAACCGTATCTCCGAAACAATCTTCGCCGTGCTTTTGGCGCTGTTCTTTGCTGACTTCAATAAAGAGGGAGCTGCTCATTAATTTTAATCCCCTTTATTTGTTTTGGTTCTGATGATGATATTATCATCGGTTCCGGGGGCTTCTGCCGAAAAATCTTTGGCAATCGAGCGCAGCAAAACTTCTGTTTCGGCCATATGTTCGCCTAAAGTGCAGGCAATCTGCTGGACGGTTGCCAAGTTTTTATGGATAACTTCTTTGGCTTTTGCGGCAATTTGTTCTTTTTTCATTTCAACATTGGTCACATCTTCAATAATGCCGCCGACAATTTGCTTTTTATCAATATTGAAAACAACGACATCATACAGGCGGTCATTATGTTTGATATGTTCGCGGCGAATATCCTGTTCCAAATCAAGCGAAGCGGAAAACAGGTTGGTAAAGGTTATGAAATCGCGCAGGTCTGCGCCGTGCAGGTTGTTTTTTTCATAAATGTCGTTGTGTTCTTCGTCATTCCAGAAAGCTTTGACAAACTGGTCGTTATATTCAAGAATACTGAGTTTGGAATCGGCGATGACAATCGGAGACGGAATGCAACGCAACAATGCGTTTGCTTTATTTTGCGCCTGATGTTTCATGTGCGAAACGCACATTTCGGGTTCGGCGTGTCCGCAGACCAAGGCTTTGGCAAAATTGCGGCAGGTATTATAACCGCAGCCGCCGCAATTGATTTCGTCTTCCACGGTATATTTGCCGATAACGGCTAAGGCGCGTTTGATTTCCGCTTCATCAAATTCGGAATGGCAAACCGATTGGTTTTCATAATCAAGGGCAATGTCAAAACTCGGCATGCGGTCTTTAATGTTTTCGGGAAAAGAAGTTTGATTCAGAATGTCAAAACGTTTTTCCATGCCGGATTTTTTTGCCGTCATGCAAGGGCCGGAAACACAACCTCCTTCACAAGCCAGACATTCGATAAAGACAGGGCGCTCAAAATTCTGTCCGTTTATTTTTGCCAGTTCCCGTTTCAGGTTTTCGATGCCGGTTATCTGCATCAGATAAGCATTTTGAAGCTTATCATAGGGTTTAAGGGTTTCGATCATGCCGCCTTCAATCGGATAAGCCGTACCTTCTTCGGCTTTTTCAACGGCAAATTTGTCAAAGACGCTGGTATTGATTTCTTTAGGGTTGATGCCTTCGTCTTTAAACCATTGGCGCAAATCTCCGAAGCTTAAAGCCAGGTTCAGCAAATCAGGATGCGAATCTGCTTCGATTTTTTTTGCAATGCAGGGGCCGATGAAAACGACTTCGATTTGCGGGCCGAGTTTTTCTTTCAAAATGCGGCAGTGAGCCAGCAGCGGCGAAGTTACTTTGGTGAGGTTCGGGGTTAATTCGGGCAGGTATTTCCTGATATATTCGACACAAGAAGGGCAGGCGGTGGAAATAAACAATCCTTTATCCGCCTGATTAAGAATCTCTGCGATATTGGCGGAAACTTCTTCGGCGCCCAATGCTGTTTCGCTGACGCCGCGGAAACCCAGACGGCGGATTGAGGCAATCATTTGTTCTTGGGAAATTCCGTCAAATTCGGTTATCCAAGATGGGGCCAGTGAAACATATACGTCTTTGCCGGAAGCCAGCAAATGCTTGGCACGGGTCAAATCATTGCGCATCTGCTTGGCTTTTGCCGGACAGACTTTATAACATGTGCCGCAGGCAATGCACAAATCCGGCACAATCATTGCCGAATTGTCTTCAATTTTAATTGCTTTGACCGGACAGTGACGGACACATTTGTAGCAATCCTGACAGTCGTTTTTAACGGTATAAAGAGGGTATTCTCTGCTGGCCATGCGCCCTAATCCTCATTTTTGTTGAAATGTTTTTCCAGAATGTCAAGGAGAGTCCCTTGGTCGATGTTGTTGAAATCTTCATCGTCAATTGTGATGTTCGGGCCTTTGGAACAATTGTCGCAGCAGCGCAGCCCCGTGAGCTCCACGTCAGCTTCCAATCCGTTGTCTGCCAGAAATTTTTGAATGAGTTTGAGGTTTTTGGCGTTACCGCGGGCAAAGCAGGAACTGCCCATGCAGACTTTTATGGTCGAACTCATGTAATCTCTCTCCCGAACAAGGTTGATATAGAAAAAATTATATAAAATACACTTTTATTTATCAAGTTTATAATCTGATATGTCCGAAAGTTTTGTTTGTATTTTTTATGCCTTTATGGCAGAATCAATATGAAAAAAACAGCGGAGGAACCGGCTTTGAAAAAAATCATATTTATCTTATTGGCGGCTTTTATAAGTTTAGGCGGCAGCTGCGTTGCAGCCCGACCTTTTTCGCCGGCAGCAGCTTCCGAATTGTTTTCTCAAGAAGAACGGGCGTGGATAGACGGGCACAGGCATTTGAAAATGGCGGTCGAAAAAGATGCGCCGCCTTATGAATATACGGACGGAACGGCTTTCAACGGCATTACTTCAAGCTATGTCAGGCTTATTGAACAGGCGACGGGGATTGAATTTGAGCCGATGTTGATTGGCAGTCTGCAAGAAGGGATAGATTTGCTGGAAAGAAAGCAGGTTTCGTTGGTTCCTCTGGCAAACCGCGTTTTCAGCCGCTCTGACGAAACGGCTTTTTCGATGCCTTATGTTTCTTCTTCTCTCGGTATTTTCGGACGTGAAACCACGGCTTTTATTAATAATTTTGACGATGTTTTGGAGCAAAAGGTTGCCGTTGACGTCAAAACGCAAGGCAATATGCTGGTGATGAACAACAGGGAAAGGCATTTCTTTGTTTATGAAAACATTGCCGATGCGCTGAAAGCTGTTCAGGATAAAGAAGTTTCTTTTTATGTCGGTGATATTTTGTATACCAAATATGCCATAGATGTTTTTGATTTTGACAAGATGCGTTATATCGCGCCGGTGGTCGGTTCCGCTTATTCTTTTCAAATGGCGGTTCGCGAAGATGATAAAATGCTTTTGCGGATTATTAACAAGGTTTTGGCGAATGTCAGCCCGTCGCAGCATTTTGAAATCAGGCAAAAATGGACAAGCGGCTATTTCGGGCAGGAGGCTTCGGAAATCCGCCGGTATTTATATTACCTTTATTTTTCTTTTGCTTTGTTTGCTTTGGCATTTTTGTTTTTTATATATCGTTCGCATGTTAATAAGAAAAAAGCGTTGCAGATAGCGCACATGCAGAAAATGGAATCTATCGGCCGGCTGGCCGGCGGCGTGGCCCATGATTTTAACAATATGCTGGCGGGGATACACGGTGCGGCGGAAATGCTTGAAATTAAGATCGGCGAAGAGCCCGTCCTCAGAAAATATACGGATATTATTCTCAATGCGTGCGAGCGTTCGTCTTATTTGACATCTCAGCTTTTGGTTTTTTCCCGCGAACGGGAAAAGAATGTTGAAAATGTGGATATGCACGGCTGCTTGAAGGATGCCATTGCCCTTTTAGAACACGGAATCAGTAAAAAAATTGAAATTAAAGCCGATTTCAAAGCCGAAGACCATTTTATTTCAGGAAACTGCAATCTTATTCAAAGCCTGATTTTGAATTTGGGTTTTAATGCCCAAGACGCTATGGGCGGCAAAGGGCGTATAGATATTTCAACACGGAATGTCGGCCTTGAAGACGGCGATATGGACGATTGCGTTATCAATATAAAGCCGGGGCATTATCTTGAAGTGCAAGTCAGGGATTATGGCAGCGGCATTCCCGAGCAAATCCGATCCAAAATATTTGAGCCTTTTTTTACGACCAAAGAGGTCGGCAAAGGAACGGGGTTGGGGTTGGCCGCCGTTTACGGTATTGTTCTCGAACACAAAGGAACGCTCCGGTTCGAAAGTGACGGCGGCGGAACTTGTTTCTATCTGTATTTTCCGACAACGAAACAGAAAAAAGCGCAAAAACAGATTTCTCAGCAAATAGCGCCGATTCAGGCAAAGATTATGGTTGTCGATGATGAAAAAATCCTGCTGGAGCTGATGAAAGACATTTTAGTCACGCTCAAAGCGGAAGTTATAACCGTAAGCGACGCGCTTAAAGCCGCTGAAGTTTATCGTAAAAATTCGGGAATCGATATTGTGATGCTTGACGTGATTATGCCCAGCAAGGGCGGGGTGGAAGTTTATGAAGAATTGCTGCAAATTAATCCTGACATTAAGGTTATTTTTATGAGCGGTTATAACCGAGACAATGAGCTTTCCTCTATGGTTGAAAATAATGAAAACGCCGCTTTTATCAATAAACCGTATGCCGTGGGCGAATGTCAGCGCAAAATAATGGAAATGTTAGCAAAAAAGTAATAGTCTTGCTATAAAATACGAAGATGATTATAATTTCGGAAGTTGAATTTTCTATGGAATATTGACGGCAATGGCAAAGGCAGTAAACACCGTATCAGAAAAATATCTGTTAGACGCGTTGGATCGCGTAGCGCGGAATCCGAACGGCTATTCGGTTCTGTATGTCAATGTTTCCAAGCTAAAACCGAAAAACAGGCATCCCGAATTTGTTAAGATTTTTGCAAAATTGTTTGACAGCGTTGCCGGTGATTCCAAAGGTACTTTATTTGTTCTGGCTAACGGCGATTTTGCAATATTAGGCAAAGATATTACGCATGAAACGGTTGATGTCGCAGTGAAAAAGCTGCGCGCCGGATTGTCTTCGGATCCGATTGTCCATACGCATGACAGCCATGATTTTTTTGAAATTTATGATTTTCCGCAGTATTTTCCCGTTTTTTACAATTACATTGAGGAAATGATGCAAAAAGCGGCCGTTGTGCAGTTAGAGGAATTTGAGAAAAAACGGCCGGTTTCCGCCGGAGAAATCGAAGACCTTATTCGGGCGCTTGATGATATTGACATTGCCGAGATTGTCAAACGGCAAAGCGTTTTGCGGATTAAAGGCGGCGGCCGGTTTGATGTTGTTTTTCAAGAATTTTTCGTAGCGGTTAAAGATTTGTGCCGGCAGTTTGACGACGGTTTGGATCTGGTTGCCAACCGCTGGCTGTTTTCTTATCTGACCCAGACTTTGGATAAGAAAACCATGGAAGCGTTTTTTGCTTCCGATATTAAAAACTGGCCGAAAGAAATCAGTTTGAATTTGAATTTGTCTTCAGTTTTTTCAAAGGAATTCGTGCATTTTGCCAAAAATTTTGTAAAGCCCGGGCAAAAGATTGTCGTCGAAATTCAACTGATGGATGTTTTTAATAACTTGCCGCTTTATTTTCAGGCGAAAGAAATTCTCCGGCGCGGCGGACATAAGCTCTTGATTGACGCAATGTCTCCGTCTGCTTTGAAAATGCTGAATATCAGCAAAATCGATCCGGATATGATTAAAATTTTCTGGGAACCGCTTTTGATTTATGATTCGGACAATCAGGAGCTTAAAGACGCGATTGCCCATTTGGGCAAAGAGAATGTAATTTTGGCAAAATGCGATACCGAGCAGTCGATAAAATGGGGCGTTAAATACGGGATAACGGCTTTTCAGGGGCCGTATATCGACAATCTGGAAGTGGCCATGCTGCGCAGCCGCTGTCCGAATGCGGCCGAGTGCGGCGCGGTAAAATGCCTTAAGCGCAAACGTTTATTAGCCGGTTTTTCGCGAAGCGAGTGCCGGCATAAAGAACTTTTGGAAGATTTGTTGCAGGATAAGGGTGCGTAATGGTTATTTTTAATAAAAATCCGGAACAGGTTTTTACCAAAAAAGATACGGTTATCTTTGATTATTTGCGCAAGATTGAGCAAAACATAGCCCAGTTTCAAGCCTTGTACATGCATACCAGCAAGCTGCAAAACCAAAGTTTGCGCTCTGCTCAGCGCGAGACGCTGATAGAAACATTTGAAAATGTGGTTAAAAAAAGCGGCGGCGATATTTTTGCTTTGCCTAATGACGATATGGTCGTTATTTTTAATTCGGTGTCTCATGATGAGGTTTTGGCTTGTCTGGTGAAAGTCCGTTTTATTTTCCATGACGATCCGCTTATTCGCAATGCCGTTGATTTGGTGCAATCCGGTTTTGCCAAAATTTATGTTTTGGCGACCGAAACAGAAGCTTTCAAAGACGCGATTAAAGAGACGGTAACTCTTGCCGGCAATGAAAAGGCTGAGGCCAAGCCTGCGGCAAAACCGGTTGCCGGCGGTTTTGGCGGCGGGCAGAGAAAACTGCGCCGCGAGTTGACGCCGTCAATGTTGGCAAAGATGCAAAAAGCATTGTCTATGATGGATTTTTCAAGTTTGATCCGCCGGCAGTCTGTGTGTGCCGTAATCGGCAAGTCTCCGCCGCAGATGATTTTTGACGAGGTGTTTGTATCCATTGCCGATTTGCGCGATATGTTGATGCCGGATGTGGATTTGACATCGAATCCGTGGTTGTTTATGTATTTGACGGAAACTCTGGATAAGAGGGTTTTGGTGAGTGTCAGCCGCCATGATGACGGATCTTTGACGAGCAACTTCAGCCTGAATTTGAATGTTTCGACTATTTTGTCTGATGAATTTTTGGAATTTGATGAAAATATTAATCCTTCCCAGCGGTCAACGATTGTGCTCGAATTGCAGCTGACGGATATTTTCAGTGATATAAAAGCATTTATTTTGGCAAAAACGTTTGCTCAGTACCGCGGGTATAAAATTTGTATAGACGGTATAACCGTTGATAAACTGCAATATATTGACCGCGGGCATTTGGACGGGGATTTGCTGAAGATTATCTGGCACCCGTCTTTTATGGATATTATTAAAGAAGACAGCCATTTTACCGATTATGTCAACAAGGCCGAGCGTGCGCGCATGATTTTATGCCGCGTTGACGATCCGCAGGCCGTTGAGGTCGGCAACTCTCTCGGCATTAATCTTTATCAGGGGCGTTATATTCAGCGTTTGCTGGCAGCCCAACCGAGAAAGACTATTTTCAATATTCGAAGGTAAGTTATTTCCATAATAAAAGAGGCTGTCAAACAGCCTCTTTTGTTTTAATAAACGTGATAACAATTCTTATCAGGAGTGCTACCACAGCAAGATTGGCATTGCGAATATTTTTCATTGCAATAAGATGTTTTGAGACCTCTATTGTAGCAATTGGTTTCTAATTCACAGTCAGATGCAATACATTGTGCTGCATTACGGCTGGTGTTTTGATTGGGGGTTATTGTACCGTAATTAATAATGGGAACGGCTGTAGTCCAAGAGGTATCTTTTGTTACGCTGACTATAGTACTGGGAGAAGATTGAACTGATTGTCCGATTGTGCAAGAGGGACATTTAATTTCCGTTGATGACCAGTAATATGTTTGTGGCACATTGGTACTTCTTAATAAATTTAAATTTATATCAATTTCATCTTTATGTGCAAATAAGTCGTTCAGTTCTCCTGTTGCAGGCAAATACCAATCTCCACTTTTAGTTCCGGCAGTTTTGTATGTATTTGCATAAGATACGGCCGGACAGGATTTATTATTCGTTTTGCAATAATTTATGGCGTTGCCCGTATTGGCTTTACCGTTCCAATCGGCTTTGGCATCGTTTGTTGACGTATAGTTATTTATGGTCGGTATATCAAAGTTTTCTGTTGCCCAAACAGCTTCTTTGTATTCTGTCGATATAGCTAATTTTTTATCCTTATTAAAAACGATGCCGATAATAATTTTATTTTTATCAATATTAGTCGATGTCGAAAAATCTGAATATAAGTAAGGTAACGCTGGCGTTATATCTGCAATTGGCTTGTCTGCTCCGTTTACATCACTATAATTAATAATCGGGCGAACGTTATATTTAATTTTATTTGCAGCAATTCCTATGCCGTTATATTCATTTTCTGTTTTGCTGAAATCGCGATAATATGGCGATACCGAGCTACATTTTTCAGAAGCCCAATGTTTATCATCTGTAATTTGCATTCCTTTTATTACGGATAATGTATTATTTAACGTTTCTTTATTATTATAAATGAGATTTAATTCACTTATAGACGGAAGATACCAATCGCCGATGTGAGTTCCTTTGGTTGTAAAAAGATAGGAATATTTTGCGGCCAGACAGTTTTTTCCGTTTGCTTTACAATAATCAACAATGGTTTTGGTATATTGTTTGCCGTTATATGTGTTTTTAGGATGATCCCATGATTCATAAATGCCAGGTACAGATATATTGTCTTGATCATACCAAGATTTTTTTTCATTTTCTAAAGCAAGCGCTAATTTTTTATCGGCGTTAAATACAACCCCGATAGCAGTCTTGCCGGAAGCGGCATGGTTTTCGGGTCTGCCTGTTGTCATATCTGAATAGAGAATGTCTCCCAGCATTGCCAATCCGGAATTACATTGCAGCGTCCAGAAGTCATAGGCGCCAAGTCCGGAAGCAGTGTCTTGTCCGACCCCGGCAATGACGGTGGCTTTGTCATTGACATTGAACGAGTAGGTCGTTCCGGAAACAGAATAAGTCTGTTTTTGGGAAACGCTCTTAATATCGGAAACGGCAGAAGGAATACTGCTCAAATTGATTTGTGTTCCTACAGTAACGATAGCTTCCGTTTCGTTAGAATGTATTCCGTCAGGAGCATAAGGATAGTTGCCGGTATCATATTCATAACATTGTGATGAAGAGCATGTGACGGCAGATCCGCCCTTAGGTGTCATTTTGAAAGAGAGGCCGGCTGGGCAGCTCTTGTCAAAATTGACAACAACTTTCATATTTTCGGTTGTTTTAGGTTTGCACTGATAGCAAGCGGTTCCTTTTTCTGTGTATTGGGGCGTTCCCTGAGTTCCGGTTTCGCAAGATTTGTAATAACCGTTGGGGCAGGTATCGTCTTTTTCAATACAAGCCGTCCCGGCAGCATTAACTTTATAACCGTTTTCACATTCTGTAATTTTGCAATAGGCTTTGGCGCATTTTGATGTTGTTGAGTTTTTGCAGTTGGGACAAATTTCTGTTGTTGCAATATGCAAAGCCGTTTTACTGATAGTTTGGCAGTCCAGAGGATAACCGCTGCAATTGATTTTATAGCATGATGAATAGCATTTGTCGCAATTAGCCTGAGTGGAGGAATTGCATAGTGAATTGGTTGTAATTTTACTGCATACGTAATCGGTAGGGATGTTATTTTTGAAAGTTGTTGCGTTTTCAACACAGAATTCAACTTTTTTTCTACAGGTGTCGCCTGTTTTGGTATATCCGGTATTACAACTGTCAAGCTTGTATCCGGCACCGACGGGGCATTTAGTGCACTTGCCGTTTGAAGGGCAGGTCTTTAGCGGATAAGACGAGCAATCGTTCTTGTTGAAGTCATATTTAGTATTATGGCGCCCGGATAATCCGAGGTCATCATAGGTATCCGGCAGGAAAGTGGATTTTGCCAATCTGAAAGAATCATGAGAGGGCTTTAATTCAGGTGTGAAAACGT